>Ga0326727_10000242_pt1 | contig 232300 bp, 194 predicted proteins | sample MB2enrmetagenome_FD_207643 | JGI IMG/M metagenome (GOLD analysis project Ga0326727, IMG submission 207643) | Lab enriched peat soil microbial communities from McLean, Ithaca, NY, United States - MB29MY | ecosystem: Environmental > Terrestrial > Soil > Wetlands > Peat | place: USA: New York...
CTTTCGCGCCGCGCTGGACGAGGCATTTGGTTCGTGGAAGGGACGGAAAAAGTCAAGCTTGGCGATGGTTCGCGCGCTCCGTCGCGGAAAACGTCTCAAGAGCCTCTCGGGCTGATAATCTCGTGGCCGTTCATCTCCTGGACACCGACATTCTCATCGACTTCCTGCGCGGTCGTGGGGAGGCCCGCACTTTTCTGGGCCGATACGAAGCGGCAGCCGATCCACCCGTCATTTCCGTGGTGTCGGTGACCGAAATATGGGCGGGGATGAGGCCGGGAGAGGAGGGAGCTACCGGCGCGCTCTTGTCGGCTCTCAGAAAAATTCCCCTATCCGAAGAAATTGCCCTCGCCGCTGGAAATATGCTGAGAATCTATCGGCGAAGCCACGGAACTGAACTGGGCGATGCCTTGATTGCCTCGACCGCCGTCGAACTCGGCGCCACCCTCATCACCCGCAACGTCAAGCACTATCCCATGCCCGCAGTTACTGTGCTCCGACCCTATTGACAGGCTGGAGTAGGTGCCAAGTATCAGGTGTAAGGTATTAGGGTTTTACTTGCGCCTGACACCTGGCACCTGACACCTGTTTTTCCCTGCGTCTCCGCGCCCCGGCGGTAAAGATAGCAATTCCCCTCATTTCGAGTAAAATCTCTCCATAGTTTTTTGTCAGTCCACAGCAGCCGCCCGAGGTGGCCATGAAATTCCGCAAAACGCTCGCTTCCCTCACCCTGGCGACAGCGTTAGTCTTTGCCCAGCCCGCCTGCCCTACCCGGCGTTCCGCATGATGAATGCGGAACCAGGGGGCGGTCCGTCAGTTGACGGATCCCCCGACGGCGGAAGGCCTTTCGAACATAGGAACCATAACGCCGTCCGTTAGCCGGTCGCCGTGGCGAAGAACTGCTTAACGTGCAGCTTCTTGGCGCGGTGCTTCGCTTGCCACAAGTCGTAGGCAAGCTGCATCTGTAACCAGTGCTCCGGCGTGCTCCCGAACGCTTTGGACAACCGCAGCGCCATTTCCGCCGTGATGCCGGAGCGGCCGTTGAGAATCGACGAGAGGGTCTTGCGCGTAACTCCCAAGCCCTTCGCCGCCTCGGTTACACTCAAACCCAGCGCCTTAAGGCAGTCTTCCCGGACTATCTCGCCGGGGTGCGGGGGATCGTACATATCCATGTCACTTTTCTCCTCTCCCTAGTGGTAATCGACCAAATCCACATCGGTGGCGTTTTCACCCTCGAAGCGGAACACCAGCCGCCAATTGCCCGACACTGAAACCGCCCATTCGCCCTTGCGCTCGTCCATGAGCGGATGCAACTGGTAACCCGCAATGTTCATGTTCATCGGGCTGGTGGCGGTCGCGAGCGATGCCAGCAGGCGGCGCAAGCGCTTCGCCTGTTGAGCGCTCACCCCTCGCGTGTCCCCTGAGGCAAAAAGCCGTTCCAGCCCCTTATGGCGAAAACGTATGATCATTCCCGTGTAGTGTAACTACTCAGGTTACAAGAGTCAAGTCCCTTGTAGGGGTCCCGGCCCCATCCGTCGGCTTTTCCTTCGATGACGGACCCAAGGTCAATTCCAAAGACGAATCGAGCGTTGCTACCTCCGGGTCACACAACGTCAGGCGCCGTTCGACCGGGTGAATGCCATCACGAGATGCCGGGCTTGCCCTACCCGGCGTTCCGCAGGGTGAACGGGGAACCAGGGGGCGGCAACCCGTCCTCGCTGCGATAGGCCATGGAACCCACCGTACCCAAGTGTCGCGGATCTACGAACCACGTCAGTGCTAGCCACTCTCATCTTTCGGAATTTGGCATGTCGGAGTGGGCTTGCTTTGGGATTCTCAGTATTGATATTCTGAGAGGTGGAAACGGGAAGCAATCCCTGGAGGCACAGCCCATGCAGGATATTTCTTTTACCGTTCATACGTTCAAGGAAGGACAAACGTTTGTCGCCTACGTACCAGAACTCGACGTGTCGAGCTGTGGCGCGACTGACGAGGAGGCGCGCAGGAACATCCGAGATGCCGTCCGGGGATTCCTGGAAACCAGCGCTGATATGGGGACACTGACGGAAATTCTCGAAGAAGCCGGCTACGAGCATGACGGCGAGACATGGCGAGCGCCGGAATTCGTATCCCTTGATCGATTGACACTGAGCGTGAAGTAGATGCCCCCGCTCCGCGGCTGTCGACTACCGAACACTGGCCAAGGTTTTCGAACAAGACGGCTGCGCCTTCAACCGCCAACGTGGTGACCATCTCATTTACACCAAAACCGGCGTGAAGCGTCCGCTCGTGATCCCCATGTATAAGGAAGTACCCGTGTTCATCATCAAGAATCTCCTCCGTACCACAGGAATGAGCCGCGAACGATATTTCGATCTTCTGAAGAACTGCTAGTACCTACCATTCTTGACAGCGGCCACGGTCAGCGCTCTTGTGACCGTGGGCTCTCCCTTCGATGACGAACCTGCGGTCAATTCCCAAGGCGAATTGAGAAGGACAGTGGCGAGTGACAAGTGACGAGTGACGAGTCCAACCGCGAAGATTCTTGTGTGAGGCGCCGTTCGACCGGGTGAATGCCACCACGAGATGCCGGGCTTGCCCTACGCGGCGTTCCACAGGGTGAATGCGGAAGCAGGCACGCGCTGCGCTTGGTCCTTCCGTCGGCTTTTTCTCTCCGCATCTCGATCGAGGAAGTTTTGCAACAGGCTGGGCGAGGCGCGGAAGGTGGTTTGTCGGAGGCGCTGGAAGGCTGAAGGTAGATCGACCCAGCCACGCGAGGCTGCGTCGTTCAAGACTCCCAACGTGCCGGTGATGCGGAGATTACGCCGGACGGCTTCCCGGCGGCCAGAGCCTTCGTCCATGAGCAACAACGCGTCTTGCCGGTGCTGCATGGCCAGGGTGATCGCTTCACGCTCGCCTTCCCCCAGAAAGCGCAGATCAGGGTCTGCTGGCGCCGTCCTTCCATGAACTTCAAGCCATGCTGGGGGCTGGGCTATCCACTCTGCCACTTTTGCCGGCGCCTCAGGATTCTGTAACTCCCGCAAAACCGCCTCAGGGATGACGACCCGGCCGTAAAGCCGCTGTAACACCTCCGCTTCGCCAATAAGCACGAGATAATTGAGGGGAGAAGTGTCCGCGATAACAATCATCGAGTGCTGAACTCGCGGCTGGTTTGGGTGTCGCGATCCAGGTCCTCGAGCGTGGAGTTCAGGTATACGCCGTGCTCCTTGAGGAACCCGTCAACCTGCATTCTCGTTCCGTAACCAAGGATTTTCCTGACTTGCTCCTCGGTGAGTTTGCCGGAGCGATAACCTTCAAGCGCGAAGCTCTCCAGGAGGGCGCGCGGCAAGTCCTTAAGCTCTCCGGCAATTTCGTCGGGCAGTTCTAAAGTGATTTGCATAGGCGGTGGTCACCTCCTCCTCGCACCTTTCCGAGCGACGTCGAGGATGGCAGTCATGACCATGTGCGAAGCTTAGCACAGATTCTGCCATAACACCCATGGACTTCGTGACCGCAGGCTTTCCCTTCGATGACGAACCCCCGGTCAATTCCCAAAGCCAATTGACCGTGGCCACGTGCGCGTCATAGAACCTCTACCGGTCCCGCAGCCTGACCGGCAACCGACAAGGGGTTAGCGGTCAACATTCTCCTGACCGTAGGCTTTTCCTTCGATGACGAACCTACGGTCAATTTCCAAGGTGAATTGGCCATGGTGACCTCCGGGTCACAGAACCTCAGGCGAGGTTCGACCGGGTGAATGCCATCACGAGATGCCGGGCTTGCCCTACCCGGCGTTCCGCGTGGTGAATTTGAAACCAGGGGGCGGTCCGTCAGTTGACCGCAGGCCCTCAACAATGTGGTAAACGGCAAGGCCGCCATCAGCCCGCAGATGGTGATCCGGCTCGCCAAGGCTTTCGGCAGCACGGCGGAAACGTGGTTGCGAATGCAGCTTGCCTACGACTTGGCGGCCGCCCGAAAGGACGAAAGCAAGATCAAGGTCCGGCGACAGTACCTCGAAGAACTCCACGCAAACTGAATGATGCCATTAGGCGGGCAGCCACGGTGTCGTCGCGGCGACCTCTCGTCACCGTGGGATTTTCCGTGACGTGTTGAGGTGTGGAGGTCAGGGGCGAGGAGTGGCGGCGCGCTGCAAATGCGCTTGGACGTAATTCTGGAAGGCTGCTTCGATCTCGCGCGTAATCTTCCCTGGAGCGGGGTATTTCCAGTTGGGCTGGATGCTTCCCACGCCGGCAACCTCGCGCGTTGTGGAGCTAATGAAGACTTCCTCCGCCGCATCCAAGTCGCCGGGAGTGAGGTCTTGCTCGAGAAGTGTGTACCCCGCCGCGGGAATGACCTCGCGGAGCACCTCGCGGGTTATTCCCGGCAGGCAGCCGGAAGACAAGGGAGGCGTCAGAACCTGGCGGCCGCGCACCAGATAGACATTGGCCGAAGTGCACTCCGCCAGGTGACCCTGCTCGTTCAGCAGCAGCGCGTCATCGAAGCCTTCCTGGTGAACGCGTTCGAGGGTGCCGGCGTTCTGCACCCAGGAAAGCATTTTGGCGCCCGCCAACTTCCCCATGGAAAAGATCACATTGGGAACGAGCACGAGCTTGTGCGCCGCCGGCCACACAGCCAGTTCGCGCGTAAAGATCAGCAGGTCTGTGGCGGGGCTGCCGGGTGCGTCAGCCCAAAGTCCCCCATGATTCTTGATGAAGGATACCCGCGCCGCGCCTTCCGGCCGGCGGTTGGCGGCGGCCAGCTTCACAATCGCTTCCCAGACGGTTTCCTGGCGGTAATCGAACGTAATGCCCAGGCGTTCCGCGTCCCGCGCCATCCGCTCCCAATGCCGGTCGAAGGCAAAGGGAACTCCCTGGTAGATGCGCAGTGTCGTGAAGACGCCCCAACCCATCAGCAGGCCCATCTGGCCGGGAGAAAGGCGCGCTTCCGCGAGAGGAATAATCCTGCCGTTATGATCGATGAGGGAATCCATCCGGTTGCTTACCAAGGAATGCGGACAGTGAGCGGATAATTCAATCGCAGACGGCATTGGGTGTCGGGGGGCATGTTCACTTCATGCCCGCGACGCCAAAGGGCCTCGTAGCTGATGAGGGCGGCTCCGCCCAAAGGAAGCACCAGCGTGGCGCCGGCTGTGCCCACCGCCGCTATTTTCAAAGCGCCATAGGTACCCACGGCGGTGAACCCGCCGACCAGTGCTTTCCAAGACCTCGTTCGGTTGCTGGTCAGGTGACCCTCTTGATCAAGGTGAATATCGAGCATCTCGGGGTGCTCCAGAGCAGCCAGGACGGCGGAAACGGGTTTTTCCTGTCCATCGGGAAAAGTGATTTGATCAAAACGCAAGCCGAGTTCCGCCGAGCGATGCATGTGACCGGCATTGCGGATCATGGTGATGTGCCCGTCCAGCAGACTTCCGGGTGGCAGGGCGATCTTTCCCTGTACGAAAACGGGCTTCAAGACTTCGGCGACGACGGGGTCGTTGACGTGGTTGATTTGAGTGTGAATCCCTGACAAAACCTGGACTTTGAATTCCGTCTCGGCAGGAACGGTCAGCGTGAGGCGCTCGGCCACGCTCGCGCTTTCTCCCGTAATGTCACGGTGAGACAACGGCGTGTAATCCTGAGCCATGGCCGCGAATGCCATAACCATCATGGAGACGGCGGCCCGCCTCAAATTCATCATCGCAACACCCTCCCAACGGTCCAACTCAGAAGCCCAACCTTTTGCCGCGCCGGACGGCTCTTTGCCATTCGTGGTGTCGAAATGTAAGCTTGCCCCTATTCTCTTGACCCGGCTATTGTCTCGCTTGGGAAGTTGAAAATCAAGCGAAAGGTTGAAAAGAGTGGAATTGAGCTTTGAGGGCGGAAAGGGATTGTCTCCGCACCCTCCTAGACACAAAAAGGCCCAACCCGGAGGGTTGGGCCAGGAAATGGAGAAGCAGATGCCGGTTAAGCGACCTTTGTGACCTTGTCGGCCTGAGGTCCCTTTTGCCCCTGGACGATCTCGAATTCTACCGTGTCGCCTTCTTGCAGGGTCTTAAATCCTTCACCCTGGATGGCCGAGTAATGGACGAAGACATCAGCTCCGCCTTCCTGGCCGATAAACCCATACCCCTTGCTGTTATTGAACCACTTAACCTTACCTTGAAGTCTTGCCACTTGCGCCCTCCTTGATTTTACTTTGGGGTTGCCGCTCCTTGAGAAGTCCCCAAAAAACAAAAAGCCGAAGATCTCTTCGATCCCCGGCAGCTTATTCCTATGAGAACTTTCCCAACGAGAACACTTTCCCGACTCCCTCGTAAATAGAAATAGCTTCTCTGCCCTCGATTTGTCAAGAAAATTGTTGCAGGAAACCCGTCTCCAATGGGAACTTCCAGCCTGGAGAAAATCCTGCTCAGACCAACCTCGTCCCAAAGAGCAACAAAATTCCCACCAGCGTTTTCCCATCGCGAATCTCACGACTCCGAATCATCTCCAGTATTTTATGGATGGTAAAGAATCCGATTTCGATTCGTTCGTCGGGATCGGGTTGGGCTTTGGCCGGGGTCAGGTCCCACGCTTCGATGAGATGCATCTTCTCGCTCAGAACGCCCGGGCTCGGGTAGAATTCAATCACGGGCTCCAACGAGCCGGCGTGGTACCCGGTCTCTTCCATCAACTCACGGCGCGCGCTCTGGCGAGGGGTTTCCCCCCGCTCCATGCCACCGGCCACAAGTTCCCACAGGCTTTCTTTCACGGCGTAGCGGTATTGGCGAACCAGGATCAGGCGGCCGTCAGGAAGATGGGGAACGATGACGACAGAACCCGCGTGGCAAACAACTTCGCGTGTGGCCTCAACTCCCTCCGGTTCAATCACGCGGTCAACCTTCAATTCCACCACTCTTCCGCGGAATATGGTTTTGCTCTCAAGGATGCGCGCGCGCTTTTGCACGGTTTGGCCTCAAAGGGTGATAATGCCGCTGTAAGCGGAGGCAGCCAGTATAACATCGCCGGCCCGCCGCGGGAGCAGTAGTACCCCCATCCCCGACGCCCGCCCGCCCTTCCCTTCACGATCCCTCCGCCAAGATTTCGAAACCGCTGAATTTGCCGTCCCCACTTCGTCCCGGCAAGCCGGCTATGCTAAACTATAGAGGAGCTGATGCCGTTCCGACTTTTCCCGGCAAAGCATCTCAAGAGGTGCGCCATGGACAAGACGTCCGGTTCCCCCCCATTACGCCGCAGCGCGCGCGTGAATATCGGGTGCGCGGTAAGAATTTCCGGCATGCTGGCCAACAAAGTGCCTTTTACGGAGGACACCCAGATTGTAACGGTCAGTAAGTTCGGCGCAAAGTTGAAGACTCGTAAACCGCTACAGGTGGGGATGCACGTGAAAATAGAGCCCTTGCGTGGGGAAAAATCCGCGGTTTTCAAGGTCGTTTGGGTCGGCCGGGAGGGCACGCCGCGCGCAGGTGAGGTGGGGGTCGAGTACGCGCGGGGGATTGCCGAAATCCTGGGTATTAATTTCCCCGCCGAGAACGGACCCCTAAGATAGGCAGATCTGCACGGCATCGCTCCGCACGACCCCAGCATTTCTCTCCTCCACCCTGTTGAGGAAGATTGCCTAGCCGAAATCATGACTTGGAGCGCAATTCGCAGTAGAATACGTGCATCCCTCAGGTGAGGAGCCCGCTCATGGTTATGCGCCGTGTCGCCGTCCTTGCTGGCTTACTGCTCTGCGCTTTGCAACTCTCCCAAACGACCTTATCGTCTCCCCTTTCGGCAGTGCCCACTCCCTCCGCTCAAGAAATGAATTTCACGCTGGAAGGTAAAATCACCGAAAAATCTGCGGGTAAACTAACGGTCAGCAGCGGTGAAAACATGATCTTCCACGTGCTCTACAACGACAAAACGGTAATCAAGAAGAAGGATGGGAGCCCTGGCACAGCTCAGGACCTGCATATTGGAACAAGAATTTCAGTGGCGGGTGATCTGGCTGAAAGTGGAGAAATCACGGCCGCGAAGATCGAGATTGAAGGGGAAGGCTCGGGAAAGCAGTGACGACACCGTACTATGCGGGCTTTTGTTATGCCCCGGCCCAGTCAATTTCCAACTCTTTCCCTTTTCCTTGCTGCACCGCCTGCTGGTAGACAAAGCCCGCGACGGCCACGTCCCACAAGGCAATTCCGTGTGATTTGAAGAGCGTGATTTGATCCGCAGACGATCGCCCGGGATGTTTTCCGGTCACAACCGAGTTCAGCTCAATGACACTCTCCCATCCTCTCCCCAGATTCGCCAGCCCCTGAATGAGGTCCCCCGATTCTTTCCGGCTCTGCTCCACAGAATCCACCGCGATGAGGGTGGCACGCGACACCGCCTCGTCATCCAGTTCGCGCCGATTGGCCATGTTGGCCCCAATGGCATTAATGTGTGCTCCAGGCTGCAAGCATGCGCCTCGCACCACCGGCTGTTGAGCGGTGGTCGCCGTGCACACGATTTCTCCGAAGCGGGCTGCTTCCTCGGTGCTGGCAGCAGGTTCCACCGGCACACCGAGGTCTTCAGACATTTCGCGGCAAAAGGCTTGCAAGCGATTCGCATCGCGGCCGAAGGCTTTTACCGCCGTGAGCTTTCTGACCCGGGCGATGGCCTGGAGTTGCGTGCGCGCCTGCCGGCCCGTTCCGATCATCCCCACCCGCGAGGCCTCCGGGCGCGCCAGGTACTTGGTGGCGATGCCGCTTGCCGCCCCAGTACGAATGCGCCCCAGATGGTCAGCCTGCATCAGGGAAAGCAACCTGCCGCTCACGGTGTCGAAAAGCAGGAGGAGAAATCGGACGCCCTCAGACGAGGCGGTGTAGATTTTCATCCCCACATGCTGCGAATCCGGCAGCGCTCCCGCCATGTAATGTAACGAAACGCGGGGCAGCAGAATGCGCTCGCGCGAACGGTTCACGGCGCGATCATTGCCCTGCGCCACCAAGCTCGCTTCCACGCACTCCAGCGCGCGCTCCATCGGCAGGAGCTCACGGACGTCGGATTCAGTAAGAAAACGTGTCACCTCGACCTCGCAGACCTCAGCGCGGCACGCTGATTCTCTCCTCGCATGCCGCCAGCATCTGGTCAAGTTCTTCCAGGAGCTCGTGCCGCAGGCGTTTAGTCTTTCTCTCTAAAGCGGGAAGGGTAAGGGAAATAAACATCAGCCGCGCCTGGGGCCGGATCAACCCCACGTATCTCCACAGGTACCAACCTGAAAACGGCAAGGTGGGCGCGTAATAGCCGGCCGCGGCCCTGCCTCGCCAATGCGCCACCAGGAAAATTTGAAGAGCATAAAACCCCAGCGTCACGGCGCTGCGAAGTGTCCACTCCGTGGTACGGGGGCGAGGATTGTCCCTCTTGAACGATCCTGCCAGCAGGAACACCAACCCGATGGCCAAGTGATTCACCAAACCATAGAGAGCAATGGGCAGGCCCAGCACGGTCTCGACCCAAAGGATGACCCGGCGCCATCCTGAGCGCAGCAGGGAACCCGCCTCCTCAACTTCGATCTCCCGCAGCGCGCATTGCCGCTGGAGGCGGCGATAGTCGTCTAAGGATTTTCGCAAGGTTACCAACCGGTCTGGATACAGGTAATTCGTCTGCCTCACCCACTCCCTCACCAGCCGGCTCAGTACAAAGCCCTCGGCGTCTTGTTTCCAGTCGGGGCGAGACGCCCAGTCCTCCTGCAAACCCGTGCGCAAGACCTCCTCAAGATCCGCGAGGAAATATTCCAGGTCCGCAGGCCGAAGTTGGAAGGCGTTCTCTCGAAACTGCGATTCGAGCGCGGCGGCAAAGGCTGGCGTGGCAATATCCCGCGAAAGCTCCGCAGGCCGGCCCTCCGGGCGAGCCATTGCCGAGTCAACATAGATCAGAATTTCGCGCGATGGGGCCGCTGATTCCGGAAAGAAAAGATATACGGGATGGACCGCAACGTGACGTCCCAAATGCTGCGCTTCCGCACGCCAAACCAGTGCTGCGGCAGTGGAGGCCGACGCGCCGGGTGCCCCTTGCCCCGCCGCGTTCTGATCCGCGAATACCCCCACCGCTCCGCCGCTTGCCAGGACGTCGATGGCCTCCCGCAGGGTCGCCTCAGAAGTCGCCCTTTGACTCTCATGAAGGATGAAGCCCATGCGGCGACTCAGGAATCGAGCGAGCAGCCCACGGACAAGACTTCTCGGCAGCATACAACGGAGGGGGCGCTCGAACTCCGCCGCCAGGACCAGCGCTTGCGAGAAGCCCGCCGGTTGGCTCACCGCGAACACGGCCGGACCTTCCGCGGTCACGTCCCGGGCTTGTAGCATCCGGATTTTTCGCCCCGTGAGCGCCATCCACCAACGGATGAGCCAGCGGCAAAATATTGGGCTGCGTGAAATTCCCGGACCTTTCTCCATGGGTGAGCTCAACTTCTTCCCCGCCTGGAACGTTGTGGGTGATGGTGCTCTGGCGATGCGGGCATCTCATCGCTCTGCCAACCCGGCACCGTTCCGACCATGCGCGTAATGGTATCAAACAGCCCATAGACCTTCTGGTATTTCTGGCCTTGATCATCCATCAACCGGAGGCGGAAGTAGTGAACGTCCTTGACCACCGCCACGCGAATCGGGAAGTAGCCGTTCAATTTGCTCTCCACGTAGGCGGTCACATATTTGTGGTCCTTGACCCACCAGGTAAAAACTCGAATATGAGAAAAGTCTGCCTCCTGGGTGCCCACGCGGTCCGCCGTGAGGTACTCGGGCACTTGCTGGCCTTCATCCTCGACTGTCTTGAGCACGACCCAGGCGACAAAGTTCGTGCCCTGGGCATAGGGCGAGAGCTTTTCGGGAATGTCGAGGGTTACGAATCGTCCCAACACCCAGCCGGCGCGAGCGTTGGCGCGGATCAGGTACCACGCGTCCCGCACCTTGGCCGCGGAAGGCTGGCCTTCGGGCGCGGGACGGTCCACCAACCGCCGGCCAAAAATCTGCACCTTCGAGCCTTCCGCCAACTGCGCAAGCTGGGCGGCGTCCCGGGAGGGCTCCAGGCGCAGGTTCACCACGCCGCCCGTGTGGCCTTCTGCCTGCGCGGGAATATTGAGCAAATCACGCATCAGCTTTTGGCCGCCTTCGTAGGTCTGAGAATCGACCAGGTCGCTGTTCTCCACCCAACCCGTCACGTGGTCGGACGTCCGGATTTGCGCCCAATTGCGAGTCCGCTTGGTGATCTCGACGCGCTCGCCACTTCGGAGGGAGCCGACGACGATCCGCACTTCGGCGGGCGTGTCGACCACCGGCACGCTTTCCGGCAGCACGTACCCGGCCTCGACAGTGAGGGCGTGCGCCGGCCTATACACAAAGTAGTAATAGGCTGAACCCAAGGCCGCCAACAGGAATAGGAAAAGGAGTTTCTTAATGGCAGTACCTCATCTTAATTCTGGATTTTAGATTTTGGATTTTGGATTGAGCATATTGCGCGACCGGTTGTGGGGTTCGGAGCGTTTCGTTGTCAAGTGCGCATAACCCGCACCGATGAATCCGGGTGCTACCCCTTCAATCCAAAATCCAAAATCGGCACATCCCGATAATGACGCCAATGCCGTCTTCATTCTACACTATGTGTAGCTATCAGCAATCAGCCGTCAGCTTTCAGCCAGGGCCTGAGCTGAGGGCTGAAAGCTAAATGCTTGTTGAGCGGTCAGCCATCAGCCATCACCGTTCAGCTAAGGCTTGGACTGATAGCGGATAGCTGAAAGCTGAATGCTGACAGCTTATATCTTCTGAGGTGAATTACGAAAATCGACCGCACTTTTATATCCGGCCCCGAGGGACCGCTGGAAGCGCTGATGGAATGGAACCCGCAGGTCACTCCCCGCCAGGTGGCGCTGGTTTGCCATCCGCACCCACTGCACGGCGGCACGATGCACAACAAGGTGGTGTTTCGCGCCGCGAAGGCCACAGTCCTCCTGGGCCTCCCCACCCTACGATTCAATTTCCGTGGGGCGGGCAAGAGCGCGGGGACTTTCGCGGGGGGTATCGGCGAACGGGAAGATGTTCGCGCGGCGCTCGACTACCTCGCGGCGCGTTTCCCGCGATTGCCGGTTTGTTTAATGGGATTCTCTTTTGGGTCGTGGGTAGGCCTCGCGGTGGGAGCAACCGACTCGCGCGTCTCCACGCTGGTCGGCCTGGGACTTCCCGTGAACTCGCTTAACTTCGATTTTCTCCATGATGTCCGCAAACCCAAACTGATTCTTCAGGGAACACGTGATCAATTCGGCCCGGTTGCCCAAGTTTCGGAGCTCTATCGCTCGCTCGCCGAGCCCAAACAGATTCATTGGGTGCAGGGCGCTGACCACTTCTTCGCCGGAAAGCTGGATGAGGTTCAGAAGGTCATGCAGCAGTTCTTAGCTCCCATCCTGGGCGAGGCAACGGCCACGTGATGCGAACGTATCGCGAACCTGTTCTCTAGGTCCGCGGCTCTTCGTCGTCAATCGGGAACAAGCTGCAGATCTCCAAAACAGGTCCGCGCTTCCTTGCCGAAAACTCCCTGTAGCAGTCAGTGCGCAAGGTTTGACAAGTCACGCTCTCTTGGGCACTATAAGAGATATGAGTAAAGCTACGAGGTTATCTAGGAGTTTTACAGTGGACCGCTCCATCCTCGACTACCTTCAGCGGACGCGTTCCAGTCGTTCACGGAGCGAACGCATGAATGAATTGCTCCGCCGGGCGATCCTCGCGGAGCAGTATGAAGTTTTGGAAAGGGAGGCTGCTGAGTTTTTTGCTGCCACTGGGAAGACGGAGCGCGCCGAGTCCAGAGCTTTCGCCGCGGCCAGCCGCCGGTCGATCGCGCGGGCGGGTGAATGATGGCTCACACTCCACCCAGCGGGTGGTTCCCTCGGCGGGGTGACGTATACCTCGTCCGCCTGGACAAGCAGCGCCCGGCGCTGGTGATTTCCGCCGACGCCCTCAACCGCCACGCCCTTGACGTTTGCGTGGTACCCATGACGACCGTCGCGCATCCGAGGTTTTCGCTGCGGGTGCAAGTGAAACCCGGCGAAGGTGGCCTGAGCCGCGATACCTGGGCAAAGTGCGACCAGGTGACAACGCTTGAAAAGGCCCTCCTGCTCTACCCCCCTTTAGGCCGGCTGACGGACGAGACGCTGCAAAGCATCGAGCAAGGCATCAAGCTGGCGCTCCAACTGCTATAGCTTGTTATAGAAAAACGCCATTGAGTATAATAAGCACCGCACCGGGGAACTCTTATTCTACTGAACTTCAATCAGCAGGATTTTTTCTGCGCTAGCACTCTCTCAGGGGATTGCCTGTTCGAACACGTGCGCCACGTACAACGGAGGAAAAATGAATCAGCGAAACGCCACGCGCGTTTTTCTTGACGTCGCCTGGTTGGTGGGAATGCTCTTCTTGGGGCCCGCGGCTTTTGGACAAGCGGCGGCCGCGGGCAAGACGCGCACGTACTACGTCGCTGCCGACGAGGTGAATTGGGATTACGCGCCCTCCGGGCGTGATGAAGCCATGGGAATGCCCTTCGATGCGATCGCCAAGGGTTACACCGAACCGGGACCTCATCAGATCGGCCGCGTGTACAAGAAGGCGATCTACCGCGAATATACGGACGCGTCATTTTCGACGCTGAAAGTGCGCCCTCCAGAAGAGCAATATCTCGGGCTGCTCGGGCCGATTCTGCGTGGAGAAGTGGGCGACACGATCAAGGTCATCTTCAAGAACCATGCTTCTCATCCCTACAGCATGCATCCACACGGAGTTTTATATCGGAAGGATTCCGAGGGAGCGGACTACAATGACGGCACGTCCGGCGCGGACAAGGACGACGGCGGCGTGCCTCCCGGCGCCACCCACACCTATGTGTGGCAGGTACCGGAGCGGGCGGGGCCCGGGCCGAGTGACCCCAGTTCGGTCTTCTGGCTCTATCACTCGCACACGGACGAACTCCAGGACGTGGCCTCGGGCCTCTTCGGGGTCATCGTTATCGCCCGCCGCGGCATGGCGCTTGCCGACGGCCGGCCGAAGGACGTGGATCACGAGTTCGTCAGCATGTTCATCGCCATCAATGAGAACGAGAGTTGGTACCTGGAGGACAACATCCGCGCGCAGACGACCGATCCCAAGGGCGTGGACCGGACACAATCTCACCTCATCACTGCCGGAGGAATGGCCGGAACGATTGCCGGGACGGGCTTCGTGGACACCAACATCAAGTGGTCAATCAACGGCTATATCTTCGGAAATATGCCGTTGATGACGATGAAGCAAGGCGACCGGGTGCGCTGGTACGTGGCGACGCTGGGAGACTTCAACAATGCGCACACACCACATTGGCACGGCAACACGGTACTCGTGGCGGGCCAACGCACCGACGTTTTGGTGGTGACCTCGGCGCAAATGGTGACCGCCGACATGGTGCCGGATGCCCCCGGCATCTGGCTCTACCATTGCCACATCAGCGACCACATGCTGGCGGGAATGGTGGCCCGGTACGAAGTGAAACCGCGCTAGGGTCCAGAGATTCGCGGAAAAAAGCAGGGAAGCAGAATTACGCGTAGCTTGCGTTAGTCGGTGGCTTTTCGTTCTCCGCCGTAAGGGGACGGCTTGCCGCTCCCTCTTCAGCGGGCCAATGGTCATCCAGGGTGGGGCAAGCCCTACCCCTACGCGTTGACATCCCCTTGGGGGAGAGTCAATCTCGGGCATCTATATGAAATAAAACGTATTGTGGTCCCCAAAACCCAAGCCGCTTTAGGTTATTATAGAAAAACACAATTTAGTATAATAAGGACCGCACTTGTGAACCCTTATTTTAGTGGACTTCAATAAGCGGCCTATCGAGTGCCTCTTGTTATGCGAGCAGGCCAATACGTAAAACAACCGACCGGGTATTCGGCTTTCATACCCTCTCCCCTACCGCCCGAGCCGCCAATCCGGATGGACGAGGAACTGGTCCGCTTGCTTTCAGACGCTGACCGAGCTCTGGGGCGACTGGACGGAGTGGCTTCCGTCCTACCCAACCCAAACCTTTTCGTGGCCATGTACGTTCGCCAGGAAGCCGTCCTGAGCTCACAGATCGAGGGAACCCGGAGCACCCTCGAAGACGTGCTGCAATTTGAAGCAGATGCCAAGGGAAATACCGTTCCCAAGGACGTCGAAGAGGTTGTTAATTGCATCCGGTCTATGAACTATGGCTTGGAAAGGCTGAAGGAACTGCCTCTGAGCCTCCGGCTTATCCGGGAAATCCACGCGCAGCTTCTGAAGGGAGTTCGGGGCGGGCAGAGGAGTCCCGGCGAATTTCGCACCAGCCAGAACTGGGTCGGGCCGGGAAATTGCACGCTTACCACTGCCACATTCGTTCCGCCGCCGGTTTACGAGATGGGCCAATCATTGGATAACCTAGAGAAGTTCTTGCACGACACATCTCTTCCGGTTTTGATCCATTGCGGATTGGCGCACGCACAGTTCGAGACCATTCATCCCTTCCTCGACGGTAACGGCCGTGTGGGCCGGCTGCTGATCACATTCCTGCTCTGCCAACGCGGTGTGCTACGACAGCCACTGCTTTATCTCAGCCACTACTTGAAACGGCACCGCGCAGAGTATTACGACCGCCTGATGGCCATACGAAGCGAGGGTGAATGGGAAGGATGGTTAAAGTTCTTTTTGCGCGGAGTCCAGGAAGTCAGCCGTCAGGCAACAGACACATCACGGGCCATCATTGAGCTGCGGGAGCTCCACCGCCAGATTCTCAGCGGCAATGCCCTGGGTATCCGCCTACTGGAGTACCTTTTCGAGCAACCTATCGTAACGGTCCGCATGGTAGAGAAACGGCTAGAGTGCTCTTTCGCGACGGCAAACAAACTGGTGGGGAATCTCGAACGCTTGGGACTTTTGAAAGAGGTTTCTCCCCGGAAATTCCGAAACCGATCGTACCGTTACAACCCTTACCTGTCATTGTTCGAAGATGCAAAGCAGCCCACGGGCCAAGGGGACTGAATGACCATGGTGTTGATCTTTGGGGGGCAAAGCCGCGGAGAATGGACCTTGCCCGATTGTCCCATCGGGCATGAGAAAGAATATTTCGGGTAAACGAATGGCCGAATTGAAAAATGGCGAGCGCGAAGCTCTCTACTGCCCTGCTTGCGAAGCGGAAGTCTTAGACCCTCTGGTGTGCGGAGACTGCGGCGCGGTGATCTGCCGCAAATGCGGAACGCCTGGGCCTCTTCGCATCCACACCATGAGGGGATCTTCATGAGACCTAGGGCAAACCCCAGTAGCCACTATCATCCCATTATGGAACTATATTGACACATCCCCCCGAGGCGATGAAGTTGCCCTAGATAAAAGCTGTCGGCATAATGAGGATGGTTTCGGGTGATCAAATGGCCGAATTGAAGGATGGCGAGCGCGAACCGCTTTACTGCCCTGCTTGCGAAGCGGAAGTTTCAGACCCTCTGGTGTGCGGAGATTGTGGTGCAGTGATCTGCCGCAAGTGCGGGACGCCGCTGGAAAAGATTGATGAGCTGGGGATCGGATAAGGCTCGGGGTTGGGGGTTAGGGGTTAGGGCGAGAGCCGAATTCCGGATCCCTAATCCCTAACCCCAAATCCCTAATCCCTGCTCAATACACCGCCAGCGCTTTTGCCGCCTTCACAATGTCAGCGGGCTGGGGAAGCACGGCGTCTTCCTGGACAGGATGATAAGGGATGAAAACATCCTTGCCCGCCAGCCTGCGGACAGGCGCATCGAGAAACGCAAAGAGTTCGTCGGCAATACGGGCGGCAATTTCCGCGCCATAACCCCAAGAAATTTGATCTTCGTGAAGAACCAGAACGCGGTTGGTCTTTTTCACGGAAGCCGCGATCAGCTCCCAGTCGTAGGGATTCAGCGAACGCAGATCCAGAATCTCCGGCTGAATTCCCTCCTGCTCCAGAGTCTTGGCGGCTTTCACGGCGCGAATGACCAGCGACCCGTAAGTCACAATCGTCAAGGACGTGCCCTCGCGCACCAGCTTGGCCTTGCCGAAGGGAATCATATAGTCCGGTCCCGGGTAAGGGGCGCGATTGTGCGTTTGGCGATAGAGGTGTTTGGGCTCGAGAAACATCACCGGATCGTCGCAGCGAATCGCAGTGCGCAGCAGGCCGTTGGCATCGAGCGCGGTGGACGGCATCACCACGCGCAGCCCCGGCAGGTGGGTGAAGATCGATTCTCCCGACTGGCTGTGATAGATGGCGCCCCCCGCCAGGTAGCCGCCAAAGGCCACGCGGATGACCACCGGACAAGAGAAAGCGTTGTTCGACCGCCAGCGCAGCATGGTCAGCTCATCGCGGATTTGCATCATCGCCGGCCAGATGTAGTCGAAAAATTGAATTTCCACCACCGGCTTCAGCCCCCGGATGGCCATGCCGATCGCCCGGCCCACAATGCACGCTTCCGCCAGCGTCGAGTTATAGCAGCGTGTGCTGCCAAATTGCCTCTGCAAGCCATGGGTGACCTTGAAGACTCCGCCCTTGCCTTTCACTTTGCTCATATCGCTTTCATGGCTAAAGTCGGCAACGTCCTCACCGAAAACCACCACGCGCGGATCGCGGGCCATCTCGTCCTTCAAGCACACATTGATGAGATCCACCATCGTCCTGGGTTCGCCATGAAACTTCGGCGGATGATCGAAGTGTTCGGAGGTGGGATCCACAGCGGGGGAGTAAACGTATTGAAGAACGGTTTGCGGCGAGACCGCTTCGGCCGCCAGGGCCAGGTCGGCCGCCTCGCGAACATCCTGCTCGACGGCTGTCTCGGTCTCCTTCAACTCTTTTTCCGTAATCCCCTTTTCCTCCGCCAGCAGGCGGGCGAGACGCGTCACGGGGTCGCGCTTCGCCTCCTGCTGACGCACTTCTTCCGGCTTATAAAGCCGCTCATCGTCGGAAAGCGAGTGAGAATACGGACGCACCACGTGTGCGTGAATCAGCGCCGGTCCTTTGCGCTGCCGGACGTATTCCACGGCTTTGCCTGCCGCCTCGTAACTCTCGGGAAAATCCGTGCCGTCGCATTCGAGCGTCAATAGATGGGGAAAACTCCGGACCAACCCGGAAATTCTGCCCCCCGCCGTTTGCACGTCGACAGGTACGGAGATGGCGTAGCCGTTGTCTTGCACCACGTAAAGGACGGGAAGGCTTCGGCCGCAAGCGTAATTCAGCGCCTCCCAGAATTCCCCTTCACTCGTGGCGCCGTCGCCCAGGGAAATGTAAGCAATCTCGTCCTGGTGAAAACCGGAAGCAAGTTCCGCCGCTTCCTGAATGTGAGAGAAGTACCAGCTTGCCTCTGCGGAGCCCACCGCATGCAGGATGCGCGATCCCGTAGGGCTCGAACCCGTAACGACGTGCAGTTTCTTCGATCCCCAATGCGAAGGCATCTGCCGCCCACCGCAGGCAGGGTCATCCTTCGCTCCCACGGAAGCGAGCAGCATGTCGCGAGGGGTCATGCCGATTTGCAGACAAAATGCCCGGTCGCGGTAGTAGGGATAAAACCAGTCATACCCCGGCTTAAGGTGCAGAGCCACCGCCACGCCAATGCCTTCGTGCCCAACGCCGTTGATCTGAAAGAACGCCTTATTCTGCCGCTTAAGCTGGATCTCTTTGTCATCTACACGCCGCGACGTGTACATGGTTCGGTAGGCACCCAGAAGCAACTCCTTCGAAAGCGCCGCGGCTCTCTGGATGTGATTTAACGTGGTGGCCATAGACCCTCGCAGAAGGCAATATCATGCCAGAAATTCTATGTCGCCAAGCAGATTTTTGCTCTCTCAGGGGGATTATCATATTATGAAAAGAGAAAGTCAATTGACCGAAAGTAACATTACTTGGAATGCTTGACAGGCCGACTCTTTGTCCGCTCCTTTCACTTTTTCGCGGCGGCGATCCCGGCCCGCAATCATGCCTTGGAGGCGGCGCCCGAGTATGCTAAAGTGAGCGAATAAAAGGCGAACGAAGATCGGATGGTCCGCTCGGGGAGTGGTGAGGAAACTTGGGAAATCTTGGATTATCCACCATACGAATCGCCGACTCTCTCACTTGACGGATCTACTAATTAAAGGAACCCAGGATGGAACCAAAGTCTGATGCCTTGGCAAGCTTCCAGTCACACGACCTTGCCCCGGTGGAAAGCGCGCTGAAGGAAATCGCAGAGAAATTCCGCGCCTCGCGCGCTCAGGGCGGAGTGACGGCCATCCGCCACTTTCCCGCTCGCGAACCGCGCGTGGCGCCTTTTCCCCCGTCCCTGCCGCCCCGCTTGGTGGAGGTTCTGAAAGCTCGCGGCTTCGCCTCGCTCTACACGCACCAGGCGCTGGCCTTCACCCTGGCTCGCGAAGGCAAGAACCTCGTGGTGGTCACGCCCACGGCGTCGGGCAAAACGCTCTGCTACAACCTCCCAATCCTGAGCGAGCTGCTGGAGAACCCTGAGGCGCGCGCCCTTTATCTTTTCCCCACCAAGGCCCTTTCGCAGGACCAACTCGTGGAGCTCAATCGCTGGACCGAACAACTGGGCGACGAAGTGCGCACCTTCACTTACGACGGCGACACGCCGCAGGACGCGCGCAAGGCCATTCGCGCCCGCGGCAACCTGGTGATCACCAATCCCGACATGCTGCACGCGGGAATCCTGCCGCACCACACCAAGTGGCAGCGCCTTTTTGAAAACCTCCGCTACGTGGTGATCGATGAGCTGCACTACTATCGCGGCGTTCTAGGCAGTCACCTGGCCAATGTTTTGCGCCGGCTCAAACGCGTCGCGCGCTTCTACGGAAGCCGCCCGCAGTTCATCTGCACCTCGGCCACGATTGCGAATCCTCAGGATCTCGCCCAGCGCATTCTGGAAGAAGACGTAACGCTCATCGACGACAACGGCGCGCCCGCTGCGGAGAAGTACTTCGTCTGCTACAACCCCCCGGTGGTCAATCCGCAACTGGGCATTCGCCGGTCGTACTTGAACGAGACGCGGCGCTTGGCCAAGACCTTCCTATCGCGCGGGCTTCAGACTATTGTCTTCGCCAACAGCCGACTGGCCACGGAAATTCTGGTGACCTATCTTCAGGAGGATTTTTCCCAGGCGCCCGGCGGGCCGCAAGCGGTGCGCGGCTACCGTGGCGGCTATCTGCCGCTGGAGCGCCGGGAGATCGAGCGGGACCTGCGCAGCGGCCGCTTGCGTGGGGTGGTGGCCACCAACGCCCTCGAACTCGGAATTGACGTAGGCAGCCTGGATGTGGCGCTGCTCGCCGCCTACCCCGGGACGATCGCTTCCACTTGGCAGCGCGCCGGCCGCGCGGGGCGAAGGCAGGGGACATCCGCCGCCGTGCTCGTCGCCTCCAGCGCGCCGCTCGATCAGTTCATGGTGCAGAACCCGGAATATTTCTTCGGGCGCTCGCCCGAGCACGGCTACGTGAACCCTGACAACCTATTAATCCTCATTAATCACCTTAAATGCGCAGCTTTTGAATTGCCACTGCGCGAAGACGAAAAGTTTGGCGCGCTCGACCTCCGGCGGCTTTGCCGGCACCTGGAGGAGACCGGCTTTCTGCATCACACCCAGGACGGCTGGCACTGGGTCTCGGAGAGCTATCCCGCCGACGCCATCAGCCTGCGCTCCGTTTCCTCCGACAACTTTGTGATTGTTGACAACACACACGAACCGCGAGTGATCGGCGAAACAGACTTCTCCAGCGCCCTCACCACGCTGCACGAGAAGGCCATCTATATCCAGGATGGCGTGCAGTACCACGTGGAGCGCCTCGACTACGACGACCGCAAGGCTTACGTTCACCAGGTCGATTCCGAATACTTCACCGACGCCATCTCCTACACCAAAATCAAAATCCTCGAGACCTTTGACTCTGCCCCCGCTGGCGCCGCGCGCAAGAATCACGGTGAAGTTCAGGTGAACACGCAGGTGGTGGGATTTAAGAAGATCAAGTTCTACACCATGGAGAATGTCGGGTCAGGAGAACTCACCCTGCCCGAGCAGGAGATGCACACCACGGCGTTCTGGCTGACGCTGTCCCGCCCCATGATGGAGGCGTTGCCTTACAACTCTACCGAGCGGCTCGACGGCGTGAACGGCCTCGCCAACGCCCTCGGCGCTATTGCCACGCTGCTCGTCATGTGCGACGCTCGTGACCTGGGAACTTCCGTGGGCGAGAACGCCGAACTGGAAGTCTCCGAGGAACCTGAATCCGAGGGCGGGCAGCCGGGCAAGCGCACCGTGGTGCGAAAAATCTTCGAGCCGAACATCTATCTCTACGACTCCTACCCTGGAGGCGTGGGACTGAGTGAGCCGCTCTTCCGCATGAGTGATTCCTTGCTCGAGAAAACGCATAAGCTGATTTCGGAGTGCCCATGCCCCTCAGGTTGCCCCTCCTGCGTGGGCCCCGCGGGGGAAATCGGGGAAAAGGGGAAGGAAGTGGCGTTGGAAATCCTTGGCAGGATGGTGAAAGTTCCTCCGACTTCGTCGCGAACCTAAGAGCTGTCCGTGGTCAGTGGTCCGTTGTCAGTTGCACCGAACTACGGACAGCGCCTATAGGCTGTGAGCCGTTGGTTGTTTTTCCGAGCTGTGTTCGAGGGCGCGCCGAGCCCCCTCTTGACGGAATATATAATTAGACGTATTTATGTATATGCCCGGATCGGAGCGCCCGATAGTATGGATCGGTTCCAGCCGCAGAGACCTGCGCGGATTCCCGCGCGGAGTCCGGCGCGACATCGGCTTGGCTTTGTATGCTGCCCAACAGGGCGAAACTGATCCGGCAGCCAAACCGCTGAGAGGTTTTGGTGGCGCCTCGGTACTTGAGATCGTTGCGGATCATAAGGGCGATACATGGCGGGCAATCTATACGGTCCGCTTTCCAGAGGCAATCTATGTCCTACATGCCTTCCAGAAAAAGTCGATGCGGGGCATCGCCACGTCGAAGAAGGACCTTGACCTCGTCCGACACCGGCTAGTTGAGGCCGAACGCTTGCACAGAGAAGGGCAGAATTAACATGGCTACGAGATCGAAAAAAAGTATCAAGGTGGAAAAGAGCAGTGGGAACGTTTTTGCCGATCTCGGTATTCCCCATCCAGAGCAAGAGCTCTTGAAGGCAAAACTCACGCTCCAGATCTACCTGCTCATCAAGGACCGCGGCTTGACGCAAGTTGAAGCCGGAAAGATCCTCGGGATCAAACAGCCGCACGTCTCCGCGCTGATGCGCAATCGCTCTGGCGCCTTCTCCGTCGAACGCCTCATGGACTTTCTCACGGCCCTTGGGCAGGATGTGGAGATCAGCGTGAGGCCGGCCCTCAAGAACCATGGCCAAGTATCGGTTGTCGCGTAACCGCAAGGCTGTCCGCTCTCCGTGGTCAGTTGTCAGTCGCAACGGACTACGGACAACTGGCAACGGACAAACACTGTAGGCTGCCGGCTGTAAGCTGTTGGCCGTCCTTTCCATGAACCTCGACCAAAAACTTCGCCAGCTCAAGAAGGCCTCGGCGCCTCGCGACCCTGATCGCGAGCTGGAGCAGACGCTCGAATATCTGCGCCGTCTGGAGCAGCCGCCCGGCCCGCGCCCGCTTCCCGCGCAAAGGGCCGCCAAGGGCATCGAAGAATACGTCGAAGGCGCGCTGGCGAATAACGATTTAGGCGAATACTTTTTAGCCCGGCAGGCTTTCCCTTTTGGCAGGCCTTACGGCAAGCTGCGCATCGGCGACATCTCCACGGCTGATCTAAGCCCGCTGAATCTGCTATTCCCCCAAGCCGCACTGCCCGCGCCGGAACGGCTGGTCTACCTCGACACGGAAACAACAGGTCTGGCGGGCGGCACCGGCACCTGCGCGTTCCTCATTGGTGTCGGTACAGTGGAAGGAACGCAATTTGTCGTCAGGCAATTCTTTTTGCGGGATTATCCGGAGGAGAAAGCCGTCCTGCGCGCCTTGGCGGAAATCCTGGACGCTTTTGAGGGACTGGTAACGTACAACGGTAAGACCTTCGATGTGCCGCTGCTCGAGACGCGGTACGCGCTGGCGCGGCTGAAATCTCCTTTCGGGCGATTACTGCACCTCGATGCGCTGCATCCGGCGCGGCGACTGTGGAAACTGCGTCTGGAAAGCTGCAAGCTCACCGACCTGGAGAGCGCCGTGCTGGGCATCGGCCGCGAGGGTGACGTTGCGGGCTCCGAAATCCCCGGCATTTACTTCGATTACCTGCGCACCGGCGACGCGCGCGGGTTGCAGCCGGTGTTCTACCACAACGCACTCGATATCATGACACTCGCCGCCGTCACCGTGGAGCTGGCGCGAGCGATCGGCGACGCCGGCACGCTCGACTCCCCCGTGGACCTCTTCAGCCTCAGCCGCATATTTGAAGTCGCGGGTTCAAGGGAGCAATCGGTCGCGACCTGCCAGCGCGCGCTCTCCGGCGGATTGCCGGAAGAAATCGAGGCCCGAGCGCTGCACCATTTGGCCTTGCAGCACAAGCGACAAGGGCATCACGAATTGGCGGTGGAAACCTGGCTCGAACTCACGCGGCGGGCTTCACCGCTGGCCCTGGAAGCCTTCGAGGAGTTGGCCATTCATTACGAGCACCGGCAGCGCGATCCCCAGAGCGCCATGGAGTTCACGCTCACCGCCCTCGAACGCCTGCGCGAGCAGCCTTCGCTCCCCTCGCACGCCCAGCGGTTTACCCACCGCCTGCAAAGGCTGCAACGAAAGACCGCGCGACTGCAAAGCGCTATCCACCTTCCGATCACTTAAGAAGCGTAGAGGGGATCTATTCGCTAGGTCCGCGCTACTCTGACTTGTAGAATTGCATGCCGTCGAAGAGTATACTCCCCCCAATCCTTGCTGGAAGGGAACCCCTTCGGGAGATCGCAGACGACAAAAAACGACCGTCGCGCCAGCCCGCGGAACCCCGCATTCTGAAAGAAAGGATTCGACCATGAGCAGACAGTCGATGGAATTCCGCAGAGGGGTTGGAGCCATTCTGATTACCATCTGCGTTCCACCCGCCTGGAACTGCGCTCAGTTACTCGCCCAGGACTCGACTCCCCACTGGGTGCCATTTGTAGCCAAACTTGTTGAGGAGGAGGTTCATAAACCTCCGGGTGGAATGTCAGTTCACGTCACGATTGCGGGCGTCTTCGTCCGAAACAGTCGGGGGGTGTTGTACAGGAGAATGGTGGCCTCAGTAGGGTCCGACCTGCCAGTGCAAGGCCTCAGTCTTGATACAGCCGATCTCCATGACCGACCTCATCGGATAAGGTATGAGATCGACTACGTGAATAAAACCATCAAGCGAGAAAGCGATCCCTCGGGTGACCCCGATTTTGCTGTGGGTCCGATGTCGCGCGCCGATTTCGACAGGCGGCACGCTGCCGACCTCAGTCTCGGAAAGCAGATCGTGGCCGGTGTCGAATGCGAAGGTTATAAGCTCTCCGACCCGCGCCATAAGGGCAAATACCGCGGTGAGGCGTGGTTCGCGCCCTCGGTTGATTTTCTATTGGTTCGATACAGCGGCCGATTATCAAGCGGAGCAGCGGTGACCCTTGAGGTCAAGGATCTCGAACCCGGCAAAGAGCCCGACCCGAGTTTTTTCCGCCTTCCGGAAGGCTTCAAGTTGGTGAAATAGGTTTGTACCCCGCTTGTCCGGCCAACCCCGCAAATGAAAAGCGCAGCGCCCCTGCATTGGGATTGCTTGCCGGATTCGAGTTGCTAATTTCCACTCGCCCGCATTAGTCTTCATCGTGCAGGAACACTGGGCGCCACCGCGCGGACCTTGCTAACCTAAGCCCTTCGGTGCAACGCAGATTCCGAAAGCGAGACACCACATGACCACGGTGCGCATGCTTCCACGCAAAAGGGTTTTCGCCGCGCTGGACTTTCGGCCGCCCGACATCCTTCCCCTGGAGTACCACGCTTCTCCCTCCGGATCGTTCGAGCATGGCGAGCGGTTACACCAACTCTGGGAGCGTTATCCCCAGGACTTCGGGCTCACCAGCGCCTTCCCCCATGCCGGTCCTGAGCCGCGCTGGGTAGACGCCCAGGGACGCTACTGCGAAGTTCGCCGCGACGAGTGGGGAGTGGTTTGGGAGCATCTCATCTTTGGCGCGGCCGGCCACCCCCTCGAGCGGCCCTTGGACGATTGGTCGAACCTTGACCGCTACCGACCGCCCCCAGACCCCGCGACCTCGGGGCCCGAGTTCGAGCGCGAGCGGGCGAGGGCGGAGTGCCACCAGCAGCGTTACTTCCACAAGAGCGGTTGGATCAACCTCTTTGAAGTGATGATCGCGGTCAGGCGCTTTGAAGATGTCCTGATGGACATTGCCTCCGACACGCCGGAAATCAATCGCCTGGCCGACCTCATCACCGACTATCAATTGAAACGAGTACATTACCTGCTGGCCCGGGGAGTTGACGCCATACAGTTCGGCGACGATTTTTCCACGCAATTCGACCTGATGATGTCGCTGGCAACTTGGCGGAGTTTTTTCAAGCCCCGCTTCGAGCTCCTGATGAAGCCGGTGCACGCCGCCGGAAAGAAAGTTTTCTTTCACACCTGCGGATGCGGCCTCAGGCTGTTGGAGGATTTTGCCGACCTTGGGGTGCACGCCATCTGGCCCCAAATCGACGTCTACGATCCTCTCGAGCTCACCCGGCGATGCCGCGAGGCAAGAATCGCCATCGCCCTCCACCCCAACCGCGGAGAACTGATGATAAGAAGTAGCCCCGCGGAAGTGCGGTCCGCGGTTCTGAAACTCGTCGAGGTCTTCGGCATGCCCGAGGGAGGAACGTGGTTTTACGTCGAGATTGACAGCGGCTTTCCCTTCGAAAACATCCAGGCCTTGATTGAGACCATTGGCGAATTGCGTGGGTTCTAAGAGGAGGTACCGATGAAGCGCCGCGACTTTATGAAATCGGGGCTGATGTCTCTGGCCTCGGTAAGCGCCCTCAGGCCCGCTGCGTTGGGCGGTGTGCAGACTCAAGGGGCTTACGCTGAGGGCGGAAAGATCGCGCTCCGCAGTAAGTTTCTCGACTGGGAATTCACCATGGCGGGCGGAGCGGTGATGAGCACCAGCCTGCGCAACAAGCTCAGTGGCCGGACCTTTCCGTTGACTGAGAGCCGGCCAGCACGACTCACTTTCTCGGCAGCCAAAGCGCGCGTCGAGATTCCCTGGTGGAATGTCAAAGTTGGGCCCGACCAAGACAACAGTTTCCCCGATCAGGAAAGCGGCTACCGCGGCGGCTACCATTCGGAAGAGTACCGCGAAGACGCGGAATGGGGAAAAACCCTGAACCTGCTGCTCCGGGACGTAGACCGCAGCCCGATTCCCCCGATTTTCAAAGGTTATGCCTGGTTCCGGCAGCAGTTTGAGTTGCCGATGGAGTCCTTGGGGGAGCAACTCACCTTTTGCCTGGGGGGTTACACGCAGGAAGATTGGAACGAATACTGGGTCTATGTTAACGGTATGGAGATTGGCCACTGGAAGAAGTCCGGCCGCTGGCGCGAACCTGAGCAATTGGCACTCCGTCCGGATTCGCCAGCCTATGCCCGCCTGCGGTTCGGCGGTGGGAAGAAGAACCTGCTGGCAATTCGGACTTATCAATGCGACAGGAGGTTCGAAGGGCTGCCGGACGAAATTCTTGATCGGTTCATTTTTGAACAGAGGCTTTCGGACCAGTTCATCGCCGTCGGTCAACCCTACCGGCATGTGGGGGAATTCAAATTGCGCAGTTGGCGCACGGAGGAAGATGGAGATAGGTCCAAGTGCGATTTTGATTTCATGAACGAGGGTGAGCAACTTCAACTCGCGGTCCATTACGAATTAGATGGATTCACCCGGCGAAAGTGGTTGGAGCTGAAAAACCTCGCGGCGGCCGAACGGCTTTTGCTGGACGTTGACCTGGATGACTTTCAGCTCGACGCGCCGATGCGCGAAGGCGATTACGGCCAACCCTTGCTCATCGACAACGAGCTGTTTTGCGCGATCGAACATCCCGCCGGATTCAACCAGGGCATGAACGGACGTGCCCGGTTGCGGCATTTTCCGGGAACGAAATTGCCCGCCGGCGCCAGTTTCACCAGCAAGGTTGCGCTGGTGGGCGTGGCGCCTCGAGGCGAGGGTCGCGAACAGTTTCTGGAGTACATTCGCGCGCGTAGCCCGCGCAAGGGCCTCTTGAGTATCTACGACCCGCTTGGCATTAATGGTTTTCCAGACAGTCCTTGTTGGACTTTGGACGACAGAGAAATGCTGGGCACGATGGATCTTCTGGAGAAATGGCAAAAGCTAGGCGTGAGGTTCGATTATTACGTCCCCGACGTCGGCTGGCAAGACCGCGCCGGCGACATGACGCAGTTTTGGCCCCAATGCTTTCCCAACGGCCCTGACCGGGTTATCCAGCGAGCCCACCAGTTAGGAATGAAGTGGGGCCTCTGGTTCAGCGGCACCGGGGCTGACTGGAGCATCAGCGACAACCCTCGCGTGGGGCCGAGCCGAGCGGCGCTTGCGGGGGGTGAGTGGCCGCGCTCCCAATATCGCGATGGGTTCCATATGGACAACTGGCACACCCAGCTTTGCCTTGCCTCCGAGCCCTATTTCAGCATGTTCCGCGACGCCCTGCTGCGGCATATCCAACGCTATGATCTTCGATTCTATAAAGTCGACGGCGCGGGGTGTTACTGCAACAGCACGGAACACTCACATCTTCCGGGGAAATACTCCACCGAAGCCAACTATGACGCCCTCATCGAGATCGCCAAAGCCACGCGTCAGGCATGTCCAGATCTCTACATCATGTGGTATTGGGGGACCAGATCGCCGTTCTGGCTTTTGCACGGAGATTCGATTTTCGAAAAGCGAATCACGCTCGAAGCCGCCAGCACGGGTGACTCTCCCAGCCTTTTCTTCCGCGACGCGGTGACATTAGCTCTGGATCAGGGTAATCAATTTGCCGAATTCATTCCGCCCATGTGCAAGGACAGTCTGGGAGTGTGGATTACGGACACCTGGTGGGGTAACTGCATGGGAAAGGAGCGCTGGCGTGAGGCTTTAGTGATGGACCTCGGCCGCGGAAACCTGCTGTTTCCCCAACTCTGGGGCGACCTTTACTCCTTCAGCGACCACGACGTCGCCTTTCTGGCGTGGCTGCAAAAGCTGGCCAAACAAAATGAAGCAATCCTCCAACGGCAGAAGCGCATCCTCGGCGATCCCTGGAAGAATGAGGTTTATGGGTACGCATACTTCCACGGTGCTCTCGGACTGGTGTTCATGAATAACGTGGATTTTCAGGCCCGACGCGTGCGTCTCCGCCTGGATGAAAGCATCGGTCTGAAAGCGCCAGCGGGAACTCGCCTGAAGTTAATGGGCCACTATCCTGATCACGCAGAATTGGTCAAGGAAGGAGGCGCACCTTTCGAAAGCGGGCAGGCCATTGAAACGTGGTTGCGGCCGTTTGAAATCGCCCTGTATGGAATCCTCCCCGAAGATGCATCCGGCGCCAAGAGTAATGGGCTTGGCAGGCGCAAGCTTCCGGAGGAAAAACCGGACGCGCAAAGTCACCGGCTGGACCTTGCCAATGAGCCGGTGGGGCCGGGGATGGAAGTCTTTTTTGGTGATCCGCGCTTGTCGTTCCGTTCCACCGCGGTTCGTCCCACTCTGGAGGAATTCCAGAGCCGCGGCTACCAGAAGCGGATCATCGCCCGGAGCGCGAAGCTGCCCGACCTCGGGGGACGTCCGCACATTCTGGCGATTGTCCTTCGGCTGCGTATCAATGGGAAGTGGTGGCGTCACCGTCAGCCCGCTGACCTGATTCAAGCGGCGGCATGGGTTGGTGACCAAGCGCTGCACTTGGAGGCCGTGCCCAGCTTTCGACAGACCGAAAATAACCAGCGTGCCCCCTGGCTGGTGTTGAAAATCCGGACCAACCCCGCATGGTCCAGCAAGGATTTTCGCGTGGGTATTAACGCCTACCTTCCGCCGGAAGTGGAATGCCTTGACGAAGGATGGGTGGTGCCGGAATGGTGGGAAACGGCACTGTGATTTCTTCGGGGCGGGGTGGCCGGCGACTTCGATTTACTACCCTTTACTCATTGCCTCGCCGCAAGCGGCACTGCGGCAAATCATTCACCCGGGGGTTCACCAGGTGCCGCGGGAATTCGCCGCGTAAAATCTGGACTGTCTGCTCTGACACCTGCTGCCGCATGATGGCGTAAGATTCCTCGCTCATCGACGCGTAGTGGCAGGTAAAGACCACGTTCTCAAATTCCGCGAGTGGATGGGGCAGGCGCAGGGGTTCCTGTTGCAGCACATCCAGACCGGCGCCGGCCAGCCGGCCGGAAGCCAGCGCGGCGCAGAGAGCGGCTTCGTCCACCACCGGGCCGCGCGCGGTATTAATAAGGATGGCCCCCGGCTTGAGAAGCGCCAGCGTGCGGGCGTTCGCGATGGCCCGCGTCTCCGCGGTTACCGGCACGTGAAGCGAGAGGATGTCCGTTTGGGGCAGCAGTTCTTCCAGGCTCAGTAAGGGAACGCCGGCAGCCAGCGCCGCCTCCGCGCTGACGTAAGGATCGTGGGCGATGACCCTCAACCCCAATCCCTTCGCCTTGCGTGCGAGGGTTCGTCCGATTTTCCCCAAGCCGATCAGCCCCAGGGTCTGGCCGCTGAGCCGCCGAATGGGCCGCATGAGGGCGTCCATGCCGGGAACCCATTCACCCCGGCGCGCTTTGCGGTCGGCCAGAGCAAGTTTGCGCGTCACCGCGAGGATAAGTCCCAGAGCGTGCTCGGCCACTTCTTCCGAACAGAAGTCCGGAACGTTGGCCACTACGATTCCCAGCTCGGTGGCGGCATCAAGGTCCACGCTGTCCACGCCGATGCCGAGGCGCACCACACCTTTCAATCGCGGCAGGGCGGCAAAGAACTCGCGCGTCAGCGGAGTGCTGCCCGCCACGATGACCTCCGCCGCCTCGGCCAGCCGGATGCGATCTCTCTCATCAACGGCCTTCCCATAGCGGAGGGTCCCGCCGTTTTGGCGAATCAAATCTTCCTCGAGACCGGGTACCGGCCCCTCCTCCCTTTCCGTGAAGACCACAAAACGCTCAGGCATATATTATTTTTCCTCAGAAGTGCAGAGCTGGTAGTGCGCACGTAGGCATAGGGTGCCATAATCAGAAAACGGCGGACCGATGGCTGCCAGCTACGCATTCTCCGTGATGATTGTCAGACCTGGAATACCTCGAAAGTCCCTGGCGTTGTGAGTTACGAGCGCGCCGCCCTGCTGGAGTGCCGCTGCTGCAATCCATGCATCTTCTGGCGATATTGGCTGCTGCCTGCGGAGGAAGCGCACCTCACCCCACTTCTTGCTTATCGCATGGGTCGAAGGTATCACCACGTAAGCGGCGATCCGGGACTCGAGGCGCTCAATCTGTTTCGCACCCCACCCTGCACGATACGCGCCTTGGTAAAGCTCCGCCACAGTCATAAACGAAATCGCCAGGGTGTGTCCTATAACCAGGGGTCGGTAAGCCTCAGCCAGGGGATGATCTTTGAACAGGAAGGAAAACACGTCGGTATCAAGCAGGAGAGTGTTCACGGTTTGGCAAGCTCGCGATCTTCGCGCCGGCGCGCGTAGATATCCTCGACGAAGCGTTCGAATTCCTGATCGTTTTCCCACAAATCGGCGCCCTTACCGAGGATGTCTTCCAGCATCGTCGGTTTCAGTCCTTGCTCCGCGGCAAGCTCTTCAATCGGTTTTCGTTCGGAGAAACATGTCACCGACTCGCCGGCCGGACTTCGAGGAGTGACGCGCTTCGACGCGGGAGTTGCTTTGCCTGCTCTGCTAGTTTTGGATCTACGATTCATGGTTGCTTTTGCCACAGATCGCCCTCCCTCACCCTTAACTGGTCCTGGTGGACCCTCCACACCTTTCGCTACCTCCAGACAGTTTAACATTATTACGTCCAGTAGCTGCGGTCGAGCGAGCGGTACTGGATGGCTTCCGAAAGGTGCGTACTGCCGATGTTTTCTTCCGCCTCCAGGTCCGCGATGGTGCGCGCCACTTTCAGAATGCGGTCGTGGGCGCGCGCGGAAAGGCCCAGGCGGTTCATGGCGCTTTCCAGCATGCGCTCGCTCTCCGGCGCGATGTTGCAATATTTGCGAATTTGCCGCGAGCTCATCTGGGCGTTGCAGTAAATCTTCTCGCCCTGGAAGCGTTCCAGTTGGCGTTCCCGCGCCTTGATGACCCGGGCGCGAATGGCGTCGGAGGATTCGCCGCCGGATTCCTGGCGCAATTCCTGGAAGCGCACGGCGGGCATGTCGATGTGAATATCGATGCGGTCGAGCAGCGGCCCGGAGATCTTGGACACATAGCGCTGGATCAAAGGCGGTGTGCAGGTGCATTCGCGCGAGGGGTCGTTGAAAAATCCGCACGGGCAAGGATTCATGGCCGCCGCCAGCATGAAGCGCGCAGGGAAGGTCAACGTCATGGCGGCGCGCGCGATGGTGACCATGCCATCTTCCAAAGGCTGCCGCAACACTTCCAGAACATTGCGTTGGAATTCCGGCAGCTCATCGAGAAACAGCACGCCGTTGTGCGCCAGACTGACCTCGCCCGGCCGCGGGATCACGCCCCCGCCAATCAATCCGGCATCGGAAATAGTGTGGTGGGGCGCGCGGAAGGGGCGGATGCCCACCAGCCCCGCGCCCGGATCCAGCACGCCCGCGACGCTGTGAATCTTAGTGGTCTGAATCGCTTCCTCGAAAGTGAGTGAGGGCAGAATGGTGGGAATGCGTTTGGCCAGCATGGTCTTGCCCGCGCCCGGCGGGCCGATCATCAGGATGTTGTGTCCGCCGGCGGTGGCCACCTCAATGGCGCGTTTGGCGTGGAGCTGGCCTTTGACGTCGCGAAAGTCCACCGAGTACTGGCCGGCCTGCGCCAGCATCTCCGCCGTGTTGACGTGGGCGGGCTTGAACTCGCGTGTTTCGTTGATCAGGTCCAGAGCTTCCGGCAGCGAGCGCAGGCCGAAGACTTGCACGTCCTGCACCACGGCCGCTTCCGCGGCATTTTCCTGCGGCACCACCAGTTTGCGCAGGCCCTTCTGCCGCGCCATGGTGGCGATGGAGAGCGCGCCTTTAATCGGCCGCAGGCCGCCATCGAGCGACAATTCGCCGAGAAACAGAATGCCTTTCAAATCGTTCTTTAATAACGCGCCGGTGGTGCCCAAAATGCCGAGCGCGATGGGCAGATCGAACCCCGAGCCTTCCTTCTTCACGTCCGCGGGCGCCAAGTTCACGGTGATGGCCTGCCAGGGAAATTCCAGGCCGCAGTTCTTGATGGCGGACTTGATGCGCTCGCGGCTTTCGCGCACGGCAGCATCCGGCAGACCGACGGTGGTGAAAAAGGGTTGGCCGGCGGTGATGTCAACTTCCACCTCTACCTGGTAAGCATCAATGCCAAAGACGGCGGCGCTTAAAGCTTTAAAGAGCATGAGGGCATCTCGCTGCGGGAATCGGTACGAGGTAAGAAGACTTGGACGCGATCCCGAGCGCGCCCGCTTACCGAAGGGTCCTGCGAGGGCGGCCATTATACCAGAGAGGCCATGGGCGCAAGGAAATTCTAACGTCCTATTTTGAAATGCTGCGCTTGGGGGAATTGTGTCGGGGGCCGAGCTTCAGCCCGCCATCACACCCTCGGGGACTAGCCTTTGGGGACAATGACCACGGTCTGATTGATCGTGGGCGCGGTAGGCGGGAAAACCAGGCTTTGGCCGGCAAAGGTTTCAGATTGCAGGAAATACTCCCAAGCCGCCACTTCTGGCTTCTGCGCCGGGATTTGCACGCGATAAACGCCTCGCGCCAGATGGGTGAGTTCGAGCACCGCAAATTGGCCGTGACCCAGGGGGCGATAGTGCAAACTGAATTTGCGCGGCGGCCGCTGATCGAGGAGGATGGCCTTGAGGGACAACTGCTCACCCGCCTCCAGGACGCTTCTCAGTGTCGGCACGATGATGCGCGGCGCACCCCGGTAGTTCGTGGAGGGAAAAACGTCGGAGGGGAGCTCTGCGCCCAGCGCCGCGCTTAGTTCCTGTCCGGTTTTTTCGACGAGGGCCGGCCATATTTTCTGCTGCCAATTGATCACGGTCCCCATGCACCCCAGTGTGCTCACGGTCGTAAGGAGGTAGCCGCATGCTTCGCCGATTCCGGTGAGCAGCCGGCGATAAGCGGGCAAAGCATCATCCTTCGCCAGCCTTGCCCTCAGATCCTGATTCTCGCCAGCTTGGACGTGCTTCATGACGCGCTGGAACTCCGCCAGCAGGCAACGCACTTGCGCTTGCGACCGCATGTAGCGGAAGGTGTTCAGCCAGTAATCAAAACGCTCCTTTTGGCCAGCGCCCCGCACTTCCGGACGAAGGCGCTCCAGGGAAGTGACAAAGGCAAACTCCGGTTCCACCTCCCGCCACGAACGGCCGTCAGGGCCGACGTCTCCCGCGCCCCCCAGCCACTTCGAGGTGACGGGTAGATGACAGTCGATGGACTTGAAGATGGCCGCGGAGGGGACGGCGACTTCGGGCCCAAACTCAATCCGCGCCCAATCGTCGTAGAAACCGCCAGAGGGCAGATAGCGGTTCGGAGCCTCACTCCCAGGGTTCCGGCCATCCTCGGGCCCTTCTTGCGGCTCGCGGGAGGCTTGCGGTGGTGGGCTCCACTCCTGATTCCATCCCGCCCGGGCCAGCGCCATGATGTTCGGCCCCAAAATCCTGGTGCGCCAGTGCAGACCCATCAGGCCCGTGCATCCATACGCCAAGGCGTCGGAGGCGTCCTTGTACACCCGGCCCACCCACAGTTGCGGCGAGGTGAGGGCCGGATCGTCTTCCATCCAAGGGATCGCCCACTTCGCCCGGCCCGAAATCTTTGCGAAGCTCGGGTCAATCGGTGCTTTGCCGGTCAGGGGAGCGAGTTCACTGACCGCCACGTCCACGGGAAGGGCTTTGGCGAACAGGGTGCGATCCTGCGGAGGGCCCAACACCCATCCGGCCGTGGCCAGGCGAAAAGGCGCGCGCACGTTCTGGGCTGCAGTGATGGCGAGTTTGATATCGTCGATCGTCTTGCGGACGGTCTCATCCGTCGCGCCCGACCATTCCCACCCCTCGGGCGTCCAGGCCCAATAGTAATCAAGCGGATGCGCCTGCATGATGCGCCGGAACGTGCCCTCATAGATTCCCTGAATCGTCCGAGCGGCCGAGGGGTCCCGACCGGCGGCTTGAAGCTCCTCTTTGACTCGCCTGGGGATGATGAGAGGGGTTTCGGTGCCGAGACAGGTTTTCACTCCCAGGGTGCGCGCGAAACTAAACGCCTCCCGGAACATGGCGCCGGTGCGGTTGAACACGTCGTTGCAGTCGTCCGGCCTGACGGGCTGCGGGCAATGGCCCGTCATCACCTCCGGCCCCCAGTCATCCCGCTCGAACAGGAGGGAAGCGCCATAGCGGTACTCGCTGGTTTTCTTCGCTGCACGATATCCAAACCAGCCCTGGCGCAGCGTATTGAAATAGCTGGCGGGATAGCTGAAGGTCACGCGGCCTTGCTCACCGACATCCTGCGGCAATCCCGTCCAAACCGTGGGTTCTGCCCCATAGGATTCGCCTTCCTTGGGCGACTCCGGGTAGCCATGGATGCCGATGAAGTTCATCCGCATCTTGGCCAGTTGCGCGAGAATGGCCTGATAATCGGCGGCATTCCACAGATCAATACCCTCCACGTGCGAGCCCCAGGGATTGACGCCCCGAAGCTCAAAGCGCGGCTTTCCAAACTCGTCAACATCGGGCAATTCAAGGTTGACCTGCCGGTCCGGCAGGGTATCTCCATGCAGGTAGAATCGCACGTCGTAGTGCTCGGCCAGCCGATACGCCGCATAAAGCGTTCCGGCGGGGTCTCCGCCCGCCACCAGGACGAACTCCCGCCCATCGCCTGCCATCTTGCGCAGAAGAAACTGTTGCGCCTCGAGACCACGGAGAGTTTTCTGGAGTTCAGGATCTTCGAGAAAGCCCGCCCGCAACACTCGGTTCTTTTCGCTCACCAGGAATCCCCGGAAATCGCCAGGGAGAGCAGAGAGTGGAACGATGCGCAGAACCTTTCCCGTCCGCAGGTACAGATATCGGCGAACTTCGCGGGCCGCCAGGACTTCGAGCGGCGAGGCATCCCGGGGATGCACAATCTCCATCTCGGCGTGCAGCCTCGCCGCCGAGTAAGCCTGCGCGATCCCCGCGACCGACGAGAAGAGAAATTGACGCCGCCCCGGAGAGTGCCTTTTCCTCGGGCCAAGGTATTTCCCAATTTTCTGAATGAGCTTTTTCATTTACGGGGAGCCATTATACGAGAGGGATCAAGGCGAGGAGCAAAAAGCCTATCGCGCCGACTAATAAGCCGAGGGGAAATTCGCAGGCGCTGTGCTGTAGCGGCGGCCTCCGACCGCCGAAATCTCTCATTTTCAAATCGGCAGTCAGAGACCGCTGCTACAATTCCTTGATGGGGGCATGTTTTCCGGGGGCGTTGCCCCCGGCTATTCAATGTATCCCCTGCGGGGATCGAAGTGCGGTACTGAGGATGATATAGTGTGGAATCTAAAATGAGTTGAGGTAAACTCCCTTACGCATGCAATCCCCAAACACCATCCTCGGAAATTTGCGGAAAATCTGCCTAAAATTGCCCAACGCCTCCGAAACGGTGACGTTCGGGCACCCCACTTTTCAAGTTGCCGGGAAGACTTTCGCGGTGCTGGAGGAATATAAGGGCGAGCTGGGCATTGCGCTGAAGGTAGGAAAGCTGGTGCAGGGCTTATTCCTGAAGGATCCTCGCTTCTTCCTGACGCCTTACGCGGGGAAGCATGGTTGGGTAACCTTGCGTGTGCACGCGGCGCGGTTGAACTGGGGGGAAGTTCGCGAACTTGTGGAAGGAAGTTACGAGCTGGTGACGGAGAAAAAAACCAGGCCGCGCGGCGAGCAAGCGTAGCGGGCCGGGACGGAAGCTTTCGGACAATCTGGCCATTTCTTTCGATATATCTGACATTACTAGTCAAATACTAAATAAAAGTCTTGACAAGTACCCTCCCTCTGTTATAGAATGGAGGCTATGGTCCTTGTGCGTCGGGGCGCGACACGAGGCTATATCACGTTACCGCAAGCGCCTGGCGGCGCACTTGCGGAGAATGCAAGGTAACCGGAGGGCCGGCGAGTCACCAACCTGCTGCTGAAGCTTAAACGCCATGAGCTGCGAATGGAAGGTTTGAGAAAGCGCGCCGAAAAGCAGGCCCCAGTCTCTCGCGATGTATTAGAAAATAAAAGGGTTAACGGTTGAAAACCAAAATGCCTCAAAAATCTATCTCGCTAAAATTAAAGGAGTTAGCTTTGACTGTGGGAGCTGAGTAGAAAAAACGCGGGGGGGGAAATATGAAGGTAAGTCTGGCGATGTTATTGAAAACACATGTAGAAAAAATGCCCGAAAACCGGTCTCTCGCGATGTTGATGAAAACAAGTCAGTTAAAATCGCTCTCTGGCGATGTTGATGAAAATAAAGGCGTTTATCCAATGTAAAAGCGACGAGTGATGAGTGGCGAGTGACGAGCGAGCAGTGGCGAGCGACGAGTGACGGGTGATGAGAAACATGCAAAGTCCAAGAGCAGTGACGAGTGACGAGTGGCAAGTGAACGGTAGGCGTACCGGATTGTCTCAATCGAGAATCCAAAATCTAAAATCCAAAATGACCAGATGGCCCGACGGCCCGATCGATTGGGGTTGCGATTTTCGGGCATTTTGTGCAAAATGCTAAACACTTTCAGGGCTATTTCCTCAAGGAGAGACTATGCACAGGGTGCTTATATTTTGCCTATTCGTTCCGATGTTGCACGCACAGACGGCTTCGCCGGACCAGATTCGACTGGCCGCGAACCACGCCGTGGCCATTGTCCAGCACGGCTCGACGGGCTTTTCCAAGGTGATGCAATGCTTCTCGTGCCACGATCACGCGCTGCCCATGCTGGCACTGAGTTTGGCCCGCCAGCGGGGAGTTGCCGTGGACGAAGCCGCCGCCAGCCAGGTGGCCGCCAAGAGTTTCCTCTTCACGCCGAATCTTTCCTCCATCGATCACGCGGTGCAGGACTCCATGATTATCGATCCGGCGCCGTCGGATGGATGGGCGCTGCTCGCCGCGCATTCGGTGGGAGTGCGACCCAATCTGGTCACGGCCGTGTATGCCCGGCGCATCGCCAACTGGCAGCGGCCGGACGGTCATTGGTTCACGGGCGACGACCGCCCGCCGCAGTCTTACAGCTTCTTCACCGCCACCGCCTTGGCGTTGCGCGCAATGAAATTGTATATGCCGGCGCAGCTTGGCGAAGAAGTCCGGGAGCGCTCGGCGCGCGCCCGGAGGTGGCTGCTCACCGCGGAGCCGCACAGCACTGAGGACTTTACGTTCCGCCTCCTCGGCCTGCACTGGGCAGGTGCGAATCCCGAGGAATCCAGCCGGGCTGCACAAGACCTGCTCGCGCTACAACGGCCCGACGGTGGTTGGGCGGAACTCCCCCACATGCCGCCGGATGCCTATTCCACCGGCGAGGCGCTGGTGGCCCTTCACGAAGCCGCAGGAGTTGAGGTCACCGACCCGGCCTGGCAGAAAGGGCTGCACTACCTGCTTTCCACTCAGAAAGCCGATGGCTCATGGCACGTGCACACACGGATGCTTTCCCCCGCTGCGGTCAGCCCGCCGTATATCGAAAGCGGCTTTCCCTATGGACACGACCAATTCCTATCCACGGACGCCACCTGTCTGGCGGCAATGGCGCTCATGTTGGCTCTGCCGAAAACCGCAACTTCGTTCTCCCCCGAGCCCCCTGCCGTCCTTTCGCCCGCAGGCCTGGAACCGTGGATGGAGACGGCCCTGTTCGGCACCGCGGCAGAGCTGAAGGCGCAACTCGACGCGGGCCTCGACCCCAACAGCAAAACGCCGGAGGGCACCACCCTCCTCATGATGGCAGCGCCTGACGCGGAGAAGGTCAAGCTGCTGATCGAGCGCGGCGCAGACGTGCGCGCCAAAGCCAAGTCCGGTTTCACCGCTCTGATGGTGGCCACGACTTATTTCGGAACCTCTCCGTCGGTAAAACTATTGCTTGAGCACGGCGCCGAGGCGCGCCCGGGCGCGGGGGTCACGTTCGACGCCTCGCCGCTCTTCCTGGCCGCGCTGGCGGGCGATCGCGACAACATCGCCCTGCTGCTGGCCAAGGGCGCCGATCCCAACCGCAGGATGGATCTTATCGGGATGTTCCCGTCCAGTCCCCTGTTCACGGCGGTTACGTTCGGCGAAACTCCAACCATCCAGGCGCTGCTCCAGGGCGGAGCGGATATGCACGAGAGGGACAATGATGGCATGACCGCCCTGCATTGGGCCGTGGTGGCCCACCATCCGGAAGCGGTGAAGGCGCTGCTGGCCGCAGGGGCAGACGTGAATGCGGTGGATCACTTCGGCTATACCCCGCTCCTCTATGCTGCGACCATTGATTTTGGGGATTCGCAGACCGTGACCATGCTCCTGAAGGCTGGCGCCGATCCCAACATGAAGGACAAGAAAGGAGGCACAGCTCTCGCCCACGCCCGCGATTATCCGTACATCAGCGCAGCCTTGGAGCAGGCTGGGGCGAAGTAATAGCGTAGGGGCCAGCGGCGCTGGCCCTGGGCCAAACGGCGTTCGGCCCTACGTTAGAGGGCGGCAAATTCAAGTGCGTGGCCGCGAGGTCAGCTTGGCAAGCTCCCGGCGCGCCGCCTGGAACTGGGGATCAATCCGCAGGGCCGCCTGGAATTCCTGCACCGCCTCGGTTTTGTCGTTTTGCGCTTCCAGGATCAAGCCCCGTTGATAATGCGCCTCGGCGGAGCGTGGGTTCGCGGCAAGGGCGGCGCGAAAATGTTTGTCGGCCTCCGCGGCTTGGCCCCGGCGCGCGGCCAGGAGCCCCAATCCATAATGCGCCTCGTAGTCCTGGGGCGCCAAAGTGAGCAATTGCTGAAACTCCGCCGCGGCTTGCTCGAGGTCGCCGACGGCCATCCAGATGTCGCCGAGCAGTTCTTCGGCTTCGACATTGCGCGGGTCGAGCGCCAGCGCGGCTTTGAGCTGGCTCGCGCCGTCGAGATAACGATGCAGCGCCACATCCGAGCGGGCCAGTTCGATATACGCCGGCAGGTTGCGAGGATCGTCGGCAAGGATGGCCTGAAATTCCGCGGCCGCCTCATCCGCCTTACCGGTGCGCGCCAGATGCCCCGCCAGCAGGTAGCGTTTGTACTCAAACAGCCGGTCTTTGGGATCGACTCCGGAATCGTCGAGAGGCGCGTGGGGCGCGGTGATCTCCAGGTAGCCGAGCGAGCGCAAACTCTCAGCGGAACCCGGCACAACGGCAGTGGCCGTCGGGCCGGCCGCCGCCGGCACGGAACGGCAAGTTTCGAGCAGCGCTGCCAACCCCTCGCGGTAAGACGCGGCGAGAGCTGTTTGGCCGGGCAAGAGATTGTGCAGCTCGGCAGGATCGTGCTTCAGGTCGTAGAGTTCCGGGTGAGGAGCGTCAACGTATTGATAATCTCCCCGGCGCAGGCTGCGCAGTGCGGCCCATCCAAATTTGTCGTGCGCGTAGGTGCTTTCGCTGTAAACGTCGCGTGGCGGCGCATTCCCGCCCTTCGCGAACTCCAGCAGGCTGTGACCACAAAAGTTCGCCGGCGCCGGAATTCCCAAGAAGCTCAGCACGGTCGGCGCAACGTCAATCAGTCCAGCAGGAGCTTCGACGCGGTCGTTGAAAGACGAAGCTCGAAACTCGAAACTCGAAACTCGCGCCGAATTTGGACCTTCGAGCTTCGAGTTTCGATTTTCGATTTTCGAGTTTCCGTTCTTCTCCGCTTGCGGCCAATGGAAGATCAGCGGCACGTGCAGCGTGCTGTCGTAAATGAAATACCCATGGGTGTTTTCGCCGTGGTCGCCCAGGCTCTCGCCATGATCGGAAAACAGCACCACCAGCGCCCGCCGGTCCAGCCCCCGTTGCGCGAGGAAATCAAGAAAAATCCCCAGCGAGTCATCCACGTACGCCAGTTCCTGGTCGTACTCGCTCGCGGGGGCTCGGGTGCGGTAAGCGGCGGGCGCGTCGTAGGGCTGGTGAAGGTCGAACAGGTGGATGAAGAGCAGGAAAGGGCGGCCGGAATTTTGCTCGAGCCAATGTTCCGCGCCATCGAGTACTTGCGACGCGGGACGCTTCAGGTCAAGCGGGCCATTGATGACGCGCGTGTCAAAGGGGCTGTCGTAAGTTTGAAATCCCTGGGCCAAGCCGAAACGGCGCGCGAGGAAATATCCCCCGATGAAGGCCGCGGTGTTGTAGCCCTGAGCGGCGAGGACCGACGCGAGAGTCACGGCTCCAGGCGGCAGGACCTGGGCGTTCTCCCGGATGCCGTTCGCAAAGGGATAGGTGGAGGTGAACAGCGACACGTGCGAAGGCAAGGTGATGGGCGCCTGACTGCTGATTGCGGCGAAGAGCGTGCCCCCGCGCTCGAGCGAGTCGATGTGCGGCGTTCGCAGGCGCGCGTAGCCGTAACAACTGAGATGATCGGCGCGCAGCGTGTCGACGGAAATGAGAATGACCGGCGGAGGTCCGGCCGCTCCCTCCGCCCTGGGCCGCGGCTCTGCCGGCGCCGCAACGGGCGCCCATGCCAGCAGGACGGCCAGCAAGAGATATCGCGGGAATAGCGAGCATCGTGCCAAGGGCATATCGGAATGATACTCGACCAGCGCCCCGGACGGAAAGTTGAGCAAGGGAGGCTAACGATGCGTGGCCAGCAAGGCGTCGGCAACGCGCACGGCGGGGAGGACGGCTCCGGGATCGTGGACGCGCACGATGTGCGCACCGCCCAGGATGGCCGCGACCACGGCGGCGGCGTCACCCGTCAGGAGGAGGTCGGAGTTTTGTTTGGGCGTGTGGCGGCTGCGCTCCGATGTCCCTGCGATCGGCCAGTAACGAGCCCCAGGACGCTGCGCACGCGAAGGTTCCAACCCTTCGCCTACGACGATCGCTTGCACGAAAGACTTGCGCGAGGCGCCGATGAGAAGGGGAAGGTGGAAGCGATGGAGTTTTTCCAGGCCGGCGAGAATCTCGTAGTTTTGCCGGCGCGACTTTCCGAAGCCTAGGCCGGGATCGAGGATCAGTTGCGACCGGTCCATCCCCGCGGCGAGCGCGCGGCGAATGGATGTTTCAAAGCCCTTGGCGAGCGAGCGCCAAACATTCCGTGCGAAGGGCTTGCGCTGCATCGTCTCGGGCCGGCCGCGAATGTGCATCAGGATCAGCGGGGCACGGTAGCGGTGCGCAACTTCCGCAAGGCAGGGTTCAAAACGCAGGCCACTGATGTCGTTCACAACGTTGGCACCGGCTTGCAGAGCTTGCTCAGCGACCTCCGCCTTGGTGGTATCAATAGAGATGGGAACGTCACGCAGCTTCCGGCGCAAACCGCGAATAACCGGAAGCACTCGCCGAAGCTCTTCCTCGGCGGCAATGGGTTGCGATCCTGGCCGCGTCGACTCGCCGCCCACGTCGATCCAATCGGCTCCCTGGCGGGCCAGTTCCACTCCGCGTCGGAGCGCGCGAACCGGGTCAAGGTAACGCCCGCCATCGGAGAAAGAATCCGGAGTGACGTTGAGTACGCCCATGATGAGGGTGCGAGCACCCATCACGACCTTGCGGCCACTAATTTTGATTTCGAATTCAGCGCGACGGTTCATAGTCAACTAGGATCCGAACAACCGTGCATAGGCAACTGCCCCGAGCAGGCCGCCGATGACCGGTCCCACCACCGGCACCCAGGAATAGCTCCAGTCCGAGCCGCCCTTGCCCGCGATGGGCAGCAGCGCGTGAGCAAGGCGCGGCCCGAGGTCGCGCGCGGGATTGATGGCGTATCCGGTGGGCGCGCCGAGCGAAAGGCCGATCGACCAAACGAGAAAGCCGATCAACAGTGGAGTGAGGCCGCTTTGCGTGGGACCTGGGTTGGCCAGGATGGCGAGCACGCCAAACACCAGGACAAACGTTCCAATGATTTCGGTGAGCAGATTCAAAGGCAGCTTGCGAATGGCCGGCGCGGTGGAGAAAACTCCGAGTTTCGCGCCCTGATCTTCCGTCACGGGCCAATGCGCAAGATAAGCGAGCCACACCACGACCGCGCCCAGGAAGGCGCCCAGGAATTGTGCCGCCAGGTACCTGGGCACGTCGCTCCAGGGGAACTTGCCGATCGCCGCCAGCCCCAGAGTGATGGCAGGGTTTATGTGTGCGCCGCTGATGCGCCCCACGGCGTATACGGCCATCGCCACCGCCAGTCCCCATGCCGTAGTAATCACCATCCAGCCGGAGTTCTGAGCTTTGGTTTTGTTCAAAACCACCGCGGCCACCACCCCGTCCCCCAGAATGATCAAGAGCATTGTACCCACAAGCTCCGCCGTAAACGAATTCATGCGTCCCCCTCCGAAGTGTGTTTTTACAGTCCCAAGATTTCCCAAGAGTATAGTTCGGCGGGCGCGAAATTGCGCGGGAAAAGAAGGGCGGCAGTCAAAAGAGGTTTGGAAAGACTTAGGGTTTGAAAATTGAGCCGACGGCCAGAGAAAATCCGGGGAGCAGGGGAGTTTCGACCGTCTTCCCCTCGGCGCAGGTCGCGGCGAGGTGGAAGCCTTGCACAGTCAGGAGGCGGATTATAAGGCCAGGAGAGAAGCCGAAACTCGAAACCCGAATTTGGAAACTCGGGGCGAACTTCGATTTTCGAATTTCGATTTTCGTCTCTTCCCGCGCTCAGGCCGGTTGCGGGCGCTCGCGGGGCGGCATGCCGGAAGGTGAAGAGGGTTGCGGTTTGAGCACCTGGACGGTTTCCGCAGGTGGAAGCTGCGGTTTGGAGCGGACGAATTCCGGCAGGGTTTTGCCTTCGATCAAAAGCCTTACTTCGCTGGCATCCAAGACTTCGCGCTCGAGCAGGGCCTCCGCGATCCGCACCAGGGCTTCGCGATTCGTGATGAGGACTTCGTGCGCGCGTGTGTAGCCGGTGCCAACGAATTTCTTCACTTCCTGGTCGATCTTGATGGCCGTATCCTCGCTGAAGTCACGCTGCGTGGCGAGGTCACGTCCCAGGAAAATTTCCTGCTGGTTCTTGCCATAAGCGAGGGGCCCAAGATCCGACATGCCCCACTCACAAACCATGCGCCGCGCGACCTCGGTGGCCTGCTCAATGTCGTTGCCGGCCCCGGTGGTGATGTGGTTCAGGAAGATTTCCTCGGCGGCCCGGCCGCCCATCATGATGGCGAGTTGCGTCTCGAGATAATCGCGTGTGTAAGTGTGCTTGTCGTCGATCGGCAGTTGCATGGTGACACCCAAGGCCATGCCGCGCGGAATGATGGTGACCTTGTGCAGCGGGTCGGCATACGGAACCACGGAGGCGACCAGCGCGTGCCCAGCTTCGTGGTAAGCCGTGTTGCGCTTCTCCTCTTCGGAAAGAATCATGGACTTGCGCTCGGCGCCCATGAGGACTTTGTCCTTGGAGGTCTCGAAATCCGCCATCATCACGGTCTTGCGATTTTGGCGGGCGGCAAGCAATGCTCCTTCGTTGATGAGATTCGCCAGATCGGCGCCGGAAAAGCCCGGCGTACCGCGCGCCAGGACGGAAATATCAACGTCCTCGCCCAGAGGAATCTTTTTGGTGTGAACCTTGAGGATCGCTTCGCGCCCACCGACGTCAGGCCGTGGCACCACCACGCGACGGTCGAAGCGGCCGGGCCGCAGCAATGCCGGGTCCAGGACATCGGGGCGGTTGGTGGCGGCAATCAGGATGACTCCTTCGTTCGACTCGAAGCCGTCCATTTCCACCAATAACTGGTTCAGCGTCTGCTCGCGCTCGTCGTGCCCGCCGCCCAAGCCCGCGCCGCGATGACGGCCTACGGCGTCGATTTCATCGATGAAGATGATGCAGGGAGCGTTCTTCTTCCCCTGCTCGAACAGGTCGCGCACGCGCGAGGCGCCCACGCCCACGAACATCTCGACAAAGTCGGAGCCCGAGATCGAGAAGAAGGGAACGTTAGCCTCACCGGCGATGGCCCGCGCCAGCAAGGTCTTGCCGGTTCCGGGAGGGCCGACCAGCAGCACGCCCTTGGGTATGCGGCCGCCCAGCTTCTGGAATTTCTGTGGCTCGCGCAGAAACTCAATGATTTCCTGCAACTCTTCCTTGGCCTCTTCCACGCCCGCCACGTCCTTAAAGGTGACTTTCTTCTGTTGGCTGGAGAGCAGACGGGCCCGGCTTTTGCCGAAGGACAACGCCTTGTTGCCTCCTGACTGCATCTGCCGCATGATGAAAATCCACAGCCCCAAAATCAGAAGGATGGGAAAACCGTTGACGAGCCAGGTCATCCAAGGACTTCCGGAGCTGTCCTTGATGGTGGTATTAACACCCTTTTCTTGAAGGGCCTTGTAAATATCGGGGTAGTTCGTGGGGATGGTGGTATGAAAGTTAGAGTTGTCTTTCTTGAACGTACCTGTGACCTCGGTACCCGTAATGGTCACGTCGTGGATGTTGTCCTTGCTCACCTCTGTGGTGAACTCGCTGAAGGTCATCTCCTTGACCTGTTTGCCGGTGCTGGACTTCACCACTGCCCAGATCAGCAGAGCGGTAACAGCCATCACCACCCAAAAGATAATGTTCTTTACTGCCGAGTTCACGGACCGTCCTCCTCGAGCCCCCCGAATCGCTTGCCCCTGGGTCTTAACCCCACTTCAGATTAGATGCTCGCCACTGCCGCGCCGCTCCACGCCTCCGCCTTATTTTGCAACCCTGGCGAGGAAAGGTAAGTTGCGATATTGCTCTCGAATGCCCAATCCATAGCCAACCAAAAATCGGCCGGAAAGCTGAACGCCTGAGTAATCCACCGGAACGTCGGTTTTTCGCTCATCGGTTTTGTCGAGCAAGGTGGCCGTGCGCAGCGAGGCGGGCTGCTGCATCAGCAGGGTTCGGCACAGATGGTCGAGCGTTATCCCCGATTGCAGGACGCCCTGCACGATCAGCAACTCCTTACCCGCCGCATCGACAGGCGGGATGAACATAATCTCCCGCATGGCCCTCGAGCCGGAATCCCTGTCGCGCACCTGTGACCGCACAAAGTAGCAGACCACGGGAATCGTCAGGGCGCGCACCAAGTCCGCCATGAAGACAAAGCAATCCTCCAAAATCCCGACGACGTGGAGGGTCTTGCCGGCGTAATCCCGATTGATCTGCTTGGCCATCGCGCGCACCCGCTTGCGGAGGTCCTTTTCGCTGACGACGATCTTGAGGCGCGCCCCGGAGCCGGGGGCACGAAACGTCGTGGTGTTCTTCTTGACTTTGGATACGGTGCGTTTTTTCATATGGGCTTTTTCCGGGCGGCCGAAGATGGCCGCGTAGGTTCCTCCTCCACGATGAGCACCCGCTGGGTCTGGTCAGTTGCCGCCACGCCCCTGCCGGGCGGGAATCCTCGAACCCATACGATTTGGCCCGCGCAGAGCAAAACCGGCCAGTTCTTTCGCCGAACTTCCGGGATTTTCCGCTCGCGAAAAAGCTCCTTCAGTTTGCGAACCCGTTGGCTTCCCAGAGGACAGAATCCATCCCCCGCCCGCCAGTTGCGTAAAACTAGTTCGCCGGGCAACTTTCGCGGGTCAAGGCCTACGAGCTTGCTTAGATTATACGCCTTGCCGGGGTCGTCGCGGCTAAGTATTTTGAAATGGAACGTACACCCCAGTTCCCGGACCGCCAATTCCCCAGGGATGGTGACCGGATAGGAGAACTCCCCGCCGCCCTGCTCACTCGCCGTTGGGCCCACCACCAGCCAGGAGAACTCTTTGCGGGCGAGCGCGCCGCCGGGCAGGGTTTGCATTTTGCCGCTCTGCGCCTCAGCGGCAAATCGGCGCAACGTTTCGATGTGCGCGTGCGCGAGCCCGTGCGACGAGCTCCTTACTGTTTGCAGCATCTGCCGCAAAACCCGCCGCGCCAGGGCCGGTGGAAATTCCAAAAGGGCGCGAATGGGGATGCGCTCTTCCCTCCCCTCGCGCACACGCCAGGGATGCGCCCGATCTCGCGCCAAGCGCTCCAGGCAGGCTTCATCGTCGCGGGCGCGATCAGCGAACTGGGTGAGGAGTGGGATAACTTCCGGGTTGTACTCCTTCGCCAGCAAGGGCAGCAGCTCCATGCGGACTTTGTTCCGTTGCAGCCGCGTGTTGAGGTTCGAGGAGTCCACCCGGTAGGCGAGTCCTCGCGCGGCAATTTCCTGCATCACTTCGGCGCGCGTCAGGCCTAAGAAAGGGCGAACGACTTTGCCTTCCAGCACCGGATAGATTCCCCCCAAGCCGCGCGTCCCCGTGCCTCGCAGCAGCCGCATCAGCACGGTTTCCGCCTGGTCGTTGGCGGTGTGCGCGGTGGCCACGCGGTCCAGCCGGCCTTGGTCAACCAGCGAGAAGAAGAAACGGTAGCGCAAATCGCGCGCCACCGCCTCCAGATTGCGGCGGCGCTCGCGCGCCACACGCCCCACGTCCGCCTCGCCCCGCAGATACTCCATCTGGAGAGACGTGGCCAGGTCGCGCACAAAAGCTTCATCACCGTCCGATTCCGCTCCCCGCAGGTGGTGATTGAAATGAACGGCCGCGAGTGTAAGCCCCGCATCGGCCGCCAGCGTTTTCATAAAGTGCAGGAGCAAAACGGAATCCGGCCCGCCTGAAACCGCCACCCCCACGCGCTGGCCGGCGTGAAAGTATTCCTTGGGTCGCATTTCCAGCGACCAGCGAGTGTACAAGTCAGGCCGACGATGCATATTGGGGTTCCGTCCCCAATAATTGTAACACCGGCTTACCTCTGCACGGTTTAGGGCTTACCGCTCCCTTTCCGAAAAACGAGATTAACCACGTCCGTTCCCTCGGGAGCTGCGACAGAACGCTGAACTTTGAGCTCTTCGCCGCCTTCGGCGAGCGTCCACCGTTCCTTGGTGGTTACCGTTGCGCCTTGTCCCGATTGGGCTGAGTTCTTCTGGACTATGGACAAGTCCAGAGTTTTTCCATCTTTAGACCTTTTGGCTTTAACCGATGTCGTAGCATCGACGTTGGAATCTTTTCCGTCCAGCGAGTAGGTCACTCTTGGAATCTTTAAAGACAGGGCCAGGGTTCCTGGGTGAAACGAACTACGCATTGCCCCGACGTTGACCATATTGCCGCCCAAAGAGTTGTCAGTCATTTGGGGCTGGACATCGCCTTCCACATTGTTCTCCACCGTAAGTTGTTGCTCGGTCTGGGTGACCGTCATGGTGTAATTCTTCAATTCATGGGGCAAAGGGCGGCTCTTGCCCTTGTCCAGGACCCACACGCCGGAAAAATCAGTTTGAGCCGCCATGAGGATACTGGCGCAGAGGCCGAACGTGACCATTCCCAAGATGCCGAGCATTGTTTTCGCTTTTCCCATCGGACCCTCCCTATTCGTTTACAGAATTTACGCGCCGATGCATAGCCGCAAACCTCTAACCGCGCAGGGCTTATCTTGCGCATTAGACGCCCACTCTGGGGAGAAGTCAATCGACGGTGTCCATTGGCATTCCGCGATAGAACCGCGCCAGCGCGGCGATGTTGTAGTTGTTTGTGGAGCGGCGGTCCTTGCCCTTGAAGGCGTCAACCGGCTTCTTGAGATACTCGTCAATCGGCAAGGGCAGTGAGTTCTCCCCGGGTTCGGCAAAGCCGTAAGAATTCAATCGCCGGTTGTGGGGGTCGGCCAGGAAATTTTTGGCGTCATGGTTGGCCCACCCCACCAGGTTTTGGATCATCCGGGTTTTTGCGCCCACCATGCGCTGGCCGATTTCATAAAGTTTGGGATCCGGCGATTCATTCATCACCCAATCCACTTCCCGCAGCAGCGGCGAATCCTTGATGGAGGGTTTGGAGAGGTCGTTGACGGAGAGCCAGATGATGCAATTCGGATTGGCCTGGGCGCGAGCTTCCGTGATGCGCTCCCAGCAGCGATCGATCGCCTTGCGCTCGTACTGCAACTTATCTTCCGGGGCCGGCTGCCCGCTCGTCGGAAAGGCTTTGCCGATTAATTGCGTGAACAACCTCTGCTCCGCCGGCAACCATCCTTTGGCGCGCAAGGAGTCGGCGGGATTCCAAACCCAGTCGATCATGGTGCCATCCATGCCAGTCTTCTTCATGGCGTCGCCCATGGACCGCGCGAGATATTCCAGATACTCGTCAGTGAAGGGGATGTGAATGTTGGAAGGCGTGCCGTAACTCAGGTCGGGATGATCGGCGCCCCACTTGGAGTTGGCGCCGACACAGAAATAGCCCATCCCCAGCATCCCTTTTTTGTGCGCAAGGTCCACAACCTCGGCGAGGAAGTTGTGCTTCAATCCGGGCTGCGCGGGCACTTGACCCCCTTTGTACCAGGCATAGCCATTGCACGAAACCGCGAACGTCTGAATCACATTGGCGCCCAGCGCCTCATACCAGGCCACGTGCTCGGCGGGTGAAGCCTCCGCCCAATGCCCCGGCGGCGCGAACTTGCCGTTCACCCAATTGAAGTCGATACAGAACGCTTTGATCTGGCTGGAGACGGCGAGGCTCTTGCCAGCCGCTGGCCACACGCTCGTGGCGCGCATCATTCCGGCCGCGCCGGCGGCGGTTGTCACCCGTTCCAGAAACCTTCTGCGCGTTAACATGGCGATTTCTCCGGCAAGTTCGGTCTTGGGCTTCATGAGCGTTTCTCCGAATCTCAATCGACAATCTTATATCACGGCTGCCTGCATCGACGACGTGCCAATTTGGTCCTTCTTAGTCCGCCATAAATTTCTGGCACCAATTGTCGTCATCGTCAGGTTCCGCTTGCAGTACGCCAGCGCGGCCAGCTCCCTTGTCCGTCCTGATCTCACGTCTTTTCAATGGCTTCCGCGGAACCCGAGGCTTGGGCTGAGTATTGCACCGATCCTGGCGTAGGTTTTCATAGGTGCCATTCTCAATTGCCCAGCGGAGGAGTTATGAAACTGACAAGAAACATCCGGCATTCCCAGACGGGTTCGGAACGCAGGTTGCCGCAGCGGCTTCTGCTCTTGGCCCTGGGCACAATGCTCACCCTCCTGACCGCTTCAACCGCTTTTTCTCAAGAGGGTGTGCCCCCAAGCTCTTCCGCCCAGCAGGGCACCGCCCCGGGCGACGACATGAAGTCGAAGGTGTTAGATATTCCCCCAGGTGCTTTCGTTGAGGTCCGGCTCATAAGCGGCGTAATGTTGCAGGGCCAACTCGGCGACGTGGTTGACGAAGGCTTTGTACTTCGGACAGTCAGGAACAACAGGGTGGCGAACCTGCTGATGCGCTTTGGGGAGTTGCGCTCAGTCCGGGCAATAAGTAACCCATACCCGCGGAACCTGGCGTTCGACAGGCATTACCGGCGCACTCGTCGGGTTATGGCGATAGCCGCTCGAGGCCATCGTGGTTTGATGGCTGCGTCGTTCGGCCCACCCATTGTTAGCTTTGTCCTCGAGGCTGTCGCGATGGCCCGATAAGACCGTTGGCCAGCGGCCAAGCGCGTAGCCACCGTCAGGCCGTTTCAGAAGGTGGACTTTTTCCCCAACTTACGGACCCCTCGGCAAGCCGTGTGGCCTTCCAAAACAGAATTGATCGGCCCTCTCAGGAAGATTCTCGCTAATTACGTTTTTCGGCGGATGTAATGGCGCCAGTGGTGTATTGTGTCAACCGACGAAAGCCGCCTCAATCGACTTTATGACCGTCGGAAGGGTGGACGTGCATTTGAAAGGGATTCATCAAATCGCTTCATGAAAACAGGAGGCAGCGTAATGGCTGACTCGCGACGTTCATTTCTCCGTGCCTTGCTGGCCGCGTGTGCGTCCAGCCTTTCTTATTCATCGACGCTGGGGCAGATCATTCCCTCCGATAACGCCTTTCAGGCCCAGTTGAGCCACCTCTACACTCGCGAAGAAAATCAACTCCGCCAAGTCATCCTCGTGAATGTACCGCCGGCAATGGCAAGTGGCTCGTTGGAGGTCCAGATCGGGGGGAAAACCGAGGCGTTTGATTTGAGCAAGGCGCTGAATCTCGCCGGGCAATATTACCTGCCGATCACGCCCGTCGAGCAAGATGCGACCGCGCGGTTGGTTCTGACGTCGGGAGGGAAATCCCTGGAAACCTTCCTGCAAGTCCGGCCCATCCGCAAGTGGACGGTTTACCTCATCCACAACTCCCACCAGGATCCCGGCTTCCTGGATTTGCCCTCCAAGATGCGCCAGCGCTTCATTCCCTTCATCGACGATGCCATGCGCTTCTGCGAGGAAACCAATGACTGGCCGGAGGACGCGCAATTCAAGTGGAATATCGAAGTGGGATACCTGATCGATGACTACCGCCAGGCACGCGGGGACGAGAAGGTCCGTCAAGTGATGGACTGGATCAAGAAAGGCCGCATGACTGTGGGGGGATTTTATTGCAGCATGAACACGGATTTCATGAGCCTCGAGACCTTGCATCGGTCCGTTTACTACACCACCGAGCGCCTCAGCCGGGAGTTTGGAATTCATCCTGAAGGCGCCATCCTGGATGATGTCAACGGGTTCACCTGGGGGCTTCCCGAAGTCATGGCGAAGGCGGGTTTGCGATATCTGGTGATGGGCTCGAACGGGGACCGCGACAACATGCAGAACGGCAATGCTCCCACGTTGTTCTACCTGGCCGGTCCCGACGGCAGCGAAATTCTGATTTGGCGTTCCATTCAATATGTGGAGGGACTCGACCTCGTGACCTTTGACGATCCCTACTCCGGGCGCCCAAGGAAGGGCTTGAACATGCAGGAGGGGGAGAAGTCGATCGCTCGCTATTTTGACCGCCACGAGCGCAGTGATTATCCCTTTGATGCCATTGCCCTGCAAGCCGCCTTCGACTTCACCCCGCCCTTCAAACAGCTTTCCGGAGTCGCCCGCGCCTGGAACGCTCAATGGGCATATCCCCGTCTGCGGCTTTCCACGATTCCCGAATTCTTCCACTACATTGAAAGCCAAGACAAAAACTGCATTCCCCACTTGCGAGGAGGCGCGCCGGATGGCTGGGTGGATTTGCAACTCGGCGAAGCCAATGCGGCGGCGCTGGGGCGGCACACCGAGAACTACCTCCCGGATGTGGAGCGATTATCGACGCTCGCCTCCCTGGTGGCGGGAGGCCCCGGGCGGCAGGATGAATTCCTCAAGGCTTATAACGAATTGCTGATGTGGGAAGAGCACACGGTCGAGTGGTATGACATTCGCGCCGATATCTACGTGGATGAGAGCCAGGGGGGCGGCAAGCAGCACTGGGCGGAAAAAACCGGGTATGCCCGTTACGCTCATGAGGCCGCCCAACGAATCGAAAAGGAATGCGCTCGCGACTTGTGCCGGAATATTCGCACTACCGGTCCGCAGACCTTGGCGGTATGGAATCCACTGTCCTGGCAAAGGACCGAGATCGTTCGGACTCCTGTCCCGGCGCAGTCGCCACAACCCTTCCGGCTCATCGATGCGGAAGGCGGCAAGGAAGTGGCCTGCCAGATCGAAAAACGCGCGGGCGACCCGGATAATCTGATCTTCCTCGCGGAAGGAGTGCCTTCTCTGGGTTATAAAACCTACCGGATCGAATCAGGCACACCGGCTGCCGGCGGCAATGCCCCCGCCGTTTCTGACCGGACTCTCGAGAACGATTTTTACAAAGTGAGCTTGAGTGTAAAGGACGGCACGGTAACCAGCCTGCTGGACAAGCAATTAATGCGCGAGTTTGTGGATCCTCGCGCCGACCACGGCTTCAATGGCCTCGTCTACAGGCTGCAAGAACGGCTGACCGAACGGGAATTTAAACAATTGGGTGAGATTCCCATGCAGGACGTGCGGATTGAAAAAGGCGCTTCGGGACCGGTTTATTCCAGCCTCAAAATCTCCGGGCACATCGAGTACCTGTGCAAGTTCGAGCACGAAATCATTCTCTATTCACAACTGCAGAAGGTTGACATCGTTAACCGCATGATGAAGAAGCCGGTTTTTCCAAAGGAAACCGTCCATTACGCGTTTCCTTTTGCCATACACACGGACTATCATACCTGGGTCGATCAGATGTCCCATCATAATACGTACAAAATCGATGTGCCCGGCGGGGTCATGCAACCTGACGTGGACCAGATTCCCGGCTCCTTTCGCGACAGTTACGTGGCGCGCCACTGGGTTTCCATTTCCCGTGGCGACTACGGAGTGGTGTGGTCCTCGGTGGATGCGCCCTTAGTGCAGCTCGGTGGGATTCAAACCGACAAGTATCTGCCTTATCTGACCATGGAGGATGACAACTGGCTGGTCCGCGGCTGGCTCTATTCCTTCCTGATGCACAACCACTGGGTGGTGGACGTGCCCATCGCCCAGGGCGGCGATTACGTTTTCCGCTACTCCCTCGCGACGCATGGGAGCGATTGGTCTTACAACGACGCCCACCACTTCGGCTGGAGCGCCTTGAGCCCTCTGCGCGCGTACACCGTCGAAGCCGCCCAGGAAGGAAAATGGCGGGAAGCGGCGCGAAGTTTTCTGGAAGCTTACCCCGAAAACGTCTACGTTGCGGGCTTCAAAACCGCGGAGGACGGCAAGGGCGTCATCCTGCGCCTCTACGAGGGGGCAGGGCTTGCGACAAACGCCGTCATCAATTTCAAGCTGCCGGGAGTGAATCTCAAAACAGCCACGCTGTGCGATGGGCGGGAGCGGATACTTTCCCCACTCCGGGCAGAGAACAACTCCTTACGAATTGCCTTGAAACCTTGGGAGACGAGTACGGTGCGCGTGCAAGTAGACTGAAAAGGAAGTAAGGCTTAAGAGCGTTTCACACAGAGATCACGGAGGTCAAATCATCTAACCACACTCTGCCACCCGGCCGCATCGGCGAGACAAAAATGCGCGCGGCAGACCCGAGGGTTCGCCGCGCGCGTGCCATGACCTGCCATCTTTCTACCCTCTCGCCTGCCGCGTGCCCCACGGCCGAGCGCGCCCTGACAGCGCCACGGACGGCTATGCCCTCTCGCGCCCCGCCCGTCGGGGGCCTGCCGGCACCCCCAGCAGGACGCGAGGAGGGACACGGCCGAAACTCGATTTCCCTTAAACGAGCAGACGGGCGGTCTCTTCCTCCTTGGGTGTTTCCGGCGCCAAATAAGTCATCCACGGTTCCTCGTAAACCACTTGATAGCCCCGAACGTGGGCATCCGGATCGTGATAGTAATGGACGTGGAGAATGCTGGCAGGCTTGGTCTCCTCCGCCCAATTGTTAAAGGCTGCTTCCAAAACCAGCCGATTGGCGGCATCCGGCGTTACGATGGTTGTGGCCTTAAACGATTTATCCTGCATTGAAAATACTCCTTCACCAGAAGGTCTCCGCGGCGCGCCCCTGGGGATACCCCACCCCCTCCTACCCCCCTGGCCCGCGCACTCGGGCACATTTTGCTCAACCTCTGGTATCGGCAGAGACGGAAAGAACTTGAGTTAAATGTTTCTCATTCCAGGCGGCCAAGGATTGCGGATTTAGATCCGGGTGGGGGGGAGAATACGCCGATTGCAGCGAGCGATTCCCGCCCCCGCGTCAGGCGGCATATTCATGGACGGCCTCATACAACGCCAGGATATTGGCCGTGGGCGTGTTGGGCTGGATATTATGGCAAGGGGCCACGACGTAACCTTTGCCCTTGTGGAAGATGCGGATGTTTTCAGCCACTTCCCGCTTCACGTCGTCCGGGGTGCCAAAAGGCAGGGTCTGCTGATTGTCCACGCCGCCGTGAAACACCACGGACTTCCCGAAATCCCGCGCCAGCTCCTCGCGCCCCATTCCGGCGCAGCGCCACTGGATGGGGTTGAGGACGTCGATGCCGAGCTCGATCAGTTCCGGCAGGAGGGGTCGAATGGCGCCATCATCATGGTGCATCACCTTGACGCCGAGGGAGTGAGCGAGATCGATCATCTTCCGCATCCCGGGCTCCAGGAAGCGGCGGAATGATGCCGGGCTCATCAGCAGCGTGTCCTGAGTGCCGAGGTCCTCGGCGACGTAGATGAAATCGATCAGGCCTCGGGCCGCCTCCAGGGTGCGGCGAATGACCGATTCGTGGATGGAATAGATGCGCTCCAGGGCGGCTTCCGCCACCACGGGGTTTAGGGCGAGGTCGGCGAGGGCCTGTTCCATGCCGCGCAGCCGGCAATAAAGGTAGAACGGCTCGTAGCACCCGCCCAGGATGGGGTACCCGTGCCATGCTGCGCACTTCGCGCGCATGCCGTCCACGTCAAACAGCGCGGGGTCCGGCCAGTCGAAGCGCTCGACGTCGATCGCGGTTTCAGCTTTCGCCAGGGGATTGGTGGCGGTCTCTTCATAGGTGCCCAGACCCTCCCCGTAGGAAATATTCGTGACTTCCACGTGCCAGATGCTCCAGAGCGATTGGATGTGCCAGGTGTCTTCTTTGGCCAGCGGATGCGTGGGGCCGAGAAGCACCAGCTTGTCGATTCCCAGGCGCTCCCAGAGCGCTCGCTCGGAAGCGCACCCGAGCTCTCTGCGCAGCCGGTCAGTGACTTCTGCCGTACCCCAGTAGTCGCAGAGAATCTGCGTTTCTCCCGCGAAGAGGGCCCGCCAACGGTCTCGAGGTGTCAACATTGCGATCTCCTGATGAGTTCGTCCTTGTGCCGGGAAGAGGCTTTACAAACCCTCAATAGAGTTAGAATTCCCATCCTTAACCCTCACAAAGGATAGCAAAACTTCACGACAACGCATTTCGCCGGCGCGGTGGGGTTGCGGTCGCGGCGTGATTCTAGCACAGGGTCTGGCCGAGGATGCCCGAGGGCCTTGGTCACCAGGGGGATTTCGCGCTCACGAACCGGTTCGGCGGGGTACCGCAAGGCCTCGCGGATGCCGTCGCCGCTGGGCAATGCCATCGTTTTAATGTCCGGCGGAATCCGCATGACGGCTTGCCTCGAACAGGAACCAGGTGCGCCGCTCGGTCTCGTCAATCCAAACTTCAATGAGGCTGGCAGTGGCGATGTCCGAGTGCTCTTCGCAAACGTTGTGGGCCTCGCGCAGGCGCGCGGCGAGAGTCTTGTTGTCCTCGCGCAGCTCGGCGAGCATGTCCTCGGGCTCGACGTATTCGGCGTCGTTGTCCGATACGCGCTGCATGCGGGCGATGTGGCCGATGGACCTGAGGGTGGTACCACCCACCTTGCGCACGCGCTCGGCGATGGCGTCGGTCATGGCGAAAAGCTGGTCGCCCTGTTCGTCGAGCAGCAAATGGTAGTCGCGGAAGTGCGGCCCGCTCATGTGCCAGTGGAAATTCTTGGTCTTTAAGTAAAGCGCGAACACGTCCGCCAGGATGGCGTTCATGGCCCCTGCGATATCCTTAGTCGCCGCCGTTTTCAGGTCGGTGGGGGTGACCAGCGGAGCTTCTTGTCTGCGCTGGAGGTCTTGCATCCTGCTCGTCGATTTTTTCATGACTTCCCTCCTCGGTTATTGGATTTAGGTAAAGTCAGGGCCTTTGATCTCTACTTCTGGTCAGTCGCGACTTTCGACAAGACCGAGTTTAGAAACTCAATGTCGGGTAGTACGATCATTCATGAACTACAATAAATTCCACAATGTCATTTTGTCCGACATTATCTCGAAAAGATTTTATCAGTCATAGTACCTTTGTGCCATTTACACATTGGGGCCAATACATTAGCATAATCTAACTATTCTCCCATGTGGGGAGCGGTAATGGGTCTCGGGACCGTAGAAAATGGGAAGTACGCATAATGTCGTCCCGGAAATTACTCTTGCTGAGTTGAAGCGAACGATTGCTGGGGGTTATTTCCCATTCGAACGGCTTTAGTCAAATCCGGAATACTCACGGTTGAGGAAGCGAAGCACTATTCCGAGCTCGCCCGAACTCGGGGAGAGCCCTTGTGGAAGATACTGCTAGCAGAGAACAAGATTACGGAAGCATGGTTAGCTGATTCGTTTTCGCAGCGCCTGCGTGCTCCCTTTGCGGGCGTGGGCCCCCTCACCATTGACGACGAAATAGCGCATCGGATTACCGAGAGCCTGGCCCGCCAGCACGAATGTATCCCCGTAGGGGTGAAGGGGCGCCAACTGCAAGTGGCCTTCGTTGACCCTTCGAACCTCGCCTCGGTGCAGGCCATCGAGTTCTTTACGGGGAGCAGAGTTCAACCTCTGGTGGGATTACGGTCCCAGGTTCTGGAAGCTATTGAAAAGTATTATACCCGAGAAGCAGCTCTAGACATTATCGATAGGGCCGGAGATCAGTCCGAAATTCAGATCTTGCCCTCGCGCGAGGACCTCGACCTGGACGAAGCTACGTCGGTGAAGAACTCAAAAATCCCGCCCATCATTAAGCTCGTAAACATGATCATGGCGGAAGCCCTGCGTGCACATGCGAGCGACATCCACATTGAACCCGCTGAGAACGAAATTCAAATTCGCCTGCGAGTGGATGGTGTGCTCAGGGACTATCTGAAAGCTCCCGCCTGGCTGCACTCCGGACTGAGTACGCGATTGAAAGTATTGAGTAAGCTTGACATCACAGAAAGGCGTGTGCCGCAAGATGGGCGTTTCAAGGTTCGGTCCCAGAACCAGGTCACGGATTTGCGGCTTTCGACGTTGCCCACCCAGTTTGGTGAAAAGATCGTGATCCGCCTCCTGGGGTCCACGGAGGGGATTCCCGCTCCTGACCAGTTAGGCGTTCCGAGCGAGGAATTACCGGCCGTGCTGGAAGCGGTAAAGCAGCCGCAGGGCATGATCATTGTCACCGGCCCGACGGGAAGCGGTAAAACCACCACCCTGTATTCACTTCTCAATTACAAGCGGTCCAGCGAAGTCAACATCGTGACCGTTGAGGACCCCATCGAGTACCAATTGCAGGGCGCGAACCAAGTCCAGATTAACCCCAAGGCCGGGCTCACGTTTGCGGCTTGTTTGCGCTCCATCCTGCGCCAGGACCCGGACACGATCCTGGTGGGGGAGATTCGCGATCACGAGACTGCGGACATCGCCTTCCATGCGGCGATGACCGGCCACCTGGTCTTGACGACACTGCATACGAACAATTCCGTGGCGACAGTCCTGCGGTTGTTGGACCTTGGAATCGACCCCTTTGTGCTTACTTCTTCCCTAACCCTGGTGGTTGCTCAACGGCTGGTGCGCGCAACCTGCGAGGCGTGCCGGGAGACTTACCACCCGAGCCCGCGTGTACTGGGGCGGTTGGGTTGGGACGATCCCCAGTTCAGCTTCAGCCGCGGGAAAGGGTGCAAGGCCTGCCACGGTACGGGACACAAGGGAAGGATCGGTATCTTCGAATTGCTGCGCATGACTCCCACGGTACGGGAAGCCATCAACGCGCGTTCTCCCGAATCGGTCATCCGAAAGGCGGCGATACAAAGCGGCATGGTGCCGGTGCTGGAGGCAGCCCGCGATAAAATCCGGCGCGGCATGACGACGCCCGAGGAAGTCATGCGCACCATTCAATGGGTGGATGAGGGCCGGCCTACTTGCCCCCAATGTGGGAAGCCGGTCCCCAAAAAGACGAGAAAATGCAAGCACTGCGAACCCAAGCTGAAGCCTGTCTGCATCTCCTGCGGCCAGACTCTGGATCCGTCCTGGCAGGTGTGCCCACATTGCACTTCTCCCGTTCTTCCCCAAGAGCAGCCGCTTCCTGCCAAGGTGAAATTGGGGAGGAGCCAACTCGGCAAGACATCGGGGACCCTCCAGTAAGAAGCCCCTTGACCTCTCGAGGCGTTATCACCAAAAGCACCCGGTACGGACCGCCCATCTCCCAGGCGGCCCCGCTCGTTTTCCAGTCATCAATTCACCGTGAAATCTTCCGTGTAAGTGAGGGTCGCACCCGTCGCGGCCTCGGGCTTCTGGACGAGCGGCCCTTGCAGTCGCTGTCCCAGGCTTCCGACTACCAGCAGAACGGCTGGGGGCTGCCAACGGTCGGCAAAGTCGGCCTTGACCCGAATCCGGAAAGTACCCGGCGTGAAAGGCCGGCCTTTGTTGAGCAGCGGACGAGTTTCGAAGCGCCCCTCGGAAACCGTGACCGGGTAATCGATGGCGACCACCGTGTCACCGGCGAAGACGCGAACTTCCAACTGCGTTGCGGTGGGCAGGTTGCACAGGCCGGTTATCCGCAAGTTTCCCGCGTCACTACGTTGGACCTGCAATTGAAACTGCGGTACGATCGTGCCCACGGGGCGGGAAATGTACTGCAAAATTTCCAAAGCCTCCACCGTTGCGCCCCTCCGGTGCTCCCGCCACGCCCAGATCGAGGCGGCGGCGAGGAACAGAGTGAGCAAGGCAATCAACCCCATGCCCCGGCGCGAGAAGTGTTGCCGGGGAGGTCTTACGGGGCGGGGCGCAAGCGACGAGAGGTCAATGTCCTTGAGGACGGTCCAAGTGCCATCAGGTTGCTGCTTGTAGATCAAGCCCGGGGTGCCCAGAGGGAAGCCGCAGACGCTGCACTTCGGACGGGTTTGATCCTGAACGTGGCCGCAGGAAGGACAGGCGACGGGGCTTTCCGGGGGAGAGGAATCTTGGGTCATAGGAATTGGAATTGCGACCTTTCTCCCACCCTTGAGGGTCTGAGTGGGCTCCATTCTATCCAATCCTGCCCTACCAGACAACGGTGTTCGGAGGTTGAGCCTCCTCTGCCCGCCGGACAACTGACCCCGACCGGGGCGGGATTTACACTGGTCGAAACACTCGTGGCACTAACGATCCTGGCCTTCGCGCTGCTGGGATTGGCCATGTTGTTCCCGGCCGAAGAGCAATTGGCCAAACTGAGCAGTGTAACGAGCGAAACCGCCAGGCTGGCGCAAAAGGAACTCGACCAGATTCGCGAGAATATCTCCACTCCATCGGGAAGCTTTACGGATCTGGACGGCAATACTGTGGAAGTGGCGTGCCCGGGAACGCCGGGAACAAGTTGTGGGAATCCGCTCACCGCTTCGGGCCTCATCGACTTCTCGCAGGCGGCCCCGGTGGGGTTCTCAACGCAATTGGCTGATCCCTCCGGTCAACAGTACTCGATCCGATGGAACATCTCGGTGACGAATAGCAATGGCAGGAAGTGCATCGTCGCGGGCAAGGCAGTGAATCTTACCGGCGGGCTGGCGCCCATCGTACAGTTCCAGACCCTGACGGCGCCCTAGGGACCTCGATTTATGTTGGTCAGAAAAAATCAACCGGACAAGGTATCGCCGGGGAAAGGAACCGGCTTCCTTCCTCGCGGACCAAACGTCTCGGACGCGGGTAGTAGTCTCCTCGAACTCGTCATGGTGGTTGCCTTCTTCGGAACCCTGACGGCCATGGCGCTGGCCCTGGTGATGCAAAGCTATCAAGGTGTACAGCTTCGGATGAGTACCTCGACCTTGTACGACACCGGGACGACAGCGCTCAACCAAATGACCAAGGAACTCCGCATGGCCGGCTACCCCTCCGCCAAACTCTTCACTTCCTCCGCGGTGGCGGGCTCGCCGGGCCTTGTCGCCACGCCGTTCGTTTCGGTCACGGCCTACGACTTGGTCTTTCAAGCCGATGCCAATCAAGACGGCACCGTGGAACAAATCGAATACGTCCTCGCTTCCGGCTCACAGAATCTGTACCGGAACAGTACCTTGAAAAACTTGGATGGAACTCTGGCGTCATCGACGGTGACTACTCTCTTGCTAAATAACGTTCAGAACCAGATTCAAGGGACGCCCTTGTTTGCCTGGAACACCAATCCTTCTGACACTCAATCATTCCCTCTGAATGTGCAGACCATCTACATCAACCTGGTTCTTCAGTCCAGCGGCAACGAGAGCGGTTCTCCCGCGTCGTTAACCCTGACCGCAACCTGTCCAAGGATGAACTTCTGAGCCATGGCGCACCAGACAAGAAAGGCGGAGGGCCGCATACCTGATTCCCAAGCCTGTCAGGCGGACGCAGGTAGTGAGGTGAACCATCTCTGGCGGACCCCTGCAGATTCTCTGGAGGGGGGAATTGCCCTGCTGCTCGCCATGATCATTATCCTCATCCTCAGCGGCCTGGCTCTATCGCTGGTCCTCTTGACGGATAGTCAGATCCGTCTGGGGCAGACCGCCCAGGCGCAGGGACGTGTGTTTTATGGCGCCTTGGCAGGGCTTGAGGAAGCCCGCGGACGGATGAACGGCTCGGCGCCGGATACCATCACCCCTTGGCTGCCCAACGCGGTCTCCCAGGTGCTTTATATTGTGAATAGCAGCTCCTCGGATCCCGTTCAACCCACCAGTTTCAGGTCGCCATATTACGACTTCGAATACGCGGAGGAATTCCCGGGAGGCTTCGCGTCCGCCAGCGTCCTTCCTAACGTCAACAGCGATCAGCCGGGCGCCGGAACCTCCACCGCCATCCCCTATAAGTGGGTCCGGATAACCCTGATGACCGAAGCCTCCGCGCATCGGGACATCAATCAGGACGGAGTTCTCAACAGCACGGCGCCGATTTATTGGGACGGGACGCAGCAGACCCTTTCCTCCACAAGCGGCACGCTGGTTTATGTCCTTACTGCCTTGGCAGTGGATTCAACCCAGGTTAGGAAGATTTTGCAGACGGAGGTCGCAGGAACTACCGCGGGCGGAGGATCAAGCTTCACAGCCCTGGCAGCGGTCGCATCAGCAGGTACAATAACCGTTTCTGGTAACCCGCGGTGGCCGTTTCATCATACGACCCCCCCGGCGAATGTCGTCGTCAACGGCAATGACAATAACCCGGGAGGCGCAGGCTGTCCTGCTCCCGTCGCGCCCTTGCCGGGAATCGCGGCGGGAGGCACGATATCTTCGTCCTCGGCTTCGATTACCGGTAATCCCCCAATGCAACCGTCCGTTGCGCCCTTTCCGCAGTCGGCGGCAACACTGATTTCGCAATACGCGCCGAACGCGACAGCGATCACCTCCGTGGATTCCGGCCACGTTGCCTTCAACGGATCGAGCTACACGGCCAGCGGTGCAACGCTGGGCACTCAGCCTTCCGGGGGAACGCCCGGGACCGTCCAAATCGTTTATGCCGACCAGCCACTTACCATCACCGGCTACGGCAACACGGGCTATGGGCTCCTGCTGGTCAATGGTAACCTGTCCGTAACGGGCGACCTCAACTATCAGGGAGTGATTATCGCTAGCGGCCAGATCAATTTCGCTCCTCCTGGCCACGAGAGCATCGCGGTGAGCGGCTCTCTGCTCGGAGCCGGGAACGCGATCTTCAATGCCCCATCGCCTTTACACGACGCAACGATTAGCGCTCTGTACAATTCATGCGCTGTGGCCCAAGTCCTTGCGGGCGTCGGCGGGGGGACTTCCTCCGGTGCGAGCTCGTCCACGACCTCTCCACAGATTCTCGCCTATCGTGAGCTCAGTTACTGACCCAGGGGCTCTCGAAGAACTCCCATGATCAGATGCCTACCCATCGCAAGGTCGCGATCAAAGGTCGGCCTGGGGGGCAGAAAACACACCCCTATGACATCCGATTGATTTCCCTCCCGGGCGCCGTAAAATAATTGTGGAAAAAGTATGAATCGGACATAATGTCTCTTGACAACTTTAGGCTATGGGTATATACTAGGGGAGTAGTTAACGTAGGTGGCGTCATGTCCTTGCTCAAGCCTCGCCTCATGACTCCGGCTCGTTTAGCCGCCAACCGCCGCAACGCTCTGAAATCAACCGGTCCGCGCACCGCGCGGGGGAAGGCCCAATCACGCATGAACGGCCTGCGGGGCGGGTGGAGTTCGCCCAGCTTCCGAAAACTCTGGTACGCCTTGCTGGAGGCTCCGCCCGGGGTGGGTGTGGATGAAACCGCTCGCGCCATCCTGACACCGGAGCAAGCCGCGCACCCTAGGTTTGCCGAACTCGTGGATATATTTCGGTAGACGGAAATCGAAGTGGCCGCTCACTCAAGGGAATTATTTGGACGATGGAAAACCGGCACAATAGAAGCGTCCCCTCCCTGAGCGAAGCCGAGAATGTGCTAAAAACAAACGCAGGCTGAAAATATGACCGCCGCAAAGCTGACAACCTATTGAAAACAAATACTGTTAGCAGGTTCTCCCTAATATCTATGAAAATAAAGGTAGTTACGCGCAAATATGGCCTTTTGCTGACGCCGCAGTGAACGCCCACTTATTGTAATCGGCGAAGCGCGACAAGTTGCGGGTCTGTCTGGTAGACTTCCGGTTCACTTTCAGGAGGAATCAAGGTGTTCAAGAGAGCCGTTCTCTGTTCGCTGGTTGCCATTATCCTACTCGCTGGAAGCTCGCCGCTGCGGCCATTGGCGAACCCGAACTTCCCCGACCGGCCCAAGCTCGTGCTGGTGCTGGTGATTGACCAGTTCCGCTACGACTACCTGATGCGCTTCCGGCCGTTCTTTGGCCAAGGCGGCTTCAACCGCCTGCTGGAGGGCGGGGCGGTGTTTACCGACTGCCGGTATGATTACGCCACCACCATGACCGGCCCCGGGCATGCGACTTTGCTCACGGGCGCCTATCCCAACATGCACGGGATCATTGAGAACAGTTGGTACGACCGGGACCAAAAACGGGAGGTCTATTGCGTGGAAGACTTGCACACCCGCACCGTCGCAAACCGTGAGAAGTCCAGCCCCTCGCCGGCGTTTTCTCCCCGCTACCTGACCGCTTCGACGCTGGGCGACGAGCTGCGCATGGCCACCGATTTTCGCGCCAAGGTGATGGCCATCTCTCTCAAGGACCGCGCCGCAGTGTTGATGGGCGGCCGCACTCCCTCCGCCGTGTATTGGTATGACGAAGGGTCGGGCTGCTTTGTCACCAGCACCTACTACATGCCGACTCTGCCGGCGTGGGCGGACGATTTCAATCAGCAGTCGCCTATCAAACAATATTGCGGTCAAAAATGGCGAAGGTGGGAAGAAACTCCCGGAGCGCTCAGCAAAGTGCTGTCGGAATTCGAGCCGTCTCCCGGCGAAACTTGTCCTGACCCTAAATTTCTTGATTGGCTCGACAACACACCTTATATGAACCAGATCGAGTTGGCCTTTGCCACCGATGCCATCCGCAGCGAGCGGTTGGGGCAAGGCCCAGAAACGGACATTTTGGCCCTCTCGCTGAGCGTGAACGACTATATCGGCCACGAATATGGGCCGTACAGCGAAGAAGTGGCGGATGCGACTATCAGAACCGACCGCGACTTGGCGAAATTTTTCGACGACCTGGACAGGCTGGTGGGGCTGGACCATGTCTGGATCGCATTCTCCGCCGACCACGGTGCGCCCCCCACACCGGCCTTTATTCAGGAGCATAAACTGGGCCTGGGGATGGCCCAGCCGGCGGCCATCCGCGGCGCCGCAGAGAGAGCCTTGACGCAGGCCTTTGGGCCGGGTCCATGGATTGAGGATGAGGATGAAACTTACCTCTTTTTGAACCGGGACACGCTGAAGAAGCGGAGCATCCCGGAATCGAAAGCCGAGGAAGTCGCCGCCCAGGCAGCAGCCTCACAAGCGGACGTGGCGGCGGCGTTCACCCGCACGCAGTTTCTCACGGGTAGCTTGCCGAACTCCCCCATTGCCCGGAAAGCCGCCAACAGCTTTAACTCGAATCGAAGTGGCGATGTCTTCTTGGTCTTAAGGCCTTTTGCGGTTCCGTCCTCAAGTGCGACCGGCACCGCCCATGGGACTCCTTGGAACTATGACGCCCAGGTCCCGCTGATCTTTTGGGGAAGCGCCTTTAAGCCGGGGTTCTACGCCACGGCGTGCCAACCCATCGATCTCGCCGCCACTCTGGCGGCAAGGCTGGGGCTCACGCAGCCGTCCGTAGCGCAGGGAACGCCGCTAGTCTCGTCCTTAAAGTAATCAAAGTAGCCCACTGAAGCGCGGACTTCAGTGGCTCAGACAAGTCGGCTGATCCTTGGCAACACGAGCCTACTGTTATTCGACTGGCGAGCCGGTTAAAGACTACCTACCGGTGGGTAGGTTAGACCGGCGAGACTATTAACCTGACCGAAATCTCCGCTTGACAAACTCTACGCAAAATTGTAGGATTTGTGCGTTTCCTACCCTATAAGTGTTCATACCCCTCCTACGCCACCTTTCGCTGAGTGAGGGAATTTCGCTAGTCGGAGGTTGAATGAGGAAATTGGTTATGGGCTGTGCGGTGGCGGGGTTGATTGCCCTGTCTCCGAGGTCCGAAGCAAGGCCGCCGGTTTTCCCTGAGGCGTTACCCACGGTTCTTCAGGCGCCCAAGGGGGAAATTGGGATGGCAAGCTGGTACGGAATCGAGCGCCAGGGGAAACCCACTGCTAGCGGCGAACTCTTTGATAAGGATAGACTTACAGCCGCTCATCGAAAGCTCCCCTTGGGCACGACGGTCCGAGTTACAAACCTCAAGAACCTCGCATCCACCATATTGAGGATCAATGATCGAGGCCCCGGCATCCCAGGGCGAGTCATCGATGTTTCGTGGGCCGCAGCCAAAAAGCTCGGTTTCTTAGAAGCCGGCTTGGCACGCGTTGAAATCGATGTCGTCAGCTACCCCAAAAGTTACGTTCGGCAAGTGACCAGCGCGCGTTCTCCTAAGGTCAATTAGACTCCAGGTAAAAGACGATAGTAGAAAGTTAGCCGTCGGCAGGGATGGGTCAACTGCACTCGACGTAGACCGGAAGGGGAACCGTCCGGCCAACGGTGAGGTGTGCCAACCGTGTGTCCCTCGGCCCCTAGCCTTTCGTAGCAACGGCATCCGAAGGCGTGAAAAAATCAAAGGCCACGGATTCGCGCCGATCAAAACAAAGAACTTATCTGTCTCAATCTGTGTTTATCAGCGGCCTCATTGAATTTTTTCACAGCTTCTCCTGCCCGTGCCGGCCACGGCCAGCATGGCCGTGGCACGTCGGCCGTGCTACGTCAACAAGGCTTCCACGACACGATAGACCCGGATTTCCGGCAACTCGAAGATGAGGCGGCCGTCGCGGATTTCGCCGCGAAGCTCGAATGCCTCGCGGGAATCCGGCGCGAAGGCAGAGAGTTTGCTGAGAGTGGCGTGCTGCACGGAAACGGGCAGGGCGACAGAAATCGGGATGTCGCGCACCGGCTCGGGCTCGTGGGTGGCGTCGAGATCATAGTTGAGCAGGTGAACGGTGACGCGCGACTGGCGACCCTCCTGCTTCCAATAGGCATAACCCCGCAGCCCGGGCAGGCCCTCGTGCTCGGTCCATTTGAACTGCGGAGAGGGAAGGGCCGATAAGGCGGAGGGCGCAGAGCCGAAGGCAGGACCAGGGCGCGGCTTGGCATCCTCGTAGAAGGTGGGATGGTCACCGGGAACGATGAGACGGCCTCCGCCGTCAATCCATTCTTGAATCGTTCGTTCCTGAGCGCGGGAGAGATAAGCGACGGACGGGAGGATGAAGACGCGGTAGCCCGGCAGCAGGTGCAGGGTCTCTTCAGTAAGAAAGTCGAACAAGACGTGGTCGGAGGCCAGTGTGGAATGGAGGGAGTAGACTTGGCGCAGATGCTCCCGGTTTTCTATGTGCGCCTGATTGTAGAAAAAGGCCAGGGCCACCTGCGCTAGTGATTGGAAGCCCGTAAACAGGTCGGAGTGGCGCTCATAGAAACGGCGGTAGAGGCGGCGGACCTCGGAGAATTTGTCGAAGTTCTCGACGAAGTAGCCGCCACCGCCGGCGGCCGTTTCGGCGTGGGCGAGTTCCACGCTGGCGCGGCCGTGCGGCCCACCGAATAAAACCGCGGGGCGGACGCCATTCGCGAGCGCAAACCGGTACTGGATATCGTGAATGGTGAAACCACCGGAAGCGGAGCACCCAGGGAAACCGTTGCGGTAGTCCTCTTCAAACATCATGTAATCGGCGCCCCGCGCCCACTCGGCGACGTTTTTGCCGTGAAGCCGCCGGCCCTCGACCCCATCCACAGTCTGCATCGAGCCCCAATTGGGGACGAAGACGAAACCCTTGCGGTAAGGAGTGACCGCGCGCCGCAAATCCACCAGCAGGTCGCCGATACTCCAGGCCCAAAAACGCTGGGTCTCAAACCAGCGGAGACGGTCTTCCGGGCGTTCAATACCCAACTGGCTGAGGTCGGCTGTGCCAAACTGACGGCGACGCTCCTCGGGGGAGTACTTTTCCTGGAGGGAGGTGATGAACTCGCGGGCGGGCCGCTCCAGGAAACTGTAACCGATGCGGTCGAGATTGGGAGGTGTGAGGTCCGCAATCTTGAACTGCTTCTCCAGTTCGCCGCGCCCGTGGCGGGAGTCCAGGTATTCAATGAACGCGGGCTGGGCTTTGGCCCACGCTGTCTTGTCGGCCTGGGAGCAGAGTTCGATCTTGTCAACCTCGCGCGTGCCGAAGCCGGAGCGCAACTCACGCGGGGTGTAGCGGGAGCGAAGATAATGGGTAAAGCCTTCCCGGCAGTAACGGCAGTAGCAGTGGATGATGTTGTCATCCACGAATACGCCGTCGAAACCGGCCTGCGCGATCGAGCCAACTACGAACCGGAGCCAGGTGCGCCAGTACTCGTTGTTCGGACAGGGGGAGTAGAAGAATTGTGGAGCATATCCAGGGTAAGCAGCGGGGTTGTTGAAAAGAATGCGTCCGCCAGGGTCGCGCTGGAGCCACTCGGCGGGATCGGCCGGCGGCCGGGGCGGCAAGCCGAACGAATGGTATTCATCCCAGTGATCGTAGAACTCCCAGAAGCCCAGGCGTTTTTCGATATCGCCACCCATCTGCTGGCTGTTGATGTAAGGGAAAATGATTTCCACACCGGCGCCATGCAGTTCCCGCACCATCGTTTTGATCGCGCCGAAGCGGTCGGAGGTTTCCTGGGGCGTGAGGAGCCGGTATTGGGACGTGTCCGGGACCGGTAAAGGAATGGCTCGTGGACCCCAGTGGGCGGTGAAAGGACAGTCGTGGCCGAGGTGGAGCAGGTTCGGAGGGGCTTCCGCCACCCAGGAAACAAATCCCGCATCGGAGAGGTGGTTTTGGGCATAGGTGATGAGATAGGTGGCCGGCAGCGAGGTGCGAACCGCCGGCAGTAACTCCCGGTGTTTGGCCGCAGCGACAGAACCGTACGCACCGGCCAGGGTGAGCTTCAGAAGATCGCGACGGTTCATCATGGCGGCCATAAAATCAAACTATACCGCGAGGCAGGTTAGCGCACACGGGTCTTATATCAGAAATCGTGAAGCGGAGCAGCCGAGTGTCGCTGGCAGGGAATTAGCGTGGGCAGCCTGCCCCTATAAAAGATAGTCGGCTGGGGCTTCTCCGGATCGGACTCTCAGCGAGGCCGGCGCGTGGTGCCTCTGCGGTTAGGCGACAAACTAGCCAAGTGGATTCACAGGCTGCCGCTGTGCGAAACTCTGCGATATGCTGAGAGAAAAAGACGAGTCGTGGAGCTGTGCTCTGCGCCCGCCGGGCGACGGATGCATGTTGCCATGTCTCATCAAGGTCGCGTTTGAAATGCACTGCATCAAACGCACTCACAGGTGTCCGCAAAGGCAGCCGAGGTGGTCGCCAGCCGCGGACAGAATGTGAATCTCCAGGGTGTCGGAAATGGGTACGTCCTGGGCGGGGATTTCCATCTCATACCAGCTATCGGATGGCAATCCGTGCGGCCCTGGGCGAGTCTTGAGATCGGCAGGAACCTCGCCCAAATCGCGAGTTTCCGCACCCACCCAGGTAATGTGAAACCGCAAGCCCTTCAAAGAGTCCGGAAAGCGGTTTCCGCCCATGAGCGTACGAGCGTCCAAATGCATCCATTGGGGATTCGCATTCCAAAAAGGCAGGACAGTCAAATTGAGTGGGCCGGAGAACTTGGAAACAAGCACCCGATTCCTGCTATATTCGATGCTGCCGCGAGTCGGGACCAGTCTCAGCTTGTTGAAAAATTCTCCAGACAGGAAGGCACTGAATGCCTCGTCCCATCCCAGATACTTGATTACTGCCTCTCCGAGCGGTACACCGCCTCGGATGTTGTACGCGTGCTTTGCCGGATACCGTGGCTCGGGGACGCAGTTGTTCAGGGGAGAGATCTTAGCGGCTTCTTCCAGCGCCGCAGCCAGGGATGTTCGCCGGGAGTAACTGTCTATTCCAAACAGCCAGCGAAGCCGCCCTTGAACGGGGTCCTCCGGGTCGGGCTGGACGGTCAGCGTTTGAAGGTCGGGTGAAAGCTGCAACGATTCCACTCTCACCTCGTCATGCGCCCAATGGCCGTTGACCTTGGCGGTAATCAATAGACTCTCGTTCCTGAACTTTACTTGACTCACGCTCTTGCCGTCGCCGGGGTTTTCGTTCGCCGAGGATTCCCCATTTAGCTTGTAGACAGACACCGCCCGCGAACCGTTCTGGTACTCGGTGAGCCGCAGGAAATCCGCATCTTGCCGGATCTGCAGGACCATCGGATTTGACGGTTTGTCCTGGCGGATCATCGGATGTGGCGGTTTAGGTCGCAAGGATGGGAATTGCTGTTGAGTCTCGATATAGACCCCGGAGAAGTCCGGGACCTTTTGAGCATGAACAGGAGCAGCACACAGAATCGAAGAAAGCAGGAAGAAGCGCAATTTCAAAGTGCACCCTCCAAGGACAAACCAAATCTCTTGGATGCAAGAACCGAACAGATCGAAAACCATACTTCCTCAGCCCGCCGTAACACAATCTCCATCAGAAACCCTGGCAAAACTGGGGAGGTTATGTTGGCAAGCCTGTCTTCATCGCGGGGTTGTGCGTGGCAGGCAACGGATGGTCGAAGCGTCGGAAGTGACCCCTCATCCGGCCCGTCCGTCGGCTGACGGACTGGAGAGAACGCCTGTCGCGGTCCACCTTCTCCCCTGGGAGAAGGTTGGAAACATCGCGGGGCGCGCACGCGCCCGCAAAACCACCCTCCCTCTCCGCCGGGGAGAGGGGGAACCGCAAGGCGGGGGGTGAGGGGTCACTTCCTCGCCTTCTCGACCGACGCCCCGATAGTCTCCAGCACTTCGCGCACGAATTCGTCCGGGTGCTCCAGCACCATCGCATTGGGAATGCGCAACAATCGAATGCCGAGGGTGCGCAAATAATCTTCTTTGGCAGCATCTTTGCGCATCTGGTCGATTTGTGAGTGGACGCCGCCGTCGAGTTCAATGGCGAGCCGATGTTCGAAGCAGTAAAAATCGAGGACGCCGTTCTCGATGCGGAATTGACGGCGAAATTTCGCGCCCAATCGACGATCACGGAGCACGTTCCACGCCGCCTTTTCCGCCTCCGTGGGGCTCGCTCGCAACTCGCGAATGCATGCGGTGGGGATATGCATCGGCTGATTATACTAGCGCATGTGCCAAACGGCGGGCGACCACTGAGGGAAGCGAGAGGCAGAGAAGGTTACCCCGATTCAAACCACATTGACCGTCACGCCCTAACCGCCGAAGCGCGCGCGGCGTCGCCGGCCGTTTGGAGAGGGCGTTGGAACGGTTCTGCGCGGTTGGCCGCCCATGATGGCCTGTGGACACCCAAGCTTCAAAGGCATCACTCGTACGGCAACGCCACCAGGGGATCGACCTTCGTCGCCCGGCGCACTGGATAATGCTTGCAGGAAGCTCTCAATTCGCCATATCCTTATGAGGAAATGAGCGTCGTGCAAAAACTGAGCCTCGATGAAATCGTCCGCGTAGATCCGGGCATTATGCACGGCACCCCGTGCTTTGCCGGCACGCGTGTGCCGGTCCAGACCTTTCTCGACTACGTCGCGGAAGGCGACACTCTCGACGCCTTTCTCGCCGATTTCCCCAGTGTGAAGCGCCAACAGGCGACCGGCCTTCTCGCCTTGGCCCAAGAGCGTTTGGTCGAATCGCTCTCCTCGCGGTAATCCTGTGCGGATCGTGCTCGATGAGTGCGTGAACCCTCGCGTTGAACATCTTCTGGAAACGAACCGTGCCGTATCGACCGTCCTGAAGTTGGGATGGGGAGGCCTTCCCGACAACATTCTGGTAGAGCATTTGCGGGGACGGTGCGACGTATTCTTCACGATCGACCAGGGCTTTGAACATCAGCACAACCTCTCGTTGTTTGGATTTGGAATCGTGATCGTCCATGTTTCCAGGAACCGCCTCGCTCATTACGAGGCGATTCGAGAAAAAATTAGCCAGGCTGTTTACTCCGTCAAACCAGGGGAAGTAATCCACGTCCGCGGAGAGGATTGAGGATCGGCTGTAGCGTCGCCCTTGTGGGCGGCACCTCGCGTATTCGGCAATCGAGGTTGGGAAAGCTGAGTGCAACGGGAGGCGCCGGGCTGAAACCAGGCGCTACACCTGAAATTAGGATAGCACCGGGTGCGCGACGTGGAAGTTGCAGGTGGAGGTTCTTGCAGGAATCAAACGAAACCGTTCGGCTGTGATAGAATGCGCGCATCCGAGAGCGGAGAATTCCATGCCGGATTCTCCTGTACAACGAATTCGCTTCGGGGAGTTTGAACTCGACGCCCGCGCGGGCGAGTTGTGTAAGGGTGGACTTCGCCTTCGTCTGCAAGAGCAACCCCTCCAAATCCTCCTCATGCTGCTCGACCCTCCCGGCGAAGTAGTGACGCGGGAGGAGATCCGCAAGCGTTTATGGCCGAACGACACGATCGTGGAGTTCGATCACAGCATCGGCACCGCGATCAAGAAACTTCGGCAGGCCTTGAACGACGAAGCGGAAAGCCCCCGCTATGTCGAGACTTTACCGCGCCGTGGGTTCCGGTTCATATTCCCGCTGGAGGCTTCGAGCGATTCGGCGGAGGAATCCTCTGCCGCGCCCGCCCAGCCGGCCAACGCGGCGCCCCCCAGCCCCTGCGACTTCACCCATTCCGATCTCATCGGCCGCACCGTGTCCCATTACCGCATCATCGAGAAGTTGGGTGGGGGCGGCATGGGGATTGTGTACAAGGCGGAAGACGTCCGCCTGGGCCGGAAGGTGGCGCTGAAATTCCTGCCGTCGGGCCTGGCGGCAAATCCCACGGTGCTGGCGCGATTCCAGCGGGAGGCGCGGGCCGCATCGGCGCTCAATCATCCCCACATCTGCACGGTTTATGAAATCGAAGAGGTGAACGGACAGCCTTTCCTGGCGATGGAGCTGATGGAGGGCTGCACGCTGCGTGAACTGCTTGAAAAAACGAAATTCGAAAATCGAAACTCGAAAATCGGGCCGAATTTCGAATTTCGATTTTCGAGTTTCCTTCCGTTGGGCACGTTGCTCGATCTTGCCATCCAGATTGCCGAGGCGCTGGAAGCCGCGCATGGTCAAGGCATCGTGCATCGCGACATCAAGCCGGCAAACATTTTTGTGACGAAGCACGGAGGAGCCAAGATCCTGGACTTTGGACTAGCGAAGTGGACGGCGAGCGCGGTCGAGGAGAAGGAGGGCGGAAGGGGGGAAGCGGGGGAAAATCCGACCCTTCCCAGTCTCGATCCGCACCTGACGACCCCCGGCGCGGCAATGGGGACGGCGGCCTACATGTCGCCGGAGCAGGCGCGGGGCGAAGCGGTGGACGCTCGCACCGACCTCTTCAGCTTCGGCGCGGTGCTCTACGAAATGGCAACGGGGCAGCAGGCTTTCAGCGGGGCGACTTCGGGGGAGATTCGGGAAGCGATTCTGACGCGCGAGGTAACTCCCCCACAGCGCCTGAATCCCGGCATCGACCCACGGCTCCAAGCGATCATCACCGAGGCGCTGGAAAAAGACCGGGAGCTGCGCTGTCAGCACGCCTCTGACATGCGTGCCGAGTTGCAGCGCCTGAAGCGCGATACGGAATCAGAACGTGTAGCGGCGGGTTTACCCCGCCATATCGAACGTGGCGGCATAAAGCCGCCTCTACGTCGCCGGCTGGCATTTGCCTTGGCCGGTGCTATCGTCATCGCCGCCGCGATTCTCGCCTACTGGCTCACGGGCCCCCCTGCGCCCCCGCCCGAATTGGTGGAGCGACGCCTGACGGGAAATTCCAGTGAAAACTTCGTAATCCAGGATGCGATTTCGCCGGATGGAAAATACTTGGCTTACAGCGACCTAATGGGAATGCACCTCAAGCTCATTCAGACCGGAGAGATACTCAACATTCCTCAACCCGAAGGGCGGGCGCCGGACCTCGATAATTGGTGGCCGAATGGATGGTTCCCCGACAGCACGAAGTTCTTTGCCACCGGCACGGAGTCCGGACAGTTTATAAGCAGTTGGGTTATATCCGTCATGGGCGGACCGCCGCGAAAGCTCCGCGACGTTGCCGACGTTTGGTCGGTCTCGCCGGATGGCAACCTGATTGCCTTCGGAACCGGCCAGGCTTTCTTCCGCTCCCGCGAGATCTGGCTGATGGGCGCACAGGGAGAAGAACCACGCAGATTTGTATCCGGTTCTGAAGACGACGGGTTCTTCTGGGCCGCGTGGTCGCCAGATGGCCAGCGAATCGCCTACAATAGAATTCACCGCACGCCTGGCAAACTCGAATATTCCATGGAGAGTCGCGACCTGAAAGGAGGTCAGCCCACGGTCATAGAATCGTGCTACGGCTCTCAATTCCGGTGGTTTCCGAGTGGTCGCTTTGTTTACTCTATGCTGGAGCCTGAGGTTCGGGGTGGAGAGAATCTTTGGGAAGTGCGACTGGATACGAAGACTGGCAAACCTGTAAGCAAACCCAGACGAATCACGAACTGGGCGGAAACCCAACTACTCGGTATTGGCGGAACCTCGGACGGGAAGCAGTTGGCCGTTACAAAACGTACCCTCCAGACGCATGTTGACATTGGGGAACTGGAAGCCGGAGGTCGCCAGTTGAAGAACCTGCGTCGTCTAACGCTGGAACAGTCCAGGGATTCTCCCTGGCATTGGATGCCGGATGGCAAAGCCGTCCTTTTTCGATCTGATCGCAATGGAACGTGGGGCATCTATAAACAGGGGTTGGATCAAACCACCGCCCAGCCGGTGGTCACCGGTCCTGACTATAAGGATTGGGCCGTGGTGAGCCCGGATGGTGCCTGGATTCTATACTTGTCCAGGGCAACTGCCAGAGTTGATCCCACCACCCCGGTACGCATCATGCAAGTGCCCACCTCGGGTGGACCACCGAAATTGGTGCTGGAGGGACGAGGCATTGAACACTTGGCCTGTGCGCGGTCTCCGGCGGCTTTGTGTGTCTTCAGTGAGGTGAGTCCGGACCACAAACAACTCATCTTCTCGGCCTTCAAGCCGTCGCAAGAACAGAGGAGGCGGGAGCTTACCAGGATTAATCTCAAGCAGCCGGTCCTCAGCGGCGGCTCTTATAGCTGGGACCTATCCCTAGATGGTTCGCGCCTCGCATTTACGCAATATTATGACAATCGCGACGGCCGAATCCGAATCCTGCCGTTGGCGGGCGGGGAGGTTCGCGAAGTCACAGTCAAGGGTTGGCATGGCCTGACGAAGCCGTGGTGGGCGGCAGACGGCAAGGGCCTGTTTGTCTCAGCCGGTGCAGGTCTAGGAGCCACGCTTCTCTACGTAGACTTGGAAGGTCGCGGTCAAGTCATCTGGCGGCAGCGGTTCTCTATATCTAATAATCCGGCTAGGGGTATACCCTCCCCCGACGGTCGCTATCTGGCGTTGTTAGGCTTTTCCACCGATTGCAACGTGTGGTTGCTGGAGAACTTCTGAGAGAAGCTACTGGTTTACCTTTATGGCGCAAGCAGGCCCTCCGCTTTCGCTAGTTTTCTTTGTTTCTCGTCGAAGGTGTAGAAAGTCTCAGCACGGAGAACCAAAGCGGTGGCGATGTGCAGGACATCGAGGGACCGTGTGCCCAGACGCCGAGTGTGCTTTTCCGCCAGACGTCTGGCCTCATCAAATACCGCCGAGGTTAAAGGACGAAGCACAAATATCCCGTTCGCCATATCCTCCCGGAAAAGGTTTTGCGCGGCCTTTACTTTGGAAAGATCAAGCTCTTTCCGAAAAAGCCGGAGCTGGAAGGCATTGGTGATCTCGATCTCGCCCAGGGTGGTCAGAGAGATCGGCAGTGCAGCACGATCCATCTGGGCCGCGGCGAGGGCGGAGTTCGCGTCGAGCACATAAAGGGAGACGAGGAAACTTGTATCGGCGTAGGCGCTCAAAATCTATCTCGCTCGCGGGCGATAAGCTCAGCTCCGGAAACCTTGACGGGTGTATTCCCATATACCGTCCGCAGGCGAGCAAGGAAATCCGGCCGGCGCGGAGGAGGTGCAGGCGGGCAGGGCATCAGCTTCGCGATCACCCGCTTCCTTTTAGTAATCTGAATCTCCTCACCCTCCCGAAGCAGGTCCTCGACCTCTCGAAAACGATAGCGTAAATCGCGCACGGTGGCTTTTTTCATGTGATGCATTATAGCATCACAACCGGTCGCAGATAAGGTCTCTTTTTTAAAAGCCCTTGAGGCACAGCGCGGCAGAGGCGCGACCAAAGCCGTGCCATGGCCGTCCCGGCCATGCAAGCCGTCCCCCTACATCGCTCGGCCGGATTTATCATCGACCGACTTCCGCCGCCTTCGCCTGCCTAGTCAGCGTTTGTTCGGTGAGCCGGGATCTCATCCGGCGCGACTGCTCCGCCGTGAATAACAACTCCGTGCACGCGTCGGGGCGAAACTCACGGTCAGACCAATTAGCGCGCATGATGCCTGTTGGGGAATGCGAATTCGCACCCAAAAGCAGGTGACCAATCTCATGAGCCATGGCTCGGCCCAGGAGGATCTCGACTGGTGCGCTGGCGCCGCCGGCCAAACTCATGACGCGGTCGTAGAAGACGCTGGCCGCACAGGATAGCTCAATGCCGCAATCCATGGCGGATCCCAGGGTGTCTTGCGATTTCCCGAGCAATCCCGCCATCGCCTTGGGCATTACGCGCAGGACATAATCGTTCGCTTGCCATGCTGATCGGCAATTGGGGAAGTTGTCCCAATCGGTGCGCGAGGTCGGGCAATCCACCCAACGTGCGTCCACGCCCGCATGCGCAAAGATTTTGGTGGCTTCACCCTCTGCCGCCCGCATTGTCGAACGATTCACCTGGGCGTAATCATAAACTCTCAGGGTGATGGCCCAGATGCCCTTTTCGGCATGGGAGGAATTCTTTGCCCAAGCAGGCGTGCTGGATCCTGCCGCTGCGAGTGCCGCCAAACCTGCTAAACATCTCACAAAAGTTGCTGTCCTGCTCATCGTCGCCTCCGCCGCGGGTTGCGCGGCGAGGGCGACTATGCGGTGCAGCCTTGAAGGCGTCGATGCACTGGAGGTGAACTAGATTTGGACTGTGGATGAACAGATAAACGACTGATAAGAAGATGGTTGGGCACCCTAAGGGGTGCCTTGGGGCAGGGCAAGCCCAGCCCCTACAAGTCGTGCTTGGTTGCGGCTCCGTCGCGCGGCGCGATGCCTTGCCTGGCGGCCGAACGGCGGTCAGAGACCGCCGCTACAACCGAATGCGGAATCATTTATGTTGCTCTGTAGGGTAGCCCGGAGACAGGTATGGCGAATAATCATAATTGCAAGCGGAAAAAATGGCACCTAGAGAGGATTGCCGGAGTGACCGTGTGCGGCCGCGGTATTAGCATTGCCGCTGTATTCCAGGATCAGGCCGCTGGTCATTCCTTCCACTCCGGCGCTGTTGCGGCCACGCAATTCCAACGTGTTCACACCGGCATGTAAGGTCCACGGAAAGCGCTTCTGCACTACTTTCCACTGCCCCCCGTCAACTCTCGCCAGCAGAGCGGCCAGGTACGGCATATTGTGATCGAGAGTAACGTTCACCAGGCCTGGCGTGGCGGTTTCTTCCACGACGTAGCGGACCTGGTTGAGTGGCCAGTTGAAGTCCGCTTCGCGGTTGGTGTAGTGGCTAAAATGCGGCAGGGGCGGGACCTTGGCGTCCGCCCAATTCAGGTAACCATCCCAGCACCAGGGTTCGCTGCCCTGGCTGACAGGCAGGGGGGCAGGGTGCGAGAAGACATCACCGCGGGGTACGATGCGCAAGTAAGTGGTGGCGCTGTTCGTCCAGTCCACAGTCGCTTGCGGAATGGGGAGGCGTTCGAAGGAATCTGCCGGCGCAATGGGGGAATTCAGCAGATAGGTCTCCGGCCGCTGGGTATAGAGGAAAGGGTGTTGCCAGGTCTCGGGCTGCTCGAGCCGAGCGGCCAGCCCCTTATGCATTTCCAGCGTATTGACCGGCATACCGGTCCCTTTGTCGTACCAGAACGCGTCGATTGTGGCATCCAGATAAATCCACTTGCCAAACTGGTTTGACCAGACCTCGGCAATTTCGTGCCCGCTCAGACCCTCGCTCGCCAAATTGACATGCCGGGCGGGGTATCCGAAACTCTCCAGGGCAGCCACCAGGGTCACGTTCGAAAACAGGCACATCGCATCCCGGCGACGCCCGGGATAGGTGTTGGCCGCCAGAGCGTCGGGCAAGCGCCGCTCATCGATCCACGCTAGAGGATCCCAGGGGAAAATCGGCGTATACGGCAGCAACGGCACTAGGTAAGCCCATCGCATCAGGCGCAGTTGCCGTTCCCACTCGGTGTGGGCTCCCGCCACCACGGCATCGAGCTGGAAGCGCCGGCGGAATTTCTGAAGATAGGCGCTTTCGTAATCTTCGTAGCGGTAGCCCTCCGGGGCCGAACGGAGGTCGAAATTGTCCTCCCGGACGACGCGGATTTTCCCGAGGCTGTGGTGACCGGCGACCGCCTCCAGCACGAGGCCGTTTAGTTCCGGAGAGGTCTCCGGATCGCCGCTCGAAAACTTGATCCGCCACTGAAGATAGCGGCCGCGGAGATTGGGAACCGTGCCGTCCGCAGCGGGGTCAACCCAGGCACTCCAGTGCTCCGCCTCGTAGACGGGACTAGCCCCGGAGCGCACCTCCGCCCTCAGCTCCGTGGTGGGTCCGGTCTTCGCCTCCAAGCGGATTCGAGCTGCCTGTACTTCCCTGAGAGTTTTAAAGGTCGCCGTCTCTCCTGCCAGATCCACGACCTCGGAGGAAAGCAGACCGGCCGGGTGATAGGATCCCAACAAGATGCGCACGACGTATTCGCCTGAGATCTGCCCTTTGCTTCCGAGGTCATCCTGCCGCCAAGTCTTTCCCCCATCCTCGCTCTTGGCGCTGGTTTTCGGAAATGGCAGCGGCTCCGCGCAGCCTTTGTGGAAGTCGGCGTAGTCGGCCACCATGAAGGCCCAGCCGGGCTTTCCCTCCCGGCTACGGATCAGGATGGTGTTCTTGCCCGTGCGCAGATACTCGCCAGGGATTTCTTGATACTGCCAGCGGGCCCAGCCCCAAAGGTGGGCCGGGTCTCCTCCATCCGGCACCAGGTACTGCTTGGCGTCAGGCGCCCAAAACCGCGGCGAGCGGCGCACCACGACGTTTCCGTTTACCACGAATTCGAGTTCGGCGTCGTTCGAAAGGCGCTCCTTGGCAATGAAGGCGATTTGGGCCTGGTGGGGCAGCGGGCCGGAGATCTCCAATTCCTTGCGCAGAACAAGGTTGGCAGAGAGTTCCTCGAATACGCCGGCGTCGTCATCCCTCTTCCCGCAGCCGGGGGAGTCGTTCTGGACGACGATGCCGCGTTGCAGGTGGATGCCGGATTCCCCGGGCTGCCACCATAGGTCCTGAACCCGGAGGGCCCGCTGATAGAGTTGCTCCGCGGAGAGTGCAACCGAGCCATCTCCGCCCGCCCTGGCAAGGCCCGGCGGCGCGGCCGAGCGGCCGGGCTTGACCAGCCCAACTGACAACAAACAGATCGAAGCAAGTAATATCGGTTGGGCGAAGCGTTTCATGTGAGGACCTCCGTAAGGTGTAAACCAGGACTTCCGTTTTCAGATTTCGCCCGGCGAGTAATGTACACCCGAGTGCCTCTGAATTCAATGTCCAGCGCGGAGTTGGGCGGATAGCGCACTTCTGCGGCTCCAAGTTTGAAAAACTTCACTATTGATCCCCGTGAATCCGTGCCGATCCGTGGCTCGGCATCCGGAGAAATCGATGTCATGCCCGGCGCGAATTTCTCCCGACGCTGGTGACCACAACAGCAGACCTCCGTCTAAGTATGGAGAGGCGGGAAGCGTGAATCCCGCTGATACAAAGCCATTCTGTCCGCCTATTAGACGAATTCGGGAACATTTGGGGGTTGGCGCGCGTAGGGATGGCTAGAGGGTTGCCGTGATCCTGGCAGCCTGGAGACAGGTATGGCGAACAATCATCATAGCAAGCGGAAAAAATGGTATCTGATCGCGATGGTGGGCGTCATCGTGGTAGGCGGCGGCATTGGCATTGCCGCGGCTTTGCGTCCCAATAATGCGATTGACCCTTCGAAGCTGGCCAACGTCTCCCGCGGGGACTTAGCTCGTTCGGTGGTGGCGACGGGCAAGATCGAGCCGCTGGTCAAAGTGGAGGTGAAATCCAAAGCCAGCGGCATTGTCGAAAAAATTCTCGCGGACTATGGCGACCACGTGAAGGCTGGCCAGGTTCTGGTGGAGCTCGACAAGGAGCAGTTGCGGGCTCGTGTGGCCGAAGCCCGGGCCAACCTTCAGGCGGCCCAAGCCGCCGTGGAATCCGCCCAGGCCACCTACGAGCGCAACAAGGTTGATGCGGAGGGGCCGGACCTCCCCTTCCTGAAGTCTACTGTCGAGCGCAATCGCAAGCTGGCGGCGGAGGGAGTGGTCTCCGCTTCGACCCTGGACGATGCCGATAAGGCTTACCAACTCGCCTTGAACAAGCAGATGTCCGCGCAGCGCTACCTGGCCGTAAGCCGTGCGGAGATCGCCCGCAGCAAGGCCCAGGTGGCCCAAATGCAAGCGGCGCTCGATAGCGCCGAGGAGGACTTGAGCAATTCCACCATCGTCAGCCCCATGGATGGCCTGGTGCTCTCGCGCGACGTGGAGGTGGGCGACGCCGTCAGCTCCATCCTCATTCTCGGCTCGCAGGCGACGCTGGTTATGACCCTAGGCGACGTGAGCGAGGTCTACGTCAAAGGGAAAGTCGACGAGGCTGACATCAGCAAGGTCTACATGGGACAACGCTCGCGCATCGTCGTGGAGTCGCTCAAGGACAAGAAGTTTGAGGGCAAAGTGACCAAGATTTCCCCCATGGGTGTGGAAAAGGATAACGTCACAACCTTCGAGGTTAAGGTCTCCATCCAAAACCCCACCGGCGAACTGAAGGCTAATATGACCGCCAACGCCGAGATCATCCTGGAAGAGAAGCACGACGTGCTGCAACTGCCCGAGGCGGCGGTGATTTACGACAAAGACCGCAACACGTTTGTGGAAACACCCGCCCCAGGCGTCAAAACCGGCAAGCAGAAGCTCCCCGTGAAGCTCGGAATCTCCAACGGCGTCAAGACCGAGCTGATCAGCGGATTGAAAGAAGGGCAGCAGGTTATCCTGCAATAGGAGCGGTTTTATCATTTGTCATTTTCCCTTTGTCATTTGTCCCTTGTCCTTGGTCCTTTGCTAGTTGCAACTCGGATCGCTGCGAATCGATAGGAACAAAGGACAAGTGACAAAGGACTAAGGACGAGCGACAAATGGTTTTCAGCGACTTACTTCTCGATACGTTGCGCACCTTGTGGTCTCACAAGCTGCGCACCTTCCTGACCATGTTTGGCATCGCCTGGGGCATCATTTCCATCACCCTGATGGTGGCGGCTGGCGAAGGCTTGCGTGTCGGCCAGCAGAAGCAGCAGGAGACCTTTGCCAAGGATCTGATGATCTTCTTCGAGGGGCGGACGAGCATGCAAGCCGGAGGCCTGCGGGCCGGCCGGGAAGTGAGATGGACCGCGAGTGATGTTCCCGCAATTCAGCAGGAAGCCACCGCCTGCCGCTACGTTCTGCCGGAACTCGAGCGCAGCGGCACGAATGTCCGCAGCCTCTACAACAATGCGTCGCCCAGGGTAACCGGTTCCTATCCTCCCTTTGCCGAAATTCGCTCCATCAGCGTGGGGGCGGGGCGGTTTTACGACTGGGGCGACGAGGAAGCGGGCCGCCGCGTGGCTTTCCTCGGCAGCAACATCAAGAAGCAGCTCTTTTCCGGCCGCTCGGCCGTCGGCGAGACGATCATCCTCAACGACATTCCCTATACCGTAATCGGAGTCATGACGGCCAAGGACCAGAACTCGAGCTACGACGGCTGGGATGTGGACAAGATCTTTGTCCCCTTCAGCGCCATGCTCCATGACTTCCCCAACAAGCCTCCTCTCCTCGCCACCGACGTTGACCACTTGCTTGTAGCTCCCAAATCTCTTCCGGAACACGAACCCTGTAAGTGGCAAGTGAAGCGCGCGCTGGGCCGACTGCACAGGTTTGATCCGCTGGACAAGGAAGCTGCGCCCGTTTGGGACACGGTGGAGGAAGCCAAGGCATTCAATATGCTCATGGACGCGATGAAGTATTTTCTGGGCGCCATAGGAATCACTACGTTGCTGCTGGGGGGCATCGGAGTGATGAACGTCATGCTGGTGGCGGTGCGCGAACGCACGCGCGAAATCGGTGTGCGCAAGGCCGTGGGGGCCAGTTCCCGCGCCATCCTTCAACAGTTTTTCGTGGAGACCATGATTATTGTCTTCCTCAGCGGAGGGGCGGGAATGGGCATGGCTTACGGGCTCTGCGCGCTCGTCAACTTGATCCCCATGCCACCCTTCTTCGCTGGCATGATGCCGACCTGGCAATCGGGGATTCTTTCCTTCGCGGTGCTGGGCACCGTCGCCGTCCTTTCCGCGCTCTACCCAGCCACTCGCGCCGCGCATGTAGATCCGATTGAGGCGCTGCGGTTCGAGGCGGGAGGTTAGCTGTCAGCTGTCAGCTTTCAGCTCTCAGCTATCAGCTTTCAGCTATCAGCCGTCAGCGTCTCCAAGAATGTGGATGGTGGTGTAAAGAACCAATGCGAGATCCTAAGAATTGCAACATCCGGGGACAAGCTCCCAGGTCCGGGTGGCCGGTGCTTAGATTCAGGTTGTCAGCTCCCGCCCAGACGTGGTAAATGAGGCGGTCCGGTGAACTCGGCGCGTCAATAGCCGAGAGCAGATAGCTGACAACTGAAAGCTGAGAGCTGAAGGCTGAGAGCTGAGGGCTGAAAGCTAAGAATGAGGTGCCCCGATGCAGGACTTCAAGAATCTCCAAGTATGGAAAAAGAGTCATGCGCTGGCCTTGGGTGTGTACCATGCGTCCCGGGAATTCCCGAAGCAAGAAGTCTACGCGCTGACAAGTCAGATGCGCCGCGCAGCGGGCTCCGTGCCGGCGAACATTTCAGAAGGCTGTGGAAGGGGCGGTGACCCGGAGTTTGGACGCTTCCTTCAGATAGCGATGGGCTCAGCGAGCGAATTGGAATACCATCTGCTGCTCGCTCATGACCTCACCTATTTAAAAGATGAGCCCTTCAAACAACTTACGCAAGATCTTGTCGAGGTGAAGCGCATGCTCGCCTCGCTTCTGCGAAAGGTCAAAGGGGAGCGCTAAGCTTGAGAATTGAAAGCTGAGAGCTAAGAGCTGAAAGCTGAGAGCTAAATGCTGACCGAAGTCTTAAAGCAGGCTTGGACATCCCTGAAGCGCCAGCCGACGCGTAGCATCCTTACCATGCTGGGCATTGTGTGGGGGATTGCGGCGGTGGCTTTGCTGATTGCCTATGGCAGCAGCTTGCGCTCCGTGGTGGTCGCCTCGTTCGACGCTTTCGGCAAGGGCGCAGTAATTTGCTGGCCCGCGCAAACCAGTGAGCAAGCGGGGGGCGAGCGCGCCGGCAAGCATGTGCTCTTCGAGAAGGTGGACGTTGAAAACATTCGTCAGGAAGCCCCGCTGGTGAAGACGGTGTGCAGGGAAAGCGTCCGCTGGCTGCCCATTTCTTATGGCGACCGCATGGCCCAGACCGCCATTCGCGGCGTGTGTCCTGAGTATGGCGAGATACGCGACGAAGTCCCCAGCCTTGGCCGCTGGCTCAGCCCGGAAGACGAACTCGAGCGCCGGCGCGTCGTCTTCATCGGCTATCGCCTGCGCGAAAAGCTTTTTGCCGGCAGGCCGTCGATCGGCGAGACGGTGCGCATCAGCGGAGTGCGCTTCACGGTCATCGGGACGATGGACATCAAAATCCAAGATAGCAATTATTTTACCTCCGACGATGAGTCCGCCTGGATTCCTTATTCCGCCGCCGGCGATCTCTGGGATACGCGTTACGCCTCGGTGCTGGTCTATGAGCCCATCGCCCCGCGTTTTGAAAAGCTGTCCATGGCGCAGGTGCGCGCTGCCGTCGCCAAACGCCAGAACTTCTCCCCCACCGACGAGCGCGCCATCATGATGTTCGGCCGCGAGCAGTTCCGCCCCATTATCGACGGCATCACCATCGGCTTCGAGGCCCTCTTTACTTTTGTGGGAGCGTTAACGCTGGGCATCGGCGGGGTCGGCCTGATGAACATTATGCTGGTGGCCGTCGACGAGCGCATCCGCGAAATCGGCCTGCGGCGCGCTCTGGGGGCGCGGCGGCGGCACATCCAAGCGCAATTCATGGCGGAAGCGCTGGTGCTGACGATTATCGGCGGCGTCCTGGGCATCCTGCTCGCCTACGGCCTGTCCGTCGCCATCGGCGCAATACCATTCTTTGGTCCGCTCTATGAAGACACCTCCGGCAAAGGCGACATCCACCTCCACATTTCCTTGAGCACGATCGGGATCTCCACCGTCATCCTTCTGATCGTTGGCCTGCTGAGCGGACTGGCGCCCGCCCTCCGCGCCTCCCACCTGCATCCCGTCGAAGCGCTGCGGTATGAATAAGAAATTATGAATGGTGAATTATGAATTCTGAATGGAGGGGGTGCTGTAGCGGCGGGTTTACCCCGCCAAATGGCGGCGTAAAGCCGCCTCTACATCGAATCGCTGCTGCAGGCTGGCTGGCGCGGAACGCAGCTCTGCGGCCCGCGGTTGGGGGAGAAGAATCATGAGGAAGACATTACTGTTACTGTTCATGACACTCGCGCCGGTAGGCGCGGCATTGGCAGCCGATAGGGTCCCATCTTTGCCGGACGGAGCTTCTCAGGAGGCCAGAAACAAAGCGATAGCGGGGCGAGTGTTCGAAGAGATCTTCAACCAAGGCAAATTCCAGATTGCAGAGGAAATCTACGCAAAAGATTTCGTGAACCACGGGCTCCACAGGAACATAGACCTTCAGGAGGATCAAGCGGCAGTGCGTGCGGAGAAGAAGGCGTTTCCTGATCTTAAGATGACCGTGAACCTGATGGTAGCCGAGGGTGACCTGGTCACGGTGGTGTGGACCTTCCGAGGAACAAATACCGCCGCCGGATATGGATTGCCTTTTCCAACGGGAGCCAAGGTTGAATTACGTGGCATCACCGTTTGGCGTATTGTCGATGGAAGAATTCGTGAGGAGTGGACCGCATTCGATCAACTGCGAATTGCCCGCCAATTCCTGACCCAGTTGAAGTGGCCGCTTCTAGGCCTTCTTTGCGCGGCGGTGATTCTTGCCTGGGTACTTTGCCGAGCCATCCTAAGACTGAGGCGAACTCAGCTTGCCAAGGCAACTTCGTAAGTCAGGTCGCAGGCGTAGCGCGAACCTGTTCGGTAGGTCCGCGCCTTTTTATTGTCAATGCAGGACTCCCAACGCCTCGGCCCACAGGGTTGCGCAACGAGCGTAAAAAATCAAGGGAGCACTTTTCGGTAATCTGGTTACCTTGCGCCGTTTTACAAGCTGACCGAGTTGAGCCGCAAGCTCCCACGATTCTCTTCGGGAAATCGTGTGCTCGCGGATCGACTTGTTATAGCGAGCACCCTAACATATGATTTTTGGGTCTTCCCAGTTGACTTCGTCGAGGTGACCTTATGGATAGTGCGGAGAGCATTGCCCTAATCCGCCGCTTTATCGAGGCGTGTGTCCGAGCTGAGCCGGAAGAGTTCGCCGGCTACTTTACCGAGGATGCGATATGGTGGAACGCACCTTGGAAGCCTGTCAAAGGCCGCGCGGCCATCCGCGAGACGTTGCGCCGGGGAGCTGAGCGCATGGTGGCGTTGCCCTGGGAGATAAGGCACATCGTGGCAGAGGGCGACATCGTGATGACGGAGCGAGTGGACAATTTCATGGTCGGTGGGACGCGCGTCAGCGTTCCCTGCATGGGCATCTTCGAGCTGCGCAGTGGAAAGATCGCCGCCTGGCGTGACTACTGGGACCTGCAACAGTTCGAGCGTCAGCTAGGCGCCACCCCGCTTACGCGGGAGTGACATTGGGAATCCCGCCGAAGCATAGCGCGCAGTTTCCGTTTTCCGTTTTGAATTTCTTTTGCGCCACGGTCGCGCGGCGCTGCCTTGCTTTAGCGTTCTAGAGTTGTTGCGGGGTGCTCCTCGCTCACAATCTGGAGAATCGGCTCCAGGAAGCGGCCGTATTTACTTAGGGTAACTTGATCGTTAGAGGCAGTGGCTGTCTCTACTGCCCGCGCGGTGGCGGGTGTCACAATTTCCAGCCGACCGACGAAGACGCGCACCATTTGCGCCGGTCGGGGACTGATCGTGAGTGGCAAAACGTTGTCGATGAATCCGCGTGGCACGATGTAAATCAGGCGGCTACCCTCTTCGAACCAGGAGTCGCGCCAAGTCTCCACCATGGCATGCGCTTCATCGGGATAGAGGCCCTGATCGACGAGAATCTCTTCCAGATCGCCGCCCAGAGCATCGACGCTGCCGGTCAGCTCCGGAGGGTCCAGCACCGTTTCATCCGTTAGCCCGCGCGCGAAACCATAGCCGATCCGCTCACCCCGGCGCTCGAAAAGAATGAGGGCGGGAATCTCCGCTTCGCTGAGACTCTTGACCACCAGCTTGCCCTCGGAGGTCTGCTCGGCGGAGAGCGGCAAGGAAGCACCCGAAACTCCTCGATAGAAAAGAAACTTTTCCCGCTGTTCACCTGCACTGGTATTGACGCAAAGCGGCGCGGAGGAGGTCTCGCGAGCAGCGTAGTAGCGATTCGCCGCATTCTCGCGCGGGAACTCGCCGATTAGATCCGGAGAAACGGCGACATGACTCCACGTAATGCTCCCATTCGTCTGCCTCTGACTCAATACGGCATTGAAGAGCATTCCGCCGGCAGGAATTCCGGCGGCGGGTTGAACGGAGGGAATTCCGACGGGTTCGACATGAGCTGGACGGGGATACCACTCGGTGATGATTCCCTTGGAGAAGGCCACGCTCACCGACACGCTCGCATCGCGGGGAGAATAAAAATACAACACCGGCGTTTCCATGCGAATCGTGCCACGCAGCCGAGTTTTAAAGTTGGCGTCGGTCAGGTGCTCCACGAATCCGGGCAGATCCGTCGACCCCGAGAAGGGGGTCCATTCCACCGCCTGACCATTCTTGCCGGCTATGGCGGTGAACGTTCCCCACTCGTGGACCGTCAGGTCAGGAGAAGCGCTCCGGTCGCCGGCGATGAGCCCGCCGGCGACCCCGAGGGCCAACAGCCCAAAGGCCAACAGATGAGGCAGCTGGAATCCCACTTCCATACCCGATAGAGACTTGTTTATCCGCGAGTTCATTTGCTATGCCCTCCCCCCGGCGGGGCAGTGAGCAGTTCGGTGACCGTTTGCTGATGGAAATTGGAGGCCAGGTTCTGAGCGAGAAGAGGGTCGTTCTTCGCGCCTGCCATCGCCTTCCCCGCGTGATCTTGGTGATCGCTCTCCGGGCCCGTAAGTGTGACGAGAGCAGCCGCGAATTCCATCTCGGGATCTTGCCCGCGCAAGGTGATGGCCTTCCGGATCAAGCCATATCCGTCAAGACCAGTGGCGGGATTGGGTTCGCCTTGGAAGTACGGTGTGCCGGGTCCGATCCATTGCTTGTAGGTCGCGGAGAGATAGCCGAGGTCGAACCACGCCAGGGCCTCAGGGTGACCGGCGGCGTCGGAGTTAGCTGCGCGCGCTTGCAGTCGCGTGATAAGCTCTTTCGCAACCTGTGGGTCCAGGCGAGCGTAAATCGTGGCGCGCCGTAGAGTTTCCATTCGCACCAACACCGGGGCGCCGGAATCGAGAATGGCCAGAGTGTCCCGAGTGAGGTTCTTCAGATCGTAACCCCCGCTTGCCTTGCTGCTAAAATCGACCCAAGGCAGCGACTTCGCCTGCCCGATTTCAATGGCATGACAGATTAGAGGAGGTCCTGCTTGGGCCAGGGTGGTAAGTCCAATCAGGATTGCCACGGTGCTGAATGCATAGCGCACGAATACACGTGAATTCATATTCTGGATTCTCCTTTTTTCGCCGATTTCGCCCTACGTGCAAAGAGACGCCACAAGTGAGTGGACTGTTAACAAGCGGTGAGAATTATCGGGAGTATGCGTAGCACGGACCTCTGATTCTGAGGTTCGCGGTTCTTACGGCGGAGTTTGGACGAATGCACCGTGGCGAAGAAGCCTGCGGGGAGGATCTGCGTGCAATGGAAATTTGTGGTTTTCGCTAAGGAAGAACCGCGGGCCCCAAAACCGGGGGTCCGCGCTGCGAGCTCGCTTAGTTCTTGCGAACGGGCGTGGCCGCTCCAGACCAGGAACGCTCCCAATGGCGCCAAACCGAGATGTCGTCAAATCCCAATTCGTTCCACCACCGGTCAAGCATCGCCTGATCGAGACGCAAGATTCCTTCTCGCGTGATGCCTGCGGGAGCGGGTGCAAGCTTTGCCAAGTGATCGTAGACCAGGGCTCGCTGCGACTCATCGACCCGGGCCAGGAGATGCCATAGCGTGAGTGCGTCGCGTTGGCGAGCCTCGCCGAGCACGATGGCCAGATCCTCCGCGCGTTGCTGCGGTGTGCTGTCCTCAAAATCGAACTTCGTCAAAGCGGCGCGGAACTTCAAGGATGCATCCTCGAAGTACGGTGTGCCGGGACCGACTTTCGGCCTGGTCGCGCAAGCTGCGCCGGCGGGGATGAAGGACTCGTGGCCATTCAGCTTGAATCCAACCCACCCGAGCGAGGTACGCACCAGCCCGGCGCCGGAATCGTCCACCTGCAAAGTGTAGGCGCAACCCAGGTCCACCGTCACCGCCGATGGCGTGTCGACGACGAATTGACCTGGCGGCGCCCAGATATAGGTATGGATGGTTCCACGATCAAGAGCAATCTGCTTCAGACCTGCACTCATCGTCAGTAGACGCAGACGCGTGCTCGGCTCCACCTCGATCTGGCCGGTATCGTCAGCCTGAAGGCTGGCCCGTGACTGATTGTCGGTTTCAAGTAATTGGCCCACACCAAGGCGAGACCTTCCCTCTTTCCCGGTGATGGCCATTGGCCCTATTCGAGGCGTTCCCTCGACGCTGGACACATCCCAACCCGCCACCGTAACGGGGGCCGGCTTCGTTCTGTGCACTAGAAATGTCAATGCCGCGATGGTCGCCATGGCCGCGGCGGTCGCCGCCAGAACGGGAAAAAGTCCCATCCGCAGCGGAAAGAATTTCCATCGCCTGTCGCCGACGATCTCGGGAAATACCGGGGCGCGACGGTTGTGTCGAAACTTCCCGAGTAACCCTTCCAACCTCTGGATTTCAGCGTCGGGCTCGCCAGACCCATCCCACAAATAATCGTCGCTTCTTGCCATAGGGTTGTTTTCCTGATTCCCTGAATCCATGATTACGGCGTCTCCGGTTCTGGCTGAGTGTGGCTCAGGTTCGGGCTTAGTTTGGCGCGGAGCTGCTGCATGCCGCGATGCAAGTTGACCCGCACCGAGCCGTGCGTCAGTCCCGTGCGCGCGGCTATCTCCGGGCCGGTCATGCCCTCGACAAGCCGCAGAATCAATGTCTCCCTGTAAGCATCCGGCAAGGTCCTGATGGCGTCGAGAATTGCGGCGGCCGGGCTGGGAGGTTCGGCGCTGATATTTCCATCGTCCTCGGACGTGTCATCCGCCAGTTGATCCTCGGGCACAGAACGCCGGTGGTAGTCATTGGCCCGATTGCGAGCGATCGCCGCCAGCCACGCTCCGAAGCTTCCAGTTTCCCGCAGGCTTGACAGCCGGCGGAGCGCCAGCAAGAAAACATCCTGAACGAGGTCATCCACCTCGCCTACCGGGACCCTTGCAAGCAGAACTCCGTGGACCATTCGCGCGTAGCGGTCGTAGAGGCGGCCGAATGCTGCTCGGTCACCGTTACGCGCGGCATTGACGCACCACGCGTCCTCGGAGACTTGCGGCGCGGATTGCTCCCTCACAGGCCGACCTCCCAGGCCTGCCACGAGCAAGTCAAGTCTCTCTCCTGACCTCGAGGCCATCCGCAGCAAATCCCCACCAAATAATAGACGTTCGCGGGGATAAAAGTGTTAACAATCAGGTCAGTTCAGCCGCTGGGGTTGGAGTCAGATGAGACCGGTTCCGATGCTCTATCGCGGGCCATCTGCAAAGTGGCGCTTATCCCTGCTTTATCCCTGCTTTGTTGCGTCTCGCTGAAAGCCAGAGGATAATGCGCCGGGCAAGAATTGATGGGTGCTCCCCTCCCGTGGAAACGCTCCTTAGGAAAGGTGAGCAGGACGTCATCCGAGGTAAGAAACCATGAAATCTTCCGAAGGCAATAATACCAATCGAAGACAATTCCTGAAGTCTGCCGTTTTGAGCGGTGTGGGAATGGCCGCGGGGGCCATCAATGTTCAAGCCGCTTCCGCGGACGCTACAGAGAAAACTCTGGTTCTGGTGAAACAGGGAAAGTCCACCTACTCCATTCTCATTTCGGAAGCAGCTCCCCTTGCGGAACAGCGCGCCGCCGGAGAGTTGCAGAGATTTATCGAGGAGATGACGGGCGCGCGCCTCCCCATCATCACCGATGCGGAGGAACCGGACGGTGACTTGGTGCTGGTCGGCGACAGCAACCAAGTCCGGAAGCTCGGTTTGAATATCCCGTTTGACACCCTCGGCGCGGAGGGCTTTGTGTTGCGGACCGCAGGGGAAGACCTCGTCATCGCCGGAGGCAAACCACGGGGGACGATGTATGGCGTCTACACGTTTCTGGATCGGTTGGGCTGCCGCTGGTTTACCACCGAGGTCAGCGTCATTCCGAAAAAGCCCACTCTGGTCATAAAGCCCCTGAATGAGTCGCAGAAACCGGCCTTCGAATACCGCGAGCCGTTCTTTACCGAAGCCTTTGACAAAGACTGGGCGGCGCGCAATAGGGTGAACGGATCTTCCCAAAGACTCGATGAATCCACGGGGGGCAAAATCAGCTACTTTCCGTTCGTTCATTCCTTCTACTCCATCCTTCCCCCTCAGCAATATTTTCAGGATCATCCCGAATACTATGCGCTGGTCGACGGCAAGCGGCGGGGCGACGATGCGCAACTTTGTTTGACCAACCCGGACGTTCTGCGGCTTACCATTCAGACGGTCCTGAAGTGGATCGACCAACATCCCCAGGCCAACATTTTTTCCGTCTCGCAGAATGACACCCGAGGTTGGTGCGAGTGCGAAAATTGCCAGCGCATCGAGCAGGAAGAAGGCGGCGCGCACTCCGGACCTATCTTGCGGTTCGTCAATGCCGTCGCCGCGGAGGTAGGGAAGACCCATCCCGACAAGCTGATTGATACCCTGGCTTATTGGTACTCGGAACCTCCCCCTCTGAAAGTCCGTCCCCTCCCCAACGTGCGAATCCGCCTCTGCCCGATCGGGGTTTGCGAGGCTCATCCTTACGAGCGTTGCGAGCACGATCGATATTTCCTGAATGATCTCCAAGGGTGGGCCAAGATTACGGACCAGCTCTATATTTGGCATTATGTTACGAATTTCGCGCATTACCTGATGCCCTTCCCGGACTTCGACGAGCTCGCCGCCGACATTCCCCGGTACAAGAAAAACGGGGTGGTGGGGATCTTCCTGGAAGGGGACACGTCCCCGGGCGGGGGTGGGGAAAACGCCGAGCTTCGCTCCTACGTGATGGCGCGTCTGCTTTGGAATCCCAATATCGATGTGGACGAAACCGTTAACGAGTTCATGGCCGCGTGCTATGGCAAAGCCGCTCGGGTGATGCGCGCCTATTTCGACTTGCAGCATCGGCAGGTGCGGCTGCCTGCGCAAGGAGAAGGCCACCACATGTGGATCTTCACCCACCCCGGCGCGGCGTATTTGTCCCAGGATTTTCTCGCCCAAGCGACCAAGCTCCTGGAGGAGGCCGAATCCACGGCCGACGACGAGGCCACGCGGAAAAGGGTACAGAAGGCTCGACTTTCCATCGACTATGTGGAACTGATCCATTCGAAAGCGTTCCATGTGCGAGACGGTTCATACGCACCCCATAATCTCGATCAGCTCAAAGAAAACCTCCAGCGCGTCTTAAAGGACGCCCGCTCCTTCGGCATCACCGCATTTCGTGAAGGGGGACGGCTGGAAGAGACCGAAATGGAATTCGCCAAGTACATAAGACCTTATCGGGTAGCGGCCTTGGAGAATTCCACATTGCGCGTCACGGTGGCGCCGGAACTGAGTGGGCGAATCATCAGCATCTTTGACAAAGCCACCAACACCGACGTCGTGCATCATCCTGACCCGGGAGAGCACTTGTATCCCGACCTCAGCGGCTTGGGCGTGTTTGTATATGCTGACTACATCCTGCACAAGCCCTACGACGCCGTTTGGGAGTTGGAGCCGCAGCCGGGACCGCTGGAGATTCGTCTCACGGGGTCATGTCCCAATGGACTGAAAATGCAGCGCACCATCCGGCTCCTCACGGATAAGCCCATCGTCCACACGGAAACTACGGTGGAAAACAGCGGCAGCTCGGCCCTTGACGCTGTGCTTAGCTCCAGGTGCGACGTCGTCCTGAAACATCTCGAGGAGTCGGCGGTTATCTTCCGCGATCAAGCGGGAAAAACTGTGCAGGAAGCCGTGTTGTCGCCTGGGGAGGAGCCCACCGGTTCGCAGTGGTATGCGGGTTCGGACCAGCCCGACGGAGAGTGGACCCTCACGGGGGTGGCGACGCAAATGGCCGTCGTCAATAGTTTCCCCAAGGATCAAGTGACGCGCTGCTATGTGAATTGGTCGGGTAAAGCCGATAGCCGGGTGACTATGACCCTGTGGTCCGCCAAACGCACACTCGCGCCGGGCGAGACTTTGAAACTGGAGGCCGATTACGAAATCAGCAAGTCGTAAGGCTGAACCGCTCGGACTGTCACTCGGCCTCGCTCCTATTCCTGCGACATGGAGGGCGGCGCGGCAGCCGGCGAACTTCCCCACGCGGTGTTCGGCCGCGGGCCCATCTGCAACACCAGGGTGGCGCCATTCGCGATGTCGCCGTGGGTAAACCACGGCTGGTTCAGGGGTTTGCCGTTCAGCATCGCGGACTGAATGTATTTGTTCTGGGCGGAAACATTCTTGGCTGCAATCGTGAAAACCTTCCCGTTGCCGAGCGTAATCCGGGTTTCGTCGAAAATTGGACTGCCGAGGTCGTAAACCGGCCGCCCCGGGCACACCGTATAAAATCCCATCGCGCTCAGCACGTACCACGAGGATTCCTCGCCCTGATCGTCGTCGCCCGGAATACCCAGCGGGCCGGCGGTGAACCAGATCTTCATAATCTCCCGCACTTTGCGCTGGGTCTTCCACGGTTCGCCGGCGTAATTGTACAGATAAGGGATGTGGAAGCTCGGCTCATTGCCCTGTGCGTATTGGCCGATCAGCCCGGTCATATCGGGAAACCACGAGAGAAAGAAAAACTTGGTGCCGTCCGGCTGTCCCCGGCTCGGATCGCCGTGATACCCGCTGAATTGTTGCGTGAAGAGGGTATCGAGCTTGTCGGCAAAATTCTCTCTTCCGCCCATCAGGTTAATCAGCCCGGCCAGATCGTGTTGCACGTGAAAAGTGTAAATCCACGCATTCATTTCGGTGTAGTAATCCCGCCCTCCCTGGCCTCCTGCGTAAGTCGGATTGAATTCTTCCGGAGTGAACCGCCAGTTGCCATCGGCCGTCTTCGGCGCCATGAAGCCCACGCGCGCGTCGAAGACATTTTGGTAGTTGTGCGCGCGCTTCAGGAAATAGGCGTAGTCGTCCGGTTTGTTCACGATCTTCGCCACTTCGGCCGTGCACCAGTCGTCATAGGCGGCTTCCAGAGTGACCGCCACCGCCTGGCGCCTCTCGAAGGCGTTAACCTCTTTCAGGCTCTCGGTTTCACCCTTGGCGAGGGCCGGAAAGAAGCCTTTCTCCATGTACACCTGGTCCAGCGGCGTCAGCGGCCCATCGCGCCATGGCAGCATCGTCGCTTCCATGGCATTCTTTTTCAGGCCTTCGTAAGCCTTCGCGACGTCGAAGTCACGGTATCCCTTGGCGTAAGTATCCAGAACCAGCGCGGCCACGTGATGTCCGATCATCGACGACCGGCCCGTGCCCATCATCCGGCCGCTCTCCTCATACAGGCTCAGGAAGGAGCGCACGGAATCAATTTGGCGCTGCGGGTCGAGAAGCAATTGCAGGGGGTGTTGGCAACGATAACTGCCCCACAAGCTGCCGCTGGTCGGGTAAAATCCCCGCCCGCCGGCGGGGTGCACCTGATGGTCCACAGGACTGTAATAGCTGTCCTCTTCCGCCCGGTTGACGGGCTTTTCCATCGACCGATAAAGCGCTGTGTAGAAAATCGTGCGCTGCTCTTCCGTACCACCTTTGACGGCGATCTGGCCCAGCGCCTTGCTCCACACCTCTCGCGCTCGCGCCTTGGCACGCTCAAAATCTTGACTGGGAATTTCGCGCGCCAAATTTCTTTGCGCCTGCTCGATGCTGATGTAGGAAATGCCGAGGCGAACACCAATGCGTTCTCCCTTCGCCGGCTGGAAGTCCGCCACGATGCCGGGGCCGAGCTCCGGTTGCTGACGCCGATCGCGCGGAACCTGCATGCCGCGCCAAGCTTGGGAAGACGCGCAGGGTTGCGTAAACTCGGCGTAAAAATAGGTTCGGCCTCCCATGGAGGGTTGCGATCCGGAAATGGCACTCGTGCCCATGAGTTTCAGGTCGCCGTCGCCGCGGACGGAAAACAAAATATGCGAGGGAGAATTCGCCGGGAAGGCAAACCGATAGAAAGCCGCGCGCTCACTCACGGTGTACTCCACCTGGATATTGTATTTTTCCAATAAGACTGCGTAATAGTAGGGCGTGGCGGTTTCGAGATCGTGGTCGTAGAGCGAGGCGTATTTTTCCGGCGCGGTTTCCGTCGGGCCGCTGGTGGGCATCATCACCATTCCGCCGCCCCCGGGAAAGCCATAGATTTTATCCGCCAAATACCGGTCCTTGATTCCCGGCGTGGCGATGGGGACGATGCGCATCATCGAATAGGGCAAGTAAACCAGCGGATAGGTGGGCGCAAGCAGTTGGCCGATTCCGCCGATGTTGGGATCTACGTAATCCACCGGATCTTTCTTCTGCTGCGCTCCCGCGGCGGACAAAAACCAAACACTCAAAAGCCCTGCACAGAATAGCCGCATGAAAATATCTCGTCGTGACATGAAAACCTCCTTCCCAGGTGGGCATGGCCCCGTTCAGTGGTTTCGCCTGCCCTGCCGCGCCGGGGCCCGCAGGAACCCCCGCATTATAGGTTGAACAAATCCGGTGGGAGCGAGAAAATCCCCACGCGCTGCGTAAGGCACGAAAGCGGGCGCAGGAGCGAGCGAGATCTTCGCATTCACAAGAACCATTCGATAAGCCCAGACTTTCCGAGGGCATCCCAGGAGCATGGTCGCGAGGCGCATGATGAAAACCAATCGCCGAAAGTTCCTTCAAGCCACAGCAGCAACGGCAACAGCCGGCGTTCTGCCCGGCGAGATACGGTCTTATTCGAACGCCGGCAATTTGCACGGGTTTCAGATCGCCAAGCGCCACGCCATCGTTCGCGATCTGCCTACACCGGATTTTTTCGAAGGAATGCTGCTGGGTAATGGCGACATCGGGGTTTGCATCACGGTGCGGCCGGACGCTCTGGGTCTCCATCTGGGGAAAGAAGACTCCTGGGACATTCGCGTGAGCGAAGACCATTATCAGCACGTGCTGCCGTTCGACGAACTGTTGAAGCTCTGGGAGCGGGCCAGTGAGGAAGCGAAGCGCCAGGGCAAGCCCGACATGCTCGATCTCGAACATAACATCGATTTCTTCCGTGACTACACGAGAAAGGTGACCTCTTCGTACGGGAAATCGTGGCCGCGCCCCTGGCCGTGCGGCATTGTGTGGATTCATTGGGACTCCCGCAACGTGCGCGTGCGGCGGCAGACCCTCGACCCTTCGAACGGCATGTTCACGCTCGAAATCGAGCACGATGACCTGAGCGGCCATCGCCAGAAGGTGACGATCTGGTGTTTTGTGAATTGGAATTCCGGCCACGTGCTGGTTTGGAGCGACGCGCCTGCGCCCATCGTCTCCATCGCCTACCATCCCAACATCGACGTGCAAGCCCAACTTCCGCCGCCGGAGCTTGATGGCAACGCCGGCGAAAGCTTCGCGGAATTCTCCGGCTACCAGCACTTTCCAGCCGCCGTGCCGACGGAAGATAATCCCCATCCTGCGCGCACGGATAAAGACCGCAATTTCGCGCTGTGCGGCCACATTGCGGGCGCATGGTCAGTCGAGGGACTCGCGGAAGCTCAGGAGCGGCTGAAGAAACTGGAACCGGGGAACAAGGCAGTTGGCGAAGTGCGTGGTCCCTTCTCCGTGTTCCTCCGCAGCCAAAAAACGCAGCCTATGCGCTTGGACCTCACACTCTTCACGCCACGCGACCACGCGGACAACGTCACCTTCGCAAAGCAGGAAGCGAGGCGCCTTTCGCAGATTTCCCCCCAAAAACTTGCCCAGGAAACCGAAATCGCCTGGAAGAATTTTTGGTCGCGATCGGCGGTGGAGTTGGAAGACAAGGAATTGGAAAAGATCTGGTACCACAACCAGTATTTCCTGGCTTGCTGCCTGCGGGAGGACAAGGTGGCGCCGGGGCTTTTCGGCAACTGGACCAGCGGCAAGATCGGCACCGCCTGGCATGGCGACTATCACATGAACTACAACACCCAGCAGGTTTTCTGGGGGCTTTTTTCCAGCAATCATGTGGACCAGAATCTTCCTTACGTGGAGCTCGTCGAGAAGCTTCTTCCCATCGCCAGCAACTATGCACGGGAAAAGATGGGCATGCCCGGCGCGTTTTTCCCGCATTCTGCTTACCCGGTTCCCAGCCAGGTGGTGGCCTATCCCGCGCCGCCTTGGGGTTACGAGGTTTGTGAGACGCCGTGGACGGTGCAGAGCCTCTGGTGGCAGTATCAGTACACGCTCGACAAAGATTTTCTCCGCCGAGTTTATCCCCTCCTGCGCGACGCCACCGATTTCATCGTCGCCTTTGTGAGGAAGGAGGGCGATGGGAAGTACCACATCGTTCCCAGTGCCTCGCCGGAAAATTGGGGCTGCACAGTGGACTTCCGGCTCAACAAAGACTGCATCATGGATTTGGCGCTGTCGGAATTCCTTCTCGACGCCATGCTGGAGGCATCACGAATTCTCGAGCGCGATGAGAGCGAACGCGCCAAGTGGACCGAGGTGCGGAAAAATCTGGCGCCCTACCCGAAAATTCAGGGGCCGAACGGCGAAGTGTGGCTCGATGTGCTGAACGCGCCGCCCGAGCATGTTTACAACATTCCGGTCACCCTTGCGCCCGTCTTTCCCGGCGACCAGGTGGGCATCGGCCGCCAGGAAGAACATTTGGAAATCGCCCGGCGCACAGCCCGCACGATTCGTTTGGAAGGCGGCAACGATCTTGTCTTCCAACCCCTGATCCGGGCGCGCCTGGGCATGCTGGACCTTGCTTGGTTCAAGAATGAGGTTCGATATTGCCGGTCGTCCAACGGCGTCGCCAACGACCGCGTCCGGCAGATCGATGGCCGGTATACTGACAACACCAATTTCGACTTCATGATGCGCATGGGAATCTGGACGGAAAACCTGTCCTTGCCGGCCGTGCTTAATGAATGCATGATTCAAAGTTACACGGGCACGCTTCGCCTGTTCCCCAACACCCAGGGCCTGGGACGCGCACGCTTCCGCAACCTGCGCGCCGCCGGAGCCTTTCTCCTCACCGCCGCGTACGACGGCAAAACTGTATCAAGTTTGACCCTGTTCAGTGAAAAAGGTGCAGCGGCCAGGTTGGAAATTCCTTGGCCCGGGAAGCAAGTCCGGGTCACGCGCGTGGGGCGCCAGCAGCCGCTAACGGTTTCAGTGAAGGACAGTGTGGTGCAATTTCCCACCGAGCCCGGCATGCAGTATCGGATCGAACCAGCGTGAACGAGCTTGGAGGCGCGCCACCGGTCGTGCGTGCCCGGCCAATGCATCGGGCTCTTGGCCATGACTCCACACAGGCGGGACTCCGATTTATCGGGGCAGGCTGCCCGCGCCTGGAGTTTCCACATTTGTGGAAGGCTTCATGATCGGTCAGGTTCCTGGTCCCTGAATCCGCATGCGACAAGAAGTGCCCGGCGCACTTCAGGCCATCTCGATTACGGGAGACTGCAAAGGGCTGTTCCGATACGGTTGCGTTGGGCAAGGGATAGATGATCAAAGTTGAGGGCGCAGACAACCGGCATTCCATCGTCCGGCGACAGGACAACTTCTGTTGATAATCCACGGATCGTGCGCGTCACGGGCACGACGATGATTTCATGCAAGTGATCCATCACCTCGTTCCGGGTCAGGATGAGGACGGGGCGACGTTTGTCCGGCGGTTGAAATGTGCACCAGCGGATTTCGCCCCGGTTCAACGGACCTCCTGCCAACCTTCAGCGTCCCACGACAACAGGTCCTCGTCACTCGAGAACTCCTTGTTTCGGGGAGGCAGGGCACGGTATAGATCTCGATCGTCGGCAGCGGGCGGTGCACTGATGAAGCGAAGAAGTCGGAGACGCTCGTCGGGCGATAAGCAATCGACCAAGGGGAAAATATCTTCGGCGCTCAGGTGTTTTGGCATCAGACCTATTCTACCAGCTAATCATCGAACGAGCACGCCCGGTGAAAAGCCGCGGCGGAGCGCAAACCTCGCGCACCTCGGCGCTACCAGCTCCCCAGCGGGTGGAAAGGCCGCTCCCCACGCCATCCCCTCCGAGCTGTTCCAAGCTGATACGGAGATGACTGTCCATGCCGTCGCGCGCCTTTCGGTGGTTAGACAAACCGTCAAGGTGAGCACTCGGATTGTTTCCGAGTAGCCGACAAGAACGAACCCGCTGGCGCGGGGGACGGTTTCCGTGTGCGTTTGGTTTTCAAAACCCTGATTCAACCGCAGGAGTAGTGTGAGGTCATAAGGAGGTCCTTATGACCAAACTTCGTCGCATGATGCTGGAGGAACTCCAGCGCCGTAACTACTCCGCAATTACCACTCGTAAGTATCTACAGGTGGTGAGCGATTTTGCCAAGTACTTCGGCAAGTCTCCCGACCGACTGGGACCACACCACCTGCGAACCTACCAAGCGTACCTTCTCCGAGAGCGCAAGCTGGCGTCCGGCACGGCGGTTAATTACGTGGCCGCCCTGCGATTTTTCTTCGTCAAAACTCTGAAGCGGCATCAGTTCCGGGATTTCCTGCCCTATCCCCGGGACCGGCGCCGCCTACCCACCATCCTCAGCTTGGAGGAAGTGGCCCGCTTGATCAACGCTGCCGGGACGCTTTACCGGCGTGCGTTACTGATGACCCTCTACTCCACCGGGATGCGACGCTCGGAACTCGTGCGCTTGAAGGTGGGGGACATCGATAGCCAGCGCATGATGATCCGGGTGGATCGCGGCAAAGGGGGACGCAGCCGCGACCTGCCGCTCAGCGCCGCATTGCTGGAAACCTTGCGGGAATACTGGCGCTGGCGCAAGCCGAAAACCTATTTGTTTCCCAGCCGCCATCCTCGGCGCGAGCCCGAGCGACCCCTCTCTGACAAAATGGTGTGGCTCGCTTGCCGGGAAGCCGCTCATCAAGCCGGACTGAGCAAGCGCCTTAGTCCTCATACGTTGCGCCACAGTTGGGCGACCCACTTATTGGAGGCCGGCACCGATCTGCGCACCATTCAGGTCTTGCTGGGTCACGGTGATTTGGAAACGACCGCGCAATATCTTCACCTCTCGCAGCGGCACTTGCAGACGGTGGCCAATCCTGTGGAGAGCCTCACCCTCACTCCTGTCCAAGAAAGCCGCCGAGCCTTTAAGCGCAAACATACGCCATGACTCGCCCTGCCGTGGAGGTGGCCGACATCCTCCGCGTTCAGGGCCAGCACTTCCTCGACCGGTATCGATCGAGCTTCGATTTCCAACAGCTCAAAGCCTTCCGCGCCCTTCAGAATTGCCGCACCGCCGTGCTCGGAGGCCACCTCGATGCCTGTCCCCAATGCGGATTTCAGGCCGTCTCCTACAATTCGTGTCGCAACCGGCACTGCCCCAAGTGCCAAGCCCAGGCGCGCGAGCGTTGGCTTGCCGCTCGGGAACAGGAACTCCTGGCCACGGATTACTTTCACGTGGTCTTCACCGTTCCCCACGAGCTTAACCTCCTGGCGCAGGACAACGCTCGTCACTTTTACCATCTCCTGTTCACGGCCACCGCTGCCACCCTGCTGGAAATCGCCGCTGACCCCAAGCACCTGGGCGCAGAGATCGGCATTCTCAGCATTCTCCACACCTGGGGTCAGAACCTCCTCGCCCATCCGCATATTCACTGCGTCATCCCGGCCGGGGGCATCTCGCGCGATCACACCCGTTGGGTGCAGCCTCGCTATCCCGGTTTTTTTCTTCCCGTGAAGGTTCTCAGCCGCGTCTTCCGCGGCAAGTTCATCGCCGGCCTCAAACGCCTTTACCGCCGCGAGCAATTACGCTGCGCCGGACCGTCCGCCGCGCTGGCCGAGGAGAAACAGTTCCGCCAACTTCTGCGCCGCCTCCACCGACAGGACTGGGTGGTCTATGCCAAACCGGCTTTCGGCGGCCCCCGGCAGGTGCTCCGGTATCTCGGCCGTTACACCCACCGCGTCGCCATCTCCAATCATCGACTCGTATCCTTTGACGGTGAGCGCGTCACCTTTCGCTGGAAGGATTACGCGCACGGCAGCCCGACACGCTTGATGACGCTCACCGCTACGGAGTTCTTACGCCGCTTCTTCCTGCATGTATTGCCCAAAGGCTTCGTGCGCATCCGTCACTTCGGCTTTTTGGCCAATCGCTTTCGTGCCGCGCGGGTCAAGCTCTGCCGGCAACTGCTGGCGAACGCCCCCTTGCCGTCCACCCCAACTCAGGTTCCCGGCGCCGACGCCACCCTTTGGCACTGTCCCTACTGTGGCACCGTGATGATCATCGTCCAGCGATTCGCCAGCGGAGAAGCGCTTTCAAGGTGCGCTTACTTTGATTCATCGTAGAACAGTGTGCCAACCCGGACCCTCGGCGTGCCCCCCGCACGCCCATGCCTGGGTTTGCTCACCTTCCAGCAACTTCACTTTACGCAGCTTCATGCCGTCCCTCACGCTTAACCCTCAGCACCTCCGCGCCGTCCAGAGTGCTGGTGCCGCCATCTTCTCCGCCCTATTCCACGTTCTCGCCACACCCAACTTAAAAGCACAAGGCATTCAATCTCCATAGTTGGTCGTGCGCGCCAGCGGGTTCCTTCTTGTCTCCTTATCGAAAATGCCCCGGCCCGTCTCGATCCTGCCGCCACCCGACCTCACGCGCTTGGGCCGAGGCATTTCCGATCAAGGCTAGCGACAATCCGGAAACCACGCCATTTTGCACCGTCGCCGTTGCCTTCGCCGACGCGGAGCGAGAGGTCGAAATCTACTTGTGCGCTTGGGCGAGATACTGCTCCCACATCGGATCGATTCCCACGTGGTCCACCACACGGGTAATCGCCTTGCCTTCCTCACCGATGAACCAAACTCTGCCTTTCTCTCCTATGTCGGCAGTGGATGTCCCGGTAATCTTCTTGGCGAAGGTTACTGTGTAGGCTCCACTTCCGACCGAACTGATTTTGCTGACGTTCACGTACCCGTATGTCTTGCCCGGGTACAGCGTTTCGGAGACGATGAAGTAGGCGGGCGCTTTCGTAATGTCGTCGGGAGCCTCAAGCTTCCCAAGGATGTACAGGTTTTCGCGCGGACTGATGAAGGCCTTCGCGATCGCCTCTGGGGAGGTCGCCGGTTTCCAGCCATAGAAGTTGAAAATCAGATCTTCATCGGAGAGCGCTGGCGGCTCGCCGTCCTTTCTGAACCACACCGTCCAGACCTTCGTCTCTCGATCGAACTCCTCTGTTTTCGGTCCGAAATCCCGGTCCTGTACGCGGAGCATTTCCGAAAGTGGGGTAACGTCCATGAGCATGGATTTCAGTGTCTGAACGCAGGAATGAGCAACGAGCAGCCGATACCGAAACAACATCATGTCGCGAATCTTGTTGTTCGGGAACCGACGGGCGTAGGCCTGCATAAACACTCGAAGGGCAGCTTGCTTCGCTTCGTTTGAGGTGAATTCTTCGGGACACCGAAAGGAGCCAAAAAGGGGCGAGGCGGCATCGTCCTGGGGATTGCTGGGTATGGCCGCCGGCAATCCAGCGGGGGGGATGTAAAGGCCAGCTAACACGAACAGCTTTAGCGACAACCTCTTCAGACGAGAGGCGCAACGCTTTCGATATCGACTGTCATCTGCCATAAACTCCGAGCTGCCGGATGGCATTTGAACGGACTCAGGTTCAAACTATATCGCAATCTCCGACTCCAGCCCATCGGAATTCTCGGGACACTGTTGTTGTGATGCCTGTATGACGGGGCACTCGGAAACAACTTGGCCGTTAAACGGCCTTACCCCCCGAATTGCGCGCCGCTGGCCATTTGGCATTACGTTGGACTGGTCCTGCACAGGCGTCTCTGCCTGCGGATGGCTCTCCCCCCCTTGGCGCGCATGGTATTTCCGAGCGCATTGAGTGCGTGCGCACGCCATCGGCGTGCGGTTGGGCGGGGCGAGCCCAGCCCCTACGCGACGGCTCGCTTCCGCCCGCCGGTCCTCTTCACCTCTTCGGGTGGACATTTTGCCTGCCTTGTAGGTACCGTAAGCTAGCCTCATTTTCCTATTGACAAAGCCTAGGAGTAGTGACATACTAATCTGGGTGCTGTTTGCTTGCCCCGTGCAACCGGGAATTGAGACTCGGGATTCGGGGTCAAGGATTGGGGGTTCGGGACGCCATGGGCAGGGAATGGGCAATTAGAGTGTTCAAGGGTTCATTTCCAATGAAAGATCTCGATTTTCGTCGGATGTGCCGCCTTATCAATGCTTTCGGGAAGGTCCGGGAGGGGATACTGCAAAAAAAGATGTTAATAAAAAGACGTTCGAAGCCGTTATATGTATGAAAACAAATAAATCTCTGACAAATTGCCCGGAAAAAATTCGGACATTTATGTCTTAGATTCGGACATTTGCGTCAAACCGACACGAATTTTGCGGGAATTCGGGATGAATTTACGGTCGCCATTAACAATCCACTTGGACGCAAAGCGCCCACACAAGACATGTGGTCTGGGCAGTCGTCTCGGAAGGTTAGGGAGGGAGAACCCGGTCAGAAATCTAGAAAGTCCAGACACGGGCGGGAGAAGGTGTGAAGAAATTCCTGGGCGAGCAAAAGCATTTCATCCGTCAGCCGACGGACAAAGTCGCAGGGGACGCAAAGAAGACAAAAGAGTTGTTGTTTGCACACCTTTGCGCCTTGGCGCCTTTGCGTGAGATTGTTTATTTTTTCACGCCTTCGAACGCCCGTGCCACAGCGGGGAGGATGTGCGCGCTGCGTCCGCAGGACCTGTGGTATATTGCGGGTCTTAACTCCCATAGGGTATTGGGCTTAACTCCAAAAAATGGCGCGAGGTGCAAATGCTGCTCCCCCTAACACCCGTCCGGTTGAAGCGGCTCGCGGCGCAACTGTTTGGCCGCAAAGTCGGCGTCGTGTGCGGCGACGAGCGATTCACTTATCGCGAGTTCAACGAACGCGCCGACCGGCTTTCTGCGGCGCTCTTGCGTCTGGGGGTGCGAAAGGGCGACCGCATTGCTTACCTGAGCTTCAATTGCCATCGCCTGCTGGAAGCCTACTATGGAGTGCCGCAGATCGGCGCCATCCTGTTGGCCATGAACATCCGCCTGGCCCCGGAAGAGTTGACTTACATTTTGAATGACGCCGCCCCGCGCGTGCTTTGCTTTGATCCCGAATTCATTCCGTTGGTGGAGGCCCTGCGGCCGCGCGCGCCGTCCGTTGAACACTACATTTCACTGCGTGATCTCAAGCCGGCCTGGGCGCAGGAAAAGTTCTATGACGAGTTGCTGGCGGCCTCCGCGCCCGCCGAGATCGATTTCCGGCAGATTGATGAGAACTCCGTGGCCGAACTTTTTTACACCAGTGGCACGACGGCGTATCCCAAGGGGGTCATGCTCACGCACCGCAATCTCTACCTGCACGCCTTTTACACCGCCTTGGGTATAGGGGCTTCGGATCGCGACGTGCACCTCTATACGGTGCCACTCTTCCACATCAATAGTTGGGGCGCGCCCCACATTTACACACTGTTGGGCGGGCGGCATGTGATGCTCCGCAAGTTTGACCCGCCGACCGTCCTGACGCTCGTCGAGCGTGAGGGCGTCACGCACTTGCACCTGGTTCCCACCATGGCCACCGCGCTTCTGAATCATCCGGATTTTTCGCGTTACGACTTGAGCAGCGTACGCGAAGCCCTGATCGGTGGCGCGCCCACCAGCGTCACCCTCCTCCAGGAAGTGGAAAGGAAAATCCCCTGTTGTACCGCCAAGGGGGGCTACGGGCTGACGGAAACGTCGCCCGTCATCACCCTCGCCAACATCAAGGATCACCTCGCGAACGACCCCGAGGAGCAGAATCTCCGCCGCAAGGCGAAAGCAGGTTACGCTCTGGCGGGCAGCGAAATTCGCGTGGTCGACCTGGATGGCCGTGACGTGGCGGCCGACGGCCAGCAAGTGGGTGAAATCGTGGTGCGCGGCGACGTGGTCATGGAAGGCTACTGGCATCAGCCGGAAGCCACCGCCGCCGCCATTCGCGACGGCTGGTTTCACACCGGAGACCTGGCCACCCTCGATGAGGAAGGTTACGTTCTCATTGTGGATCGCGCCAAGGACATGATTTTGAGCGGCGGCGAAAACGTGGCTTCCGCGGAAATTGAGCGCGTTCTTTGCGAGCACTCCGCCGTTCTGGAATGCGCGGTCATCGCCATTCCCGACGAGCAATGGGGAGAAGTCGCCAAGGCCATCATCACCCTGAAGGCAGGCTGCCAAACGAGCGATGCCGAAATCCTAGGCCATTGCCGGAAGCATCTGGCGGGATTCAAGGTTCCCAAATCGATTGAATTTGTTGACGCCCTGCCGAAAGGCGGGACGGGGAAAATCCTGAAAAAAGTCCTCCGCGAAAAATATTGGGCGGGCCGCGAGCGGCGCGTCCATTAAGCCATTTGCGATTTCCGATTTCCGATTTTCGATTGAGGAAGGCCTGATACAATCACCCGTTATGTCCTCGCAATCTCGTTCTGCCGTGTTCGTCGCTGAACGGGCGACGCCGCTGAAGCCCTACACGACTTTCAAGATCGGCGGACCCGCGCGGTATTTCGTCCACGCCGCTTCGATGGACGATTTTCGTGGGGCCTTGGTGCTGGCCGAAAGACAAGGCCTGCCGCTTTTCGTTCTTGGCGGAGGCAGCAACATCCTGGTGAGCGACCGCGGCTTTGATGGTGTCGTGGTGCATCCGGCTTGCCGAGGCATCAGCATCCTGCACGAAGACGCCGAGGGTGTAACTCTGAAAGCGGACGCCGCCGAAGCGTGGGACGACCTGGTGCAACACGCCGTGGAGCGCCACTGGTGGGGGATTGAAAACCTCTCCCACATTCCCGGCCAGGCGGGGGCGGCGCTGGTTCAGAACATCGGCGCTTACGGCCAGCAGGTCAGCGACGTGGTTCAATCTGCGGAGGTGGTGGAGATCGCTACCGCCGCAAGCCGTGTGCTCAGCGCTGCGGATTGTGAATTCGGCTACCGGCGCAGCATCTTCAATACGACCGCGCGAGGCAAACTGATCATTGTGGGGCTTACACTCCGCCTCGCCAAGCACGGGCGCCCCCAGCTTGATTATCCCGACGTGCGGGCTTATTTCCAGGAGCGCGGCGGCCAGCAGCCTTCGCTCACCGAAATCCGGCAGGCGATCATCTCGATCCGCGACCGCAAGTTTCCCTTCCCGCGCGAGGAGCGAGGCGGGAATGCCGGCTCATTCTTCAAAAATTTATCCCTCCTCGAAAGCGAATACGCAGCGCTGCACGAGATGCTCCGGCGCAACTTTCCGCCGCGCGACGTGGCGCGGCTGGAAGAAATACGGAATCGTTTCCCCTCGCCCGACCGGATCAAGATTCCCACGGCTTTCTTAATCGAAATCTGCGGCCTCAAGGGGTATCGCATCGGCGGTGCACAAGTGAATGAGACCCAGCCGCTGGTGCTGCTCAACCTGGGCGGGGCGACGGCGCAAGACGTGCTCGCCTTGGCCCAGCACGTCAGGAAAACGGTACGGGCGCGAACCGGCATGACCCTCGCCATTGAACCGGAGCTCGTAGGCTTTACAGGGCAGGAAATAGCCGCTATCAGCGAGCAGTAAGCAGTAGGCAGAAGGCCGTAGGCAGTAAGCGCCCGAAAGCCGGCGTAGTGGGCCTTCATGATGAGAAGTCCGTTCAAGGACCACACATGCTGACCACTCGTTTGTTTTTTCCCGACCTCAGAGCTGTGCAATGCGCAGGCCAGCTTTTCGCTCTTCACTCTTCACTCGTCACTCATCGCTCGGTTGATCTGGCCCTTGTGTGGCCTCAGCCGCTGGCCCCCGTGCACAATCTGGTAATTTCCGCGATCATCGCCACCCTGCCGCTGGCCGTGGTCCTAATCTTCATGGGTGGGCTGCGTAAGAGCGGAGCGTTGTCAGCCGCACTCGGGTTGGCGACGGCGTTCCTCCTGGCCATTTTTGTGTGGGGCATGCCTGCGCCGCTGGCCGGTTTGAGCGGGTTGTATGGATTTGCCTATGCCCTCTGGCCGATCCTTTGGATCGTCTTTTCAGCGTTATGGATCTACAATCTTTCGGTCGATATTGGCAACTTTGACCTATTGCGCCGATGGATGAGCAAACACGCCTCCGGCGACCCCTGTGTTCAAGCCATCCTGGTAGCGTTCTGTTTCGGGGCTTTGCTGGAAGGCACTTCCGGCTTTGGTTCTCCCGTGGCCGTGGCAGGATTTCTTCTGCTCGGCCTGGGCTTCACACCGCGCAAGGCTGTTACCCTTGCGCTGATCGCCAACACCACGCCCGTGGCATTTGGCGGCCTGGGAATTCCCATCGTGGCGCTGGCCGGCGTGACCGGCCTCAACCTCATGAAGCTCTCCGCCATGGTGGGACGGCAGCTACCTTTCCTCTCCCTGATCCTGCCGGCCTACCTCGTTTGGATCGTCGCCGGCGCCAAGGGATTGAAGAGAGCGTGGCCGGCTGCCCTGGCAGGCGGCGTGAGTTTCGCGCTGGCGCAATTCGCTTGCTCGAATTACTGGGGACCTTACGCGGCGGACATCGTCGCCGCAATGTTCTCCACTGCTTGTGTGGTTGGGCTTTTGCGTGTCTGGAAGCCCGCGTCATCGCTTGTTGTCGAGGGTGCGAAGAAAGTCGAGAGACCTACGCCGGAAGCGGATCTGACCGCTGGGCAATCCCTCGCGGCTTGGGCGCCCTGGTTGCTGCTGGCGGCCGTGGTAGTTGTCTGGTCGTCTTACCTCCACCTTTTCGCCGTCGGCCAGAAAAGCCTGCTTATCCCTCACCTGCACAACGCGGTTTTCATCACGCTCTACAACAAACCCTATGCCGCCGTATTCACCTTTCAACCCCTGGCGACGGGAACCGCGGGCCTCACGGCGATGTTCCTGACCGCCCTGCTTTTCCGCACGCCGCCGCGGGCCGTTCTCCAATCCGGAATGAAAACTCTCCGCCAGCTCTGCCTGCCCGGGTTGACCGTGGGGCTGATTGTGGCCTTGGCGTATCTTTACAACTACTCCGGGATGGCTTACACGCTGGGCGCGGCCTTGGCGGGATTGGGAAAGCTCTTCCCGCTGGTCAGCGGGTTCCTGGGTTGGATCGCCTGTTTCTTGAGCGGCAGTGATACCGCCAGCAACCTCCTCTTCGGAAACCTTCAAGTGGCCGCCGCCCATCAGATCGGCGTAAACCCCATCCTGCTGGCTGCCACCAATTCCTCCGGGGCAGTCACCGGAAAAATGATCTCTCCGCAGAATATTGCGGTAGGAGTTACGACCGTCGGCCTGGTGGGGCATGAGGGCGACGTGGTGCGGTCCACTATCGGCCATAGCTTGCTGCTGGCGCTGCTGCTCAGCCTGATCGCCTTGGCGCAAGCTTACTGGCTGAACTGGATGATTCCCTGAGTCGGTATCCATGCTAGACTGAGCCTGGAGCCGACCCATGAATCGAGCAGAAGACTGGTTTGGGCAGGCGGAAAGAGACCTGGAGTTCGGGAGAACCGCCGCATCCACAGGGCATCATGAGTGGGCAGCCTTCATCGCCCAGCAAGGCGCTGAAAAAGCTGTGAAGGCTTTGGTCCAATCGCTTCATGGAGCCGTGCGGGGACACTCCATCACCGAAATTCTACGTCTCCTTCCTCCCTCCGTGGGGGTTGGCCAAGACCTCCTCCAGTGCGCCCAGACGCTGGATAAGGTCTACGTTACTTCCCGCTACCCGAACGGCTTTGCTTCCGGGCGTCCGGCGGATTACTTTAATGAAAAGGAAAGTCAGGAGCTGCTTGACCATGCGCGAAGAATCCTGGAATTCTGTCGAAGTAAGATTCATGGATCTGGACCAAGTGCTCCGTGACCTGCACCGGGCGGCAGCCGAAGCCAAGCGCGTGCACCCCGAGGTCGTTAAGGTTTACTTATTTGGTTCACTGGTTAAGGGGAACTGGACCGCGGACAGCGATGCGGACTTGATCGTAGTAGCCCGCAGGGAATTTCCCGATTTTGTCCGAAGCCGCAGCGCCTACCAGATTTTCACCCCATCGATCCCGACGGACACGCTTGTTTATTCCGAGAGCGAGTTCGAGCAACTGCGAGCTGACCCCTCCAGCCTCGTGACACAAGAGTTCCCCTTCATGGCGGAGTTGTGATGATGACAGGTCAGCAAGATGCGAGCACGGGCTCACTGGAAACATCGTTATCCGCTGAGAGCGCAGTGCGACGCCGCTCCACGCTTCGGGCCCTGGTGGAAACGCTGCGCCCGCAGCAGTGGGTCAAGAACGGATTCATCTTCGCCGCCCTGATATTTTCTCAGAGCCTCACGCGCTGGGATCGTTGCCGGCAAGTGCTGCTGGCCGCCCTGGTGTTCTGCCTGGTCTCCAGCGCGGCGTACATCCTGAATGACATTCTCGATGCCTCGGAAGACCGCCATCATCCCACCAAGAAGCTCAGACCCATTGCCTCCGGCCGGCTCAGTGCAAAGACGGCGGCAATCGTTGGGGCGATTTTGGGCGGCAGTGGTCTGATCGCGGCCTGGCGGCTTAATACCAGCTTCTTTGCAATCGTCGTGACATATCTCGCGCTCAATGTTCTCTATTCCAGCTTCTTGAAGCACGTTTTCCTCCTGGATGTATTTATTGTGGCAGCGGGCTTCTTACTTCGCGTAGTGGCCGGCGGGTTGGTGATTCGCGTTGCCATTTCACCCTGGCTGATCGTGTGCACGACGCTCCTGGCGCTTTTCATTGCCCTTAGCAAACGCCGCCATGAACTGGTTCTACTGGGCGACCGCGCCTCTGACCACCGGGCTATTCTGGCGGACTATTCGCCGTATTTTCTGGATCAGCTCATCAGCATTGTCACCGCTTCGACGGTAGTTTCGTATGCGCTCTACACCCTGTCGCCGGACGTCCAGAGTAAATTCCCCGGCAAACGCCTGGAGATGACCATCCCGTTCGTCCTGTTTGGTATCTTCCGTTATCTCCACCTCATCCACCATGGCGAGCAGGGAGGAAATCCCACGCGGTCCTTATTCACAGACCCCGTATTACTTTCAGATGTGCTTTTGTGGGCAGCTTCCGTTATTTTGATCATTTATCTTTAGCGGTCAGTCATCAGTTATCAGTCCTCAGTTTTCAGTTGTCAGGCCTCAGCAGTAAGTGGTAAGCCATTCCGTTGCTGCCGGTAAATCAGTCTGCTGAGGAGGATGTGATGCAGGATTTTAAGAAGCTCAAGGTTTGGGAAAAAAGGCACCAGCTCACCCTGGCAGTATACAAACTGACCACCCAATTCCCCAAACATGAACTCTATGGCCTGACCAGTCAAATGCGGCGAGCTGCGACTTCTATTGTTTCCAACATTGCCGAGGGTTGTGGGAGAACTGGCAGGGCGGATTTCGCCCGATTTCTTCAAATGGCAACGGGTTCCGCGAGTGAGCTGGAATATCAACTCCTACCGGCACATGACTTGAATTTTCTCAAACTCCAGGAGTATCAATACCTAGAAAGAGGAGTCGTAGAAGTGAAACGAATGCTGAGCTCCTTTATACAGCGGCTTAGGAGCGAGACCTGAAGACTGAGGACTGATGACTGAAAACTGATGACTGACCGCCCTACCTTTGCGACAAAGCCTCTTTCCGGCTGGGGCCGTTACCCGGTGGAATCGTGCCACGTTTTCCGTCCGGAGAAACGCAGCGAGGTGGCGGCCACCCTGGCGTCGGGCTTGCAATCCTCTTATATTCCTCGCGGCCTGGGGCGCAGCTACGGCGACGCCGCTTTGAACGAAAATGCCGGCGTGATCTGGCACATCCGACTGAACCGTTTTCTCTCTTTCGACAGTGCTTCCGGCGAGCTTGAATGCGAGAGCGGTGTGAGCCTCGCCGAGATCATTCAATACTTCCTTCCGCGCGGCTGGTTTCTGCCTGTGACACCGGGAACAAAGTATGTGACCGTGGGCGGAGCCATTGCCGCAGACATTCACGGCAAGAACCATCACCAAGACGGAGGTTTTTCCAACTTCGTTCGGGATTTCCGGCTGCTCACTCCCACCGGGGAAGTTCTGCTTTGCTCCCCGACCGCCCATCCCGAAATTTTCTGGGCGACGGTGGGTGGCATGGGCCTGACGGGGGTCGTCCTGAGCGCGCGCCTGCGGCTGCGGCGGGTCGATTCGGCCTATATCTTCGTGGACTATTACCAAGCTCCGAACCTCGAAGACGCCCTGGCGACGATGGAAGCCTCCGACGAGCGCTATGAGTACTCGGTGGCGTGGATCGACGCCCTCGCCACCGGCAAAATCATGGGGCGCAGCGTTCTGATGCGGGGCAATCACGCGGCGGCGGCCGAGTTGCCCGCGCGTGTTCGGCATGCCCTGACGGCTCCCACCGGCCCCCAGTGGAATCTTTTCGTCGACCTCCCTTCGGGCACTTTAAACCGGCTGACGGTGAAGGCGTTCAATACCGCCTACTACGCCGTTCACCGCACCGCACCGCGGCGACTGGTGAGCTTTGAAAAGTTCTTTTATCCGCTCGATGCCATCAACCAGTGGAACCGGATGTACGGCAAGCGCGGTTTTGTCCAGTACCAGATCGCGCTTCCCCAGGCGAGCGGCCGCGCGGGCCTTCACACCATCCTTGACCGGTTGGCGCGCTCCGGACGTGCATCGTTCCTGGCCGTCCTGAAGCGCTTCGGCGATGGCGGCAACGGTCTGCTCTCCTTCCCGCTGCGCGGCTACACTTTGGCCCTGGATATTCCCGTCGCTCGCGGGCTCGTTCCCTTTCTCCACGAACTCGACCGTATGACTCTGGATTATGGAGGGCGAATCTATTTGGCAAAGGATGCGGTGCTCCGTGCCCAGGATTTTGCCGCCATGTACCCTAAGCTCGAATCTTTTCGGGCCCTCCAGCGGAAATTGGACCCAGAGAGATTGTTTTCGTCCTCGCTGGCCAGGCGGCTGAGGATTTGTGATTGGTGATTCGTGATTGGCGATTTGCGATTGGGGATAGGCGACTGACGATGGACGATTTTCGAATAGTGGAATCGGCAATCGGAAGACGGCAATCGGCAATGCTCAATCATCAATCACCAATGAGAGAGCTGTTCAATCACCAATCACCAATGAAGGAGTTTTCGTGCCAACCGTTTTGATCCTGGGAGCTAATGCCGGCATCGGCCGTGCCTTAGCGGGGGAATTTGCCTCGCATCAGCACGATCTCATTCTCGCCGGCCGCGACCTGGAAGAGCTGCAAGCTCTCGCTGCCGACCTGAACCTGCGCCATAACGTGAGCGCCCGCGCCGAGAGAGTCGATGTGTTGGACTTCGATATCCTGGAATCGAGGCTCGCGGCGTGCATCGCTCTTGCCGGCAATTCGCTGGAGGGAGTTGTTCTCTGCACAGGCTACCTAGGAGATCCCGAAACGGCACGAAAGGATTTGAACGAAGCGCGCCGGATTCTGGATACGAACTTTACCGGCTCCGCGCTTGCCCTCAACGTCATGGCCAACTATTTTGAGCAGAAGCGCAGGGGATTTATCTGCGCCCTGTCTTCGGTTGCCGGGGAACGCGGCCGCCAGAGCAATTACCTCTACGGGTCCGCCAAGGGCGGACTGAGCACTTATCTTCAAGGCCTGCGCAACCGTCTTTACCACAGCGGCGTCCACGTCATCACCGTGAAACCAGGCTTCGTCGACACGCGCATGGCATTTGGAAAGGTGAAACTGCCTCTGGTCGCTCCACCCGAAGCCGTGGCGAGGGATATATACCATGCCGTGGAGCGCCGGAAGAATATCGTTTATGTTCCCTGGTTTTGGCGATTTATAATGTTAATGGTATGTTCTATTCCTGAAGGGCTGTTCAAGAAACTGCGAATGTAAAATTTGGTTTACGTTCCCTGGTGCAAGAGACTCCACACGTAACCTTCGACACCCTGTGTCGTCTATAATGGCGAAGGCTGGGGAGAGAGCATAGGTGTACTTACTCGGCGACCCCTTCAAGACCTGAAAGCGTAATGGGAGAAAGTGGTCCTACATTTGCACGATAGACCTGTGCTAGGAGCCGGTCAGAGATTAGCTTGGCCTTGGGCAGAACCAATAAATTAGAAACCAGGCTAAGCATGTAAGTTATTGTTTTTAGTTGTATAACTCTTATGTGAGACCAGCTCCCAAAACCAACTGGTGCCCGGGCCAGACCGAGAGTTGGGCATAGTCTGGGGGTTTAGTAGGTGACAGAAAATGGCAACTGACCGGCGCGCATCGCAGACAATTGTTGGCAGGGTGGGACTGCTGGGGGCAAGCGCCGGGATCGTTCTCGGACTGATCGAAGCGGGCGGTATGCGCTCCGCAGAATTGTCTATTTTGAAACCGCATGTTCCTCCCTCCTTCTGGTTTTTTGATCCTCTCCTGACCTCGGTGGCCTTTGGATTACTCGGTCTGCTTGCCGGTTTTCTGGCCACCTTACCGAGATCGCGCTTTTTGGGAATGGTGATTATTGCCAGCTTAGGCGGCTTGTCTGGCGCCTACCTGGCACTCGTGTTGCAATACACTCGATCGGGAAGCCTCTGGTATCCTACGCTGGAGGGCGCAATCACGCCCGCCACCTTCTTCGCAGGGGCTTTCGCCTGGACTTTGCCCGCTCTGTGGGTTACGCGGAAGCCTGACTCTCCTTTGGGCTTTTTGGCCGATGTGCCGCAGCGACCTTGGTCGGCGGTCGTCTTTGGCTCGGTTGCTACGCTGGCGGTCGCGGTGGGAATTAGCCACTTCCCGGATCACTTGACCGTCTCTACCGCTCACGCTACCGCGGGAAGCTCGCAATCGCCCAACATCGTCCTGATCGTGTGGGACACCACGCGCGCCGATCATCTTTCTTCTTACGGATACTTTCGGAATACCACGCCGAACCTCGATCAGTTCGCCAAGCAGGGAGTTCTTTTCGAAAACGCCATCTCCGCATCGTCCTGGACGCTTCCCGGGATGGCTTCCGCGTTTACCGGCCTTTTGCCCCACCAGCACGCCGGCGGCCCGATGCCTTTGGGAAACGGGCCGCGGACCTTGGCGGAAATCCTTCGTTTGGGCGGTTACGAGACCGCAGGGTTTAACGCCAATCCTGGCTACGGTACCGTCACGTGGGGACTGGCCCGGGGCTTTGAAACCTACACCGACAGCACACACACTCTGGGTTTCAACTTGGATGCTACGCGTATCGGACGCGAGTTCATTGAACCTTATAGCGAGGAGTGGTTCCACCGCGGCCGCTTTAACCAGTTCACCGCCCGCCAACTCAACGAGGAAGTTTACCGCTGGTTCGATCATCGCTCCGACCGCCCGTTTTTCCTCTTCGTCAATTACAACGATGCCCACGGGCCTTACGAAGTCCCTTCCCCTTACAATCGTCTCTACGGGCAGGAGTCCGAGGAAGCCAAGAATTTGCTGCAAACTGCACATCCGGCCCGCTTTTACCTTCCCCCCGGCGAGCAGGAAGGGGTGATCGCCGCTTACGACAACTGCCTGAACTACATCGATGGCCAATTGGGAGAGCTGTTGCGCTTTCTGGAGCATTCTCCCAAGTGGTCCAATACCTACGTCATCATCACCTCCGACCACGGGGAGACCTTTGGCGAGCATGGCCCCTATGGGCATGGCATGAACCTCTATCGCGAGCTCCTGCACGTGCCGCTGATTATTGCCGGTCCGGGAATCCCCTCTGGCGTCCGGGTCAAAGACACTGCCACAACGCGGCGGATCTTCCCGACGGCGCTGGAATTAGCAGGAATGAAGGCGGCGGTTCTGCACCGCACCAGCTTGTCGCGCTTATGGGATCCTGGATACGTGCCGACGACGCCGGATGAACCCACCCTCTCGGAAGTCTTGGGCACCGACGCCTTGCCCGCCCCCCAGGGCATGATCACCATCACCACGCGGGAGTGGCAGCTCATTTACCGGCCGACTTTTCCGCACAATCGGCTTTATCATTGGCCTACCGACCCCCTGGAACAGCAGAACGTCGCCGACCTGGCGGAAAACCAAGCTCTTGTGGAACACCTCAAGGAAAGTATGCTCTCGATTGTGAGAAGGTCCTACCGGCCGTGGCGCGACCCCCGCTACCTGGTGGCACTTTCCGGACCCGATTTCTCGCCGGACCTGGAAGCCCTCAAATCGATTCCGTTGCTACCTGGGCGGCCGCTCTTTCCCCCTGGACCTGGAGCACCTCAAGCCCTCTTCCCCCAAAACCCCGATACGCCCCAGCAAAATGACAAAGATATTGAGAAAGCACTGCTCGAGAACCTTCCCTACGTTGAACCTTGATTGGGGCTGGCGCCGCCGGCGTCATGCCCCCTTCATCGCAGATCCTCCCCGTCTCCTTCCGGCAAGGTTGCAAGCTACGTCATGCTATATTAGAGTCTCTCCGTTCATATCGACATGACGCAAATTCATTCCGACCCTTCACCGGAATCCCCCGACGTGACTGCAAGCCCCGTCTCGTTCACTCGTGCTGACCTGGGACTGGTTGTGCTGCTCGTCGGGAGCCTGGTCGGCATGTTCTGGAAAGTGGTTTTTACGCCCGCGATGTTCTTTTATCGCGACGTCTACAATTACACCTTTCCCAGTGCGCGCTTCATCCACGATCTCTGCCGCCAAGGCATTCTTCCCTACTGGAACCCCTATTTGAACTATGGCCAGCCGCTGCTGGCAAATCCCAATCTCCATTTCTTCTATCCTTTCACACTTCTCATTGTTCTCCTTCCCAACGATATCGCTTACACGATGCACTTCCTGGTGCATTTTGCCTTGGCGGGAATCGGTGTCTACGTGCTGGTGCGCTCGTGGGGGCAGACCCACCTGGGGGCTTTTCTTGCGGCTTGGGTCTTCATGTTTAGCGGACCGGTGCTTTCCCTCGGCAATATTTATAACCTGTCGGCCTGCGCCGCCTGGATTCCTTGGGCGCTGCTGGTTACCGACCGCGCTCTGGAGAGCCCGCGGCTGCGTCCGTGGATCCTGCTCATCGTGGTCTTCTCATTTCAGTGGTTAGCCGGTGAACCGCTGACCATGTTGGCGACCTTTGGCCTTTGCGGCGCTTACTCTTTCTATCGCCGCGGCGATTGGGGCAAGCTCTGGTCGAGGCCCAATTTCCGCCTGCTCGCGATATTCTTCCTGGTGGGCGCGGGAATGATGCTGCTTTGCGCGGTGCAGTTGTTGCCGGGCTCCAATCTGCTCAGCCAGTCGCGGCGGGGCGTGCAGGGCTTGAGCTTTGGCGAAACCACCACGTGGTCGGTGAACCCCTTTTCTTTGCCGGAAATGATTGTGCCGGACTTCTTCGGCTCCGGGATTGCCGCCCCGACCGGCTGGCTGCGGTTGATGTCAGACTTGAACCTCGGCCCTCATTATCTTTCCGTCTTTCTTGGCTTTGTACCTCTTTTCTGCGCGCTGGCCGGATGGGCGCTGGGACGCGACCGCCGCCGCAAGTTCGTGGCCGGCGCGGCCGGAGTTTTCTTGCTCCTTTCCTTCGGCCGCTTTACGCCGGTCTTTGCATTGGCCTATTTGCTTTTCCCGCCGCTTACCCTAGTGCGGTATCCCGTCAAGCTCCTGGTCCTCGTTACGTTTCTCCTGGCAATTCTGGCGGGTTGGGGGTTTGACGCTTTGCGCTCACCGGTTTCACTGTGGAAGGCGCAGGACCGCCGGCTGCTGGCGCCTCTCAAAATATTCCTCGCCTTTATCGTCGCAGGCCTGGCCGCAGCTTGGATGTTGCCCGGTCTGATTATCTCGCCTACCCGGTGGGTGCTGAGTACGCTCGGGGAAACTCCGTTCAACCTTCACCAGATGCCGGATTTTCTCGTCACCGTGCTTCGTTATCAACTCCCCGGCCTCGCCGGATTCTGCCTAGGCGGAATCGTTTTGGCCTACGGCCTGGAACAGGGGAAACCCTGGGCGCGCCCGGGATTGTATGTCTTCGCTCTACTGGCGGCCGGCCAATTGGTGGTCGTGAATTCCGGTGCGAACCCAACGGTACCCAAGACCTTCTTCACGTACCGGCCCCCCGTTTTGAAGGAATTCAAGGGGCCGCCCGGAACCTATCGCGTCGCTTCCTTCTGGCCCCTTTTTCAGACGCCCGACACCCAAAATCTGCAAGCCTACGTCAATTTTGACTCGATGCCGGAAGCGGCCGAGTTCGGGCCCGTGGCGCAAGGAGCCCTCCGATCCCGGCTGCAACTCGCCACCGGCTCCATGCTCAACCAAGTGGAGGGGAACATCAACCTGGATCTGGAGCGCTCGCTGCCGCCTTATCTCTACGACCTCGAAACCTACCAGGATCGCCACGCCACGGACGCCTTGCACGTCGATTGTCTCCTGGGACGTACCAATGTGAAGTACATTATTCGCCCCACGCCCGCTGATTCCGCCGCCACCCGCGCCCTCGGCGACCTCTTCAATGGCTCACCCTTGCCCAGCCGCTTGTATGAGGATTTGTGCTTTGTACCCCGGGCTTACGTGGCGGGCAATTCCCTGCTCTCGACGAATTCCGCCGAGACATTGGACCACCTGGCCTCACCGGATTTTGACGCGCTCAACACGGTCATTCTCGCCGCCCCTGCGGGTTCATCGCCTGCGGTGAGCGGCAGCACGCCCGCGGGCCAAGTGGAAATCGTGAGTCGCGATCCTAACTCCGTCACCCTTCGGGCGAAACTCGCGCGCCCCGCTTACGTCGTCCTGCTGGATCGATACGATCCCAATTGGCAAGCGACCCTCGACGGCGGCCCGGTGCCCGTGCTCCGCGCCAACCAGATTTTTCGTGCCGTCTACGCCGGGGCCGGCCTTCACGAACTCCGTTTCGACTATCACCAGCGTGGCTTCCGTCTGGGAATGATCATTTCACTTGTCACCCTGGGAACCTTGGCCCTGCTCTATTTCAAACGGTAAATCTCGAAGTCAGTGAAGTTCTTCGCGGGCCGGTATTGACTGGCGATGAAATCCGCCAACGCCGGAAAGCTTTGCAGCATTTCTTCGGAGTCCCGCCCAGTGTAAGAAACCCTGGGGATCGGGTCATGGCGCGCAACCACGATATAGCGGGGAGGCTTCTTCCTCAGATCGTGCACCAGTTCGATGCGCCATCGCTTCAGCCCCCAAGGCGAAATCAGGCCCAGGTTTGATACGAACCGCGTTGCTGGGCGCCGTCGCGAAAGGAAGTTGATGGCGGGGGCTGTACCCCAGATGTAGACCTCATCCTGAGGCGCCGAGTCCATCCGGAGATAATCGATCACCGCCATCTGATCGTGAAGCATTTCCAAATCCTGCTGCCACAAGTATTCCGCATAAGACCGTTCGGGGTCTCGGTACCAGGACGCCAGGGAATGATACTGCTCATCAATCCGGAAGATCTCGATCACAATGCATGCGTAAATGAGGTTGAAGAACACCAGCCACAGCATCACCCGGGCAAGCTGCCAGCGCCTCTGCGCAAACATCCGGCTGAGAGCCTTGAACCCCTGAAAAGCTCTGACCCACACATATCCCCAGCACATGGCGATGAAGGGATACGTCGTCTCAAAGTAATAGGGGTGGAAACGCCCCTGCGACGCCGTCAGGATATAGCCGGCAAGCCCCATGCAGAAAATCGGGGCTGTGGCGGAAAGTTCCCGGCGCTTCCAGGCGATCAACAGCGCGACGGCCACGATGGCCTCGTTCCAGGCGAGGAGGCGGCGATAGGTTTGCAAAATCGCGATGAGCAACAAGGGGTGGGTCCGCTCAAACGCCATGGCGCCGTAGCGAGGCAGCACTTCAATCTGGGCCTCCTTGAACCATGGCCAGACCCCAATGATCCAGAGGTAGCCGAGCATCGCGATGAAGGCCAGGAGGAAACCTGCAAGCGCGACGCAGGTTTGAAGGATCCACTGGCGAAACGGGACGGCCAGCTTTGCGCGGCGCGGCGCGTGGTCGAGGCCGGAAAAATCCACAAAGGGCAGTAAGACCACCAAGGGGAAAAAGATAACGGCGTTGTACTTGAGCCAGAAGGCCGCTCCCATGACCAACCCGGCAAGGAACCATCGCACCGGCGGCCAGTACCCTCCGGGTAACATCAACAGGTAGGCGGTGAAGATGCAGAGCATCAGATAGGTCTCAGGTTGCCCGGCGTGGACATAACCCTGAGTCGAATGCCATCCCGCATTGAAGAGGACGGCGATGCTGGCGGCTGCCGCCCCCAGGTAGCGCTGGACAAAACGAAAAATGCAATAGGAAATCAGCAGGAGCCAGACAATGTCCATCGCCCCGACGCACCACATGACGGGGCCGAAGAGCTTCACGATGGGAACGTAAAGATAGAAGATGCCGGGTGGCTTGTTGTCCCAAAGGTCACGGTAGAGACGCAATCCATGGAGCATCCATTCCGCCACAAGACAGTAAGTGGCAGAATCCCGTTCGAGCGGGAAACGGATGTTGGGCAGGGCGCGCAGGAACACCAGACCTAGCGTCCCATAGAGCCATGCGCGCGAGCGATGAGAGGAAATCAAATTGGTGACACCCATCCGGGCATTCTCTCCGGCGTGATACCTCACGGGATGAACCGGTAAGCAGGACATTCGTAGGTCAAGCCGTCTGTTCAATCTACCGTATTCCGGTCGCAGGGTACAATGCGGACGTGCTGCGACGATCGTCGCGTAGTGGGTTGGGGCAGCGTTCGGTGAGCGCCAATAACCTGGTCATGGACCGCCACTCAAGAATTGGTCTGCACGACTCACGTTCCACCGGCTCCCACCAGCATCCACCAGCTTCTTGGCCGCGGCTGGAACTTCATGCTAAACTGCCCCCGATTTGTTTTCAAATCGGTCATACCAATGGATGCCCGAGAGGACAACGGACACAGGGCCATCCCGAAGGATATAGAAGGCAGGAAGGGTCGTTCTCAGAACGTGGCTAAGGTTGGGGGAGCATAATGTGATCTTCTTCTTCGAACATGTTCTGGTGGCCATCCTGATCGTGGCAACGTATTTCCTTCGCAGCTTCCCCTCCCGGTGGTTTCAGGCCGCAGAACAATACCTAAGCCACCTGGCCAGGAAGCGGGCCCTGGCTGTCCTCGTGGTGGGCTTCCTGGCCTTGGCGACCCGCGCGGCCCTGCTGCCCAACGTACCGGTTCCTGAGCCGGGATTTCATGATGATTTCGGCTACTTGCTGGCGGCGGATACCTTCGCCCACGGACGCCTGGCGAATCCTACTCACCCGATGTGGGTTCACTTTGAAAGTATTCACATCAATCAGAAACCCACTTACATGCCGATGTACTATGCCGGCCAGGGCCTGGTCATGGCTTTGGGCCAGGTCATCGGCGGGAACCCCTGGATCGGTGTGTGGCTCAGTGCCGCCGCCATGTGCGCGGCGATCTGTTGGATGCTGCAAGCCTGGTTACCACCGGGTTGGGCTCTTTTGGGTGGGCTACTGGCCATTATGCGGATTGCCAGCTTTACCTATTGGGTGAACAGCTACTGTGGAGGGGCACTCCCGGCCATCGGGGGAGCGCTTGTCCTGGGAGCGTTGCCCAGAATTAAACGGTACCGGCGACTGAGGGACGCCGTGCTCATGGCCTTGGGCTTGGCTCTTCTGGCTAACACGCGGCCTTACGAGGCCCTGTTCTTCGGCATTCCGATCGGGATTGCGGCTTTGGTGTGGATTCTGGGAAAGGAGCGCCCGCCCTGGCGGGAATTGGTACCGCGAATTGTCCTGCCCATGGGCGCGATTCTGGCCTTGACGGTGGCGGGAATGTGCTACTTTTTTTGGAGAGTTACGGGCAGCCCATTTCGCATTCCTTACCAGGTCAATCTCGACACCTACATCGCGGTGCCCTATTTTCCCTGGCAGCCTCTTAACCTCACGCACGTGTATCACCATCACGTACTAGAGTCGTTCTATACGCATAGTTGGCAGTTGTACTTTTACAACCTCGCCCGGCAGCAGCCCTTCGAGCTATTTAAAATGAGGGTTGGGGTATTCTACGATTTCTTCCTGGGGCCGGCGCTCGTGCTGCCCCTGGTGCTGATGCTGGCCATCAACCCCCGGCAGTTCTTGCGGAAGTCAATCACCGGCAAGACGGGCTTTTTGGTGGCGGTCTGCGTGGCCACTTTCATCGGCCTCGCGCTGCCCATCTACTTTATCCCGCACTACGTGGCGCCGATAACCGCAGCGATCTATGCGCTGATTTTACAATCCATGCGGTACCTGCGGCTGTGGCGTTGGCGCGGAAAAGCCGCCGGACTGGCTTTGGTGCGGGGGATCCCGGCCATTTGCGTCTTTCTCTTCCTGCTGCGCGCCTTCGCGCCTCAGTTGCACATTCCCACCCCCGTCCTGTGGGATCACACCTGGGACTCCGAGCATTTTCAGAACCTGGACCGTGCCAAGGCTGTGGCGCAATTGAAGGCACTGCCGGGAGAGCATCTCGTCATCGTACGCTATAATAAATATCATAATACCGCTAATGAATGGGTGTATAACTGGGCGGACATCGACAAAGCACAAATCGTGTGGGCGCGCGACATGGGCGACTCCGCAAACATCGAGTTAATCCGCTACTTCCCGCAAAGACGCGTTTGGCTGGCGGAACCGGATCTTGCGCCTCCCAAGTTATCGCCCTATCCTGTTCTGGCGGACCAGGGAGCTCCTTCGCCCACTCCAGGAACGCGATGAGACTGAATCCGCAAAGCTGCACCGCATTTTCCAGGGGGTGCCCAGGTGCTTGACGGCAAGAAAATCTTCGTCGTCATGCCGGCGTACAACGCGGCCCGCACGCTGGGCCAGACTTTTCGCGACCTTCCCCACGCCCTTGTGGACGGGGTACTGTTGGTTGACGATCACAGCTCCGACAGCACGGTTGAATTGGCACAGCAAATGGGACTCACTACCTTCGTTCATAAAGCCAACATCGGATATGGCCGTAACCAGAAAACCTGTTACCGCGAGGCGCTCAAAAGGGGCGCCGACATCGTGGTGATGCTGCACCCTGACTACCAGTATTCTCCCCGGCTGGTCACCCCCATGGCGGGCATGATCGCAGGGGGAGAGTACGACGTGGTTTTGGCTTCAAGGATTCTGGGCAGAGGAGCGCTGCGCGGCGGAATGCCGGTTTATAAATACATTTCCAACCGGTTTTTGACCTTGTTTCAGAACCTCCTCCTGAACTTCAAGCTCTCGGAATATCACTCGGGCTACCGCGCTTTCTCGCGGCAGGTGTTGAGCAGCCTGCCGTTGGAGGAGAATTCCGATGACTTTGTATTCGACAACGAGATACTTGCGCAAGTCATCTTCACACACTACCGCATCGGCGAAATATCCTGCCCCACGAAGTATTTTCCCGAAGCCTCCTCGATTAACTTCTGGGGCAGCGTGAAGTATGGGTTGGGCGTTTTGGCAACCTCGCTGAAGTTCCGGCTCCAGAAAATGGGGCTGGGTAAATTCCGGATCTTCAATCCCCAGGGACGAAGGCTTTTTGAAGATTACTACCACGAGGTTAAAGACCCGGCTCCCGAGATAGGTCATATTTAATTTCCACCCGCCCTATTCTCGACGCCGCCCGGCGGCTGACGGAGTGCGCGGGAGCGGATGCCGCCCAATCGGAGAAGCATTGCGGGCAAGCTATTGACCGCGTGCCTGGGCCAGCCGATGAGAACAAGCGGGCTCGAAACTGAAAGGCGCGGACCTGAACGATAGGTCCTCGCTACGCGCCTTCTGTTCTTAACTTCAGGATACGGAAACCTATATGGTGGAGGATACTCGCACGATTCCGGCAGGAATCTCGGTTCTGGTTCCGGTCTTTAACAGTGAGTTGAGCCTGGCGGACTTGGTTGCTCGGCTACACTCCGTCCTGTGCCAGACGGGGGAGAAGTTCGAAACGGTATTCGTGAACGACGGCAGCCGGGACCACAGTTGGGATGTCATCGGCCGGCTTTCTCGATCCCACGATTGGATTCGGGGCATCGACCTTATGCGAAATTACGGCCAGCACAATGCGTTGCTCTGTGCTATCCGCGCCGCCCGATTCGACAAGATTGTCACGTTGGACGACGATTTGCAGAACCCTCCTGAGGAAATCCCCCTCTTGTTGGATGAAATCCGGAAGGGCGCGGACGTGGCCTATGGCTACCCCCGACAACAGCGACACGGTCTACTGCGGGATCTGGCCTCCGATATCACAAGATTGGCTCTGCAAAAGACCATGGGCGCCCGGACCGCAAGGCGCGTCAGTGCTTTCCGGGCTTTCCGCACAGAGCTGCGTGCCGCCTTCGCAAGGTATGAAGGCCCCTTTGTGTCAATCGATGTTCTTTTGACTTGGGCGACCTCCAATTTTGTTGCCGTTGAGGTGCGCCACGATCCGCGCAAGGTCGGTCAGTCGAATTACACCGTCGGAAAGCTCCTTACCCATGCCCTGAATATGCTGACGGGATTCTCGACCTTCCCACTACAGTTGGCCAGTTTCTCTGGGTTCGGATTGACGGCATTTGGCGTTGTCCTACTGTTGTATGTAATTGGTCGGTATCTGCTGCAAGGAACCAGTGTTCCCGGATTTCCATTCCTCGCGTCGATCATCGCCATTTTCTCGGGCGCACAGTTGTTTGCGTTGGGCATTATCGGCGAATATCTGGCTCGTTTGCATATGAAGACAATGGAAAAGCCGGCGTACACAGTGCGAGGCGAGATAAAGGGCTAGAAGATTTCACCGGAGTTACCAACGCTTCATTGTCAGGAGGTACGGCATGGCCAACACGGGCCAGTCCGGGCGAATCCAAACTGATCGCCGAATGAGCGCATTGTCGGCCCTGGATCTTCGCCGCGTGTTGAACCAGTCGTGGGCTTATCTGTCGTTGATGCGCCTCATCGGGGGGGACGCCTGCACGCGCCGCTTGGTCGCAGAGGTGCTCCGCGCACAGCCGGGCCAGCGCGTGCTGGACGTCGGGTGCGGGCCGGGCCGCCTGCTCCCTTTTCTGCCCAATGTCTCTTATGCCGGCATCGATGCCAGCGCCTCCTACTTGGCGACCGCCCGGGCACGCTTTCCTCAGGGCCGTTTTGAGCAACTTGATCTGGAGGGTGATTGCTCGACATTCCCCGACCGTGATTTCGACCTCATCCTGGCTTTCGGCTTATTACATCATTTGCCGGATGCCCCCGCGGCCAGGCTCTTCGCCTTCAGCCGTGAGCGCTTGCGCGAGGGTGGGCGCCTGGTAACTTTGGATGGCGTGTACTGGCACGGCCAGCATCCGGTGGCCCGACTGCTGATCTCCCTGGACCGTGGGCGCTTCGTCCGGAGCGCTTCAGGATACGAATCCCTGGCGCGGAGCGCGTTCACGAACGTCGAAACGACACGTTACGAGAATCTGCTTCGTATTCCGTATTCACATATCTGCTTGGTGTGCCGGAAATAAAGTGTAATGCAGTTGCTCGTGTTGGGCGCCAAGGCCTGATAACATCGGTGGCTTTTCGATTGGCGAAATGCAAAAACGGGAGGCACCGATGATTTAACTTGCCTCTTAAAGTGGAGCGATTCCCGGTGGAAGCATGAAAGCGCGGCACCAAATAACCATGACTTCCCACAGCGACTACCCGATCCCTTTCAACCGCTCGGCGGTGATCGGTAGGGAATTGGATTACATCACCGAGGCGTTGAAGATTGGCCAGATTGCTGGCGATCAGAGCTTCACGCAACGGTGTCAAAGGCTCCTGGAGGAGGCTTTACAGGTCCCCAAGGCCCTGCTTACGACCAGTTGCACGCATGCCCTGGAGTTGGCGGCATTGCTGTTGGATTTTCAACCCGGCGACCAGGTGATTGTTCCGTCGTTCACTTTTGTCTCTACTGTTAACGCCTTCGTCCTACGTGGGGCCTGGCCTGTCTTCATCGACATTCGGCAGGACACGCTCAATATGGACGAGGCACAAATTGAGCGATTGCTGACGCCGCGAACCAAAGCGATCGTTCCGGTACACTATGCCGGCGTTGGATGTGAGATGGATGTGATCATGGACGTTGCGTCCCGGCACGGCATTGCCGTTTTGGAGGACAATGCGCATGGGCTGTTTGGCAGCTACAAAGGGCGCAAGCTCGGGACTTTTGGGAATTTCTCCGCGCAGAGTTTCCACGAAACCAAGAATTTCACCTGCGGCGAGGGAGGGGCGTTGCTGTTGAATGACGCAAGATACATCGAGCGAGCCGAGATCCTCCGCGAAAAGGGGACCGACCGTTCCCGATTTTTCCGGGGAGAGGTGGATAAGTACACATGGGTGGACATCGGCAGCAGCTACGTCATGTCCGACGTGCTCGCGGCATTTCTCTATGGGCAATTAGAAGTCTGGAAACAGGTTCAGCATAAACGGCGTCGCATCTGGGAGTACTATGACCGCCACCTTGCCGATTGGGCTCGCGAACGGGGCATCCGCAGGCCCGTCGTACCTCCCCACTGCGATCAGGCTTACCACATGTACTACCTGCTGCTACCGAGTCAAGAACAGCGAGCGGCGCTGATCGGACATCTGAAGAAGCGGGGCATCCTGAGCGTTTTTCATTACCTGCCCTTGCACCTTTCGGGGATGGGCCAGAAGTTCGGGGGTAAGCCGGGCGCTTGCCCGGTAACCGAAGACGTGTCCGGACGCTTGCTCCGCTTGCCTTTTTACAACACGCTTTCCGAAATCCAGCAAGAAAAAGTCGTTGCTGCTCTCTTCGAATTTTAGTTGAATTACAATTCCAGTAGCGTGCTGGTGAGAAGTCTCGCTACCGCATCTTCTTGAATCGGCCGCTGAACTGATCGTTCTGCACAATCTCCATCCGGGCGGGAATCTTGAAGGGGTCCAACCGTCCCCGGCAAAACTCCCGGACGCGTTTTCTGAAGGGCGCAAAGCCTTCCGGTTCGATCAGGTTGAAGCGAGCGACCACGATATTGCCGGTAATGGGATTGGGGGCCGAAGAGACCGTGACGTCGCGCACGTTGGGGATCTCCATCAGCACATTTTCGACTTCCGCGGGATATACCTTCTGGCCGCCCACGTTGATGACTTCGGTGGCCCGGCCAAGAAAGCGGATATACTCCCCCTTCACTTCCACCAGGTCACCGGTATTCAGCCACCCTTCGGTGTCGAACGGGGACGGAGCGTTCAGGTAACCCACCATGGCGGAATGGGCCTTGATCCACAGGGTGCCGTCCTTCACCTTCGTCTCGTATCCCTCCCCGCCAACGCGCACCCACAGCGAGTCGGGGCGCTCGCTCTTGGAGCGTAGAATGCCGACCTCGGAAAGTCCATAGGTCTGCTGCAAGGTGACGTGCGGCAAGAGTTCGGAAATTCTCTCCAGTGTCCGTTTCGGCATCATTTCGGTGCCGTAGGTTATGAGCTTCAGCGATGAGAGATCGTGGTGTTTGTAGGCTTCCGAAAGCACCAGGAGATTCAGGAAAGTCGGGGAGGTGGGAAGCAATTCCACCTTGTGCGCAGCGATGGTCGCGCAGACCACGTGCGGATCGCGGCTCGGGCTGACCACGACGGTTCCGGCATTGGAAAGCACATGGAAGAGCGTGTTGATGCCACCGATGTGGTCGATCATGAGAAACGTCAGCGTCACCATTCCGCGCCGCGGCGTCTTGAACTTGTCGAGCAGGCGGGCGAAATCGTGGAGTGCGGCCTTGCTCTCTCCGGTAGACCCGGAACTGAACAGCACCAGGCCGGGATGATCGCGCTGAACAAGTTCAGCAAACAAGGGATGGCTGGGGGTGGCCGCCCGCTTATCCATCTGCACCGCGCCGCCCGCATCCGGGGGAAACGACCAGACCGCCTGCACTTCCGCGATGTCCAGGAAGTGAGCCTCCTGGGCGGCTGCCGCCGGTGAGAGCGGCACCACGATCGCTCCGCGGTCCACCAGCGCCAGCAGCGCGGCCACGATCCTCGGCGAGTAATCGCCCCTTAGCGCGGCGATAGCGCCGGCTTTCAAGCCGTGTTCATCCAGTTGGGCGGAACATTGACGGACATTCTCAAGCAGCCACGCATAGGATACCGGACGGTCCTCGTGAGTCATGAAGACGCGCTGGGGGTTGCGATCAAAGATCTCGAAAAGCCAATCGAGATGGTGCACGGTCAGGCTCCCCCCAGGTAGATGACCTGTCCCGTAATGGCGCTGCTCTCGGGCCGGAGGAAGAACTCCACGACGTTGAAGACATCCTCCGGCGTGCCCTTGCGCTTGATGGCCATTCGCTCCACCAGTTGATTGATCTTCGCCGCGGGAACGCTGCGAGTCAGATCGGTATCGATCAGAGAAGGGCCCACGGCATTCACTGTAATGCCGAATCCCCCGAGTTCCCGGGCCAGCACCCGGGTCAGGGTTTCAACCGCGCTTTTGCTGGCGGCATAGAGCGCCTCTCCCTCCAACCTCAGGGGCACGGCGATGGTGGAAAAGTTGACGATCCGGCCCGCTTTGCGTTTCTGCATCAACTTGGCGCTTTCCCGGCACACCAGGAAGGTGCCTCGTACGTTCACGCCGAGCACCCGATCCACAGTGGCGCCAGGGACGAGCAGGGCGTGATTCATCGATGCAATGCCCGCGTTGTTGATGGCGACATCGAGACGCCCGTAGCCGGACCGGATATGGCCCATCAGACCGAGGACCGAACGCTCATTGCTGACATCGGCCAGGACATGTTCGTAGCCGTCCAGCGTCCAGTCGGGTTCCCCACGGCTGCAACCGACCACGCGATAGCCGCGTTGGACAAGCGACTGGGCAACGAATTTCCCCAACCCGGTTCGGCTGCCGGTGACCAAGGCGACGGGAGTTTGCGAAATTTCTGGCTTATGCGACGTCTCTTTTTTCATTGAGCAACATCACGACGTACTCGGCAAGTGTGCCGATGTTTCGAAACGGGCTGCGCTTCTGCGACATGGCGCGGTCATCGGCAAGCAGAATCTCAGTTCCAACCGCGTCATTGATCTGCTGCTCAACTTCCACGAGCAGGGAGACGAGCGCCGAGGAATCCAGCAGCGTATTGGCCCCTAGCAGGTGGGTTTCGCGGTTGACCTCGGGCGCGGCCTGCCCAGGCGGGAGGCATTGTTTGTAGATCTCGCAGATCAGGTCCGTGCATTCTTGTAGGGAAAGTGTCACGCGAGAATCCTCTGTTGCAGGAAAAGTGGCGCCGGGAGCAGACGGGAGGAGTTCGGCGCATGCCAATGGAGCGTCATTTCCGGATTGAAAAACCGGAACCCTAGCGATGCGCAGACATTCATGACGCGGGTATTAGCCGCTGCAATTTTCGCCGAGGCGCTGCGAGCACTCAACGCGTGGACGGTCCGAAGCGATTCCGCGTACAGCGCAAAACCGGCAAAACCAATTTCGTTCTCGGGGTCTACAGCACCGAGACGTAGGTCAGCATTTCCGTCGCGGATCACCACGTTCATGAATCCCAGAACCGCATTCGGCCGGCCCAAGACCATAACGCGTTCGTCCGGATTCCCGCAGTGGAGGGCGTTCTTTACCCATTGCGAGTAACGCCGGTTTGCCAAGTATCTTGGAAAACGTGGGTCGCCGTGATAGCGGCCGAAGGCAAACGCCGATTCTGCGATGCGGAGAATCGCCTCGTGATCTTCAGGTTCCGCCGGCCGCAGGGGAAACCGGCGCTTGGGAAGCGACTCCGCCTTCAATGGCTGGAGTTGTGCCAGAAGGCTGAAATCAACCGGGAGAAAACCCGCGGCAATCAGCATTGCCTGGGTGGCGGTGTCCGCTCCGTCTGCGCGAGCCGAGACCAACTCCGATTTGGTTTGGCCGCAAAACGCATCCAACGCTTCGCGTAATTCCCCACTCGGGTTAGTCCCCGAAAGGGGATCCCCGGACAAGTGCAAATCGGCCACCGGAAACCCGAATATGGCCTCGTCCCAAGGAAGGCAGGCGATCTTCGCCCAATCCGGGCGGGTTCCGAGAAGCGGTTGATACTGAACGGAAAACACAACGGTTCTCCTTGAGCCGTATGATAGCAAACACAGGTCATTGTTCTCTACTTGGATTCCTACTTTGACTTCCGGGCGACGAGCCCGAATACTCCAACTAGATTTGGAAGAATCCTAGCTCGCCCTGGCTGGTAGGTGATTTCCCAAGTGCCAGATGATTTTCGCCTTCCGAATGTGTAGGCGTGAGGTCACGGGAATGACCATGGCTTCACTTGATGCCGCAACTCGTTTGGGATGCCGCTCGCTCTGCGAGGGCGGGCTGGACAATCTGGCGGCGATAGTGATACAAAAAGTCGTCGGCGATTATGCCCACAAACAGTTCGATCGGCGCACCCATTTCCAACCTCCCCAGCGGAGAGACAACCCAAGCTATGCGTATGAAATTGACGGTGATTCTGCTGGCCTCGGCTGCGTTGATGGTGGCTTGGTCGTTCGCGGTTCCGGTCTTTGAAGGGCCGGATGAGCCGGCTCACTGGCGGATTGCGAACTATTTGAATCACCATCACGCCTTGCCGCCCGACACCCCGAGTCTACCGGAAGCCGCTTCGCCGCCCTTGTATTACTTGCTGATCGCGCCCCTCGCGGTTGAAGTAAAATTGCCTGCCATTGGCTATGTGGGAGGAGAATATAACAGCAGGAGGATTTTTCTCTTCCCGCCGAGGGTTTATCGAAATTCCTCGAGAGATTTTAGACTCTATTGGCCCTTCCGTGCCGCTCGCCTCGTAAGTGTCTTGATGTCGGTTTTCACCATATGGTTCTGTGCTCTGGCCGGTGCGGAAGCGTCGGGAAGCCCAGGGACGGGCTTGTTAGTGGGGGGGCTGGTTGCTTTCTGGCCGATGTTCACGTTTCGCGGCATGAACGTCAGCAACGACGCGCTGATGACGATGCTCTCCGCTCTTGCCCTTTACCTGATCGTCCGGCTGATCAAGCGTGGATTTGCCTGGGGAACAGGGATTTTCGCCGCCCTGGCAGTCGCGGGAGCATTCTTGACCAAGATCAGCGCCGTTGTCCTGCCCGTGGCACTTCTGTTGGCAGTCATTTCCGAGAAGGCCCCCTGGCGCGCCAAACTCCTGCGCGCAGCAGCCCTGGGCACGATCATGCTGGCGATCGTCGCCCCCTGGCTGATCCGGAACCAGCTTTTATATGGCGATCTTCTGGCCCGAAACGTCATCCTAAAGGTGGCCACTGAAGTTGGGTTGATACACAAACATTCCCCTGGCTCGACATACTTCCTCTTCGACTTTCCCGTGCACTTCGTCATGTCTTTCATCGGCACCTTTGGCTGGATGACATTGTTCTTGCCCGCTTTGGCGTATGTGGTATATGCGATCGCGCTTGTCGGCGCGGGCGCGTGCTGGATCGGGGGAGTCTGGCAGCGGCGGATTGATTTCCGTCTCTCCGCCATTCTTTCCAGCGCCGTCGTGCTGAACCTCATGGTTGTCGTCTACTTGAACTTAACCCAACCGCAAGCACAAGGACGCCTTATGTTACCTGCTTTCCCCGCCATGGCTCTTTTGTTCGGACTGGGATTGGAATCCCGGCGTTCCTGGTCAGAGTTTCGTACGATGTTAACGCTGGGCGGGCTGGCCGTGACCAATCTAATTATGCTGGTGTTTCTGGTGATTCCTGCCTATTGGCCACCCGTTATCATCATGTGATCGGATAATCCATTTTGCGGTTTGAACGGTCGTTGACGGGAGGCCGGGAAGCCGGTAAACTTACATATTCGGGCTCTTGCGGGAAGGGACTCCCAGTTCTCCACCTGTTTTAAGCCCCACCACCAGCAGAACGAAGGAACAATTATGAATGCGAATGATCTCCGACCCGGAATGATCATCCGGCACAACAACGAGCTTTTTACCATTTACAAGGCCGAGCACCGCACCCCCGGCAACCTGCGGGCCTTCGTGCAGGCCAAAATGCGCAATCTGCGCACCGGCGCCATGATTGATCACCGCTTCCGCTCTGAAGATACGGTGGAGCGTGCCGCGATCGACGAAGTCGAGATGCAGTACCTTTATTCCGACGGTGATTCGTACTATTTCATGAATATCGCGAATTACGAGCAGATTCATCTACCCAAGGAAAGCGTTGGAGACCGCGCCGCCTACATGATGCCGGACGTTGTGCTCAAAGTAGCGTTCTTTGAGGGCCGACCCGTGGACGTCGAGTTGCCGGCCACCGTGGACCTGAAGGTGGTCCAGACGGAGCCAGGGATCAAGGGGGGGTCAGCGACCAACGTAACCAAAGCCGCCACCCTCGAAACCGGCGTGGTGGTTCAGGTGCCGCCCTTCATCACTGAAGGTGAGACCATCCGCGTCGATACCGCCGAAGGCAAATACATCGAGCGGGCGAGCTGATTTTCGATTTTGGATTTTAGATTTTGGATTCGGCCCGCAGCGCGGGTGCCGCAAGGAGAATATTCACCACAGAGGCACAGAGAGCACGGAGAAAGTTACTCTTGCCAGAGGCTGGGGCGAATTACGGCTCCTAAGTTTGTTGACCTGCAGTTTTTAGCTGCGTCCTTACTCTGTGACCTCTGTGGTGAAATCCCTTTGGGTTGCGGCTCGACCGCGTTCGGTGTAAAGACTTCCAGCCTTCTCATTAAAAGCTCTCATCCAAACTGATCTCGGCGAGGATCTTGTCGAGTTGCTCGGCGGCCTGCTGACACTTCGCCGTGAGGTCGGTGGTCTGGCTGCGCAGCACCCCCAGGCGATCTTCCTGCTCATCCAGTTGGTGGGTGTAACGTTGGAGGAATGCTTTTTCTTCCGGGCTCCCCTTCAGCGCCTTCATGTTTTCGCGAATCCGCTCCTGGTCGGCGGTAATCGAGGCCACTTCCTGCTGGCGCGATTTTAGTTGCTCGCCGCGGACCTACAGAACAGGTCCGCGCTACGCCGCCGCTTAGGTGGGACTGCCATAGGTGCATGATTCGAGAGTTAAAGCCCAAGTTGCCCTGCGACGATTAAATGTCCAGGGAGGGCACTTACTGCAACTTGGCGTATTCGGCTTTGGCTTCTGCGAGAAGAGGGACATCGGGGTCAGCGTCTTTCCACAAGGCGAAGAAATCCTGGTAAGCAGTGCGAGCTCGGGCTTTGTCACCGGCCAAGGCGTAGGCGTGCCCCACACCCAGTTCGGCCATAAAAATATAAGGGGAACCCGGAACGAAGTTCTTGTAAGCCAGAACCTTCTGGAATTCCTGGACGGACTCATTGGTTCTTCCCGCCTTCTGGTAAGCCATGCCACGAATGAACATCGTACCCAGATCCGCGCGGTCGTACGGCTGAGCCCGCTGTAAGAGCTCGAGGGCTCGAGTGGGATTGTCCCGCTTTAATTCGAGGAACGCCTGGATATCCGGGATCGCGACGTTCTTGACCAGGGTGTCATCAGGGCGTAGCTTCGCCGCTTCCTCGAGGAGACTTTTAGCTTTTGCATCCTGGCCAACGAGCGCCAGCACCCCGCCCGCACCCAGCTTGACGTAAGGACTCGCAGAAGTCTTCAAGGCCGCAGTGGCGTCGTCCGCAGCTTGCGCGTGAAAGCCCGCGAAGGCCTCAAACTGCGCCTGGTCGAGCAAAAGCTGCGCAACGTTTTCGGAAAGATTCATAGGCCGGGTTTGCTCCATTACCCGGCTCAGGATTTCATGCATTTTTTTCACGCGTCCTTGAGCGCCGGCGATGTCGGCATAAGCGGCGTCCAGTTGGGCCGACCAGTAGGAGCTTTGTCTCACCAGAGCTTCTTCCCGATCCAAGGTTGCCTTGTCACCCTGAAGGATTGCAACATAGGCAAGGGCGGTGTGGAGGCCGGTGCCGCCGATCTTCCGGTTGATAGCCTGCTGGAGGATTGCTTTGGCGTCATCCAGGCGGCCCAGCCCCATATAAGCCGAGCCAACATTGCCATAAGCGTTCCAGGTGTCGGGAGACAGCCGGATCGCTTCCAACCCCTCCTCCACCGCCCTCTGAAAATCCCCCAATTTGCTGTAGGTGCCCGCCAGATTGGTGCGCGGGGTCGAATCCCGGGGGTAAGTCTGCTTAAACAATTCGTAGGTCTGGATGGTTTTGTCGATATCTCCCCGGGTATCGTAGTAGTGGCTAGCGATGTAGAGGCGCTCGCGCTCGCTGGCACGGTCCTTGAGCTCAAAGGCTTTTTGCGTGTTTTGCTCAGCCAGTTCGGTCTGCCCGGTGTTGTTGTAACAGGTGCCGAGGCGCGCATAGGCCATGGCGAAATTGGGATCGAGTTCGATGGCGTGCTGGTAGAAAGGAATCGCAGCCGCATCCTCGCCTATATTGTGCTGCCCATCACCCAGGGTGAAGGCTTTCAGGGCTTCGAGGGACGATGTCGTGGCTTGCTGTAAGGGCATATCAAACTTCTGAACGGAGGCCAGCGATTCTCCCAGCTTCATCCGCAACTGCGAACTGGCGTTGCCCAGAGCCTTGAGAACCTCCTCTTTCGAGTTCGCCGTAGCCTGCGTTTGCGCCAGTGAATCGCCTGTTCTGGCATTCAAGGCCTCCAGCGTAAGGACGTACTGGCTGCCCAGGCTTGAGATCGCGCCGGTCAGCATCGCCTTGATCCCATCGCGCTGGCAGATTTCCCTTCCCACGTCGCTGGTGATGCGCGTGTCCATGGGTTTGCCCATGAATTTCAGCGTCTCCTCCACTCGTTGGTCGGGAAAGACATTGAGAAAAGGCGATTGCTCGAACTCCACCGCCACCGCTTTCTTGAGCGTGCCGTCGAAAACCGGGTCTCCCGTGGTGTTGACGAAATCTGTCAGCAGAATCGCGTCGCGTTCGGTCATCTTCGAGGGGCGATGGAAATACAGAAACGCTCCGACCGCCGCCCCCAGAACCACCGCAGCTGCCGCAGCGATTATCACCTTGTGTCGCGCCCTCGACGGGAGGGCAGCCGCGGGGGCAATTCCGCTTCGCGGCGTCGTCGTGGGCGCCACTGGCTCGCTCGCCGCTTCCCCCACGGCCGAAACCGCTGCCGAGCGGCCGGAAGTGGTATCGCGCTTCAGCCGTTTCAGGTCGGCGCGGACGTCCGCCGCGCTCTGGTAGCGCAGTTCACGGTCTTTTTCCAGCAACTTGTTAATGATTTGCTCGAGCTCCGGAGTGACATCGGAACTCAACCGCGCCGGCGAAACCGGCGCCTTGTGCAGGATGGCGTCGAAGATGGCGGCCGAGGTGGACCCCCCAAATGCCGCCCGTCCCGTCGCCATTTCGTACAGCACCACGCCGAAGCTGAACAGGTCCGTGCGCGCGTCGAGCTCCTTCCCTAACGCCTGCTCCGGCGACATGTAGGCGATGGTTCCCATCGCCGCGCCGGGGCTGGTCAAGTGTTCGTCGGCGGTCACCATCGTCGGCGAGGAGGAGCCGCCCCCGACCCCTCCCACGTATTCTCGTCCCGGCGCCACCTTGGCCAAGCCGAAATCCAGGATTTTCGTCTGCCCGCGGCTGGTCAGGAAAATGTTCGCCGGCTTGACGTCGCGATGGATGATCCCCTTGGCGTGTGCCGCGTCTAGGGCGTCGGCGATTTGCAGGGCGTACTCGAGCAAATCTTCCGCCTTGATGGGCCCCGCGGCGATCCGATGCTTGAACGTCTGCCCCTCGAGCAACTGCATGGCGATGAAGGAGTGGCCGTCCGCCTCGTCAATCTCGTAAATGGTGCAGATATTCGGATGATCCAACGCCGAAGCAGTGCGCGCCTCGCGCTTGAAACGCTCCAGGGCCTGCGGGTCCTTGCTGAACTGCTCGGGCAGAAACTTGAGGGCGACGAATCGGCCGAGCTTGGTGTCCTCGGCTTTGAAGACCACGCCCATGCCGCCGCCACCCAATTGCTCAACAATCCGGTAGTGAGAAATTGTGCGATCCATCATTTTGGAGGTAATGTGCTTTCCCGGAAACGCGCTCTATCATACCGTTAAGGCAGGCCTTGCCGCAATAAAACTAGCCGGAGGCTAAGAAACCTGTCGTGCGTGCGCGTCCTGGCGATGAGGAGGAATTCATGCTGTGTGGCGAGGCCCAACTTGCGGAAGCTGTGGGGTAGTTGTACACTGGCTTTTCAGGGATGAATTCACTAAAGAGCGAGGTTGTCTTATGCCGTCTCCAATTCGCGCGCCGTGGGTAGAGAAGCGCACCGGTCCCATTGTCACGCAGATGCATTACGCTCGCCAGGGCGTCATCACGGAAGAAATGGAATACGTGGCGAAGCGAGAGAGCCTGCCGCCGGAAACCGTCCGGGACGAAGTCGCGCGCGGCCGCATGATCATTCCCGCCAACATCCGCCATGTGGAGCTGGAACCCATGGCGATCGGCGTCGCCGCCAAGTGCAAGATCAACTCCAACATAGGCAATTCCGCCAGCGCTTCGAACATCGATCAGGAACTCGAAAAGCTGCACACCTCGGTGCACTACGGCGCGGACACGGTAATGGATCTCTCCACGGGGGGAAATATCCACGACATTCGCGAAGCGATCCTGCGCGCCAGCCCTGTACCCATCGGCACCGTGCCGATTTACGAGGCCCTCGCCCGCGTCAGCAAGGTGCGCGATCTCACGGCGGAAATTATGTTGGAAGTTATCGAAGAGCAGGCGGCGCAAGGCGTGGATTACATGACCATCCACGCCGGCGTGCTGCGCGCGCACATTCCTCTGACGCGCAAGCGCATCACCGGCATCGTCAGCCGCGGTGGCGCCATCATGGCGCAGTGGAGCGTGGAAAATAACCAGGAGAATTTTCTCTACACCCACTTCGAGGACATTTGCAGGATTTTCCAGAAATATGACGTTTCGTTCTCGCTCGGTGACGGCCTGCGGCCCGGCTGCCTTGCGGACGCGAGCGACGAAGCCCAATTCGCGGAACTGAAAACGCTCGGCGAGCTAACCCGCAAAGCCTGGGAATACGATGTGCAGGTGATGATCGAGGGCCCCGGCCACATTCCCCTGGATCAGATCAAGCTCCAGGTGGACAAGGAAGTGGAGCTTTGCCACGAGGCGCCCTTCTACACCTTGGGACCGCTGGTGACTGACATCGCTCCCGGTTACGATCACATCACTTCGGCCATCGGCGCCGCCATGATTGGCTGGCACGGGGCGGCCATGCTCTGTTACGTGACCCCCAAGGAACATCTGGGCTTGCCCAACAAGGATGATGTGCGCCAGGGCATCATCGCCTACAAGATTGCCGCCCATGCTGCCGACGTCGCCCGGCACCGCCCCGGCGCCCGCGACCGCGACGACGCGCTCAGCTACGCCCGCTTTCTTTTCGATTGGAACCGCCAGTTCCAGCTTTCCCTCGATCCGGAAACGGCGCGCTCCATGCACGACGAAACGCTTCAGGACGAGTATTACAAGGAAGCCGCATTCTGCTCCATGTGCGGCCCCAAGTTCTGCTCCATGAACACTACGCAGGTCATGGAAAAACACCTGGGGATGGACCAGAAGGACCGCGAGCAGAAGTTTGTGGAGTTGTTGACGAAAGTGCAAGGCTGACGGATGAAGTTTAGTGAGCTGGTACGCGTACTGGAACGCGACGGATTTAGACTCTTTAAGGAAAAGGGATCAATTCGTTATTACACAAAACCTGGAGTTCCCCGGTTGGTCCGAATTGACTTCCATGGCTCGAAGGAAGTACCCACTGGAACCTGCCACGCAATCATGAAAGCAGCAGGGATTGAAGAGCGTGAGGAACGATGATTGACTTGAAGTTCTCATTGATTATCGAGGCGACGGACGACCCTAATTTCTTCGGATTTTATTCACCCGACCTTGAGGGCTTTACCGGGGTTGGAAACTCAATCGAAGACTGCCTGTACAAGGCACGATGGGGAATGGCAGAACACGTTTCATTGCTTCGCGAGCAGGGTTTGCCCGTTCCACCCGAGTCCAAAGATCCGAAGGTGACGATTCAAAATACCAAAACGGTCCCTGCATAAGTGACGACGGCGAGCGGTAACGCGACTGGTAATTCACCAAGTTCAGAAAACTGCCCATGGGTTTGTTTGAGGTAAAAGTAAAGCTGGCGAGTCTGGCCGCCCCTATGCGGACCGAGGAACTTTCGCTGCTGGTGGACGCTAGGTCGACTTTGTCCTGGATTCCACGAAATGTCCTCGAAAGGCTCGGCGCGGGATCTTTCTCTCGTATGCCATTCACCCGTGCCGATGGGCGGAGACTGGAACGGGACGTGACTTCGGTGCTATTGACGATTGACGGAAGAAAAGCTCCCGTCGAAGTTGCATTTGGGGAGCCGGGCGAGGAAGCCGTTCTGGGTGCGACGGCACTTGAGGGCTTGGGTTTGATGGTCGATCCAGTAGCGGAGAGACTCGTCCCCCGCGACTTGCTGGCTCTCGTGGAACATTAATGAGTTTTGTCCCTCGGACGCCCTGCGGCCCCTCCGAGCGGCAATCAATTAGGGCTTGAACGTAAATTTAAATTCCTAGTGCGGCTGAGCCGCAACCTGAAGCGGACTCTCCAGGCGCTCTGTGCTTTTCAAGCCTCAACACAGAGTTCACGGAGAACCTCCGTGATCTCTGTGTTGGGGCTTTCTGAGCACGGAGGTCACAGAGACAGTACACCCGGTAGGTGGCATTTCGTAAGTTCGTAAATCTCATATCCCAAGGAGGATTCTCGATGAACCAACCCACAGCACCCGAAGTTGTAAGGAAACCCCAGGGGGAATTGGCGGGAACGCCTCCGGCGGCCGCTGCCATGCCCAACCCCGGGCACCTTTTCCAGACTTTCAACGCTTATCAACAGACTGCCGCCATGAGGGCGGCGATTGATCTTGACGTCTTCACGGCCATCGGGGACAGGCAGACCACGGCGGAAGAAATTGCCCAACGCGCGGGCGCGGCCGAGCGCGGCATTCGCATCCTTTGTGATTACCTCACGGTGATGGGCTTCCTCACCAAAAAGGACTCCCATTACGGGCTGGCTCCGGATGCGGCCATGTTTCTCGATCGCCGCTCGCCCGCCTACATGGGCAGTGCTGCGCGCTTTCTGGACGCGCCCGAGATGCTCAAAGCCTTCGACGACCTTACGGGCGCGGTGCGCAAGGGCGGCACGATGATGGGCGAAGAGGGAACAGTGGGCGTCGAGAATCCGATTTGGGTGGAATTCGCCCGCTCCATGGCGCCCATGATGATGATGCCGGCCGAGTTGATTTCCCGATTGGTGAAAGCTGACAAGGGTGAAAAATGCCGCGTGCTCGATATCGCCGCCGGCCACGGGCTTTTCGGCATCGACATCGCCCGCCACAACCCGCAAGCCGAAATTGTGGCGCTCGACTGGGCAAGTGTTCTGGAAGTGGCCAAGGAGAATGCCCGGAAGTCCGGCGTCGCATCCCGCTACTCCACCATCGCCGGGAGCGCTTTTGAAGTTGAATTCGGCGAAGGTTACGATTTGGTCTTGCTGACGAACTTCCTACACCATTTCGATCCTCCCACCAACGAAGAGCTTTTGCGCAAAGTCTATGCCGCACTCGCGCCCGGCGGCCGCGCGGTGACGCTGGAATTTGTGCCCAACGACGATCGCGTCACACCGCCGGAAGCCGCCACCTTCAGCATGATCATGTTGGGTTCGACCCCGCATGGTGACGCTTACACCTATGCGGAATTCGACCGCATGTTCCGCAACGCTGGCTTCTCGCGTAGCGAACACTTCCGCCAGCCCCCGCTGCCGGAGTCGGTGATCATTTCGTACCCATAGCCCGGGGACGCGGCACAATTCACCTGAGATGGCCCGGCGCGACGGGTTTCGCTCTGGTAAAATTCCTGGTGAGGTTTTTCTTGAGATGACGATGTCGAACCGGGCGCCGGAACTTCAGCTTCGCGAGGAATTCAACCGCTGGGCGGAGGCGGGCCGCGGCGAAGAGATGGAGGAGAGCCACCTCCCCATCGTCGCCCCCACGCTCAAGCTCATGGATTTGCAACCTGCCGATCGCGTGCTGGATATTGGCTGCGGAAGCGGGTGGCTCGTCCGGCGCCTCGCCACGTACATACCGAACGGCTTGGCAGTGGGCATTGACGTGTCGGATGAGATGATCCGGCGGGCGCAGCTCGCGAGCGACGCCGTCCCCAACGCCCAATTCCTGCACGGAACCGCCGAAGAGATCCCCGCACCGCCGGGCTCTTTCAGCAAGGTTCTGTCTGTCGAGTCCGCGTACTACTGGCACGATCCGGCACGCGCCTTAGGCGAAATCTTTCGTGTGCTCGAGCCCGGCGGCGCCGCATGGATCTTGATCAATTACTACCGCGAGAACCCCGATGGTCATCAATGGAAGCTTCACTTCCAAATTCCCACGCATCTACTTTCTGCCGCAGAATGGCAGGACCACTTCAGCGCCGCGGGTTTTCGAGATGTTGAGGATCGCCGCATTCCTGACCCCTCGCCCACTCCCGAGGTTTACACCGGCCGATGGTTCCGTGATGCAGCCCAGATGCGCCGCTTCAAGGAGGAAGGAGCCCTGCTGATCACGGGGGTTAAACCCTAACCGGCGTGACATTCGATCAAACCTGATTTGGTCAATGACAGCGTTATGATGCCCGCCAGAGCTCCCAACCTTACGGATAAAGTGACAGGCCAGGATAGTAACTATGACCCTCCGCCATTTGTAGGTATAATCGATTTCCGATCATCTCGCGCGGGCCAGCCAAGTGTCTCAACCCGGCGACATTCCGGCGATCAGTTGCGGCGGGGGGCTAGCTCTTGCTTGAACAGTGGAACCGATGGCTTCAAAATCACCAGCGCCTGGCCGGGGGATTACTTTTTCTCACTGCCTATGTGGTCTTTTGCGGCACCCTTTCCAACCTGTTTGTTCACGACGACATTCCACAGGTTCTTGAAAACCCTTTCCTCCGGAACGTCGGCCAGTGGACACGCATCTTTACGGGATCCGTATGGTCGTTCCGCGGGCCGGCACAGCACGACAACATGTATCGGCCCCTCCAGTTCATTACTTATTGGGCCTTGTACCGTCTCGACGGCCCCAATCCCCTTGTTTTCCACCTATTCCTCTTGCTTTCCTATGCCGCCTCGGTGTGGCTGGTTTTCCGTCTGGCTTGCCATCTGTTGCCGAACTCCCTGACGGCCTTTGTAGGAGCTTTGCTCTGGGCGCTGCACCCCTTACACGTGGAAACCGCCGCGTGGATTTCCGCGCTCCCTGATTTGGGCGCAGCGTTCTTCTATCTGCTCGGCTTTCTCCTTTTTGTCCGCGCCGAACGATCAGCAGACCATCCCGCCGGCCACCACATACTTGCCGCTGCCGGCTTCCTTCCAGCATTGTTCTTCAAAGAAATGGCGCTCAGCTTCCCGCTTCTTATTTTGGTCTACTGGTTCTTCTTTCCCGGAAAAGATTCCTGGAGGAGCAAGGCTTCTCACTGGATGATCTACGCGGGCGCCGTGGCGGCTTACTCGGCCATTCGCATTGCGGTGCTGGGCCGTTTTTCGGAAGCGCCGCATTTGTTTCAGGCTTCCTGGCGCCTGGGGGCGGGAGCCGCGGGCCTGCTGGGCCAGAACGCCGAGCTTTTCTTCTGGCCCGTTCACCTTTCGATGTTCCGTTCGTTTAACCTGGCAACAAGCCTGCGTTCGCCCTGGCCCGAGGTCTCTCTGCTCCTTCTCCTGACGGCGCTTTTCCTTCGCAAGCGGGAACCGATGGTGGGATTCCTGATCATGTGGTGGGGAGTGACGCTGTTGCCCTGCCTGGATATCCGCCAAGTGAGCTCGGCGGTGGCAGACCGCTTCTCGTTACTGCCCACGGTGGGCCCTTGCCTGGCCCTCGCGTACATCGCCTTGGATTGGTTACCACGCCACGTGGCATGGCCGCAAACCACCCCTGCCCTGGTCTCGGCTGTGGTGGTTCTGATGGCCCTGTGGATTGTCCAGGATGTGCGTTCGGTCCGCCACTGGCACGATAATGTCTCCTTGTGGGACCAGGCCTACCTGGCCGCACCCGACTCCGCCGTGGCCCACATGCTGCGAGGTGCATTGCTTCAGGAGAGGGACGGGAAACTGGACGCGGCCGCCGACGAGTATAAGCTCGCTCTCAAGCTCAATCAGGCCAGTGAACGGCCACTGCCTGGGGTTGCCGCAGAATGTTACGTGTTGCTCGGCCGAGTTGCCAACCTTCAGGGCCGGATGCAAGAAGGCGTCGATGATTACAACCAAGCACTCCGGGCGGTGCCTGGCTACAGCCTCGCCTACAAAGCTCTGGGCATCGTCTATTTCCCGCGCGGCGACTATGCCCAAGCGAAGGTGTATTTCCAGAAGGCGGTGGAACTGGATCCCCAAGAGGAGGAGTCGCGCTTTTATCTGGGGACTTGCTATTTGAAGCTCGGCGAGCCCCGCAAGGCTGCCGCGCAATTTCGTGCAGCTCGCGAGATTGATACCACTTATATTCAAGCTTACGAGGCCGAAGCTCGTGCACTGGAAGCGGCGGGCGATAAGGCGGAGGCGGCCCGCGTCCGGGCACTCGTCAAGAAACCCTAGCGGCGCCACGAGCACCGAGATTCTCTATGGACCCGTCGCCTGCAAAGCTGCACCATTATGTGGTTTGGTCGCTCATGGCCCTGGCGTTGTTTTACGCCATCCTCGCCGGATTGCGCACGGTGGCTGATTTCGATTTAGGTTGGCAACTGGCGACGGGGCGATATATTGCCCAGCACAGGCAGATTCCCTACACTGATGTTTTTTCTTACACCATCCCAGGAAAAGAATGGATTTACCCGCCTTTTTCCGGCGTGGTGATGTACGCATTATATGCGCTCGGAGGTTTCGCCGCGCTTTCGTGGCTGAGCGCGGCAGCTTGCGGCGCCACGATCGCCCTGCTTTTGCGACGAGCTAGCGCCATCACCGCAGCCTTGGCAGTCGTGGCGGTTCCGGCGATCAGTATCGCCACGACGCCGCGTGCCGAACTGTTTACCACGGTTTTGTTTGCCGCCTTTATTGCCATCTTGTGGCGCCAGTTTCAAGGTGAGCGGACCTGGCTATGGCTGCTCCCTCTGCTCATGCTGGCGTGGGTCAACTTGCATCTGGGCTTCATTGCGGGCCTGGCGATGATGGGGGCATACGTGATGCTCGAGCTGCTGGAGTTGCCCTTCGCCAGCCGCCGCAATGCGGCATTGACGCGAATGCGGCGCGCCGCGCCCTGGCTCCTGGCGACGGGCCTCGCGACCTTGCTGAACCCCTGGGGGCCGCGCCTCTATGTGGCGATCGCCCGGCAACAGCGCAGCATGCAAGAGCTCGGTGGTTTCATCAACTGGTGGCTGAAGCCCTATACTTCACTCGCCGCATTGCGAGGAGCCCTCAACTGGCACGATCCCGACAGCAGTTATTGGTGGTTGGCAGCAGCCATGATCGTGGCGGTCCTCGTTGCGCTCTGGCGAAAGCAGTTGGGCGTGGCCGTGCTGCTGGCGGGGGCTACGTATCTTTCGCTTGACCGTCTGCGTTACCAGGGATTGTTTGCCTGCTTGGCCGTGACCCTCGGCGGCACGGTTCTCTCCGGCCTGGCGCTGCCGGAATGGAGTACGCGCGCCAGGCGCCTTATCGAAACCGGGCTGGGCCGCGGCTCGTTGGGTTCCCTGGGGCTGGCGCGACTCCTTCTCCTGGGCGGAACGCTCTTGCTGGTTATGACCCGCTGCGGGGACCTGGCATGGAATCGCTATTATTTATTCGCCGGCCAGCTTTCCTTGTTTGGAACCGGCGTCACCTGGTGGTACCCCGAACAGGCTACCGCCTTCTTGCTCCGCGAGCGCCTACCGCGCAATATCTTCAACGATTTTAACCAGGGGGGCTATCTCACCTGGCGCATTGGTCCCGAGTACCCGGATTATGTGGACGGCAGGCTGATCCCCTTCGGAGCCCCTTTCCTCACCCATCAACGGGACCTGATGCAGCAGCCGCCGGAGTCGATGGAATGGCAGCGTGAAGCCGACCTTCGCAACATCAACACCATCCTGATCTCGGTGGCACGTTACGGCGGCCTCGGGAATTTCCCGCTCCAGCAGTTCTGCGCGAGCGAAACCTGGCGCCCCGTCTACCTCGATGAGGTGGCAGCTATCTTCGTGCGCAACCGGCCGGAAAATGCCGGGTGGATCAACCACCTCCAGATCGATTGCGCGACGGTTCGTATCGACCCTCCACCCACCGTGGCGATGGGCTCGCGAGCGCGCCAAAACGCCGAGCTGTTCAATTTCTATGCCAACGCCGGAGCGGTGCTTTATGTGCTGGGCCGAGGAGGAGATGCGCTGAAGTACTTGCAATCCGCCGAGACGATATTCCCGGATGACAGTAATCTGCATTTGACCCTCGGGCAACTTTTCCAGAACTATGACCGCTGGGGCTTGGCGGAGCAAGAGTACCGGGCAGCCGTGCAGCTCCGGCCGTCTGACATGGGCTGGTTTCTGCTGGGCCGGCTGTACATCCACAACCGGCGCTATGATGAGGCGGCGAAGGCGTACGCCCATGCCGCCGAACTCTCCTATCAAGCCTGCGAGCGGTATCTCACGCTGGGTGAGCTTTACGTCCAGATGCGGCGGCCCGACGAAGCCCTGAAAGCCTTTGCACGCGCGGTCCGTCTGAGTCCCTATTCAAGCAACTCCCCGTGGGGGAGTTCGTTCTACGCTCGCGTGGCGGCGGGACGGGCGCGTGCCTGGCAGAGCCAAGGCGATGTCGATCGCGCCATCCAATTCCAGAAACAAGCGGTGGAACTCACACCGGATGATCCGGCGCGCTGGACGCAACTGGCAGAGCTGTATAAAACGCAGGGCCGCGCCGACCTGGCGCAACAGGCTGACCAGCGCGCCGCGGAACTGCACTCGAAATGAAACGCCGGGGAGTTGAACTTTGTTGACCCGCCTGGATGGTCTTCTTAAGAAGTATCAGGCCTTAAGCAGTTGGCTACTGGTCCTTGTGGCGGCGGCCGTTTACCAGGGAGCTTTGGCTTGCGGGTTTGTTTATGACGACGTTCACCTGATCCTGCAAAACCCCTTCCTGAAGAATCCGCTCCTGTGGCGGCGGATTTTTCTGGGGTCGTTGTTTTCCTTTGACGGGCCCAGTGCCCAGACGGGTTTTTACCGGCCCCTGACGATCTTCTCTTATTGGCTCATCTGCCGGGTGGCCGGCTTTAATCCCGCCGCGTACCACGTGGTCCTGCTCGTCCTCTACGCCCTCAGCGTTTGGATTGTGTACCGGATCGGCGCGAAGCTCCTCCAGAACGACTTGGCAGCGTTTGCGGGCGCGTTGCTCTGGGCAGTGCTTCCATTGCATGTTGAGGTGGTTGCCTGGGTCTCCTCGATTTCGGACGTCGGATGCACGCTCTTCTGTTTGCTGGGATTTTGGATGTTCTTGCGGGCTGAAGACCACTCGCCGGCGAGCTTCCCATGGCACGCTGCGGCCGCAGCCGTCTATTTTCCAGCGCTGTTCTTCAAGGAGATGGCGTTCAGTTTCCCGCTTCTCCTGCTGGCTTACTGGTTCTGCTATCCTTCCGCGGAGTCCTGGTCCCGCCGGGCGCTCCACTGGCTTCCCTATGTGGCGGCCGCCACGATTTGCGTGGTCATCCGCGTAACCGTGATGGGCAAGTTTTCTGAAACCTCCCCTCTACGGAATGTCAATTCGCAGGTGGCCTGGGCGGCTGTGGGATTGCTGGGGCAACATGCCAAGCTTTTTTTCTGGCCTTTTAACCTCAGCGAATTCCGCGATTTCGATCTCACGGCCAGCTTGCGTTCGCCTTGGCCCTGGGTCGCGCTGTTGGTCATCGCTGTTGCCTGCGTGTGGCGCCACCGCAATCCCCGCTTGAGCTTCCTGGTGCTCTGGTGGGTGGTCACGCTCTTGCCCTGTCTTAACTATCGCACGCTCACTATCCCGCTCATTGCCGATCGATTCTCCTACTTAGCCTCCGTTGGTCCTTGCCTGGCACTCGCATACCTGGCATTCGGTTGGTTACCCCTGCACGATCCGAAGGTCGGTCACGCGTGGGTTGCCGCGGGAGCCCTGGCGGCCGTGGCGACGCTCTGGGCGACCCAAACCGTGCGGATGGTTCCTCATTGGCGCGACAATGATGCGTTGTTTGACTACTCGCTCCGGGTTTCGCCCAATACCGCGGAAGTCCATGTCACCCACGGCGTGGTCTTGCAATTGCGAGATAATAATCTGGATGGCGCTGCCCGTGAATTCCGGACCGCCCTGCGGCTGAATGCTCAAAGCCTTCAGCCTTCTCCCGCGGTGACCTACGACTCCTACATCGGGCTGGGCCAAGTGGCCCTCAATCAGGGTCGCCAGCCGGAGGCACTTGACTACTTTAACCAAGCCGTCCACCTGATGCCGAACTCCAACTTCGCTTACAACGTGCTGGGTTCGGTCTACTTCCCGCAAGGTGACTACGCGCGCGCGGCGGAATACTTTGAGCAGGCGGTCCGCGTGAACCCGCAGGACCTGGGGGCGCGATTCTTCCTGGGAACATGTTGGATGAAACTGGGCAAGCCGGCACAGGCGGCGCAACAATTCCACGCGGCGGGCGAAGTGGACCCCACCTATTTCCAGGCGTTCGTGGCAGAGGCGGCGGCACTGGAAGCGGCAGGCAATAAGGCGGAGGCGGCGCGCGTCCGGGCATTGATCCCGAAACACTAGCTGCATCATGGGAACGGCAGTAACGAAGGCGGCGGATTGCTCTCGTGAGGGTCGATGATATTGGCGTGTGGGTTATTCTATGGTGGGTCCTCAGAAGTATCGGGGGAGTTGAACATTGTTGACCCGTTTCGATGGTCTTCTTAAGAAGTATCAGGCCTTGAGCAGTTGGCTGCTGATGCTTGTGGCGGTCATCATCTACCAGGGAGTTTTGAGTTGCGGATTTGTTTCTGACGACGTTGAGCAGATCCTTCAGAACCCCTTCGTTAAGAATTCGCACTTGTGGAGGCGGATTTTCGAGGGGCGGGTGTGGTCGTTCGCCGGGGGCCTTTCGCAGACCAATTTCTACAGGCCGCTGCATATCTTTTCTTATTGGCTCGTCTGCCGGGTAGCCGGCCTCAATCCCTTTGCCTACCACTCGTTGCAACTCATCCTCTACGCCCTCAGCGTTTGGATTGTGTACCGGCTCGGCCGGAAGCTCCTTCAGAACGACTTGGCAGCGTTTGCGGGCGCTTTGCTCTGGGCGTTGCATCCGTTGCATGTTGAGGCGGTTGCCTGGGCTGCCGCGATTCCTGAAATTGGGTGTGCACTCTTCTGTTTGCTGGGGTTCTGGATGTTTTTGCGGGCTGAGGACCATTCGCCGGCGAGCTTCCCATGGCACGCTGCGGCCGCAGCCGTCTATTTTCCAGCGCTGTTCTTCAAGGAGATGGCGTTCAGTTTCCCGCTTCTCCTGTTGGCTTACTGGTTCTGCTATCCTTCCGCGGAGTCCTGGTTCCGGCGGGCGCTCCACTGGCTTCCCTATGTGGCGGCCGTCGTGGTTTGCGTGGTCATCCGCGTGACCGTAATGGGCAACTTTTCTGGAACCTCCCCTCTACGGAATGTCAATTCGCAGGTGGCCTGGGCGGCTGTGGGATTGCTGGGGCAACATGCCAAGCTTTTTTTCTGGCCCTTTAACCTCAGTGAATTCCGCGATTTCGACCTCACGGCCAGCTTGCGTTCGCCCTGGCCCTGGCTTACGCTGTTGGTTCTTGTTGTCGCGTGCTTGGGGCGCCACCGCGAACCCCGAGTGAGCTTCCTGGTGCTCTGGTGGTTCGTCATGCTCCTGCCCTGCCTCAACTTTCATCACCTCAGTGTCCCGCTGGTTGCGGATCGATTCTCCTATTTGCCCTCCGTGGGTCTTTGTCTGGCACTGGGATACCTGACTTTCGGCTGGGCTCCGCTGCACTTTCCGAATAAATATCTTGCAGGGGTAGCCGTCACTGCACTGGCGGCCGTGGCGGTGCTCTGGGCGGCCCAGACCGTGCGGACCATCCCTCACTGGCACGACAACGATGCGCTGTCTCGCTACGCGCTCCGAGTTTCGCCCAATGCCGCCGAGGTACATGCCTTCCACGGCGTGGCCTTGCAATTCCAAGAAAGAGACTTTGATGGCGCTGCCCGTGAATTCCGGACCGCCCTGCGGCTGAATGCTCAAAGCCTCCAGCCTTCTCCCGCGGTGACCTACAACTCCTACATCGGGCTGGGCCAGGTGGCCCTCAATCAGGGTCGCGAGCCGGAGGCACTCGACTACTTTAACCAGGCGGTCCACCTGATGCCCAATTCCGACTTTGCTTACAATGTGCTGGGTTCGGTCTACTTCCCGCAAGGTGACTACGCGCGTGCGGCGGAATACTTTGAGCAGGCGGTCCGCGTGAACCCGCAGGACCTGGGGGCGCGATTCTTCCTGGGAACATGTTGGATGAAACTGGGCAAGCCGACGCAGGCGGCAGGCGAGTTCCGTGCCGCACGGGAAGTCGATCCGGATTACTTTCAAGCTTATGAGGCTGAGGCTCGTGCCCTGGAAGCCGCAGGCGACCAGGCGGGCGCGGCGGAAGTTCGACGCCTGATGGCCCAGCACTAAGGAGAGCGAGAGCCCAGGGAGAAAAAGCCGAATTGGAAGCCTTGCTGAACCGCTGGAATGAAGAAATCGGCAGGCACTCGCGCCTCGCGGGTGGAGTGCTGTTCCTGATCACTTTCGTGATCCTCCGGGGTTCCCTGACCGGAGCGTTTGTCTTTGACGATATTCCGCAAATCCTCCAGAACCCCTACCTGGCAAACGCAAACTACTGGCAGCAGGTCTTTCGGGGCGCCATCGATCCTTTTCGCGGCCCGGCGACGCACGCCAATTATTACCGCCCGCTGCAATTCCTGTGCTACTGGGCACTGGACAGGATCGCCGGGCTGAACCCCCAGACCTTCCACTTGTTTCATCTCTGCCTTTGCGCCGGCACCGTGTGGCTGCTCTTTCTCATGGGGCGGGAATTGTTGGGTCACGATTTGGCAGCCTACGCGGGAGCATTGCTTTGGGCGGTGCACCCTCTGCACGTGGAAGTGGTTGCCTGGATTGCCGCCCTTCCGGACGCGGGTGCGGCTTTCTTCATGATCGGGAGCTTTGGGCTCTTCCTGCGGGCGGAGAAGCAGGGCGCCCACCCGCTGGCGCGTCACGCTCTGGCGGCGTTGGTTTATCTCCCAGCCCTTTTCTTCAAGGAGGTGGCGCTTTGTTTTCCGCTCCTGGTCATCGCCTACTGGGTATTCCTGGGCGCGAAGGAGCCGTGGTCCCGCCGTGCGGCGCGATGGTTGCCTTACGCGCTCGCGGTGGCAGGGTACGTGGCGGCGCGGATCGCGGCGCTGGGCCGCTTTTCTACAGCTCCACAGCCCGGGGGGATCTCGCTGCGCATAATTGCTGTGGCCCTTGGGGTTCTTGGGCACCAAGCCAAGAACTTCTTTTGGCCCGTCAATCTAAACTTGGCGCGCACTTTTGATTTATCCGCCAGCCTGCATTCACCGTGGCCTTGGCTGAGCTTGCTGGCGATCCTCGCGGCGTTCGTCCTGCGGAAGCGGCAACCCGTGCTCGGGTTCCTCATGGCGTGGTGGGCGATAACGATTTTACCTTGCCTGGACGTTCGGCAGGTTGTCGGCCTTCCGATGGCGGACCGCTTCTCCTATTTGCCTTCCGTGGGGCCGTGCCTGGCCATCGCCTTTGCTGCCCTCGTGCTGGCGCCACAGCGTCTGGCGCGCCTTGAACCCGCCCGCGTGCTGGTTCCCGCTTTGCTCGTGCTGCTGGGGTTGTGGACCGTCCAGGACATTCGCAACGTCCCCAACTGGCATGACGACGCAGCGCTTTGGAACCACACGGCGAGCGCGGCTCCTGATTCACCTTTGGCGCACATGTTTCTGGGGATAATCTTGGAGCATCAAAAGGGCGACTTCGACGGCGCTGCCCGGGAATACCAGACCGCGCTGCGGCTGAACGAAGTGAGCTTCAACCCCACTGCCGGGATGGTGTACGAGTGCGACGTCGGTTTGGGACGCATCGCTCTGATGAAAAATCGCGCCCCGATCGCTCTCTCTTACTTCGAAAAGGCTGTCCAGGTGGCCCCGGCCCTCAGTCCGGCTTACCGGGCGCTTGGCCAGCTTTATTTTCCCCAGGGAGATTACGCCAAAGCGGCGGAATATTTCGTGCGAGTCGTAAAGATCGATCCGCAAGACGTCGAGGCCCGATTTTATCTCGGCACATGCTGGATGAAACTGGGCCAGCCGGCGCAGGCGGCGGAACAATTCCACGCCGCGCGCGTAGTGGCCCCCGACTATTCCCAAGCCTATACGGCAGAAGCGAAGGCGCTGGAAGCGGCAGGCGACAAGGCAGGCGCCGCGCGCGTCCGCAGCGAAAAGCCCGCGGAGTAAATTCTTCGCGGGCTGGCGCGGACGCTCGCGCTTTCTGCTGCGCGAAGCCGCTTTGGCCGTGCGCAACGGAATGAGCGAAGCGGGCGCGCTAAGGGCTCTGACCGTGAACCCCGCACTCGGAAAGACAGGCCTTGCACGCGCGTCCCCAAGCGGTCATTTCCTAACTATGGCCCCTAGTGATATGCGAAAAAGAAAGACCCACTAGCTAGTTGCTCAGGCTCAGGGAAGCCTTGCTTCTATCGAATTTCACCTTGCTGCGCCACACCCGCCCATCCCAATTGTCGCCGATGCGCGCGAAAAGCTGCTGGGCAAATTCCTTGTCGCCTTCGCGGACGGCCATATAGGCGAGAGCATTTCGCTGGTAGTTAGTGCTGCCGTAGAGCTGTTCCAGCGCCGCGAAGCCTTGTTTCACTCGATCCCATGAGATCGCGGGCGCCTGCGCGTGGGCTTTGCAGCAGTTCAGAATGAAAGCCACATGAAAGTAAATAAAGTCGCCTTCCTGTCCCCCCACGCGGTCCGCCATGGTCTCGGCAAAAGCCTCGGTATCTCCGGGCTTGCCATCCCATTTGGGCAGCAGATAGTTGGCGTAACTATCGTAAAAATAGTAATAAGCGGGTTCGACGGTATAGGCTTGCTCCAGTAACTGCTCCGCCTGCTTCTTATCCCAATCCTGGGCCAGCGCCACGGTCTGCATCACATGATACCAATGAGGGTCCTGGGTGGAGAATGACCGCGCCTGCACCAGCGTATCTTTCGCCTTTTGCACCCTTTCTCCGAAGAGCTTCCAGCCCTCGGCGGTCACGGTGTCGGCCATTCCATTACCGCGAGCTTTCCACGCAAAACCCAAATAGGCTCCCGCCAGTGCCACCCGGGGAGTGCTGGAGTCAGTGCGGAATGCGATCCAACGCTTCAAGCGCTCCATGTGCGCGTTCCAATCCGCGTCGGTGGAGGTCATCGAGCCCGGACTGCCGATGACCCCATAATAGGTTTTCAGCTTCCACCCGCCACCCCGAAATCGGGATTTTTCCGTGCGCGCGGCGTCGGCGATTTCTTCCAGCCGGGCAAAATTCTCTTGATAAAAGAGATTATGTATGGCGGTTTTGTAGACCCTCGCCGATTGCGACTCCGCGAGTGTCCCTTCCTCGTCCTCGGAGGGCAAGGATGTCTGAAAAGTGAAAGTGCGTATCGAAAGTGGCCGCTTGATTTCCCTGCGATCTTGCGCAGAGACGGGAAAGATAGTGATGGCGCAGAAGATGAGAGCGTGCGTGGCAGGCTTGCTCAAGAGCATGAGAACACCCCCTGAACAAATGACGCGCCGTAGGTTAGCACACTTTGGACATGAGGGCGTAGTGTAGACGTAGGCACATAGGCATGGACGTGGGCGCACTTTGCCCTCGTCTGCGCCTCGTCATCGGGCCCCGTGTACGGCGCGGCTTTGCCATGGCCATCCAACGCTGGTGCTCTGACCGCTGGCGTCGCTTTCGGAGTGCGGGAACTCGGTCCCGCCTTTTGCAGCCGGTGACTCGTCACCGGTGCGAAGGTACGCCGCGACGAGTCGCGGCGAGCAAAAGCGGCGATCCGTCAACTGACGGACCGCACTCCGAAAGACAGGCCTTGCACCCGCGTCCCCTAGCGGTCGTCTCCCGATTTAGTGCCGCGGAGGAGGGCCAAAGACGCCCATCTCTGCTACCCATTGCGTGTAACTACAAAAAGAGCTACATTGGGAATGAAATGGAAATGAAATACGAATGGGACGAATCCATGAGGAAGGGGAATCGACGTGAACAAAAAATCTATCAAAAGCGACTTGGCGCGAATTGACCGCATGCGGGATGCCGATATTGACTATTCGGACATTCCGCCGCTCGATCGGACGTTTCTCAAAAAGGCCACGACGGCTTGGCCCCCGGCGAAAAGGCAATTGACGATTCGTCTCGATGCGGACGTGCTCGATTGGCTCAAGGGTCAGGGCAGGGGCTACCAGACGCGCATTAACCGCATTCTGCGCGTGGTGATGGAGAGTCAGCCCCCCGCGAGGTGAGGGGATTAACTCCCCTACAGGCCTTGCACCCGCGTCCCCCAGCGGTCATTTCCCGATCTCGTGCCACGGAATAAGGCGGCGAAAAAGGTGGGTTGACTTTCGTTCGCAATTATGCGAACATCTGCGGGATCAACATGCCGGCAGTTGAAGTTATCTTCTACCAGGACGCGCCGGGCAAAATACCACCTCTGGTGGAGTGGCTGGATACCCTTTCACCCAAGGCGCGGGTTAAATGCCTGGTGCGGCTCAAACGGCTGGAAGACCTGGGGCACGAGCTGCGGCGTCCCGAGGCGGATTTCCTCCGCGATGGAATTTATGAGTTACGGGCGAGCTACCAGGGAGTTCACTACCGGATGCTGTAGTTTTTTCATGGAGGAAAAGCCGTAGTGGTGACGCACGGTCTGGCGAAGGAACGGGAAGTGCCCAAACAGGAAATCGACAAGGCGATCCGAGCCAAGTCCACTTTCGAGCTGAACCCGGCTGCTCACACCTTTAGGCCAGGGAGGTAACAGATGAAAAAGAAGCGGCAATTCAATTCACCGGCTTTGCAGTTTGCGTATGAGCGCTACGTGGGCGCGGATCGGGAATTAAAGGCGGCTTTCGAGGAAGACCTCGCCGCGGCGGATGTCGCCAGCCAGATCTACAAGCTCCGCAGCCGGTCGGGTCTTAGCCAACGCCAACTCGCCGCCAAGGTGGGAACCACCGCTTCCGTCATTTGCCGCCTGGAGGATGCTGACTACGAAGGGCATTCACTTTCGATGCTCCGGCGAATCGCCACAGCTTTAGGCCGAGAGGTGAAAATTGTCTTCGTCCCCTCCCGTCGTCGGGCGACTGCCTGACTAAGAGGAGGTAAGCAGATGTAGGCGTGCTTTACCTTGACCTGCGGCTCCTCATCTGGCCCCGTGTACGTAGCGGCTTTCCCATGGCCTTCAAACGCGGGTCCTCTGACCGCTGGCGTCGCTTTCGGAGTGCGGGAACTCGGTCCCGCCTTTTGCAGCCGGTGACTCGTCACCGGTGCGAAGGTACGCCGCGACGAGTCGCGGCGAGCAAAAGCGGCGATCCGTCAACTGACGGACCGCACTCCGAAAGACAGGCCTTGCACCCGCCTCCCCAAGCGGTCATTTCCCGATCCAGTGCCTCTTTCGTAGCGGCGGGTTTACCCCGCCATTTTCGCGGCGGTATTACGCCGCCATATGGCGAGGTAAACTCGCCGCTACATGTCGGTGGCGAGGTAAACTCGCCGCTACGATGATAGAATCGCGCCATGCCCACCTCATACTTCGTCCGCAAGCGGAATCGCTTACCCCGCTCCTGCTACTTGGGCCGCCAGTGGTATTTCATCACCGCGTGTACAGGATTGGGCCACGCGCACTTTTCCAGTGGCCAATTGGTGAGATTATTGCTGGATCTCTTACGAGCGCAGTGCTCTTCCTGCTCCTTCAATGTCTATGCCTATTGCTTTATGCCTAACCATGTACACCTCGAACTCGTTGGCCTTTCCGACAACTCGGATGCAATCCTGCTCCTTCACAACTTCAAGGGAAACGCGACGTCACAAGCACGCGCCCTGGGCATTCGCAGCCTCTGGGAGAAAGGTTTCTACGACCACATCATGAGAGACGATGACGATGAAAACGCGGTGGCATGGTACATCTTCAACAACCCGGTTAGAAAAGGGCTCGTGAAGGACCCGCGCGATTGGCGGTATTCGGGCTCGTGGATGTTTGATTGGAAGAAAGCCGTCGCCCCCATTGAACAGTACAACCCACCCTGGAAGGGTGTTTCGTAGCGGCGGGTTTACCCCGCCATTTTCGCGGCGGCTATACGCCGCCACATGGCGAGGTGAACTCGCCGCTACGATTCGGAGTCATCTGGCCCCGTGTACGGAGCGGCTTTCCCATGGCCATCCAACGCCGGTGCTCTGATCGCTGGCGTCGCCGACGCCACAGGCCGCCCCTGATCGGCCTCGCACCCTTCGTAGCGGCGGGTTTACCCCGCCATTTTCGCGGCGGCATTACGCCGCCACATGGCGAGGTGAACTCGCCGCTACGATTCGGAGTCATCTGGCCCCGTGTGCGGAGCGGCTTTCCCATGGCCATCAAACGCGGGTGCGCTGATCGGGGGCGTCGCTTTCGGAATGCGGGAGCTCGCTCCCGCTTTTTGCAGCCGGTGACTCGTCACCGGTGCGAAGGTACGCCGCGACGAGTCGCGGCGAGCTGTCGATTGCTGTTTGAAAACGCAAAGCGCGTAGCCCAAAGGTAGGTGTTGCGCCGAGGGGGGCGCGTTTTGCGGAAATGGAGGTTTGCGGGCGCCGGAGCAGAAAGCAGGCAGCCCCAGCAGGTTGAACCTAAAAGCTACCGGCGGCGAGTCCGATGCGCCAGCGTCGCCGGCTTGGGGACTTGACTTGGTAAACGATCAGCTTCCTCCGGCTCCACGTCCGCCACTTTCGCCAGAACCTTCTCGAAGTGCTGTCGCTTTCCACGGCGCGCCCGTTCTTGTAAGTAGGCAAGCGTCTTAAGCGATGCAATCTTTTCGCCCACCGCGGAACTAATCACTTGATTGATCGACACGCCTTCACGGCGCGCCAACTCTCGCAACTCGCGATGCAGCGACTCCGGGATACGCAAACTCAGTGTACTCATGGTCGAACCTCCAGACGCCGAAGGAACTCGAAAGGGCTGAGAATTCCAATGCCAAAGCTGGCGGCAGGTTCGAAATGCCGGCCGTTATGCGTCACAATCGCCGCGCACTTCCGTCAACCACTGGCAACCTCCGTGCGCAGCCTGTCCCATAGCTGTTGCTCGCGCAGATGAGCGTCGTTGGCGAGCACGCGCTCGTCGGCGCTCAGGTCGGCGAGAAACCGGAAGCCCGATGCGCAAGCGGCGCAGATTCTTTCACGGTCAATCTCTTCGGTGCGTCGCACCAGGTCGCGCAAGTCGTCCCAGTTGAATTCTCTGCCTTCCTCGAATTTCCTCATGAGGCGCGCAGGATCGAATTTATCGCCCGCCTGCCAGAGTTTCAGCACCACAAGGCGGCGGACGAGTGCTTGGTCCAGCAGTCTTGTGGCGAACACGCCGAGGTCGTAGATATCGCGCGCCTTGTTGCGCTGATAACACGCACGTATCTTTTCAGCAAGAATTTCGGGCAGCGCCAGACAGGTGATCTCGGTGGGAGCGAAAGGCAAGAGTCTGAAATAACCCTGTTCGCATTGCGGTCGACGCTCCGGCACCAGCGTCGGCGTCTCACGGCGGCTGATCTGCAGTTTTATCTCGCTATCACCTGCCCCATTCCATTCATGCGAATACGTCGGATTCACACCCCATGATAGACCGTCCAAGGTCTCGTAGTAGGTGTCGTCAGGAATATGGAACTTGATCCCATGGAATTCCTCCTCGAAGGCCCCCATCATGGCGAGGATGACATCTTCGTGGTCGTGCTCCGCGAGCGCGGTGAAATCCATATCCGTCGAAAACCGCCCCTGGCTTCCGAGGAACATTTTGCGCAGGCAAGTGCCGCCCTTAAAGGCGAGCCGGTCCAGAATGCCGCGCTCGGAGAGAAGCTGGAGCAGAAAGGTCAACACGATTTCCTTCTCGGCGACCATCATGTCGCGAAGACCGGATTGATTGGAGTAGCGCCGCACGTCGGGTTGTGTGAGCATGGTCAGGCGTCCTTCTTCAGCGTTTTTCGTCGGCCAAGTCCGGCACTCTCGAGCAGTTCCTCGCGCGGCACGTTGACGAACAGATGCCAAGTCTTGTCATAACCGATAGCGTCTCGCACCTTGCTCGTAGGGTTCGGCCCCATCCACGTCCGGGGGCCACTTGCGGCAAGGCGGAGCAGCCGTTCGCGGACATCGGCGGGGATCTCCGCGTTCACATGATCCATCACCCAGCCGAACCTGCGGACCAGCGCCGTCGAATCGATCCGTTCGAGGTAGTCTGCTGCCTTCGGCCAATCGAAACGGTGGCTCGCCGATGCTAGAATGGAGGTGGCCTCTCCCACACCCCCGGCCAGCGCCGGCCGGTCGATGCAGTCGATCGCCGTCTTCTCGCGGTCGGACATCATGATCTTGTAACCGAATGCATCGACAGGACCGAATCCGAAAAATTTGGCAGGCTTGGGATTGACGACCCGCACCCGTCCCTCCCCCACCTGCCTGGCCCGTAGGTGCACCGGCGTCACCACGAAGATTACCCGGCGATGTTGCGTTGTCAGCCCATAATGTCCGGCCGCGCTGCCATATCCGATATAGTAGGGATCGGCGATACGGCTCGCGAGCGCGAGCAGATTGGTTTCGCCCAGCGCATCGGGTCCCTCGTCGGGTGGGATGACGAGGTATTCACCCCAACTCGCCCGCTCCAGCCAGCCTTTCCGGCGCAGGGATTCAATCACGTTGTCCGCCGCCTTGGTGGTGGCGCCCAGCAGTTTGATAATCTCCGTCCGGCTCACCTCCCGCCGTTTGTGTTCGGCAAGGGCAAGCACGACCCGGCATTCCTGAGGCCCTAATGTCCGGATGGTGGAATTCATCATATTGTTAATCACAAAACCCCCTCATGAAGGGGGTTTTGATAAACAAAATAGCATGGCAACCCTTTTATGTAAATATTTATTTTCACGAAACCCCCTTATAAGGGGGGTTTTGTTACATAAAATATAAATGCCTGATCTGGTGGCATCGCACAGAGCAGTTTTCGATAAAAGACAAGTTATTCGAGCGTTAGTCGCAAACCATGCAGAGGTTTGCGCTGTCATCGGTCAAGGTCCGACCCTGAGGACACACACATCAGATTCGCAAACTGGTAGTGGGTCAATTTGGTGTACAGGCGGCTTTATCCGTCAGCCGTCGGACCATGTGGGGAGGTAAACTCGCCGCTACGAAATCAAATTTACCCGCTACCCCCAAACTATCCCGCTACCCGTCATGATGAGCATCGGGGTATAATACTTTCCTCCCGCGGGGCCAGGAATCAGCTTGTCGGGCATTGCGGCAAGAAGAGGCTGGGGTATGGGATTCATCGAGAATCGCTTCGAGAAAAATTTCGTCATCACGTCGGTGGACTATCTCTTCAACTGGGCGCGCAAATCCTCGCTCTGGCCGCTGACCTTCGGGCTGGCGTGCTGCGCGATTGAGATGATCGCTTCCACCACCTCGCGGTTCGATATGGCGCGCTTCGGCGCCGAGGTCTTTCGCCCCAGCCCTCGTCAGGCCGACTTGATGATCGTGGCGGGCACCGTGACGCTGAAGATGGCGCCGGTGGTCAAACGCATCTGGGAGCAGATGCCCGACCCCAAGTGGTGCATCTCCATGGGAGCCTGCTCCAGCGTGGGCGGACCTTTCAATACTTATGCCGTCTTGCAGGGCGTGGATAAAATCGTGCCCGTGGATGTCTACGTGGTGGGCTGCCCACCGCGCCCGGAGAACCTCTTTTACGCCCTGCTGAAACTGCAAGAGAAAATCGACAACATGACGCTGGGGAAGCGGCCTACCAACGTCCGCTTGGACGAGAGCATGATCGAGGATTTTACGAAATCCATCCGCATCGGCAAGGCGGGAACACCGGAACTCGTGCAGATTGGCTGAGCCGGCCTTTTTGCATTTTAGATTTTTGATTTTAGACTTTGGATTGAGGGGGCGCGCCAGCCGGCATTGGCGCAGTTTGATGTTCAGGGGGCGGACCCTGTCCCAACCTGATCGGGACGTCGCCGCCCGGTCCGTCCGCTGAGGGATAAACTCGCCGGTACAACATCAAATTTTGCTGATACCAGCTTTCATGTTTTCGCGCTCCAATCCAAAACCCAAAATCCAAAAGCTAAAAGGCAGGACATTCGTCATCGAGGGCCGAGGAGGCGTAGATGCCTAACTTTGTGAAAGTCGCGAGTCTGCCGGATTTGAAGCCAGGCACGGCAATGACCGTGGAGGTAAACGGCAAGGCCATCGCCCTCTATAACGTGGGGGGGAAGATTTACGCCACGGATAACACTTGCCTCCACCAAGGCGGGCCCCTCGGCGAAGGCATGCTGGAGGGAGAAGTCATCAGTTGCCCCTGGCATATGTGGGAATATAACGTCCGCACCGGCGAGAAAGTTGGGAATAACTCGATCAAGTTGGCGACGTATCCCGTCGAGATTGAGGGCACCGACATCAAGGTAGGAGTCTAAAAGACCGGGACACGGGATACGGCGGATGAGCAATTGGTGATTCACCTGTGAGCAGGTTCGCGGGGCTCTACTACTTGCAAAACCTCGTCAATTTGGACAAAATGTCCGCGACGGGCTTGGTCATTTTGTCGCTTCCGCGGAGCCTCGGGAGCCCCTACACGCGTCCTCGCACTGCTACCGCAAGGAGCGGTGACCTGCCCCCGCGGGGAACACTTCCGATTCTTGTGAATTTGCCCTTTATCCACAATCCCGGGTCCCAAGTCCCGAAAAATGCCTGAACTTCCAGAAGTTGAAACCGTGGCCCAAGGGCTCCGGCGGCGCGCGCTCGGACGCCGCATCGCGGCCGTCGAAGTTCGCCACGCCGCCGTCATCGCCGGCTCCCCGGAGGAATTCGCTTCCACCCTCGAGGGCCGAAAGTTGGCCAACGTGTCGCGAAAGGGCAAAGCGATTGCCGTCGAACTGGCGGCGGAGGACGGCTCGGCGCCGCGCTTTCTGCTGGTGCGTTTGGGAATGACCGGCCAGCTCACAGTCACCCCACGCGAGGCGCCCGTCGAGTCGCATACGCACGTCCTCATGGCTCTGGACGATGGCCGCGATGAATTGCGTTTCCGCGACGTGCGGCGCTTTGGCAGATTGCGCTCCCTTACCCAGCGGGAGTTGGAGAAGGTTCTGGGAACGCTCGGCCCGGATGCCCAACACGTGACCGAGGCGCAATTCCTGGCGGCAATGCGGGGCCGCAAAGGCGCCCTCAAAAGTTGGCTGATGAACCAGAATCTTGTGGCAGGCTTGGGAAACATCTACGCCGATGAGGCCCTGTTCGAAGCGCGCATCCATCCCCTCTCCCAGCCCGGCCGCGTTTCTGCCGGCAAGGCTCGCCAGCTCTATAAGGCGGTGCGCAAGGTGCTGGCGCGCGCGGTGCGCTTGGGAGGGACGACGTTCAGCGATTACCTCGACATCGAGGGCCGGCCGGGCGCATTCCTCAAGAAGTTGCGCGTGTACCAGCACACCGGCGAACCCTGTCGGCGCTGCGGCCACACCATCCGGCGCATCGTCATCGCGGGACGCAGCAGTCACTTCTGCTCCCGGTGCCAGCCACGGCCGCGCGTCACCGCCAAAATGCGCGGTCCGCGGAAATCCGGCGCATAGCGCTTAACAAGAAAAGCGTTTAACGGGAAATCGAAAGGCCGTCGCCGCGGCTGGGTGGCTGAAAGGCTCCTGGAGGGGACGCGCACACTCCGGTCCACGCTCACATTGCTGCGGCTTTACGATAGCGCGCCATATGCTCTTGCAGTTCGGTGTTATCGGGCTCGAGCTCCAGAGCTTTCTTCTGGATCTCCACGGCTTGCTGATAATCCCCATTCACAAAGTGAGCTTCTGCCAGGGTATCGACGAACTCCCCCTCTTTCCATTGGGTAAGCTCCACGGCGCGCTGAGCATGGTCCAGAGCGGCCTTGGGGTCACGAAACTTCTGGTCATCGCAGGTGGCATAGAGCCATGCCAGATTGTTATGAGCTCCCGCGAAGTCCGGCTCAAGGCGCAAGGCTTCCTGGTAATTCTTGATAGCGTCGCCGTAAAGCTTCTGTTGGGCATAAAGGTCGGCCAGCATGACTTGGTTCGCGGCGAGCAATCTTTGGCCCTCGGCGGTTGGGGGGTTTTTCCCGAGCACATCTACGAAGATTTGCTGCGCCTTCTGGGGATCGCCTTTCAACTGGTAAGCCAATCCGAGTTCAAGCCGCGGCTGGTCATCCCCCTCGGTCAAGCGAACCGCTTCCTGAAACTCCTGAATGGCCTGATCGTATTTCTTCTGCGTCAAGTAGTACGAGCCCATCTCCTCATGCGGTTGCTCTTGATGAGGAGCCAGACTGAGCGCCTGCTGGAAACTCCTGAACCCGCGGTCATACTGCTGGGCAGATTCGAAATGCTCACCTTCTGCCAGGAGGCGGTCCATGGCCTGGATGGTCCGGTAATGGTTTGCCGTTGCAGCCATGGAAAGGATTACTACCACAAGGGGAAGAGCAACTATGGCCTGCGCGGGAGGTTCAGCGGTTTCGCCGTAGGGGAGATCGTGCCGGGGAGGCGGAATGACGAATGCCAGCAGCACACCGCTTGCTAATCCCCCCAAATGGCCCCAGTTGTCGATGCCGCGCACGGAGAACCCCAAGGCCAGATTCAGGACGATGAAAGGGATCATTCCCCGCCCGAAGGCACGGCCCCAGCGTGGGGGAATTACGTCGCGGTGCATATAGCCTGTGACCAGCATCGCGCCGGCCATCCCGAAAATGGCCCCCGAAGCTCCCACCGAAACGTTTCTCGAGACCGCCATGGAAAGGAAGGCGCCGCCCATGCCAGCGGCGACGTATATCGTAAGATAGCGGCCATAGCCATACACGCGTTCCAGGATAGGTCCCAGGATGTAGAGGCAATAGCTGTTTCCGAAGATATGAAGCCAGCCGCCGTGGAGGAATATCGGCATGACCAGACGCCAGTACTCGCCGCGCCGCATGTAAGGTCCGTAAGCGGCGCCAAGGTTGAGGAGAACTTTGGTGTTATCTGCTCCCCCGGCGAAAATCTCCAAACCGAAAAAGAGAAAATTCACAGCAAGAAGGACAAGCGTGGCGACGGGCCAGTAGCGGCGAGGTGCGACCCCGTAATATTGCGGGCCTGCGGGTAAGGATGTAGGTTGGTCAGCCATAGGATAAAGTCAAACGCGCGATTGTGCCCGCAGAGCCGCTCCTCAGGGAATTATACCATCCTGGCTAGGTTGCGAGTTTGCTGGACAGCGGTTGCACTGCTGCGTCAAGCGGGTTTTGCCCAGGTAGAGGGAAAAGTGAACAGCGCCCCGCTCGACGTCATCAGGGCAGCGAAGGGCTAAATTGGCGCAAAATGCGCCGTGCTCTCATTCCGAGAAGTGGGAAGCGAGTTTCGCGGGGTTCCTGCCTGTCTCTTTTTTGCCGTCTTCATTCGCCTGCTACTATGCTTGACAATCCATTATAGCCTCTCACAGGACCATAAATTCATTCAGGCGATATGTTAACTCTTTTATTTTCATTAACTTGTTGGAATTCAATCTTATTCTCTTTTGTTTTCAATAACTTATCAAGATAGACCGGCATTTCAAGGTCTTTTTGCCGGCAGGCTCACAATGAGATGATCAAATTTCCGTGCGGACTCCACGTTGATCATGTTCCATTTCAATCGCCGAAAGACTGACTCGCCGTGTCCAATGTAGGACGGGAAGCAGCGACCGAAAGCCAGCAAGAGCCAAGGCGAGCCGTGAATGCGAATTCCCCGCCTCAGCAGGGCCCATAGGAGATTCGATTCTTTGCGCAAGAAGCGCATCCAGGTTTGGCTATCCGCTTTCAATCGCAGGTCCGGTGTGCCCGTATGACTTTCCGATACTTGCAGCGGTGAATTCCCATGCGCCCCAGGCCCGCGGCAACGGCGACGGGCTTATGGGAAACGATCTTTGCCCCCCAGCGATCCGCTTCCATGGGGAACCCGGCCGCGCCTCCGTTCATCGCGCGGACGCCGATTCGTTCCAAGGTCGATACAATCTTGCGTGCGACCTCGTTGGTTTCATCAGTCGTGTGATGGAACTCCAGGTTGGCGATGGAACGCGCCGGAGTACGGATGTTCTCGCGGAGAACGGTGTCAGAGGGAGGACGGTGGGTGGGAGAACGGTGGGATGGAGAACGCGTGTCAGACCCTTTCCGGCCTTTCGGAAGGGGTAGGGATTGCAATTCTAACGGGTAGGACGGCACATGCTAAATGAGCGACGCTCATTTGACGGGAAGGGGACTTTTCTGGGCGAATCCCCAGTGGTGCCGGAATAACCTGCGTCGCTGGGTTACGCTTGCTCTCCCCGTCATGCGACCGCCCAGCCCTCCGACAGCACTTCCGCCTGTTCCAACACAGTCTGCGTGGCTTTTTCCTGCTTGTCCGGGGGGTATCCGTACTTGCGGAGAATGCGTTTGACTAAAACTTTAATGTGCGCCCGGACGCTCTCGCGGACGTTCCAGTCAATGCTGGTGTTCTGTCTCACGGTTTTAACTAACTCGCGAGCAATGGTGCGCAGGGTTTCGTCGCCCAAAACCCTGACGGCGCTATCATTGACTTCGAGCGCGTCGTAAAAGGCCACCTCGTCATCTGTCAAGTTCAGTTCCGCGCCTCGGGCGGTGTCTTCGCGCATCTGTTTGGCGATGGCGATTAATTCCTCAATCACCTTAGCCGTTTCGATGGCCCGGTTCTGATACTTCCGAATCGTGGCTTCCAGCATCTCCGAGAATCGCCGCGACTGAATCACGTTTCGTTTCAGTCGCGTCCTGATCTCGTTGCTGAGGAGCTTTCGCAACATTTCCACGGCCAAATTTTTCTGTGGCAGCCCGCTTACCTCCGCAAGGAATTCATCCGACAAAATTGAGATATCGGGTTTCTTCAGCCCGGCCGCTTCGAAAATGTCGATGACGCCCTTGGGCGCCACTGCGCTGGACACGATTTGTCGAATGGCATGGTCCAGATCCAACTCCGACCGCTGCTGCTCGCCCGTCCCCTTCGCTAAGATCGAGCGGACCTGCTGGAAGAATGCGATGTCGTCGCGGATATTCATGGCCTTCGGGTGGGGCACAGCCAGCGCAAAGGCGCTGGAAAGGTCTTTTACAGCCTTGAAGAACCGCTCCTTCCCGTCCTGCTGCCGCAAAATGTGTTCCTGTGCGTTGGCCATCAGCGCCACTATCTGCACTGGCGTTCCGGTTGTCCAGTGCGACCAATCCAAACCGTCAAAGAGTGCGCAACAGGCTTCATACTTGTCCAGCAAGGCCTCGACGGCTTCCTCCTGCGGCACTGCCGCCTGGCCGTGGCCGCCGCTTTCCGTGTACGTGGCGAGGGCCTGCTTCAGCTCTTGCGCAATGCCCAGGTGGTCCACCACCAGCCCGCCCGGCTTGTCCTTGAAAACTCGATTCACTCTCGCGATGGCCTGCATCAGACCGTGATCGCGCATGTACTTGTCGAGGTACATCGTGTGCAGGCTCGGCACATCAAAACCCGTCAGCCACATATCCCGGACAATCACTACTCTGAACGGGTCCTTCGCATCCTTAAAACGTTTGGCAAGTTCTTCTCGTTGCTTCTTCGGCCGGATATGTGGCTGCCAATCCAGCGGGTCAGCGGCGGAGCCAGTCATAACGACCTTCAGCGAGCCGTGCGTATCGTCAGCGCCGTGCCACTCCGGTCTTAGCTTGACGATGGCGTTGTAAAGCTCAACGCAGATACGGCGGCTCATGCAAACGATCATGGCCTTCCCGTCCATCACTTCCAACCGGGCTTCGAAGTGGCTCACCAAATCCTTGGCGATAAGCTTCAGGCGTTTCTCCGCGCCCACCACCGCCTCAAGGGCCGCCCATTTCGATTTCAGCTTCTCCCGCCGTTCGACTTCTTCGCCCTCTGTCACCTCCTCAAACTGCGGGTCGATTTTCGGCCTTTCGTTTTGATCGAGTTCCAGGTTCGCGAGGCGGCCCTCGTAATAAATGGGAACCGTGGCCTTGTCCTCGACGGCCCGCTGGATATCGTAAACGCTGATGTAATCACCGAAAACCGAGCGAGTGTTCGCGTCGGCCTTCTCGATGGGCGTGCCGGTAAAGCCGATGAACGAGGCATTGGGCAAGGCGTCGCGCATGCGCTTGGCGAAGCCGTCGATAAAGTCGTACTGGCTGCGGTGGGCTTCGTCAGCGATCACCACGATGTTGTGCCGGTCGGAAAGGAAATCGCCGGTTTGCATAGCGTTGTAGCGCCGTCCTCTAGGGCGGCACTCGGAAGGTGCTGTAGCGCCGCCCTTGAGGGCGGAAGGTGCCGGGCTCAAGCCCGGCTCTACGGGCATGAACTTCTGAATGGTCGTGAACACAATCCCTGCGGAAGAGACTTGCAGAAGGGTCTGGAGATGCTCGCGGCTCTCCGCCTGCACGGGTGGCTGCCGGAGAAGCTCGCTGCATCGGGAAAAAGTCCCAAAAAGCTGATCGTCCAAGTCGTTGCGGTCGGTGATGACGACAATCGTCGGATTCTGCATTTCCGGCTCGAGCACCAAGCGTCCAGCGTAGAACACCATGGTCAGGCTTTTTCCGGAACCCTGCGTGTGCCAAACCACCCCGGCGCGTCTGTCCCCTGTTGGGCGAGTGGCCTTCAGTGTGGTTTGGACAGCCTTGTTTACGGCATGGAACTGGTGGTACCCGGCAATCTTCTTGACCGGGTCTCCTTTCCCAAAGTCCTCGAATACGATGAAGTAGCGGAGAAAATCGAGCAGTCGGCGTTGGTCAAACAGCCCTTTGATCAGCACCTCCAGTTGCGGTGTGGAAGCTGGCGCCAGTTCTTCGCCTTCGATAGTTCGCCAGGGCATGAACCATTCGCGGTCCGCCGAGAGCGACCCCACACGCGCTTCCAATCCGTCAGAGATCACCAGAAGCTCGTTATAAACAAAGAAAGAAGCGATCTGGTCTTTATAGGTCTGGAGCTGGTTGAACGCGTTCCAAATGGTGGCGTTCTCATCCGTCGCGTTTTTCAATTCGATCACGGCGATGGGCAGACCGTTCAGAAGGATCACCACATCCGGGCGGCGCGCGTGCTGCCCCTCCGTCACGGTGAACTGATTTACCGCCAGCCAGTCGTTGTTCTCGGGGTCTTCGAAATCCACCAACAACGCCTGTGCGCCTGCGATGGAGCCGTCCGGCCGCGCGTACTCCACATTTACGCCATCCACGAGCATGGAATGAAGATCGCGATTGCGGGTGATGAGCGAGGGAGAGTCAATCCGCGTGAGCTTTCGGAACGCATCGTCGAGGGCTTCTGGCGGCAGGTCGGGATTCAGCCTTGCGAGTGCCTGGCGGACGCGGCCTTCCAGGACCATGTCCCGATATTCAGGGTCGGTCCGCTCCGCCGCAGGCTCGCCGTAGGCGATCTCCGGGCCGCCGAGCACGGAATAGCCCAGCCCCTCAAACCATTCGAGGGCGGCTTCCTCAACCACGGACTCAGAAAATGAACTCATGTTAGCTCGATTGCACTCGTGTCGGTTGTAGCGCCGGGCTTTAGCCCGGCATAAGGCCCGGCATAGGCCGGGCAACGTGCCGCCCTAAAGGGCGGCGCTACGTACTTTCCACGGCGGAACCCACAACTCTTGTGGAGGCGTCAGCCTACGCTTCCAATCCATGGTGTACGAGCCTGAATACGGCCAATCCTCCGGGCGGGCGCATAGCCCTTTTCGAACCGGATTCATCCAGATGTAATACGCAACCGCCTCCCATCGCTCATCGGGGCGCAGGATGTGGTCGTAAGGTTTGTGCTGCCACAGCTTTTTCCCCGTCATTTGCTTGAATGCAAAAGCCGACCGTTGCTTGAAACCGTTGATGAATTTCAAACAATCTGAAGCCTCATGTGCGCCGCTAACCAGTAAGTGTAAATGGTCTGGCATGAAGCAATATGCCTGAATGCCGAAACATTCCTCTCGGGCGCCCTTGGTCAAGAGTCCAAGATGTTCACCGACCAATGCGGCGTCTTGAAGTCGAGGAATGCGATCCTGTGTGCAAGTGGTCAGGAAGTACCATTGCTGGCCGATGTAGCTCGCGCCTGGCAACCGTATATTAATCCGCCGAAATTCCATGACGCCTTTTTACCACATTGTAGAGCCGGGCTTGAGCCCGGCACCGTGATGAGGCGCCCCTGGCGCCTGAGAGCAGATGTAGCGCCGGGCTTGAGCCCGGCAAAAAGGCCCGGCATAAGCCGGGCAATGTGCCGCCCTCAAGGGCGGCGCTACTTCCTAAATGAGCACGGAGACTCGAGCCGGTTGCGGTTGACATAAGCGGCCCGATAAAGTACCGTTTACACATCTCGTCCACCATGTGTGGAAGGAGTTGGGCCAGCGGTTTCCGCTGGCCTTCCTATTTCCGCCCAAGCCGTGTCCGCTTAAATGTCCGGATAGGGTCAAATGGCATCCTTTCGGTGTTCTATCCGGTCAGCGTGTCCGCTTAGACAGCCGGATAGCATCATGTTGCCGATTTCTGGTGCTCTATCCGGCCACCGTGGCCGGATAAATGGCCAGATATCAATCTGGCAGGACATCTTGACACCCTATCTGGCCGCGCTGTATCGTACACGTAGCTCATCCACCATGTGTGGAAGGAGTACGGGGGTCGTTCTCGCGAGAGGGCGGCCTCAGCCTACGAATTCGACCTTCGTTCTTTACCACGTGTAAGGAACCCACAGAGGCTTCCGCCGCTGGGCCCGCACGGCAAGTCAGCGGCGATTATTTTTTCTCACCCACGTGAAGCTCAATCGTTGCGCCGTTTTAACGCCCTTGTAGAGCCGGGCTTGAGCCCGGCAAAAAGGCCCCGCATAGGCCGGGCAATGTGCCGCCCTCAAGGGCGGCGCTACGCCACCCCCGCGATGCGCTCAGCATCCTTGACGCGAATCTCACCGGAAATCAGCTTGGGCAGAAGCGTGTCGCGGATTGCGGCCAGAGTGCCAGATTCCCGCTCGTTTTGGTAGGCCCTTCGATATAAACGCGCTATTAGCCGCTCGAAGTATTCAACTAGGCCGATGGGGGGAATGACTATTGGTAACCCATGAACATGATTGCGATTAAGCGTTGGGACTGCCGACCCAGCATTAAAGAGATTGAAATCCAACCCGGACAATAAGTGAAAAGCATAGATTGGGCGGGCACCACGGAACTCCTTGACCCAAAGGGAGGTATTTAGTGGCCAGAAATCCTCGTGGACGAAGAATACCTTGCCGAGCAGACCGCTTCTCCCTGTGGTGATCCCCGGACCTCTCACCTTATATTCAGCGTGAGTGCCAGAGGGTCCGCTTGCCGCCATAACGGGATAGGGACCCGGCGTGCGGTTGGGAGTAGGAAGGTCGAACCCCCTATGCAGTAAAACCATTTCATCGAGCCGACCGATTTTCCAGCCATTTGGAATCTCGCCCAGCGAAGAGTCTTGGAATGAATGCGGGAACAGGTCGGCGAGGGGCTTGGGCAGGCCGGGGTCGCGGCCTTCGGCTTTGGCGCGGACGGGATCGAAGTCCACAAACCACGATTTGAAGAGCGCCCGCGCCATCGCCTCCAGCGTCTCGTTCATCCGTCGGTTCAGCTCGATCTTGTCATCCAGCGTGCCGAGAATGTGGGCGATGGCGCGCTGCTCCTCCAGCGGCGGGATGTGCAACTCAAACCCGGGAACATCGGCACACTTCAAGCTGTCAAAGACAGCGCCCACATTGAGGAACTTGCCGATCTGCTCCCACCACTCAGGCCCTCGAAGCAACCAGCGGAGAAATGGCGGGTAGACCTTTGTGCCATCTGCGCGAAGAAGAACTAAATTCTGCCCGAGGGCAAACTCCAGATTGGGCGGCACGAACGCCGTTTCTCCCGGATTACAGCGGCGAGAGAGAACCACATCGTATGCGCACGGCTTTGCCTTTCGCGTCCAATCGATGTAATGCTCCCGCGATATTCGGCGCACAGATGCTAGTTCGATGCGCCCGTTCCGAAGTTGTGGGATCGCGACGTATGGATAGCCTGAGTCCGATGGCGGCGGAGTTCGATGATCGCAGTCGATCAACTGAACATTCGCTTCCCGAAGCGAGAGTTTGTGCCACTTGCCCGCCATCACCCATGCCTTTCTTGTTGGCCGCAGTTGCGTCCGACCGTAGCGCCGCCCTTTAGGGCGGCACTTTCAGGCGCCGGATCGGCGCCATGGTGCCGGGCTAAAGCCCGGCGCTACCTACCAAACCCCAATTCCTTCAGGCTCGCCGCGATGGCGGCGTCCAACTTGGCGGCTTCGGCCTTCTGCTGGCGCAGGGTCACCGCGAGGCGCTTCATTTTTTTGTCTAACGGCTCGGCATCTTCTTCCGCCGCCTCGGCTCCGACGTACCTACCGGGGGTGAGCACGTGACCGTGCTTTCGAATGTCATCAAGCTCTGCGGCTTTGCAGAAGCCCGGCACGTCAACATACTTTGCCGCCTTCAGGTCTCCGCGCCAGGCGTGATATGTCCCGGCGATCTTGGCTACGTCCTGGTCGGTGAGTTCACGATGCACGCGGTCTACCAGCGTTCCCATCTTCCGCGCGTCAATGAAGAGCGTTTCGCCCCGCCGCTCGCGGAAGCGTCCATTCCTTTTGTGTCTCGCCAGGAACCAGAGACAGACGGGAATCTGCGTCGAGTAAAAAAGCTGGCCGGGTAGCGCCACCATGCAGTCCACCAGATCCGCTTCGATAATTTTCTTGCGGATTTCCCCTTCGCCGGACTGGTTTGACGACATGGAGCCGTTGGCCAACACAAACCCCGCGAGTCCCGTAGGCGCAAGGTGGGAAATAAAGTGCTGCACCCAGGCGAAGTTGGCGTTGCCAGCCGGGGGCACCCCGTACACCCAGCGCTTGTCTCCCTTCAGCAATTCCCCGCGCCAATCGCTGTCATTGAACGGTGGGTTGGCCAGGACATAGTCAGCTTTGAGGTCAGGATAGTGGTCATTGTGGAATGTGTCGCCGTGGGCAATCTGCGCGTCAATGCCCCGAATGGCGAGGTTCATCTTCGCCAGCCGCCAGGTGGTGTAATTGGATTCCTGCCCGTAGATGGCGATGTCGCCGATTCTGCCGCTGTGGGCCTCAATGAATTTCTCGCTGCTCACGAACATCCCGCCCGAACCACAGCAGGGGTCGTATACGCGGCCCTTGTAAGGCGCGAGCATCTCTACGAGCACCCGCACAACCCATGATGGCGTGTAGAACTGCCCGCCCTTTTTGCCTTCGGCGCTCGCAAATTGCGCGAGGAAATACTCGTAGACCCGGCCCAGTACGTCCTTCGCCCGGTCGGCAGGGCTGCCCAGGCCGATATCGCTTACGAGCTTGATAAGCTGGCCAAGTCGCTGCTTGTCAAGGCCAGGACGGCCAAAATCCTTGGGCAAAACGCCTTTCAGCGACGGGTTATCGCGCTCGATGGCGCTCATGGCGTCGTCCACGAGCTTGCCGATGGTGGGTTGCGGCGCGTTGTCCCGTAAAAACGACCAGCGAGCCTCCTTCGGCACCCAAAAAATGCTGGCAGCGCGGTATTCGTCGATGTCCTCCGGGTCCGCACCCTCACCCTTCTGGGTTACAAGCTCGGCGTGCTTGGCTTCAAATGCGTCCGAGATGTACTTAAGGAAGATCAGCCCGAGCACCACATGCTTGTACTCGGCCGCATCCATGTTGTTGCGCAGCGCATCCGCCGCCGCCCAAAGCTTCGATTCAAATCCAAGTGGAGTGCCGTTGGCCAAAGGAATTCACCTGCTTTTGGATTACGAGGAGTGAAATAAGGAGCTTCGCCCGAACTCCTACGCGAAGCCTATAACAGGAGGGGATTATACAACTCAACACCGCCCAGCGCTACAATTGCGCCACCACAGGCCAGCCGGGCCGGATTTGGAACGAAAAACCCCCTTCCCGGATGCCTTACCGCCTCTAATGTCCGCAGGTTTGCCCGGAGTCGCTGGTTCCCGATTTCCTTGACACCCGCATTTCAGGCGGATTCCCTCCTAGCGGCGGAACCTCCTGGCAGGCAATAATTTGCAGCGAAACGGGCGAATGAGTTTCTCGGCGAACAAGCGTGCGCTTCAATCAGAGCACTTTGCGTAGTTGTTTTGCCGTCCTTGTTTTGTCTCATGCTCGTGTCTGCCAGTGCTGAAATCGCCGGGGCTTGGTTGCAAAAACGTGTTGTTTGGCAGGCGGGCAAGCAGCCCCGAGTTCGGGAGACGACGCTTGAGAGGCCAGCCGAAAATGAACAGTTCAGGCTGGCGCTCATCCCGCTTCGGGCAGTCAAGGGAACGCACGGGCTTGTCAATGGAGGATTTCCCCGGAGAGAGATTTCTGCTTGCGAGAATTTATTGTTGTAGTGTACCATGACACCATCAGGCGCAAATTACCAGGTGCAGGAATGTCAATCGTGCGACGATCATTGGGAATCGCCCTGTGGGCTGCTATATGCATTTTGCAACTGGCTTGTGCGACCTCCCAGACTCCTCCCGTGACGGGGACGGCCACCGGTAATACGACGGAGGGTGAGTTCGCAGCTCAGCCGTTCGAGCGGCCGGAAAAATGCCTGCCCTGCCATCAGCGCCAGTACAACGAACTCTTTGCGGCGGTCAAATCGGGCTACCGGAATGTGAGCCCTCTTTTCAACGGGCTGGAATCAGCGGGCAACCTCATCAATGGCGGGTTGCTGCGCCCGGTATATCAAGACAGTACAGTGGTCCTTCCCGATGGCACGCTCCTGAACACCAACATGCTCACCTCGTCTCCGCTCACCGAGACGCGCCAGGTCCAGGCGGGATTCTGCTTCACCTGCCACAATGCGAATGTCGAGCTGCTGGGCGATAACCCGATTAACCGGGAGGTCCCGCAGCTCTCCGGTTTGCAGGGCAATTTCGACCCGGCTACGTTTCGGCCTCTGCGGGACTACATGCTGGTGGATGCCAACGGTAACCAGGTTCTGCCCGCGGTCCCGGGTGGAGAACCACCCGCCGGCTCTTTGCCGTCCCTGGGCGCTGCCGGCATAACTTGCGATGTTTGCCATGACCAAGCGGGCCCTGACCTGACCCGCAGCTTCCAGGAAGACGGCTTTGCCAATATGAGTCTGCTTTTCAATCAGTCGATTGAAAAGGTCGGGCCGTTTCTCTTCCCCCTCGGCGTCAAAGGGAATTTCCACGTGGCCAGCAACGATCCAAACAAGATTGCGTTTTTGAAGGCCGGCGCATTCTGCAACGCATGCCACGACGTGCGCGTTCCCAACAATAACTTGATGGCGGAGGAAAATAATATCAATCCCGGAGGGTCGAGCATTAAGTACTTCCGCCTGGAAAACCTGAGCAGTGAGTGGCAGCTCGGCCTGTACAACAGCACCAGCAACCCCTTCGGCAAGGTTATTGCTTGCCAGGACTGCCACATGTCCGATTTTCCCTATGCGGGGACTTCCAACTACGCGGTGGGCAACATGACCATCACCAGCCCGACCCCCGCCATTTATGCCACCGATTATGCCGCTGTGCCCGGGGTTTCAACGGTAGATAATGCTCCCTTGCCGCTTCGCCAGGTAGTTAACCATTACTTCACTGGGGTGGACGTCCCGCTGCTTTCCCTTTCGGAATTGCAGGCACGTCTGGGCGCCGGTTATCCGGACCCTTATGCTTCGGGCACGGATGCTCACGGGTTTCCCGTGGGGCTGGCGAATCGGCGCCAGGACCTCTTGAATGCGGCGACACGCATCAACCTGGCCAGTACCGATTCGTCGGCGCAAATCGGTCAGTCTTTCATGGTGCGGCTGGAGGCGGTGGCGCTGACGGGACATCGCTTTCCGGCGGGCTTTTCACAGGAGCGCACAGCCTACGTTCAATTGTCCGTGCAGGACAACAACGGCTTTCTCATATATCAGTCGGGCTACGTTGTGGACAAGCCCCATCCTGATGACGGCGTAACCGCGCCGAACGGCAACCTGGACGACGAGGATCTTGAGCACGTCCATGCCATTGTCGATCCCGGCCACTATACGACTCCTTACCAGACGGGGACGGCGACGAACGGCGGGAACAACCTGGTCTTCCAGCTCGGCCCGGACGACGGGCCTGACGCCCGAGTGTTTGAGGGGGCATCCGAAGGCTTGGTGCTTTTCAGGAATGAATTGATTCATATTTTCCTGCCCGGTCAGCCTATCGGACGGACCGACGCCAATGGCCACCAAATCATCGCGCAAACGCCCCACTTTGAAGAGACGTTCAACGCCGCCCTGGCCAATGGCGTAGACAACTTCAGGTCTTTGCAGCCGCTCCAACCCCGGATGTACAATTACCAGGTCCAACTCCCGACCGCGCAGGAACTTACGCAATTGGGGGTTACCCTCCAGGGACCGTTACACGTCCACGCGCAAGTGAATTTCGAGCATTTTCCGCCTGTCTTCATGCGATATCTGGCGGAGTGTACGGGGCCGAATGGACCTGCGGGACAGAGCCTGAACCTCGTCGACGAGAATTTGATCAATACGTATCTCAAAAACGTCAAGGCCATCTCCACAGCGGACGTAACCGTAAACTTGGTGCAATAGCTATGCGTAAACGAATTGCAGTCCTGTCGGTCATCCTGCTCATCCTGGTGATCACCGTGGTGCGCGCCCAGAACAGCACCACCACCTACACGGTGGGTGAATTTCAAACCGCAAACCCCAACTACCCTCATCCTAACCCCTTTTACTTTGAGGGCAAGGTGGATTGGAATTTGCTCAATATTTCGCAGCCCTCGAACGCCTGGGAATATATGGAGGAGGGCATGCACGCGCAGGACGATTTGGGGGACATTGCGGGAGCCACTCAGGACTATCAGACAGCGCTTTCCATGAACAGCTTGCAGAACGGCACCTGCCAGATTGTGACTGCGGCGAACCTGGTCAATGGCGCGCTGCCCGCCACACTGACGCCGCCGCCTTGTATCTTCACGCTGCGGCTGCGGCTGGGCAGTCTCCTGCAAGAATCCAACCCTACGGAGGCCATTTCGCTGTTTCAGGAAGTCCTGAGTATCGATCCCCTGAGGCTGGGCGTCAATAAATTGATCGGGGAGACTTATATGATCGAAGCCGGCCATACGACGGACCCGACGGCGCAGCAACAAGCTTATCAAAATGCCATCCAGGCGTTGCAAGCGGAGCTGGCGTTGTCACCGGTTACGGCCCAAACCATTGCCCTTACGGCCGACCAAGCGAACAATGCGCACGTCTGGTGGGATCTCGCCCAAATTTATCAAGCGCTGGGGCAGAACGCCAACGCCGCGAATGCCTATCAGCAGTACTTGCTGGCTACGCAGTGGCACAGCGATGTCTACCCTTGGCGGATTGCCTTGGCGCAACAGAACATAAAAATCTTGCAGGCCCGACTGAGACATGGGCAATAGGCATGCCCTCTCAGGCTGTTCAGTCACCATAAATGAATAATATGCTCGAGAACTCCGGATTCACTCATCTGAGAATTCTTGCTCTTGGCGCTCTGCTGCTTTTCTCAGCCGGTGCGAGCGCCCAGCAACCGGACTCCCAGCAGGCCAAGCCGCAGTCTAAAGAGGCTCAGCAAGCCCCCAAGAAAAACGGTAAGAAAGCCAAGAAGAGCGACCCCAAGGCTGACGAGAACCCCAAACCCGGACAGGCCTCAACTCCCTCCCCCGCCAAGAACATTTCCGATGCCTGGAGTGAACTCCTGCAAGACACCATTCCCAAGCTGCCCGCCGGTCAAACCGTGGGCGTGGCGCAGAATGCGGTGGAAAAAAGGGCGGGAGGCGACTTCCTGGATCACTTCTTCTATGAAACACGTACGGAATACTCGCGGACGAACACTTACTTTTCCGGACAGCCGACCGCGACGGGGGTGATCAATGCCGCACCCACGGGAAGCTTCAATCCCAGTGGGATTCCCGACCCCGCCGATTTTCAACCGAGTGCGAACGAGATGTACAGCTTTATGAACTGGGGCACACGCGGATGGCTGTCCCCCCGGATCAACACGAGTTTTTCGTTCCGTTACCACTCGGACCTGACTCACGTGGACCAGGGCGCGCCGGCGCAGGATTTTACGAACACGTTTACGGGCAACCGCCTCTACGAGCTGATGTCCGGATACGTCGAAATTAACGGTCTTCCCACCGACGGGATCTTGGCAGGAACCTCTCTTCGGGTTGGCCGCCAGGACGTTTATGGGGCCGAGCTCGCCACCCTGGACGGCGCATCGTTTACGGCCATTCGGCGAAAGTATTCATTCGCCATCTTCGGCGGCCGCCGGTTCACTTACTTCTCCGACCCCGTGCAACGGGCAATGGGCGGCGCCAACTTTACGTATCGCATCAGTGACGACTCCAGTTTCGAATATGACGGGCTGCTCTACATCAAAGGGAGCCAGGTGTTCACCTACCGCCGGCGAATGCCTCGCTTCCTGTTCAACACCCATCTGAAAATGATTGGGGGCTACCCCATTGATTACGTGGCCAATGGAATATGGACGCCCGCCGATGGGAAGACTACGGTCAGCCTGGGTTTCACGCAGAAGATTACGGACAAGGATTTCTTTTACGATTACACGAACAACGCTACCGATCTTGACCCGCACAATCCTTTGTTTCGTTTGAATCTGGGCCCGCTTTCCCCATACAGCCAGGTCGTGGTGGAAGCGCGGCGGAGCTTTACGCGACGGATAAATCTGGGAGGCGGTGTCTGGATACGCCGCCTGACGGAATCAAAGAATCAAGGCCCTTTCGACACTTCTTTTCAGGACTACCGGCTTGATGCGCAGTTCTTCCCCGTGAGAGATATTAAGACGTTCTTCGAGTATCACGAAAGGGATTCTGACCGCCTCAGTCCTTTTCCCTCCACGACGTTTGACGATATCACCGCGGCGGGAGAAACCAGGATTCAGGACTTCACGCTGGAATTGGGGAGGGATTTCGAGAAAGGCCGGATCAGCCTGCGCGGCGGGGGCTATTACCGCCTTATGAATTTTCAGGATCGTTTTCTTTTCCTCAACCACTTGCATAATGATGGTCTGCTGGGACGCGTGCAATTCAAAGTGGACCAGCGCACAAGAATGTTTTTTGATTATAGCCTCGACAGCGATTTTTTTGCTTTTGCCCCCAGTATCCGGAACGCGCAGATTTTGCGTCTCGGGATGGACTGGAAATACTAAGATGGATCGACAGGCAAAATATTTTCTGGCCCTGACTCTCCTGTGCTTTGCCGCGCCTGGGCGGGGATATGGCGCTTCCCAAGCCGCTGCGCAGAAATCCGCGCCGGCGGCGGCCTCCGGCCAGACAGCGAGCCAGCCGGCAACCGCCGAACCGGCAGCGAGCGGACAGCCCGCGCCGTTCTACCTGCACGCCTTTCACGCTAAGCAGTTGGGGCTGGATTGCAACACCTGCCATCTGCCGGAGAAGGAGGGATCCGTAGAGCTCAAACGCCCCGGCCACGATCAATGCATGGTTTGCCATCAAGATGCTTTTGGCGACAAGCTGGATGCCAAGATTTGCGCGCAATGCCACATGCAGTTCCCACCCTCGGCAGATGATCTCTATCCTTTTCCACGCTATCAAAAGAAGCGCGCCATCCTTTTTGAGTTTTCACATGCCCAGCATGTGGACCCCCAAGGCCGCGTTAATCCCAAAACCGGTTTTCGCGCCGACTGCACTTTCTGCCACCACTTTGATGCCCAGGGCAACTACGCCACTTTCCCCGGTCACACGCAGTGTACGGCTTGTCATGCCAAAGCAGGAATGAAGCCGCTGCTGAGCGCGGATTCCACCACCGCCGACTGCCGTGGCTGCCACATGCCGGAGGAAATTGAAAACCCGGGCTTCGCGGAGCGACGCTTCATCGCTCCTCACGTCGTCTCCGGCAGGTATGTCAATTTAAGGTTCACGCACGTTGCGCATTTCATGTTCCGGGAACAATACCACCTGAACTGCACCACCTGTCATTACGCGATTCCCACGACCACGAGTTTAGAGACCCTGCAACTACCCAAGATGCTGGATTGCGTCGAGTGTCATGACACTTCGAAGATCATCCCGGCCCAGTTCCGTATGACCAATTGCCAGACCTGCCATATTGATAAGGAAAGCGGCGCGGCTCCGGCCAGCCACACGCGCTACATCAAGCCGGCGTTTCACACGGAGACTTTCCGCCTGCACCACGCCCAGCAAGCTTCCGCGCCCGGCGCCAAATGCTTCGTTTGCCATACCAACGTCTCGCCCTCAGCGACCGCGAGCCAGCAGTGCATTTCCTGTCATCAAGTGATGGTTCCGGCGTCGCACACTGTCCGCTGGAAAGAGGACATTCACGGCAAATACGCGGCGATTGACCGGGAGACTTGCGCACTCTGCCATACGGCCGACTATTGCAGCCGCTGCCACAACCAGCTTCCCGAAAGCCACGTGCCGCTGGCGCAGTTTGAAAATGGCGGTCATGCGCGACTCGCCATGCTGAACGAGCGCTCTTGTCTCACCTGCCATACGTTTCAAAATACTTGCGCAGAATGCCATACAAGGAATCTCCAATGAGGTATACTATGCGCATCGTTTCGAAGGGAAGGGCTGTTGCCGTGCACATCGACCCCACAGTGAGCCGTTGCCGACTCAAGCGCGGCGTATCGCGCCTGCTGCTCTTGGCGTGTGCGGCGCTTGTACCCCTTGCGGCGCGCGCCCAGCAGGGGGCGGCAAAGTTCCAGCAGGACCCGGTGGACAAATATGGTACGCACTTCCTTACGGCGATCATCCTGGTGGGAGTTGTCTTGGTTCTATACAGTCTCCTCCGGTATCGAGGCAACGTGGTGGGGCCGGTTTCCTGGGGACTGCTGATTCTGGGCGTCGCCATTATTCCCGGCTTAACCTCGGGGTTGGGCACCGTGCTGGTGTTTGAGCGGGCGGAGCACGTGGATTTCTGCAGTTCCTGCCATCTCACGATGAAAACTTATGTCGATGATATGGAAAACCCCAAAAGCGACAGCTTCGCGGCCATCCATTTCAAGAATCGGTATATTGCTGACGACCAGTGCTACATCTGCCACACCTCCTATGGACTTTTCGGAACGGTAAAAGCGAAGGAAGCGGGCATCATTGATGTTTACAAGTATTATACGCACACATTCCATTTGCCGATCAAGCTGCGCGAAGCTTATCCCAATACCGACTGTCTCAAGTGCCATGCGGGTTCGGTGAAATGGCAGGAGAGCCACGCGGATTACAAGGACGCCGTGTTCTCCGGTGACATGTCATGCATGCAGTGCCATGGCCTCGAGCACAAGGCGCATAACGTTCCAGGGTAGGATAACGACACGGGCAAGAAAGGCAGGGCCTCCGAGCCTTGCCCCATGCAATCGCCATGAAAAAAATCATCATTGTTTTGCAACTCCTCGCACTTCTGGTTTATGCCCTGGGTCTGCAATTCCTGCACCGGACGACCGGCGGGACGCTCTTCCTGTTCTCGGCGATGGGGCCCCTGCTGGTGGGCATTGCTACCCTCGGGCTCATTGCCGTCATCGTCTATGAATTTCGCCGGCGCTACAGCCTGTTTGCTTTCGAGAACTACGCGCCCGGTCAGCGCATTTTCGCGCAAGGCGACCCTGGTGATCGCGCCTATTTTATTCACTCGGGTGAAGTCGAGGTGGTCAGGGAAGAAAAAGGCTCACAGACGGTTATCGCCCACTTGGCTAAAGGCCAATACTTCGGGGAGATGGCCCTTATCAATAACCAGCCCCGCAATGCGACGGTCCGAGCCGTGACCGACGTCAGGGTGGCAGTCCTCGGTAAGCAGAACTTTTTGGTGATGCTCAGCGTTTTGCCCTCCACGCAGGAAGATATCATGAAGGTTCTGCGTGAAAGGGCCATGGACCAAGCGACAAAATAAAGTCAGGGAACTCAAGGGAGGAAACTGAAAAATGATGAAACAACTTAATCGTATGGTTGCGGTAGGCATCGTAGCGGTGGTGGGAGCCATGGCGGTTCAGGCCGTGCGGGCGGCTGATGCGACCGCCGGCAAAGCGGTGTTTTCCCACAAGTGCCAGATTTGTCATGGGGCCGACGGGAATGGCAATCCGGGAATGGCCAATGCTCTGCACGTTAAGTTTGTTCCGCTCAGCTCGGATGAGGTCCAGAAGATGTCCGACGCCGACCTCAAGACGGTTATTACTCAAGGCAAAGGCAAGATGAAGCCGGTCCAAGGTCTAAGCGACGCCGATGTGGGTAATGTCATCGCCTTCATTCGCACTTTGAAGAAGTAAGCGCGGACGGGCAGGTCCGGTTTGGCTTGTTGGGACTGTGCGTTGCCCAGCAGGCCCTGGTTGTTCCGAGCCAATGGCCGGCGTGTCACTCACTCGCGCCGCCGCGGCCCAGGGTCATTGCGATATCTGCCGCTCGCTCAACGATTTTTCAGTCACGTCTCCCCCCGTGGCCCCTCTGACCGCTCCGCTCGGCCCCACAACTTCGCTTAGGAAACCGAGGCAGCTTCGGCGTTTGACTAGGCGGAGCCTTGAGGATTCCGCCTGATAAAGGCCCTTCCCGGATGCCTTACCGCCTCTTATGTCCGCAGGTTTGCCCGGAGTCGCTGGTTCCCGATTTCCTTGACACCCGCTTGCAGGCCGGAAGAGAATCGGCGGGGCCTGGCGACGTTGGGGCCAGGCAATGAGCGGGCTCAACGAGCTGCATCGGCGCCGAGCCAAATTCCCCCTCTAAGAGAGGAAATTATGCTGCGCAAGAAATTCCTTCGAATTTTATTCTTCGTGTTACTTGCTGCGGCGGTCAGCGCGCCGGCGGCCATGCCTCCGCGCTATGTCAATCCGCATGATTTTGCCATTATGCCGTGGGACAGCTCACCTTCCGATCCCGCCCAGTTGCAGTTGATGAAAGAGGCCGGCCTCAATATCTCGGGGTTCTGCGCGCCTAAGGACCTGCCGGCCGTTCTGGCCGCAGGCCTCACGTGTTTTGTTTCCGACCCCCGCGTGAATGGCTACGACTGGCTGAAAATGCCGCCGGATTCCGAATTGCGGAAAAATGTTGCCGCGGCCGCGCATGAAGTGGAGAACAACCCCGCGGTCCTCGGGTTCTTTCTCCGCGATGAGCCGGGTGTGGACATGATGCCGGGGTTGGGGCGCGTGGCAAGCCTTCTGGTGGAGGCCGCACCCGAGAAGTGGCCCTACGTGAACCTGTTCCCCACCTACGCCAGCAACGCGCAATTGGCCGCACCCGATTATGAAACCTACCTGCGGCGATTCGTGGAAAGCGTTCATCCCCCCTTCATCAGTTGGGACAACTACTCGGTGGTGGAAGGCGAGATGCGCGACCGCTTCTACACCAATCTGGAGTTGGTGCGCCGCCAAAGCCTGGAATCCAAAATTCCTTTTTGGAACATCATCCTCGCCAACACCCTGTTCAACTACATGGAGCCTTCCGACGCTACTTTCAGCCTTCAGGTTTACAGCACCCTGGCGTATGGGGGGCGCGGGATTGAGTACTTCACCTACTTCACTCCTCAGGTGGATAACTATCGCCTGTCCGCCATCGATCAGTTTGTCAACCGCACCGCCACTTGGGACATGCTGCGGCGCATCAACTACCAGATTCACGCCCTGGCCCCCACAATGATCCGCCTGCGCAGCACCGGCGTTTACCATTCGCCCGACGTCCCTCCGCAGGGCCATTCGCTTTCCGAAAGCCGCCTGGTGCAGGACGTCCGTGTTTCCACCTCGGATTTGCGGCATCCCACCCCCTGCCACTTTCTCCTCGGCGAATTTGAAGACGCCCAGGGCCGCCCTTATCTCATGCTGGTGAACAAAGACTTGCAGCAGTCCTTCCATTTCCGGTTTCACCTGAAGCAGGAAGGGAAAAAACTCATCTGGATCTCTCCCTTTACAGGGGAAGACGGCGGGGACACGCCGGCAGGTTGGCTCGCGCCCGGCGGGGGGATACTTTTGCGCGTGGAATGATTAGCGGCTCAGTGCGTTGGAGGCGAGGGAATCTAAGAGACGCAGAGCTGCGGTCTGCGCAATCCGGAGCAATGAGTGGCTTGGCTTCATTACGCCTTCAGAACGGCTTGAATCCGTTCCTCGCGTACCTCGTCAAGAATATGGTCCCAATCCGCGCCGGGTTCGGCCTTCCCTCGATGCACCCATAGTCCATCCACCCGGATCATCGAAGGTTGCGGCTCGGCTGGGCGCAGCAAAACCCCGTCTCCCTGTTCCACCACCTCGAGTTCCATATTGTCCCTGAGACCCAACCTCCTCCTTAGGGGTTTGGGTAAGACGATCCGCCCCGATTTGTCGATTTTGAGTGTCATGCCATTAATTATGCCATTTGCCATAATATATGGCAAATTTCAATTCAAATCAGAGGATCGCCAAGGGCGAAGGCCGGCGGGAATCCAGGCGCGTGAGGCCCGCTTGCCAGGCTTCGTCCCGGGCGCGCTCGTATTCAACCGGAGTCACGCGACGGTTAATCTCCGGGAATTCTGTGCGCGTCACTTTTCCCGCGGGATAATATTGCGCCATGAGATTAACGTAAGTCGCGGGCGAAAGCTCTTGGGCGATCCAACGCATAATCTCCCCTGTTCCCGTGATGTCCCCGGGCATCACCAAGTGGCGAATGAGCAGTCCGCGTTTCGCCAAGCCGTCTTCGTCAATCACCAGGTCCCCCACCTGCCAGTACATCTCCTTGAGGACGCGGCGCGCAACCTGCGGATAATCGGGAGCGCGAGAATATTTGCGGGCCATCTCGGAGTCCCAATACTTGAAGTCGGGCATGTAAATATCCACGATGCCATCGAGGAGCTCCAGGCTTTCCATCGAATCGTAACCGCTCGTGTTATAAACGATGGGCAGCCGCAATCCCCCTTCGATCGCAAAGGGCAGGGCTTCAATAATCTGCGGCACAACGTGTTCGGGAGTCACGAAATTGAGGTTGTGGCACCCGCAGGCCTGAAGCTCCAGCATTATTGCCGCAAGCTTGCGAGGCGGGGCCGGTGAGCCCCGGACTTGCCAACTGATGTCGAAGTTCTGGCAGAATACGCACCGCAAATTGCAGCCGGAAAGGAAAATCGTTCCCGACCCTCGCCAGCCCCGCAGGCAGTCCTCCTCACCGTGATGAGGAGAATAACTCGAGACCGTGGCGTAGCGCCCTGTCCGGCAGACCGCGAACTTGTCATCGAGCCGGTTGACGCGGCAATGACGCGGGCAGGCTCGGCAGCTTCGCAGAAGCTCCAAAGCGCGCTCGACCCGGCTCAGGAGCTCGCCGCGGCGATGGAGTTGGAGGTAGGCAGGTTCGAAGGCTCGATTTTTAACGCATGCTTTGTCGTGCATGGCAACAGGATTCTGGGCTTTAGTACCGGCCGCACTCGCGCACGGTTTCGTACATTGCCAGGACGTTCTCAATGGGCACGCGCGCTTGCACGTTATGGATCGAGTTGAAGACGTACCCTCCGCCCTTCCCGAAGGTCTTCAGACGCGAACTCACCTCATTGCGAACATCTTCGGCAGTGCCGAAAGGCAGGGTTTTCTGGGTGTCTACGCCGCCGCCCCAGAAAGTCACTCGATCCCCGAACTCCTTTTTCAGTTCCTCCGGCGCCATGCACGCCGCGGAGCATTGCACGGGGTTGAGAATGTCAAAGCCCGCGGCAATAAAGTCAGGGAGCAAGGCGCGGACCGATCCGCACGAGTGAATGAAGGTCTTCCACGCCGTGTTCTTGTGTACCCAATCGTTCACCGCTTTATTGAAGGGCTGATAGAGGTCCCGATAAGTCTTGGGTGAGATAAACGGGCCGTTCTGTTGGCCGAAGTCCGTTCCCGAAAGCATAACCGCCGAAACCCGCTCCCCCACGACGTGGTGAATCTTTTCGAGATTCTTGATGCCGATTTCACACTGGCGCTCGAAAATCTTGTAGACGAAGTCGCGGCGCGCCACAGTGCTGACGTACCACTCCTCAACGTCGCGGATTCCCTTGGGGTGTTTCAGCCATGGACCGGGGACCAGGGCAATGTCGCCGAAAGCCGTCCCTCCGAAGTTCGCTAACACGGCTTTGTCGGTCTCGGTCCAGATTCTCTCCGCCTCACGTCCCAAATACGCCAAGTCCTCGTCGGAAATGAGAGCAAACTCCTCCAGGTTATCTTCGAGCTTCAGATGGTCGTCATCCAGCGGGAGTTGGCGGGGAACCGAGTCAAAATAGTATCCGCCTTTGGGCATGCGGCCGCTGGGGGGCACGGACTTGTCGCCCTCCGGATACATCAAGATGTCGCCGTTTTCATCCGGGTCGGTGTTGAAGCCTTCCGGGACGAGCACCGGCGTTCCGGCAAAGGTCGTCCAGGGTTTCCATCCTAAGTTTTTGAAACCGAACATCGTGGAAGGTTTTCCCAGGCCGACCACGTCGACGCCGAGTGCATCCATCAGGTCGGGTTTGATTTCCCCCAGCATCTGGTAGGGTTCTACCACTCTTACGGGAGTGCCGGGCGCATCCAGGCCCAGCGCCTGGCGAAGTTTGTAAACCGTGTCAACCTGCATCCCCGTCACAGGGCCCGCGCCGAGGTCCACCGGCACGCGGTCGGGCTCACGATGATTCAAAGCAAGGGTGACGCGCTCGCGGGAGGTCATAAAATGACTCCTCCAAGAAGGCAGTAGGCAGTAAGCAGAAGGCAGGAAGCACGAGGGCATGCCGAGCCGGGTGTAGGTATGAAACCAAGGAAAATCATTCGGTTCTTGCTTCCAGATCGTCCATCTGCTTCTCGAGTTTCTCTATGTGATTTCTTACTATCTCCAACTGCATCTCGGCGATCCTCCAACAACATCCTACGCCTGAGATGTACCCGACCTGTGCGTCGTTGATGATTTGGTCGAAAGGCACCTTCGAGGTTTCGTAGAACTCCTTTAGTACATTAAGCTTCTTCTCGAAGAGGTATTTCAGGTTCAATCTTCTCCGCCCCTTATCGATCGTGGTCCGAGAATCGCCGGCGGCTGCTTTCTACCTACTGATTACTGCCTTCTGCCTACTGCTTTCTGCCTACTGCCTACTGCCTACCGCCTACTGCTTACTGTCCTCAACTACGCCGCGCTTTCCAGGCGCAGCGGATAGGTGCCGTACTCGCGTGCGGTTCGGTACATGGCCAACACGTTTTCCACCGGCACGAGCGCCTGAACGTTGTGAACGGCGTTGAAGACGAAGCCTCCCCCGGGACCGAAGGCTCTGATCCGTTCGCGAACTTCCTCGCGGACCTCTTGGGGTGAGCCGAAGGGAAGGGTGCTTTGGGTGTCCACGCCTCCTCCCCAGAAGGTGATCTGGTTTCCGAATTTCTTTTTCAGGTCAAAAGGATTCATATGGGCGGCGGAGCACTGGACGGGATTGAGGATGTCAAAGCCCGCTGCGATGAAATCGTCCAGCAGAGCCCAAACGGAACCGCAACTGTGAATGAAAGTCTTCCAGGTTGTGTTGCGATGCACCCAATCGTTGACCTGCTTGTGGAAAGGCAGAAAGAGATTGCGGTAAGTCTGGGGAGAAACAAACGGCCCATTCTGGGCGCCGAAATCCGTGCCCGTCAGATACGCAACTGTCGCCCGGTTGCCGACCGCGGCATAGATTTTTTCGAGATTCACCAAATTGATTTCGGTCTGGCGTTCGAAAATCTTGTAGATGTGGTCGCGCCGCGTGCTCAAGCTGATATACCACTCCTCGACATCGCGAATTCCCCGGGGACACTTCAGTCCCGGCCCCGGTATGCGTGAGATGTTGCCGAGAGATAGGGCCCCCAGGTTCAGCACCAGAGCCTTATCCGTTTGCGTGTAGAGTTCCTCCGCACGACGGCGATAATGTTCCATTTCCTGGTCGGAGAGGACGCTGAATTCTTCCAGATTGTCTTCAACCCGCAGGTCCTCTTCCTTGAAAGGCTCCTGCCGGACGATGACATCGAAGTAGAATCCCCCCTGCGGCATGCGGCCGGAGGCCGGCGCCGAGCGATCGCCTTGAGGGTAAAGGAGCAGGTCGCCGTTGGGTTCAGGTTGAGTATTAAACCCGGCGGGCACCAAGGCCGGCGTACCGCCGAAGGTTTTCCATTCCTTCCATCCTTCCAGCGGGAAGCCGAACGCCGTCCCTGTGCCGCTCACCATGGCGGTGTCAATGGCCAAGGCATCGAGGAGATCGGGCTTGATTTCGCCGAGCATCTGGAAAGGCTCGATGACTTTAACGGGCGTGCCCGGCGCATCCAAGTCGAGCGCCTGGCGCAAACGATAGACGGTGTCAACGTGCATACCCGTCACTGTGGTTGCGCCCAGATCGAGGGGAATGCAGTCCGCTTCCTGGTGCGCCAGGGCCAGGCGGACTCGCTCACGTGATGTCATCATGACACTCCTTTGGAGAGTAGGCAGTAAGCAGAAGGCAGGTAGGCAGTAGGCAGTAGGCGGTAAGCAGTCGGGTTGAGGCAGAGTGAAGAGAGGTAAGAGAGCAATAAGTTTTTCTCGGATTCACTCTCCCCGCGCGCTGCTTAGTGCCTACTGCCTAGTGCCTTCTGCCTACTCCCGCCCCAAGGCGCTTTCAGCACCTTGCCGTTTAGGCCGTCACAAGCTGCCGCGCCAATTCCACGGCCGCCGGAGCGTCTTTGCCGTAGCCGTCGGCGCCAATCGAATGGGCCCAGGCATCGGTGACGGGCGCTCCACCCACCATAATTTTTACCTTGTCGCGCAGGCCGGCGGCGGTCAGTGCTTCCACCACGGACTTCATGTTCACCATCGTCGTGGTGAGCAGCGCCGACAGCGCCACAATATTGGCGTGGTTCTGGCGAACCGCTTCCACGATTTTCTCCGGTGTGACATCAACGCCCAGGTCCACAATTTTGAAGCCCGCGCTTTCCAGCATCATGGCCACGATGTTTTTGCCGATGTCATGCAGGTCGCCTTTTACGGTGCCGCACACGACGGTCCCGGCGGAGCTGATGGCCTCGTCGCCCACCAGCAGCGGCCGCAGAATGTCACTGGAGGCGCGCGCCGCCCGCGCCGCAATCAGCACTTCGGGAATGAAAAATTCACATTCCCGCATGCGGCGCCCCACCTCATCCATGGCGGGGATGATCGCCTTCGGAAAGAATTCGCCAGGGCGAATTCCCTCTTTCAGCATCTTTTCCGTCAGTGCTTTGGCCACCGGAGCTTTTCCATCGATGATGGCCTGCTGAAGTTCTTCGAATTGAGTCATATGAGTCTCCCTTTTTAGGTTCTAGGTGCTGGGTCCTAGGTTCTGGGCGCTGATTGCTAGGTGCTGGGCTGCAGAGTTTCCCCAGCACCCAACCCCCAACCCCCAGCCCCCATGTCTGGAAATGCCATTTCCTCCACAAAGGTTTCTTGAAAACCTTGGTCCGCGTTAAGTGCCACGTGCTCGATTTGATGGCGAAGGCGGGCAAAGGAGCCGTCCTCTCCCTCCGGGCGAAAAAGCGCCAGCTTCGCTCCCAAGAGGGCGGTATTCCCGGCCGCCTCAACTTTTTCCGCCGGGAAGCTGATCAGGCCAATGCGCTGTGCGCTGGCGCGGTTAATATAGTTCCCGAAGGCCCCCGCAAGATAGAGTTTTTTTAGGTCACCGGCGGAGGCGCCGGACCGGTCCAAAAGTATGCGAATGCCGGCGGCGATGGCGCCCTTGGCGAGTTGCAGCTCGCGGATGTCGCCCTGCGTCAGCACCACGGGCGCCGCCAGTTCCCATGCGCCGGCGCCATCGGTGAAACGTCCGGAGGGCTGAATCCGCCCCAGCTCCAGCCCCGCCGCCACGGCATCCACCAAACCGCTTCCACACAAGCCCTGGGGCGGAACATTGCCCAGGACGCGGCAGTGGATTGAGTGGTCTTCCACCTTCACCTCGGAGATCGCGCCCGTAGCGGCGCGCATGCCCATGGAAATCCGCGCCCCCTCGAAAGCTGGCCCGGCCGCCGTCGAGGCACACAGCAAGCGCTCGTGATTGCCGATCACGATCTCTCCATTGGTGCCCAAATCCACCAGCCCGTTCAGGTCCTCGCGTTCACTCAGATTCGTGGCCAGAATGCCGGCCAGAATATCGCTGCCCACGAACCCCCCCAGGCAAGGGAGAAAACGCACCTGCGCCTCGCCGGAGAGCTTCCACCCCAATTCTTGACCGCGAAAAGTCTGGAGGCCGAGCTGCTCCGACTCGAAAGGGTACCGCGAGAGCGGCTCAACATCCAGCCCGCAGAAAAGATGATGCATGACGGTGTTACCCACCACCACCACATCCGTGATTTCTCTTTCCGGAACCCGGGCGGCAAACACCAATTGCTCGACCAAACTTCCGATCTGCTGGCGAATCAGATCGCGGAGCTGGAGTGCGCCGCCTTCCGCCACGGCAAACCGCACGCGGCTCATGACGTCCGCCCCAAAGCGCGCCTGTGCGTTGAGCGCCGTGCGCACTGCCAGCACATGGCCGGTGCGGAGGTCCAGCAACTGTGCGACCAGCGTGGTGGTTCCCAGATCCACCGCGACGCCCAGGCCAGCGCGCGGCTCGAAGGCAAAAGGCGTCTCATCCACCAGGATGGCGGCATCCCATTGGCGCAGCTCGATAACCAGGTCATCCTCGAGCGCACACTGGCAGGCGAGGCGCCAGCCCGCGGCTAGCTCCTCCGCGCTCAGGCGCTCGCGCTGCGCGTCGTTGACCGATGCCCGCCCTTCCAGCACCTGCACGCGACAGCCCCGGCAACGGCCCTGTCCGCCGCAAGGGAATTCTACACCCTGCGTGAAAAGCAGGTCGCGCAAAGCGGTTCCCGCCGGAGCGGTCAGCTCCACCTGCACGGGCCGTAGGATGATGCGGTGTGTCGATTGGTCAGGCATTCTTCAGAATCTAGAAGCTAGGAGTTAGAAGCTAGAATAGCTCGGGAATATGAGTTCAAGAGCCGACTGACTTCGTCCAATAATTTTAACAGGGCCTCGGTCTCTGCGTAATGGAGATCCCGCGCGAGAAGCAGGTAATAGTGACTCTCCTCGACCGATCCTTCCGCTGTATTCAAAAATCGCGCTTTGTCCGCCTTTCCGCGTTTTCGAAATCCTTCCGCGATATTTGCAGCAATGGATACCGCAGCTCTGCGCATCTGGCTCGACAGACCGTAGGTTTCGTGTCTGGGAAAAGGCGCGGTTGTCTTGTAGACCTCCAGCACGAATTCATGAGCTTTCTGCCAAACAATAAGATCTTTGAAACTTCTCGCGGGCGGTAGGTTTAGAGGCATTCTAACTCCTAACTTCTAGCTTCTAACTTCTGGGACTTTGCACCTGACACCTGGCACCTGATACCTGACACCTTCTCATGCCACCGCGTGTTCCCTCGCATACCGCCGCATGGCGCGGAGGTTTTCCGGGGGGGTATCGCGCACCACTTCGCAACCGGCGCTCACGATGAATCGGTCGCCGGCCTGGTGATGGCATTCGGCCACGGCGGCGTAAACTTCCTGCGGCGTTCCGTTGCGCAGCACCCGCACGGGATCGATATTCCCCAGCAGCACCTGGCAGGGCCCCATCGCCGCGCGTCCTTCCGCCATGTGAACCATGAAATCCAAGTCAACGATGTCACAACCTAACTGCCCCATTAAGCCGAGAATGGGCCGGGTATTGCCGCACACGTGCAAGCGTGTTCGCACCCCCATGGCGCGCAGGCTGTCCATCATCCGCTTTTCGTAAGGCCACACAAACTCCTGGTAAATCTTGGGGCCTACCAGCGAGGCCGCCGCGTCGCCCACGCCCATCAACTCCGCGCCGATTGCCACTTGTGCCTTGGCAAAGGTGAGTTCGAGCTCCAGAACGAATTCAAATAGCTCGGTGACGAACCCCTGGTCATCGAAGAAATCCATCATCAGGGTGTTGATGCCACGGAGGTCGGCGGCCTCGGCGATTGGGCCTTCAATCCAACCTTCGATCAGCTTTTCCTGGTGCACACGCTGCCGGTAGAGCGCCAGTGCTCGCAAGCGGTTGCCCATGCGCGGGCTGGTGCGGGGGTCCGGTACTTTCAGCTCGCCCAGCTTGCGCTTGTCCGCCAGCAGAGAGTTTGCTTCGTCGAGGGCGGCCGGCTGGTTGGGGAAAAACTTGACGGGCGCACCGCAGTCCGCCGCTTCGCACGCGGGGTCAGACATAATGTTGACGTAATCGAAATCGAACTCGGCCGCGGTGTGGGTCTGCCCTTCCACCAGCACGTGGAAGTCCGTGGCGTAATCGCGGTATTGCGCGCCAATGCGATCACACGCGAACATCATAGTGATGGGCATGAACGGCAAGCTATCCACGGGCTTGCCATCGAGCAGAGCGAGAATGCGTTCGCGTCCAGTCATAGCGGGATTGTCGATTTTCGATTGCCGATTGCAGATTGCAGATTTCGATTGGGACCAATCGGCAATCGACAATCGGCAATTCTTTAGTACTCTCCATACTCCTTCGCCGTGCCGATCATCGCACGGACGTTCTCCGGCGGCGTCGAGGCGGGGATGGCACAGCCCGCATTGAGGATGAATCGGCCTCCGGGCTTCCAGACGGAAATGAGTTGCTGGGTTGCTTCCCGAACCTGCGCGACGGTCCCCTGGGCCAGGACACGGCTGGGGTCGTTGTTTCCGAACAGCACGTGGCGCTTCCCGGCAGTTTGTTTGGCTTTCACGGCGTCGGTTTTGTAATCGAGTTCGAAGCCGCAGGGCGGGTATTCTGCCAGCATGTCAAGGATCCTGCTGGTGTCGCCGCAAATGTGAATTACCACGAAGATGCCATCGGCGGCAAGGTCTTTCACCAGTCGTTCCTCGTAAGGGCGCGCAAAGCGGTCGAACATGCGGGGGGAAGTGACGTCCGGGCCTGCCAGGCTATCGCCCATCGAGGTGAGGTGCGCCCCCGCCTTGGCCAGCGCCCGATGAACGGCGAGATGGCCTTGGTAGCAAATTTCCATGAGCTGGGTGATGCGGGGATTGTCCGGCTGCTCAATGAGCTCCATCAGGAATTCCTCAATGCCGCGCACCATGCAAGCGAGATCGAAAGCGGCCTGGTCAGCGTTGCCGCGAATGGCAATTTCGTTGCCCACTTGTCTGGACATCAGGCGGACGGCCTCGAGCAAAGCGGGAATGCGGCCATCCGTTTCGGGGTTAATCACTTTCAGGTGGTCAACCGCATCGAGGCTGCGGATGGCAGGCTCCACGATGCGTCCCGTCTCGTTGGGAGCGCATTCCGACCGGGCTCCCATGGCTTCGGCCAGCATTGTAGTATCGGTATCCACCAGAATGCAGTCGTGCCCGTACGTCTCCACCGCCTGGAGGTGCACACAGGCAATGGCTTCAGGGTTAACGCGGTACTCCTCCATGCGGACGCCCGCTTCGCGCGCGGCGAGCATGAAATTGTGCAGGCACACGGGCACACGATCGGGGATTCCGCCCGCCAGGACCGTCCGCACGCGCTCCAGAGAATTCATGGGAGGAAAGCCTCCAGGCAATTGCCGATTGTCGATTGCCGATTTTCGATTTTGTCCAATCGTCACTCGTCACTCGTCACTGCCTTAATGACGTCGTCGTCGTAGCTCGCCTCGATGCGGTGGCCGGGTGGAACCACCAGGAATTCCTTGGTGTTCCATTCGCCGTTCACCAAGCGCTGAATCAGGCTGATGTCGCCTGAGATCTTTTCGTAAGTCCAACCGCGCTTGGCCGCGTCGTCACGCGCACGCTGCTCAAAGCTGCCATCCGGTTCGATACCCATTTCAATAAAGGTCACTTGGCCATAGTGGCGCGCCAGGTTTTTGCCGAACTCCTCCCATAAGTACTTCGCGTTCTCCTCCCCGTACTTGGCTACCATTTCTTCGTAGCTTTGCTGCAATCCCAGCTTTTTGCCCAGCGCCAGTTGGCCCAGTTCGCCGTCCGCCTCGCCGCGCTCAATCCAGCCGGTGGTCTTGAAATACACACCGGGGTGAGTATTGAAATAGTCCATGTAGCGCGCCGCGCTGCCCAGGAAAACCGTGATGCAGTCATGCCCGCGCGGTACCACCAGAGGAATGGACTTGGTGGCCAGGCCCACGATGCCGTTGTTGCAAAGCCCGTAGCCCAGCAGCAGAGCATCATATTGGCGCTCCTCCACCCGATCGACGACGGCCTGCAAGCGCGCCCGCATCTCTTGGCACCCGATGTCGTGCAGGCCCTTGGGAAGAAACTCGATGTCCACAGTATGGGGCGAGCGTGCCACGCAGGCGCAAAGCTCACGGAAAAAAATTTCGCAACTGATGAGTTTTAGACGCATAAGTTTTCAGCTAAGCCACCATCCCCGTGCGGAGCACGAGGGCCAGCGCGCGGATAAACTCCGGGCTGGTTCCGCAGCAGCCGCCCAGGAAATTCGCCCCCGCCGCGAGCAAGGCCGGGGCATGCCGGGTGAATGCTTCCGGCGACGTCTGGTAGCGCGCCCCACCTTCCACCAGTTCCGGCAGGCCCGCATTGGGCTTGATCCAAATGGGCAACGGCGTGGCGGCGTGCAGCCGCTGGCAGAGGGCGGCGTAGCTCTCAATCCCTTGCCCACAGTTGGCACCGATCACATCGGCGCCCGCGGCGGTGAGTTCGATGGCGGCCACTTCCGGCGTAGTTCCCATCATGGTGCGGTCAAGGTTCTTACCGGAATCGAACGCCAGGGAGACGATCACCGGCAACCCCGTGGCCCGGGCCGCCTGCACACCGACTCTTGCCTCCGCCACGTCGCTCATGGTTTCGAAGATCAAAGCGTCGGCGCCGCCTTCGGCCAGGGCTTGGGCTTGTTCAGCGAAAGCAGCGAGTAGTTCCTCTTCGCTTACTTCTCCCATCATCAGCAGCTTGCCGCTCGGCCCCATGGAAGCGAAAACGCGGGCGCGTCCCGCGGCGGCGCGTCGAGAAATTTCCACGCCCAGACGGTTGATTTCCCGCAGGTGCTCAGCCAGTCCGTGCCGCTCCAGGGCGAGACGATTGGCGCGAAACGTGTTGGTCAGAATGACCTGGCTGCCCGCCTCCACGTAAGCGCGCGCGACTCCTTCCACGCGCTCCGGGTGCGTCAGGTTCCAATGGTCGGGGCATTCGCCGGCTTCCAGACCGCGCGCCTGGAATTCCGTTCCCCAGGCACCGTCGGTGAGGACGGGGCCTTGCGAGACGAGTTGTTGAATTAAGGTGTGCATATAGAATTGCCGATTGCCGATTTTCGATTGACGATTGAAGAAGTACGAATTCCGACCGTCAATCCGTCAATCATCAATCCCCAATCGGCAATTGGCAATCATCAATCGGCAATCGTCCATCGTCAATCCTACGCTGCCGACGGCAACTCCAGTTTCCCTTCGCGGAACGCGCGCAGGTAGTTGGCGCAGTACTCGTCGCGTCCCAGCAGGGCTTCTGCGGCGCGGATATTGGCCATCAACTGCGCATCGCAGGGGTCCACGATGCCGGCGTCGAGGCCGCGCGCCATCAGCAGGACCGCGAAGGTCTCGTTAAGGAGTTTGCGCAGGGGAAGCCCAAATGATACGTTGCTGACGCCGGCGCTGGCGTGCACGCCGGGGTAGCGCGCCGTGATCTGTCCGACCGCATCCAGCAGCGCCTTGCCGTGCTCGGGACCGGTGCTGACCGGCAGCACACAGCCATCCACATAGATGTCGTCGAGCGCGAATCCTTCCTTGGTTAGCAGATCCACCAAGTGGCAGGCGTTGGCCACACGTTCCTCGGTCGTGTTGGGCGGACCCGCCTCGCCCATGCACAGGGCAATGACCTTGGGACGGAATTCTTTCAACACCGGCAGTAACGCGGCGATGCGCGCCGGCTCATCGGTGATGGAATTAATCATGGCGCGCTGCTTGCAGAGCGGCAGAGCGCGGCGCAAGGCTTCCGGGTCAGCGCTATCGAGACAGATGGGCACGGAAACGGTTTCTTGCACGATATTCACCAGCCAGGGCAGGACTTCCAATTCCTGTCCGGGCAAGCCGCCATTCACGTCGAGCATGTCCGCGCCGGCGTTCACCTGTTTGCGGGCAATTTCCTTGAAGAACTCCACATCTCGCGCCGCAGCCGCAGCCCCCACTTTCTTGCGAGTACAATTTATCAATTCACCGATGATAAGCATAAACTCTAATTTCCTCCGTTAATCAGAAAGTAGGCAGAAGGCAGAAAGCAGTAGGCAGAAAGCGGGACGCTGCGCTACGCCGCAGTTGCCGGTGGCCGGCTGCTCGCCGGCCTCTGCCTCGCGACATCTGCTTTCTGCCTTCTGCCTACTGCTTTCCGCCTTCTCCTAGCTCGACTCGCTTACCGAGGTTGTCCAGCCCCGCGAAGCGATTGGCCAGAGCGTTCGTGCCGTCCAGGCACCAGTCACGAGGTGGAATCAGCTTGTGGGCGAACTTTCTGGGATCGTCTCCCATGGCCAGCGCGCCCCGGTAGATCACGTTCCAAATGCATTCCAGTTCAGGGCGAGCCTCGCAGGTCCCATCGATTCGCGAGCCGCCGCAGGGACCGTTGCGAAGTTCCTTGTAGCACCAGCGCATGGAACAACCGGCGTAATCCAAGTGGTCCTGGAGGCAGTCTCCGCAGTTCTTGCATCCCAGCGTGACTTGCCGGTAGAGGCTGGATGGCCCCAGCAGCCGGTACCACAGACCATGCCGCCAGGAATTGGTTTTGCCATTGGCCTTCAGGTGAGCGCCGAAAAAGCGCGCGCCCCAGGAGCCGTCGGCGATAAAGTGCCGGTGCACCTGCTTGGAGAGCCACTGCGTGACCGTGACGTGAGGCTTGGAGCTATTGAGTTGGTATTTGCCATCGCCGTCGCTCAAGCCATCCTTGCCCGCAGGCAGCAGGTAGAACTCCCCGGGCACGGGCAAGATTAATTCGTCCATGCGGCTGCGCCAGTCGCTGCCGATCGCCGCGGCGCGCTCGGCAATAGTCATGAAATCCTTGTGCGCAAGGCCGAAGCCGCCGATGTGCGCTCCCGCAAAACCCAGGTCTTTCACCGCCGCCACCATGAGCGCCGCACGCTCCAGGCGTTCGGGTTTCTTCTCCTTTTCAAGCCGCCGGATCAACTCGTCGGGCGCCACGCAGCCCGCCACATCCCCTGCCTGCATCATCTGCGCGATCTTCGCCGTGGGGACGTAGACGTTGGCAAGCACCGGCACGCGCCCCAGACCTTCGCGGACCATATATTGTTTCAGTTCGTAGAGCTTGCGCAAGTTGTAACCCAATTGCGTGATAATGAATTGCGCCCCGACGGCGATCTTCAGTTGCAGTTTGTAGAACTGCATCATCTGGTCGGCCTCGTGCACCTTGTAAGGGTTCACCACGGCGCCCGCGAAAAAATCGCTGGGGGTGCTGTGCACGGTGCGCGCGCCCAGGTTGTACTCGATGCCTTTCCGCATGGCCTGGACCAGCCAGAGGATGAGCACGGAATCCAGGTCGTAGACAGGTTTCGCCCGGCCGGCGAAACCTTCCTTCTGCGCGTCGCCCGTTAAGGCCAGAATGTTTTCCACACCCTGGCGCGCCAGCATATGGAGGCGGCCTTCCAGGGAGGAGCGGTTTCCGTCCTTCCCGGTGAGATGCGCAATCGGCGTCAGCCCTTTTTCCCTGACGGCCGCGACGAAGGCTTCCGGTGGCAGCGCGGGATTGCCGCCCGGCAGGTCCGTCAAGCTGATCACCTTGATGCCGTTGGCCTCCGCGGCGGCTTCCCTGACGAAAGTCTCCGCCTCTTCAACGTTGTGGTCCCGGCCCAGCACCAGTTCCGCGGTCAGGAGGAACTGCTTCTGCTCCAGCGCGACCCGCAAGTGGTTCACCGGTCCGTGCTCAATGTTTGCGACCATGCAACGCTCCTTGACTATTGCCGATTGACGATTGACGATTGCTGATTTTGCCCAATCGTCAATCGTCAATCGACAATCGGCAATCCTTTTTACCCCCCCGGGCTCGGTTCCCGTCCTCCCTGTACGGACAGGGTTGCCTGGTAACCTTTGATCAGGCGACGGCCGATGAGCGCGGCGAGGTTTTTGAAGAGGACCATTCCGCTGGCGGGATCTTGCTGCAGGATCTCATCCAGCCGCTGTTTCTCAATCCTCAGAGCCTTGACGGGAACCAAGCATTCCGCCGAGGCCGTATACGTTTCGTTTTCTACCAGACTCGACCAGCCGATGAGATCACCGGGGTCGCAGGCCACATAAGCCAGGAGCTCCCCTTGGCCCACACTCAGCCTTACGCGCCCCTCGCCTAGAATAAAAAAGTGGCGGGCAGGGTCACCCTGCCGAAACATAAAATCTCTCTGCGCGTACGATTCCTCGCGAGCGCTTTCCAGGATGCGCTGGCGAGTCATTTCCGCGATTCCCTCAAAAAGGTGAGCTCGCATTGTCATCTCCCGTCTCAGAACAGTCCGCTCACTTTTCCGGTTTTCACATCCACGTCCACGCGGCGGAAACCGGGATTGGAGGACGTCCCGGGCATCAAGCTGATGGCGCCGGCGCAGGGGCAGAGGAACTTCGCTCCAGAATACACCAGCACATCGCGAATGGGCAGCACCCAGCCTTCCGGAACCCCCTTGAGCGCTGGATCGTGGCTCAAGCTCAGGTGAGTCTTCACCATCATCGTGGCGTAATCGGCGTACTTGGGATCGGACTCCAGGCTTTTGGACTTGGCTTCCGCTTCCGGCGTCCACGCGACGCCATCCGCACCGTACACCACTTCCGCGATCAACTCCACGCGGTCGCGTAATTTCATTTCGAGGGGATACAGGAAGCGAAAGTCGACTTCCTCCTTGCAAGCGTCGAGCACGGCGTCCGCCAGCTCCAGAGCGCCATCGCCGCCCTTGGCCCAGTGTTCGGAAGCCGCACAGCGCGCACCCGCGCCTTCCACCACCCGCCGCACCAGACCGAGTTCTTCTTTTGTGTCGGTATGAAAACAGTTGATGCAGACCACCGGATTGATTCCCGAGCGGCGAATGATGCCCAGGTGGTGCAGCAGGTTGGGAAGACCTTTCTCGAGAAGCCGCAGGTTCTCTTTGGTGTACTCCTCGGCAAGCGGCAAACCGGGTGCGACCGTTGGGCCGCCACCATGCATCTTGAGCGCGCGAATCGTGGTGGTCAGTACCGAGACGTTGGGCTTGAGCCCGCTGCAACGGCACTTGACGTTCCAGAATTTCTCGAAGCCGATGTCGGCCGCGAAGCCGCTTTCGGTAACGTGATAATCAAACATCTTCAGGCCCAGCCGGTCACCGATGATCGAGGACTGTCCCACGGCGATGTTGGCAAAAGGCCCGGCGTGCACCATGCAGGGCTGATATTCCGCCGTGCTGCACAGGGTAGGGTTGATGGTGTTGCGCATCCAGGCGGTCATGGCTCCGGCAACTTCCAGGTCGCCGGTGGTAATGGGTTTGCCCCGCTTGTCATAGGCAACGGTAATCTCGCCCGAGCGCTTGCGCAGGTCGGCCAGGTCCGTGACGATGGCCAGAATCGCCATCAGCTCGGAGCTGACGGTGATGGCGAACTTGGACTGCATCATGAAGCCGTCCTGCCTGCCGCCCATCCCGATGACGATGTTGCGCATCGCCTGCGCGCAGAAATCCATGACCCAGCCCATTTCCACGCGCGTGGGGTCAACGTCCAGGCGGCGCATTTTGCTGAGTTTCGCCAGTTGCTCGTCGCCGTAATTTCTTTCGTGCTGCATGCGCGCGGTGAGCGCCACCATGGCCAGGTTGTGGGCGTTGGCAATATCGTTGATGTCGCCGGTAAGGCCCAACGAAAATTCCGTCATGGGGATGAGCAGAGCGTTCCCGCCGCCCGCTGCCGTCCCCTTCACATTCATGGTGGGCCCGCCGGAAGGTTGGCGCAGGCACCCCCCTACATTCTTGCCCCGCTTGCCCAGTCCCTCCATTAAACCTAGGGAGGTTGTGCTTTTTCCCTCACCTAGGGGGGTGGGGGTAATGGCGGTAACCTCAATGTATTTCCCGTCGGGGCGGCTATTTAAGCGCTCAATGATCTTGAGGAAGTCCAGCTTGGCCAGCCTGCCCATGGGGATGACCTCATCTTGTTGCAACCCCAATCGTTCCTGCCATTCGCGGGGACTCGGCATGTGCTGTTCCGCCGCCTCTGAAATTTGCCAATCTTGCATTTGTATTGCGTCAAACGCCATCCCTGGGCCCCCTGGTGTGCCGGTACGAATAAGGTATCAAAGCACTTACGCTGCCATTCTCGGAAATATGTGCAAAAAGTCCCTTTCCCGAGGAGGGCGGGGCTGAAGAGCAACGGGCAGTAGGGAATAGGCAGAAGGCAGTAGCATGAAGAGGGCGGTTCTTCGTAGCGGTCGACTTTAGAGGCTGCGAAGAAACCCGGAGGTTTTACAGGCCCTGGAAGGGCTCATGACAATGGCCGGGGGCAACGCCACGGGAAAGCGTGGGGGTTCAACTCCCGGCCCTAAAGGGGTCGTACTATCCCAAGCCGGAGGGGGGAAGCGCGGACCCTGATCGAACGATGCTCGGGTGTCCTTTCCCGCGGCTGGCGTCGTGGGCTGAATGATGATGCCCGCTACGCGAGCTTGCGGGTAAGTTCAGCCTTTACGGGTTGTGGCGCCGTCCCTAGCGCCGCAAAAGCGCGGAGAGATCGGAAAGTTTCGGCAACACAATTGCAAAACGATTTGAGAATAGGCACAAAATGACTCAGTTGCCCCAAAGCCGCTCGTTTAGCTTTTCTGATCCCTTCATGCGAAGCACTTACCTCAGGTGCCAGCTTGAAACAGGTCGGGGCATTTTTCTTACACCTCCCCCTCAAAGATTATGCCGCTTGAAGACGGGCGCTTTTTCTTCTTGCGGAATGGTCACGCTTCCTATAAAAAAGCGGGGCTGGTGATCGTAAGTGCCTTTCGCACTTATGTAACCAGCCGGGAACACCTTGAGAGAAGGAATGAACCACTATGAGCCTCAGTCAACTTGCCAGATCCATCAGTGAGTCGCCCACCCTGAAGCTGAACGAAACCGCCGCCTTGCTCAGAGAAAAGGGCGAGCCGGTGATTCACCTGGGCGGAGGGGAGCCGAAAAGCAAGGCTCCCATTGATGCCATCATCAATTGCACCTCATTGCTCAACACGGGCGAAGTTCGTTACACGCCGCCCGACGGAATCCCCGCGTTGAAGAAGGCGGTGATTCGATACACCGAGGAGCACTATCGCAAGCTGGTTTCGGCGGACAACGTCTTGGTTTCGGGCGGGGCCAAGCAAGCCCTCATGGTGTTGCTGCATGCGATTCTGGACCCGAAGGAAGAGGTGATATTTCCCGCACCCTACTGGGTGAGTTACCCGGAGATGGTGAAGCTTGCCGGGGGCGTGCCGGTGGTGGTGACGGCTGAGGACGGCACGTTTTACCCCACCGTCCGCGAAATTACTGACGCTGTGGGTTCTTACACCAAGGCGATTATTCTGAACAGCCCCAACAATCCCTCTGGCGCCATGTACTCGCGCGAATTCGTCGCGGAGATGGTGGAATTCTGCGAGAAAAAGAGCCTTTATCTGATCATGGACGATATTTACAATCGCTTGGTGTTTAATGGCAAGAGCGCGCCGATCTGCTACGACTTCTCGAAGACGCCGCTCGAGCAATCCAAGCTGGTGGTCATTAACGGCGTGTCGAAGACTTACGCCATGACGGGTTTCCGCATCGGCTGGGCCATCGCCAACCGCGAGTTGACGGAAGCGATGGGGAACATCCAATCGCAGCAAACCTCGGGCCCCGCAGCGCCTTCGCAATGGGCGGCGGTGGGAGCGCTGAACGGCGTGCAAGCTTCGGTGGAGGCCTTGCGCTTGACGCTTGAGAACAATCGCAACGTCATGCTCGACCACCTGGAGGCCATCCCCGGCGTGAAAGTCTCGAAACCCGATGGCACGTTCTACTGCTTCCCGAATTTCAGCGCCTATATGAAGGATTCGCAGAAGCTCGCGAGTTTCCTGCTCCAGAAGGTGCGGGTGGTGGCGGTGCCCGGCAAGGAATTCGGCTTCGAGGGCCACCTGCGCCTCAGCTATTGCGGCGCCATGAAGGACATCACGGAAGGAATTGAGCGCATTCAATGGGCGCTCGATCCTGACTCGGCCAACGAGCTTTACCTCGGCGACCGGAAGCTGGTGAGGGACTGGTTGTGAAAATCGGGTGATCGGGTCATCGAGCCATTGAAAAACCAATGACTCGATGGCTAAATGGCCCGATGGCCAGATGCCTCTTTGACCTGACACCTGACACCTTTTAAGGATTTCATATGAACATCTATCTCGACATCGTTTCCCCGGCCTCCAAGGAAGCCGGACTTCTGGCGAGTGACTACGGGTTGCAGAACCACGGCCTGTTGAATCTGCGGCGTGTGTACTGGAACCTAAGCACGGCAGCGCTCTATGAGGAGATGGTATTTCGCTCCGAGGGCAGCCTGATTCATTTGGGGCCCGTGCTGGTAAACACCGGCAAGCACACGGCGCGCGCGGCGGCCGACAAGTTTGTGGTGCGCGAGCAATCCACGGAAGAGCGCGTCTGGTGGGGCACCTACAATCGTCCTTTTACCGGCGAAAACTTCAGCTCGCTGCTGACGCGCCTGCAAGGCTACTTGCAGGGCCGTGACGTCTTTGTGCAGGACTGCTATGCCGGGGCCGATCCCGAGTACACCATGCCCATTCGCATCATCACCCAGAAGGCCTGGCACAGCCTCTTTGCGCGCACCATGTTCCTGAAGATTCACAATCAGGACAAGCTGAAGAAGCACGTGCCGGAATTCACCGTAATCGCCGTGCCGGGCTTCCTGGCTTCGCCCATGGTGGACGGCACGCGCACCGACACGTTCATCATCCTCAATTTCCGCGAGCGCCTGGCCATTATCGGCGGCTCGAATTACGCCGGGGAAATCAAGAAGACCATCTTCACCGTGCTCAATTTCCTGCTGCCGCTCGAAGGCGTGCTGTCGATGCACTGCTCGGCCAACGTTGGCAATGACGGCGACGTGGCCATCTTCTTCGGCCTTTCCGGCACCGGCAAGACCACGCTTTCCGCCGACCCCAAGCGCCATCTGATTGGCGACGACGAGCACGGCTGGAGCGACAATGGGGTTTTTAATTTCGAAGACGGCTGCTATGCCAAGGTCATTCGCCTGTCGCCGGAAGCCGAGCCGCAAATCTACGCCGTCACCCAGCGCTTCGGGACGATCCTGGAAAACGTGGTGTACGATCCCGTGTCGCGCCGCGTGGATTTGAATGACGACAAGATTACAGAGAACTCTCGCGCCGCTTATCCGCTCGAATACATTGAAAATCACCTGCCCGAAAAGCGCGCCGGCCATCCGCAGAACGTCATCTTCCTCACCTGCGATGCCTCCGGCGTCATGCCGCCCATCGCGCGCCTGACTCCTGACCAGGCCATCTACCACTTCATCTCCGGATACACCAGCAAAATCGCGGGGACGGAAATTGGCCTGGGCATCGAACCGCAAATCACCTTCAGCACGTGCTTCGGCGGACCGTTCATGGTGCATCATCCCTACGCTTACGCCGAGCTGCTGAAGAAGAAGATCGTCAAGCACCAGGCGGCGGTGTGGCTGGTGAATACCGGTTGGACGGGCGGACCATTCGGCGTGGGCAAACGCATCAGCATCGGGCACACCCGCGCGCTGCTGAACGCCGCGCTGAGCGGGAAACTCCGGAAAGTTGAGTATTACCAGGACCCCATCTTCGGTTTCGATGTTCCCAAGACCTGCGAGGGCGTGCCCACGGAAATCCTCGACCCCGCCAACACTTGGCCGAGCCGCGAGGAGTACTACAAGAAGTATGACGCCCTGGCCGCGCGCTTTATCGAGAACTTCAAACTCATGATGCGCGAGTGCCCCGAACACGTCCTGGAAGCCGGACCCAAAAGGCTCGCCACCCAGCCGGTGCGGTAAATCTGGGGAAGGACCGTCACCACCAAGACGCGCAGACACCAAGTAACCCTGCGACCAACCGAACAGTTCGCAGTTTTCAGCCATCAGTTCTCAGTACCTTGGTGGCTTTGTGCCTTAGTGGTGAGCCAGCAGCAAGCCGGAAAAACCCTCCGGGTCCTTCCCACCTCCACGCGCATGACCGCCGTCCGTAACTAGCCCACACAACTGACCATGTGGGGCCATTTCCGCCGCCTGCCACCTCTTCTCAGGAGTGGTTTGTGACGGTCATTTTGTCAGGTTTTTCGGGGTTCCCATGATTTATTGTAACTGATTTATTTTCAGTATGTTCTCAGCTTCGTTTTTAGAAAATGCCCTCTTCTGACTCTTTGTTTTCAAGAAGTTCTCAGCTTCGTGCATTTGTCCAGTGCGGGGGGCCACAAATTTACCATGCAATCCGCGCCCGGGAGGCTAGGAAGTCGGGGCGTCGTCAATTCCTTCCCGCTCCGCGTGGGGGCGACGCGCCGCCGGAGCCCTCCGGTCTCCGCCGGGGGGTTTTAGGATTTACGCGCGGGCCGTTCCCTCCTACGAACACCAGCGAAGGCGGCTTTAACCACCGGCTACCCATCAGGTGTACAATGCCCGCGGCACGCAACGTTGTGGTACGAGACTTGCCAGCCCAAGCCCTCCCGCTCGCGAAAGGAGTTGTTCATGAACACCCTTTTTCCCTTACCAGGCTTTCCCGGCACCGTTTCGCGGCGCCAGTTTGTTACCGGAAGCGTGTCGGCGGGTGCGACTTTGATGTTGGCAAATTCCGCGCTCGGACAGACAACGGCATCGGCAAGTCCGCGAAGGAAAATCAAAGCCGGATTGGTAGGCTGTGGCGGGCGCGGCAGCTTGATTGGCAGCTTCTTCAGAAAACACGGCGGCTTTGAACTTTGGGCTGTGGCCGATTACTTCCCGACGGTAGCAGATGAGGCGGGCGATGCGCTGGGTGTGGATAGATCGCGGCGCTTCTCGGGCCTCTCGGGCTACCAGAAGTTGATCGAAAGTGGCGCCGAGGTTGTTGTCCTCGAGAACATTCCTGCCTTCATGCCGGATCAAGCCACGGCGGCCGTGAAAGCCGGTCGCCACGTTTACATGGCGAAGCCGGTGGCGGCGGATGTGCCCGGGTGCCGGCAAATTGAAGAGGCAGCCAAACTCGCTCAGGAAAAAGGGCGGTGCTTCTTTGTCGACTACCAGATCCCCACCGATCCCGTAAACATCGAAGTCGTCAAGCAAATCCACGACGGCCGCGTGGGGAAGATCGTACAGTTGGCCACCGTGGGAATAGCGCACGGCTCGAGCGATCCACCGAAGACCGCCAACCTGGAGAGTCGCCTCCAGAAACTGATCTGGGTAAATGATATTGCCTTGGGGTGCGATTACATCGGGAACTTCGATATCCACGCGGTGGATGCAGCGCTCTGGGTGATGGGCGAGCGGCCGGTGGCCGCGGCCGGCTCCTGCGCCATTGCCCGCCCCAACGCCCACGGGGATGCGCACGGCGTCTGCTCGGTGATTTACGACTACGCCGACGGCACCGTCCACAATCACTTCGGCCAGGCGATGCCCGACGCGACGGACGGCGCATTGGACTGTCACGTGTACGGCACAACCGGTAATGCCCTTATCAGCTATTGGGGCAAGGCGTCCCTTCGCAATGGCCCCGGAGAATACAGCGGCCAGGTGGCGAACCTTTACCAGGAGGGCATCGTGCGCAACATCGCGACGTTCTACGAAAACGTGACCCAGGGGCGTTCTGAAAACCCAACCGTGAGGCGCGCGGTGGACAGCGCTCTCGCCTGCATCCTGGGCCGCGAGGCCGCCAGCCGCCGGATCCGTTTGACCATGGATGATTTAATTAAGGAGAACAAACGCCTGGAAGTAGATTTGACCGGACTGAAGACGTAGCTGGCTACACCTGCTGCAAGGTTTTCCACATCCTGCTATTTCCCCTTGCTGGCGGCGGATTTACTCATCAAACTTCGGAGGATGATTTCACTGACTTGCTTGCCCTCAACGGCGCGGCCCTGGGGATTAAAGTGAGTGCTGTCTTGGGGCAGGTTGTAGTATTCGGGATGGTCGGCGACCAAGCTGTACAAATCGTCGACCGCAATGCCATGCCGAGTCATGTATTCAACGGCGAGCCGATTCCGTTCCTGCACTTTTCCGTTATCGGTGGCGAGTTGAGCGGGGTTCGATGGGTTGCGGCGCGGGGTGCTGGTGGCCCAAATAATCATCGCTCCTTTGCCGTACTTCTTCAGCGTCTCCATCAGCTTGGGCAGAGACTGGCGGTACTGTTCCTCCGTGTAGGTCCAACCGTGCAGGCCGTTGTTGATGTGAATCACGCTGAACCGGTACCTCTTTAAGATGAGCTTCAGCTCATCCAGATAATCCGGGTTCCCCATGAATTTGGACGTAGCATATTTGGCGCAATAGGCTTTGCCGCTGAGATCTTTCTCGACATCTCGAAAATACCCTTGCGCGATCGAGTCTCCCACCATCAAAACTCTGGGCAGATCGTTTTGGTTGGCATCGGCCAGCCAAATGTCACTCCACTCGGTTTTCTCGAGCTGCGGATTTTCTATCGCGGGAGCACGCTCGCTCACCATCATGCCAACTTGAATCAAGAGAGTGATCAGCAAAATTTTCCGCATGCGAATACCTCCGTAAAGCGCTCGCCCAAGAAAGCATTGTGGATAGTCCAAGAATACCTGTAGATCGTCGATATTCCCCAGCATCTGAATCCTTGAAGACATCGCCTATGTAGTCGATATTATCTAACAACCAATTGCATTTCAATCACTTACAGTTGATCGAGGTATCCTTGGGCTGAGTCAAAAACGGGGGCTCTGCCCCTTTTTCACCCGAGGGTAGCACTTTTTGATGTCCGATTGCCGGTCAAGACCTCGATCACTCGTCCAAGTGACCTCTGGTCAAAGAGTTAGCAGCCCCGAGCAGGGGGCCTTTGGGCGAAAGCCCGTAATTTTCCAAATTTATCCCTTGCAACCAACCCAAATGGTCGGTAGCCTTATAAGACTGGGCTGGCGGCTCATGCCGGTCCATTCAGCATCAAATACTATGGAGCGGTCATGGGTAAGGCAAAGGGTGTTGTGATTCAAGGTGTTCGATTCCGTCCCGGAGAAGTGGATTGGGAAGATGCACATAGCGCCACGCGCGGGAAGCTCCCCGACTTTGAGGCCATGCGCCAGGGCACCACTTTCGTGGGCTCTAAGATCACTTCCACCGGCCTCATCGCCAAGATTGGGAAATACCTCCTGGTGATCACCGAAAAGGATGAGGCGCTGGAAGAATTTGACTTCACCCTGATTCCCCTCCACGCCAAGATTCAGATCCGCTACCACTGAAGGACAGTGGATAGTGCATAGTGGATAGTGGATAGCAACCAGCAACCTTCCAAACCGTGTTTTTATTGACCACTGACGACCGATACTGAGCACCGACAACCCTATGATCCCAATGGCATTCACGTGACTGAGCGCGAAGACGGCAAATCGGTGCTTCTTCAGGTCATCCACGACGGCATGGGTGCCGGCGACCTTGCTCTCCAACACACCCTGCTGCGCAAGTACTTGCTGCTTCTTCAGGAAAACACCATCTTGCCGGGCGCAATCTGCTTTTACACTTCCGGGGTCAGAATGGTCGTCGAAGGATCGCCGGTTTTGGATGTCCTCCAATCGCTCGAGGCCCAAGGTGTTCGCCTGATTGTGTGCAAGACGTGCCTCGACAACTACGGATTGCTCGAAAAGGTCCGCGTGGGAATCGTCGGCGGCATGGGAGACATCATCGCGGCCCAGTGGCTGGCCGACAAAGTTATTTCGCTCTGACCATCCCTCCTCGGACTTCCTAGAACTTACTGACGACTTCAATTTTCCCGACGATGTTCTGATTAAACTCCGCAAGGTCTTCCGCCGGAATCCAGTACTCGCGGTGAAGTTTCGAGCCCGCTTGGTGGACGGTGTAGCGGCTCAAAAACTCGCTCCGCACGCCAAAGCGCAGAACAAATCCCGCGTGACCTGACCGCGCGTCCTGCGTGTTCCAATCACGAGCAATTTGGGTCGCATACGCTTCCTCAAGTACCGGATAGAAGATCGGTTGGCTGGGCAGCCGCGGCGGAAATGCGGTGAACCCCGACTGCCGCACCAACTCCAGTTCCGCGGCTCCCACCGGGCGAAATAGCGTGATCAGTTCTGCAGCGTCTTCGTTCATCACCGAAACTCGCCATGCCTCTCCCAAAGAAGTTACAATGACCGATCCTTCATCCTTTACCCTTTAACCTTTATCCTTCCTCCCGCCTTCTGGCTCCTGACTCCTCCCTTCTCAAAGGTGCGCCTTAAAAAAATCCAAAATTCGCTGGTCAACGTAAGTTCGTGGCGCGTCTCCCTGGAAGCCATGTTTTTGTCCAGGTTGCAGGTGGAATTCGTAGGGCTTATCAGCGCGAATGAGGGCGTCCAGGAAGTTGAGGGTGTTCTGCATGTGCACGTTATCATCCGACGTTCCGTGGATGATCAGCAATTTGGCTGTGAGATTCCGAGCGGCCTCCAGCGGCGAGGAGTTTTTGTAACCCTCAGGATTCTCGCTGGGGGTGCGCATGTAGCGCTCGGTGTAGATGCTATCGTAGAACTTCCAATCCGTCACCGGCGCTCCCGCCGAGCCACACTTGAAGACATCCGGGGCGTGCGTGAGCGTGTAGAGGGTCATGTACCCGCCGTAGGACCACCCGCGAATGCCGATGCGCGCGCCATCCACGTATGGCAGCGACTTCAGATATTCGACGCCCGTCAGTTGATCTTCCAGTTCGTGCTTGCCCAGGCCTTTGAAGATGACGGATTCCCACGCGTGGCCGCGTCCCCAGGAGCCGCGATTGTCGAGTGACCACACCAGAAAACCATTCTGTGCCAGAAATTGGTCGTAGAGGCTACTGGCGTCCCACCGCTTCTCAACAAGCTGAATGTGCGGCCCGCCGTAGACATCGACAATCACGGGATATTTGCGCTGGGGGTCAAAGTTGGCGGGCTTCAGCAGTTGAGCATACAGCGTGGCTCCGTCCGGGGCTTTCAATTCCAGAAACTCGCGCTTGCCCAAAGCATAATCCGCCAGGTGGTTGGCGGGGGTATCGATCGTGGCGGCTGACGTCCCGTTGGAATTCAGCAGGCGGGCAACCGGCGGCGTAACGGGCGTCGAGAAGCGATCGACCAGGAAGCGGCCGTCCGGCGAGAGGTCGAGAGCGTGCGCGCCGGGCTCCGAAGTGATTCGCTCCATGCCGCTGCCGTCCAGGTGAAGGCGATAAAGTTGCCGCTCGCGAGGGTCGGGGTTGGTCGCGGCAAAGTAAAGCCAATTTTCCTGCGGGTCCAATTGGAAAAGGGGCGCGTCCTGGAAGATCGGGCGGTCCAGCATCCACGCCCCGCGGGTTATCTGCCGCACAAGCTTTCCTTCGGCCGTATAGAGATAGACGTGCTGCCAGCCGTCGCGCTCGGAAACCCACAGGAACTCGCGGCCGCCTTTCAAAAAGCGGGGAGGTTCGAGAGAGTTCACCCAGTAAGGGTCGTTCTCCGTGAACAGCACGCGGTCGTTTCCTGTCTCGGGCGCCCAGCGATGCACCGCGACATCAGTTTGCGCACGATTGAGCGCCAGGAAGCAGACCGCCGCGCCATCCGGCGTCCAGGTAAAGGTGGGGCCGAAGTATTCCACCTGCTTAGGGTCTAGAGCTATCGTGGCAGGTTTCGCGGACGGATCATCCACCGCCACCACGTGCAGCGAGGGGAGGGGGTTGGGATCGCCCGCTTGGGGAAAACGCTCGTGCACCAGGCTCACGTGCGTCGCGAGGTAATTGGTGATGGGGTATTCGGGGACGGGGCCATCGTCGAGCCGCAGGTAGGCGATATGCTTGCCGTCCGGCGACCATTCATAGGCGCGCGCGCTGGAGCGGTTGGCAAGCTCCTCCTCATAAACCCAGTCGAGCCGGCCATTGTAAACGGTGTCGCTCCCGTCGCGGGTGAGCTGGCGGACGGCTCCGCTCTTCACGTCTACGACGTAGAGATCGTGCTTCTTCACGAAGGCTATCTCGTCTCCTGTGGGAGAGAAAGCCGGGACTTCTTTCGCCTCGCCATCCTGAGTCAGCCGCCGCAGTCCAAGGGTTGGGGGATCGAGCAACCAGAGGTCGTTATCCCCTTCGAGCAGAATCACGTCACCTCGCGGAGACCACTGGTAGGAATTGAGGTTTAGCCTTTGTTTTCCGCCCGCCGGATTGAACAGGACGGTCTCGGCGCGGCTCTCCAAATCGTAGGCGCAGAGCGTAGAACCGCCTTCCCTCCCCCGCAACGACGGGCGGATGAAGGTCAACTGTTTTCCGTCCGGGCGCCAACGTAGCGTGGTGATTCCCGGCGCCACAATGCTGGCGGGATGAATGACATCCTGGAGCGTCAAGGGCTTCGTGCCGGATTGGGCAGCGTAGGGCCGAGCGGCGCTCGGCCCAGGCATGGCGCTCGCCCCTTGCGGGCTCCCGTCGAGAGACGGGCCACTCGGCCCTCCGCCCAGCAAACCCAGGCAGAGAATGAAAAATCCCAGAAAGAAAATCGAGGCGCGTTTCAAAGTAGCTCTCCTTGGCTGAAGACTCGCAAGCGTCGGCGAGCAACGCTGCATCCGTGCGCTGCCCATTCTAACCGGAATTTCTCCCCCGTGAGGAAGAACTCGACCCGGGCGGCTGTGTCCCCTCTTGTAACGTGTCCAACCTGGTCATGACTCCCCACGGGCAGGTGAATATCTGAAAAAATAAACAATCTCACGCAAAGACGCCAAGGCGCAAAGACTCGCAAACGACAACCTCTTTGTTTTCTTTGCGCCCTCTGCGGCTTTGTCCGTCGGCTGACGGATGAAATGCTTTTGCTTGTCCCGGAATTATTTCACACCGTCGGCTGACGGACGAGTCTGCGCTCCCCTGCTCCTGCGGCCATCTGAAAATGGAGTAGCATTCCGGATGCTTACGTCGAATCACCCCATGTTCAATTCCCTGTCAACTCATCGGCGAGCGCGCCGGCGTCATAGAGTTTGCGCAGCACCTCGATGATGGCGCCGCTGTGGACAGCCACGGCCCGATTATTCTCCTCGTTGTAAACGTAGTCCCCCACCAAGCCTTCGATGTTGCCGTCAAAGATCAGCCCCACCAACTCGCCTTCCTTATTTATGACCGGGGAGCCGGAATTGCCGCCAATGATGTCGCAAGAGCTCACGAAGTCTACGGGAACGGTGAGATCGAGTTTGGTTTTGCCCTCCAGGTAGCGTTGCGGAAGATTGTAGGGAGGCTTGAGGCCAAAGCTGTATGCCCGATCGTAGAGGCCATAGAACGTCGTCTCGGGTGGCGCCTGAGTCCCATTCATAGGATAGCCTTTTACGGCGCCAAAGGTCAGCCGGAGAGTAAAGGTGGCATCAGGATAAAGCGACTTGCCGTAGGCCGCGAAGCGCGCCTCGCCGATCTTCTGCCCCGCGGGGGTTTCCACGCTCTCGACTTGGTCCTCCTCCGCCTTGATCATTTGCCGCCGCCAGGGATCGACCTTGCGGGCCAGGACGATCAAGGGGTCAGAGGAAGCTTGCACGGCCGCTGTCCCGCCTTCCACCAACCCCTTGCGAAAGTCAGCGTCCACTAACTTGGTTTCGCTCAGGGCTTCCTTCGCTACCTCGTCCGGGGAATGTCCGCCCAGCACCGCTTTGATAAACGGATCGTTCGGCCCCAGTTTGTCCAAGGAAAAGCGCAAAAATCCCGCGAGCATGGCCTGCTCAAACTCCCTATAGACCGGCGCCCGCGAGAAGAGTTGGAAGCGCAGCGAATCGAGCTGAGAATCGTGAAAACCCTCCAAGCGCACTCCGTCGGGCTTTTTGATTTCGGCAACGTACTGCACAATCTGCAAAGCGGTCATGCTTAATTGCGACCAGCCCAACGCGCGGAGTTGGAAGGGTTTTAGAAGTTTCCGGTCTTGGGTTTCGGCGGCGGAAATCACCTGCCAGGCATCGCCATAAGCTTTCTGCCACTCCGGCTTGCTCGCGACGAGCGCCCGGAAATCCGCTTCTTCCTTCTGCTTCTTGGCAATCAAACTCGGATCGTGCAATCCCTGGTTGATGCCCTTGAACGCCTTGAGCGAGTTTGCGACCAGAAAAATCAGGCGAGTGGCTTGGCGCGCTTGTTCCGGCCCCTGGGCAGCGTAGTCCCCGGCAGCCTTCAAGCGTCGCTCATAAGACTCCATACGCAGCGGGATGGAGTAATCGCGCTGGGTCACGATTTGCGCCATCGTATCGAGGCGACCGGTCGAACCCGGATTGCCGGAGACAAACACCAGTTCGCCGTCCGCGGCCCCCTGCGGGTTCCATTTCAGATAATCCCGGCTATCGACCGGGCTGCCGTTCTCATAGACTCGGAACAGTGCAAAGTCGATGTCGTAGCGTGGGTAAGTGAAGTTGTCCGGATCACCACCAAAGAAAGCGATTTGCTGTTCGGGCGCAAACACCAGGCGGACGTCGGTGTACTTCTTGTAACGGTAGAGGCAGTATTCCCCGCCTTGATAGAGAGTGATGACATCCGAGCGCAGGCCGGTTTGGTCGGTGCTCTCCTTCTCGATTTTGGCGACTTCTGCTTTGCGGGCCTTTAAGGCCGCCTCTCCGCTCATCCCTGGTTTCACCGCGCTCTGTACCCGCTTGGTCACATCCTCGGTGTACACCAAAACGTTCAGCTCGAGATCGGGGGATTTCAATTCCTCCGCCGCTGTCCGCGCGTAAAAACCGTTCTTTACGTAGTCGTGGTCGGCAGACGAAACCTTCTGCATCTGAGTCAGCGCCACGTGGTGGTTGGTCAGCACCAAGCCATGGGGGCTCACGAAAGAGCCGGAACCGCCGTCGTTAAAGCGCACACTCGCCAGGCGAACGTGATCGAGCCATCCCTGCGTCGGCGTAAAGCCGTAGCGCCGCTGAAGTTGCTGGAGGGGAAGGTTGTCAAAGGTCCACATTCCCTCATCAGCACGAAATTGTTTTGCGCCGGGAAACACCAAGCCGGCAATGATAAGAACGAAGTAAGTGAGGAATCGTCCAAAAACGTGATGAGAATTCATGTCGTACCCCCTCGAAGTGTTCTTTATCCATTCGAAACCTTGCATGTTGCGCCGGAAGGCCCGGCAAGTCAATCGGCATTGAGAATAATCTCTGCTCGCCTGCATCCCCGAGATGCTAGTTACTTTTTCCTCGGGAACATTTGGTAGTGTCCTAATTTGCAAGCAAGCCCCAACGGGGCGGTCTAGCAAAGCCCAGGCCAACGGCCTGGGTTTATGGATTGCATCGTGGGCCGAGCCCTGAAAGGGCGATCTACTCCGCCGCAGAGCTCGACATCAAAATGCCGTGGGGCCAGCGATGGAGGCAACGGTCAGCGCGCCCCTTCAGGGCTTGTGGAGGGAAATAGGTCGGGTTTCCCTGACCCAGGCCGCTTGGCCTGGGCTGTGTTAAATCGCCCCTTTGGGGCTGGGAAGTAAGAACCTCCATCTCGCAACCATTCCGTGAAATTTGGACACTACCTGCGGTTGCACATTGTAAAGGGCCTGGGAACTCCCGCGGAAATTTCAATTCGTCAAGGCAGGGTTATTCACCGCCTCCTCGCGCAATTGCCTCCACGTGGGCGGGGGAATCTTGAGGAACAGCTCCACGATATGTGGGTCAAACTGCTTGCCGCTCTGCCGTTGGATTTCCGTCCTCGCGGCCTCAAATCCCGGACCTTTGCGATAGGAGCGATCGCTGGTCATGGCGTCAAGCGTATCGGCCACGGTAAATAGCCGCGCCCCCAGAGGGATTTCGGCGCCTTTCAGGGCGTCGGGGTAACCGGTGCCGTCAAAGCGCTCGTGGTGATGCCGCACCACGGCGCTGGCCGGACGCAAGAAAGGCACGCGCTTCAGAATTTCGTCACCTTCGGTGGGGTGCTTGCGCATCTCGACCCATTCTTCCGCGGTGAGCTTGGCGGGCTTCAGGAGAATCGCGTCGGCAACGGCGATCTTGCCGATGTCGTGCAGCAAGGCGCCTTGTTCGAGTGAAGGCAAGAGCGCCGGTGGGTAACCTCCCTGCCGTGCCAAGTAGCGCGTGTAGGCGCGCACGCGAAGGGAATGCGAAAACGTCTCGTGCTCGCGCGCATCGAGCGCCGCCACCAGCGCTTCCAAGGTCATCTGGTAGTTGGATTCGAGCTCGGTCAGGGCTGCCTTAAGTTCCCCGGTCCGGCGCTGGATGCTGGTTTCAAGTGAACCCCGGTAGGCTCGCGCCTGCCGCGTCGCGAGCAACCGTTCAAAGGCGCGCGTCACGGAGCGGGTTACTTCTTCGGGCATCAGGGGCTTGAGCAGGAAGTCAGACGCTTGCATGCGCAGCGCCGCAATGACCGTCTCAACCTGAATCTCTCCCGTCACCAGAATAAACCCTACGTCCCAGCGGGTTTGTTGCGCCATGAAGAGAAGGTCCACCCCGGAAGCGCCGGGCATCCAGACATCGCACACGATGATATCGAAATCACCGCTCTCGATCGATTCCAGGGCGCACGCGGCATCAGCCGCCTCGGCCACATGGGAGGTGACGGGGCTCAGGGCCTCACGGAAAAACCTGCGTACGGCTGGGTCGTCATCCACCACGAGGACTTTCGGAAGCAATCGGTTAATCATAGACTTTCCAGGCGCACAACCCTCCCCGCTCGGGTCAGCACGGTGTCTCTGGCCCCAGTAGGAGTATCCCCATAGGGTTGAATCGGCCTGGTTCCCAAATCCCTTTAGCCGCGAGGTTGGCTATTTAAGCTCCGTCAAGGAGACTGTTACCTTGGTTCCCCCAAGGGGAACAACATCATTAGCCGCGTGAAATTTCCTCAACCTTTGCTCCCGTCCTGCCGAAATAAGATGTGATTAATGAAGGCAGGGCCTTCATGAGAGAGACGAGACCGGTACCGGAACCGGGTTTTGCCTCTCCCGTCGACATATGCAGGGCCGAACGGCGTTGGGCCCTCGGAAAAGGTGAGAAGATGCGAGTCCTCATAGCAGAAGACGACAAGCCGGTGGCCAGTTTCGTACAAAAGGGACTGGAAGCCGAGCAATACGCCGTGGACATTGCGCAGGACGGTGATGAAGCGCAGTTCATGGTTGGCCAATTCGAATATGATGTGGCGGTCCTCGACCTGACGCTGCCGCGGGTGGATGGGTTGGATGTGCTCAAGCACATCCGGGAAACCAAGCCGGCTTTGCCCGTCCTCCTTCTAACCGGTCGCAACCGCGTGGAAGACCGGGTGAAGGGGTTGGACCTGGGAGCCGACGACTACTTGACCAAACCTTTCTCTTTCACCGAACTCTCCGCGCGGGTTCGAGCGCTCTTGCGGCGGGCGGCGTTGCCTGCCGAGGTGATGCTGCGGGTGGGCGACCTGGAATTGAACCGCGTGGAACGGATCGTGAAGCGCGCCGGCAACCGCATCGAACTTACCCCCAAAGAATTCTCCTTGCTCGAGTACCTGATGCGCAACGTCGGCCGTTGTGTGACCCGCGCCATGATTATCGAACACGTCTGGAACCTTTCCTTCGACACCATGACCAACGTTGTAGACGTTTACATCAACTACGTGCGGAAAAAGGTGGATCAGGGCTTCGAGCTCAAACTGATTCACACGATTCGGGGGGTAGGTTATCAAATTGGGGATGAGGCCTGAGGGAAGCAAGAAGGCAGTAGGCAGTAGGCAGTAAACAGCAATCGGTTGATTAGGTGGACATTCTACCGGGCCACACTCGTGGGGTGGGAAATATGGAAGACAAGCATCAGTTGTTGAGTCACGAAAAACCGCCAAGGGACAATGAACAGGGGATAGCCGGAGGCCTTTCTCGTTCATCCGATCACCCGATCACCCGATCACCCGATCACCCGATCTCTTCACCGGATCACCCGATCACCCGATCACCCGATACCAACGAATGCCCCGAATGCCTCGCGGCGTTGGCTCATCGTCTGGCTCAGCCCATGACCGCACTGCGTGGCGGCATCGAGTTGGGGCTGATGGGAAAACGCTCGGCGGCGGATTACCGCTCCCTGCTCGAACAATCGCTCCAACTCGCCGATAGCATGGCGCAGTTGATTGTATCGCTGCGCGATCTCGGCGAGTCAGGCGCACCCGGGGGCCCCCCTCAGTGTGTCCCCCTGGAAGCGACGGTCACAGAAGTCCTGGCAGAAATGGAGGCTTTGGCGCAATCGCGGGAACTCCGTTTGCAGCTCCATGCTGAGGGGGTCGTGAAGGTTTGTGTAAACCCGGAACGCCTGCGCGAAGCGCTCCAGGGTTTGCTGGCCTGGGTCATCCAGAACAGCGCCGGAGGGGGCGCAATCGCCGTGGAACTTTCGGCGTCGGAGGGGGAAGCCCGAGTGTTCCTCTCGCCCCCGCAATTGGACTTGCAATACCTCCAGGTCAAAGTACTTGAGGATATCACCAATCCTGGCTTGCTCTTTTCTTATGCCGCCAAAAACGGCGCCTTGGGATGGGCTATCAATCGTCGCCAATTGGATGGGCTGGGAGGCAAACTCGAAATTCTGACCGACGGCCGGGATGCCGGCTGCATTCGCGTGCGCTTCCCCTTGGCGCCGCAAAGTAGCGCCGCCCTTTAGGGCGGCACTGCCGGGCTAAAGCCCGGCGCTACATCCGGATGAAGTGGGAAATCTTTCATGATGTTTCTCTTCCCCAGCAGGCGATAGCTCGCGCCTCGGAGCGTCTCGTGAAATTTCATTGGTCCTTCAACCTAGAGGAATTTAATTCTGACTTAATCCCTATCTAAGAATTTCATGGCAACAGTAGAGCTTTGCCAGCGAGGAAATGATGACCACCAGTGCCCTCAATGCTCCCCGGAAGACCCACCTTTCCACCCTCATCGTCAGCCCTGATACGCTCTTGCGGAAGCGCGTCTTGCAGCAATTGGCCGCGCGCAATTGCCTTGCCGAGGAAGCCTGCGGCGGCGCCGAGGCTCTCGCCTTGCTTTCGGAAGGCCATTGCCGAACCCTGCTGCTCGATCAATTCCTGCCTGACTTGGAGGTGGGAGAGCTTGTCGGCATGATCCGTGCTCGCCACCCGCAGGTTGAGATTCTGGCGCTCGACGCCCAGGGGGGAAAGGGAGCCGGGGGCGGCGATAGGGGTTTGTACCCGGACTCGAGTGAACTGTTCAGCCTGCTCCAGAACTCCCGCGAGCCGCGCATTCCCACGGAATTTGCCGACCCGCTGGAGCGCCCCCTGCCGCGCTGCCTAGCGCACCCAGATGAAATTGAAGCCCTGCCCGGCATGACGGGCCACAGCCGGTCCCTGCGTCGGGTGTATCGCCTGGCCCGGCTGGTGGCCCCGCGGCAAACCACCGTGTTACTGACGGGCGAGACCGGAACCGGAAAGGAACTGGTCGCGCGCGCCTTGCACGTGCTGAGCCCGCGGCGGGAGCAGCCGTTCGTGGTCATCAATTGCGCGGCCATCCCTGAGCCTTTGATGGAGGCTGAGCTGTTCGGCTACAACCGCGGAGCGTTCACCGGAGCTTTCCAATCACGCCTGGGGCGCATGCAGATGGCGCAAGGCGGCACGGTGCTCCTCGACGAAGTGGGCGACCTCCCTCTCTCCATGCAAGCCAAGCTCCTGCGCTTTTTGCAGGAAGGCGAAGTCCAGCGGCTGGGCAGCCCCGACACGCTGCGGGTCGACGCCCGCGTCATCGCGGCCACCAACGCCGACCTTCCTCGGCGGGTCAAAGAAGGACGCTTCCGCGACGATCTTTATTACCGGCTGGCGGTGTTTCCCATTGAAATCGATCCCCTGCGCCTGCGCCGCGAAGATATCGCGCCCCTGAGCGAGCATTTCCTCGACCTCTTCTGTCAGGAAGCGCACGCGCCTGCCCGAACTTTTTCATCACCGGCGGCACGGGCCCTCGAACAGTATGCATGGCCAGGGAATGTCCGCGAGTTACGGCAGGTCATCGAGCGGGCTTTCATCCTGGCCGAGGAACAAGAGGAACTTCGGCCGGAACATTTTCCCTGGGGAACGGGAGAAACTTCTTCTGAGAGAAATCTTAGAACCATGGTCTGAAGTTGGCACCCCCCGTGCTTTCGAGGCTTATCGCAATGCAGACTTTGCCCGTTGATCGGCAAAAAAAGCTGGCTCTAGCGGCGGGTTCCGCGCGCTCGGCGCGGCGTGCTTTGGCGGCCGCCTTCGCTTCCTTTACCCAAACGGCCGGGGCTCTCGAAACCACCTACACAACGCTGCAAGCGGAAGTCGGCCGGCTGCGGCACGAACTCGAGAACAAGAATCGCAGCTTGGCGCAAAGCTTGGAAGAGAATCAGCGAATGCGCGCTTACCTGGCCGGAATCCTGGAAGGCTTGCCCTGTGGCGTCCTGGTGTTCGACAGGGGAATGAATTTGCGCATGATCAACCCTGCGGCGAGCCGGTTGCTCAATACCGGTAGCGGAGACTTGCCCTCGCCGGAAACCTGTGTACCTCGCCTGTTAGGACCTTTGCTCGCGGCGCTCCCCCAGGAAGAGTTCAGCCATGAAAAGGAGTGGGTTGTGGAGGGTCACCCGGGCGAACGGACGATGGGGGTGACGCGTGCCGGTATTCCCGCGAATGGGTCGAGCGACGACTCCATTCTCATCCTCCGCGACCTGACGGAGGCCAAGCAACTGGAACGCGAACGTGAAGTTTCGCGCCGCACGCAGGCGTTGGCGGAGGTTGCCACCCTGCTCGCCCATGAGATTCGAAACCCCCTGGGGAGTCTGGAACTCTTTGCCGGGCTCCTGGCGGACGCTTTGGCCAACCAGGCCGAGTTGCAACCCTGCATCAATCACCTCCAGGCAGGCCTGCGGTCGTTGGCCGCGACGGTGAACAACGTCCTGCATTTTCACAGTCAGCCCTCGGCGCAACTTCTTCCCGTGGACCTCTTCCGGCTGGTGGGGGAGACGGTGGAATTCCTGCGCCCGCTGGCGCGGCAGAAGGAAATGCAGATCGAGTGGCGGGCGCCGCGGGCCTCCGTTGACATCCTCGCCGATCCTTCGCGACTCCAGCAGGCATTCTTCAATCTGGCGCTCAATGCTTTCCGGGCGATGAAACCGGGCGGAACGTTGTCCGTCAGCGTCTACCGGCACGAAGAAGGTTCCCGCCCCACGGCTGCCGTGGCCTTTGCAGATCAGGGAGCGGGCATTCGCGCGGAAAATCTGGAAAAGATATTTGAGCCGGGATTCACCACCCAATGCGGCAGTCCGGGGCTGGGTTTGGCGGTGACTCGCATGGTTATCGAGCAACACGGCGGCACGATTCGTGTGGAAAGCCGGGAAGGACAGGGAACGACGTTTACGCTGACGCTTCCAATTAGTTGTTAGGTGTCAGGTATCAGCAGAAGGCGAAACTCGAAAATCGAAATTCGAAACTCGCGACCTGTGCATCGAATTTCGAGTTTCGATTTTCCAGTTTCGACTCTGGAGGAATCAAAGGATGCATCAAGTTCTGGTTGTGGACGACGAAGCGGCCATGCGCGCGGCGCTGGAGGCGACTTTCCGCCGGCAGGGGTGGAAAGTGACGACGGCCGGGGGAACGCACGAGGCGCTGGAGCGCTTCCGCCTGGCACCATGCCCGCTGGTGGTTACCGACATGCGGATGCCGGATGGCGACGGGCTGCGCGTCATGCAGGGAGTCCGCGCCCTAGCGCCGGAAACCGCGGTGATTTTTTTGACGGCTTTCGCCAATGTGCCGGAGGCCGTCCATGCCATGCGGGAAGGCGCTTGCGATTACCTGGTGAAGCCGGTCTCCTTCGAGCAATTAAAGGAAGCGGCGGCGCGCGTCCTCAACTCGCGCGGGAGTACGAGCCCGGCGCCGAGTAATGGGGATTTTGTCGGCAGCTCGACGGTAACTCAACGCTTGATCGAGCGCGCCCGGCAAGTGGCGCGCACCGACGCGGACATCCTCCTGGAAGCGGAGAGCGGCACGGGCAAGGAACTGCTCGCGCGGCTGGTGCATCGCTCCAGCCCGCGCAGCCAGCGTCCCTTTGTGGCCGTAAACTGCGCGGGCTTTCCCGACACGCTGCTGGAGAGCGAGTTGTTCGGGCACGTGCGCGGGGCCTTTACCGGGGCGATGACGTCCAAGGCTGGGAAATTCGAACTGGCCCACACCGGCACCCTGCTGCTCGATGAGATTGCCGAGATGCCCCTCAGCCTACAGCCAAAGCTCCTGCGCGTGCTGCAAGAGCGCGAAATCGACCGGTTGGGCGACACCCGCCCCCTACCCATCGATGTGCGGGTGATCGCCACCACCAACCGCCCCTTGGGAGCCCTGGTGGCGGAAGGGAAGTTTCGCGCCGACCTGTTCTTCCGGCTCAACGTGATTCCGCTCTCGCTCCCGCCCCTGCGGGAACGCCGCGAGGATATTCTGGACCTGATCAATCACTTCATTGCCAAGTATGTCCCCGCCTCCCATTCCAAGGTCGTGCGTTTTTCGCCGGAGCTCCTGGAGCGGCTGCGAGCTTACGAATGGCCGGGAAACGTGCGCGAACTCGAAAACTTTGTGCGCCGTGCTTTGGTGCTTGCTCCCGGCCCCGTGGTGGGATTGGAACTTCTTCCCGAAGCCAGTTTTCAGAACGACGACCCCTCCTTGGAGGGAATCGAGCCGGGGCTGACCTTGCGCGAACTGGAGCGCTCTCTCCTGGCGAAAACGCTGGATGCAACCGGAGGCAATCGCACGCGCGCTGCGGGGATGCTGGGTGTCAGCCTGCGCACCGTGCGCAACAAAATTCGCGAATTCGGTCTACCTCCCCGGGGGGCGGCATGAATTGGATTGAAACCCCCACCATGCAACGCCTGGAGCATTTCTTGGATCTGGTGACGTTTCGGCATGAGCTGATTTCCAGCAATCTGGCGAACGTCGATACCCCGGGATATCGGACCCAGGATATTGACTTTGAGAGTGAGATGCGGCGCGCCGAACAGCGCTTGGAAGGCGCCCCGGTCTCACCCCATGTGCAGAAAGTTAAGGGCCTGATCGAGCGTCCGGACGGCAACAATGTGAGCTTGGAGCGCGAGACCCTGGCCCTGGCACAGGTTCAGCTTCAATACCGCGCCGGCGTGGAGTTGCTTCGCAACGAAATCCACACGCTGCAATCGGCGATCAACGAAGGGAAATAAAACCATGAACCTTTTTTCAGTCCTGGATATCAATTCTTCCGCCTTGACCGCCGAGCGCGAGCGCGCGGAAGTGACGGCCAGCAACATGGCGAATGCTGAGACCACGCGCACGCCCGGTGGCGGCCCTTACAAGAAACAATTGGTGGTGTTTGGGACGGAGCGGCCCGGCCGGGGCAAGTTTGCTCTTACCTTGTCGCGCTTCGGCGACCTGCACGCGCGGGGTGTAAAAGTGGAGCAGGTGGTCCAGGACAAGGCCCCTGCCGTGCGCCGGTACGAGCCCGGCCATCCGGATGCCGATGCCGACGGGTATGTCTCATTCCCGGACATCAATCCAGTGGAAGAAATGGTCAATTTAATGGGAGCCGCCCAGGCTTACCAGTTGAACGTAGCGGCGGTGCAGGCCACCAAAGCGATGATCTCGGAGACGATTCAAATTCTGACGTAGCGCCGCTCTTTAGGGCGGCACTTGCCGGGCTACGCATGACGGCACGGCACATGCCGGGCTAAAGCCCGGCGCTACGAGCGACAGCACAGCAGGAGGAACACGGCTGTGGGCAACACAATTTCAGGATTACCACAAATCGACTGGGGAAACGTCCAACTGGACGTTCGCCAGCCTTCCAGCGACCGGTCGGAATTCTTCCAGACGCTGGAAGGCGCCATGGATAAAGTCCAAGAGGTGCAGTCCGGCGCGGACCAGCAGGTCGCCAGTCTCCTGCAAGGTAATGGCCAGGATCTCCATTCGGCCATGGTGGCGGTGGAGAAAGCGGATCTGTCTTTTCAGTTGATGATGCAGGTGCGAAACAAGATTGTGCAGGCGTATCAGACAATTTCCCAGATGCAATTTTAGGTTGCTAAACCATGGCCGTGAACGCGGAGCAAGTGACCAACCAAATCGTTGCCTTCGCGCGGGGTCTCACCCTACGTCAGGAGATCACAACGGTTGTGGGAGCCGCCATCGTGGCGGGAACCCTCTGGGTGTTCGTCACCTTGCTGGATAAAGCCGACTACAAAACGCTCTATTCCGGACTTTCCGCGGGTGATGCGCAGTCTTTGTCGCAACGGTTGTCGGAAAAGAATATCCCCTATGAGCTGGCGAGCGATGGGACCAGCATCCGTGTTCCCGCCGACCAGCTCGACAAAGCGCGTCTCGATTTGGCTGCGGAAGGGATGCCACAGACCGGCAGGTTGGGGTTTGAGCTTTTCGACAAGCCCAATTGGGCGGGGAGCGACTTTGCGGAAAAGGTGAACTACCAACGGGCTTTGGAAGGCGAGCTCGAGCGAACTATTCAAACCCTGGGAGAAATTGCGGCGGCGCGGGTACACCTGGTGCTGCCCCAGGAATCGCTCTTCACGGAGCAGGAACGCGAGGCCAAGGCCTCCGTGGTCATTAAGCTTCGCGGTGGGCGGCTGGGCGATGAAGCCCAGGAGGCGATCACTCACTTGGTGGCCAGTGCGGTCGACAACTTGAAGCCTGAAAACGTGACGCTGATTAACGCCGACGGGGGAATGCCGATCCTGGCGCGGGGCGGCGACTCGACAAGTCGACCGAGGTCTTGGGCGGAATTTGAAACGGCCCTCGCGCATAAGGTCGTCGCCACCCTGGAACCTGTCGTGGGGCCGGAAAAGGCTCGCGCCAACGTCACCGTGGAGTATGACCTCGCCACCAGCGACAGCACGCAGGAAACCTACGATCCGAACGGCGCGGTGGTCCTGACCTCCCAAATCTCCCAGGAGAGCGTGGGGGAGACCGACGCGGAAGGTCCTCCCGGAACCACCTCCAATGTTCCTGCAAAGCAGCCCACCGCTGCGGCGAAGCCGTCCCCCCCAGCCGACTCCGAATCGCAGGGCCTCCACACCGAAAACAAGACCTTCGCCGTAAGCAAGACCGTCCGCCACACCGTGCAACCGTCCGGAACTCTTAAACGCATTACCGCTGCCGTGCTGGTGGACGACGCCACGGATACCAAGGATGACAATGGCCAGAAAGTGGAAACACGCCGGAAGCGAACGCCGGAGGAGATGAAGCAGATCGAGGAACTGGTGGCAGCGGCGATCGGGGTCGATGCCACGCGCGGGGACAAAGTGGCGGTGGAAAACCTGTCGTTTCAAACCTTGCCCCTGGAGACCCCCGCTCCCCCAACCCTCACCGAGCGTGTGGTGCCCATGGTGGATCAATGGATCAACGTCATCCGCTATGGGGCGCTCATCCTTCTATTTTCGCTGATTTACATGCTGGTCCTGCGTCCCATCAAGCGCCAAATCGTGACCACCTTCCAAGCGCTTCCCAAACAACTGGCAACGGCCAAAGCTATTCGCGGGGGGATTCCAGGGAGTGCGCCTGGTGCAGCCGCCCTGAGGGGCGAAGATACGCCCAACCTTGAGGCGTCGCTCCAATCGTTGGAGGATTCTCCGACCGAAGCCAAACAAGCCGTTATGCTGAAGAAGAACTTATTGGAGAAGGTCAAGAAAGAACCTGCGACAGCCAGCCGCTTGGTTCAGAATTGGATGCGGCAGGAGAGTAAATCATGACGGCAGCCGCGGAAACTGCGAAAGCCTCACCGGCTCAAAACTTGACCGGTCTTCGCAAGGCAGCCATTCTCCTTGTCCTTCTGGGCGACGAGGCCGCTAGCTTGGTTTATCGAAACCTGCCGCAAGAAGATTTGCAAATGCTTACGGAGGAGATCTCCGAACTGGAGTACATTTCTCCTGAAACCGCCGGAAAAATTCTTCAGGAATACTATCGCTTGACTGTTACCGAGGAGTATCTCGCGCAAGGCGGGGCCGAATACGCCCGGGCACTCCTGGTAAAAGCCTTCGGCGAAGACGGGGCGAAGCATTTGCTCCAACAGGTTGAGAGGTATCAGGAAGCCCGCGCCACAACCCTGGACTCCCTGCAAAGAGCCGATCCGCAGCAACTCGTGATGTTCGTGGAAGGCGAGCACCCTCAAACGATTGCGCTGGTTCTGGCGCACTTGGGGTTGAAGTCGGCGTCAGAGGTCCTCCTACTCCTGCCTGAAAAGACGCGCGCCGAAGTGGTGCGCCGGCTCGCCGAAATGCATCAGTTCTCGCCGGAGATGGTCCAAAAAATTTCAGTAGTGCTCAACAAGAAACTCAAGGCCTTAGGGGAACAGAACCGCCGCGCTTATGGCGGCATCAAGGCCGTCTCCGACATGCTCAACCGGGTTGAACCCGGCACCGTCAAAACGATCCTGGAGACCATTGAGCAGGATGATCCCAAGTTGGCCCTCAGCATTCGCAATTTGATGTTCACTTTCGAAGATTTCCTTTCCGTCCCGGAGAGCAGTATGCGCGAGCTCTTGAGTCACTTGGACAAGAAGACGCTGGCGATGGCTCTTAAGGGATCCTCGGAAGACATGAAGAACCACATTTTCAAAACCATGTCTTCGCGCGCTTCTCAGATGTTAAAAGAGGACATGGAGGCGCTAGGGCCGGTGCGCTCTCGGGAAGTGACCACCGCTCAACAAGAAATCGTGCAACAGGCACGCAAGCTCGAAGCGGAAGGGAAATTAACTTTGAAGAGCTTTGGGGATGACGCGTATGTTGTCTGATCCTAATCCTCCCACCACTGAAGCCGAGTCGCACGCACAAGCGTATGTTTACCCGCCTCCCCTGGTTCCTGGGGCCGGGGTGAGGCCTTCTTCGTCCGGCGGCAGCCCTTCCACCCTGGAGCGCCTTTGGACGCCGGACGCCAAGTCATCCTGCCCTCAGCCGGTTAGTGAGGATCAAATTCGAGCACGGGAAGCACGCGCCCGAATCGAGGGCCGGGAAGAAGGGATGGCGCAAGGCCGGGCGGAATTCGAAAAAAAGTTGGCGAGTGAGCAGCAAACGTTGGTTCAGACGCTTCGCGATTTCGCTCACGAGCGCGAAACCTACTTTCAGCGGGTGGAAGCTGAGGTGGTGGGCCTGGCCTTGGCGATTGCCCGCAAGATTTTGCACCGGGAAGCCCAGGTTGACCCCTTGCTCTTGGCGGGAGTAGTACGCGTCGGGCTCGATAACATCGCCGCCGGGACGCGTGCCCGGTTGAGAGTTCACCCTGACCAGATTCAGGCGTGGCAAGAATTCTTCTCCCTCCAGCCCGACTTACCGTCGCCTCCCGAATTGCTGGGCGATGCCACGCTTGGGCCAGGGCGCTGCATCCTGGAAACGGAATTGGGCTCGACCGACCTGACACTTGAAACCCAACTCAAGGAAATCGAGCAGGGCTTTTTTGATCTGCTGGCCCAGAGACCCCAAAAGCAGTGATGAGTGACGAGCGAGGAAATTGCCGTTTGCCGATTCTCGATTTTCGATGGCAAGTCGTCATCTCTTAGTTATAGGTCCAAATCGGCAAGCGAAAATCGGCAATCCTACGGCTTAAGGGTACTTCATGAAAGACGCTGCGCTCCTGGCTCCTTACTTCCGGCGCTTGGAGAGTCTCTCCACGGCGCGTTGGTATGGCCGGGTCACCAAAGCGGTGGGACATATTGTGGAGTCGGAAGGACCATTCTGCTGCCTCGGCGAGTGCTGTGAGATTTTTGGACCTACTGGCGAACCTCATTCGGGAGAAGTGGTGGGTTTCCGCGGCAGCACTGTCCTCTCGATGCCCTTGGAAAGGCTAGGTGGCATTCGCTATGGTGACCGCATCGCTACCTGGGGCGCCAAACCGACCCTGCGGGTTGGAGAAGATTTACTGGGCCGTGTGATTGATGGCTTGGGCAAGCCTCTGGATTCCCGGCCGGACTACGTTGCCCGTGAGTACTGGCCGCTGCACTCTCTTGGACCCTTGCCGCTGGACCGCCACTCGATTCGTGACCCTCTGGGCTGCGGGGTGCGTGCCATTGACGCCTTCCTTACCTGCGGCCGCGGGCAGAGGGTAGGCGTTTTCGGGGGCAGCGGGGTCGGCAAGAGCACCTTGCTCGGGTTAATGGCCCGCGGGAGCGCCGCAGATGTGACGATTATGGCGCTGGTGGGAGAGCGCGGCCGCGAAGTGAGAGAGTTCCTGGAAGGAACTCTGGGGGAAGAAGGCAGACGGCGCTCGGTGGTTGTGGTGTCAACGTCGGACCAATCGCCTTTGTTGCGAATCCGTGCGGCACTAGTGGCGACGGCCGTCTCCGAATACTTCGCTATGAAGGGCAAGAATGTCCTCCTCGTCGTCGATTCCTTGACTCGTTTCGCCATGGCGCAACGCGAAATTGGCTTGGCGGCCGGTGAGCCCCCTACGGCAAAAGGCTATACTCCATCAGTATTCACCTTGCTGGCGCAGCTCATTGAACGGGCCGGGCAGTTCAACGGCGGGAGCATTACCGCCTTTTACACCGTGCTCATGGAAGGGGATGACCAACAGGATCCGCTCGTGGATTCCGTCCGTGCCCTGCTTGACGGTCACGTCGTCCTTGATCGCCGCCTCGGCACACAGAACCATTACCCTCCCATCTCCATCCTCGATAGCCTGAGCCGGTTGATGCCTGCGGTTTGTGATCCGGGGCATCTGGAAAAGGTGCGTCGGCTGCGAAAACTCCTCGCCGCCTATACCGCCTCAGAAGATTTGATTCGGGTGGGCGCCTATCAAAAAGGTCTTGACCCGGTTCTGGACCAAGCCCTTGAGGTTATCCCGGCCTTAAACGCCTTTCTTCAGCAGCGAGTGGATGAAAAAGCGCCCCTGAGCAGCACCCTGGCGGCCCTCCAGGCGCTGCCCGGATGAACAATTTTGGATTTTAGATTTTGGATTTTGGATTGACGAACCCAGGTGCCGCCTGGTGGTTTCGACTAATATGGGTAGCCGGGCGTTTACGATCTTGAGACTCTTTAGCGAGAGGCGGGTGCGCGGAGTCCTCAATCCAAAATCCAAAATCTAAAATCCAAAATAAAGGGATTCCATGCCCTTTCGCTTCTCTTTACAAGCCGTGCTCCGTTGTCGCGAGAATTTCGAGCGGCGCGAGCGCCAACGCCTTCAGGTCATCTCCCGCGAGGTAGTTAAAGCGCAACAGCAGCGGGAAGCAGTGAAACTGGAGCGGGCCAGTGCCATGAGCCAGTTGCAGATGAAACTCCACCAGGGCATGACCGCAGTGGAAGTGCAATTTGAGTTGGCCTGCGACCGAGCACGCGTCCGGCGAATCGCCGCGTGGAACGACCAAGTTCGCAAGCTGGAGGACTTGCGGCGCCGTCAACTCGAGGTCTTTCGCAACACCCAGCAGCAGCGCAAAATTATGGAGAACCTCCGCGACCGCCAGCTTGCCGCTTATCGGCTGGTCCAGGTCCGGCGAACGCAACAGCAGATGGATGAAAGGTTTCTCATCACGCACGCCGGGCAATCTTCCCACTCGTAGTTGCCCAGCGAAGCGCGGTCCTTCCTCCGGTGATTGGGCATCGGAGCAGGTTCTGCCCATGTGCATGGCCCGGCGCTTGCCTTGGTACCCCCCGGCGAGCCTGAATCCTCGCTAGTAACTCAGTTTGCTTTGGCGGCGGTTGTCCGCCTATTCTGCAATTCTCATCAGGAATTGCCCACTCAGTCGGCAAACCTTTCCCGCCCCGACACTCTTCCCTCCCCCGAACTTCCTCTCCTCTGAGTTCGGCACAGACCCGAAAAACTTTAATTCCCAAAGAGTTCCCTGCGCTAAATGGATTCCCCCCGTCAATGTGGCATTTGGTGTTGTTCATGCTCCTGGGTCGTGGGCCAACGATTATATGGAAACGCTTCAGGTCCAATCCGCGGGCGCAGTAGCACCAACGCCACCCGCCTCGACAGTCTTTAGTGGCACACCCGCTGAGGACGATTCATTCGCCTTAACCCTCGGCCATGCTCTTGAGAACAAGCCAAATTCCGATCCGGATGGGTCATCGATCACCCCCAAAGCATCTCTACGCGGAAAAGCGACTGCTGGCGGCAACTCCGATTCCCCTTCAATGGCGGGGATCCTCTTCGATTGCTTCGTTATCAATATCCTCCCACCCGCCCCAACCGTCGCCCTGAGCACCAAAGCTCCGGAGTCCGCACTTGGCCTTCCGAGCCCGGAATCAACCTCGGATTCAGCGCCCGATTTCGCTTCTAGTCTCAACACCTCCGCGGGCGAGATGAGCCCAAACCCAGGAACACTCTCTATCCCAGCAGCCATAGGGGGCGTTGCGGCGCCTGGCACATTGTCTGCATCGGCGGGCCTAGACGTTGAGCCGACGGGAACCGCCAAGCCTGAGGGGTCAAAATCCCCTGCGCGCCAGGGAGGCCCAGTCGCTATTCAGTCCAACGGTCTTATCTCGGTAACCTTACAAAATCGACCTGAGGACACAACCACCCTTCAATCCATAAGCGCGCCGGCTTGGTTCCCAGGGCTTCAGGACAATTCCCTTCTCCGCCAGCCGGTGGAACAACCGGTTGGAGGGGCGCTATCCGAATCGAAACAGGTGCAAGCCTCAGATCTGGGGTCAGCGCAAGAGTCTGGGCCCCGTCAGGATTCGCAGGCTTCGTCCAGATTCGCGGATTCATGGCCGCAATTAGAACAACTCGACCCTGCGCAGATGCAAGCCGCTCCACAGTCGCCATCGAATCAGGATTTGAGGGCTGCTTCCAATCCCACGCTGTCCGCAGGCCAAGTGGGACAAGCCTCTCCAGCATTCGTCCCAGAGGCACGCGATGCCTCCACCCCAGTCTCCGCAGCCGATCATCCGGAGCTTGCTGAATTTTCGAGCCGGTTGGGCAAGTTTCCGGGAGCAGAAATAAACGTCAAAGTGTACGGGAATGAATCACAGCAGGCCACGGCGCCGGAGAAGTTCCCGACGGGAACTGATCGAGTGGCAGCGGGCACGCTGAGCAGCGGTCTGCGCAATACTGGGACCATTCACTCCGCGCAGGTCTCGAGCAAGGCGACGACCGATGAGGCTTGGCAAAAAGGCAATGAGCCGGAGGCTGCAAGCGAGCGCGACCCGCTTTCATCCTCGGCAAGTCCGATTGCGTCCCCACAGCTCGACGCGAATTGGCAACCTGCCACCCCGGCAACGACCTTGCAGAAAGACCTGGAAGCCAACGGAATTCAGCCCAGTGCTGCGTGGTCCGCCGACTCAGGCGAAAGCACGGCACGCGCCAACCCTACGGACTCATCCACGAGTGGCCAAGGAAAACCCGGGCAACAAAGCGGGCCGGATTCAGGGGATAATCCGACAGGCGTCACAACATTCGTTCCCGGCCTGGCCAACAACCCAGTTGCCGATTCCACCGCGAGTCTCCTCACGGCCCAGGCGCCCAGCCTTCCCGCCAGCCATGCCAGCGCTGCGGCTCCCCAGACGTCGCTCTCTTCCAGCCAGCCGCCCGCGACGCTTTCAGCCTGGCAGAATTACGACGGCGTGGCCGGCAAGATTGTGAGGTCGGCGTCGCTCAGCGACTCTGCCCACGGCGCGGAAATGCATGTGGAACTTCGCACCACCGCCTTGGGTCCCATGGATGTTCGCACCGTTTTGCACGACGGGTCGGTAGGGGCAGAGATTCACGTCCAGGGACAAGAAGCCCACACGCTGTTGGCGGCAGGCCTGCCTTCGCTCGAACGTGCGCTGGGAGAGCGGAACCTGCGCGTGGAAAACATCGCCGTTTACCAGGATCACGCAGGGGGAGGAATGAGCGAGGGAGAGAAGCAAGATCCTCATTCGGGTTCTTCCCCCTCACCGCAGCGCCAAGTCCTGCCGTGGGACAATCCGCCGCAGCGCAGCAGTGCGGCGAGAGGTTCTTTAGAGGATGAGGAATTAGCAAATCCGGCAGCCGGTCTGAGCGTTCGAGCTTAGCCGGGGCCGAAGGAGAATAATACCCATGATGATCAGTAATCTTCACATGTACGACACGACGACGGGCACCGACGGCACCAGCAGTTCAACGTCAACCAATTCTTCGGCCAGTACGGGTGGTCTGAATCCCAACGACTTCATGTCCCTCCTGGTGGCGGAAATCCAAAACCAGGATCCGACGCAGCCCATGGATCCAACAACTTTCATGTCACAGCTTGTGGATTTGAATCAACTCGAACAAGTGACGCAGATCAACCAGGTCGTCCAGCAATTTAGCAACTCGTCAACGACCTCAAGTTCTACGCCCACAACAAATTAGGAGGAAAAACATGGGATCCTTTTCCACTTCACTTTCCGGTCTCGATGCCGAGGAACAAGCCCTCTCGGTCATTTCCAACGATTTGTCCAACCTTGACACCACCGCGTTCAAGACGGGGACGCCCATTTTCAGCGACCTCTTTTACCAGATGTTGGGCACCGATGGGGCGGGTGACCCGGTGCAAGTGGGGGTTGGGGCCACGATGAGTTCCGTCGACTCGCCGTTTACGCAAGGCAGTATCTCCACGACGGGTGTCGCGACAGACGTTGCCATCCAGGGGAACGGACTCTTCATCCTGGACCACAATGGCACGCAGGTTTACACCCGTGCAGGTGATTTCACTTTGAATTCGACAGGGAATCTTGTGAACAGCAACGGGAGCTATGTGATGGGCTACCCCGCCGTGAACGGTACCATCGGTGCCAGCCAGTCCCTTGCCCCGATCGTCATTTCCAGCGGCCAAAATTATCCTCCCAACGCCACTTCCTACGTGGAACTGGATATGAACCTGGACGCCTCGGCCACGCTGGCGACCGCGGCCGGGACACTTACGGTGCCCCCTGCGCTCCCCGCCGCGGGCCAAGAGGTTATCGTCGGTGGAACGACCTACACCTTTGCATCATCCATCATGCCCCAAAGCGCCGCCGACACCGTTCTGATCGGACCCGATGTCCAATCGACCCTTGCCAACCTAGCGGGCGCCATCAACGCGGCCACAACGGGAGGGCAGGCGGCGGGCACTACCTACAGCTCTGGCACTCAGGCCAATGGCACGGTCACGGCCACGGGTTCTACGGCCACCACGGTTACCCTTCAGGCAATTCAAAGTGGGGTAGGTGGCAATGCCATTGGTACCTCGACCACCTGGACCACCGCTTCATTCGGGGCCGTAGACCTGTCGGGAGGCGCGGTGGGTGTGGCGGCGACCGGGACACTCACGGTGCCCCCTCCGCTCCCCACCGCGGGCCAGACCGTTACCATCGGTGGAACAACCTACACCTTCGTGTCCGGTATCAACAACCTAACCGCAGCCAACGACGTTCTGATCGGACCCGACGTCCCATCGACCCTTGCCAACCTGGCGGGCGCCATCAACGCTGCCACAACAGGAGGGCAGGGACCAAGCAGTACTTACGGCGCCGGCACCCTCGCCAATACCTCGGTCACGGCGACGAATCCTACGGGCACCACGCTCACCCTGCGAGCAACTCAAGGTGGGGCAGGTGGCGACAGTATTCTCACCTCCACCACCTGGAATACCGGCACCGGGATTACCGGATCGTTCGGGGCCGCAAACCTGACGGGAGGCGCGGACGGTCAGTCATTTAGCACGCCCATAACAGTTTATGATTCACTCGGCGAAAGCCACGTCCTGAATTTCAATTTCACCATAAACTCACCGGGAACCTGGTCCTATCAGATCACGATTCCTGCGGCCGACGTAGGGGGCACGGGCGCCCCCCAGGTAGTGGGAAGCGGGACGTTGCAGTTCGACTCGTCCGGAAATTTGATTTCACCCGCGGCAGATGTGACGGGGATTAGTGTTAGTGGATTGGCTGACGGGGCAAAGACCATGAGCCTCAATTGGCAACTCTTCAGTTCCCCGGGAAATGCCGTCATTACCCAGACGGCAGAACCTTCTGCCACCTCCGGGACCATGCAGAATGGCTATGGTTCCGGAACCTTGCAGAGCTACTCCATCAACTCTTCGGGAGTCATCGACGGGGTTCTCTCCAACGGCCAAAACGTCGCCTTGGGCCAGATTGCGCTCGCCACCTTCCCGAATTACGACGGCCTGGCCAACCTTGGATCAAACGATTACGAAGCGACTTTGGCTTCCGGGGCCCCCAGTGTGGGGGCGCCTGGAACCGGTGGCAGTGGAACGCTGGATGGGGGCTCGCTGGAGGCATCCAACGTGGACATCGCCACGGCCTTCACCCAGCTCATCGAGGCCGAACGCGGATACGAGGCCAATGCCAAGGCGATCACTACGGCCGACGACGTGATGCAGGCCTCCATCAACTTGATACAGAGTTAAGCTGGCGTAAGTCACTAACGGAGATGCCGAGGGCGGCGGCCACGAACCGCCGCCCGCGAAGACTAAAGTGAGTCACTTCCCAAGACCCCGTCCCCGGCGTCGTGACGTCGGGGGCGGGGCCCTGCCTTTTTGCTCCCTTGCCAAGCATTGGAGCTCGCAGGGCTTCACCGTGGTATGCCGAGTCCGACGGGGATATAATGCCGCACGTGCTCTCGGCCTCAGCAGGTAACGGTCGGGTATCAAAAAAGGGAAGGGGATCCCGGAATGAGTCCTAAGCTTAACCGTCGTGAGTTCTTGGGGACGCTGGCAGCGGCCAGTGCCCTTGCAGTCCCGGCAGCGGCAAATGTCAAGGAGCCGTGGGCGGGCGTATTCATCATCATGCAGACGCCGTTTCTTGAGAGCCTGGAGATTGACGGCGATTCCTTAAAACGCGAAACCGACTTTCTGGTTCGGTGTGGGGTGCAGGGAATGGTTTGGCCCGCCGGCGCGGGAGAAACCACGGAGCTTTCTCACGACGAGCGCGTGAAGTACGCGCAAGTGGTAGTCGAGGCAGCACGCGGCCGCACCCCTGTTCTGATCGGGGTACACGCGCCGAATAAGTTCGAAGCGGCCGAGTTTGCACGCGCGGCTGAACGGATGGGGGCGGACGGCATGCTCGCGATGTCGCAAACAGACGGGTCCGCAGATCCCGCGATCCTCACCGACTACTTCGCCGCTATCGCTTCGGCATCGAAGTTGCCTTTGTGCATCCAAGTTACCAGCCCGGCTTTAACCGTAGATTTTCTTATTGACCTGGCCCGGAAGATTCCCACCTTCCGCTACGTGAAAGAGGAGCAGGACCCCGTGCCCGAGCGGGTCTCACGGTACGTGAAGGAGGCAAGTGGCCTGCTGGTGCCCATGACGGGTGGCGGATCGCGAAACTTCCTGAATGAAATGGCCCGCGGGTCGCGTGGCACCATGCCGGGCGCCGGGTTCGCCGATATTCAGGCGCAAATTTGGGAGTGGTACCAGGCCGGCAAGAAGCGGGAATCCCGCGACCTGTTTGCAAAAATGTTGATGATGGCCGTTTTGGAACTACATACGGGGTACGTTGTGCAGAAGGAAATTCTGCGCAGGCGCGGCGTGTTCCAAACCGTTATCATGCGCAATACCCGTAAGTTCAGCATGGACGCGGGCGACCTGCACGAGCTCGACGAGATCTTTGAGGTACTGAGGCCTTACTTCCGCGTTTGATTCGGGCGCGTTGTTGCGAAGCCCTGCACCACTAATTCCTGGGACCTTGTTGTGCCGCGAAGATTTTTCTCTGTGTCCTCTGCGGCAGAAGAAGATTTCACACAGAGCCCACTGAGCCGCTCCGTGTCCTCTGTGTGAAATTCTTTGAGGCACAGAGAACACGGAGAGGCTGGTTCTGGTTGTGACCTCACCGCGCCGCAATACTTATCGTCGAAATCTCCAAAGACTCGACGGGTTGCTCACGTCCGTTGAACAATTCAGCCTGGCTTGCGAGGAGGCCTTATGAAAGATGGAAAAGATCGCCGCTCCTTTCTCGGGGCTTGTCTGGTGGGAGGGGCGTTGGCTTCATCTCCGGTTGCCGGGGCCAAATCCCCGGCGGCCACCCGTCCGCAAGGGGTTTTCAATGTGCAGGATTTCGGAGCGGCGGCGACCGGCCAGGTCCTGGATACCAAAGCGCTTCAATCCGCCATCGATGCCGCGGCTCAATCCGGGGGAGTGGTCTACTTCCCCCCCGGGACTTACCTCTCGGGAACGCTGACTCTCAAAAGTCACGTGTCCCTTCATCTGGAAACAGGCGCCGTCCTGCTAGGCAGCACGAACCTGGCAGACTACCCTCGGGTCCAGCCGACGATCCGCAGCTACACGGATGTTTACACCAACCAAAGTCTGATCTACGGTGAGAATTTGGAAGATGTGTCCTTGCTGGGGAGAGGAAGCATCAATGGCCAGGGCGGTTCTTTTGAGCGCGTCGAGCATTACGGCGACCGGCCCTATCTGATCCGATTGGTGAACTGCCGACATGTGCAGGTGGCCGACCTCACGCTTCTGAATTCCCCCATGTGGGTCCAGCACTACCTGGCCTGCGAAGATGTTTCCATCCAGGGGCTCACGGTTCACAGCCGCTGCAATGTGAACAACGATGGCATCGATATCGATGCTTGCGAGAAGGTGCGTATTTCCGGATGCGAAATTTTCTCTGGAGATGATGCCATCGTGCTTAAAAGCACCTTGGACCGCCCCTGCCGCGACGTTGTGGTAACCAACTGCGTGTTGAGCAGCGAGTGCTGTGCCCTGAAACTCGGGACGGAGAGCGTGGGCGGATTTCAAAACATTGCCATCACCAACTGCACGGTTTATGACACGCAACTGGCGGGCATCTCCCTGGAGAGCGTAGATGGCGGCATGCTGGAAAACGTTACCGTCTCAAATATTTTGATGCGTAACGTCAAGAACCCCATTTTCCTGCGTTTGGGGAACCGCGCGCGGCCTGCTTATGAAAGCGCCCCCACGCCCCGTCTGGGCTCTTTCCGCAATGTGATGATGAGCGATATTCAGGCCACCGCAGTCGATCGGGTGGGCTGCGCCATCGCCGGCCTGCCGGAACGCGCCATTGAAAACATTACCCTGACCAATATTCGAATCAAATTCCCAGGCGGCGGAACCCTCGCGGATGCCTCCCGCGAAATCCCGGAACTTTCGGCACACTACCCTGAATACAATATGTTTGGAGTGTTGCCGTCCTACGGGTTCTATTGCCGGCACGTGAAGAACCTGCGCTTGCTCAATACGCAGGTGAGCTTCGCGCAGGAGGATTTGCGGCCCGCCCTCGTTTGCGAGGATGTTACGGGCCTGCGCATTTCGGATTTTGCCGCCCCCAACACTAATCCCGTGATGGTCTTGCGCGATGCGCGTGACGCCTGGCTGGAAGCTAATCGCGCTCCGCAAGGAAACCAAGTGTACCTTCGCCTGGAGGGCCAGCGGACCGAAAACATTTCCATCGCTGCCAACGATCTGCGGGCTTCGAAGACGCCGCTCGATCTGGGGCCCGGCGTTCGACCGGAGTCGGTCCTGGCAAGCCCTCACATGCAGCCCTATCGAGGTGAGTAGGGGCAGGCCTCGTGCCTGCCCTTCACAAGGGCGCCTACGGGGTGCCCTACGAGAGAGGATCGCCCATGCCCCAATACGTTCTGGCGCTCGACCAGGGAACCACGAGTTCGCGGGCCATTCTATTTGACCATCAGGGCCGCCCGCGCGCTTCCGCCAGTCAGGAATTCAAACAGTACTATCCGCAACCGGGCTGGGTGGAACACGATGCGGCAGAGATATGGCAGTCGCAGCTCGCGGTGGCGCAGAAAGTTCTGGCGGATGCGCAGGTGGGCCCCCAGGATTTGGCCGCGATCGGCATCACCAATCAGCGAGAGACGGTGCTGCTGTGGGATCGCGCGACGGGCGAGCCTCTGCACAACGCGATCGTGTGGCAATGCCGGCGGACGGCGGCGATTTGCGATCGCATCCGCGCCGAGGGTTTCGACCGCACTCTCCGTGAAAAGACCGGCCTCGTAACCGACGCGTACTTCTCCGGAACCAAGATCGCGTGGCTGCTGGAGAATGTCCCCGGCGCCCGCGCGAGGGCGCAGCGCGGCGAACTGGCTTGCGGGACCATCGACACCTGGCTCGTCTGGCAACTCACGCGCGGGCGCGTGCACGCGACAGACGTTTCCAATGCCTCGCGAACCATGCTCTTCAACCTGCACACGCTGGCTTGGGACACGGAAATCCTGGACTACTTTGCCATTCCCGCGTCGCTCCTGCCGGAGGTGAAACCGTCGAGCGCCCTCTTTGGTGAGACGCCCTTGTTCGGCGCCACCGTCCCCATCGCCGGCGTGGTGGGCGACCAACAGGCTTCTCTCTTCGGGCAGCAATGTTTTGACCACGGCATGGTGAAGAATACCTATGGGACGGGTTGCTTCTTGCTCATGAATACCGGCACGGAAATTCCGCTTTCGGAGTCCGGGCTGCTGGCAACGGTGGCTTGGGGGCGGGGAGGCCGCACGGAATACGCGCTGGAGGGGAGCGTGTTCATTGCCGGGGCGGCCATCCAATGGCTGCGCGATGAAATGAAGATGCTCAGTGACGCCTCGGAAAGTGAAGCCTTGGCGCGCTCGGTGCCCGACACGCACGGAGTTTACCTGGTTCCCGCCTTCGTGGGCCTGGGCGCACCGCATTGGGACGCTTACGCCCGCGGCACGATCACCGGCATCACCCGTGGGGCTAACCGAGCGCACTTGGTGCGCGCGGCACTGGAGGCCATTGCCTATCAGACGCGCGGAGTGGTGGACGCCATGGCGCGCGACTCCGGTTTGCGCCCGGCGGTTCTGCGCGCGGACGGCGGCGCGGCGCGCAATGATTTTCTCTGCCAGTTTCAGGCGGACATTCTGGGAATCCCCGTGGAGCGCCCGGCGACCACGGAATCCACGGCGTTGGGAGCCGCCTACCTGGCAGGCCTCGCCACAGGATTCTGGCAGGATGAGCGGGAACTTGCGGCACACCTTCGTTTGGGCCACCGCTTCGAACCCGGCATGGACCCCTCCCGGCGCGAGGAATTGTACGCGGGCTGGGAACGCGCGGTGGAACGCGCCAAGAGTTGGGCGAAGTAAGAGGGGAGGACATTACCGACCGTTGCCGTAAGTTCATATTATGGTAAGCTTGCATCATGAACTATCGTGAAATTCTGCAAGCCAAGCGCGCGGATATCCTGCGAATCGCCGCCCAATACGGCGCTCGCAATGTGCGCGTCTTCGGCTCCGCGGCGCGGGGAGAAGAAGGGCCTTCCAGTGATGTCGATTTCCTCATTGAGTTTGAAGAGGGCCGCAGTGTCCTTGACTTGGCGGGTTTATGGCAGGAGCTGGAAGAATTACTGGGCTGCAAGGTTGACGTCGCGGAACCCGAGGGCCTGCACTGGTACATCCGGGACCGAGTGTTGAAAGAGGCCGTACCGCTGTGAAGGACGAGCGGCTCTACCTTATCCACATCGTTGAGTGTGTCACCCGCATCCAGCAATACACAAGCGAAGGCAAAGATGCGTTCATGAGCGACACCAAGACCCAGGATGCGGTCCTGCGAAATCTCCAGACTCTGGCGGAATCGACGCAACGTATCTCTGCCAATTTGAAAGTTGCGCACCCGGAGGTCGAGTGGAGCAAAGTAGCGGGGCTCCGCAACATTCTAGTGCACGACTATCTGGGCATCAATCTGGTCCGCATCTGGGAAATCCTCGAGCACGGCTTGCCTGAACTCAAGAATCAAGTCGCCAGCATCCTCGAAGCGGTCGGCGAACCGTAATAAGCAAGGCCAGGACTACTGGCTGGCAGTGATAGAATCACATCTGCGATTGCTAGTGCAGGTAAGCATGAGCCGGAGCCACAACGAAGGCCGCAGGCTCCGAACAGGATGCACCATGCCGGATGTTTTGGAAGAAATCTTCCAACAGCCCGCGGCGCTTTCCGGGTTGCGGAAATTCTACGCCAGCCCGGGAGCAATCCCCGCGAAGGGCTTGCGGAGATTGGCGCCGCATTGGCCGCCGACGGTGATCTTCACCGGGATGGGCTCGTCGCTTTTCGCGGCGTACCCGGCGCAAGCCTATCTGACGGAACAGGGCGTGCGCGCCCTGGTGTGGGAAACCGCGGAACTGGTGCATCACCATCTGAAGGTCTTGCGAGCTGACACCTTGCTGGTAGTGGTCTCGCAGTCTGGCCAAACAGCAGAAGTGCTGCGCTTGCTGGGAAGTTTGCCCGCCAAAGGCCGCGTGCTGGCAGTAACCAATGTAGAAGCCAGCCCCCTGGCAAAGTGTGCGGACCTGCTTCTGCCCATGATGGCGGGCCCGCAGGTTGCCGTCAGCACCAAGACTTACACGTGCTCGGTGGCCGTGCTCATGTACCTGGCCTTTGCGATCGCGGGGAAGGCGCCCGGCCCCCTTACCCAGGAAGTGATGCGCGCGGTGGAAGCCGAGGAGAAGATCCTGGAGCGTCGTGAGGTGTTGATGCCGCCCATCTTGGAGTTTTTCAATCGGCCACCTTACGTGGCGCTGATGTCACGCGGGGCGGACCTCGCAACCGCTTACCAGGGCGCCCTGATGCTGAAGGAAGTGGCGCGACTGGCGGCCGAACCCATCAGCGCGGCACAATTCCGCCACGGACCGATGGAAATTATCAACCCGAACCACCGCTACATCCTTTTTGCCCGCCAGGGAAAAACCGGGAAACTGCTCCTGAAACTTGCCGGCGACATCCGGAAGGCGACCGGGCGAGTGTTGCTCTTTACGGATATGCCCTTTGACGACCTCATGAACGCGCGGTTGGTTCGAGTGGAACCGCTACGGCTGGGGTTGGGAACACTGGTGGACAGCGTCTACATCCAACTGCTGGCGCACGATTTGGCGTTACGGGCAGGCTTCGAACCCGGGAAGTTTGAAATTGCGGAAAACGTGACGCGCCAGGAGTAAGTTCCTCCTCGCGCGTGAATTAGACAGGACAAGGAGCCTCTCCCTCCATGGGAATCTCGAGCATATCCCATCAGACGGGGCGAACACACTTTCCCGCCACCGCGGCGAAATGCTGGAAACCGAAGTTCACGCCGAGAAATCCCCCTTGCCGGAAGGTTGTCCTCCCAGCACAGGGATTACGCCTGGCATTTTGGAGACGAAGCCCTTAGTTCCGCGAGCGCAGTTCCTGGCAGGTGACGCAGTACCGTGCCCAGGGGATAGCCTTGAGGCGATTTGGGGAAATGTCTTCGCCACACGCTTCGCACACGCCGTAAGTTCCGCCGGCACAACGTGCAAGCGCTCTCTCAATTTCCTTCAACGTTCGGCTGCGCAGATTGGCAGTAACGACCGTGACATCTTGCTCAACGGTCCTGACGGCAAACTCCACCGCATCAGGAGACTGCACACTGGCAGATAGGGCCTCGGGTTCACTCCGCGTGGAAGCCAGAATCTCATCGCGCTTCTTCAGCAAGAGACTTCGATATA
>Ga0326727_10000243_pt1 | contig 231558 bp, 190 predicted proteins | sample MB2enrmetagenome_FD_207643 | JGI IMG/M metagenome (GOLD analysis project Ga0326727, IMG submission 207643) | Lab enriched peat soil microbial communities from McLean, Ithaca, NY, United States - MB29MY | ecosystem: Environmental > Terrestrial > Soil > Wetlands > Peat | place: USA: New York...
CCTTGTCGAGATCGGCTTGCAGCTTCTTCAATTGCGCAGACTTCGCCTCGGCGGCATCCGCGGCCTGCTTCTTGGCTGACGCGAGTTGAGTCCCGAGGTCAGCGTTCTTCTTTTGCAGATCAGCAGCGGTCTTCTGGGCGCTGTCAGCTTCCGCGCGAGCCTTCTTCAGTTCGCCGGTATCGACGGGGGCAGCGGCGACCTTGGTGGCGGCTTCCTTCTTGGCGGCAGCCAACTGGTCGGTGAGATCCTTGTTCTGTTTCTGCAGGTCAGCGACTTGTGATGCGGACTTCTTCGTCGACTCGGCTTGGGCATTGGCCTTGTCGAGATCAGCTTGCAGCTTCTTCAACTGCGCAGACTTCGCCTCGGCGGCATCCGCGGCCTGCTTCTTGGCTGACGCGAGTTGAGTCCCGAGGTCAGCGTTCTTCTTTTGCAGATCAGCAGCTGTCTTCTGGGCGCTGTCAGCTTCCGCGCGAGCCTTCTTCAGTTCGCCGGTATCGACTGGGGCAGCGGCGACCTTGGTGGCCGCTTCCTTCTTGGCGGCAGCCAACTGGTCGGTGAGATCCTTGTTCTGTTTCTGCAGGTCAGCGACTTGTGATGCGGACTTCTTCGTCGACTCGGCTTGGGCATTGGCCTTGTCGAGATCGGCTTGCAGCTTCTTCAATTGCGCAGACTTCGCCTCGGCGGCATCCGCGGCCTGCTTCTTGGCTGACGCGAGTTGAGTCCCGAGGTCAGCGTTCTTCTTTTGCAGATCAGCAGCTGTCTTCTGGGCGCTGTCAGCTTCCGCGCGAGCCTTCTTCAATTCCGCGTTCTCAGCCACCTCGGTCTTCTTCTGGGCAGCAGCGAGTTGAGCGGCAAGATCCTTGTTTTGCTTTTCCAGCGAAGCAGCCCGCGCGCTGTCCTTCCTGGCGTTGTCGAGTTCCGTCTTGGAATTGGCCAACTGATCGCGCAGTTTCTTCATCTCCCCTTGGTCGGTACCAGCCTGTTTGCTGGTGGCGGCCAACCGGTCCGAAAGGGCCTTGTTCTCAGCGGTGAGTTTGTCGACTTCGGCACGGAGCTTGGCGGCTTGGTCGTCTGAAGTCGCCTTTTCCGCAGGCGGCGGAGGTGTTGAAACTTCGGGAGCAGGCGACGGATCCGCAGACGCCAATTTCAATGTCATATCGGGCGTTGTGACTGAGGCGACCGGAGTAGCGGGCGGCGAAGGGAGTTTGGTTTGCAATTGGCTGAGGTGCGATTGGCAATCGCTGACGCGAAACTCGACCATGTTCGCCTCCCAATTTGGCGACGCGGTGTGGATGTCATGCAAGATGTTCAGTGCGTCGCTGTACTTCGAAAACGCGTTTGCGTAATCGGATTTTCCCTGGGCGTCTTCCGCTTCCTGAATCAGGACAACGGCGTCCGAATAGCGGGTGCCGGGATCAATCGCCCGAGCCGATTTGGGGACCAACACAAGCAAGACACAGCACACGAGTGTGAAAAATACTCCTAGACGGTTTTTCATCAGCAAGCCTCCTTGGCGCAGGCATATAGCGAAAACCTGCGCATAATGCAACAATTTCGTGAATGTCACCAAGGGGATTAAGAGCACCTTTCTGGCCAACCTATTGTCAAATTGGCTGATAGGCGCCAAAAATGCCCCCAATTGTGGGGCAAGCGGACTGCCGATTAGAGGGCTAATGATGGTGGCCGCCAGGCCCGTGGGCGTGGCCATGCGCCAACTCATCTGCCGTGGCCGCACGTACTTCGGTAATTTCCACGTCGAACGTCAAATCCATGCTTGCCAGCGGGTGGTTCCCATCCAGCGTGACGTGTGTGTCCGTGACTTTCGTCGCCGTCACCACGGGCGCATGAGCATCTTTTCCGGCGCGGAAACGGTCGCCCACCTTGATGGCGCGCGCGGGCATTTTGTCGAGCGGCACCTCCATGACATTGCTGGCATCGTGTTCACCGTAGGCGTCCCTGGCCTTCAGCGTCACGTGTTTTTTCTCACCGGCCTTCATCCCGAGAAGTTCGGCTTCCAGTCCGCGGATGATTTGACCGGAGCCTTCGAGGAACGTCAGCGGTTCACCGCCGGCGGAAGAGTCGAGTGTCTTGCCCGTCTGGTCGGTCAGTGTGTAGTGAAATGAAATAACGTTGCTGCCCATGCGCGAGCCTTTCTGTGATGGATTCGCGCGACCTTACGCCACCGGTCACCGCTTGTCGAAGAAGAAAATTCGGCGGTAGCCTTGTTGCGGTGTGGAACGAGAGGTCTTGTCCAACCGCTTCGAGGCCGTTAGCATGGCCCGCCAATGAAACCGTTCGAAGAAGATCGCCCTGGCCGCTTCCGGAAGATCGCCGCCATTGTGTTGCTGGTTGGCTCGGCCATCTTCCTGTCGCTCATACTGGTGTGCAACATCTGGATCATCAGCGCAACCAAAGCGCAAATCTTCTCCGATATCGCGTCGCTGCCGGCCAACCGCGATGGGTTGGTCCTGGCCACGGGCAAAATGATGGAGAACGGTCGCGTTAACCAGCACTTCGTCCGTCGCGTGGATGCCGCCGCGGTGTTGTATCGCGCCGGCAAGGTTCGGCGGCTCATCCTCAGCGGCGACAAAGGACACAATGAGCCGATGGAATTGAAACGCGCCCTGATCGCCCGCGGTGTGCCGGATTCGGCGCTGGTTCTGGACAACTACGGGTTGCGCACGCTCGATTCGGTTGTGCGGGCGCGCGATGTGTTCCGGTGCGGCAGGCTCACGATCATCTCCGAGCGGTTCCACGATTTTCGCGCGCTGTTTCTCAGTCGCTACTACGGAATCGACGCGGTGGCTTACGCGCCGCCGGACCTGCCGTTTCGGTGGGCGATCCGGTCAATGGTCCGCGAAAGCCTCGCCCGGGTCAAAGCCGTGCTGGACTTGTACGTGCTGAAAACCAAGCCGACGGTCGCCGCCGGCTAGGCGGATTGGCCCAGCAGGCGCACGTCGCGTTGGGGGAAGGGGATGTCGATCCCGCGGGCGCGGAACTTCTCGATGACGGCCTGGTAAATCTCCAGTTGCGCCGGCACGAAATCGGGAACGTTCACCCACGGCGAGATGCCGATGGTCACGGAGGAATCCGCCAGCGCCGAAATGCCCACGACCGGTTTTGGGTCCTTGAGCACGCGCGGATTGGCATCGAGGATCTGATGGATCGTCGCCAGCGCCAGCGTCACGTCCGACCCATAACCGATGCCGACGCTCAACGAGAGTTGCCGCGTGGTCCCGTAGTTGTGCATGATTTCGCCGACGATTTTGCGGTTCGGGATGACCACGCGCGAATTGTCCATGTGCAGCAACTGGGTGGAAAACAGGCTGATCGTCTGCACCTGACCGTACACGCCGGCCAGTTCGATGTATTCGCCCACGCGGAACGGCTTCGTGAATATGATCGTCAATCCCGCGAGGACATTGCCGAGCACGCCTTGCGCGGCCAACCCGATGCCGACACCCGCCACGCTCAGGCCGGCGATGAGCGGGGTGATCTGGACGCCGAACTTGTCCAGCGCCAGCAGCGCGGTCAGGCCAAACACCAGCAGACGCACGACCCGCACCAGCAGGAGGCGAATCGGCGGTTCCAGATGTTGTTTCGCGAGCCATTTGTCGGTGAGTTTGCCCAGCCAGCGCGCGATGATGGCGCCGACAATCAGGATGATGACCGCGCCGACGATCTGGAAGCCATAGGTGATGAAGAAATTAACAATGGTACTTTGCCACTGTTGGACCTGCATGGGGCTTGTTATGGCGGACGCCGGGCAAGTTGTCAATTCCGGACGTCGGCGCGCTTGCCCGACCTCACGCGGTCAGAGCGCCGTGGCTACGCCGTTCAATCCCGATGAACGGTGTTGGGCGAGAAGGCCGGCAGACAAACCGCGATGTATTCGGCGCCGTCGGGATGCGGCGTGCTGTATTGCACCCATTCACCTTTGCGGGTGATGACTGCCTGACCCGCCTTCACATCGAGCGACCCCTTCTTGTGGGCGACGTGCAACGAACCTTTCAGTACGTACGTGTACTCGTCAAACTCCGGCGTCTGCCCCGGCTCGACCCAGCCCGATGGACTGCGCATATGGGCGATACTGACCGCATCGGTCTTCGAATTCACACGGCCGATGATTTCGTCGATCAGCTTCGGTTTGTTTCCCGCGGCGGTAATACGTGACAGCTTTTCAATCAATGTTGGCATGCCAGGCGAGTCTACAACATCTTACCGACGTCGTCACCTGCCGTCCGCTGGTCGAGCTAGGCTGCCTTTGTGTGGAGGCTCGAATCGTGCCCGCGCAGGAACTCCAGCACGGCGTCTTCAAACTCGTCCCGCTGCAGTTCGTACGCGCCGTGGCTGCCGCCGTCGAGCAGCCGAAACACCGCATGGGAAATGCGCCGCGCCGTTTCGCGAACAAGCGGCGGCGGGAAGAAGACGTCGTCCGAACCGCCGATGACCAGCGTCGGTGCCTGGATTCGGCCCAACAACTCCGACGCATCATGTGCCAGGCAGGCTTCGAGCGACACGAGGAAGTCCGCGGGGTTGGTTGGCCGCGTGCGCAACAACGGAACGAGAAACTGATAGAACGTTTGGTGGAACTCCTGCATCGTGACCTTTGCGATGTCGAAATAGAATTCCCGCCACCGGTGCTGCGCCGCCAGTTCGAGCCAGCGCTCGGGGATCTTGCGGCCTTCATCGCTGACCCGATACGCCGAACAGGCGATCACCAGTTGTTGCACGTACTGCGGGAAATCGACCGCAAAATCCTGGGCGATGTAACCCCCGAGGGAAATCCCCATTACGACCGACGGTCCGATGTCAGTTTCAAACGCCTTGGCGTAATCCGCCGCCATGTCCCGCGTCGTGTAGCCCCGGGGCAGACCACGTTTGCGGCTGATGACGGTCACGGTGAATTCGTCTGCGAGCCGGCGATGTTGCGCCGCCAAATCCCACTTGCGGCTGGTCACATCCCACGCTGCATCCGCCAGTCCGGGAAAAATCACCAGACTGCGTCGTCCGTTCCCAAACCGGGCAAACGGGAGGCAACCTGCCAACATGCCTGATTCAACCACTGCGCCGCTCATCCACTCCTCCCGCCGCAACATACGCCATTCCCCGCTCGAAGCAAATGAGGGGAGCTACGTTGCGCGAGGGCCTCCCGCTCCGGATTACTGGATGGGCGGGTGGCTGTGCGTGTTTGAAACCGATGCGATTGGGCAGGCAGTAACAAAGTGGACTGGCGATTTGGCGACGGGCGACAGCGCGACGAGGTGGCGGGTGGGGCAGGGGACTGGGAGGCAAAGCAGTGACTCCGAACACGACTCGCGAGCGGGCAAGTCACCGCACTCCAAAAGTGGAACAGGTGAGGCACAGCGAGTCTTCAGCGCTCATAAAGCGCCGCTACAGTTCGCCGCCCGGAATTCCCAACCGCCGATGGACGTCGCCCGCTCAACACCGTTAGTCGGGTCCGTGATGCATCGTTATACGATGTATCAGGCGCGTTGTCGTCGTCGGGTGAGCCGGTTGAGGGAGCGGGTGAGGACTTGCCAGTCGCGGCGGAGTTGGGCAAGGGCGCGGCGGCCGGTCGGGGTGATGGCGTAGTAGCGGCGCTCGCGGCCGGCGACGGCGCGACGGGTCGCCTTCACCCACCGCTTGCGCTGCAGCGAATGGAGCAGGGGATAGAGCGCGCCCTCGCTGAACTGGAAGCTGCCGCGGGTGCGGCGCCAGGTTTCCCGGCGGAGGCCGTAGCCGTAGAGCGGCCTGCGCTTCAGCGCGTCCAGCACGATGAGCGTGGTGACACCCTTCTTGAGTTGGCGGAGCGTGTCCATGATGCCTCCAATAAAGATGCATCTGATAACGATGCATCATAACCTGCGGCGAGGAGGAGTGCAAGCGGCGAGAAGTGGATGACAGGGAATCGGGGGGTGGTGTGGGAAGAAGCGTAGGTCAGCGGCAGGGACTCGCCGGAGATCATGGATTATGGCGAATGCAGGAAATTCCTTGAACCGCGAGGTTCATTGCACGTGACCGATGAACCCGGGGTGACCACAGACGATCACATGTGCGTGATCACCGCGTCGCCAAACTGGCTGCACTTGGAAACGGCGGCAGTCGGCGTTCGCGCTGTCGGCCTGCGGCTTTCCGTCCGCCCGCCCGTCAAGCTGACGGCTGATTGCTGATGGCCGAAAGCCTCCGCTCACATATGCCTGATGACTTCATCGCCAAATTGACTGCAGCGGACCTCCTTCGCGGCGTCCATCTGACGGGCGAGATCGTAGGTGACGGTCCTGGCGTTGATGGCGCCGTCCATGCCCTTGATGATGAGGTCGGCGGCTTCGGTCCAGCCGAGGTAGCGGAACATCATCTCGCCGCTGAGAATGACGGAGCCGGGGTTGACCTTGTCCTGATTGGCGTACTTCGGCGCGGTGCCGTGCGTGGCCTCGAAGATCGCGTGGCCGCTGATGTAATTGATGTTGCCGCCGGGGGCGATGCCGATGCCGCCGACCTGCGCCGCCAGCGCGTCGCTGAGGTAATCGCCGTTCAGGTTGAGCGTGGCGATGACGTCAAAATCTTCCGGACGCGTCAGCACCTGTTGGAATGTGATGTCGGCGATGGCGTCCTTGATGACCAGGCCCGCGCCGGGTTTGCCCTCGGGAATCTTGCACCACGGGCCGCCGTCCATCTCGACGGCGCCGTACCGCTCTTTGGCAATCTTGTAGCTCCAATCGCGAAACGCGCCTTCGGTGAACTTCATGATGTTGCCCTTGTGGACGATCGTGACGCTCTTGCGCTTGTTCGCAATGGCGTAAAGGATCGCGGCGTGAATCAACCGGATCGTGCCGAGATAGCTGACCGGCTTGATCCCGATGCCGACGTCCACCACGGCGGGACGTTGCGGCGCGCCGAGCTCCCGAAGCTGTGTCAGCCATTGCTCCGTCGCTTCCCTGGTGCCGAAGCGGATTTTTTTGAATTCCGTGGGAAAATTTTCGGCCAGGAAATCCAGAATCTTCTGGCTCTCCGGAGTGCCGCCGGCGAATTCGATGCCCGCGTAGATGTCTTCGGTGTTCTCGCGAAAGATCACCATGTCCACTTTTTCGGGATGACGGACGGGCGATGGGACGCCCTTGAACCAGCGCACGGGGCGCAGACAGACGTACAAGTCCAGCATCTGGCGCAGCGCGACGTTCAGACTGCGGATCCCCTTGCCAACGGGCGTGGTCAGCGGCCCTTTGATGCCGACAAGATAATTCTGGAACGCCTTGACCGTCTCCTCCGGCAGCCAGTCATTGAATTTCTTGAACGCGGTCTCGCCGGCGAACACCTCCAGCCACTCGACCTTGCGTTTGCCGCCGTAGGCCTTCTTCACCGCCGCGTCGAACACGCGCTCGGCTGCCGCCCAGATGTCGGGTCCCGTGCCATCGCCGCGAATGAAGGGCAGGGTGGGGTTGTCAGGAACGTTCAGTGTACCGTGTTGAATGGAAATGGTCGCCATAAGTCGTCGTTCTCTCGCCTAACGTGCCGCGATGATAACAGAGCGCTCGGGGCAGTCAATCTCCCGTGGCGCGCATCGGCATTGCCTTCCCGCGCCCGGGGACGTATCGTGCCCGGCGTGAATTACTCGGTCCTGTTTCGGCAGTTCCCGCTTGACCATCTCGACGCGCTCGCGCCCGTCGTCGCGCAAACGTACGGCATCCCCGACTTCGACGCGCGCACGAGGATCCGCAAAGGCTGGGGGTTTCTGGATCGCAACGCGACCGAAGCGGAGGCGCGCCGCGTGGTGGACGCGATTGGCGGCCTCGCGGGCGGGGCCGTGGCCATCGACAACGATCAACTGCGGTCCCTGCCGGCCCCGAAAGTGATCGTTGCGTTTGACTCCGTGGAGAATGGGGTGGCGCTGAGGTTGCAATCGCCCCAGGAGCCGCCGCGCCCCGTCGGCTGGTCGGACGTCGGCATCGTGGCCGCGGGCCGGTTCTCGGAGGAGATCATTCTGCATGAGTCGGGCGGGGACCCCCAGAAGATGGCAGGAATGATGTTGGGCCTCGGCGTGTTCATGGTCACCGGCGTCCCGCCTGGCTTGTTCGGCGGCGGCAAGCAGACGAAGGAGGAGAAACCGGTCAAGTCCACCCGCGTGATTACCTTTGGGCGGATCGTCACGACCGCCGGCGAACAGTTTGCCTTCAGCCCCGACCATTTCGATTTTGCCGGCCTGGCTGAGAAAAAGCAGATCAATGCCGCGGCGAATTTTCGGGCGTTTCTTGGCGAACTCGCGGGCCGGGGCACTGCGCGGTTGAACCTCGGCGCGCGGCTCCTGCTCGAAAACCGCTCGCTCACCTTCGCCAACTACGGCGGTCTCCACGATTTCGAGACGGAGCTGCTGTGGATGCGCAACGCCACGAGCGGTCGCCCGTCGTAAGCGGTTGCGCCGTCAACGCCGGCCGGCGATGACCGGCTTTATGGCGTTGCCGCGCCGGTGCCCACACCGGCCCTTCGAGGAACTGAAAATCGCCGCAGACCTTCTGCGCCGATTTGAAATCACTCGCCGTTTAACATACATCCTGCCAGGATACTTCGCAGGAGGCCAATAGACGTGAACGCAGTGGGATGTACCGGTGGAGGCTCGTGAGGTAGTGAACGACAGGCCTATACGAGTAATAGCGAGGATGACGGAGGAGCTGCAGCAATTACTGAGCGGTTGCACCACCTTGTCCATTGCGAACAGTGCGGCCACGGAGCTCTGGCTTCTCCAGCAGCACGGGTTTGGAGGCGTCGACATGGACTCGCCGTATCGTCAAGCGTGCCACATCTTTGGGCTGGCGCTAGCGACACAGGAGCGCCCGAACGCGAAGGCCATGGCTGAAAAACAATGGCAGAGAGCCAAGACCCTCAGTTCAAAAATCTTTGACCAGTATGGCCTCATGTACTTCGCGAACCCTGCGGAAATGCGGTCGAAATCGGAGGACGAACGAAAGCGCATTTATGTGACGATGTGCATGTTTCTTCAATACCTTGGCAGCCCAGTTATGCGCTCCGGCGATCAGTGGGAGAACCGCCTCAAGGCTTTGTATGTCCCCTTCGACGATTTTCTTCGCAAGCGGTTGGGCTTTTCCGCAACGGATTACCTACGCCTGACCGACTGCATAAGGCGAGGCCACAAAGCGCAGTTTAAACGGTATGCACTGGCAAAACAGAAGGCGGAGGAACTCCATAAGGCGTTCATGACGCTGTGGGAGGCTGAGGGCTGGAGCGTTGAGCGTATGCGCCTCGAAGTCGATCGCCATCCTTTCGGACAGGCACTTCGCGAGTATCTTGAAGCGGGACGCAACCTGTGGATCCATAATCGCTCCGATCTTACAAAGGAAGTCGGCCTTGAGGTCGTCGGGCCGATGCTGTCTGCTCTGGGGACAGAGCGCGGATTATCGCGTAACAAGTACGATTACGCTACCGATCCCAGCCCCGCCGTGCGATTTCCGCTACTGATGCTGGGCGAGGATCAGTGTTTTTGTGCCACCTATTCACTCTTTTATCAAGCAGCTGAACTGCACTTCAACCCTGTCGTGGCATCCGGAGAGATTGGGCGGCGTTTCTTCGAGATTCGGGACGCGTGGGTGGAGCAACGCGTTGCGGCCGCCCTTCGGGAGTTTTTGGGTGAGGAAGGACGCGTCTGGCAGAGTGTGTGCGAAGACGCGGACGGGCAGTTTGAGCACGATGTACTGGTGCAGTTCGAGAACGTTTGGATCGTTGGAGAAGCAAAGGGGAGCCCGGTGCGCCGTGGTTTGTTCGATCCTGAACGAGCGTATGTACGGATTCGCGACGACTTCCTTAGCGAAAAGGGCGTACAGAAGGCATACGAGCAAGGAGAGCGTCTGCGCCAACGTCTGCTCTCGGGCAGAGTTCGCCTGTTCGATGAGCAAGGAAACATTCTTGTCGATACAGGCGCCGCAGCGCAGGAGGTCTTTGTCGTATGCGTCACCGGTGAGTTTTGGGGGCTCGTGGCTATCGATCTATCCCTCCTGCTAGAGAAGCCGGCCAACGTTCCATATCCTTGGGCAGTTTCCATTGATGATTTCGAGACGTTATTAGGGGGTCTTAAAGCGCGCGGAAAGGGCATTCGGAGTTTTGTCGATTTCCTACGACAGAGATCCAGACTTCATGGTCACGTTTTCAGCGAGGACGAGCTGAACATTGGCGGGTACTTTCTAGAGAAAGGCTTGCTGCCGGCCCCTCCTAGCGACCCCAAGGAATCCTTTCTGTTTACCCCTGAGAACTCTACGATCTTCGACGAGATCTTTTATGAGAAGCATGGAACTCCGGTGAAGCGGGACAGGGAAGAGGAGCTTCAGAAGTACTTGACCGGCGTTAGGGATACCTCAAGGCTCGTCACAGAGCATCTTGGGTTGGGTCAAGGGCTGGATCGAGGCTCGACGCTGTCGGCAATTGTTCCGGGCCGTCAGAAGAAGATTGGCAGGAACTCTCCTTGCCCTTGCGGGTCCGGTCTGAAATATAAGAAGTGCTGCGGACGACGAGACGGGGGAGATTAGCAAGCATCTTATCCGCTGTGGCGGATGTGGACGATGTCGCCGTCTTCGACGATGTAATCCTTGCCTTTGAGGTAGAGTTTGCCGGTCTCTTTCAGCTTCACCTCGGCGTGATGCCACGCCTTCGCCGCCGCCTCGCCTGCAAAACCGTCGGCGGCGCCAACAAGATCCGGGTACTTCATGACCTCGGCGCGGATGAACCCGCGGGCGAGGTCGGTATGGATGGTGTGCGCGGCATCGACCGCGGTAGCGCCGTGATGAACCGTCCAGGCGCGGACTTCATCCTCGCCGGTGGTAAAGAAGGAGATGTACCCGAGCGCCTTGTAGAGCCGGCGGGTGAGGACGTGAATCGCCGGCTCGGTAATCCCGAGCGCCGACAGGAATTCGGCGCGCTCAGCCGGGTCCTCGATCTGGGCGACTTCGGCCTCGGTCTTAGCGTTGAGCGCGCACACCTCGCTACGCGGCCCGGTGACCCTGGCTTTGGCCTGCTCGACCAGTTGCGGATTGGGGAAATTGGATTCGCCGCAGTTCAGCGCGGTGACGAGGCCCTTGACGGTGAGAAACTGCAGCGAGCGCAGCTTCTTCTCCTCGCCCTCGTGCCACGGGTATTCGCGGAGCGACTTGCCGGCTTCGAGATGGGGCTTGAGCTTTTCCAGCAGGGCCGCTTCATCGGCGCGTTCCTGCTCGAATTTGCGTTTCTGGTCCTGGGCAATGCGATTCAGCCGGGTCTCGATGAGGCTCAGGTCGCTGATGGTCAGTTCGAGGTTCATCGCGTCGATGTCGCGCAACGGATCGACCGAGCCGTTCACATGGAACACGGACGCATCCTCGAAGGCGCGGACGACCTGGCAGAGCGCGTCCATGTCCTTGAGTTTGTTGAGCCATTGCTCGCGGGCCTTGGGCTCGTGGGGCGGGGCAGGGGCCAGCGTGCACTCGACCTCGGCGTACTTGGTCTTCTTCGGCTTGTACATCGCCGAGAGCTTGTCCACGCGCGGGTCGGCGACCTTGACCGCGCCGACATGATATTCCGCGGCGCGACCGAGCAGGTGGTCGACTCCCACGCCGGTCAGCAGAGAAAACACGGTCTTCTTGCCGACTTGCGGCAGGCCGATGAGGGCAATTTTCATTGTGCAGCGCCGCGTGAGGGCACGCGGCCTACAACTGAATCATTTGGCCAGGCCAGCGCAAAACGCTTCGATGCGGTCGAGTCCCTTCTGGATGTTCTCCATCGAACAGGCGTAGCTCAGGCGCACGTGGGCGTCGCTGCCGAACGCGATGCCGGGCACCAGCGCGACCTTCTGCTCGTCGAGCAGCTTCGAGGCGAAGTCGGTCGAGTTGAGCCCGAAACTCGAGATATTCGGCAGCATGTAAAATGCGCCCATCGGTTTCACGCAGGTGACGCCCGGAATCTTCGTCAGCCGGTCGTACATGTAGGCGCGTCGTTCGGCAAACGCCTCGACCATTTTGCCGATGAACGATTGGTCGCCCTTCAACGCGGCGAGGGCGCCTTTCTGCGCGAAGCTGGTCGGGTTCGAGGTCGAGTGCGACTGAATCGAGTCGATGGCGGCGGCAATCGGCTCCGGCGCGGCGAGATAGCCGAGCCGCCAGCCGGTCATCGCGTAGGCCTTGCTGAACCCGTTGACGGTGATGGTCAGGTCGTAGACCTGTTCGCCCAGCGCCGCGAGGCTGGCGGGCTGAACGCCGTCGTAGGCGATCTTCTCGTAAATCTCGTCCGAGAGCATCAGGATATCTTCCTCGAGGGCGACTTCGGCCAGCGCCTGCAATTCTTCGCGGCTGTACACGGCGCCCGTCGGGTTGCCGGGCGAATTGAGGATGATCAATTTCGTGGCCGGCGTCATCGCCTCGCGAAACTGTTCCGGGGTGATCTTGAACCCGCTGGCTTCGGTCGTCTCGACGATCACCGGCGACGCGTCGGCGAGCTTGACCATTTCGGGATAGCTCAACCAGTACGGCGCCGGAATGATCACTTCGTCACCGGCCTGGCAGGTGGCGACAATCACGTTGTAACAGGAATGTTTGGCGCCGCAGTTGACGATGACCTGGGACGGCTTGTAGTCGAGCCCGTTGTCAGTCTTCAGCTTCTCGGCGATGGCGGCGCGCAGTTCCGGCGTGCCGGAAGAAGGCGTGTACTTGGTGAACCCGGCGGCCAGGGCCGCGACGGCGGCATCCTTGACGTGCTGCGGAGTGTCGAAATCGGGTTCGCCGGCGCCGAAGCCGCAGACGTCAATTCCCTCGGCCTTGAGCTTCTTGGCTTTGGCATCGATGGCGAGCGTTAGCGATGGGGTCAGGGCGGCGGTGCGTTGAGCGAGTTGGTGCATGAGTGGTCTTCCTGGTGATGATGGTTCGATTCAAGATTTCAAAGACACGGATTCAGGGTTTTTGGTTGTAGAACTCCTCGAGAAGAGGCTTGAGGTTGTTTTCACGGATGTTGATGATCTTCATTTCCCGCTGGGCGTTCTCGGCCGAATCACTGGCGTGCGCGGCGTTGACCATGATGTTCTCGCCGAGTTCGCGACGGACCGTGCCCGGCGGCGCTTTGCGCGGATCGGTCGGGCCGAGAACGCCGCGGATTTTGGCCACGGCGTCCGCGCCCTCGTAAACGACGGCGAGAATCTTTTCCAAGCCGGGTTCCGCCTTCGCCGGGCCCGAGCAATCCTCCGGCCTTCGGCCGGTCATGAATTGCACGATCTGGCTGAACTGCTCGTCGGCAAACAGCGGGCCCATGACGTCGCCGAGGGCCTTCTCGGCCCGCGGGTTCAGGCCGAAGCCGAATTCTTTTTCCAAGGCCAGGCGCGACCGCTGCCCTGAGATATCTTTGAGCTTCTCGCGGAGGACGGCGCGGACCGGTCCATAAAATTCCTCGGCCTGGCCGACGCTCATGTGATGCACCTTGATGGCGATGATGTACAGCCCCGTGCGCGACAGCATGTCCACAATATTGCCCGGGCGCGCGCTGGGGAACCGGAAATTGTCCGGCTTCAGCAGCACGAGCGTCTGTTCGGCCTTGACGTTCTTGGGGTAGGGGACGACGTTTTCCAGAAGTCCACCCTCGGTGTCGGAATGGTCGGCCCAGAGCTTGAGCTTGATCTCGGCTTCCTCGGGACTGGGGGCGGCCAGAACCGCCGGCTCGAAGTACTTCACCTGGCCATCGGCGCCGACGATGAAATCGCCGTAGGTGTCGCGGATGGTCTCGCCGGCGGCGCCCTTGCCGGCTTGAAAACTGCCCACGACCTGCCGCACCTTGCGCACGGCGTCCTCGCCGCGGAACACCAGCATCATCACGCGTTTTCGCTGGCCGGTTTTGGGGTCGGGCGAATAATTGTCGAGAATGTACTGGCGGATGAGCTCCTGTATTTTGCGGTCTTGCGGGTCCTCGGGGGACACCGTGATTTCCGCGTAGCGCTCGACCAGTTCCCGCCGGGGCGCGAACATGCTGGCGGCCACCAGCTCCAGCGCCGTGCGGCTAAACAGCCGGGCGATTACCCCGCCCGTGCGCGATTTGTAGACCGTGTACGGATTGATCAATACGTAAGCCAGTTCTTCTTTAGTAGCAGTCATGCTCGATAAAATTCAAATGTTCCCCTTGACGCGGCGCACCCATCAAGATTGCTGACGAGCCGTCCCCGCAAGCCGGTCAACTCGGAAGAAACGCGTCTAACCGGCTCGTTGGCACCGACACGGCGATGTCCGCCCTACTTTTTGCCTCCCATGATGCGGAACAACTTCGTGCCGCAATCGGGGCAGACACCCTGCATGGCGGGCCGGCCGTTCTTCATCGTTACTTCCTGCGCCTTGGCGATTTCCTTCTTTGCTTTACATTTCACACAATAGGCTTCTGCCACGGGATTTGCCTCCCCTCCAGTTTGAGTCTTGCTCAGGAAACCTTGAGCCGCATCTTACCGGCAGCGCCCAAGGAGCGTCAAGGTACAAAACGGCAGCCAACGATTGTGTCTTCATACTGCAGCCATTCGGTCGATGTGGCGGGGGGCGACCGTCCCCGGTCGTCCTGCCCGTGTGCCGCCGCTCCCACACCGAACCCGGAACACCGTGTCTGGTCGAAGCCAAGGATGCTTCCCATGCGCTGTCCACAACAATTATCGTCCGGCGATACTCACGTCTTCTGCCCATCCGGGCGGGCGAGGATTGCAGAACCGGTCCCCGCGCGCTATCATCCCCGCCGTCCAATCAACGGAAGACGGAATCGACCCGCATCCGGACTGCGAAGCGCTACCCGGGCTACTGGATCGGCGCGCTCATCTTCCGAGCAGTGAGAACCATGGCAGCGCGTTGCCCAGACCAGAGATGATCGACAGCAAGCCAGATTGTGGTCAGGCGGGAGCGCCCGGAAGAAGGATCCCGTGGCTGGAGCGCGGAATCCTGGGGGCGGTGTGTGCGCTCGTTGTCGGGATTTACGCGTACGCAGCTCACTCGGGCTTTCTCACATCATCGAGTCTCAGGGCGGACCGCAACTATTACAATTTGCTCGTGCAGGGTTTTCGCGCCGGTCAGCTCAGCCTGAAGAAGGAGGTGCCGGCCGGGTTCGCCGCCGCCGCCGACCCCTACGATCCGACTGCCTACACCCACTACATGGTGCTCGACACGAGTTATTACAAGGGCAAGTTCTACCTCTATTTCGGAGTTGTGCCCGCCATCGTGATGTTCTGGCCGTTTGTGGCGTTGACCGGCCACTATCTGCCACAAAAGGATGCATCGATAGTCTTTTGTGCGGTAGGTTTCCTGGCCAGCGTGGGCCTGCTGCGGGCGCTCTGGCGGCGCTACTTTGCCGAAGTCAGGGTGGTCGTGGTCGCCGCCGGCGCGCTCGCACTGGGCCTGGCGACACTTACGCCGTTTCTGCTGGCGCGGTGTGAACCGACGGAGGTAGCCATCAGTTGTGGGTATGCGCTGACGATGCTGGCGCTGGCGGCGATCTGGAAGGCGCTGCACGAGTCCCGAAAGCGTTCGGCATGGCTGGCGGCGGCCAGCTTGGCCTATGGACTGGCGGTGGGGGCGCGACCCTCCTTGCTGTTCGGCGCGGTTATCCTGCTGGTGCCGGTGGCTCAGGCGTGGCGTGAGCGCCGGACGGTGCTGGCTCCGTTGCTGGCGGCGGTGCTGCCCATTGCAGTGGTTGGGGTGGGGCTGATGACATACAATTTCCTGCGGTTCGACAGCCCCTTGGAGTTCGGCTGGCGCTACATGCTGTCGGGTGTCCGTCAGGACACGGCCCAACGGTTTGATCTCCGCTACCTGTGGTTCAACTTCCGCGTCTATTTTCTGGAGCCGGCACGCTGGTGCGCTCAATTTCCATTTGTGCGTGATATCAGCCTTCCGCCAGTGCCGGCCGGTGTCATTGGGATTGACGCGCCCTTTGGCGTCCTGACCAACATACCGCTGGTCTGGCTGGCGTTGATCGTACCGCTGGCGTGGCGTGGCCGCGCAGGGGAATCATGTTCGGTCTTACGCGGGTTCGTGACGGCGGTGGCGCTGCTTTTCGGGGTCTGCACGGTGACGTTGCTTCTGTTCTGTGCTGCAGAGAATCGCTACGAAGTGGACTTCGTGCCCGCGTTGGTGCTGCTGGCGGTGATTGGCATCTTGAGTCTGGAACGCGGCCTGGGCCCGACCACGGAGTTGGGGCAGGCTGGCCGGCCCCGGCAGGGGACGTGGGGGCGCTCGATGCGCTGGGGTTGGGGCCTGCTGCTGGGGGTCTCGGTAGCGTTTAACCTGTTGGCCGGCGTGGGGCGATGCGCCGAGCCGCACAACAACTTGGGGAAAATCCTGTTGAACACGGGCCACGTTTCGGGTGCCATTGCGCAGTTCGAGCAGGCATTGCGGCTCAAACGCGATTTCGCCGAAGCCCACTACAACTTGGGGAGCGCTTTGGAGCAGGCACGCCGGCCACAGGAGGCGATCGGGCAGTACAGGCAGGCCTTGCGAATCGAACCTGATTATGCCAGCGCACACAACAACCTGGGAAATGCGCTATGGCAAGCAGGCCAGGTGCGGGAGGCAATTGAGCATTGGGAGGACGCGCTGCGCATCAAGCCCGATCTCGCTGAGGCGCACAACAACCTCGGGCTCGCCTCAATGAGCCAGGGCAGGCCGCTGGAAGCAATCAGCCATTACGAGCAGGCGTTGCGGATCGATCCTAAAGACGCCGCTACACACGCCAACTTGGGGCTTGCCCTGGCCCAACAAGGCAGGCTGCCGGAGGCGATCGACCACTACGAACAGGCATTGCGGATCGAACCTGATCTTGCTGAGGTGCACTATGGTCTGGGCCTTGCGTTGGAGAAGGCGGGGCGCACGCAGGAGGCCATCCAGCAGTACGAGCAGGCGCTGCGCATCAAGCCTGACTTTGCCCAAGTCCGGGATGCCCTCGCACGAGCACGGGCAGTTCAGTGAGTGCTTGACCCGGGAATGTGACCTTGAAATTGGGTGCGCTCCGTCAGTGCTGGCACTGCTGGACGGTGCCCGCCATTGTCTAATCCGCCACCCGAGCCTTATCGCCCGCCTTGCGTCAGCGGGTCGATTACGCCGGCCGAGGGCGGGTCGATGCAGGTCGCGGAGAGTGTAAACGGTCGGCCTATCGCATTGACTTTGCCAAACTTCGGTACTTTCTCAAATGTGAATTTCGTAAGAAACCGGGTTGCCATGATGGGCGCTAAAGGGTTGTATTTCTCAGGGTTTCGTGGTAGTATTTCATGAGGTATTTGGTCATCCCGAAGCAGCGCACAAGGAATGGACACTACTCCCGCGAGCCACTCGATCAAATCGGCAGCGTGCACCCTGCACGACTTGTTTGGCACTGCCATTGCCGCGCTGTTGTTGGTGCTGAGCGCCTGCGAGCGCTCCGGTCCCGTCTCGGATGCCGGGGCAGCACGAGAGGCCGACTACCAGCGTGCCAGGCAATTGTGTGAGCAACATGACTTCGCCGGCGCGGCAAGCTTTTACGAGAGGGCGCTTTCCGTGAACCCGGACTTCGCTGACGGGCACATGGAGCTGGGCCTGCTGTACGAGAACCAGTTGGCGGATCCGATCTCGGCCATCTACCATTACCGGCGATTTTTGGAGCTGCGCCCTGATTCAGAGAAGAGGCCATTGGTCGAAGATTTTATCGAGCGCGCCAGGCTGTCATTCGCGGCAAAGTCGCCCCAGGCGCCGCTCGTCGATCCGAGCGAGCTGACCCGGTTGGAAAATGAAAAGGCGGGATTGCTTCAAGAGAACGCCGCGCTTCGGGCACGAGTGGCGGAATTGGAGAAGGCGGCCAACGCCACGCAACCGGTGGCGACGACGCCGACGACTGTTACGGATGCTCCGGGTGTCCCACCGCGCCCAGCGTCCGCGCCTGCGCCTGCTCCGGGGATCGTGCTGGCGGCCGCACCCGTCATACCGGTGTCCGAGACATCAATCACGGAGTCGCCGCGGCTTCGCACGTATATTGTGCAGCGCGGCGACACGTTGCAGTCGCTGGCGTTGCGGTATTACGGCTCGCGAGCGGGGTGGGAGAAAATTTTTCAGGCGAATCGGAGCGGTCTTGCGAGCAAGGATCAGTTGAAGGTCGGGCAGCAATTGGTAATTCCCTGATGGGAAACCCGGTGTGGAGTAGGGCGAGAAGGTTATGTTGAACAAGGTGTTCGCGGGTTTGGTGATTGCGTTTTGGGCGGCCATGATGACCGCGCTGGTGCGCATCGAAGTCTTTCCGCAGCCAACGGAGATCGGAACTGTTTCGGCCGAGCGGATCATGAGAAAGGTGTTTTCCAACCCGGAGCCCGTAAGCCTGGATGTGTACTACAACACCAGTAATCACATCGGTCATTGCACCATCGAAATCCAACCGCAAACGAGCGACGAGCCCGGGGATGAGTGCGGCACGGCGCCGAATCTGGTCGGTTACAAAGTCGCCAGTGAACTGAACGTCGGGCTGTGGGCGTTTGGAATGCCGTCACGGCTGGCATTGAGCGGTGAAAGCATCTTTGACAAGAACCTGGAACTCGAACGCTTTTGGTTCACAACCGTCATCGGCGAAGGTCGCGCAGGCGCCGCGGCCGTGGGGGATGGGCGCATTAATGTCATCGGAGACGATCGTACCAAGAAGGTGCAGGTGGCGTTCACTTTTGGGGACATCCACGATGAGCGTCTCTATGATTTCAATGAGATCAAGGGCGCAGGCTTTGCCAACGCATTCGGATTACCGGGAATGGCCAACGTCAGCTTCTTCGGGGGTGGGGGCCTGCCAAGCGGTCTCGCCGCGGCATCGGATGAGGGTGCACATCCGCAGCCCACGATGACCGTGTCCATCGATCATCTGGAAGTCGCCGGCTATGTGCTGCGGGTGTACCTCGTGGATTCCAAAATCGACGACCAGATGTGGACGAAAATTTGGGTGGACGAGTCGGGTCGGGTCCTCAAGGTGGTGACCTCGATGGGCCTGGAGATGCGAACGGATGCCGCGCGCGGAGTGGGACGCCCATCTCCGCTGCGATCGTCGCAGCGGAGCAGGGGAGCCGATGGGGCGGGGTCATGATCCGCACGGAACATCTGACGAAACGGTACGGCGGGTTGGTGGCTGTCAACGACCTCAACCTTGATATTCCGCAAGGCCAGTTCTTCGCGTTCCTCGGACCCAACGGGGCGGGGAAGACGACGACCATCAAACTTCTGGCAGGGCTGCTCAAGCCGACCACGGGCCGCGCCGTGATCGGGGGTTACGACATTCAGTTGGACCCAGTCGAGGCCCGCAAGATCATCAGCTACGTGCCGGACATGCCGTTTCTTTATGACAAACTCGAACCCATGGAATTCATGTTGTTCGTCGGCCAGCTTTATGGAATGGAACGCGGAGAACTCGTGCGGGCGAGCGAGGAGTTGTTTGACATATTTGGACTGGACGAGGTCCGCGCGCGGCCCATCGAAGACCTTTCTCTTGGGACACGGCAACGGCTGGTGATTGCCTCCGCGCTGTTGCACCGGCCCAAGGTGATCATTATCGACGAACCGATGGTCGGCTTTGACCCGCGCAGTGCGCGGATCGTCAAGAATGTCCTCAAGGAACGTTCGCGCGCTGGAGCGACCGTTTTCCTTTCGACGCATATTTTGCATATCGCCGAGGAACTGGCCGATCAGGTGGGCATTTTGAACCGCGGCAAGTTGATCGCCGTGGGCACGATCGACGAACTACGGGAACTCAGCGGTGAAAAAGGCGAACTCGAAGACGCGTTCCTCGCCCTGACACGCGGGGAGCAGCCAGCGGCCGAACTGCCATGAGCGCCCTCAAGTTCTTCCGATTATTGTTCGGGCTCAATCTGCGAATTTTTCGCCGCAACCTGCTCGAGCTGCGGGAGAAATCGTTCCTCATGGTGTCGGTGATCGCCTTGTTCGTGGTTGGCTACTGGTTCGCGGGGTACGCCATTTTTTACATGGGATTCCGCCATTTGGCGGAGGTGCCCGGCCTCCAGGTGATCGTACTGGATCGAATGCTCTACCTGTTCTTTGCGTTCCTGTTTCTGATGTTGATGTTCTCCAACATGATCATCGGTTATTCGACGCTGTTTAAGAGCCAGGAAACCCAGTGGATGCTCACGCTTCCCGTCCGCAGTCTCGACGTGTTCCGGTGGAAGCTTATGGAGACGACGCTGCTGGCCAGTTGGGCGTTCCTGTTCCTGTCAGCCCCGTTGATGGCCGCCTACGGAAACGCCCGGCACGTGTCCCCGTCCTTCTATCTGAAGGTGTTCCTGTTGTTTGTGCCGTTTATCGTCATTCCCGCGGCGCTCGGTTCCATTGCGATCCTGATCGTCACCCGTTACCTGCATCGACGGGTCTTCAAGTGGGCTCTCTTCGGTGTTAGCGTCCTGGGCATCACCGCCGGCGTTACGTTCTTGAAACCCATGCAAGCCGAGCAACTGGAACAGGCGCAGATGGTCGCCTCGCTGACGCGATTGCTTCGCAACAGCAACATGACATTGCAGCCGATGCTGCCGAGCTACTGGCTGGCCTCGAGTACCATCGCCTGGGGCGAAGGCTCCTCCGGCAAGGGGCTGTTCTATTTCCTTGTCCTCTTGAGCAACGCGATGATGGCCACACTCGTTTGTGTCACCATCAGTCGGCGGCTGTTTTACGAAGGTTGGTCGCGCAATCATACCCAGGGCGAGTTTCAACTGGGCGTCCCGCTTCTGGACAAACCCATCAATCTTCCACACTCGGCGCTCGCCGACCGGCTCGTCAACCTCTGGCCGCGCATGCATCACGCCACCCGGGCGCTGGTCGTCAAGGACATCCGCGTCTTCTGGCGTGATACCTCCCAATGGAGCCAGTTCGTGATTTTCTTCGGCTTGCTCGGCTTGTACGTGCTGAACCTGCGCAGCGTCGCCTACGATTCGAGCAACGAGCATTACTGGGCCACCTTCGTCTGTTTCCTCAACCTCAGCGCCTCCAGCATGACACTGGCCACCCTGACCACTCGTTTCGTTTTCCCCCAGTTCAGCCTCGAAGGCAAACGACTCTGGATCGTCGGCATGGTGCCCAACGGCTTGAAACGCGTCCTGCTGGAGAAATTCTGGCTCAGTAGCGTATGCTCGGCGACGATCACCCTCGGCCTCATGCTCGGCTCCAGTTGGATGCTGCGGATTCCCGGCTGGCTCACGTTGCTGTTCGCCTCCACCGTCGTCGTCATGAGCTTCGCCCTGTGCGGCATCGCCGTCGGCATCGGCGCGCTGTTCCCCAATTTCAGTTCCGGATCGAGTGCCAGCCGCCGCGATGACAATCCCGCCCGCATTGTCTCGGGCTTTGGTGGCACCTTCTGCTTCCTCCTCAGCCTCGTCTACCTCGTCCTCGTCATCGGCTCGGAAGTCCTCCCGATGTACCTGAGCTTCGCTCCCCACAGCTACGTCGACCGCGGCCAATCCTGGGGGCTGGTCCTTTCCTGGATCTTCGTCGCCGCCCTCAGCCTCGCCGCCACCACGATCCCCATGTCCCTCGCCCTCAAAAAAATCGAGTCCCTCGAAATCTAACAAGCCCGACTTCATCTCAACCCACTTCTACTCAGTTCTCCGCAGTTCCCCATCGTTCCCACAGCCACTCGACTGCTCACAAGCTTGACAGGCTGAGCCCCTCGATGTAAAATCCATCCGCCAGCAAAGGGAGACCGCCCCAAAACAAACACATCGCCATGAACACTCGATTCGTACTCGTCAACCGTCTCGCCGTTGCCTTCACCCTCGCCATCGCCTCCACTCAAGCCCAAACCACCAACAATTTCGTCGCCTTCCCCAATAATTCCACCCACAGCAACGCCTCCGTCATGGCCGCCATCGCCAATGTCCCCACCACCATCGGCGTCGTCTTCGATGCCAACGGCCAGACCAACGACATCCAGATCTGGAACTTCAACACCCTCGTCTACACGGGTCCCTTCGATGTTTCCTCGACGCTCCAGCGGATTCGCAACAACCAATCCGTCGCCAATACCGAATCCGATGACGGCGGCTTCTTCAACTTCTATTCCTATGAGTTCCCCAATATCCCCCGCAAAGGAAACAATTATTACATGGAATTCATGGTCTGGCCGTTCATGAATCTCACCGCTGGCCAGTACTACACCGGCACCAATGCCTATGGTGTCATGAGTTATCCGGGCGCCATGCGCCTCATCATCGGTCTCGGCGGCGAGGTCTATTTCACCGGCGACCACTACGGCGGGGATGGCCCACAGAAAAATGCCTATTACCTCGTCCCGTCCCCCAGTCAGGCCATCGGCAACAGTTGGACCAATCCCGCCAGCGCCAAGTGGGAAAACGCTACCAATTGGAACTTCGCCTCGTCCGCCCCAATGGCCGCCCCCTCCAATTGCGACCCGGCTGACCTGATCACCAATGCCAGTACCAAGACCGTCACTCTCGATGCTTTCACGGCGGGCTACCAGACAAACCTCTCCGTCCTGGCCATCAACAACCTCGTCGTTTCCGCCCCCGCTGGCTCCGTCAACACCCTTCTGTTGACCAGTGGGTTCACCAATACGCTCCAGATTGCCACCAGCTTCTCCATTCTCGGTGGCGGCTCCCTCACACTGGCTGGCGGCACCATCTCCAGCGGCGGCACCTACGTGACCAATAACCAGACGTTCTTTGTCGGCGATGGCACCCATCCGGCCACGTTCCAACTCAATGGCGGTTTCCATGATTTCAACAACGGCATCGAGACTCTCTCCAACGCCGTGCTCGCCGGCTGCGGCACGATCACTGGCTCCGTTGTCGTCGATCCGGGGGCGACGATTCTGGCCTCCTGCGGCGGGACCCTCAGCGTGACCGCGGTCGTCACCAACAACGGCTCCATCGTCGTCACCAACGCGACCACCATCAATTTCTATGGCCCGATGGTCAATAACGGGCTGATCAACTCCAACGCCGGCACGGTCCAGTTCTCCTCAACCTATTGCCCGCTAACCGTCGCCACCGGCAGTTCCCCATCGGCCGGCGGCACGGCCACCGGCGGCGGCACGGTCGCCTGTGGCTCCAATGCGACCGTCTGCGCCACGGCAAATTCGTGCTACCAGTTCCTGAACTGGACGCTGTACGGCAACGTGGTCAGCACCTCGCCCTGCTACACTTTCCCCCCGGCCTCCAACGTGACCGTGGTCGCCAACTTCTCGCCGCTCGCCGATTACACCATCGCCACCAGCGGTTCACCGGCCGGCGGCGGCACGACCAGCGGCGACGGAACCTACGCCTGCGGCGACAGCGTCACCGTCTGCGCCACCGCCAGCGTCGGCTACGTGTTCACCGACTGGACGGCCAACAGCAGTGTGGTCAGCGGCTCCAGTTGCTATACGTTCGTCCCCAATGCCAATGAGACTCTCGTCGCCAACTTCGCCCCATTCCAGATCACCGCCATCAGCATCCAGACCACCAACGTCCTCGTCACCTGGGAGGCGCCCACCGGCTCCACCAATGCCCTCCAAGCCACGCCGGGAATCAATGGTGGATACAGCACCAACGGCTTGGTCGACATCTTCGCGGTCACCAATATGACCGGTACCGCCACCAACTTCCTCGACATCAACGGCGCGACCAACCAGCCGTCCCGCTACTATCGTGTCCGGCTGGTCCCATGATATTGCTGTTGCCAGGCCCAGCCGGCAGCACCCTGTAGCGCCGGTCCGTCCCCTGTAGCGGCGCTCTATGAGCGCCGACGCCGACCGCCGACCCTCCCGCCGTCACCCTGTAGCGCCGGTCTACTTGCCCTGAGCTTGTCGAATGGGCGCCCGCCGCATTTCACCCATGCCGACCAACTGCGCCACGACCATAAAACAGCACATGCGCTGTACTTGCTTCTGCCAATCGCTATTGCTAGACTTTGCACTTGCGTAGGCCCGCTGTGAGGGTGGGCAGGAGAGCCAGAAGAGACCCTACTGAATATGAAAGCTTTTGCGCTAATGCCCTTTGATCCAGAGTTTAGGTCGATCTTCGATGACCTCATTAAGCCGGCGCTTCAGGATGCCGGCTACGACGTAGCTCGTGCGGACAGCTTCCTTGACCAACAGAACATCCTTCGCGACATCGTCGGCGGCATCGGGCATGCCGACCTCATAGTCGCCGACCTAACAACCCTTAATCCGAATGTGCTTTACGAACTCGGCCTTTGTCATGGTTTGGGCATCCCGACCTTGATGTTAGCGCAATCAATGGATGACATTCCCTTCGACCTCCGCCCCTATCGGATTCAGCTTTACTCAACCCGATTTGACCACGTTCACAAGCTGAAATCTGCAATAACGGAAATCGCCAAAAAGCGTAAGAGCGGCGAGATTAGTTTCGGTAGTCCCGTGACGGATTTCTTGTCGGCTACGCATGCGACAACCGAGGCACTCCAAATCTCGCCTCCTCCTTCTCAATCCGCAGCTAGCGCGCCCTCGGTGACGCAAGAGGAGAAAGGCCTTCTAGATTTCCTCGTCGATGGGATGGAGGCAGCCAAGCAACTGACGCAGATTCTCAATGAAATCGCTAAAGAAACCTTATCGATGAATGCTAAAGCTGATTCCCATGGAGCGACCCTCGTAAATCTCGGAACGAATCCGGGTCCTGGGACACCAGCACAAGCTCACCGGGTGGCAGCCGCTGCAGCAGCGGACATGAACCAGTACGCAGAAAAACTGGAAACACTCGGTCTGAGACTTAATGAGTATACTGAGTCACTTTCGGAGAATCTCGGTAGTTGGCTAACGCTCCTACACATTCATTCCGAACAGGAAAAAGCAGAAGCGAACGAATTTCGCAAGCAGGTGCAGATTCTTTTGGAAACCATGCACAATTCGGCTGAGTCTATTCGCGGGTACCGCCAGGCCGTTGCAGCCCTGAGGGGCATGACCAGAGAAATGAACTCCGCAAGCCGCCGCTTGGCTCAAGCACTAGACATGGTTATTGCTTGTACTAGCAAAATTGAAGCTTTTTGCTTGCGCACCACGCGCCTGCTCGACGACAAGCTCCAGCCGCTGCCCCCGTCAGGCAGCTGAGCGAGCTACGCGTCCCCACGGCCCTCGACAGCCCACCCCCTCAGCAGAGGTTCCCCGCTTTCCACGCTTTGCGAACCCCGCGCCCGCGCTGGACTCCGCTACGCCCGCCGCATTTCACCCATGCCGACCAACTGCGCCATCCCGCGGCCCATAACGCACGCTTGTCCAAGTGACGTTCCCCAACTAGACTAACTTCGCGGTCTTCATCTGGGCACACCAAGTCTTCAAGACACAGCAGACTCACCGTTAACCCCTCTTCTATTCAAATTACGGCACTACCCACGACTCATAAGGTTCGACTTCCACATTCATGGCGATAGTATCGTCCGCCGTGCGCATTCATCAACTTACGCTCCCAGCCCTTGGGCTCTTGCTGGTCGTCTCGGCGGGCTTAATGATCGGCGCCATGCGGCAGGAAAGCGCCACGGACGACGAACCCACATATCTCGGCGCGGGCTACAGCTATTGGCACGGCTATCGTTATCGCCTCAGCCCCGTCTCTGCGCCCTTGGCAAAATTGCTGGCTGCCCTCCCGCTGACCGTACTCGACGCGAACATCTCGACGCTGGGGAGAGCGATTCTCGAGGGACGGCAGATGGCCGACAGGCTTAAGCCTTGGGACCCCTTGGTAGGTGGCATACCCCTGCGCAGCGGCGAGCTGTTTCCGCAAGGCCCCGAATTTTATGGCCCCGGGTTTTACCATTATTCCTACTACGAAGAGTTCCTATTCGGTGGCGACTTTATCTACGGCGGGCAAAACGACGCGGAGAAACTACTGTTTTGGGGCCGCATCCCGGAAGTGCTGCTCACGCTGTTGACAGGCCTCATCGTATTTCTCTGGGCACGGCGTGTGCAGGGCGACGCTGCCGGGCTGCTGGCGGCAGCTATGCTGTTGTTCAATCCGGTTATGCTCTCGTACGGCCACATAGTCCAAACCGACATCGGTATAGCGCTAGCCTTTCCGCTGGCGGTCTGGATGTTTGCGCGCTTGCTCGAAACACCAACCATCGGGCGCGCCGTGATTGCGGGACTTGTCGCAGCGGTGGCGTTGGCGACCAAGTACACCGCTGTCATCCTCGGACCAACATTCGCTGTGCTGTGGCTATTGTATCACCGGCGGCAGCGGAGCGCACGCCACGCGGGTTGGAAACACATCCTGGTAGTTGCCGTCGTCGCATGGGGAATGCTTCTGCTGCTGTACGCGCCGCACTGGACGCCGCCACCGCCGCTCAACGCAGGCATGGCCCGCCGACTGGGCGTTCCCTCCTGGTTTCTCACGCTCCGTCCCGTTCTAATTCCTGCGGAATACTTCAAAGGGCTGACCATCATGATGCTACAAGTATCGGGCGGGTGGAATGCGGCCTACCTGAATGGCCTTTGGTCTCAGTCCGGCTGGTGGTATTATTTCCCACTGGCGTTTGCGATGAAAACGCCGTTACCTTTCCTTTTGTTCGCCTCTGCGGGTATCGTCTTGGCGGTGCGTTCGCACCGCGAACTCCCTTTCACTGAATTGGCCGCTTGGGCAGGTGCCGCCATGTATTTGCTGTGCGCGATGTGCAGCAAGGCCGACATCGGCGTGCGGCACATCCTCCCCGTGTATCCGCTCCTGTCCGTAGGCGCCGCCTGCGCCCTGGGCCGATGGATGCGACCCATCGCGGGGGAGCGGCGGAACCGTGCGCGCTGGGCCGTAGCCGCACTGCCCACAGCGGGTTTGGCGGTTGCCGCGCTGGCATATCCGTTTTTCATCTGTTACATGAATCCTCTGGCGGGCGGGCCTGAGCATGGCTACGAACATTTACTCGATTCAAATTACGATTGGGGTCAGGACGTCATTCGCTTGAAGCAGTTCCTTACCGAACGCGGCATCAAACGAATCTATCTACGATACTTTGGCACACCGGAGGTCTTCAATTATTACGGCATCGCGCACGATTTCGTCACCAGCGACGACGCCAAACAAATCCAGCAAGGTTGGCTCGTTGTCAGCGCCCATAGGTTGATGCGTCCCGAATGGGAATGGCTGCGCGAATCCCAGCGGCCCGTGGCCCGCGTGGGGTACACATTGTTCGTATACCGGATTGGCAACCCGCCCGAAGCTGCCCCGTCGGATAAGTGACCATCGACCGATGCATCAAGGCGATACGCCGCTTGTGCAACACCACCAAGTGTGTAAGTCAATTGATCCGTATTTTATTTGCCCTACGTGTCGTAAACTCGCGACATAGGAAGCCCGTATGACAATGCCACTCAATCGCCCCTCCGCAACGACTACTAACGCACGGCTCTCGACAGCCCGCACCCTCGGCAGAGGTTCCCCAGTTGCGCCTTTTCAAAATCCCTCCCCGCCTTATCCGCTTTGCCCCCCCGCGACCGCGCCGTCCGTCTCACCTCCGCCCACAACGTAGAACGGGCGTCCCGCCCGTTTGCCCTCCCCGCTTTCTACGCTTTGCGAACCCTTCAACTTAAAATCCCAAGGCGCTTACGGAGACCGCCTACGCAACCGCCAGCCGCAGAGCAGGGCACCTAACCCCAGAGCCACCATTATCCAACTCGCCGGCTCCGGAACCTCCACCGCAAGAAACGTTGGACCGTCCAACCCCGTGCTGGCGAAGACCGAGCCGACCCCGTTCGTCCCAAATTCCTCTATCGTGTTAGCGACCTGATCCGCCACGTACAGATTACCCTTGCTATCAAACGCCAGACCTCCAACCTCGCCCAAGCCTGACGCAAATACCGAACCGACTCCGTTCGTGCCGAACCTCTGAATGTTGCCTCTATCATAATTCGCCACATACAGATTCCCACTGCTGTCGAAGGCCATCCCATCCGGCCCGCCCAAGCCTGAGTTGGGGCCGACAAACACCGACACAACTCCGTTCGTACCGTATTCCTCGACAGTCTCATTCTCTGGATTTCCCGCGTACACATTCCCGCTCTGGTCAACCGCGAGACAAAGAGCGTGGATCTGATTGGCGAAGACCGTGCCGACGCCGTTGGTGCCGAATCTCTCAATTGTGTCACTCCCCAAATTCCCCACGTACAAATTCCCGTTGCTATCAATCGCCAGACCTTCCGGCTCGTTCAAGCCTGAACTCGCGAAAACCGAGCCCACGCCATTGGTGCCGAATTTCTCAATCGTATTATTCCCAAGATTCGCCACATACAAATTGCCGCCGTTGTCGAACGCCAGTCCTTCCGGCCCGTCCGACCCTGAGAAACCATTGGCGAAGACCGAGCCAACACCGCTGGACGTAAACTTTTCGATCGTATTGTTGCCGAGGTTGCTTACGTAGATGGTATCCGCGTGTCCGCACGGGAGCGCAAGAAAGAAGCAGACGAGCACGGTGCCTCCACGAAGAGCTGCTCTGATGAGCCTATCCATAAACCGCGCTCCGAGCCTACACCCAAGGTAAAACCTTGGGTTTGTGGGCGTATCTTACAACATACACATCTAGGATTGCAAGGGAATAGGAACGTAAAAACCACTCGCACCGGTGACCAAAAAGGTAACCACCTCCCCGCTTTCTACGCTTTGCGAACCTGGCGGTTTGACTGCCAAGTCCACCGCTCACTGAGCCGTCCGCACTCGCGCCAGGGCATTCCGGGCTTGGACAAAATCAGGCTTGATCCGCAGCGCCTGTTCGTAATGCCCGATGGCCTCCTGTACCCGGCCCGCTTGCTCCAGGGCGGCCCCGATGTTGTAGTGCGCCACGGAGTCATCGGGCTTGAGACGCAGCGCTTGCTCCCAATGCTGCATCGCCTCCGCCGGCCGGCCGGCTCGCATCAACGCGTTCCCCAGGTTGTTATGCGCATCGGCGTAATCGGGCTGGATCCGCAGCGCCAGCTCGTACTGCTGGATGGCTTCCTGCAGCCGACCCTCTCGCATCAAGGCAGCTCCCAGATTGCAGTGTGCCTCGGCATACTCAGGGTTGATCCGTAGCGCTCGCTGCCAATGCTCAATCGCCCCGGGCAGCCTGCCCACTTGGACCAACACGATTCCCAGGTTGTTATGCGCCTCGGCGTTTTCGGGGTTGATCCGCAGCCCCAGCTCGTACTGCTGGATCGCTTCCTGTGCCCGGCCGGCCTGCACCAGCGCGACCCCCAGATTGACGTGTGCCCCGGCAAAATCGGGCTTGATCCGCAGGGCCTGCTCATAGTGTCGGATGGCTTCTGGCAATCTGCCCAGTTGGACCAGGGCGATCCCCAGGTTGTTGTGCGCCTCGGCATAACGCGGATTGATCCGCAGTGCCTGCTCATATTGCGCCACCGCCTCCTGCATCCGGCCCAGTTGCGCCAGGGCGTGCCCCAGATTGTAGTGCGCATCCGCATAACGCGGATTGATCCGCAGCGCCTGCTCGTACTGTCCAATCGCCTGCCGGACCCGCCCCGCCTCCTCCAACACGACCCCCAGGCTGCAATGCGCTCGCGGGTTGCCGGGACACTTCTCCACGGTGTCCTGCCAAATGGCCACCGCCGAGCTGTAGTCCCGATTCCGTTGGATGGTCAGGAATGTAAACACCGCCACCGCCGTCGCACCCGCCACACATCCGAGCGCGACACCCTGCTGCGGACGCAGCACCCGTTTCCCGAGCGCAACCCCGCCGACCACAACCATGCCAATCACCGCCGCCAGCGGCAGGTACATCCGGTGTTCGCCCATCGGCGAGCCCGCAATCGGCACCACGCTCGACGTCGGCGCCAGAATCACGAAGAACCAGGCCCCGAGAAAACCGATGGCCGGGCGCCGCTTCAGCGCATACAAAACGGCGATTGCCAGGGCCGCCAGAATCAATACGCTGGGTGCCACCGCCGCCAGTGAGTCGGTCGGCGCGTACTCCCCATAGTCCAAAATCAACGGATGCGGCCAGAGCGCCAGCCGGAGGTACTGCGCGACCGCCCGGCATTCCGTCAGCGCATAGCTCCACCACGGAATCCCCAGGCCGTAGCCGATACTCCAATCGCGCAAGCCGACCATCAACCAGCCCAGCAACAGCCAACTGCAGGCCAGCCCCAAATACAACCGCCAGTGCCGGCCCCACGCTTGCCGAAAGCTGCCGCTGACAAACGTCCGATCGTACAGCAGCACCATCACCGGGGCCGTCACCATCACTTCCTTGCTCATCACACCCAGAAAACACGCCGCCACCGACAAGGCAAACCATCGACTCGATCTCGGGGAATCTGTCCCACGAATGAAGCCATACAACGTCAACAGGTAGAACAACCCCATCAACAACTCGCAGCGCTGGGAGATATAGGTCACCGCCTCGGTCTGCAACGGATGCACCGTCCACAGCAGCGCCACCGCCAGCGCGATCCATTCCCCCGACGCGCCAAATCGTTCCCGCAACCCCGGTCGCGCCAATGTCCTGCGTGCGATGCCATACAGTGCCAGCGCCGCCAGAAGATGCACGGCCAGGTTCACCGCGTGATAGCCCCACACCCGGAGTCCGTTGATCGCGTAATTGATCGCAAACGACAGACTGACGACCGGACGGCCCTCGACCGTCATCCCGCTCGTGTGCGGCACGGCCAGTATCGGCCACACCGGCCACAGATGACGAATTGCCGGGTTCCCAGCGATGGAGGTGTCGTCAAATATGAACGGCCCCTGAAAGCTGTTGTGATATGCCCCAATGCCGGCGGCGATGATCAACAACGGGATGAATGAACGCAGTTTCAACAGGCCGCGAGTCTATCCGAGACGACCGCGCCCGACCAGCCCCGACTTCGGAAGTCGGGGCCAGCGTATACTGATTCGCGCTCCTCCCCGCCCTATACGGTTTGCGAACATGCGATTCAACGTCCCCAGAGCAGGGGACTCATAAGACGAAAGGGCGAATTTGCCGCATTACATCCTGAATCGCCCCGTTTTTGCATGAGGAGTGACAAGTAAGAGTGACAACTTTTCTGCTAACACGCGACGGAGGGTGGGAACCATCGCCGCCATGGTCAGTAATCCGGTCTTGGAGTCGAGAAAAGGCTGGTTGGCACTGTAAGAGAGGATATTATGTCGGCCAAAGCGACGGAATGGCCGACGATGGTTGCGGGCGCGAAATCATATGGGAAATGTCGGTTAACGGGAGATTACAGGGGCAACTCTTGCTTCGATCTGACGGAGAAGTTATTTCCGGTCGCCAGGAAATGATGCCATGCGATCCACGCTGAAAATTGCTGGTTCGGTGTTGCTGGCGGGGCTGGTGTTTGCCGCCTGCACCCAGCACGCATGGGAAGACTATTGGATCACGTTTCGTTGCAGTCGAAATCTGGCCACTGGCCACGGCCTCGTCTATACCCCCGGTGAACGGTTGCACTCCTTCACCTCGCCGCTGGGGGTTCTCCTGCCGGCGGCCTTTTCTTGGCTGACGGGCAATCAATCGGACAATCTGGTTCTCTGGCTGTTTCGGGTAACAAGCCTCGGGGCGCTGGCCGCGGGAATGGTCCTGTTTTTCCGGATGCTGCAATCGTTGCAACTACGCCCGGCCTCCTGTTGGTTGACGGTCGCGCTGATCGGGCTGGATGCCAAGCTGGTGGATTTCAGCATCAACGGCATGGAAACCGGTCTGCTGATTTTCTTTCTCGCGCTGGCCATTCACGGTCTAATCGTGGCCGGGCCACGGCAGACGCTTCGCATCGGCGTCGGTTGGGCGGGCTTGATGTGGACCCGTCCGGACAGTTGCGTTTACATCGCCATCCTCGGACTCGGGGCAATGCTTTTCCTGCCTGGGAAAACGGGCGGCAAATCACGGGTCGAATGGGCCAAATTGCTTTTCAGCGCGGGTTTGGTCTGTGCCGTGCTCTATGCGGGGTGGTTCGTGTGGTCGTGGCGGTATTACGGCACACCGGTCCCGCAAACGGTCACCGCCAAGGCAGCCAGCCTATCGCCAATCGCATTGTTTGATTTTGTCGCTGCTCTGGCGATGTTTCCTGTCAGACTACTGGCACCTTTCGACATGGTCCTGCCATTGACATTCCTGCCGGCGTACGCGGAATATGGCGGCTGGCCGGCTTTTCTTGTCTTTGTCAGCTATGTGCTGGGATTGCCAGCCGCCTTGGCCTGGCTGATTCCCGGGGTGCGACCGCAAACCCGGCTGTTCTCGCTGGCTTATTTCCTCGGCGGCTTTTTCCTGATCGCCGTCATTCGAAAACCTTTTCCGTGGTATTTGCCAGCGGTGGCGGTGTTTGGTTACTTGACCTTGGGGTTTATCTTTGACCAAGCCCTTTGTCTGGCAACAAGGTGTTCACGACCGCGCGGGGCCGGCGGGCCGTATGATCATCGTCTTGCCATGTTGTGGATTTTGGGCATTGGGGTTGTGGTGGGCCAAGCGGCGGTGACGGTTTGCGTTGCGCGGCAAATGCGGGTGCAACAGCGATTCATCGAAAATGGCCTGCGCCGGCCAATTGGCTTGTGGCTGCGCGCCCACGCACGAACACCGCACGACACCGTGATGCTCGAACCGCTCGGTTACATTGGCTATTATTCCGGGCTGAAGATGCTGGATTGGACCGGCTTGGCGTCCAAAGAAATCGTTGAAGCCCGCAAGCGGTCGGGGCCATCCGGTCCAGATGCGATCACGCTCAAACTCATGCCGGACTGGCTGGTCCTGCGCCCGATGGAAGTCCAGTATGGATTATTCCTTGAGCCGGCCAGTTTGCAGAAATTCTACGATTTGGTGCAGGAGTTTGACGTTTCGGACAAGATCAGCGCTACTCGTTGGTTGCCGGGCAGGTTCTATCTTCAGTTCGACCAGACCTACCTGGTTTTCCATCGCAAACCGGACGTGACGGCCCAATCCCCGGATTCCGGACCCGGCCAATGAGCATCTCAGGTGAAAAGCTCTGTTCTTTGTGCACGCAGGCAGACCAGTCCCGTCTTACAAAACTAGGGCCACTCGCACCCGATCACGCCCGTCAGCGGCCAACGTGGACGCAACACGACCGCTTTCCGCGCCCGACTCGACACCACGCAGCACCCCCGAATCTGAATCGGGTGGTGGTATCACTTTCGGTATCACGGCCAAGGTGAAAGGAAAGAGCGTCACGCGTGCATCTTGCGTAACACCCTCTCTCTGTGAGCCTGAGAATAGCTTCCCGCTTTGGACGATTTGCGAATCTTGCGGTTTGAACTTCCGAGGGTTGCCACTTACTGACCAGCTTGCAGTCGCGCCAACGCGTTCTGCGCTGCGGTGAAATCCGGCTTGATCCGCAGCGCCTGCTGCAGATGCTCGATCGCTTCCGGTGTCCTGCCCGCCTGAGCCAGGGCGATCCCCAGGTTGTACTGCGCCTCGGCAAGATCGGGGTTGATTTGCAACGCCTGTTTGTACTGTTCGATGGCCTCCTGAATCCTGCCCGACTGCAGCAGGGTGCTGCCAAGGTTGTTGTGCGCTTCGAAGTACGCGGGCTTGATGCGCAGCGCCTGCTCCCAATGACCGATCGCCTCCGGCAGTCTGCCCAGCCGGACCAGGGCGATCGCAAGGTCGTTGTGTCCTCTGGAAGAATCGGGATCGATCCGCAGCGCCTGCTCATACTGCTCGATCGCTTCCGGCACCCTGCCGAGTTTGGCCAGGGCCAGCCCTAGATTCTCGTGCGCGTTGGCGAAATCCGGATTAATCCGCAGCGCGTGCTGGTAGTGCTCAAACGCCTCTGAAACTTTGCCTGCCTCGAACAGTTGATTGCCCAAGATGGTCTGTACCTCAGCATAATACTCAACGCCCGCCAACAGGTTAAACGCCACCGACAAGCCCAACAGCAGGCCCCAACCCAAGCGCAGCGCACGCCGCCGAACCGGCCGGTCAGCCCGCCCCGACTCCGAGGTCGGGGCCAGTGCCCGCTCCAATCCGAGGATGCCAACCACCGCCAGCAGCACTAGGGCAGGTAGGAAGTCCACCTCATAGCGGGCACACGCGCAGTAGAAGAGCCCCACCGTCAAAGCGCAAATCCCCGCAAGCAGTACCACGGCGGTCACAAACCAGCGCAATGCCGATGCCTCCTGCCCTGACCGGTTCCGCCACGCCAGCGGCACCGCCAACGCCAGCCATACCAACGGAATGTTGGTCAGGACGCCGAAAGGATGTTCCGGATACTTATGATCTGGCGGGACGGGCGGCATGACGATTCCCAGCACGAAAGGAGACCGAGCCCGCCAGCGCACGGGCTCCAGAAAATAGATCCGGAAATTGAACCAGAGATAATGCAGGCTGAAAAATTGCCCCGCAATCTGACGCTCGTTGTGCAACTGGTAGTGTAATCCGAATTCGAATGGATTGCCGAAGCGCCGCGCATTGTAAAGCATCAACCCCAACCCGACGAGTAAGATCGGCCCAATCGCCGCCAGCAGCGGAGCGCACACTTGCCGCCCCTCACGCCGTGCTTGTACCACCGGCACCAACAGGATGATCGCGCCAAACAACACTGAGGGCCGCGCTCCCACCGCCAGCCCGTAGGCCAAACTGGCCGCCGCCAGCCATCCCAGACGGTTTCTGGACTCATGTAACGCTTTCCAAATCGCCGCCAACGCCAGCATCGTCAGCATATACCCACAACTGACCGGTACTTCACATACATCGGACTGCGACAACAGCACCGGCACGCCCGTCGCCAAACCGAGCGCGACCGCGCAGGCCACCACCACCCCGACGCTCACCTCGGAAAAGTAACGCCGCCACAGCGCGCGCAGCAAACTTGCGCTGGCCAGAAAACCTATGGCACAGAAGATCACCACCGCCTGCCGGTGAAATACGTAGTGACCGGTCACCGCCGCAAATGGCCAAAATAATATCAAAGCGGGGGTAACCCCAAAATATAGGTACAGCCGGCCCTTGTAGTAACTGAGGTCGAGTAACCCATAACCTCGAACATACGTGGACAGATCGTACGGGTTGTCGAGTTGCGAGAGTCTGGACGGTGCCTCTCCTTTCACGCTCAGCTGGCCAGCCCGAAAGCCTTGCACCAACAAATTGTAGTAAGCGTTCGCCGCATTCGAACTCCCCAACTCGCCCAGGCCCGGTTGGACCACATACGCATACACCCCGATGACCAAGGCACAGACTGCTGCCAGTGAGATCCATGCGTTTTTCATTGTGGCCCCGTGACAACGTTGTCGCAAAAACATCATCGGTCGGATGACATCTTATACACTTCTCCAGTCGAACACACGCGCATTGTCGAACGAGGAGCCATAAGGAGTTGTCCACCGTCTACACACGCGGGATGCGCAACACCGCCGGGCATCCCACCCCCCTCAGCACAGACTCCCAACGTTACGCGCTCGAATGCTCAGAATGCCTCCCCGCTTTGCACGGTTTGCGAACCTGGCGGTTTGAACTGCCAAATCTATCGCTTACTGACCCGCCCGCACCCGCGCCAGGTTGCCTTGAGCTTCCACGTAATCGGGTTTGATCCGCAACGCTTGTTCGTAATGACCAATCGCCTCTTGTACCCGGCCTGATTGCTCCAGGGCGGCCCCCAGATTGTTATGCGCCTCAGCGTGATCGGGTTTGAGACGCAACGCCTGCTCGTAGTAGCCGATGGCTTCCTGCACCCTGCCCTGTTCCAACAAGGTGGTCCCCAAATTGTAGTCGGCCTCGGCAAGGCCGGGGTTGATCCGCAACGCCCGCTCGTAATGCTCAATGGCCTCCGCTCGCCGGCCCATTTGGAATAAGCTGTTCGCCAGGTTGTAGTCCACATCGGCGAAATCAGGCTTGAGACGTAGCGTCTGCTCCCAGTGTTCTATGGCCTCCCCATGCCGGCCCATTTGACTCAGGGCGTCCGCCAGGTTGAAGTGCGCCTCGGCGTAATCGGGTTTGAGACGCAACGCCTGCTCGTAATGCTCGATGGCCTCCTGCACCTTGCCCTGCCTCATCAAGGCGGCCCCCAGATTGTTGTGCGCCTCGTCGAAATCGGCTTTGAGACGCAGCGCCTGCTCGTACTCTCCCATCGCCTCCTGCATCTTGCCCTGTCGTTGCAACATAACCCCCAACCCGTTATGCCACTCGGCACACTGTTCGACGCTCGCCAACAGGTTGAACACCACCGAGAAACTCAGCAGCAGGCCCCAGCCGCAGCGCGCCGCACGCCGCCAGACCGGCCGATCTGCCAACGAACACTCCCATCCGAGAACGCCAACCATAGCCAGCAGCACCAGCACGGGTAGGAACTCCATTTCGTAGCGACCAGCAGCGTAGAAAAACAGGCCAAGCGGCAGCAAGCCAATCCCGAAGAACAGGGCTGCCGTCGCCAGAAACCCGCGGAAGGCCGAACCGGCTTCCGCGGGCCGACTGCGCCACGCCAGCGGCACGGCCAGTGCCAGCCAGACCAGCGGAATGTTGGTCAGCACGCCGAAAGGCTTATCAATTCCGATGTTGCCCGCTGGCACGGGCGGCAGGGTGATGTCATGCACAAATGGAAACTGTCCGCTCCACCGTGCTGGCTCCAGAAAATACACCCGTAAGTTGAACCAGAGATAACGCAGACTGAAGAATTGCCGCGTGAACTGCCGGACCCCGGCCAACTGATACCGAGTGCCGAACTCCAACGGGTTATCGAATCGCAACGCATTGTAGAGCATCAGCCCCAGCCCAATCAGTGCAATGGGCAGCGTCGCCGCCAGCAACGGAGCGAACACCGTCCGTCGTTCGCGCCATGCTTGGGCCACCGGCACCAGCAAGATGACCGAGCCGAACAGCAGCAGGGGCCGTGCTCCCACCGCAAGCCCGTACGCCAGACTGGCCGCTGCCAGCCAACCCCAACGCCTTCGGGACTCATGTAACGCTCTCCAAATCGCCGCCAGCGCCAGCATCGTCAGCGCATACCCGCAACTGATCGGCACCTCGTTGACCTTGCACTGCACCAAGAAGAATGGCGTGCTGGCGGCCAAGCCCAGTGCCAGCGCTCCAGCGGCCACCACCCAGACGCTGACTTCAGCAAAGTAGCGTCGCCAGAGCGCGCACAGCAGCCCGACGCTGGCCAGGAAACCGATAACGCAAAAGATCACCACCGCATCTTTTTGTTGCAGGTAGTGACCCGTCAGCGCCGCATACGGCCAGAATAGGACCACGGCAGGCGTCACCCCGAAATACAGGTATAACTTCCCCTTGTAATAACTCAGGTCGCCCGCTTCCCAGCCATAGGAGGCATAGGCGCTCGGCGCGTAGGGGTCGGCAAGCTGCGCGAGTGCGGGTGGAACCTCTTTTTTCAGGTTAAGCTGCCCAGCGCGAAAGCCCTGCACCAATAGATTGTAGTAGTTGTCAGCCGCGCTCATCCTCCCCGATACAGGAATACCAGGGTGGGCCGCGCGCACATAAATCGCGATGACCAGGACGCACACCGCGGCCAGGACCCCGCGCTGCATCCAAAAGCCCCTTCCTTTGGGCGTCTCCGCCTTTCTGCATTCTGACTGGCTATCAATCATCTTTGGTCTAGGCACCCGCTTTGGTCACTTGCTAACCTTGCGATTTGAACTACCCAGGTCCACCTCTCACTGAGCCGCGCGCGCTCGTGCCAGCGCATTCTGGGCTTCAGCAAAATCGGGCTGGATTCGCAGGGCTTGCTTGTAATGCTGGATGGCCTCTTGCGTGCGCCCCAGCTTCTCCAACGCAAGCCCCAAATTGTAGTGCGCGTCGGCATAATCCGGCCTAAGCCGCAGAGCTTGCTCGTAATGGCCGATGGCTTCCTGCAGCTTGCCCAGTCGAAACAAAGCGATCCCCAAGTTGTTGTGCGCCGCGGCGTAATCGGGCTTGAGATGCAGCGCTTGCTCCCAATGGCCGATGGCCTCTTGGAGCTTATCCTGTTGAGCCAGGGCAACCCCCAGGTTGTTGTGCGCCTCGGTGTAATCGGATTTGATGCGCAGAGCCTGCTCGTAATGGCCGATAGCCTCCTGCAGTTTGCCCTTGCTCATCAAGACGACTCCCAGATTGTGCTGCGCCTCGGCGTAGTCGGGCTTGATCCGCAATGCCTGCTCGTACTGGCCGATGGCTTGCTCCGGCCTGCCCTGTTCCATTAGGGCGACCCCCAAGTCGTAATGCGCCAGAGCGAAATCGGGTTTGAGACGCAGGGCGTGCTCATAGTGGCTGATCGCCTGCTGTACCTGGCCCTGCCGTACCAATATGGCTCCAAAATCGCAGTGCCACTCGGCACACTGTTCGACGCTCGCCAACAGGTTGAACGCCACCGAGAAACTCAGCAGCAGGCCCCAGCCGCCGCGCGCCGCGCGCCGCCATGCCGGCCGTTCAGCGAGTGTACGCTCGAACCCAAGGATGCCGATCACAGCCAGCAGCACCAATGCGGACAGAAACTCCACCTCGTAGCGGATGGCCGCGCTCCAGAACAGGCCAATCACCAATGCGGAAATCCCAAACAGCGCGGCTACTGCCGTCTCAAACCAGCGCAAGACCGAGCCGGCCAGACCCGACCGACCCCGCCACGCCAGCGGCGCGACCAACGCCAGCCACACCAGTGGAATGTTAGTGAGAACGCCGACGGCGTGCTCGACCACTTCCGCGTGCCCCGCCGGCACGGCTGGCACTCGGATGTCATGCACGAATGGAAACCGACCGCTCCAGCGCGCCGGCTCCAGAAAATACACCCGGAAGTTGAACCACAGATACCGCAGACTGAAGAATTGCCGCGTAAGCCCCCGGCCTCCGGCCAGTTGGTAGCGAACCCCAAACTCGAACGGACTGTCGAACCGCAACACGTTGTAAAGCATCAACCCCAGTCCAATAAGTGCAATGGGAACTATTGCTGCCAGCAACAAAGTCAACACCGTTCGTCGCTCACGCCAAGCCTGGGCCACCGGCACCAGCAAGATGACCGCACCGAACAACAGGTTGGGCCGGGCTCCGACCGCTAGCCCGTAGGCCAGACTGGCCGCTGCCAGCCATCCCCAACGCGTTCGGGACTCGTGCAGCGCCTTCCAGATCGCCGCCAGTGCTAGCATCGTCAGCGCATATCCGCAACTGATCGACACCTCATACACATCACTCCGCGCCAACATTATCGGCGCACCCGTCGCCAAGCCGAGCGCCAGCGTGCCCGCCGCCACCACCCAGAGGCTGACCTCGGTAAAGTAGCGCCGCCACAGGGCACATAGCAGACCCATACCGGCCAGGAAACCGATAACGCAAAAAATCACCACGGCGTTTCGTTGAAGGAGGTAGTGGCCCGTCAATGTAACATACGGCCAGAACAGCACTGCGGCGGGCGTAACCCCGAAATACAAATACAACTTCCCCTTGTAATAACTCATGTCACCCGCTTCCAGGCCATAGGAAGCATAGGCGCTCGGATCGTAGGGGTCGGCAAGCTGAGCGAGCGCGGGCGGCACGTCAATTTTCAAGTTGAGCTGGCCGGCGCGAAAGCCCTGCACCAACAAATTGTAGTAGTTGTCAGCCGCGCTCATCCTCCCTGATAGAGGAATACCGGGGTGGGCCGTGTACGCATACACCCCGACGACCAGCGCGCACACAGCGGCCAGGATTCCGCACTGCATCCACAGACCCCCGCCTCTGTTTGGCTCCGCCTCGCCGCAGTCTGAGCTCCTGTCAGTCATCTCTGGATCGAAACCGTTCTCCTGTAGTTTCCGCTGATTCGTCTCCCAATGATGGAACGAGTTCGCATGCTAGCCCTTGGCTGGTGCATCTGCAATCCCGCCCCGGATCGAACTCGGGCCGCTGGCATGAATCAAGTCGACGTGCTGTCTCGGCGGCAGTTCGCGGCGAAGGATACAGCCGATCGAAATGACCACGTACCGCTCAACATTTATCAGAGCGCGATCCGTCGTGTACGGGCTGGTTCTCGCGTTTCCGGTAATCACCGCGGCTGAAATACTTTTCCAGCCAGACATACAGGCAGATGAAAAGATACCGGCTGCCCATCTCTTTGATCTTGAGCTTGGCCTCGCCGCTGCACCGGTTCCGCCACGTGATCGGAATCACCGTCCACGTATAGCCCCGCACGATCGCCTTCAACGGCAGTTCCACCGTCAGGTTGAAATGCGGAGAAATCAAAGGACGACAGCCGTTAATGACCTCCCGGCGATACGCTTTGAATGCGTTCGTGGTGTCGTTAAACCGGATGTGAAACAAAATCCGCAGAAACCAATTGGCCAGCCGATTCAACACAAGCTTGTGTCGCGGATAGTCGATCAGCCCGCTGCCTTTGATAAACCGACTCCCGAACACACAATCAAAACCCCGGTTCAATTCCGCCCAGTAACGCACGACGTCCCGGCAGTCATCCGATTCGTCCCCCATCATGATCACCACGGCATCCCCCTGCATCGCGTCCAGCCCGCAAGCGACGGCTCTGCCAAACCCGTTCTCGCCCGGATTCTGAACCGGACTCAGCGTGGGAACACGCTGTTGAAGCTCCAACAGCAGCGGCCATGTCTTGTCCGTGCTCCCGTCATCGACAACCACGATCTGATGGGGCACGTTGTGCAGGCGCAACTCCACATACAGGTGTTCCACCGTGGAGCAAATGCAACCGGCCTCGTTCCTCGCGGGGATCACCACCGAAAGCAGTGACAACGGCGGCGCTGTGGCTGGGGGATCGATCATCACGGGTCAGGGACGGTTCACGGTTCGAACGCCCAGCCGCTGGACCCACGAGGCGGCAATCTCTTCGAAGATCTGGGGCAGCGTCTTGGTTATCGACCACGTGGGATAGTGCTCCTTCAGTTTGCGCAGGTCGCTGTAATAGCAGATATGGTCTCCGATGCGGCTTTGATCAACGTATTCGTATGCCTGCTTTCGCCCGCTGAGTTGCTCCACCATCGCAAATGCCTCCAGTATCGAGCACGAGTTTCCCGCGCCACCGCCGATGTTGTATACCTCCGCGCACCGCGGACGTTCACAAAACTCGTAGATGAATGCCGCCACGTCCTCCGAGTGAATATTATCGCGCACCTGTTTTCCCTTGTAACCGTACACCTTGTAAAGCTTCCCCTCGAAGTTGCACTTGATCAGATAACTCAGAAACCCATGCAGTTCGACCCCGGAATGGCTCGGCCCCGTCAGGCAGCCGCCCCGCAAACAGCACGTCGGCATCTTGAAGTAGCGCCCGTATTCCTGGACCAGTGTATCCGCCGCCAGCTTCGACGCCCCGAAGAGCGAGTGCAATACCTGGTCCACCGAGAACGTTTCCGGTATCCCCTGCGCGTACCGGGGGTCATCGTACTCCCAACGCGTTTCGAGTTCCTTCAGCCGGATCCCGTTGGGCCCGTCTCCGTAAACCTTGTTGGTCGAAAGATAAACGAACGGCGATTCGGGACAGTGCCGGCGCGCCGCCTCCAGCACGTTCAGCGTGCCGACCGCATTCGTTTCGAAATCCTCGAAGGGCATGGAAGCGGCCAGATCGTGCGAGGGTTGCGCCGCCGCATGCACGATCAATTGCGGGGAAATATCTTTGACCGTCTGTTCGAGGCGGGCCCGATCGCGCACATCCAGTTCGTAATGGTGAAAATCGCGGATCGTTTCCTGCAGTCGCTTTTGGACCCAGCGAGTATCTCCTTGTGGCCCAAAAAATACCGCCCGCTGGTTGTTGTCGATTCCCGAAACCGCAAATCCCCGGTTCGCAAAGTACAGGCAGACCTCTGAACCGATCAGCCCGTTCGACCCCGTCACAAGAATTTTTCGCCTGCTAGAATTCGCAGCCATCAACCGGGCATTTCCCATGTGAGTTGCGGCCCGCGGTCAACGCGGGCCCTGTTCGTTGGCAGGCTGTTATCGGCATTTCGCGCTTCCTATGCGAGTCGATTCCACCGTCGGGCTTTTGGACGGGCTCAGATACTAGTCCTTGGGTGCTGTTACTGCAACCCCCGCTTGGGTGGGACTCGGTCCGTCCCCTCCCGCCTCTCACGAAGCCGCCCGCGCTCGGGCCAGGGCATTCCGGGCTTGGACGAAATCGGGCTTGATCCGCAGTGCCCGCTCGTAATGCGCGATGGCCTCTTGTGTGCGCCCCAGCTTCTCCAGGGCAAGCCCGAGACTGTAATGCGCCTCGGCAAAATCAGCTTTAATCCGCACCGCCTGTTCGTAGTGGCCGATCGCCTCCGGCACGTTGCCTTCCAGGAGCAACGCGTTCCCCCAATTACATTGGGCTTGGACATAATCAGGTTTGATCCGCACCGCCTGTTCGTAGTGGCTGATCGCCTCCTGCAGTCTGCCCTGTTTCACCAGGGCAATTCCCAGGTTGTTGTGCGCATCAGGATAATCAGGCTTGAGACGCAACGCTTGTTCGTAATGACCAATCGCCTCCTGTGCCCGGCCTGCTTGTTCCAGGGCGATCCCCAAACTGTTCTGTGCGTCGGCAAAATCCGGGTGGATCCGCAGCGCTTGCTCCAACTGCCCCATCGCGTTCGGTAAATCACCGGTGAGAAGCAGCGCGGCCCCCAGGTTGTAGTGTGCCCGAAAATTGTTGGGACATTCCTCCGCAGCGCCTCGCCAAATGCTCACCGCCGAGTTGTAGACCCGATTGCGTTGTACGGTCAGGAAGGCAAGCAGCACCACTGCGAACCCGCCGGTCGCGCACCCGAGCATAACGCGCTGCCGCTCATGAAACAGCCGTTTCCCGAGCGCAAACGCGCCCACCACCACCATCGTAACCACAGCGGCCAATGACAGGTACAGCCGGTGTTCCGCCATCGGCGACCACGCAATCGGCACCACGCTCGAGGTCGGCGCCAGAATCACGAAGAACCAGGCCCCGAGAAACCCGATGGCGGGCCACCGTCTCAGCGCGGCCAACACACCCGCTGCCAGGATCGCCAGGACCAGTGCGTACGGTGCCGTCGCCAGGAGCCTCGTCGGCACATACGTCCCGTAGTCCAGGATCAACGGGTGCGGCCAAACGCTCAGCCGGAGGTACTGTTCGACCGCTCGACATTCCACCAGCGCATAGGTCCACCACGTAACTCCCTGGCCATAACCGATGCCGCGCGCCTGCAACCGGAGCATCAAGTACCCCAGCCACAGCCAACTGCTGGCCAGCCCCAGATACAGGCGCCAGTGTCGATTCCATGCTCCCCGAAAGCTCTTGCTGACAAACGTCCGGTCGTACAGCAGCACCATCACCGGGGCTGTCACCATCACTTCCTTGCTCGCCATGCCCAGGAAACATGCCGCCACCGACAACGCAAACCACCCACTTGATCTCGCAGAGTCTGTCCCGCGAACGAAGCAATACAACGTCAATAAATAGAACAGCCCCATCAACGACTCGGTTCGCTGGTAGATGTACGTCACCGCCTCGGTCTGCAGCGGATGAACCGTCCAGATGCCCGCCACCGTCAGCGCCAGCCATTCCGCCGACGCGCCAAATCGTTCCGACAACCCCGGCCGTGATAGCGTCCGACGTACGATGCCATACAACGTCAGGCCCGCCAGGATATGCACGGCCAGATTGAACGCGTGATACCACCATACGGCCAGGCCGCCCAACGCGTAGCACACGGCGAAGGAGAGGTTCAGAATCGGGCGCCCCCCCACAAACGAGTCGGCGGCGGGCGGCGAAAGGACATCCCGGATCGACCACAGATGGCGAATCGTCGGGTTCTCCTCAATCGCGTGAGGATCGTCAAAAAGAAATGGCACCGTGAAGCTGTTGTGGTAGGCCACAATGCCAGCGGCAATGATCAACACCGGTATGAACTGGCGCGGTTTCAAATGGGTCGAGAGTCTACCCGAGCTTCCCACGCGCGGCCAGTCTGTACTGTTTTACGACCCTTCCCGTTTTGCGCGGTTTGCGGACCTTGCGATAGGGACAGCCTCAGTCTGCCGCTCACGGAGCCGCCCGCGCTCGCGTCAGTGCATCCCGGGCTTCGACGTAATCGGGCTTGATGCGCAGCGCTTGTTCGTAGTGCCGGATCGCCTCCGGCCTGCGCCCCAGCTTCTCCAACACGACCCCCAGGTTGCAATGTGTCTCAGCAAGGTCGGGGTTGATCTGTAGTGCCCGTTGCCAATGCTCAATGGCCTCCGGCACCCGGCCGGACTGAATCAGGGCGTTCCCCAGGTTGTAGTGCGCGTCGGCGGAATCGGGCGCGATCCGCAGCGCCCGCTCGTAGTGACCGATCGCCTCCTGCAGCCGGCCTTCTTGACGCAAGGCGATCCCCAGGTTGACGTGCGCCAGAACATCATCGGGCTCGAGCCGCAACGCCTGCTCGTACTGCCCGATGGCTTCTCCCCGCCGGCCTTGCCTCATCAATACGACCCCTAAGTTGTTGTGCGGCTCGGCGTAATCGGGATTCAGATGTAGCGCCTGACTATATTGACCTATCGCCTCCTGCACCCGGCCTGTCTCTTGCAGGGCCCGACCCAGATTGTTGTGCGCCTCGGCACATCGCTCGATGCTCGCCAGGAGGTTGAACCCCACCGAGAAGACCAGCAGCAGGCCCCAGCCCCAGCGTGCTGCTCGCCGCCGGACTGGCCGGCCAGCCTGCCCCGACTCCGAGGTCGGGGCCAGTGCGCGCTCCACACTCAGGATGCCGATGACAGCCAGCAGTACCAATGCGGGCAGAAACTCCATCTCATACCGACCTTGGGCAAATACAAGAAGGCTGATCGTCAGTGCCACGACCCCGAAGAGCGCGGTCACAGCCGCCAGGAACCCACACAAGGCGGAACGCGCTTCCACGGAGCGCCCTCGCCATCCCAGCGGCACCGCCAGCGCCAGCCAGACCAGCGGAATGTTGGTCAGCACGCCGAAGGGGTGCTCAAGCGCCCCCACATGGCCCACGGGCAGAGCCGGCACGCGGATGTCATGCACGAACGGAAACCGACTGCTCCAACGCGCCGGCTCGAGAAAATAGATTCGGAAGTTGAACCACAGACAGCGGGGTTGGAAGAGATGCCCCGTCTCCTGATGGATGCCGGCCAACTGGTAGCGCCAGCCAAGCTCGAACGGATTATCGAAGCGCAATGCATTGTAGAGCATCAGCCCCAGCCCAATCAGCATCATGGGCGCCGTCGCCGCCAGCAACGGAGCCAACACCGGCCGACGCTCGCGCCAAGCCTGGATCACCGGCACCAACAGGATGACCGCACCAAATAACAGGTTGGGCCGCGCGCCCACCGCCAGCCCATAGGCCAGACTGGCCGCCGCCAGCCACCGACCTCGCCGCGTTGACTCGTGCAACGCCTTCCACACCGCCGCCAGCGCCAGCATCGTCAACGCATACCCACAACTGATCGACACCTCCCAAACATCACACCGGCCAAGCAACGATGGCGTGCACGTCGCCAACCCGAGCGCGAGTGCGCCGGCGGCCACCACCCACACACTCACCTCGGCAAAGTATCGCCGCCACAGCGCCCGCAGCAGACCCACGCCAGTCAGGAAACCAACCAAACAAAACATTAGCGCCGCATCTTTTTGCAGCACATAGTGACCGGTCAACACCGCATAAGGCCAGAACAGCAGCACCGCGGGCGTCACCCCGAAGTACAGGTACAACTTCCCCTTGTAATAACTCATGTCGAGCAGACCATACCGGGAATTGGCCGACGGATCGTACGGGTCGGCCAGCTGCGCCAGCCCGGGCGGCACGGCGATTTTCAGGTTGAGCTGGCCGGCGCGAAAACCCTGCACCAATAAATTGTAGTAATTGTCCGCCGCATTCGGACTCCACGACACGAGATATCCCGAGCGCGCCGTAACCGCATAAACCCCGATGACCAGCGCGCACACGCCGCCCAGGATTACGTGCTGAGTCCACGGGCACCGTGCTCCGGGTGCCTTCGCTTCGTGGCCATCTGACTTGCTGTCGGTCATTTTCGGTCTGGGCGACGCACTCGTGTGGTCCCTCGCGGGTCGGGATATCGGCGTGCCGACCAGATAGCTTGGGCAGCACTTCATCCTTCGGACGCGAGTCGATTCCACCTTCCGGTGATTGGATGGGCCCGAATAATAGCGCTTGGGGGTTGCTTCTGCAATCCCTCCCCGCTTTGTACGGTTTGCGAACCCTGGGGTTTCAAATCAAAAGGAACCAACCGCAGAACCGGCGGATCTAACGAAGGCCACGACGCAGTTGGCAACTCCCAAAGGTTTCACCGCATCCAGATCTCCCTGCCGTAGGCACCGCAGTCTTGGGTCTTCCGGTCTCGGTTCTCCGCCCTCGTCTTTTTTCCGTTTTGGCGCGCAAACATTCTTTACTTTTCCGCGCCGCCTGCTATTCTCCGTACAACAAGGAGGGATTGTTTGTATGAAACGTGGGGAAGGTAGCGCCGCTACCATCATGCCCGAATCCAAAAACGGGCCGACGCTTTCCGTCGTCGAACTGCCACCGCACCGCGAAGAAGTCGATTCCAAACTCGAACAGGCCCGCGACCATCTGCTCGCTCTCCGCCGTCAGCAGGAGGAACTCGAACGCCAGAAAAGCGAACTCGAGGAACTCCGCCGCCGCCAGGAGGAGTACAGCCGCGGCCGCGCCGAGATCACCGACAAACTTACCCGCGGCCTGATCGCGCTCGACCGCCAGCAGATCGAGTCCCAGCGGCTCGCCGAGCTCTGCGAGTCCACCATCGCCGCCTTCCGCGAGTACAGCGAGCAGATCGAGCAGATCAACGACGAGGACTGGAAAAGCGACAATGTCCGCGAGGAATTGAGCAGGGCCCTCGCCACCATCGAAGGCGCCCGACTCGAATACAATCGCGCCCAGGCCAGGCTCGATTGTCTCAACCCGACCGACGGTCGGCCCGTGGCGGACCTTCCCACCGACCAGAAGCGAAAACGGCCCGGCGGGGATGAACTGGTTCGTTACGCCTGCCTCGGTGCCGCGGCCTCGGCCCCGCTCATTGTCGCTGGCACAATCTGGCTGATCATCTTGATGACGGCCAAACACTGACGCGGCCCGCGGCCATGCGATTCCGTTCCAAACGCGGCGATCCGATTGACCGGGCCATCAGCGATCTGGACCACCAGATCGCCACCGTCCAGCGTCAACTGCGCGAACTCGCCAGCGATCCCGCGCGCTCCACCGACATCGGTCGCGCGGACGGAAGCGCCGGCGCGTCCGCCGGTTCGCCGGCGGGGAAGGTCGCCCGATTCGTCAAGGGTGTGCTGTCCCCATCCGCCGACACCAGCTCGAAGACGGATCGCGCGCGTCAGGACCTGTTCGATGTCGCCGCCGAGCCTCTCAAGGATTTGGAGGCCGAACCCATCGCCTTCGCCCACAAACCCGAGCCGGACCTGTTCGCGACCGCGTCCGCAACCGCCACACACACGACGCCAGCCGCGCCCGCCGCCGCCCTGGAGAGCGCCCAGGTCGTGCCGCCGCAAAAGAAGCTCGCGCATTATCTCGGCGCGGGCAGCATCAAAAATTACAAGCCACTCAAACACGCGCAACGGCAAGCCCGGAATCGCTTTTTCATGTGGATCGGGTTATCCTTCGTCGCGCTATGGATCATCTGGTTCGTGATTCGTTGATCATCCCGACGAAACTCGGCCCGTTTCGCGTCCAGTATTCTTCCCGCGGCATCTCCCGCATCGAATTCCCGTTCGCCTGTAGCGGCGGTCTGCGACCGCCGAAACCTGCTTCGTCACCGCCTTCGTTCCTCCGCACATTCGCCCGCCAACTCCAGCATTACGCCGCCGGCAAACCCGTCCGCTGGACCATTCCGCTCGACCTGTCGGCGGGCACGGCGTTTCAACAAGCCGTCTGGCGTGCCCTGAAGACGATCCCGCGCGGTCAAACGCGCTCCTATGGCTGGGTGGCGCGGAAAATCGGCAAGCCCAAAGCCTCGCGCGCGGTCGGTGCGGCCTGCGGCGCGAACCCCGTTCCCGTCATCGTGCCCTGTCACCGCGTCATCGCCGGCGACGGCTCCATCGGCGGCTTTGGCGGTGGCCTGCCCATGAAACGCCGATTGCTGCAAATCGAAGGCGTGAGGCTCTGACGCCCATGAATATCATCACGCTCACCACCGATTTCGGCGCGCGCGACTGGTTTGTCGGGGGCATGAAAGGCGCAATTCTCAGTGTCCATCCACAGACCGTCATCGTCGACATCACCCACGAGATTCCCCCGGGCGACATCCGCGCGGGCGCGTTCGCCTTGATGGCCAGTTGCCGCTGTTTCCCCCGCAATACCGTGCACGTCGCCGTGGTCGACCCCGGCGTGGGCAGCGCTCGCGCCGCCATCGTCGTCCGAACCTCCGACTACTACTTCGTCGGGCCCGACAATGGCGTGCTCTCGTGGGCGTTGGCGAAGGAAGAGGTTCTTGAGACCTGGCAGGTGGAAAACGAAGCCTACTTTCGCCAGCCCATCAGCCGCTCGTTTCACGGACGCGATATCTTCGCCCCGGTCGCCGCGCATCTGACGCAACGCGTCCTGACGAGTTCGCTCGGTCGCCAGTTGAAAGACTACACCCGGCTCGATTGGCCTCAACCGCAAGTGGTCGGCGGATTGCTCCGCGGCGAAATCGTCTACATCGACCGCTTCGGCAATGCGATCACCAATATCGAATCACCCTCCCAAACCGCCACCACAGTCCGCGTGCCCGGCAAAGTGGACTGCGCCATCAAAAGTTTTTATCAGGAAGTCCCCACCGGTCAGCCCCTCGCCATCCTCGGTTCCGCCGGCTACCTCGAACTCTCCGTCAACGGCGCCAACGCCGCGCAAGCCTTTGGCCTCAAGCTCGGCGATGTCGTGGAAGTTTCGTAACTTAACCTTGATCGCAGTGCGCGGCAGATTGTGTTTGCCGCACTCGGTTGAATCTGCGATAAACCGGCCCACTTGGAGGGCGGCGGTTTGCTCAATCTACGGTACGACTTCAACAATTTGATGGACGAGCGTGTCGGCGAGCACGGTGTGACCGACGCCGAAATCAAGGCGCTCGGCCCGAAGGTCGTCGCCGCGGCGGACGCGGTCGAGAAAGCCAACCACGGCTTCCGCAGGCTGCCTTACGACACGAAGCTCGTCGACGAAGTCGCCATCCTCGCCGGCGAAATCCAGAAGCGGTGCGATGATTTCGTCGTCGTCGGCATCGGCGGGTCGGCCCTCGGCAATCTCGCGCTGCACAGCGCGCTCAATCATCCCGAGTACAATCTTCTCGCTCGACCGCCGCGGCGCGGCCCGCGATTGTTCGTGCCCGACAACATCGATCCCGACCGCATCGCGGCCCTGCTCGACACCATCGACCTGGAGCACACGGTGTTCAACGTCATCAGCAAGTCCGGCGGCACCGCCGAGACGATGAGCGAGTTCCTCATTTTCCGCGAGGCGCTCATCAAGACACTCGGGCCCGAGCGGCACGTCGAACACATCATCCTCACCACCGATCCGCAAAAGGGCGAACTGCGCGAGATCGCAAAACATTTCGGCTACGCCTCGCTGCCGATTCCCTCCGACGTGGGCGGGCGGTTCTCCGTGCTCAGCGCCGTCGGCCTGCTCAGCGCCGCCGTGACCGGCATCGACATTCACAAACTCCTGCGCGGCGCGGAGGAAATGAATGCCTGCTGCCTGAAATCGAAGAAGCTCTGGGAAAACCCGGCGCTGACGGGCGCCACGCTGCATTATCTGATGGACAAGGCCAAGGGAAAAAACATCCAGGTGATGATGCCGTACTCGCAGGCGTTGCGGGACGTGGCCGATTGGTTCCGTCAACTGTGGGCCGAGAGCCTCGGCAAGCGCACGGATCGCACGGGCCGGCGGGCGCACACGGGCCAGACGCCCGAGAAAGCGCTGGGCGTCACCGACCAGCATTCGGTCATGCAACTGTACGTCGACGGACCGTTCGACAAGGTCGTGACGTTCCTGACGGTGGACGAATTTCGCGCGACCGTGCCGATCCCGCCGGCCTTTCCGGGTTTCAGCGCGTTGAACTATCTCGGCGGGCGCACGCTCAACGAGCTGATGCGCGCCGAGCAGCAGGCAACCGAGCTGGCCCTCGCCCAGAGCGGCAAACCGAACTGCGCGATCCGCCTCCCGCGCGTGGATGAGGCAACGGTTGGCGCGCTGCTCTTTCTGCTGGAAATGCAGGCCGCCTACGCCGGCGAGTTGTACAACATCGACGCCTTCAACCAGCCGGGCGTCGAATTGGGCAGGAATTACACCTACGGCCTGATGGGCCGCACCGGGTTCGAGGCCAAACGCCGCGAGGTCGAACAGGCCGGCAAGCTTGACGCCAGATGGGTGGTGACCGCGTGACCGACGCCGAGGTCCTGAAGAGCTTTCGCGACAGACACGAGCCGCGGTTGGGTGACTCGGTGAGACGAAAAAGTTGATTTTGGCGTACGATGCGAAAGTCTGCTAAGATTCCGGGTTGAAACATTTGATCCGAAGGCGTGCCCGCTGTGCCAGTCGGGAACACCGCTGGTAAAGCCGGGGAGTTGACCCGACATCCGATGTCGGGGTTGACGCGCGGGTCATGATGAGCGATACGAGAGATTTGCAATGGTTAGCTGGATATTAAGGAAATTTCTGGGTTCGAAGAACCAGCGCGAGGTGAAGCGGCTCTGGCCGATTGTCCATCGCGTCAACGAATTCGAGGCCGAGTATCAGAAACTTACTGATGAACAACTCCGCGCCAAGACCGATGAGTTTCGCAAACGCATCGCCGCAGGCGCGCCGCTCGACGATATCCTGCCCGAAGCCTTCGCGGCGGTGAAAAACACCTGTCGCCGGCTCGTCGGCAAGGAATGGCTTGTCCGCGGCCAGCCGTACAAATGGGACATGGTCCCGTTTGACGTGCAGATCCTCGGCGGCATCTCGTTGCACAGGGGACGGATCGCGGAAATGGCCACGGGCGAAGGCAAGACGCTGGTCGCCACCATGCCGCTGTATTTGAACGCGCTCGGGGGCAACGTTCACCTCGTGACTGTGAACGACTACCTGGCGGCGCGCGATGCGGAATGGATGGGGGAAGTGTACAAGTTTCTCGGTCTGACGGTCGGTTGCATCCAGCACGACCAGCCGCCGCTGCTGCGCCGCGCGCAATACGCCTGTGACATCACCTACGGCACGAACGCCGAGTTCGGCTTCGATTATCTGCGGGACAACGGCATGTCCACGAGCCTGGAAACGCAGGTGCAGCGCGGCCATTACTACGCCATCGTCGACGAAGTCGACTCGATTCTGATCGACGAAGCCCGCACGCCGCTGATCATCAGCGGGCCGGCGACGGTGTCGACGCACGCCTACGACAAATACAAGCCACAGGTTGCCGAACTGGTCCGCTCGCAGACCATGTTCTGTAATCGGCTGGTGAGCGAGGCCAGGCAGTTGCTCGACGGGCGTTCCCCCGGGAACACCGGCGAGGATGGCGGACGCACGGCCAAAGCCGGCCGTTTGCTGTACGAGGTCAAGCTCGGCATGCCGAAGAACAAGCAGTTGCAGAAGATGATGGAAGAGCCGGAGATACGGCAACTGGTGGACCAGGCGGAATTGGAGGTGCTGAAAGACTCGACCAAGAAAGACATGCTCGACCTGAAGGAGGAACTGTTCTTCACCATCGACGAGAAACAGCACGATGCCGACCTGACCGAGAAGGGCCGCAAGTTCCTCAATCCGAACGACCCCGACGCGTTTGTCATTCCCGATCTGGTCATGGCCTTGCAGGAAGTCGACGCCCGGCAAGTGCCGGAGGGCGAACGGGAAAAGGAGAAGCAGCGCGTCCAACAGACCTTCGACGAGCGGAGCGAGAAGATTCACAACATCTCCCAACTCCTGCGCGCCTATTGCCTGTTCGAGAAAGACGTCGAGTACGTCATTCAGGAGAACAAGGTGATGATCGTCGACGAGTTCACGGGCCGGCTCATGCCCGGTCGCCGGTGGAGCGACGGCCTGCACCAGGCCGTCGAGGCGAAGGAAGGCGTGGCCATCGAGCGCGAAACCCAGACGCTGGCCACGATCACCATCCAGAATTATTTCCGCCTGTACAAGAAACTCGCCGGCATGACCGGCACGGCGGAGACCGAAGCGACCGAATTCGAGAACATCTACAAGCTCGGCGTCATCGTGGTTCCCACCAACAAACCCTGCGTGCGGAAAGACGAACACGACGTCATCTACAAGACGCGCCGTGAGAAATACAACGCCATCATCAACGAGATCGTCGAGCGGCATCGCAAAGGCCAGCCGGTGCTCGTCGGCACGGTGAGTGTCGAGGCCAGTGAAGTGCTGTCGCGCATGTTGGGCCGGCAGCGGATTCCGCACAACGTCCTCAACGCGAAATATCACCAGCGCGAGGCCGAGATCATCGCCCGCGCGGGCCAGCGCGGTTCCGTCACCATCGCCACCAACATGGCGGGCCGCGGCACCGACATCAAACTCGGCGAGGGCGTGCCTGAAGTGGGCGGACTGCACGTCACCGGCAGCGAACGCCACGAAGCCCGGCGCATCGACCGCCAGCTTCGCGGACGCTGCGCGCGCCAGGGCGATCCGGGCAGCAGCCGGTTTTACGTGTCGCTGGAAGACGACCTGATGCGGCTGTTTGGCGGCGGGCGAATCGGCACGGTCATGGAGAAGCTCGGGATGAAGGAGGGCGAGGCGCTCGAGCATCGCTGGCTGAACCGGTCCATCGAGACCGCCCAGCGCCGCGTTGAGGAACACCATTTCTCGATCCGCAAACACACGCTCGAATTTGACGACGTGATGAACAAGCAGCGCGAGGTGCTCTACGGTTTTCGGAATGACATCATCCACGCCGAGGACCCGCGGGAGGCGATTTTCGACATCATCGAGGAGGTGGTCGAGGCGCGGGTGATCGAGTATTGCCCGGAAGACAAGTCCGCCGCGGAATGGCAACTGGACGCGCTGGTGCGGTGGGCGAACCAGGCGTTCCCCATCGGATTGCGGCGCGAGCACGTGGAGGGCAGGACCGCCGAGGAATTGCGGGATGTCATCCTTCAGAAGGTCAAACGCGCCTACGACGCCAAGGCGGCCAACGAGAATCCCGAGGTGCTCAAGGCCATCGAACGGCTGATCGTGCTGAACGCGCTGGACCGGCTGTGGCAGGAACACCTGTACAACATGGACCAGCTCCGTGACGGCATCGGGTTGCGCGCCTACGGCCAGAAGGATCCGTTGGTCGAATACAAGACGGAAGCGTTCGCCATGTTCGACGAGATGCAGGACAACGTGAAGAACGAGATTGCCAACAACGTGTTCCGCTCCGCCAGCTCGCTGGCGGCGTTTGAGAACTTCCTGCGGGCGCTGCCGCAACAACTCAGCGCGCCGGACCTGGATTCAGGCTCGGGCTTGAGTCAGGCCCCGAGGCCACCGGGTGCTGGTTCGCCGGGTGGCGCCGCTGGCAAGGACGTCGTTGAGGAAGCCATCGAAAAGACGACGGCACCGGTTCGTCGCGATGTCCCGAAAGTGGGCCGCAACGAGCCCTGTCCCTGCGGGAGCGGCAAGAAATACAAGAACTGCTGCGGAAAGAATGTGTAGGTTCCAGATTGTAGCCCCGAAGCCAGTTCGGGGCGGACAAGACAACCCCGAATGAAGCTCGGGGCTACAACGATCCGTCTGGGTCGGTGGCTGTTGCCCATCATTACCGGGGTTGCGACGGCATGGGCGTTTCCTCCTTTCAACATCGGCCAGATGGCGTGGCTGTCGCTGGTGCCGCTGCTGTTCGCCGTCGAGAATTGCCCGTGGGCCGAGGCGTTCCGACGCGGCTACATCGCCGGGCTGGCGTTTTTCGGGCTGACGACCTGGTGGGTGGTTCACGTCAGCGTACCCGGTGCCGTCGCGCTGATCGCGTTTCTGGCCCTGTACTTCGGCGCCGCTGCGGCGATGTTTGCCATCATCAGCACGCGCATCGCCGGGGCCGGCGCGACATCGGAGAGCGGCCCTGGCGATTCGATCCTCCGCAATCTGGCCGCCGCCCTGGTTGGTTCGGCCTGTTGGACAACGATCGAATGGGTGCGCGGCTGGTTTTTGATGGGCGGGTTCCCATGGAATTTTCTCGGCGTGAGCCAATGGCAGGCCGGGCCGCTCATCCAATTCGCCGGCGTCACCGGCGTCTACGGCGTGTCCGCGCTGCTGTGTTTCGTGAACTACGCGTTCTATTTCACCATCCGCCGGTTCGTCCGCCACATTGGCGACCCGGCCCCGATGCGCCGGTTGAGCTGGGAATTTTACGTGGCGATGCTGCTGGTGTGCCTGGCGTTCCTGCATGGGTTTGGGGAAATCAGGTCGGGCCAGGAACTGAAGACCCGGACGCTGCGGTTGGGGCTGGCCCAGCCGGACATTCCGCAGTCGCTGAAGTTCGAGCCCGGCGAACGGGGGCTGATTCTCAGCCGGCTGCGCGATCTCACGGATGTATTGCTGGCCGGCCACCCGGATTTGATCATTTGGCCGGAAACGGCCATGCCCTGGGCGGTGCAATACGACCCGGAATCCGTCACGCTGGTCACCAACATCCTGGCGAGATCGCAAGCGCATCTGCTCAGCGGATTCTTTGACGACCGCAGCCCCAAGGTATACAACGCGGCAATCCTGTTCACTCCACAACCGCGCATTTCGGCCGTTTACCGCAAGATCCACCTCGTCCCGTTCGGCGAATATGTCCCGCTGCGATCGGCCTGGGCGCCGTTGTTGAAGATGGTCGGGCCGAAGGACTACAACGTGGACGATTTCTTCAACATGAGCAGCGGCAACGACTACACCGTCTTCGAAGTGAACGGATTCCATTTTGGAGCGGTGATTTGCTTCGAGGACACGTTGCCGGGGTTGTACCGGGAATTCGTCCAGCGCGACGTCGATTTCATGGTCAACCTTACCAACGACGCGTGGTTCAAGACGTCGCCCGAGTTGGAAATGCATCTGGCCAACGCGGTCTTCCGCGCCGTGGAGAACCGCTGCCCGCTGGTGCGCAGCACGAACAATGGCGTCACCTGCGTCGTTAGCGAGCACGGGTTCATTCACTCCCGGTGCCCGCCGTTCGTGCCGGGCAGCCTGAGTTGCGAATTGACGGTGCCGGCCGAGCACTCGCAAACGTTCTACACCCGGCACGGAGATGTTTTCGTGGCTGGATGCATCGCCATCTCGGCGCTTGGAATCGGGCTTGCCGCATTTCGCGGCAATCGGCTACAGTCCGGTGCATGAGCGCGGCCATCTTCATTGGTTGTGCAGTCGCTTCCTATCTGATCGGCTCGATCCCCACGGGATTTCTGTGGGCAAAAGCGCGCGGCATCGACATCCGCACGGTCGGCAGCGGCAATATCGGCGCGACGAATGTGATGCGCACGCTGGGGAAGGGGCCGGGAATCACGGTACTGCTGATGGATACGCTCAAGGGATTTATACCGGTATTCCTCGGGCCGCGTCTGTTTGGGCAAGTGGACGCGGCATCGTTGCAGATCGTTTGCTGTGTTGCGGTGATCGCGGGGCACAACTGGACGTGCTGGCTGAAGTTCAAAGGCGGCAAGGGTGTGGCGACGAGCGCGGGCGCGTTGCTGGCATTTCTTCCGTTCCCGCTGGCGTGCGCGTTGGCGGTGTGGCTTATTGTTTTCCTGTTGAGTCGGTACGTATCACTCGCCTCCATCTGTGCCGCCGTATCGCTTCCCATCGCCACGTGGTTTATTGAGAAGGACATGACACTCTTCATTTTCACGGTGATTGTCGCGGCGGTGGCGATTTACAAACACAAGTCGAACATCCAGCGGTTGCTGGCGGGGACCGAGAACCGGATCATCGCGAAGCCGTCAAACCCTCACCCTGACCCTCTCCCTGAGAGGGAGAGGGGACTACAGGGGGCGGTTTCCTCTCCCCGCAAGCGGGGAGAGGATCAAGGTGAGGGGAGATGAAATGAACATCGCGGTCATCGGCACGGGCGGGTGGGGGACGGCCCTGGCCGTTTTGCTGCAGGGAAACGGCCACAAGGTCGCGCTCTGGGGACGACTCCCCGAGGAAGTCGATCCGATATTGGCGGCGGGAGAGAACAAGGCGTTTCTGCCAGGGGTGAAGATCCCGAAGGAAATCTTGGTAACGCTGGACACGGCGTCAGCCCTGCGCGGGGCCGAGTTGGTGGTGCTGGCGGTTCCGTCGCACGGAATGCGGCCGATTTGCGAACAGCTCAAACCGTTTCTACCGTCGGGCGTGCCGCTGATCAGCGTCGCCAAGGGAATCGAGAACGAGACCGGGGCGCGCATGAGCGAAGTCATTGGCGAAGTGCTCGGCACGGATCGGATCATTGTTCTCTCGGGCCCGAGCCACGCCGAGGAAGTCGCGCGCGGCATTCCCACCGCCGTGGTTGTGGCCGCCAAAGATCCGGCGCTGGCGACGACGGCCCAGAAGATTTTCATGAATGAGCGTTTCCGCATTTACACGCACGACGACGTCATTGGCGTCGAGTTGGGCGGCGCGCTCAAGAACATCATCGCCATCGCCGCGGGGGCCTGTGACGGGATCGGCTTCGGCGACAACACCAAAGCAGCGCTGTGCACGCGGGGCCTGGCGGAGATAACCCGGCTCGGCGTGGCCTTAGGGGCGCGCCGCGAGACATTCTTCGGACTGAGCGGCGTGGGCGACCTGATCGTGACGGCCTTTAGCCGGCACAGCCGCAACCGCGGGTTTGGCGAACGGCTTGGCAGGGGAGAGCCACCCCAGCAGATTGCGGCGAGCACACAAATGGTTGCCGAAGGCGTGCGGACAGCCAAATCAGCCTGGCAGGTGGCACGCCGCCTGCGGGTGGAAGTGCCGATAACATCACAGGTGTACGCGATTCTTTACGAGGGCAAGGCCACCAAACAGGCCGTGCGGGATCTGATGACCCGGGAGGCCAAGCCGGAATTCGGCTGCTGAGGAGGTGGCCGGCGAGCGAACGCGCCCACCACAAGGTCAAACTGGGTGGAACATTTCCCGATGGAGCGTGTCATACAAGCGGACGCAAAAAAGACCGCCAGCGACCAGGAACTGCTGGGACGCTGCCGGGTCGGCGACGAAGCGGCGTTCGATGAGCTGGTTCGGCGCCACCAGCAACGGGCGTTTAACGTCGCCTTTCAGGTGCTGCGCGACCGGGAAGACGCCGCCGAGGTGGCCCAGGACGCGTTCGTAAGGATTTATCGGAGCGTGAATGATTTTCGTGGGGAATGCGAGTTCACGACGTGGTTGCATCAGATCGTGGTGAACCTTGCCCGCAACAAGCATCGCTGGTGGAAACGGCGGGGGCGCCAGTCGAGCGTGTCTCTGGATGCGCCGGTGGAGATGGCCGATGGCGAAGCGCCGATGCAGATGGCGGCCAGCGGCGATGCGCCGGATGTGGAAACGGTGAAAGCCGAGTTTGTGGAACGGCTCAGCCGCAAGATCGAGGAACTGCCCCGCAAATTCCGCGAAGTGCTGGTCCTGCGCAACGTCGAGGGCCTCAGCTACGAGCAGATCGCGATCGTGCTGGATTGTTCGCTTGGCACGGTGAAATCGCGGATTGCCCGGGCGCGGGAAGAGTTGCGGGAACGCATGCAGGACGAACCATGAGGGCGAACGGATGAAAGACTGCGACGTCATCCAGCCGGAGTTGTCGGCCTATCTGGACGGAGAGTTGACACCGCCGCAACGGGAATTGGTTGAGGCGCACCTGGCATCGTGTCCGCAATGTCAGCAGGCGCTGGCCGAACTGAAGGCGCTGACGGCGGGAACGGCGGCGTTGCCGAAGCTGGAGCCGGCGGCGGAGTTCCTGGCTGAGGTGCGCCGCAAAATCAGCCGCGGCGATGATCCCGAGGCGCTCACGTGGTTCGATTATCTGTTTCGTCCGTATCTTTTGAAGATTCCGATGGAAGCGGCAGCGCTGATCGCGATCGCTCTGTTGGTAATCCAGTTTAGACAGCCTCCGCCCGACGAGACTGCCGCCAGCGACCAAGTGGCGCAGGAGGAGAACTCGGCGACCGAGCAGTCGCCCCCGGTAGTGGCCAAAGCGGAGCCGGTCCGCAGCGCGCCGTCGGAATCAGCGTCTGTTCCCCAGCTCTTACAGCCCGCACCGGCCCCGGAGAACGAGATGGCGGCCGCTCCCGCGGTTGAATCCACGCCGTCGCCGGAAGCGCAGGTGGCGACCGAGACTGCTACCGGCTCGCCGGTCGATAACGCGCCGGAATCCGTCTCTGGAAACGGCCAATCAGCTGGCGCGCAGGCCAAACCCGCTACAACGACCGGCGGACGCAATATCAACATCAAGTTCACCTCGGGAACAAAGCGGAAAGTACCCACAAGTACTGCTGGGACCAATGGCCCCGCGATCACGCCGACTCTGTCAGATGCCGAAGTCTCGACATTGGCGCGAGATGCGGGAATTGAGCCCTCCAAGGTTGGCGGAGTCGTTGTGGTCCAGTCGCGAAACCTCCAGGAGGCAGAAGGGCGGACCGAGGAATTGGCGGCCCGATACAATGGGAAAATCATTTCGGTTTCGCCGTCGATGGGATCGACCGGGCAAGTCTTGTTCGTGGAAGTGCCGCGGGACGATGCGGCCGCGTTCAAACTGGGCCTGCAGCAGGAGCCGGGTTCCTCCGCGCTGTTCACCAATGCAACGATGGCCGGGGTCACGGCCATCAACACCAATGGCGCGCTGTTGTCGGCAACCTCCACGGCGCGAGTTGCGGGTGTCCTGACCAGCGGCGTGGGGGCAAAGAGCGCCTCTGTGGAAGCGAAATCGGCAGTGGGAACGAACGGTGTTTTCAACGGCTCCCCGCAACTCTCGTTGACCAACAATCCCCAGGCACAAGCGGCGGCGACGACGGTACTGGAGATCCTCGTGGTGCCGCCGCCCAGCCTCGCCCCGACCAATCCACCGCCGATCACGCCACCCGCCACTTGGTAACTTGACACAGAAGACGGGTAGTGGGGAACAGTCAGGGCGTCCGGGGTGGGTTTATAAATCGAGAAAACGGCCCTTGGTACGGTTATGTCGTATCCGGCTGACGGAGCACGTGGGTTGAGGTTGGTGTTGCCGCCGCTCTTCTTGTGAAACCTTGACGTCGCCGAAGACGGTTTACGAAATCCATTTATCTTGAGCCAAGCTTGGAAGCTCCGAATTTGCTTGCCGGGAGGATTAACGTTGTGATAATCTTCATAAGCGGTGAGGGGTACGCAGCCACGACGCTGACCTGCCCAGTTTCGGGTTCGAGTCGGCGCGACAATGGATTTGAACCAGACGTTGATTCTAAGCGGCGTGTCCGATCCCGAACGCTTGCCTAATCCCTGTAGCCTTCAAGCCGATCTCCACTCACAACTGGCGTGCCGTGCTTTCTCGGCTGCCAATCCAATCACTCAGTTGCATCGCGTGCCTTTCGCACGCCAAGAGACATTATGAAAACGGTCAGACTAACTCCCTTCACTCGCACCGGCGTTGGTCACTGCGGCGCTCAACCTATCGTATTCGATTTGGAGTAGGGTGAGAAAGATGAAGAAGATTATCAGTTCGGTCACTGCGTTTGTGGCGGTGGCGCTCCCCTTGGGATTGTTCGTGATCCCGGGCAACGTTCGCGCACAGGACCTCACGTGGACAAATACAGATGCCAGTGGTGTCTGGCAGGACCCCTACGCTTGGGAGACAAACAGCACCGGCGGCACAGGGGGGTTCCCAAATAACGGCGCCAGCGCGTGGTTTACCAACGCTGGCACATACTACGTGACGCTGACCGACAATGTCAGCATCGCGAGCAACTATTTCAGCAACGCCTCTGGTACCGTCGCCACCGTCACTTTAGACTTGGGCACGTCCCAACTCAGCATAACTCCTTCCGCCAACGGCAATCACTGGGGGTTTGTGGTTGGCAGCACATCGACCAGCACGACGACCGTTTATCTCGCCTCTAACAATAATGGCGGGTACGCGCTCTCAGGGGCGAACTCGTGGACCGCTCTCGGCCTGAACGGTGTTGGAACACTGTTCCTAACCAACGGGACTGGGTACAGCAACGTGTCCATGGGCCACGGCGGTGGTGGACGCGGGATCCTTGTGATCAGCGGGACTAATACGAGTTGGACCTACAGCCACGGTGGATTAATTATCGGCAACAACTCAAATAGCTTCGGGAATTCAGTGGTGGTTTCGAACGGGGCAGTGCTGGGCAGTGATGGCTACGGCTCGTTAAGGCTGGGCAGTGGGCCATACGGCGATGGCTCCAGCAACAACACAATTTTGTTGGACAGTGGTGCCACGATGTTCCTTAGCGGCCAACAGAACGCCACGCGCGTCAACGTTATCGGCAACGGATCGACCGGCACCTTTGGCGGGTCGTACAACAATACCGCGACGGTTCAGGGCGGTGCTGTTTTGGACTGTGGCGGGACCAACTTCTGGATCGGCAGCGCCTTCGGGAACCCGGCCACCAACAACATGCTCACGGTCGGTGCCGGCAGCTCAGTCACCGACATTCAGGTGCTCAGCATTACCGCCAGCAACACGCTGAACCTGCAGGGTGGTCTTCTCCAAGCGTCGAGCGTGGTTTCCAATTTTGGCACGATCAAGGGCTTCGGCAGCCTGATTGTCACCAATGGCAGCGGCACCGGAAGCGTCGTGGTCAACGGCGGCTCGCTCATTCTCGGCGTGGGCACGTTCCAGACCGACAATCTGGTCGTCACCAACGGCGGCGTGGTTCAGCACGCCCAGAGCTACCAGGTGAACAACGCCACCGTCACCATTGCGGGCGGCAGCGAGCAGGCTGGCTCGAACCTTGTGGCTGGCAGTTCCGCCAACTCCACCGGCATCGTTACCGTCACCGAAGGCGGTCAACTGGTGGTCACCAATGGTGTCGTCGGCATCGGCAACAACGGCACAGTCACCGGCGGAATTGGCGTCGGTTCCATGATCGTGAGCAACGGGACGGTTCTGGCCAACCAGATTCTGCTGGGCGGCAGCGCGGGCGGTCAAGGGCAGTTGGCGGTCCAAACCAACGGGCTCGTCAACCTGGTCGGTACCAACGCCGTGTTGGTGGTCGACGGCCCGTCGGGCGTGGTAGTGGACGGCGGCGCCCTGAATATTCTGAGCGGTTTTTTCGAGATCGGCGTTGGGGGCTCGGGCACCATGTCCATGTCCGGTGGCAGCGCCGACTGTATGGTCGTATTCGTCGGGTACGAATCCCAGAGCGAGAATGGCCAGGGCACCCTGACCATTTCCGGGGGCCAGATGATCATCTCCTCGACGCTGGACCTCGGATTCTCTTCGGGCGACACAGGCTGGATCTGGATGAGTGGCGGCACGTTGACGGCGACCGCTAACACCACCATCATCGGCGACTCCGGTGTCGGCCAACTCACACTGTCCAACGGCAGCACCGTTGTGGCTTCTGCGCTGTCTGTCGGCACTAGCGGCGTAGCCGGAAGCGGAGGCACATTGACGGTGGCGGGCGGGGCTCTTACCGTGAGCAGCGGCCTGATCGTGGGCACCGGCACCGCCTGGGTCAACGGCGGGCAACTGCTGGCGCCCAGCAGCAGCATTGTCATCGGCAGCAACGGGATTGGTCAGATGACCATCTCCAGCGGCCTGGTGCAGGCTAACAGCCTGGTGTTGACCAATGGCGCCAACAGTCAGTTCGCCTTTCCCGGTGGCGCGCTCAGCAGCGGGGGCACGGTGGTGACCAACAGCCAGAACTTCCTCGTCGGCAACGGCAGTAGCGCGGCCACGTTCAATCTGATGGGGGGAGTTCACTGGTTTGGCAACGGCCTGGAGATTGCCAGCAACGCCACTCTGAGCGGCTGCGGCACGATCAACGGCGATGTACTGGTGGATGCCGGCGGCACCGTGCTGGCCAACTGCGGCGGCACGCTCACCTTCATGGGCAGCCTCATTAACAATGGCATCATGCATGCCGAGAACGGCAGCGTTCTGGAATCCTACGACCCGGTCGTCAACAACGGCATCATCGATATTATGGATGGCACGACGAATTTCCAGGACACGTTCTTTAACAACGGAACCGTCGTGAACGCCTCCTACTTCAAAGTGATCAGCATGGCGAAGCAAACCAGCGACATCAACCTCATCTGGACCACCGTTGGCGGCCGCAGCTACGTCGTACAGACCAACGCGCCGCAACCGAATGGCAGTTACATAAACAATTTCACCGATCTGAGTGCCGCCGTCGCCATTCCCGGCACAACCCTCGGCTCCACCAACTTCCTCGACATCGGCGGCGCGACGAACACACCTGCCCGCTACTACCGCGTGCGCCTGGTGCCGTGAGGGCTCAACGGCTACGAAACCACAAACGACTCAAGCCTCGTTCACGACTCGGTGAACCATCCCCGGCTGCGCTCCCTTTTCCTGCGTCGTGACAACTTCGGGCCGCCGGTGCGAGTTGAGTGGATAGCGCCTTGGCCCACTCTGAGGGCGTGAACTGTTTGATCTCGGTAATCCTTGCCGGGGGTGGGTGCGTGAACAAACCTTTGAGATAATCGAATGGATTCAGGCAGTGCCGGGATAGGTCAGTGAGTAAGAACAGCGTCCGTTTGCTGCGATTTGGATATTGCCTGACGGGCGTTCTTGACGACCTACTTGGATTTATCATTCAGCAGTGGTTCCAGATGGGGAATATACGTTCTTCGGACGGGAGAACCATGGAGGAGTGAACGCTGGCCTCGACTTCCGAGGTCGGGGCTGGTCGGGCGCGGCAGGCTCAGGTAAACTGCTGGCCCGTTGAAACTGCGTCAATTTATTCCGGTATTGATCATCGCCGCCGGGCTGGGGGTGTATCACAACAGCTTTCACGGCGAGTTTGTTTTCGATGATGGTCTGCATATCGTGGAGAACCCTCGCATTCGCCAACTGTGGCGGCCCGGGGAGGTCATCGCGCACACGTCGCGACCGGTGGTGGATCTCTCACTGGCGGTGAACTACGCGCTCGGCGGGCTCAACCCATGGGGATACCACGCGTTCAACGTGGGCATTCACATCCTCGCCGCACTGACGTTGTACGGAGTGGTACGGCGGACGTTGATCTGCGAAGCCTTGCGGTCCAAGTTCGGCGCGGCGTCGGCGTTGCTTGCCGGGGCGATTTCGTTGATCTGGCTGGTGCATCCGCTGCAAACGGAGAGTGTGACGTATACCATCCAGCGGGGCGAATCGTTGATGGGGTTGTTTTATCTGCTGACGTTGTACTGTGTCATTCGCAGCCAGGACCCGGCCCGTGGTAATTTGTGGAAGATCGGCGCGCTGGTCAGTTGCGCTTTGGGGATGGCGACCAAGCCCGTCATGGTCACGGCGCCGCTGGTCGCGCTTCTGTATGACCGTGTGTTCCTGACGGGTTCGTGGCGTGAAGCGATGCGACGGCGCGGCTGGCTGTACGGCGGGTTGGCGGCCACGTGGTTGCTGTTGCCGGTGTTGCTGGCAAACGCGCCATCCGATTGGAAAACGAGCGCCGGGCCTGGGTACAAGGGAACCTCCCCGTTGCGGTATGCGCTGACGCAGACGGTGGCGGTGGCACACTATCTACGCCTGACGTTCTGGCCTCATCCGTTGTGTTTGGATTATGGGTGGCCGTCCGACTCGTCAGCGGTGGGGAACGGGTTGGGGGCGTTGCCGGGGCAGATCGTGGTGGCGGCGCTGCTCTTGGGAACGGTCTGGGCGTGGAGGCGCAGGCCGTCGGTGGGGTTTCTCGGGGCCTGGTTTTTCGTGATCCTGGCACCCACCTCCAGTTTTGTGCCGGTGGCGGATGCGATTGTGGAACACCGCATGTACCTGCCGCTGGCCGCTGTGGTTGCCGCGGTGGTGCTCGGCGTGTTTGCGGTCGGGAAACGGCTATTGAATGAGGCGCAGGACGTTGTGCTGGGCTGCGTGGCGGTGGGGACAGTGGCGGTGGTGCTCGCGTTTCTGACCGTCCAGCGCAATCAGGACTACCACACGGCGCTGGGTATTTGGCGGGACACTGTGAAGACGTGCCCCAACAATCATCGGGCGCACAGCAACCTGGCGACGGCGTTGCTCCAAGCCGGGAATGCCGCAGAGGCCGTCGGGGAGTACGAACGGGCGTTGCGGATCAAGCCGGATTATGCCGAGGCGCACGACGGTCTGGGGCTTGCGCTGATGCAGATGGGCAACGTGCAGGAAGCGATGGGGCAGTACGAGCAGGCGCTACAAATCAAGCCCGATTATGCTGACGCAGACTACAATCTGGGAGTCGCCTTGGAGACCGCCGGCCGGGTACAGGAGGCGACGCGGCGCTACGAGCTGGCGTTGCGGATCAAGCCCGATCTTGTCCAGGCCCACTACAACCTGGGGCGCGCCCTGGCTCAACTGGGCCAGATACAGGGCGCGGTCGAGCAATATGAGCAGGCACTGCGACTCAAGCCTGATTACGTCGAGGCACACAACAATCTCGGAGCCGCCCTGATGGGACAGGGCCGGCTGCAGGAAGCGATCGGGCACTACGAGCAGGCGCTGCGGATCAAGGCTGATTCCGCCGAGGCACACAACGGTTTGGGGCTTGTGCTGATGCAGACGGGCAACGTGCAGGAAGCGATTGGCCAGTATGAACAGGCCGTGCGGATCAAACCAGACCTAGCTGCCGCACATTACAACCTTGGGATCGCTTTGAAACGGCAAGGCAGGCTGGAGGAGGCCATCGCCCAATACGAACAGGCACTGCGGATCAAGGCTGATTACGCCGAGGCGCACTACAACCTGGGGAATGCTGTGTTTCAAGCAGGCAAGGTGCAGGAGGCAATTGGCCACTATGAACGAGCCCTGCAGATCCAGCCCGATTATGCCGAGGCGCACTACAATTTGGGCGTCGCGTTGGAGCAGATGGGGCGCACGCAAGAGGCGATCCAGCACTACGAGCAGGCGGTGCGAATCAGGCCTGATTTCGTTCAAGCCCAGAGTGCGCTGGCGCGAGCCCGGGCGGCCCAGTGAGGGGCAGACTGGGGCATTCAAAGGGCAAGCTTCGGAAAGCGTCCAACGGTTATGGGACCATCGACTTAAAACTTCCCCCACGGACCCGCGCGGAGTATCTTGTCCTACGAATTGCCTCCAACGACAACAGACAAAGCAACTGCCGCATTGTTTGCCCACCGGGTAGCAGTTGCAATTCTGCTGGGCTTGAGCTTCTGCATGTTTGGGGAAATGTTGTTCGCGAGGGACCCCACTGTGTTGTCCGAGGGCGGAAAGGACCTTGCGAAGCAGTTCATCTACTGGCGGGGGTTTACGGCAGAGCAACTCCGGCAGGGTCGCTTGCCGCTGTGGAATCCGCACGTGTTTTGCGGAATGCCCCATCTGGGTTTGGGCCAGACCGAAGTCCTGTACCCGAGCAATTGGCTCGACGCAGTACTGCCGCTGGCCCGTTCCATCAATCTTGGCATCGCTCTGCACGTGTTTCTCGCCGGGCTGTTTGCGTACTTTTGGGGGGTGCGCCGTGGACTGCATCCCATCGCGGCGGTGGTGGCGGGCACGTTGTTCATGTTCTCCGGCTCGTATTTTCTTCACGTCTATGCCGGACATCTGTCCGTGTTGTACGCCATTGCCTGGACGCCGCTCGTGTTCGCTTCAGTGGATGAGTGGACACGGACGCGGATGTGGCGCTGGGTCGTGGTGGGTATGGCCGCCATCGCCATGCAGATACTCGCCGGTGATTTTCAAGCCTGCTTCTATACCGGAGTCGCAGCGGCCTCGCTTGCGCTCTTCGGATTGATCGGTTGTCGCCATCGGTTAACGGTTCTCCTCGGGGTTTCCGCCATGTATGTCGGAGCTGTCGCATTAGGCGCTGTCCAACTCCTGACGACCTCACAAGTCGCCTCCGAAAGCATCCGCGCCGGGGGCGTGACATATGAATACGCCTCGACGGTATCCTTCGCCCCACAGAACCTGCTCACCCTCCTGGTGCCGGGATTTTTCGGCAACGAGACCGAACTGCCGTATTGGGGACGCTGGATTTGGTGGGAAATGTGCCTATTCATTGGCGTGAGTGGACTGGTGCTGGCTGCTTACGGCGCCGTGTGCGGAAAACGGGAAGTGCGGCGCTCGCTGGTCCCGCTGCTGGCAATCATGCTGGTGTTGGCTTTGGGTGCGAACACCCCCTTGTTCAAGCTTCTTTACCGTTGGGTGCCCGGTTTTAATCGGTTTCGCGGCAACTCGAAATTTATTATCGAAGCGGCGTTGTTTCTGGTCATGTTGGCCGGCGCCGGCTTGGATCGTTTGCTTCATGATCCAAAGGGTAGCAAATGGCTGGCTTTGGGCGTGTTCCTGCTCGGAGTTGTCGTGGGAATCGCCGCATGGCGGCTTCACGCTGCAGCGGTCGCACCGGTGCCGTCGCTGTGGTGGTCCCGTACAATCCGAGCGGTCAACGCCACGTACGAATCGCCATCGTTCGTGAAGGAGGCGGGCGTGTTCGCTTCGCGGGGTCTATTCATCGCCGCAGTCAAATTGTTGGCTTTTAGTGCACTGCTGGTTCTCGTGGGAACTGCCCGAAGAATGGCTTATCTTGTGGCGCTGGTGGCTGTTGCCGAAATCTTTGTGTTCGCCAGATCCACCATCGCGACATTCGATCTCGCGTCCACGGAAGCGTCGCATTTGGAGGCTTTTCTTGACAAGAACCGGGGGGACTATCGCATTTTCTACCCACCGGACCCCAACATCGCTATCCGGCTCGGCACACAGGACGTTTGGGGATATGCGCCGCTCATCAACAAACGCTACGCTGAGTTCATGGCATTCACTCAAGGAGAACGGGTGGAACCAGTTGATCAAGATATACACCTTCGGAGGTTTACTCGGGTCCACGCCATGTTACGCTTGCGACGTGTGTTTTCTCGCGACGGGTACGCAGGCCGGGATTTGACCGGGAATGCGCCCATGGACCGGCTTCAATTGGTCCAGCAGTACCAAGTGATTTCGGAGCGCGACGAAATTCTTCGAACGCTGGATTCGCCCTCCTTCAATCCACGAGAGCGAGTCATCCTCGAAACCGAGCCCAACCCTGCCCCTCAACCCTCCGCTGAGAAAGGAACGGTTACGCTTCTGGACTCTTCTGCGAACCAACTGACCGTCGAGGCCGATCTTCCTCATCCAGCGATTCTGTTGATCACAGACGCGTACAGCAACGGATGGCGCGCCCGTCCGCTCGCTGGCAGCGTGCAGCGGGCTTATGAAGTCTTGCCCGCCAATTACGTGTTGCGGGCTATTCCGTTGACCGCAGGGCATCATCACATCCGGATCGAATATGCGCCGATTGGTTTTCGGTTGGGAGCCTGGGTTTCAGTCGTGTCTCTATTAGGTTTCATGATGGCGATTGTATTCTGCGCCGTGCGAAACCATATCTCCCGCACGAGCGCAGGCTGTTCCGTGAGAGGTTGACTCGGGCGGTTCAATCCGCCGGCTCGGCAAAGCGTCCATGGCGGGAGGAGCGCGAATCAGTACAGGCTGGCCCCGACTCGCGAAGTCGGGGCTGGTCGGGCGTGGCAGGCTGGGATAAACTCGTGGACTGTTGAAACTGCGTTCATTCATCCCGTTGTTGATCATCGCCGCTGGAGCCGCTCTATCTGCTAACACTGCAATCGCATGTTATGAAGGGTCGGTGAAACTGTAATGGATCCGCTGGTTGTCACGAAGTCCCCGTGGGAGCGATTCCGAGGCGCGGCGTTCCTCTCGGCCGTGGCGGCGCTGGTGACGGTGACTTCGATTCTTCATTTCTGGAGGATCGGCTCCGCTCCCCCGGGCTTCTACGTTGACGAGAGCGCCAACGCGTACAACGCCTACTGCGTTGCCAGGACGGGAGCCGATGAGTATGGAGTGAGGCTTCCGGTGTTTTTCCGCTGCTGCGACGATGATCGCGGAAGGCGGACGGGGTGGTGTGATTCGATGATGATCTATCCCCGGACGCCGTTCATGGCAGCCTTCGGGTTGCAGAAATGGGCGGCCCGACTGCCGGATGCACTTCTGGGCATCCTCGCTTCGGTCGTGTTTGCGTTTCTGGTGTTCGAATATTGCCCGAACCGGTGGCTTGCCCTTGGGTCTGGCTTCTGCTTCTCGCTGATGCCCTGGCTGTTTGTGGTGAGCCGGATTGCCGTGGGCGGGTACATGCCTTTGGTTCTCGGGTTGACATCGGGCTGGTTGCTGGCCCTTCTGGCATTCCGAAGACACTCCTATTGCTGCGCCGTGTTGTCCGGAGTGGCCTGGGCGGTTGCCATGTACTCCTACAGTGTCGGTCGCCCGATGACGGCGCTGCTGCTGATCTGCTTTGGGGTTTCATACTTCGGCGAACTGAAGAGGCGATGGAAGCTGGGTCTGGCGCTTGTGGTTGGTTGGGTTGTGTGCCTGGCGCCCATGATCGTGGCGGTGGCACGTACACCCGAGGTGCTCACCGGCCGTTTCCAAATGGTTGGCGTCTTCCAGGACAACGTTGGTTGGAATTCGATCATCACCGGAGTGGCGACGCGGTATCTGGAGTACTTCAGCCCTCAGTTTCTGTTTCTGAAGGGCAATGCGAATTTGCGCCTGCACACCGGGTTTGGTGGAGAGCTGTTCCGCTTTCTCGTTCCGATGGTCGTGGCCGGTCTTTATTGCCTGATCCGTCGCGTAAGAACCGAGCCGAGCTATCGCTTCCTCGGGTTGGGGCTTCTGGTCTACCCGGTGGCGGCGGTGTTGACCGAGGACCCTCTGCACAGCGGTCGATGCATCAATGGGGTCATTTTCTGGGCATTGGTTGCGGCAATCGGGGCGCACTTTCTCTGGCAGAAACGGGACATGGGAAGGAAACTTCTTGTCGTCGCTTGTGTTGCCGGAGTCATTGAGATGGCTCTGTATTTGCAGGATTACTTCGGTGGGTATCAAATCCGCAGTCGTGTGGCATTTTCCGCGCCATTCACCGAAGCGCTGGAGGATTGTTTTCGCGGTCTGGACGCGAGCAACACATTATACGTTTCTGTCTCTGCGGTTGCCCCGCTTGTCGGGGTCAACGTAAACAAGGAGTTCAAGCCCATAACGTATGAAGACATCCTGTTTTTCGGAAACATCGACCCCCGGGTCTATCAACGGAGCGGCATTCCCAGGGACAGAGTGCGTCTTTACGAAGGAACAATCGACGCGCCCGGGTTGCTGCTCAGAACCAACCTGAGGTTGGCGAAGCAGGTGCAGGGCAAGCCGGTAACCATCCCCGAGCCAAGACCTGCCGGGAGCAAACTGCTGGAGACCAAACCCGTGTCGGAAGGTATTCAGTACGAAGTGTACCAGGTCAGGTAAGCAAGCCCATTGATTCAAGTCGAAGATGAGTAGGGGGACGCGGTGACCGTCGTGGACGAGACGGAAGCCGCGTGCGGGATGGGATGGTGAGTGCGCAGCGAAAATGCCAAGGGGCAGTCCTCCTTCGTCGAGACTACGGAGGACAGGGCGGGGAGCGCGAGGCAGTCCTGCAAAATGTAAAGCGCTGAGCTCCTTTTCCTATTGGCGATAGGTGTCAGTGACACCTATCAGGATGAGGCGAATGGGACAATCGCTGGGGCAATGAGGTGGGGATACCTTCCAGTGGAAGGTATCACGGCCTGGACCATAAAGAGCAGCGGTCTGGTGGTACGACGCAGTTGGCTGGAAGTGAGCCCCGGGGGAAATGCATAATGGATAGACCTGACTCCGAGCCGTTACGAGGAAGGAAGAATATATTTTCTAATAACACATCCGTATACGATGCATCGGTATACGATGCATCATGGTTGAGGATGGATCGGGTCGGGGAGTTGGCCGGGGGGGCGCGTCATGGCTGTAGGCCAAACGCCGCCTGCGGCGGGTAAGCGTGGGCTTCGCCGGGAGGGGCTGGTGAGCACGGCTTGCGGCGTACAACCGCGGCAAACGATCGCAAGCGGGGACCCGTTCGACAGGCTCAGGGCGGGCAAGCTCACCGCAGGCAGGGCAGATGGCAGGGGAGGTTATGGATAGCACTATCCATAAACTGGAGGGAGGTTGGCAATCGGGCCCGATACGGCCCGAAAAGGATTCGGGGGAAACTCCGGGCGGCGCGGCCACTGCGTGGAAGGGAGAATATATCTTCTGATAATACATCCGTATACGATGCATCGGTATACGATGGATCATGGACGGGGACGGAGTGGGTCGGGGAGTTGGCCGGGGGCGGGGAGAAAAGACAGGAGACAGAATCCAGAATTCAGCCCCGAAAGCGTTCGGGGCGGGGAGCCGGAAGGGAAACGGGGTAAACTCCGTACACGAAGGATACGAAGGGAGGGCGGTCAGCCGGAGCGGGGGGGGGCACGTGATGGCCGTAGGCCAAACGTGAGCTTCACCGCTTGCGTCGGCGCGATATTGTAGCGTGGCGGCGCACACGTGGCCCATTCATCGCCAGGCATCGGCGCGCCGAAACGGTCAGCCACTTTCTTCAAGTCAGCGGCGAGGGTGTAGCGACCGCACATGGTGCCCAAACAATAGCCGCAGGGAGGGGCAAGGGCAACGCTTGCCGCATGGAAACACAATTGTTACACTACCGAGCAACGACCAAAGACGAATTCAGAGTGCCAAGTAAGGGGTAAGAAGTGACTGACCATCCGAAGGCCCCAGCTCACATACTGGAGCTGACACTGTTGGAAAACAGTTACAGTTTTCTTTCCGAAGCCCTCACTAAGGCGGTAGCCGCCGAAATGGAACCGGGCCAGTGGAAGTTTGCGATTTTCAATCTGATACAGGCCGTCGAACTGTCGTTGAAAGAGAAGCTGGCGCGCGAACACCGCCTGCTCGTTTTTCAGAACGTGGACAAACGGGAACAGACAGTAAATTTGTGGGGCGCGCTATTGAGGCTGCGCGATGGCTGCGAACTGCCATTGAGCCGGATTGATGTGGAGACGATCAAAATTGCCGCAGAATGGCGCAACCAAATCGTTCACTGTGAGTTTTCTCTTAACACTGCCGAATTGAAACCCGCTTTCGCGAAGCTGGTGGGGTTCATGGCTGATTTTCATGAACGGTTTCTTGACGACGATCTTAAAGAGGCAATCCCAAAGGAACTCTGGCAAAAAGCGGTCAGCGTCCGGGATTATGGAGAGGAACTATCTCGCCGCGCAAATGAAACATTCACCAGAGAAAAGATTCACCCTAACAACATTTGGCCATGCCTGAAGTGCGGATGGAAAGACTTTGTCATTCAAGGTCAGAGGAATAAATGTTACGTGTGCGGACACACTGAGCCTATCGCCATGTGTGATGGCTGCGGTAAGCTTGAATACGCAAGCCAAATGCGTATTGAGCCGGACCAGGAGCCGGGCAGTCACGAATTCGATCAGCTATGCAGAGAGTGCCTTGGTTCTCCTGATTACTGGTATTCTTGAAGTTAAGTCAGCCCGGTACGAAATGTCTTTTGGCCGTGTCGCTCCCGGCCTTTTATCGGAAAGCCGCGGCAAGGAACACAATCGCGCCAAGGACAGCAAGGGCCGCAAGAGAGAATCGGCACAAATTGTTTGGCTCACACAGCCCCCGAATCGCTGCGGTTGAATTGTGTCCGGCTTTTTGCTATAAAACCCAACATGGACGGGGATTCAGACTGGTTTTGGCACAAATTTAGGATCGGCTGCGTTGCGTTCGCCGTCATTTTCGTAATCGCCTACCTGATTTGCATCGAGCTAATCAAAACGTTTATGCAGTCCATCCCGCAGATTGTCGGGCAACCGCCCGCTCCGCTGTCGTCGGGTACATGTTTGATTATGCTCGTGCCTGCCTTTTTTGCCGGGATCGTGGGAGCGTTTGGCGTTGCTAGTCTGTACGAGTCGTGGATTCTTCGTATGACCGCTCCCGGCGGGCGGCGACGCGGCAGGCGCTATCGGTAGAGGCTGCGGATTGCGGTGGGCGGGACTTTTGGCTCAACGTTCCACGCCTGTAAAGAGCAAAGAGGGCGGTGCTCAAATGCCGTTGGATGATCCAGCCGTCTGCTGGTGGCGGGACGGCGGTCATAGACCGCCGCTACAGAGGAAACGACAACGGCGGTGAACGGGCGGGACCCCGATTCGGAATCGGGGCAGGCAGCCCGTTCTACGATGGAGGCGAACTTTTTATTTGCAGAGGCATGGGAACTAGGCGACGATGCGGCCCCTAATGCAGGGCAAGAAAGCCATAGTAACGGGTGCGGCGGGCTTCATCGGATCACACGTGGTAGACCATCTGGTCGATCAGGATTGCGCCGTGGTGGCGTTGGACGATCTGTCCGGTGGGTTTGCCGACAATGTGAATTCGCGGGCGAAGTTCGTTCAGGGCAGCGTGACCGATGCCGCGTTGATTGCGGCGCTGTTTGCCGAGCACCGATTCGATTATGTGTTTCATTTGGCGGCCTACGCGGCGGAAGGGCTGAGCCATTTTATTCGGCGGTTCAATTATGAGAATAATCTCATTGGCAGCGTGAACCTGATCAATGCCGCGGTGAACCACGACGTGAAATGCTTCGTGTTTACGTCGTCGATTGCCGTGTACGGGCGGAATCAGTTGCCGATGACGGAGGAACTGGCGCCGCAGCCGGAGGACCCGTACGGGGTGGCCAAGTATGCGGTGGAACTGGATCTACGGGCGGCGCACGAATTGTTCGGGCTGCGCTACATCGTGTTTCGTCCCCACAACGTGTACGGGGAACGCCAGAACATCGGCGACAAGTACCGCAACGTGGTGGGGATCTTCATGAACAACATTTTGCAGGGCAAACCGCTGCCGGTGTTTGGCGACGGCGAACAGACGCGGGCGTTCAGCTACATCGGGGACGTGGCGCCGGTGATTGCCCGCTCGGTGAATGTGCCGGCCGCCTGCAACGAGGTGTTCAACGTGGGCGCGGAGCAACCCTACACGGTCAACGAACTGGCGCGGGCGGTCTGCCGGGTGATGGGGGTCGAGTTTCGCCCGCAATACCTGCCGTCGCGCAACGAGGTCAAGCACGCCTACTCGGCCCACGCCAAAGCGGAGCGGGTGTTTGGGCGGCAGCGGCGATGTGAGTTGGAGGAGGGGTTGCAGCGCATGGCTGGGTGGGTGCGCAAGGTGGGGGCGCGGCAGAGCCAGAAGTTTGGCGAGCTGGACATTTCGCGGAATCTTCCGCCCAGTTGGCGTGACTGAGACTAACCGATCATGTGGAACGGAAAGACAGTCAGTGTGGTGTTTCCCGCCTACAATGAGGAAGACAACATCGGGGCGGCGGTGCGGGATTTTTCCGGGACGGGAGTGGTGGATGAAGTTTTGGTGGTGAATAATAATTCCAAGGACCGCACGGTGGAGCGGGCGAGCGCGGCCGGGGCGCGGGTGGTGACGGAGACGACGCAGGGCTATGGGGCGGCGTTGCGGCGGGGGCTGCGGGAGGCGGTGGGGGAGTATATCATTCTGGCGGAGCCGGATGGCACATTTGTCGGCAAAGATGTCGTCAAACTGCTGGCATATGCGGAAGACTTCGACATGGTTTGCGGGACAAGGACCGCCAGGGAACTGATCTGGGCCGAAGCGAACATGGGCTGGCTGCTGCGCTGGGGAAATGTCGCCGTGGCCAAGATTCTGGAGTTTCTTTTTAACGGGCCATGCCTGACCGACTGCGGTTGCACGTTGCGGCTGGTGCGCCGGGACGCGCTGCAGCGGTTCGCGGGCCGACTCACGGTGACGAAGTCCCATTTTCTGCCGGAGATGGTCATTCTGGCGCTGCGCGCGGGATTGAAGATCATTGAGATCCCGGTCAACTATCGCGGACGCGTGGGCGAATCCAAGATCACCGGGACGCTCAAGGGCACACTCAAGACGGGCACGAACATGATTCGATTGATTGTCCGTTACCGCTTCCTCGGAGGCTGACATGCGCAAGCGCCTGCCAGCGCACGCCAAGCCACTGGCCTGGCTGATCGGGATTTATGTCCTGGTTTTTTTCAGTTTGGCCTGTCGCCGGTACTCCGTCTTCGGGTGGGACACGGGTGATTTCGGCAATTTCCACGACATGTTCTGGTGGACATTGCGCGGCAGGCCGTTCTACTTCCCCTCGCGCGGGATGAGCAACTTCGGCCTTCACGCCGCTTTCCTCTGGGCCCAACTGGTGCCCGTGTTCTGGCTGTTTCCGAGTGTCACGACCTTGATCTTCATGCAGAGCCTGTTCATCGGGCTGGCAGGCGTGCCGGTGTACCTGATTGCACGAAAGTTGTTCGACAAGCACCAAACGGCCCTGGTGCTGACCGCTGCGTTCCTGTTGCTGCCACCGATTGTGTCGCAGCACGTCAACCAGGTCGAGGAACCGTCCTTTCTCATCGTCTATCTGCTGTTTGCCTTTTACTTTTTCATGCAGCAACGATTCGGACTGTTCCTGCTGTTTGCGGCGATCGCCTGCCTCGGCCGGGAGAATGTGCCGCTGGCCGTGATGATGTTCGGGGTCTATGCGGCGCTGCAACGGCGCAGTTGGAAATGGATCGCCACGCCCATCGTGGGAGGAGGCGTCTATTTTGCGCTGGTGACGTTCGTGCTGATGCCGCATTTCCGCGCGGGGCAAACGTGGGACGTGACCAATCGCATGTTCGCCTACTTGGGCACCAGCACGCAGGCCATCGTCCTCAACGCCCTCACCCGGCCGGGTCTGGTGATCGATCATCTGTTGGGGGAAGAGGACGTGCGGTATTTCGTGTTGTTGGTGCAACCGATGGCATGGGTGTTGCCGTTTCTCAGCATCGGCAGCCTGATGGCCCTGCCCGACCTGGCTATCAACCTCGTCGCCGACAACGGCGCGTTGAAGGTCATTGGCTGGCACTACAACATGATCACCGGCTCATTCCTGTTCATCGGGGCGATGTTTGGATTGAAGCGCGTTTGCGGGTGGGTTCGCGCCCGGTACGCAAACGGGTCAACGGAAACGGTGGCGGCGTGCGCGTTGCTGCTGCTGGTGGCGGCGCACTGGTTTACCTGGCTCCAACCCGCGCAATTTCGTTCTCTGCCATATCAGGCTTCGCTGGAACGCGCGATTTCCGCCGTGCCGCCGGACGGTTCCGTGCTCGTCCCGCCTGACCTGCAGGGGGCCGTCTCCGGACGCGAACACTGGTACATTACCTCCGCGCTGATCCAGAAGCCCGAGTTCGCGGCGCAATTTGAGTACGTCATTCTGGATGCCAACGAAGTCCGGTTTTCGCCGGTGGTAACGCAGGAGTTCTTCGATTCGTTGTACAAGAACCCCCGGTACCAACTGATCTTTGCCGAGCGGAATGTGTTCGTGTTCCATCGTCTCGGAGGCGCATCGGATTGGAAGGTACCGCCACCCTCATGAAACGATTGTTGCCACAAACCACTGCAGGCCGTGCGCTGGCGGGCATATTGGTGGTGTATGTCCTGTCTTTCTTCTGGTTGGCATGCCGAAAATGGCAGTTTGACACAGGGGAGGGGGGCGATATTGCCGTCGTCAATCACATCTTCTGGTCGTCGCTGCACGGGAAGTTCTTTTGGCACTTCACCATCGATCGGTCCTATTTCGCCGAGCACCAGGAAGCCCTAGTGTTTGTCGTCTGGCCGTTGTACGCGCTGATTCCCGACGTGCGGACACTGTTTCTCGTGCAAACGATCTGTATCAGCCTCTCGGGGGTGGTCATGTTCTTGATCGCGCGCCGCGTGTTGAAGGACGACCTGAGCGCGGTGCTGATGGCGGTGGCGTTGCTGTTCTTTCCCAGTGTCGTGTCGCAGAATGTCAATCAACTGCACACCAGCCAGTGGGTGCTGCCGTTGTTGATGGCCTGTTTTTATTTTTTTCTGACGGAGAACTACCGCTGGTTTGTCGCTTTCTGCATTTTTGCAGCGCTCGGCAAGGAGAACACACCGCTGACGCTGCTCGTGTTCGTGCCGTATGCGCTGTGGAAACGCCGTGGCTGGCGCTGGTGGGTGGCGCCGCTGGCGGTGTCAGCGGTGGCGCTGGTGGTGGATTTCAAGATTGTCGGGCCGTATTTCGCCCACGGCTGGAGGTACGAGGCGCTGGGATATCTCGGCAACCTGGGCGGCAACTGGAGCGAAGTTTTCCACAACATCCTGTTTCATCCGTCCAAACTATGGGCGGCGTTCAACCAGCCGGATAACGGCCCGTACTTGATCCACTTGCTGCAACCGGCATTGTGGCTGCTCCCGTTCCTGGCGCCGGAAGTCTTGTTTGCGGTGCCCGACCTGTTCGTCAACCTGATCGCCGGCAACAACGGCATGAAAGTGGTCGCCTGGCATTACAACGTGTACACGGGGGCGTTTCTGGTGCTGGCCAGCCTGTTTGCCGTGCCGCGACTGGAGGCGCTGCTTCGCAAACGATTCGGCTCCGTGTCGCTGTGTCCGGTCTTGCCCATGCTGATCTGTGTGATGTCGATTGCCCACTGGCCGTTCTGGTTTTCGCCCTACGAGTACCAACCGCTGCCGCACTATGACACCCAGGTGCGCGCCCGCGCGTTGATACCGGCCGGGGTCCCCGTGCTGTACGCGCCCGACCGCGAAGGCGCCTTCTTTTCCGACCGGTCCAAGTTCTCCAACAATATCATGGTGAAGGACGATCCCCAGCAGATGTTCCACTACGATTGGGTCTATCTCGATATGAACTTTGCGCGGATGTATCCACCAATCCCGAAATCGACCTTGATGGCCTTCGCCAACAATCCCGATTACCAATGCCTGTTTGCCGAACGCGGAATCTACGTGTTCCAGCGCAAGCCCGGCTCGCTTGATCTGTCGGCTCCCGTCGCGCCGCCCCCGGTTCCATCCGGGCCCTGACATTTCGGCCAGGCGCGCGCGACGGGGATTGGCAGCGTTATTCGGTGCGGCCAAGCTGGTAGACGAACAGCGTGTAGGCCACCCGGGCCGTCGGCTGCCGCGATTGGCGCAACCACGCCCATTCCGGTCGCATCAACTCGGACGCGGACACCACCAGCCACCCGCCAGTGATCTGACGCGCTTGCTCCGCGTTGACGCGCGTGTTGGGGATCTTAAGGTACTCGATGTTGTACTGCGTCCCGAAGTAATCCAGATAGATGTGGCTGATGCCGCGGCCGGCGAGAAACCGCTTGAGCCGATTCGCGTCCTGTCCCCAGTCGTAGTTGGAGTCAACCAGGTACTTGTATCCATTCTGTGCGCCGCCAGCGAACTCATTGAAGTACTGGATATAGAGCGGATAGGCGATCAGGGTTTCCACGCCGAGCCAGCCGATCAGCAGCCACACCAAGGGGCGCAATTTGCGCGGGACTGCGGGCCACTGCGAGGCGATGCCGACGGCGAGAAGAGGCATGAGCGGCAGGGTGTACCGCACGCCGATATTCACCTTGCTGCTCATGGAGGTACCGAGGTAAACCCCGGCCGCCAACCACGGCACCAGGACGGAAAACTCCTGCCGGCGGATGCGGATGATCAATAGCCCGAGCGTTAACACCGCCAAAAACAGAATGGGAATGGGGACTTTCAGCAGCAGGGCGACCGGAAAGTAGTACCACCACCCCCCGTCCTTCCAAAGGCCGTTGAGATACGCCTCGCGCGGATGATAGGCTTGGGCCAGCACAATCGCCAGCCCCTTGAAAAAGTCGCGCGGTATCAACACAAACCGGAGGGCTTGGAACCACTTGGGTACGCCCAGTTGAGCTGCTTGCGACGGTGAGATGGGCGGCGGAAACTTCCATTCCGGTAAGTATGCGATGAGCAGGACCAACCAACCGGCGAGCGCGATCCATCCGCAATGCCGCAGCAGTTGCAGCCAGTGGGACCAGGTCGGGTGGAACTTCGACTGATACAGGCGCATCAGCGCGCACAGGCACATCAACGCGTACAGACAGATCAACGCGACCAGAATCGGGCCAAGCACCAACGACTTGTATTCCAGAGCCAGGGAGCAGGCGACAGTCGTGCCGGCCCACAGGGCGGTTGTCCGGCCTGGTTGCTCGACAAACCGGCCCAGCGCAAACACGGCGACAGGAATCATGACCATCCCGCCGACATCAGTGATAATCAAGTGGCCGTAGCCCAACACCAGGGGATTGGCTGCATACGTTGCCAAGGCGAGCAAGGCCGCAGTCGGCCCGGCCAGCCGTTTGGCCCACCAAAAGATGAACACGCCGGCCAAGAGCGTCAGTCCCACCTGCATCAACCGACCGGCGAACATCATGGCGTCAGCGTCGTTGGCGCTGTCGTAGACGAACATCTGTCCGAACAACTGTCCTTCCGGTATCGCCCAGAAGTACCAGTTATCTCGCCCTTGTGGGAAGAGGGTTTGCAGGGGCTGCATGTCGTCGCTCCAGGTCAGGGTCCACGGGTAACCAGCCCGCCGGCTGAGGAGCGCCTGCGCGTTGTCGGACAGACGCACGTCCATCGCCAGCAACGGCAAACTGTCGAACAACTGATCCAACGGAGGATGGTCGGACGAGAGGTAGTAACGGTGCCCCTGCCAAAAGGTGTAGCCGGCCCCCAGATAGGTGGTTTCGTCCACCGTCGCCGAGTCCTGCCTGGATATGGCGATCATCAGGACGGCCATCGCGACGAGCAGCGTGGCCGCAATCACACGAACAAGAACACCGCCGCCAACGCTCTGACGAGGTGGGCCCATGGCCGGGTTGTAAGGCAAGGGTCGAGACAAAGTCCAGTGTATTTAAGAATACGGCAAGATTTGCCGAGCCAGGCGAATCCAGATTTTGCGTGATTTTTGGCGGCAGGAGCATTACAACGTGCGGCCTTATGAAAATCGTTGTCGCCTATTCGGGCGGACTCGACACGTCCGTCATTTTGCACTGGTTGAAAGAGACCTATCGGTGCGATGTCGTCGCGTATTGCGCCGACATCGGCCAGGAGGAGGACCTTACCGGCCTTGACCAAAAGGCGCGCGCCACGGGCGCCAGCAAGTTCTACGCGCTCGACCTCGTGGAGGAATTCGCGCGCGACTTCATTTTCCCGATCGTTCAGGCGGGCGCGATTTACGAGAACCAGTATTTTCTCGGCACGAGCATTGCGCGGCCTCTGATCGCCAAGGCACAGGTCGAGATCGCCCGCAAGGAAGGCGCCGACACCGTGGCCCACGGCGCGACAGGGAAGGGGAACGACCAGTGCCGGTTCGAGTTGACCTATGCGGCGCTCGCGCCCGAGTTGAAGATTATCGCTCCGTGGCGGTTGCCCGAGTATCACAGCCGATTCAAGGGCCGGGCCGAGATGCTGGCGTATTGCACCGAGAAAGGCATCAAGGTCGAGGCCAGCGCCAAAAAACCCTATTCGATGGATCGGAATCTTCTGCATATTTCGTTTGAGAGCGGCATCCTCGAAGATCCCTGGGCCGAGCCGCCGAAAGACATGTTCAAGCTCAGCGTGTCGCCCGAGGAGGCGCCGAACGAAGCCGAGTACGTCGAACTCGATTTCGAGTCGGGCAACTGCGTCGCCGTGAATGGCAAGAAGCTGTCGCCGGCCAACGTGCTGCGCACGCTCAACAAACTCGGCGGCAAACACGGCGTTGGCCGGGTCGATCTCGTCGAGAACCGGTTCGTCGGCATGAAATCGCGGGGCGTGTATGAAACGCCCGGCGGCACGATCCTGCATTTCGCCCATCGCCAGATGGAGACGCTGACGATGGACCGCGAGGTCATGCACCTGCGGGATTCGCTCATCCCGCGATATGCCGAACTGGTGTACTACGGATTCTGGTTCAGCCCGGAGCGCGAGACACTCCAGGCATTTGTCACCGAGAGCCAGAAGAACGTCACCGGCACCGTGCGACTGAAGCTCTACAAGGGCAACGTCATTACCGCGGGCCGCAAGAGCCCTGTGTCGTTGTACAACCCGCACATTGCCACCATGGAAGCCGACAAAGGCGCCTACGACCAGACCGACGCCACCGGTTTCATCCGGTTGAATGCGCTGCGATTGCGGACGCGGGCGGCGGTGTTGAAGGGCAAGAACAAGCGATAGGTGGTGGGTTTACCAGGACGTCTGAGGCTGAGGGCTCTGTTTCTTGGCTGCGGCAGCCTTCTTGAGGGCGTCAACGGTTTCCTTAGTTGCGACGAGTGGCCAAACGGCATCGCGTGTTGTCCACATTGGCTGCGGATGAGCGTCCATGTTTCCATTGTAAACAGGCGTCAAATCGCCGCCATCGTCGCGTAGGTCTTCGCCAACCGAGTACAGCGTGAAGGTGTCGTTCGGAGTGCGCCGGTAGCGCAGCGGCTCTCCGTTCATCCAGTCGCGAGGTAGCTCTGCGAGGAGCTCCGGGACAAGGTCGTTCAGTTTCTCGGGCCATTGCCCGCGGCGCAGACGGTATCGCTGTAGGGCTATCGCCCCCACGGTCATTTCGCGGTGTGTTTCGTACTCGGCGGCTCTGAGCATGTGCTCAGAAAAGTACCAATCCTCTCTGTACGCAAATGAGCAGACCGCGTCCCAAGGAAGAGCCCATAGTATGACCCTGAGTCGATGCTCTCCTGGCCACGAACTCCAGCGGCGACTCTGTGCAAGAGCACGCGTAAGATGCAGCCTGTCTTGCGAAATCACCAGGACAGCAAACTCGTCGAAGTAACGGCCTCCCAAGAACCATAAGGCCGCTTTTGTCGGTCCAAAATCGCGAGGTGGCTCCCAGACAGCGTCGGCATTAGTCGTCCTCCACGTTTGCGCCTCGATTCTTTTCAAATCCCACGCCCTGTACTCCTCGTCAGATCTTGGGTAATCAGGCAAGGTCGAACCCTTGAGCCAGATATCTTGCAGCGCTGCCAGTTGGGCGTCGTTTGTGGGACTGCTCTGCAACAACTCCCACGTCGCGTTGAGTGTACGCTGCATAAAGTCGCCGTAGTAATTGGGATGATTTGATCGAAAGCTCCTGCCAAGTTGAGCCATAGCCAAGATGTCTTCACCCGCGTCATCTAGTTTCCCCTCTCGCAAATTATTCGCCGTGGCCCACGTCAGCCAATACCGAAGTTTGACACATTGATGGATGGGTTCGATTCCAAGTTTGTAGTTCTCGCCGCGGAAATCGTACGGCACGCCCTTCGGGTTGCGACGTAGCGCGTCCAAGGCCGCCGACAAAGCGGGCGCGTTGGATTCAAGCTGGGCGACGACGGCAGGCCACGTGTTTGTAATCCACGCATGCTCGCCCCATCGTCTGGTATTGATTGGCAACTGCCAGGAGAGGGTCGCAGCGCCGGAAATGACTGGGCGCATGAAATTAGCTTCCTCTTGGTCATTCGGATTCCAATCCGGGAGTTTCTTCGCTGCGGCCAGGAGGTCAACGGTGGCGGCATCGGGCGGAGGAGGCGCGTTGGCCAGCCCGAGTTCCGCCAGAGTCAGCCTTTCGCCGTGAGCGCGCAAATAGTGCTTGTACGTCGCCACAAGAATGCGCCCACGAATGTTTTCCTCTACCAGAAGGAACACGGGAATCAGCACCACCCACGCGCAGAGCTTTCCCAATCGGCGCAGCCACTTCTTCATGGCGGTGTCGATTCTGCCACGTCTGGTGCTAACTCAACAAGCGCGTTCCTCGCTTCACCAGCAGGGGCCGCTGGATTCCCTGTCGAGGGGGGCTTCGTTCACGTTGGTATTGAGCGGGTTACTTTGGCCGGGCAGAGGCTTGGTGGCGGTCGGGCGGCGGCGGTTTGTGGGACGGTTGCTGCCGCAACAGGTTGCAGGCCAACAGAATCCACGCCCGGAAAAAAGTTGCAATTTCCTGAATCCGGTCTATTGTCTTTGCTGCTAGCAGATGGAAGAAGCCGCAGTGAGATTGGTGGAATGTCAGTCAGTCACGTTCGCTTGGTGGCATGTCCGAAACCCGATGAGCGGGAACAGTCACTGATGCCTCCTACCGCAGCAGAAGGATAATCATCACCCCAGTATGGCAACCAAGTTATTCGTAGGCAATCTCTCGTTCAATACGACCGAGGGGCAGATTCTCGACCTGTTCAAGCAGGCGGGCAATGTGGTCAGTTGCGAACTCATCATGGACAAGTTCACGGGCAAGTCCCGTGGCTTTGCGTTCGTGCAAATGGGCACGCAGGAAGAGGCCAATAAGGCCGTTACCGACTTTAACGGCAAGGAGATCGATGGCCGCGCTCTCACCGTGAACGAAGCCCGTCCGCGCGAGGAACGTCCCCGCGGCGATTTCGGCGGCGGTGGCGGCGGTGGTCGCGGCAAGCGCGACTTTGGCGGCGGCCGCGGTCGGCATTAATTCGCCTACCAGGATTCAGCAATCACGCGAAGGACGTCTCGCTGTGGCGAGGCGTCCTTCCGTCTTTTGCGCTCGGAACGCCTCCCGGGGCGCGATTACAACAGGGCGAGCAGATCCTGTGGTTTCTGGACGACGTGTTCGGCGCCACTCTGGATCAATTCTTCGCGGTCGCGAAATCCCCAGAGCACGCCGACGGGATGCATTCCCGCCCCGAGCGCGGTGCGCATGTCGGTGTTCGTATCGCCGAGATACAACCAGTGTGAGGGTGTAATCCCCACTTCCCGGGCGATTTGCATTGCCGCGGTCGGATCGGGCTTCAGGGGCACGTTTGGCAACTGGCCGCGCACGACCGCGAACGGCGAGGGCTGGAAGTAATGCGCCACAACCCGCTTCGTGAAATCGTCGGGCTTGTTGGATAGCACGGCCAAGCGGTAGCGACGCTCTGTGAGCGCCGAAATCAATTCGGGAATACCCGGATACAGGCGCGTGAGATCGAAACAATGCTGGTCGTAGCGTTGGCGCATCAGCCGCAGAACCTGGTCGGTCAACTCCTGTTTGTCCGCGGGCAAGGCGCGCTGGCACATCTCGCGGGCGCCATCGCCGACCTTGTAGCGATAGCTGTCAACGGGGCAGGGGGGACAATCAACCTGCTGGAGCGCCCAATTGACCGCATTGGCCAGATCGGCCAGCGTATCGGCCAGCGTCCCATCCAGATCGAACAGCACAGCGTGGAAATCGTGTTTCACGCGGATACTGTAGCGGACGGCGGGGCGGGCGGCGATTTTTTTTGTTGTTGTAGCTGCCCGGCGCTTGCTACGGTGCAGCGGCACCAACCAACGAAGAAGGAGAACCAGGCAATGAAGGCATCTCGGGTGTACGCAGTGGTGGCGGCGGTGGCGTGTGCGGTCGTCTCGACGGGGTTTGCGCAACGGATGGCCGGCGGCGGGCCGCGCGATTTGTGCAGCGCAGACCTGGCGAAGATTTTCGGCAACAATCAGGCGTTTACCGCCACGGCGAACATCTCGGTCGCGGACGCCCAGCGCGGTTCGCCGATGGAGATGGAAGCCGCGTATGCGTTTCTCAAAGGCAACCTGCGCACGGACATTGATATGACGAGCATGAAAGGCTCCCAAATGCCGCCGCAAGCCGCGGCCCAAATGAAACAGATGGGGATGGACCGGGCCGTCAACATCTATCGGAGCGACAAGAAGGTGATGTACCTGATGTATCCGGGGATGAAGTCGTATGCGGAAATGACTGCCTCACAGACGACGACGGACAAGCCGGAACCGAAAGAGCCCAAGATCGATGTGACGCAGATTGGCAAGGACACGGTGGACGGTCATCCGTGCGTGGAAAACAAGCTGACATTTACGGCGGATGACGGATCGAAGCATGAGGTGCTGGCGTGGCAGGCAACCGATCTGAACAATTTCCCGATCAAGACGGAGATGCAGGCGGCGGGCTCGACCATCACCACGCATTTCAGCAATATCAAGTTGTCGGCCCCGGACGCGTCATTGTTCGATCCGCCGAGCGGCTACACCAAGTACGGCAGCATCCAGGAAATGATGATGGCCAACATGCAACGGATGATGCCGCCGGGCGCGGGACCGCACGGGGGCGGGAACTACTGAGCGTGTTTGTTCCATGAAGAAACCAGCCCAACGAACGTGGGGCGGCCGGTTCTCGGCCGCGCCCGCGGAAGCGGTCAAGGCGTTCACGGAAAGCGTGAGCTTTGATTGGCGATTGTACAAACATGACATCGCCGGCTCGATCGCCCACGCCAAGGGGCTGGCGAAGGTAGGCCTGCTGACGAAGGCTGAGGCGGCGAAGATTGAGCGCGGCCTGCGGGCCATCGAGCGCGAGATCGGGTCGGGTAAATTCCACTGGGATCGCGACTGCGAGGATGTTCACATGAACATCGAGACCGCGCTGGTGCGCAAGATCGGCGGGGCGGGCAAGAAACTGCACACGGCACGAAGCCGAAACGATCAGGTCGCCACGGACGTCCGGCTCTGGCTCCGCGAGGAAGTGGTGCGGGTACTGCAAGCCATTCGGATGCTTCAACAATCGCTTGTGGCGCTGGCGGAGAACAACGTCGATGTGGTCATGCCCGGGTACACGCACTTGCAGCGGGCGCAACCGGTGCTGTTTGGCCACGCCATGCTGGCGTACGCCGAAATGTTCGAGCGCGACCACGGCCGGTTCGCGTGGTCACTGCTGAGTTTGTTCCGGTGCCCGCTCGGCTCCGGTGCGCTGGCGGGGACGACGTTGAAACTCGACCGCGCGTACGTGGCGCGCCAACTCGGCCTGGCCCTGGTAACCGAGAACTCGATGGACGCGGTGAGCGATCGCGATTTCGTCGTGGCGTTCCTGAGCAATGCGGCGATTTGCGGGATGCACCTGTCGCGGCTGGCGGAAGATTTGATTTTGTGGTCAACGGCGGAATTTGGTTTTGTCGCCATCGGGGACGCCTACACGACCGGTTCCTCGTTGATGCCGCAGAAAAAGAATCCCGACGTGGCCGAGCTGGTTCGGGGGAAGACCGGGCGGCTCTACGGCAATCTCGTGGCGGTGTTGACGATGCTCAAGGGGCTGCCGATGACCTACAACCGCGACATGCAGGAGGACAAGCAGCCGTTGTTCAATTCCGCGGACACGCTGCTAGCATCGTTGCGGGTGATGGCCGACATGCTGCGCTACACCAAGGTGAATCGCGCCCGATGCGCGGCGGCGGCGAGCGATCCGATGCTGCTGGCGACAGATCTGGTGGATTTTCTCGTGAAGAAAGGCGCGCCGTTCCGCGAGGCCCATCATGCGGTTGGTAAACTCGTCGCGGAGTCGGAGAAGGCGAAGATTCCATTGCCCAAACTGGCGGCGAGGAAATACGGCGCTGCCGCCGGCAACGTGTTCGATGTGCGCCGCGCCCTCGAGGCCCGCACTGCCATCGGCGCGCCGTCACCGAAAAACGTCCGAGCACAGATTGCCCGCTGGAACAAGCTGCTGAAATGACGCTGTTTCCTCGTCGTGGGTAGGGCGCGACCGCTAGGGGATGGCCGCGTGACTTCTGGCGCTCACCGTTGACTTGCCACGGCCAAGAGCCATCGCTCCCAGGGATGATCTGAATTGTGACCTCATAGCGGGAATTGAATCTCGGCTGCCCGGATTGGGGCTCAGGGACCATCCGCGTACCGGATAAACAAAACAATCTTCCCCACAACGCCCTACGTACGGCGACGGCATAATACTCATAGCGAACTAGCATAGCCGTTATCATATATAGAACATATTGATGTAGAATATGTAAGGCAGATATAGCTAGCTATTATAGCGACAGAGTAGATGCGTATATAACTGTCAGCACCTTGTGTCAGGACATATGTAGTGCTGCCGGGTTCCAGACGGGTACAGAGTCGGGAATGGACCAAGCTCGCGTCGCATCTGTCGGTATGGGCCAAGATACGGAGTTGGGATGTAGGCCGACTCGCCGACTTGCCGCGTGCGTAAGGGCGATATCGCCGACCTTGGCCTCTTGGCAGTGCCATCCATAGTGGGTAATGCGTGGCAGAAGCGTAGGCGTGTCAACGCGGTCAGTGGGCCAATAAGGCTTTTGACGCGCGTCGGGCGGGGGTGCCGCCCCAAGGCCATCGGTGCACCATCGCCAAAGAACATGAAGGCGCAGATCGCGCGGTGGAAGAAGTTGCTGAAATGACGCTGTTTCCTCGTCGTGGGTAGGGCGCGACCGCTAGGGGATGACCGCGTGACTTCTGGCGCTCACCGTTGACTTGCCACGGCCAAGAGCCATCGCTCCCAGGGATGATCTGAATTGTGACCTCATAGTGGGAATTGAATCTCGGCTGCCCGGATTGGGGCTCAGGGACCATCCGCGTACCGGATAAACAAAACAATCTTCCCCACAACGCTCTAAACAAATCACTTGCATATAGGGAATGCAGATGTATAATAGCGAAAGATTGAAATGGCGTTGGATGTACAGAAGGGCAAGCCGATGCAGCGGCCTTTTATGTGAAACGGAAGGAGACATGCTGGACATGAACGCGATCGACAAATATGGCGGGATGCTGATGGAGCTAAGTAAATTCACGGAGCAGTTGGATGAAGCCGTACGAGGTGAGGCATTCAAGTTTCTTCTGGCCCAGGAACTGGACCGGGTGGGCGCGGAGGGTGCAGTTGCGCCGCCGCTACGGCAAAGACCGCCTGCGGTACGAGAAATTGCCCCACAAGAGGTCATTCGGCGCAGTGGAAGAGGGAAGCTGACGGAGAAGGCGGTTGTACTTGGCTTTTGGCTGGAGACGCATGCGGGGAAAGAGAGCTTTTCAAGTGGGGATCTCAAAGCGGCATTTGAGACGGCACGCGAAAAAGCCCCGAAGAACGCGAGCGACATCGTCGCTGCCTTGGAGGAGACAGGACGGTTGATGAGGGCTGCGAAAGTTGGAGGCGCGCAGCATTATCGGCTGACTGGTACTGCGCTCCAGGAAGTGGAGCGGTGGCTCGCCACGTCGGGAGACAAGTAGATCGGAAACATGATCAGAAAAACCGGAAGGAAAAAAGAGGAGCTAGGAAAACGTGAGCACAGAACTAACAGAAACACTCAAGGGTTTGGAAGAGCAGGTATCTGTCATCAAAGACGCGGGTCTGCGACGGATCGCTTTCGAGAAGCTTCTTGAAGCTGCCCTGCCATCTGGAAAGGCACGGGCGTCCGAGCAAGATGAAAAACCGGGCACCATCGGCGCCAGTCCCAAGCATTCGGAGGCTGGCGATATCGAAGGCTTCTTCTCGAGGCTCAATCACGATAAGCCCGCTGATAATGCGCTTGCAATCGCGGCCTACCATTACAGTCAGTATGGTTCGGCGGCATTCACAACGGACGAAATCAGAGAAATTGCGGACGATGTAGGTGTGACCGTCCCGGAGCGTTTAGATATGACGTACGTTCAGGCTAAGCGCGAGGGAAAAGCATTCTTTCGTCGTGCAGGTCGAGGTGCTTTTCGCCCCACGGTGCACGGAGAGTCTTATTTCAAAAAGACTTATCAGGTCACGAAGGGCACGAAGCGGAAGGCCACAGAGCAAGCGGATGACGTTCGCTGACCTTATCGCGCCATTTGGTGATGGACATATACGGTGGTGGGCGACTCATGAATGATGCTCGCGGAAGCCATGCGATTGGGGTGCGTCTGCAAAAGATGGATTCTCTTGCGCAGACGATAGTTCTTGCCCGATTTGCACATGCTCGTGCTCCAGACGGACAGTTTACACCGAAAGAGCTCGAACAGATGTTTGAAAACTGCTCGTTGCCAAAACCTGTCAATATTTCGGTCACGGTAGCGAGACTGCGAAAGAAAGGCTTTCTAACGGCTGGCAAGCGGAGTGGATTTTGGAGGATTACACCGTTGGGGCGTCAAGCTTCATTGGCGCTCCTTTCGGATTTGGACCTTGCAGCCTTTTCCGCGGAATCGGCAAACACCAGTTCGCTACTTGGGCAAGTCGCCCATACAGTTGTCCCTCCTGCCCTTGCGCCGCCGCAGCTCATACCGGGTTTGCGGCGCTTCTTAGAAGCGCATCCTTTCGAGACAAATGTGTTCGGCATGACGCGGTTCCCAGAGCCTGAAAACGATGCGACGGATCGAGACCCGATGGAACCGACCTTGGGAGTCGCTCGCGAGGTTTGTCAACAGCACGGACTTGAATTTCATTTGGCGTCTGATCGGGCGATAAATGATGATCTGTGGACAAACGTCGCAGCGCATATGTGGGCGAGCCAGTATGGAATTGCATTTTTCGAGAACCGAGGAAAACAGGGGCTAAACTACAACCTTACAATTGAGGTCGGTAGCATGCTGATGACTGGACGGCGGTGTGCTCTGCTCAAAGATCGATCCATCGATCGAATGCCAACAGACCTAGTTGGGCACATTTACAAAAGTGTTGATTTTGATAATGTTCAAGCTGTTCGCAGGGTCCTCCATGAGTGGATTCGTAACGACTTGAATCTAAGCGCATGTCCGCAGTGCCCAAAGTGACGACGTGTGCTATCGCCGACGCACGGCCGTGGTAGCAATATGTCAGCATGACCAATGAGGGGCGGATTCGCGCAAATTAGGTCTGGATTGGCTGGCAGGGCAACTATAAGCTGAGACCTCGGCGCTTGCGGGGTGCCGGCACAGATGAACCTCGGCGTGGAAATTGGTGGGACGAAGTTGCAGGTTGGCGTATGCGACCACGGGGGGCACATCCAACAACTGCTGCGGGTGGAGGTGGTGCGGCGAAACGGCGCGCGGGGGATTCTCAACCAGGTCGACCAGATCATTCGTCCGTTGCTGGCCGGGCAGCAAGTGGACGCGATCGGGATCGGGTTTGGCGGTCCGGTCGACGGGCCGCATGGTCGGGTCGTGCGCTCCTTTCACATCAGAGGCTGGGACGGATTTGCCCTGCGCCGCTGGTTCCTGCGTCGGTTCAAGCTGCCGACAGTCATCGAAAACGACACGAACGCCGCCGCGCTGGCGGAAGCGACGATCGGCGCGGGCCGCGGGTACCGTGCGGTGCTGTACTCGAATGTCGGGACCGGCATTGGCGGCGGGTTTGTGGTCGACGGGAAGATTTACAACGGGCGATTCGGCGCGATGGAAATCGGCCACACGCGGTTCTTCGTGCGGGGTCGGTGGCGGATTTTGGAAGAGTTGTCGTCGGGACTGTCCATCGAGCGCGGGAAAACCACGCTGGAGGAATCGGCGAGGTATTATGGTGTCGCGCTGGCCAACGCGATCACGTTGCTCAATCCCAGTATTGTCGTGGTCGGCGGCGGCGTGGCGCGGGAGGGGGAAAAGTTTCTGCGGCCCATGCGCGAGACGGTCGAACGATTCGTGTTCGAGCCATTCCGCGGGAATTTTCGGATTGTGCCGGCGGCGTTGGGGGAGACGGTGGTGGTCGTCGGTGCGGCGGTGCTGGCTGCGGCCAGCCGGGACGGTAGCGCCGACGGTGGGGTGGAGCAAGAGGTGTAACGGATGCGATACCTGGTTTTTGGAGATGTCCACGCGAACCTGTTGGCGCTGGATGCGGTGCTGGCTGCAGGACGCGCCCGCGGGGTGGAGGCGTATTTGTTCGTGGGCGACCTGGTCGGGTACGGTCCGGACCCATTGACGTGCATGGAACGGCTGATTCCGCTAGCGGAGAACAGCAATCTGGCGTGGGTGGCGGGGAACCACGAACTGGCGCTTCGCGGGGACGTGGAGTCAGCCGGGTACAGCCAGGAAGCGGTCCAGACGCTGGCGTGGACGTGGAACCAGATCGAAAACAAATCGTGGGCGCGACAGTTCATCGATTCGCCGTGTCTGACGACGTGCGTGAACGAGACGATTTGGTTGACGCACGACTCGCTGGTGTCGCCGAGCAGCGGCGGGTATCATCGTACGCCGCGGAATGCCAAGGGAGAGCTGGCGCGTTTGCGATCCAACCGCGGGCGGGTGTGTTTCTACGGCCACACGCACACCATGCGCGCGGAAATGTCGGAGAGGGAGAAACCGGTCGTGTTGGTGCCGATGATGGCGCACGAGGGCGAAGGGCGGGATCCGCATCCGGTGAAGTTGAAGCGAGGCGACCTCGGATGGATCGGCACGGGGTCGGTCGGTTTTCCGACCAATGCGCAGCGTCGGCCCGAGTACCTGATTCTGGACGAGATGGATGGGGACGGTTGGCAGATTGAGAAGTACGCGGTGGAATATTCGCGGAAAGAGGCCAAGGAACGCGTCCGCACGATACTGGGGCCGGTCTGCGACAAAGCGGTAGTGGAGCGGATTGCCGCTTGGCTGTAGCTTGTTTCGCTGAAGCTTGACGCTTCCGCTCGGCAGGGATCTCGAATCCACGGGCTCGAATGTTGAGAATGGCTGCCTGCGTTAGACGGTTTGCGAAGCTGGCGGATTGAACCGCCCGAGTCTCCACTCACTGAACCGCCCGCGCTCGCGCCACGGCATTCTGGGCTTCAACGAAATCCGGTTTGATGCGCAGGGCTTGTTCGTAATGCGCGATGGCTTCTTGTGTGCGCCCGAGCTTTTCCAACGTGAGGCCGAGGTTGTAGTGTGCCTCGGCATAATTGGGGTTGATCCGCAGCGCTTGCTCCCAATGCTCCATGGCCTCGGCTTGCCTGCCCGCCTGGGTCAAGGCGTTTCCCAGGTTGTTGTGCGCGTCGGCAAAATCGGGCTTGAGATGGAGCGCCAGCTCGTAGTGGCTGATGGCCTCCGGCGTCTTGTCCATCTGGAGCAACGCATTGCCCCAATTGTAATGCGCCTCGGCGAAATCGGACTTGATCTGCAGCGCCTGCTCGTAGTGCTGGATCGCCTCCTGCGGCCTGCCCTGTCCCATCAAGAGAAGGCCAAAGTTGTTGTGCGCATCCGCGTAATCAGCCTTGATGCGCAAGGCCTGTTCGTAATGGCCCATGGCGTCCTGAACCCGGCCGGCCCGTTCCGAGGCCCGCGCCAGACAGTTGTGTGCCTCGGCGTAATTCGGCTTGAGCCGCAACGCCTCCTCCCAATGACACGCCGCCTCCTGCATCTTGCCTTGTTCCATCAGGGCAACCCCCAAGTTATAGTGCGCGTCGGCGTCATTGGGCTTGAGACGCAACGCCTGCTCCGAATGCTCGATCGCCTCCGGCACGCGTCCCGCGCGAAATAAGGCGACGCCCAAGTTGTAGTGTGCGTCAGCGAAATCGGGGTCAAGACCCAGCGCCTGCTCGAAATGGCCGATCGCCTGCGGCAGCTCGCCCTGCCTCATCAGGATGACTCCCAGATTATTGTGCGCCTCGGCGTAATCGGGGTTGATCCGCAGGGCCTGCTCGTAATGGCCGATTGCCTCTGGCGCCTTGCCATGCCGTTCCAGCATGGCTCCCAGGTCGTTATGCCACTCGGCACATCGCGCTGCACACGCCAACAGGTTAAACGCCACCGAGAAGCCGAGCAGGAGGCACCAGCCCGAGCGCACCGCGCGCCGCCAGATCGGCCGGTCAGCCCGCCCCGACTCCGATATCGGGGCCAGTGCGCGCTCCAAACTGAGGATGCCAACCGCTGCCAGCAACACCAGTGCCGGCAGAAACTCCACCTCATAGCGAATGGCCGCGCTCCAGAATAGGCTGATCGTCAGCGCACAAATGCCAAACAACAAAGCTGCAGCCATCGCAAATCCGCGTAACACCCAGCCCGCTGGCTCCGCTCGATCCCGCCACGCCAGCGGCAGCGCCAGTGCCAACCATACGAGCGGAATGTTGGTCAACGCTGCGAATGTGTGCTCGACCTCCCCCACATGGCCCTCAGGCAGGGGCGGCACTGTGATGTCATGCACAAACGGAAACCGACTGCTCCAACGCGCCGGCTCCAAGAAATACACCCGGAAGTTGAACCAGAGATAGCGAAGATGAAAGCGTTGCGCCGTGTCCTGATGCATGCCGGCCAACTCATAGCGCCAGCCGAACTCGAAGGGACTGTCGAATCGCAAGAAATTGTAAGTCATCAGTCCGCACCCAATCAGTGCGATGGGTACCGTCGCCGCCACCAACGGAGCCAATAGCATCCGGCGCTCGCGCCACGCTTGGGCCACCGGCGCCAGCAAGATGACCGCACCGAACAGCAACGAGGGCCGCGCTCCCACTGCCAGCCCGTAGGCCAGACTGGCCGCGGCCAGCCATCCCGAACGCGTTCGGGATTCGTGCAACGCTTTCCATATTGCCGCCAGCGCCAGCATTGTCAGCGCATACCCACAGCCAATCGAGACCTCGTACACATCACTCCGCGCCAACATTACAGGCACACCTGTCGCCAAACCGAGCGCGAGCGTGCCGGCGACCACCACCCAGAGGCTGACCCCGGCGAAGTAGCGCCGCCACAGCGCCCACAGCAGGCCCGTGCCGGCCAGGAAGCCGACCAGACAAAAGATCACCGCCGCGTCTTTTTGCAGCAGATAGTGGCCGGTCAACGCGACATAGGGCCAGAACAGCACTACGGCGGGCGTTGCCCCGAAATACAGGTATAACTTTCCCTTGTAATAACTCATGTCGCCCACTTCCTCACGATAGGAAGCATAGGCGTTCGGATCATAGGGGTTGGCAAGCTGGGCGAGCGCGGGCGGCACCTCTTGTTTCAGGCTCAACTGGCCGGCGCGAAACCCCTGCACCAGCAAATTGTAGTAATTGTCGGCCGCATTCATCCTCCCGGACAGAGGAATGCCAGGGTGGGCCGCGCACACATAGACCGCGATGACCAGCGCGTACGTAGCGGCCAGGATTCCGCGCTGCATCCGCGGGCAGCTTGCCCCAGGCGCCGCCGCCTTGCTGCCATCTGGGTTGCTGTCGATCATCTCCAGGCTGGACAACGCGCGTAGCTCTGGCCGATCCGAAGATCACAGCGCCGACCACGCTGCCACGCCGCTCCTTATCCTTCGGGATACGAGTCGATTCTACCTTCCGGCAATTGGGCGGGTCAGATGATAGCCTTCAGGGGATGATTCTGCAAGCGCTCCTCGCTCTGGATGATCGGCGCGCTTTGGGCGGCTTGCGAAGCCAAGGGGTATGAACCGCCCGAGACTGCCACTCACTGAACCGCCCGCGCTCGCGCCAGGGCGTGCTGGGCCTGGGTGAAATCGGGGTTGATGCGCAGGGCTTGTTCGTAATACCGGATGGCCTCCTGCATACGCCCCAGCTTCTCCAACGTGAGGCCGAGATTGTAGTGTGCCTCGGCATAATCGGGGTTGATCCGCAGCGCTTGCTCCCAATGCTCCATTGCCTCCTGCACCCTGCCCAGTTGAGCCAGGGCCGCCCCCAAGTTGTTGTGTGCCTCGGCGTGATCGGGGTTAATGCGCAGCACCTGCTCATACTGCTCAATGGCCTCCGGCGTGCGCCCCGAGCTGTTCAACACGACCGCCAAATTGTAATGTGCGTCAGCGTAACGGGGCTCAATCTGCAACGCCTGCCGGTAGTGGGCCATCGCCTCCCGCACCTTGCCCATCCGGAGCAGATCGCTCGCCAGGTTGTTTTGGGCGGTGGCAAAATCGGGCTTGAGCCGCAACGCCCGCTGATACTGTTCGATGGCACCCTGCAGGTTCCCCAATCGGTCCGTCGCGGACGCCAAATTGAAGTCCGAGTCGGCACATCGCGCGACGCTCGCCAGCAGGTTAAACGCCAGCGAGAAGACCAGCAGCAAACTCCAGCACCCCCGTGCGCCCCACCGCCAAAGCGGCCGATCAGCCTGCCCCGACTCCGAGGTCGGGGCCAGGGCGCGCTCCAAACCCAAGATGCCGATTGCCGCCAGCAGCACCAACGCCGGCAAGAAGTCCACCTCATAGCGACCCTCGGCAAATATCAGCGGGCAAAGCGTCAGTGCCCCGAGCCCGAAAAGCATGGCTGCCGCCACCAGAAACTTGCCCAAGCTGGAACGTCCCTCGGCTGACCGGCCACGCCAACCCAGCGGCGCGGCCAGTGCCAGCCACACCAACGGGATGTTGGTCAGGACGCCAAAGGTTCCGCCACACCCCGCATAGCCCGCAGGCATGGGCGGCACTCGGGCCCAGTTGACAAGGCCGTTGGTGCCGCCAGCGACAGTCTGGACCTCGCGGACGAATGGAAACCGAGTGCTCCAGCTTGCCAGCTCCAGAAAGTACATTCGGAAGTTGAACCACAGATATCGCAGACTGAAGAACTGCCGCGTAGATTGCCGGTCTCCGGCCAACTGGTAGCGAAGGCCAAACTCGAAGGGACTATCGAAGCGCAACGCGTTGTACAGCATCAGTCCGCACCCGATCAGTGCGATAGGCACCACGGCCGCCAGCAACGCGGTCCAAAACTTGCGCTGCTCCCGCCAAGCCTGCGCCACTGGCACCAGCAGGATGACCGCACCGAACAACAAGTTGGGCCGGGCCCCGACCGCCAGCCCGTACGCCAGGCTGCCCGCTGCCAGCCATCCCGAACGCCTTCGGGACTCGTGCAGCGCGTTCCAAATCGCCGCCAAGGCCAGCATCGTCAGCGCATACGCACAACTGATCGACACCTCGTACACATCACAGCGCGCCAGCATGACCGGCACGCCGGTCACCAACCCCAGCGCGAGTGTGGCGGCGGCCACCACCCAGACGCTGACCTGGGCAAAGTATCGCCGCCAGAGGGAGTACAACAGGTATGCACTGGCCACAAAACCGATGGCGCAAAACGTTACCCCGACTTGTCCGTAAGAGAGGAACTGGCCCGTCAGTGCGACATACGGCCAGAGTAAGATCAACGCGGGTGTGACCCCGAAATACATGTAGAGCCTGCCCTTATAGTAGCTCATGTCGTGCAGGCCGTAGGGCGCAAACCGATACAGGGCATTGGCGGTCGGATCATAGGGGTCAGCGAGTTGGGCAAGCCCGGGCGGGACCTCCTTTTTCAAGCTGAGCTGGCCGTCGCGAAAGCCCTGCACCAATAAATTGTAATAGCTGTCAGCAGCGCTCAGACTGCCGGATACCGGGACACCGGAGTGGGCCGTGTACGCATAAACCGCGATGACCAGCGCGCTCATGGCGGCCAGGATTCCGCGCTGCATCCACGGGCAGCTGGCCCGAGGCGCCTTCGCCTCACTGCCATCTGGCTTGCTGTCGGTCATTTCTGGTCAGGATACTCCGCTGCACCAGTCTCGCAGATCGCAAGATGCGAGTCGGTTCCGTCTTCCGCCAATTGGGTGTGTTGGGATAATAGTCCTCGGATGTCGCTTCTGCAATCCCTCGCCTCGTTGGACGATTTGCGAACCTTGCGGCTTGAACTGCCCCAGTCTGCCATTCACTGAGCAGCACGCGCCCGCGCCACGGCATTCTGGGCTTCAACGAAATCCGGTTTGATGCGCAACGCTTGTTCGTAATGCTGGATGGCCTCCGGCATCCTACCGGCCTGCTCCAAGGCGACCCCCAAGTTGTAGTGGGCCACGGCATAATCGGGGTTGATCCGCAAGGCCTGCTCGTAATGCTGGATGGCCTCTTGTACCCGGCCAGTTTGCTCCAAGGCGAGCCCCAGATTGTAATGGGCTTCGGCAAGATCGGGCTTGAGACGCAACGCCTGCTCCCAATGACTGATCGCCTCCTGCAGCCTGCTCTGTTGAACCAAGGCAAGCCCCAGATTGTAATGGGCTTCGGCAAAATCGGGCTTGAGACGCAGCGCCTGCTCCCAATGACTGATCGCCTCCTGCAGCCTGCTCTGTTGAACCAAGGCAAGCCCCAGATTGTAATGGGCTTCGGCAAAATCGGGCTTGAGACGCAGCGCCTGCTCCCAATGACTGATCGCCTCCTGCAGCCTGCCCTGTTGAACCAAGGCAAGCCCCAGATTGTAGTGTGCCTCGACGAAATCGGGGTTGATCCGCAGGGCCTGCTGGTAGTGGGCGATGGCTTCTTCGATCTTGCCCGTTTGCGCCAAAGCGATCCCCAGATCGCCGTGCGCCTCGGCGTAATGCCCAACGCTCGCAAACAGGTTGAACGCCACCGAGAAGCTCAGCAGGAGGCACCAGCCCCATCGCGCCACGCGCCGCCAAGCCAGCCGGTCAGCCCGCCCCGACTCCGATGTCGGGGCCAGCGTGCGCTCCAATCCGAGTATCCCCATCACAGCCAACAGCAATAGCACAGGCAGAAACTCCACCTCATAGCGGTAGACCGCGGCAAAGAGGAGGCCGACGGTCAACGCGCAAATCCCCAAAAGCAGGGCCATGGCCATCACAAACCAGCGCAACGTGGATGCCTCATGCCCGGTCCGTCCCCGCCACGCCAGCGGTACGCCCAGCGCCAGCCAGACCAGCGGAATGTTGGTCAACACGCCGTAAGCGCCTTCCACCTCGTAATGGCCCTGCGGCAAGGGCGGCACAGCGGCTTCATGCACGAACGGTAAACAAGCGCCCCAGCGCACCGGCTCGAGAAAATACACCCGGAAATTGAACCAGAGGTAACGCAAACTGAATAATTGTCGCGCAGCCTGTCGTTCCACAGCCAACTGGTAGTGCAGCCCGAATTCGAGCGGGCTACCGAATCGCAAGGCATTGTAGAGCATCAGCCCCAACCCGATCAGCAGGATCGGCCCGGCCGCCGCTATCAGCATAACCCAAATCGGCCGCCGCTCACGCCACGCTTGAATCACCGGAATCAGCAGGATCACCGCACCGAACAGCAAGGAGGGCCGGGCTCCCAATGCCAGCCCGTACGCCAGACTCGCCGCCGACAGCCATCCCGAACGCTTTCGGGACTCGTGCAAGGCGCGCCAGATTGCCCCCAGTGACAGCAGCGTCAGCATATACCCGCAACTGATCGCCACCTCGTATACCGACGACTGCGGCAACATCACCGGCACACCTGTCGCCAAACCGAGCGCCAGCGCGCAAGCCGCCACCACCCACATGCTCAATTCGGAAAAGTATCGCCTCCACGCCGCATACAGCACACCCATGCTGGCCAGAAAGCCGATGGTGCAAAATACTAACACGGCCAGTCGGTGAGAAAGGTAGTGGCCGGTCAGGGCCACGAACGGCCAAAACAATATCAAAGCCGGCGTCACCCCGAAGTAAAGGTAGAGTCTGCCCTTGTAGTAGCTCAGGTCATGTAACCGGTCGGGACCGTAACGGTACGGCATATTAGCGGTCGGATTGTACGGGTCGGCGAGTCGCAGGAATCCGGGTGGTACCTCTCTTTTCAAACTGAGTTGGCCGGCGCGAAAGCCTTGCACCAGTAGATTATAGTAATTGTCAGCCGCACTAAGACTGCCCGATAGGGGAACACCGGGGTGGGCCATGTACGCGTAAACCCCGATGACCAGCGCGCATGTGGTGGCCAGGATTCCGCGCTGCACCCACGAGCAGCTTCGGCCCGGCGCCTTTGGGTCGCCGTGATCTGGCTTGCTGTCGGTCATTTTTGGTCAAGGCAGCGTGTTTCTGCACCTCTTGCGGATCGGAGGATAGCCCTCAGGGAATGGTTCTGCAATCTCTCCCCGGCGGGACGGTTTGCGAAGCCTTGGGCTTCTTCGTTCGATCGCCAGCCTTCTCTCCGCACTGTCATTTGGTACGAGGCGCATTCCCGCCGCCCGTGTGGGATCTCCTCGAACTCCGTGGCCTCGCCAGCCCATCCCCGTCAGCAGAGAGTCCCGATTTCTTTGCCGTTTGCGCAGGCAGAGGAGGGGATCCTCCTTCGCCGAGGCTACAGAGGACAGGGCGTGGAGCGGCGGACGGCATAACAGGCGTGGTATGCGCAACAGCATAATATTATTGTTGACAACATACTACATTGGCATATGCTGCGGGGGACTAATTGCTCTTTGAAAACAGGGAATCGGTTCACGGTTCAAGGGACAACGGCACACGGGCGAGACCCCGACTCCGAATCGGGGCTGGCTGCCCGCGCCACTATGGCGGCGACTCGCCGGATTCCAGGGGGGGATCCACCTTCGCCATCCGCCGCCGTCAAGACTATGGCGGGCAGGGGCTACGTTGGACAGGGGGGGGACCGGCGAAAAAGAGGAATTTTGCCAAACAAACCCAATCCTTCTTGGGTATTAACGCTAGCATATGTGATTGGGCCGCAGTTTGTTATGTATCGTAATGCGACAAAATGGCGCGTGGGTTTGTTTTGCGAAAATGGCTTCGTTTACAGCGTTCCGGGCCCGAAAAAGCTGGTTGGACCTGTGAAAAGGGGTCTTTTTTGGCGATTTTGTGGGGGGCAGGAGTGCCGTTGGGAAGGATGCTGAGGGCTTGCGGGCTGAGATGGAGGTTGGTAGGCTGCGCCAGGCGATGAACGCATTCCAATACCGTAAGGGCGAGTTGTACTGCGAGGGCGTGCCGCTGGGCCGGCTGGCCGGCGAGTTCGGCACGCCGTTGTACGTGTACAGCCAGGGACATATTACGGGTCAGTATGATGGGCTGCACAAGGCGCTTCGCGGGCTCGATCATCTGATTTGTTTTGCGGTCAAGGCCAACAGCAATCTGGGCGTGTTACGCGCGCTGGCGCAGGCGGGGACCGGCTTCGACATCGTCAGCGGCGGCGAGTTGTACCGCGTGGTCCAGGCCGGCGGGGACCCGAAACGATGCGTGTTCTCCGGTGTGGGCAAAACGCACGACGAGATCGAGTACGCGCTGAAGCTGGGCATCTACATGTTCAATGTGGAGAGCGAGCCGGAGCTGCGTCGGATTTCGCAGGTGGCGCGGCGGATGGGGCGTTGGGCGCCGATCGCGATACGGGTGAACCCGGGGGTTGACCCGGACACGCACGATTATATTTCCACGGGCAAACACGAAAGCAAGTTCGGGATATCGCTGCGGGACGCGCTGAGTGTGTATCGCGAGGCGGCGGTGTTGGCCGGCATCGAGATTCGCGGCGTGCAAATGCACATCGGCTCGCAGATCACCAGGACCGCGCCGTTTGTGCTGGCGATTCGCAAGATCGCGCCGTTGATCGAGCGGGTGCGGGAGATCGCGCCGCGCACGCTGCAGTGCTTCGACATGGGCGGCGGGCTGGGGATCCGGTACCGCGCCGAACATCCGCCAACGGCGGCGGAGTTTGCGCGGGCGGTGGTGCCGCGCGTGAAAGCTTTGGGGCTGCGAATTTTGCTGGAGCCGGGGCGGTTCATCGTCGGCAACGGCGGCGTGCTCGTCACGCGGGTCGTGCACGTCAAACAGACGCCCGTGAAACGGTTTGTGATCGTCGATGCAGCGATGAACGATCTGATTCGGCCATCGTTGTACGAGAGCTACCACAAGATCAGGCCGGTGGCGGCCAAGGACGCCCGGCGGAGAATCACGGCGGACGTGGTGGGGCCGGTGTGTGAATCGGGCGATTTTTTGGCGCAGGCGAGACGACTGGCGGCGGTGGAGGAGGGCGCGTTGCTGGCGGTGATGAGCGCGGGCGCGTACGGCATGGCGATGGCGTCGAACTACAACGCGCGGCCGCGACCGGCGGAAGTGATGGTGAACGGCAGCCGTTACGAGCTGGTGCGGCGACGCGAGTCGGTCAAGGACCTGATTTCGGGCGAGACGGTGCCGACGTGGCTGGTGTGAAGCGGGTTATTCCAGCAATTCTTTGAGGCAGTTGATGAGGTGCTGGATGGGGAAGGGCTTCATCAGGTACTTCGAATCGGTCTGCGTCAGAAACAGGTTGATCTTGGGGTCGGCGGCGTAGCCGGTGATGAAGATGAATCGGTCGGCGAGAACGGGGCGGAGTTCGCGGGCCTGGAGGTAGAATTCGTCGCCGCGGAGCTTGGGCATCATCACATCGCAGACAACGGCGTCGTACTCGTTGGCCTTGACTTTGGTTAGGGCCTCGTCACCGTCGTTGGCAACGTCGACGAGAAAATTCTCGTCGGCCAGAATCCATTGCAAGGCGGAGGCCAACTGTTTGTCGTCGTCGACCAGGAGCAGCGCCTTGAACTCGATGGTGTCGGACGGACGCACAGCGGTGTCGGGTTGATGCTTGAAGTCCATAGATTTGCCGGTGGAAGGAGCAACTGAGATGCCAAGGGCGCGGGTCGGGGCGAGTGGATTGCCAATTTCGAACGGGTCGCCCCGCCAATTCCCAGTGCAAGTCCAGACATTTTTGTCGAGCCTACCACTACTGGCGGGAGGGGGCATAAATGTGCTGAAATGGCGCAACTTTTCGAATTTTAGTCTGATGCAACTGCTGTTGGGGCAGACCGATACACGATTTTGGACTGATTTGGAACATGGTTGGCCGGCTCCAACTACAGCGTTGACAAGCGCAAGGGTTCTTTTATAATGGGCCGTGAAGTCTTTGGAAGTGCACCGCCGCTCCGAGGCTATCGGAGCGGCGTTTTGCCATACAGGACTGAACGAAGAAAGGTGAATGGAGACGCTATGGCATCTGGAAAAGTGAAGTGGTTCGATACGAAGAAGGGTTTTGGGTTCATTCAACAGGAAGGTGGCCCGGATGTGTTCGTGCATTACACGAGCATTTCTGGCAACGGCTTCAAGAACCTGGAGGAAGGGCAGGCGGTGGAGTTTGAGCTGGTGGATTCCCCCAAGGGTCCGAAGGCGTCCAACGTCGTGGCCAAATAAATCAAAATTCCAGACAACACGGACCCCCGGCAACGCAAGTCGCCGGGGGTTCTTCTTTTGCGCAGCAAATTCCCCGATACGTTAGCGGTCGCCGCAGGGCGGCAGGTGCGCCGGGATGGCGCCCTTCTTGAGGCGACGAAATTCTTCCGGTTGGTCGCGTTTGGTTCGTCGATACTCCCTGACTCCGCTGGCGTCGCAGCCGAGTACCAAGGCGTGGGCTTTGTAAACGCGTGGACGCCCAATGACACGCACGGCTTCGGATTCGACCGTCTGTGGCCGCTTGTCCAAAACCAGAAAGCTGACAGGCAAACTGCGCAGGTCCACGCCTGCCAACTCGGCAAAGCGCGCCCAATCGCCATCCGTGAACGCCTCCGGTGGCGATGGCGCGAAATGGTGGCACCAGTGCCGCTCATTGCCGGCCACCAGCATGCCGCAGACAGCCGTATGCGGGCAGGGAGAAACCACTGCAAACGTGCCGCGCAAGCGCTCGCGCGCGGCAATCAATCGTCGGCTCACTTCGTGCGTGCCCGGTTCAATCCAGATCACACTCGTCGCGTGCTTGGCCAGGTCGAGAATCTCCTCAACCTGCTCATCGGACAACTCCGTGAGGACGTGGCTGATCAAGAGCGTGCCGAACTCGCCCTCGGCAGGCTGATCCAGCCACACGCTGACACCGGGAAATACTTCACGGGCCTTGCGCGCGGCAAACTGCATCGCCAGCGGTGAGCGGTCCCACAACACCAGCTTGGTCGGCAGTTCCGTTAGGAAGTATTCCAGAACCGCGCGCGCGGCAATCCCGCTCCCGCATCCCCAGTCAACCATCACGCCCCGCGGTGGTTCCCAGCCCCGTCCCTTGAGTTCGTTCAAGACGTAATCCCATTTCCAGCGGATTCGTTGCCCGAACGTTTGATCGTAGCTTTCCAGGTCGCGCTCGCTGTGCCAGTAGTCCTGAGCGCCAGCGGTGCCATCGAGGAACGCGGACCGCAGTCGTTGCAGCGCCTTCCAGTCAACGGCCTGCCAGTCCATGGAGAAGCAAAACGTCCAGCGAGTGGTGTTTGATCCCGAAGAAGTCCTTGAATTGCTCGATACGCGCCCGCGCCGCCGCCAAAGCAAACGGCTGTCCGTCGCGTACCGCCGCAATCATCAGGTTCTTCGAGGTATGTTCGGTCGACACGAACTCGATCATCTTGGCGCGATAACCCGCCCATTCCAGAAACAGCGCGCGCAGGCCATCCGTTGCCCATTCCGCCATGCGTTCCGCCATGATGCCGTGCTCGAGCACCGCGTCAAGCGGCGTTGGAGGACGAGATTCCCGCCGAGCCGCCGCCAGTTGCGGGCGCACCTCCTTGTGACAGCACGGTGCGACGATAATCAACTTCGCGCCCAGTTCGATCCCGCGCCGAATTGCGTCGTCCGTAGCCGTATTGCAGGCGTGCAGGGCGATGAGCGCATCGACTTTCGGTAGCGCGGCGTTTTCGATCGTGCCCGCGGTGAACTCCAATCCTTCCGCCCCGATCCGCTGCGCCAGCAGGTTGGCCGAATCGACCAGGTCCTTGCGGACCTCGACGCCGATTACCTTTACCGGTCGTTTCCACACCCGCGCAAACAGGTGCCACAGGGCAAACGTCAGATAACCCTTGCCGCAACCCATGTCGGCGACGGTCAGGCAAGCGTTCCCGGGCTTCCGCTCCGTCCACCCGCAGTCCCTGGCCAAATGCGCGAAAATCTCCAGGTACCGATTGATCTGGGCGTGCTTGTCCGCCATCGCGGGACGAACGTTGCCGCGGTCATTCAGCACGCCGATCCCGTGCAGCCAATCCCGCGCGGAATCATCGAGGAGCGTCCGTCGCGCCCTGTCGTGTGCGCGCGACGGCGCTTCGCCATGGGCAGGCTTGTGTGCCACCAGTTTCGCGTCTCCCGAGTCGTCCACGAACAACTGCCAATCCCGTTTCGTCGTGTTCAACAGTGCACTGCGGAACCGTGTGCCGATCTGTTCCTTCGCCCAGATCGCGGCTTGATCGAGAACCAGATTCTTGGTGGTGTCGCGCGTCGCATAGCGAAATGTCAGCGACAGGCGCGGGCCGTCCTTCAGCTCGACCAGCCGCCCGATCACTTTCTCGGGGGCGTCCCCGGTATCGATGCCGCGCGAGAGCACGAGGCGCACGAACGATCCGTCACCGAGGCTCTCGGTCACGTGCCGAACAAATTCATCACATGGATTGGCACGATTGCCCATGCGCCCCATTCTAACCCCAACCGCGCCCCATGGCGACCGTTATGGAGTCGCCGAGGCAGGCGCGGGAGCCGGAGCTGGCGCCGGGGCCGCTGGCGGTGGCGCCGCAGCAGATGCCGGTTGCGGCGCAGCCGCCGGTGCCGGAGTTGGCTGAACCGCCGCCGCTGCCCTGGCCTTCGCCTCGGCCAGTCGTTGCTCTTTGCGCTGGACGTACCCCGACCTGGGCAGCATGTCCTGCAGCGTTTGCGGCAGATATTTCGTCACGCAACCGAAGTACCACATGCTCCACAACACGCCCAAAATCACCACCAGCACGATCAACCGGTTGCGTCCCGCATGGCTCTCGGCAAACGGATCGGTCAGGTCCCGCTGCGCGCCCGGCGGCAACGCCGCCACGCTGGTCAGCGACGCGCCAAACGGTATGTTGATCTTGGCCCTGGCGTTCACCGCCCAGCCGTTGGCGTCGAGAATCGGGCCGAGGTTGCGTTTGCGAAGCTTCAGCGCCGCAATAATCACGGACGGCAGCGAAATCACCAGGATCACTGCTAGAACAACAAATAACATCTTCCACGGCGCGATATCCGCCAGTTTCGCGAAGATAAGTCCGGACGCTGTTGCCAGCGAACCGAGCGCGACGCCCAAGGCGGCCACCGTGCCAACATCGAATCTCTTCGCCTGCTGAGTAGCGGCGGCGGTCGTTGCTTTCTCGGCGTTCGCGGCCTGCTCGGCCGTTTGGGCCAACTGCGTCGAGGCGGCGGCGTCCGCAACGGCGGCGCGTTTGGCGACCTGTTCTTCGATCATCCGCACCAGCTTCTTGTACGGCGACCAGAAGGCTGCGCGCAGGCTGATCGGATTGTCGATGAGCTTCACGATCGTCGCGTCCCAATCCTGCCCGCGCCGGTCATAAAACACGCCGTTGCGTCCGACCATCAAATTGTCCGAGTCGCCGTTGGTGAACGCCGCGGCAATGGTCATCTTCTCGCCCGTGCTCTTGCGTGTGCACTCGCAGTAGGCCAGGAACGAACCGCTTAACGCGGCCATGAGACTGTGCCGGGCGACGTCCTCGACGAGGATGCACAGCTCGCAGCTCCGCTGGTCGAGGTACAATGTCCCGACCTGGAAAATCGCCTTGGCTTTCCGGCTGTAAAAATCGCTGAACGACACGAAATTGACCAGCAGCTTGTACAAGTCCCGATAGTAACGCGTCAGGCGGTCCACGGCCGAAATCGCGTTGAACTCGGGCTCGAGCGCCTTGTCCTTGGCGATCAGCGCCGCGATGGTGTCCTTCGCCCCGCTGGACAAAATCTCGCGCACGCGTTTGATGCCGAGTTTTTCGACCGACCCGCCCGACTTGCTCGCCGACCACGCCTCATAGCCCGCAAACTTGCCGAGCACCACGCCCCAATCGGCCTCGCTCAGCGTCGGTTTGTCGCCGATCAACGGCTTCACCACCTCCGTCTGGAATTGGGCCAGCGGACCGGCCCACGCCGGGTTGACCCCGCCCCGCAACGCCAACGGCCGGTCGGCTCCGACCAGCGCCAGCGGAAAACTCGCGACCTCGGCCGAATTGGTGGTGAGTTCCTTGACGGCAACGGCCAGATATTCCTTCTCTTCGCGATTCAGCGCGCTCAACGCGCGCGGATCGAACGCCACCAGCCGGCAGCGGGCAAAATAATCGTCGATCTTCGCTTTGACCGCCTTCAACGTCGCAAATGCCGCCGGCGTCGCGTCGCCCAGCGGCAACACAGCCCGATCTCCGTCCGCTTTCTTCCACCAATCGGAGTACGCCGTCGCGTCGGCGAAGAACTGGTCGAGTTTTTGCTTGCTGATGCCCGGTTTGCCGCTGCGGTCTGTCTCCGCGCCGAGACAGTTGATGATATCGGTGATGACCGACTTGGTCGCGTCGTTCGCGGCGGCATCGACGGGAATGATGCCGTCCCCGTTGAGATTCGTCTGCGAAAGAATCTTGGTCGTGTCCGCCGTGTCCTCGACGGTGATCTGCGCGGCGTCCTTCTTGCCGAGACCGGCCAGTATTTCCCGGGCCGACGACAGCAACGTCTTGCCTTCCGGCGTCGAGTCGTTGATCGCGCTCAACGGCAGGGCAGGGGACGACTTCAGCAAATCATCCGGATTTTTCAGGCAGGCCGTTGCCCATTTCGCCGCCGCGATGATTTCCGGGGCGCGAATCCGCCCGTCCTTGTCCGTGTCGATGAGATCGAGCGTCTTGGTATCGAACTCGATCCCGCGCGTCGGACAAGCCAGCGCGACCCACAGTTTCTGGTCGAGCTGGTCCAGGCTCGCAATGTCCGCCCCGCTCTGGAGCTTCAGTTGATCGAATCCGCCCGCTCGAAAAAATCGCCACCGATGATTAGTCGTCATACTCGCCTCCCCAAGTGCTGGACGCATTTTATAACCGAAACCGCGCCGAAAGCGCAACCCTGCTTGTAGTCCAGTTGTAGCCGCGAAGCCGAGTCCGACGAGACGCGACTTCCTCACTCCGTTGTCGCAACTCATTCGCGGTCCCATGGCACCGCCGCCGCCGTGACCACGACCGCCAGATCGCCAACCAAGAGACCGTCAACGGTGGCCCTTCGCCGGCGATGCATTTGGGTTGACCGGATGGCCAACACAGCCTAGGATACCATCCGCATGGGTTCACCTTCGCTTGGGGATGAATGACGGCGAAGGCGTTGATGTAGGGGTGATGGCTGGTAGGGCGGGGCCGTGCTCCAGTCGCGTGAACGAACAATAATCAACCCTAAGGAGGAACTTCGTGAAGAGCATGGAGTCGCTTCGTCGTGCATTACTAATCGTGGCCGTACTGACGGTCGGTGTTACCACCGCTGTCTCCGCCGCCAACCTGTTGAACGGCTTGTGGTTCAAGCTCAAGCTCACCGTCAAGGGCGAGGAGATGAACTCCGCCGGGACCGAGATCGGCAAAATCAGCATCTCGGCGCCCCTGTACGTAAACTTCGTCGGAACGACCACCGCTCATCAGTACACGTTCCATTACTGGACGCAGACCAACGCGGGCTGGACCAATTCTTGGACGGCCACTTACACTGGGCAGGGAACGGACGACTGGTTCTTCCCCGACACGGCCGTACAGCTCTTGGGGCAGGACAGCAGTTCGTTGCACACCTTCCACACCATCTTCATCAACAGCAAACTCAGCGCATCCGGCACCGTGGAGAAGGCGACGTACACCGGCGTCGGTGAGATTAATGAAGGCACGATCATCGATGGAACCGCTACCAACTCCGTATTCGGCGGCGATACGATCACCGGTTCCACCGTCGCAACCAACAAGCTGCCCTTCACACCGTAGGTTGACCGAGAATTACCGGGCGGGATGTCCCCACGGACATCCCGCCTTTTTGTTTGCGTTGCCCTGAGCGCCCAGCCCGCACCGCTTTGTAGCCGCGAATCTCATTCGCGGGCCGTATTGTGGCGTCAGTCGGAGCCTGCGCTGAGTTTCTCCGAAGCGACCGCCGAATTCAGTTCACGGCCAGCAATTCGACTTCAAACACCAGCGTGGCGTTGGGCGGAATCACCCCGCCCGCGCCCCGCTCGCCATAGGCCAGGTTCGGCGGAATCGTCAGCTTGCGCACGCCGCCCACCTTCATTCCTGCCACGCCCTGGTCCCAGCCCTTGATCACCTGACCCGCTCCCAGTTGGAAGCTGAACGGCTGACCGTGGTCCTTGGACGAATCAAACTTCGTGCCGTCGGTCAGCCAGCCCGTGTAGTGGACCGTCACGTTCTTGCCCGACAGGGCCGTGTCGCCCGTGCCGACCTTCGTGTCTTCAATCTTCAACTCGGTCACCAGCGCAACCATCGGAGTGGTCGCCGCGGGCGCCGATGCTGGCGCTGCGGCTGTCGCTTGCGGTGCCCCAGCCGCCGGCTGTGTGGCCAACTGATCCAGTTTCGGCGCCTCGCTCTGCGAACAGGCCACGGCGAGTGTGATGACGCAAACAATCAAAGAGAATTTCGCGACAGATAGATTCAATTTCATGGGCGAACTCTAGTTGCTGGGACCGTCGATTGCAAGCGCCCGGCTTTGTAACCGCGAATCTCATTCACGGGCCGTGAACCGCCGCGTGGCCGCTATTCCGCGCCGGATTGTGGCGTCGGCCGGAGCCTGCGCCAAGCTTCTTCGAAGCGACTGGCCAGTGGGCTGTGCTATTGCCATGATACATCGTAATACGATGCATCGTATTACGATGTATCAGCTTGTTGCCTCCGAACGGCCGCACCGCTCCGCGAGAGCGAACGTAGCGGGTCCAAGAAAGGCCGGGGTGCCTACTGCGGCAGCAAAGCGGGAGCGAAAGAGGAGGGCGACCGCGTCCGCCGTGACCACGACCGCTAGAACGCCCAACAGCAAATTGGCAAGCCGCCCTCAAGCGAATCGTAAGAGGGCCTTTTCTGAACTGTAGCGCCAGCCGGAGCCTGCGCCGAGTTCCCCCGAAGCGACCGCCGACCGCTCACGCGCTGCCAGCCCGTCGCGCAAGCACGTCGACAATTGCAGTGCAAGCCGAGGTCGACCCTCGCGTTACTGGACCAGCCGGTTTTGGCTTTCGGGGAGCGGCCCTGCCGTGGCAGAATCCGGGTCGATGCCAATCAACCGACAACCCCGATTCACCGGAGGGACCGCATTATGGCACTCGTGGACCTGGTTGATAAACTGATTCGAGAGCACGGAAGCGCCCCGATCCCCAAGGAACACGTCGAAGGTCTCCGCGAGGAAGCCCGCGCCGCGGAGGAGCGTCATGCGCAAGAAATCGCGCGTCTCAAGGAACTTCACGCGGAACAGATGGCGCTGCGAGAACGCAGGACCCTGTGGTTGTTGTTCTGCGGTGCCCTGTGGGGTTTGGGAATTGCGCTGTGCGCCGTGATTATCGAGAAGCTGTACTTCCGTTGAGCCTGTGTGGTCCGAACAACCGGAAAGTGGTCGATCCGCGCGCGGCCGGGACTCTTCTTTCGGCAGCAGTTGCCATCCTTTCTTATCGAAGTCTTCGCGTCCCCGTGCAACGCCCGGATCGCAGCAAGACACGCTGCAAGCCTTTCGGGCTTGAATGACTTCGTTGAGTACTGTGCCATGAAGTTGTTGGAAGTTTGGCTAGACTAACCAAATACGGCAAGAATATCTGGCGTCATTCCGTGACATCTCCAACTTCAAAAAAGGTGCAATGCGGATGATAAGACACCGGTGCTGAGACGCCGGCACCGAAAAGGATTCGGGGTGAACTTCCTCTGAGTCCTTGAATCCACGTGCGATTGCCAGTATTATTACAGCATGAGTACGGCGGAAATTATCAGCGCATTACCCAAGCTGACGGAGGCGCAGCGACGGGAGGTGCAGGCCAAGTTGCTGGAGCTTGCTCTTCAGAATGAAGATGTAAAGCAATGCGATGCGGCGGCCATCGAAGGCGCGCGTCTGCTTGACCAGATGGAGGATGAGGATGCCGGTCGGTCGCCGAGGTGAGGTCTGGCTAATTGATTTCGGTATCGCCGCCAAAGTTCGCCCTGCCCTGTTATTGACGGACAATCCTGATGGCGACGAACTTGACCTTGTTACGGTGCTTCTCCACACGACCTCCTTGCGAGGCAACCGTTGGGAGCTAGTGATCGGTAAGCCCTTTCTCAAGCCCGGCGCTTTTCACCTGCAGCAGATTCAGAGTGTTCCGACCATCCGACTGGAACGGCGACTTGGCGTGTTAACGGCAGACGAGATGAAACTCGTCCACGAGGCTCTTCGTCGAAAACTGGGCGTTTGACGGAGCGGTCGCGATGGAGCGCGACCTTTCGACTACGGCAAGCGGGCCGCTTGCCCTACAAAGAATCATTCCGCAGAGTCCGCCACATCGCCAACCCCAAAATACGTACAATCCGGATGGTGAAATACCAACGCGCTGACTGAGGCTTCCGGGTCCATCATGAAACCATTGGTCAATTGAACGCCGATGTCTTCGGGCTTGAGGAGCTTCCATATCCCGGCTTGATCCTCCAATGCGGGGCAGGCGGGGTAGCCGAAACTGTAGCGTCGGCCCTGATACTTGGTGGTGAACCGGTCGATCATGGTCATGTCGGACGGATCGGGGAACCCCCAGTCTTCGCGGATACGACGGTGCAACCATTCGGCGCAGGCTTCGGCGGTCTCGATGGCCAGCGCTTGCAGGGCGTGGGATCTGACGTATTCGCCCTTCGCTTTGTATGCCTCGGAGCGTTCGCGGATGCCGGTGCCGGCCCCGACGACGAAGAGACAGATTGAGTCACGGATGATAGAAGGCCCCTCACCCTGACCCTCTCCCCCGGAGGGGCGAGGGGAATCATGAACGGCAGTAAACGGGCGAGACGCCTGTTCAACAGGGGGCATGACGTAGTCCGACAGGCACAGGCCGTCGGGTTTGCGCTGACGATGGAAATGGAAGGTGTGAACAGGAGTGTTGTTCTGTAGCGGCGCTCTATGAGCGCCGACATCTTTCGGCGGTCGCAGACCGCCGCTACAGTTGTACAGCTTGATGTCGTTCCCTTCCGCCTCCGCCTCGAAAAATTGCCACACCGCTTTGACCTTCATGAACTTGGCGGCCTTGGCTTTCACATCTTCAGCCAAGCCGTAAAGCTCCAGCGCTTTCGGGTCGCGGGCGGCCAGCGCCTTCTCGAAATTCGACTTAAACCCGAGATGACGGACGTAGAGCATCTGGGGATTGATGTATTCCCAGATCTCGCGTAGCTGCGGCACGTCGCGCAGTTTGCGGTCGGGGTAGGGGGCCGGGCGCGCCGGCACGATCCGCACGCGGCTGCTGCGGACGGTGGTTTCGGGATATTCTTCCGCCGGCCCGGTCGCGGCAGGAATGTCGCTCCTACGAGATTCTTGGGCGACCTTATCCCGCTCGGCGGGATCCATCAACCGGTTCATGATGGAGAGGCCGGTCATGGCGTCTTTGCAATACACGACCACGCGTTCATAGCTCGGCGCGATGCGGGTGCGGGTAAACTTATCGCTCAACGCCGCGCCGCCGACCAGCAGCGGCACGGTGATCCCGGCCTGTTTCAGGTCGCCCGCGGTCACGATCATTTGCTGGGCGCTTTTCACCAGCAGCCCCGACAACCCGATGGCATCGGGCTTGTGTTCGCGCCAGGCCTTGATCAAATCTTCCGGCGGCACTTTGATGCCGAGATTGATGACCTTGAACCCGTTGTTCGACAGAATGATCTCGACGAGGTTCTTGCCGATGTCATGCACGTCGCCCTTGACGGTGGCCAGTATGACCTTGCCTCTGGTCGAATCGGCCTTCTTCTCCATGAACTTCTCCAGATGCGCCACCGCGGCCTTCATCGCCTCGGCGCTTTGCAGCACTTCCGCCACGATCAATTCATTGGCATTGAACAATCGCCCGACCTCCTTCATGCCGTCCATGAGCGGGCCGTTGATGATGTCCAGCGGCGCAGCTTCCTTGAGCTTCAAATTCAAGTCGTCGATCAGCCCTTCCTTGGTGCCTTCGAGAATGTAATTAGCCAGCCGACCATCCAGCGGCAGGTCGGACACCTTCTTCTTCACCCGGCTCTCGGCGGCGCGGAAATGTTCGTTGACCGCGGCGATATGATGCTGGTTGATCGCCGCGCGCTGTTCGCGTGTCTGCTGGCGATAATCGTCCGGCGCATCGAAGCCCGGCGGGGGACGATTCCACAGCAAATCTTCGACAAGCTTCTTCTCCGCGTCGGGAATGGTCGCGTACCGCTCCAGTTTCTCGGCATTGACAATGGCCAGGTCGAGCCCGGCCTTCGTCGCGTGATACAGGAACACGGAATTGATCACCTCGCGCGCGGCAGGCGGCAGACCGAAACTGACGTTGCTCACGCCGAGCACGGTCTTGCACTTCGGCATCGACTGTTTGATCAGCCGCACACCTTCGATGGTCTCGACCGCGCTGCCAACGTATTTTTCGTCGCCGGTCGCGCACGGGAACACCAGCGCATCGAAGATCAAATCTTCCTCAGCAATGCCGCGCGCGACGCAATAATCCCGGGCGCGCCGGGCCACGGCCAGTTTCCGCTCCCGCGTAATCGCCTGGGCCTGCTGTTTGTCCTCGTCGATGGACCCGATCACGATGGCGGCGCCGAACTTCTTCACCAGCGGCAGCACCTTGTGGAATTTCTCCTCGCCATCCTCGAAATTGATCGAGTTGACGATGCTCTTGCCCTGGCAATAGGTCAGCGCCCGCTCGACGGCTTTCGCGTTCGTCGTGTCGATCATCAACGGCACTTTGACCTTGTGAATGACCTTCTCGTAAAAATGGTCGATGTCCGCCAGCTCGTCGCGGTCGGTGTTTTCGAGGTTGATGTCGATGATATGCGCGCCGCTCTTGACCTGTGCCCGCGCGATCTCGGTCGCCTCCTCGAATTTCTCCTCGGTGATGAGCCGCTTGAACGCCCGCGAGCCGACCTCATTGGTGCGTTCGCCGACCAGCAGCGGACGGTTGTCGTCGGTCGCCTCGACGAGTTCGATGCCGGAGTACCACGACCCGCGCGGCGCGCGGAACCGGCGGGGTTCCCTGCCCTCGACCATCTGGGCGATGGCCTGGATGTGACGCGGAGTGGTCCCGCAACAGCCGCCGACAATATTCAGCCAGCCGTTCTTGACGAACCGCTCCAGCGCCGACGCCAGCGAGGTCGGCGTTTCGAGGTACAGACCCTCCTCGTTGGGCAAACCGGCGTTCGGATAGCAGGACACGCGTGTGTTGGCCATTTGATGAATGGTGCGGATGTGATCGGTCATGAACTCGGGACCGGTCGCGCAGTTGAGGCCGATGCTGAGCAGATCGACATGCTGCAGCGACGCGACCAACGCGTCCGCCGCCTGGCCCGCGAGCATGGTGCCCATCGGCTCGATGGTGCCCGAGACCATGATGGGCAACTTGTAGCCGAGTTCGTCGAATGCTTTCTGGATGCCGATGAGCGCCGCTTTGATGTTGCGCGTATCCTGACAGGTCTCGACGAGCAAAATGTCCGCGCCGCCATCGGCCAATCCGCGCGCCTGTTGATAGAAGTGCTCGATCAACTGCGCAAAGGTGACGCCGCCGGTGACGGTGATGGCCTTGGTGGTCGGCCCGATCGACGCGGCAACGAACCGCGGCTTGTTCGGGCTGGAGAATTCCTCCGCCGCTCGACGCGCCAGCCTGGCCGCGGCGGCATTCAATTCAAAACATTTGTCGGCGAGTCCGTATTCGTTGAGCACCAGCGGCGTGCCGCCGAAAGTGTCGGTCTCGACGATGTCCGCGCCCGCCTCGTAGTACTGGCGATGGATGTCGAGGATCACGTCGGGCCGGGTGCGCACGAGGTTTTCGTTGCAGCCTTCGAGCGTCGGCCCGCCGAAATCGGCGGCAGAAAGATTGCGCTGCTGGATCATCGTGCCCATCGCGCCGTCGAGCACGAGGATCCGTTCGTCCAGCAATGACTGCAGCAGCCTGGTTCTGTCGTCGCGATTGCCCATCGAATTCAGCCTATCATTAACAGCCGTCACGCATCAGGGAAAACAAAAACCGCGTTTCGCATCAGCGAAGCGCGGTCAGCCCCGGAGCGTCCGGGGTCGACGCGGAGCGGATTGTTCGGCCCGAAACCTTCGGGTCGCACATCCCCCGGGGCGGCCGGCCCCGGAGAAGCCACCGTAGGCGCTCCGGCCTCGGTTGGCACCCCGCTCTTTCGAGGGAAAGGGCGGGGCTTCCTGATGCTGGGGGCGAATATAGCCGCTGGCGGGCGATTTGCAAGCAGAAGCTTGCGGCGCGGGGGCTGGCGGAGCATTGACCCCGACGCCGTGTCGGGGTTGACTTTCCCTCGCCTGCGCCGTATTAAACGAACGCCCCGAGAATTGGGAATTCCAATGGAACGGAAGACACTCGATCAACGCGCGCAGATGACCGACCTCGAACGGTTGCGCCACTCGTGCGCCCACGTGATGGCCACCGCGATCCTGCGTATCTGGCCGGAGGCGCAGTTCGCGGCGGGGCCGCCGGTGGACGACGGCTTTTACTATGACCTGGAAATGCCCCACCGGATTTCGCCTGAAGATTTCCCGAAGATCGAAGAGGAGATGAAGAGGGAGATCAAGGCGAACAATGTTTTCGAGAAGGTGGTCGTCACCCGTGAACAGGCGATCAAGGACTCGGAGAGTGGCCGGCTCGGCGGATTGAGCGAGCGGCCCGGTAATCCGAGCAAGTTCAAAATCGGCAACCTGCAGGAAATTCCCGAAGGCGAGGAGATCACCTATTATCGCAACGGTGATTTCGTCGATCTGTGCGCCGGGCCGCACGTGATGCGCACCGGCAATATCGGCGCGTTCAAGCTCACCACCGTTGCCAGCGCCTACTACAAGGGCGACGAAAAGAACCCGCAACTCCAGCGCATTTACGGCACCGCGTTCAAGACGAGGAAGGAACTCGACGAGTATTTCAAGATGCTCGAAGAAGCGAAGAAACGCGACCATCGCAAGCTCGGCGCGGAGATGGGCTTGTACGTGATCGACACCGAATTCGTCGGCCCCGGCCTGCCGCTGTGGTTGCCCAAGGGCGCGGCGATTTGCGAAGAACTCGAAAAGCTGGCTAGGGAAACCGAATTTGCCGCCGGCTACGTTCCCGTCAAGACCCCGCACATCGCGAAGGAAGTGATGTACCTAACAAGCGGACACCTGCCGCTGCTCTACGCGGATTCCATGTTCCCGCCGATGATACTCGAAGAGGATTCAGGCTATTCGCAAACCCTGGACGAAATCGAGCAGGCGGACGAGCGGATTCGTGAGATGATCAAGACGAACCTACTGCCTGACGCGGCGGACATTCGGGCGAGTAAACTGGACATTGACGGGGTCGTCGCACTTCTACGAAAACGACTCGAAAGCGAGCCAGAAGAGACGCAGCGGCTGCTGCACAAGTTCTTCGTGGATGATTCTCTCTCGAGAGTGTTTTTGAGTGCGGTTTTCAATCCTGAGCGTTACTACCTCAAGGCGATGAACTGTCCGCATCATCACCGGATTTTTGCGGCGGAGCAGAGAAGTTATCGTGATTTGCCGTTGCGGCTGGCGGAATATGGCTGCTGTTATCGCTACGAACGATCGGGCGAGCTTTTCGGCCTGATGCGCGTGCGGTCGCTCAACATGAACGACGCGCACATCTATTGCACACCGGAACAGTTTGCCGCCGAGTTCAACGCGGTCAACGAGATGTATTTGAAGTATTTCAAGATTTTCGGCCTCGACAAGTACGAGATGCAGTTCAGCACCAGCGCGCCGGAAGGCATGGGCAAGAAGTACGTCAATGAACCCGAGCTGTGGAAGAAGACCGAAGACATGGTGCGCGAGGTTCTCAAGAGCAGCGGCATCAACTTCGTCGAGGTCGCCAACGAAGCGGCGTTCTACGGCCCGAAGATCGACGTGCAGGTCTGGAGCGCCATCGGGCGCGAGTTCACCATCGCCACCAACCAGGTCGATTTCGCCGTGCCGAAACGATTCGGGCTGGTCTATCGCGACAAGGACAATACCGAGAAGACGCCGCTGTGCATCCACCGCGCGCCACTCGGCACGCACGAACGGTTCATCGGTTTTCTGATCGAGCATTACGCCGGCAATTTCCCGCTCTGGCTCGCGCCGGAACAGGTGCGCGTGCTCACCGTCGGCGACGACGCCGCGCTGGCGGACTACGCCAAGTCGATCGTGGCCGAACTCCGCGCCAATATGGTGCGTGCCGAAGGCGATTACAGCCCCGACAAGATCAATGGCAAGATCCAGAGCGCGGAGAAAGCCAAGGTTCACACCATGCTCGTTGTTGGCCCGCGCGACATGCAGGCCGGCGCCGTCAGCGTCCGCCTCCACGGCAAAGGCAACGTCGGCGCCAAACCGCGCGCGGAAGTCATCGCCGATATTCTGCAGTCGATCAAGGAACGGCGAGCCTGACGCGCAGTCGTATCGAGAGCAGGATTCCGAAGTTGCGTCGTCGCAAATTCCGCTCAAAAATACCATTGCAATGGGGCGGGAAAAGCCGTACAAGAACAGGCCATTCGCGCCCGTGCGATGGTTGGGTCGAAACCAAAACCAGAGGCAGGAGGGCGCGTGTGAGCGAGGAATTGTGAGTTCATTGAGTCAACAGAGCTGACCCGCAAAGGGCCAACAGGAGGTCGTACCAATTCAACAATTTGTTCGTGTTAATCAGAAGATTCGCGCCCGTGAAGTACGGGTGGTAGACTCAGACGGAAAACAACTCGGGGTCATCTCGATCAGCCAGGCGCTGACGGCGGCGCAGCAGCGGGGGATGGACCTGGTGGAAGTGGCGCCCAACGCCACCCCGCCCGTGTGCCGGATCGTCGATTTCGGGAAGTACAAATACGAGCAGGAGAAGCGGGAGCGCGAGGCGCGCAAGCACCAGCACGCCACCAAGCTGAAGGAAATCAAGATCCGGTTGAACATCGACCCGCACGATTACGAAACGAAGTTGAATCATATGCGGGCGTTCCTCGGCGACGGGATGAAGGTCAAGGTGACGATGATGTTGCGGGGCCGCGAGAACGCGCATCCCGAGTACGGCGACCAGATGATGCACAAGATCATCGAAGACGTGCAGGGTCATGGTCGTCCCGAGGTGATGCCGAAGTTGATGGGCCGCAGCATTACCATGATGATTTCGCCAGGCCGCGGAGCGACCAAAAAGGCCGCCGGCCAGCAACGCGATGACGAACAAGACGAATCGTAGGATTTGAACATTCAGGAAGGACACAGGACATGCCACGTTGGAAATCAGCCAAGACCAGGAAGGCCGCCCGCAAGCGGTTCAAGATCACCGCGACCGGCAAAGTGATGCGCTACGGCGCCGGCAAACGACACTTGCTCGGCCATAAATCCTCGAAACACAAGCGGCGGCTGGGCCACACCAAGGCCGTCAGCCCGACGCACGAACATCACATTACGGACGTGCTGCCCTTCAGCCATCGCGGCTAACCTTTTAACGATTTCGGAGATACGACAATGCCAAGAGCCACCAATGCACCTGCCAGCCAGCGCCGACGCAAACGGATGATTCTCGCCGCGAAAGGCTATCGCGGCTGGCGCAGCAAGAAGTTCCGCTACGCGAAGAACGCCGTCTGGCACGGCTTGACCTACAGCTTCGCCCACCGCAAGGACAAGAAGGCGGATTACCGGATGTTGTGGAACCAGCGGATCAATGCCGCCTGCCGCGCGCAGGGCATCACCTATAGCCGGTTCATCGCCGCCCTCAAGAAAGCGAACATCGCCCTGGATCGCAAGAGCCTCGCGGACCTCGCCGTCAACGACGCGAAGGCCTTCAACGCCGTGCTCGCAGCGGTGAAGGGGTAGGGCGGGGTCGCTTAACTCCGCGGTGTGGCGCTCGCGCTCGGTTTGAAATGTTGATGTGGCCGGCACGCGAGACAAAAGATGAAACTAGAGTATTTGGGCGACGCCCTCGACCACTGGAAAGGCTCCCTGTTTGAATACTTGAAAGCGGAGGGCACCCTAAATGAGCTGGCCGTAGACCCGATGGCGACAGATCGTGACTCGTGGAAGGAGGGCGATCTTCAGATTTACGCCCGTCTACTGCATGTTGAGCGGCACCTCATCATCCCACACCGAGCACGTCTTGCGGATCGCGAACAGTACTTTGCAGAAATCACACACAACGGAGATCTCTTCCTCGATCCAGACACCGGGATTGCTACCTCGCACACATCCCAGGCTGAGAAGTACGTCCGGCGGAAAGAACTGGCTGCACTTCTTCGCCACCCCGAAAGCCGAGTCGTAATTGTCTACCAGCACATTCGGGCGCAGAAGACACGTGAGCGGATTAAGAAGTGTGTCGATGTGGTCAAACAGGAAGTCGAGCCTGTGAGATGGTGCTCCTATGAGTCGCCGACAGCAGCAATGCTGTTTCTGTGCAACGACGGCGCACGAATAGGCAGGGTCCAAGAGGCGCTTAACACTCTTCTTGGGGGACAGGCAGAGAAGAGGGTTGGGCATGCCTAACTTGCAACACTTGATCGGGTCGATCTCTCAGCCTACAGCTTCACCGACTCACGCTTCCGCAGTGTAAACCGGCAAATCTTGTCGTAGCCGCAGGCTCTCGCCAAAGAGACCGCCTTGCCGAAATCCGCGCCGACATCTTGGGGGACATGCGCGTCGCTGCCCAGCGTGATGGGTACGCCAAGGCGGTTAGCAATACGGAGGAATTGTTCGCTCGGGTAAATCTCTTTGCACGGCTTGCGCAAGCCAGCCGTGCTGACCTCAATCGCGGTGCCTGATTCCGCGACGGCGCGCAGCGCGTCCTCATACACCTTCGTGAAATCGGTTTTCGGGCGGAAGTTGAATTTCTTGGGGAGATCGGGGTGGGCGAGGGAATCGAACAGGCGCGACCGCGCCGCTCTCGTCCACATATCAAAGTACTCGCGCCAGCGCGCGTCCACGTCTTCGCTCTTCCAATCCTCCGCGTCGCGGTCGACGTTGAATTCGCCGACGTAATGAACGCTACCGAGAAAGTAGTCCCACGGATACATCGCGGACAGGTCGCGCACCCAATCTTCGCAACCGGGGATAAAATCGACTTCCAGTCCGAGTTTGATCGGCAGTTGAGGAGCTTTCGCCTGGGCTTCACGCACCCAGCCGACGTAGATTTCCAGATCAGATTTCTTGATGTGCCAGTCGGTCTCGCGGTCGGCCAGCGGCGCGTGGTCCGAGCAGCCGATTTCATCCAGGCCGCGCTCGCTGGCGACTTTGGCGTAGTCGACGGGCCGCGCGGTGCCGTCAGTCAACTCGGTGTGCATGTGGTAATCGATCAACATGGCGGGCGAAGTGTACTGGTTTCACTGGCCAGCGCAAGGTCGGAACGCTATCGGACGGAAGTTGACGGGACCGAAGATTGCCTGGACTTGTCCTGCGGGCGGGTTTTCAGTAGATTGGACGGCGATGAGGAAATTGTTGCTTCCGATCGCGCTGTTTGTGGCCAGCATCCTGGTGCTGGTGGCGGCGGTTTACTGGTACGACCACACATTCGGGTCGGCCGGCGCATCTCCGACGGCGGGTTATCACTGAGGCGAGCATGGCAGGGATCAAGAAATTATTGCATACGCGCTATCGCGTAAACGATTTGGAAAAAGCCGTGGCGTTTTACCGGGATGTGCTCGGCCTGCGGGAAACGAGCCGGCACAAGTCGCCACGGGGCTCGGAGCTGGTGTTCATGAAAGCGCCCGAAAGCGAGGAGGAGATCGAACTGTGCTCCTATCCCGCCGCCGGACCGGTTCACGTGCAGGCCGATCTGACCCATCTGGCGTTTGAGGTGGACGATTTGGAGGAGTTTGTCAGACAATTGGAGGGAAAAGGCGTCAAGCTGTCCGATGGCCCGACGAGGTCGATGGCGGGGATGGTCTTCGCCTTCATCGACGCGCCCGAAGGCTACGAAATCGAACTGATCGAACGATCGAAATCATGACTGCCGCACTGAAACTTATCATTGCCCCGTCCATCCTGGCGGGCGACTTCGGGAATTTCGCGCGGGACGCGAAGCGGGCGGAGGAGGGTGGGGGAGACTGGCTGCACTGCGACGTGATGGACGGACATTTTGTCCCGAACATCACCTTCGGCCCGGACACGATCGCCGCGTTTCGCAAAGCGACAAAATTGCCGTTGGACGTGCATCTGATGATCGAACGGCCCGATCTATACGCCGAGCGGTTTATTGACGCGGGCGCCGACCATGTGATCGTGCACCTGGAGGCGCAGCACGATGTCAGCAAGACGCTGGCCTTGATTCGCCGGCGCGGGAAGCGGGCGGGTTTGGCGATCAATCCCGCGACGACTGCGGACAAAGCGATTCCGTTTTTGGGCCAGATCGACGAATTGCTCGTGATGACGGTACATCCGGGATTCGGCGGCCAGGCGTTCATGCCCGACATGCTGCCGAAGGTTCGCGCGTTGCGGGCGGCGTCGGGCCAGTTGCCGATCATTGTAGATGGCGGCATCAACCCGGAGACGGGCCGGCAATGCGTGGAAGCAGGAGCAAATGTGTTGGTCGCGGGCAATTCGCTGTTTCGACACAAGACGTTGGGCTTGCGGGAGGCAATTACGGAACTGAGGAGACAATGCAACTGACCAAGATCAAATTCGGGACGGACGGATGGCGGGGAGTTATCGCCGAAGATTTCACCTTTGAGAACGTGCGGCGCGTGGCGCAGGCCACTGCGGATTACTGGAATTCGCTGGTGGGCACCAACCGCGCCGCGATTGTCGGGTACGACAACCGGTTCCAGTCCGAGACCTACGCCAAGCTCGTCTGTGAAGTGTTGGCGGCGAACGGTATCAAGGCGTTGTATCCGCCGTCCGCGGCGCCGACGCCGGCGGTGACGTATGCGGTGCGCGATCGCAAGCTGTGCGGGGCCGTGATGATCACCGCCAGCCACAACCCACCGGAATTCAACGGCTACAAGCTCAAGGCCCATTACGCCGGACCCGCCGATCCCGAAATCTGCGTGCAAGTCGAGGCGCGGGTGGACCGGTCGCTGCTGCGCACGACCAATTTCGACGACGGATTAAAGAACGCAACGATTGAAATCTACGATCCGCGGCCGGCGCACGTGGCCGCGGTAAAAAAGCTCGTCGATCTCAAGAAGATTCGCGGAACCAAATTGCGCGTGGTCGCCGATTCGATGTACGGGTGCGGCGGACATTTGATTGAGTCGCTGCTCGAAAAGTCGGCCTGTCAGGCGCAAACGATCCGCGGCGAACGCGACGTGTTATTTGGCGGGATCAATCCCGAGCCGACAGGCAAGAACCTCGGCGCGTTGTGCGATGCCGTGAAGAAGGCGCGCGCGCAGATCGGCTTGGCGACCGACGGCGATGCGGACCGGCTGGGGATCGTGGATGACACGGGCAAGTACGTGTCCATCCAGTTGGTGTTTTCGATGCTGCTGTTGCATCTGCTGCGCGATCGCGGGCAGAAGACCGGGTTGGTGGTGAAATCGACGAACAGCACGGTATTGATCGATCGGATCTGCCACGCGCACGGGCTGAAATTTGTCGAGGTGCCGGTCGGATTCAAGTACATCTGCGAAAAAATGCGCGAGACGGACGTATTAATCGGCGGCGAGGAGAGCGGCGGGATCGGGTTCCAGGGTCACATTCCCGAGCGGGACGGCATCCTGGCCAACCTGATGTTGCTGGAGATGTTGACGGTGACGGGAAAACGCCCGAGTCAGATAGCACGCGAATTGCAGAAGGAATTCGGCGCGAGTTACTACGATCGTATCGACATGCATTTCCCGCTGGCGAAACGCGAGAAGTTCATCGAGACGCTGCGGACGCAGCCGCCGAAGGAACTGCAGGGTGTGCCGATGGTTCTGATGAAGGATTTCGACGGCGTGAAATACATCTGCAAGGATGATTCCTGGCTGATGTTCCGCACGTCGGGCACCGAGCCGATCATCCGCATCTACAGCGAGGCGTCCACCGCCGCGCGCGTGTCGAAACTGCTCGAGCACGGTCGGGCGCTCGCCGTGAAGATCGCGAAATCGTAGGCGGGCGGGCGATTGGGCCACTCCGCTAACGGAGCCAAAAGCCCCAACCAGTAGGGACGCGGATATGGGCCTGGTGAGATGGTAAACAGCGCCGACTCGACCCGCATATTCTGAAGCCGCTGAATTCTGCTGGACATCTCGGCCTTTTTTGTTAGACCTCTCTCCCGTTGGAGGAACTGGCGAGTGACTCCAATGTTTCTGCGGGTGTTTTCTTGAGCAGAGCGTGACAGGGGGGGTCGAGTTGAGCGAGCAATTCGAGACTGCCATCGAACGAGTCAAACGAGATTGTGCTGTGACCGCTTCCGAGATGCGGTGTCCCCACCACTTCAAAGATGCCAGGATTGAAGTCGAACGCGGAAGCTCAAACGTCCTGTACATTGACATCTGCACGTGCTGTGAGGAATTCGAGGGCTGTGTCCGTGCGGCTTTGAGGAAGAACCTTGATGTTCCAAGTTATGGGTTCCTGTTTGAGGGGGAGGGGAGCGAGAACAGCCGGTTGCCAACAGGGTGGGGGGCTCACTCCGTGGATCGGATCGAAATGCCGCCTGGCCCTGACGCCTGAAGTCGCGCCACCAAACAAGTCTGACCGGGTCACGGCGTCCGCCCTGCCGCTCAATTTTCCGCGCAGCCCCTGGCGGCGTGCCATGTTGTGCGCTTGGCGGGAACGGGTGGCGGGCCTTAGAGTCTGGCTGCCTCGGATGAACGGTCCCGAAGGTCTCGGACGGTAAGAATGTACTGGTGGAGTCGGTCAACGGGGTCGGAAATGTGGGAGGTCTTGAACATCGCTCCGACACAGGCGAGCAACTCGTCGATTTGTAATGGCTTGGCTAGGAAATCGTCGGCTCCAGCCTTGAGACACGCGGGAACACGGTTTCGATTGGCTTGCCCGGTGATGATGATGATGGGAATCTTTTGAGCGTTGGAAATCGTCTGAATGGCCATGCAGAAGGTCAGTCCATCCACATTGGGCATGGCAATGTCCAGCAGGATCAGGTCGGGTTTGAACTCGATGGCCTTTTGGATGCCGTCCTCGCCGTCGATTGCGGTGAACACCTCCACGCCTTCGGTCGCCAGAATGCTCTGGAGCAACTCCCGCATTCCCGGGTCGTCATCGACCACCAAGACCTTTTTCCTGTTCACGCATCACCCAGCGGCGCCGTAATTTGCAGCATAAAACGGGCCGTAAATGGCGTGAAATCCACAGGAAACATGGGGTATGAGAGCATTGGTGAGCCAGGCACGTGCCCTAATGATTACTATCAGTCAAGCCCTCTGTCTCCGAACTCGGCGCGACGGCAGAAGTCGTACGGGAGAGTATCCCGCTGCCGTAGTGGCGGGGTTCCCGCGCCGCGTGCTTCGTGACGAGCAGGCGAAATCGGAGCAGGGGACTACCCAAACCTAGAAAAGGCTGGTAGAGTGAGCGGCTGATGGATTTGGGTCACATACGGAACTTCTGCATCATCGCGCACATCGACCACGGCAAGACGACGTTGTCGGACCGGTTGCTGGAGGCGACGGGAGCCTTGCAGAAACGCGAGATGCGCGAGCAGGTGCTGGACTCGATGGACCTCGAACGCGAACGGGGCATCACGATCAAAGCGCACCCGGTCTCGATGTCCTACCATGCCGACGATGGCCAGACATACGAATTGAACCTGATCGACACGCCCGGGCACGTGGATTTCGCCTATGAAGTCTCGCGCAGTCTGGCGGCGTGTGAGGGAGCGTTGCTGGTGGTGGACGCGGCGCAGGGGGTCGAGGCGCAGACCGTCGCGAACGTGCACATGGCTACCAAGCAGAACCTGACGATTGTCCCTATCATCAACAAGATCGACCTGCCGAGCGCGAACATCGACGAGACCCGGCGACAGTTGGAAGAGATTTTGGCGATCCCGGGCGACACGGCACTTCTGGCCAGCGCCAAGACGGGAATCGGCATCCACGACATTTTGAAGGCGGTGATCGAACGGATCCCGCCGCCAGCACAGCCCAAGGACAAGGCGCTGCAGGCGCTCGTGTTCGATTCGGTGTTTGATACATATCGCGGCGTGGTGACGCATGTACGGGTGTTCTCCGGCGAAATCGCCCCGGGGACCATGATTCAGCTCATGAGCACAGAGCGGAAGTACGAGGTGAAGGACGTCGGCGTGTTTACCCCGAAGCCCGAGCCGCGCCCAAAACTCTCCGCCGGCAGCACCGGCTACGTCATCGCCAACATCAAGACCACGTCCGAGGTCAAGATCGGCGACACGATCACCGATGCGCGACAGCCGGCGAGCGTGCCGCTGCACGGCTTCCAGCAGGTTCACCCGATGGTGTTCAGCGGGTTGTATCCGATCGATTCGGCGGACTACGAGCACTTGAAGGCGGCCCTGGCCAAGCTGCAACTGAATGATTCAGCCTTTCAGTATCAATCGGAAAGCTCGGCGGCGCTGGGGTTCGGGTTCCGCTGCGGGTTTCTGGGGTTGTTGCACATGGAGATCGTGCAGGAGCGGTTGCGCCGGCAATGGGCGATGGACATCATTGCGACCTATCCGAGCGTCATCTACAAGGTCCTCAAGACCAACGCGGAGGTGCTGGAGGTGGACAATCCAGTCTACCTGCCGGATCCGTCAGAGGTCGACCACATTGAAGAGCCGTACGTAAAGGCGTTTATTATCTGTCCGAACGAAAACATCGGCGACATGCTTTCGCTGGTAATGGAAAAACGCGGTGCGGTCTCCAAAACCGATTCCATCGACACGCGACGGGTGATGTTGACTGCCGCGCTGCCGTTGAACGAGATTCTCGTGGATTTTCACGACAAGATCAAAAGCGTAACGCGGGGTTATGGCTCGATGGACTACGAGCCGCACGGCTACCGCGAGGGCGACTTGGTGAAGCTGGACATCTTGGTGAATGGCGAGCCGGTGGACGCGTTTTCCAGCATCGTACACCGCAGCAAGGCGGAGACACGCGGACGGGCGTTGGCGCTGAAGCTGAAGGAAGTCATCCCGCAGCAGATGTTTCAAGTGGCGATCCAGGCGGCCATCGGCGGCAAGATCATTGCCCGCGAAACCGTCCGGGCGCTGGCCAAGAATGTGACCGCGAAATGCTACGGCGGCGACATTACGCGCAAACGCAAACTGTGGGAGAAGCAGAAAGAAGGCAAGAAGCGCATGAAAGCCATCGGCAAGGTGAACATCCCGCAAGAGGCGTTCATCTCGGTCCTGAAAGCGGGGTAGGGGAACAATCTATGATCAATCGGGATGGTCGCAAGACACTGAGATACGCCCGCGAGACTCTGCGGGGCGGCCGGAAATGGTTGCGGATTAACCACGACCTGTTGTCCGCCAGCCAGCAATCGGACATTCGCACGAAATCGTCAGAACTCCAACAGGCGTTGCGCGAGGGCAGGGTAACGGAGGCCGCGGCAAAGTCCGACGAACTGGAACGGAAGATCCAGGCGACGCTGCCCGCGCAGAAACACACCGCGTTTCGTGAGAATGTAGAGGTGCTGCTCGTGGCGGCCATCATCGCGATGGGCGTGCGGACGTTTTTTATCCAGCCGTTCAAAATCCCAACGGGATCCATGCAGCCCACGTTGTATGGGATTTATCCGCCGCCGGAGACGGCGCCGCCGCTTCCATATAATAGTCTCCACGGGCCTTCGGTCCTCGATCGCATCGTGGGGATTCTCTTCCAAGGGAACATGTATGAGGAATATGGTTACCGGAGCCGCGGCGATCATATTTTTGTCGACAAACTCAGCTATCATTTCCGCAAACCCCGTCGTGGCGAGGTCATCGTGTTCGACACGTCCCACATCGACGAACTCGGCGGCGCGGCGCATGGCCGGTTCTACATAAAACGTCTGATTGGCCTGGAAAATGACGTCATTCAAATCCAACCGCCACATGTGCTGGTCAACGGGCAGATTCTCGATTCGCGTCCCGCCTTCGAGCGGATTTACTCCTGCCAAAACGGCTACAACGGCTACGTAATTATGGATGGGCGCAGTATGGATCGATTTCGCAGCCCTGCGTCGAGGTACTTGAACTCACCAACAGCGACGTACACGGTGCCTGCAAAACATTTGTTTGTTATGGGTGACAATAGCAAGAGCAGCTTGGATGGGCGGTTCTGGGGGTCGCTCCCTCAGGCGGATCTTGTCGGCAGGGCTGTGGCTGTTTACTGGCCGTTCACAAGGCGCTTCGGCTTCATTGACTGAGAAGGGGAGAGCCGCGCTTCAGCGTTGGCAGGCGAAATTCATTTGAAGAAATGGGCAGATTGCACACCGCCATCAACGTCGCACAATATGGATTATGTCTAATATAGTATTGACGAAAGCGCTTCTGCCACCGCGCTCAAGAACTTTGATCGCCCCCGCACTTGGAGTCGGGTCCCGCTTCGGGGGCTTTGCTAACCGGTCGGTTTCGCACATCCAGCCAACCATATTACTCGATGGCACGGAGTCGCGCCAGAGCATTCCGGGCTTGGGCGAAATCGGGCTGGATTCGCAGGGCCTGCCGGTAATGCGGGATGGCCTGCGCCGCTCGCCCCAACTTCTCCAAGGCGAGCCCCCAATTATAGTGCGCGTCAGCAAGATCGGGGTCGATCCGCAGCGCCTGCTCCCAATGACTGATCGCCTCCTCCAGCCTGCCCTGTTGAACCAGGGCGAGCCCCCAATTGTACTGCGCCTCGGCGAGATCGGGTTTGATGCGTAGCGTCTGCTCCCAATGACTGATCGCCTCCTGCAGCCTGCCCTGTTGAGCCAGGGCTAACCCCCAATTGAACTGCGCGTCAGCCAGATCGGGTTTGATCCGTAGCGCCTGCTCGTACTGGCCGATGGCGTCATCGAGGCTGCCCAGCTTCGCGAAGGCGAGTCCCAAGTTGTTCTGTGCCCGGGCGTTGTTGGGACGTTTCGCCACGGTGTCCTGCCAGATGGTTAACGCCGAGTGGTAGTCCCGATTGCGTTGAATGGTCAGAAATGCAAACAGCGCCACCACGCATGCGGTTCCCACGCATCCGAGTGCGGCGCCCTGCGGTTTGTTCAGCAATCGTCTCCCAAGCGCAAACGCGCCAATGACCGCCATCGTAATCACCGCCGCCAATGGCAAATACATGCGCCGCTCCGCCGCCATTTCACCGGCGCTGGGCAGAAAGCTCGAAGTGGGCGCCAAAATGAGGAAAAACCACGCACCCGCAAAGCCCAACCAAGGTCGGCGACGAAATGCCCACACCGTCGCCCCGAGCAAACCCAGAACCACAAGGCCGGGGAGAACTGCGTCTTTCAGCGACCGGGTAATCGGCCAGTCGAAATAATCAATCACCAGCGGATGCGGCCAGAAGCAAAGCCGCAGATAGTAGATAATCACGCCGGCTTCCGTCATCAAATAATCCCAAGGCGTCAGGCCTTCAATCCCAACACTTGTCATGGGATGAATTGTCCCCGCCACCAATGCCGCCAACAAGAGCCACGTTGCTCCCAGGCCAACGTACAAGCCCATGCGCCGCCGCCATAACTGGCGAAACGACGATGCCAAGAACACACGGTCGTACAGCAACACAATCAGCGGAGCACCCACCATGACCTCCTTGCTTCCCATGCCCAGGGCGCACGAGACCACAGCGGCCAAATACCACACCCACGACCGCGAGGACCGGGAACCGCGCAGCGTGCCATACAACGTCAGCAGCAAAAACAGGCCCATCAGCAGTTCGGAGCGCTGGACGATGTAGGTGACGCTCTCCGTTTGCAGAGGATGCACCTCCCAGATGAGGGCAATCGCCGCCGCCAGCCAGGGAGCCGCCGCGCCAAATCGGTCCCGAAGTGTTTCGCCTTCAAACGTCCTACGTAGCAGCCCAAACAGCACCAGCGCGCACGCCAAATGCAGCACCAGATTGACCGCGTGGTAGCCCCAGACGTTCAATCCGCCCCACGCGTAGTTCAGGGCCAGGGTCAGACACTCCACGGGCCGTCCCTGGACCGCGAGCTTCGGCGAAGTAGTCATGGCTTCGCTGATCGGCCACAAGTGACGGATGTGCGGATTCTCCGGGATGGAAACCACGTCGTCGAAAATAAATGGCCCCTGAAAGCTGTTGTGGTAGGCCCCAATGCCAGCGGCAATGATCAGCGCCGGGATGAATTGACGCGCTTTCAACGGTCCAGGAGTTTATCCGAGCCTGCCGCGCGCGACCAGCCCCGACTTTCGAATGTCGGGGCCAGTGTTTTCTCAGCTACGCCCCTACCCGCTTTGGTCGGGTTGCGAACCCTGCGGTTTGAACTTCCAAGGGCTTGCCTTACTGGCCGGCTTCGAGTCGTGCCAGCGCGTTTCGCGCCTCGGCAAAGTCGGGCTGGATCCGCAAGGCCCGCTCGTAGTGCTGGATGGCTTCCGGGACTTTGCCTGCTTGCTCCAAGGCGCCTCCCAGGTTGTAGTGCGCCATGGCGAAATCGGGCTTGAGGCGTAATGCCTGCTCCCAATGCTCAACCGCCTCTTCCGTTCTTCCCAGTTGAACCAGGGCAAGCCCCAGGTTGTTGTGCGCCTCGGCATGATCTGGCCTCAGTTGCAAGGTCAGCTCGTAGTGCCGGATTGCCTCCTCCACCCTGCCGGTCTGCAGTAAAGCATTGCCTAGGTTGTAGTGCGCCTTAACGAAATCGGGCTTGAGCCGTAGCGCCTGCTCGTAATGCTGGATGGCTTCCGGCGTGCGCCCCTGCTGATCCAACGCGAGGCCCAGATTGCAGTGGGCGTCGGCATAGTCAGGGTTGATCCGGAGCGCCTGCCCCCAATGCTCCATGGCCTCCGGTCTCTTGCCCAGTTGGACCAAAACAACCGCCAAATTGTTGTGCGCTTCGGCGTACTCGGGCTTTAGCCGCAGTGCCTGCTCGCAATGCACTCTCGCTTCCTGTAGCTTGCCTCGTCCGATCAAGGCGGCTGCCAGGTCATTGTGCGCCTCGGCATGATCAGGGTTGAGGCGCAACGTCCGCTCATATTGCTCTATCGCCTCCTGCATTTTTCCCTGCTGTTCCAACCTGATTCCGATGTCGTAGTGCACCTCGGCAGATCGCCTGACGCCTGCCAACAGGTTAAACGCGACCGAGAAACTCAACAGTAGGCTCCAACCCCACCGCGCCACACGTCGCCACACCGGCCGGTGAGTCAACATGCGCTCTACACTCAGGACACCGATCACGGACAACAGCACCAAGACGGGTAGGAATTCCACCTCATAGCGGGTACAAACAGCAAAAAAGAGGCACAAGGTCAGCGTGCAAACCCCGAAAAACATTCCGATTGCCATCACGAACCTGCGCAGGATCGATCGAGATTCCGTTGACTGTCCCCGCCACGCCAGCGGCACGGCCAGCGCCAGCCACACCAGTGGAATGTTGGTCAGTACCCCAAAGGGTTGTTCGACCCGCCCATGCCCCGCAGGCAATGCAGGCACGGTGATGTCATGCACGAATGGAAACCGACCGCTCCAGCGCGCCAGCTCCAGAAAACAGACCCGGAAGTTGAACCAGAAATACCGCAGGCTGAAGGGGTGCCCCGCAAGCTGCCGCTCGACGGTCAATTCGTAGTGCCATCCGAATTCCAACGGGTTGTCGAATCGCAACCGATTGTAGAGCATGAGCCCCAACCCAATAAGCATGATCGGGACGGTCCCCGCCAGCAACGGGGCCCAGAGCTTCCGGCGCTCTCGCCACGCCTGAACCGCCGGCACCAGCAGGATGACTGCGCCGAATAACAAGGAAGGCCGCGCACCCACCGCCAACCCGTAGGCCAGACTGGCTGCCGCCAGCCATCCCGAACGCTTTCGGGACTCGTGCAACGCCTTCCAGATCGCCGCCAGGGCCAGCATCGTCAACGCATAGCCACAACTGATCGGCACCTCCCAAACACCGCACTGCGACAACATCAGCGGCACAAGTGTCGCCAAGCCCAACGCGAGCGTGCCCGCAGCCACGACCGTCACGTTGACTTCGGCGAAGTAGCGCCGCCAGAGCGCCCACAGCAGACCCGCGCTGGCCAGGAAACCGATAAGGCAAAAAACCACGACCGCGTCTTTCTGAGACAGAGAGTGGTTGGTCAACGCCACATACGGCCAAAACAGCATCACGGCCGGCGTCACCCCGAAATACAGGTACAACTTCCCCTTGTAGTAACTGAGATCCCCGACTTGGTGATAGTAGGGAGCATGGGCGCTGGGATCGTAGGGATCGGCAAGTTGTGCGAGCCCGGGGGGCACCTCCTTTTTCAGGCTGAGTTGACCCGTCCAAAAACCTTGGACCAACGAACTGTAGTAATCGTCCCACTCCTTCCTCGGAGCCGACAATCCAAACGGGCCCCAATGGGCCGTGTACGCATAAATCCCAACGACCAGCGCACACACCACACCGACGATTCCGCGCTCGAACCACGTACACCTTCGCCCGCGTACCTCCACCGCCGGCCGCAACACCGCGTCATCGCTTGGGCTTTGTTCCACCATCACTTGAATCTTAGGGTCCCATGCAGGGTCAGGCAAGAACACTCACCGCGTCCGATGGCCAACTCTCAACGCAAAAGCACTGCTTTGGACGCGTTGCGAAGCCTGCGGGTTGAACTTCCATGGGCTTCGATTACTGGCCGACTTGCAGCCGCGCCAGCGCGTTTCGCGCTTGGACGAAATCGGGCTTGAGTCGCACCGCCTGCTGGTAATGCCCGATCGCCTCCTGTACCCGGCCTGCCTGCTCCAAGGCGACCCCTAGGTTGTAGTGCGCCTCTGCGAAATCAGGCTTGAGACGCAACGCCTGCTGCCAATGCTCGATCGCCTCTTGCGTCTTGCCTGCTTGGAACAAAACACCTCCCAGGTTGTAGTGTGCCTCGGCGAAATCGGGCTCCAGACGTAGAGCTTGCTCCCAGTGTTTGGTCGCTTCCTGCACCCGGTTTGCCTGGAACAAGGCTCCCCCCAGGTTCAGATGCGCCTCGGCACATCGCTCGACGCTTGCCAACAGGTTAAACGCCACCGAAAAACTCAGCAGCAGGCCCCAACCCCAACGCACGGTGCGCCGACAAATTGGCCGGTCAGCCTGCCCCGACTCCGAGGTCGGGGCCAGTGAGCGCTCCACACTCAGGATGCCAACCACAGCCAGCAGCACCAACGCAGGCAGGAACTCCATCTCATAGCGACCTTGGGCAAATGCGAGGAGGCCAAGCGTCAGTGCCGCAATCCCGAAGAGCGCGCTCACCGCCACCAAGAACGCACAGAATGCCGAACGTACTTCCACGGAGCGCCCTCGCCATCCCAGCGGCACTGCCAGCGCCAGCCACACCAGCGGCATGTTGGTCAGCACGCCGAAGGGGTGCTCAAGCCCCCCCACATGGCCTGCGGGCAGCGCCGGCACGATGATGTCATGCACGAACGGAAACCGAACGCTCCAACGGGCCGGCTCCAGAAAATAGATCCGAAAGTTGAACCAGAGATCGCGGAGATGGAATGGGTACCCCGTGTTCTGGCGGATGCCGGCCAACTGGTAGCGCCAGCCGAACTCGAAGGGACTATCGAATCGCAATGCATTGTAGAGCATCAGACCCAGCCCAATCAGCGTTATGGGCACTGTCGCCGCCAGCAACGGAGCGCAGACTTTCCGACGCTCTCGCCATGCCAGCGCCACCGGCACCAACAGGATGACCGCACCAAACAATAAGGAGGGCCGTGCAGCCACCGCCAGCCCGTACGCCAGACTGCCTGCCGCCAGCCATCCCGAACGCTTTCGGGACTCGTGCAGTACTTTCCAGATCGCTGCCAGGGTCAGCATTGTCAGCGCGTACCCGCAACTGATCGGCACTTCGTACACATCACACCGCGCCAAAAGGAACGGCGTGCAGGTCGCCAGGCCCAGGGCGAGCGTGCCAACGGCCACCACCGCCACGTTGACTTTGGCAAAGTAGCGCCGCCAGAGGGCGCACAACAACCCCGCGCTGGCCAGGAAACCGACAACGCAAAAAATCACTGCAGCGTCTTTCTGTGACAGATAGTGGCCGGTCAACGCGACGTACGGCCAAAACAATACTACGGCGGGCGTGGCCCCGAAATAGAGGTACAACTTCCCCTTGTAATAACTCAGGTCGAGCAGCGGATAGAGACTATTGGCCGTCGGATCGTACGGGTCGGCCAGCTGCGCCAACCCGGGCGGCGCCTCTTCCTTCAGGTTGAGCTGGCCGGCGTGAAAGCCTTGCACCAATAAGTTGTAGTAGTTGTCCGCCGCATTCAGGCTTGGGGATGTGAGAAAGCCCGGGCGGGCCGTATATGCATAAATCCCAACGACCAGCGCGCACGTGCTGGCCAGGATTCCGCGCTCAAACCACGTGCGCCTTCGCGCGGAGGCCTCCGCCGCCGGCCGCAACACCGCGTCATCGCTTGGCCTTTGCTCTGGCATCGCGCTAATCTTAGGGTTCCATGCAGGGTCAGGCAAGAACGCTCACCGCGTCCGATGGCCAACTCTCAGCGCAACAGCACTGCTTTAGACGCGTTGCGAAGCCTGCAGGTTGAACTTCCAAGGCCTTTCCTTACCGGCCGGCTTCGAGTTGCGCCAGCGCGTTTCGCGCTTGGGTGAAATCGGGCTTGATCCGTAGCGCCTGCTCGTAATGCCTGATTGCCTCTTGGATCCTGCCTATTCTCTCGAGGGCGAGGCCCAGATCCAAGTGCGCTTCAGCAAAATCAGGATTAATCAGCAGTGCCCGTTCGTAATGCCCGATCGCCTCCGACACCTGGCCCGTCCGCGCCAGGGCGAGCCCCAGATTGTAATGCGCCCCGGCGAAGTCTGGTCTAATCCGCAGGGCCTGTTCATAGTGGCCGATTGCCTCCTGCAGCCTGCCCTGTCCCATCAGGGTGACCCCCAGGTTATTGTGCGCGTCGGGGTAATCGGGCTTAACGCACAGGGCCTGCTCGTAATGCCCGATCGCCTCTTGTATGCGGCCTGCTTGCTCCAAGGCGATAGCCAGGTTGTAGTGCGCCTCGGCAAAGTCGGGTTTAAGATACAGGGCCTGCTCATAGTGGCTGATTGCCTCTTGGAGCCTGCCTTGTTCGACTAGGGCGACCGCCAGATCGAAGTGCGCCTCGGCGTAATCAGGTTTTATCTGCAGCGCCCGTTCGTAATGCCTGATCGCCTCCGACACCTGGCCCGTCCGTGTCAAGGCGAGCCCCAAGTTGTTGTGCGCCTCGGCGAAATCGGGATTAAGACGCAGCGCTTGCTCGAACTGTTCAATGGCGTCGGAAGCGTAGCCAACCTTCAACAGTATTGTTCCCAGATTGTTGTGCGGCTCAGCACATCGCTCGACGCAGGCCAACAGATTAAACGCCACCGAGAACCCCAGCAGCAGGCTCCAACTCCAGCGCATCGCTCGCCCCGATATCCGATGTCGGGGCTGGCCAGACAACGTGCGCTCCACACTCAGGATGCCAAGCACAGCCAGCAGCACCAATGCGGGCAGAAAGTCCACCTCGTAGCGACTGGCGGCACCACAGAAAAGAACCAGGGTCAGCGCACAACTCGCAAAAAACGGAACCAGTGCCGTCACGAACCCACTCAAACCGGAACGAGTCTCTGCGGATCGACCCCGCCACGCCAGCGGCACGCCCAGCGCGAGCCACACCAACGGAATGTTGGTCAACACGCCAAACGGCTTGTCAATCCCGGCATTACCCGCTGGCAGCGGCGGCAGGCTGATGTCATGCACAAATGGAAACCGGCCGCTCCAGCCCGCTGGCTCCAGAAAATAGACTCGGAAGTTAAACCATAGATACCGCAGACTGAAGAATTGCTGTGCAAGCAGCCGTATCCCGGTCAACTGGTAGCGAACGCCGAACTCGAAGGGACTATCGAATCGCAATGCATTGTAGAGCATCAGACCCAGCCCAATCAGCGTTATGGGCGCTGTCGCCGCCAGCAACGGAGCGCAGACTTTCTGACGCTCTCGCCATGCCTGCGCCACCGGCACCAGCAGGATGACCGCGCCGAACAGCAACGAGGGCCGCGCGCCCACTGCCAACCCGTAGGCCAGACTGGCCGCCGCCAGCCACCAACCTCGTCGCTTTGACTCGTGCAACGCCTTCCAAATCGCCGCTAGAGCCAGCATCGTCAGCGCATACCCACAACTGATGGCCACCTCGGTCGCTTCACACCGCGCCAACAAGAAGGGCGTCAAGGTGGCCAAGCCGAGCGCGAGCGTGCCGGCGGCGACCGCCACGACGCTGACTGTGGCAAAATAGCGCCGCCAGAGAGAGCACAGCACCCCCACGCTGGCAAAAAAACCAACAAAGCAAAAAATCACCGCAGCGTCTTTCTGTGACAGATACTGGCCCGTCAACGCCACATACGGCCAAAACAGTATTACGGCAGGCGTGACCCCGAAATAGAGGTACAGTTTCCCCCTGTAATAACTCAGGTCCAGCACCGCGTAGCGAGCAGAGGCACCAGGATCGTAGGGGTCAGCGAGGCTGGCCAACCCCGGCGGCGCCTGTGTCTTCAGGCTGAGTTGACCGGCGCGAAAGCCCTGCACGAGCAGATTGTAGTAATTGCTGTCCGCGCTGAGGCTCCACGCCGTAAGATAGCCCGAGCGGGCTGTATATGCGTAAACCCCAACGACCAGCGCACAGACCACGCCCAGGATTCCGCGCTCAAACCACGTGCGCCTTCGACCGCGTGCCTCCGCCCCGCTGCCATCTGGCTTGTTGTCGATCATCTTGGGCCCGGACACCGGTGCCTGCCATCGGGACTACACCCACCAGTTCTCGGCCGAGAACAATTCATCCGGCACCAGCATGTTCAACGTGCCGATCTCAGGGTGACGCTCCAGTTCCACGCCGTTTTCCTGCAGTTGCACGAAGAATGACGCCTGCTCCCGCTGCTTCCACCCCAGCTCCGCCAACGGGATCCCCAACTCCAGAATCTTCTCAAACTTGATCTGCTTCACTTCCATCAATTTCCGATTGTCCGCCCCCGGGTCCGTCAGCCACAATTCCCCCGCCCCCGTCCCGGGCTTCAGCCGCGGTATAATCAGCGCCCGATGCGTCGGCCCCACAAAATTCACCCGTAGCGCCGCCTCCTCGCGAAGCACGACCCCCTGCCGAAAATCCACCCGCAGATAAAACGTCGTCAAATCACACCCGAAATACACCGCCTCGACACACCGCTCGCTCCGATACATCGCCCCCATGCCCCGCCCCGCCTCGTACACGCCCGCGCTGGCCCATTCATAGTACGACGTCATCAACCCGTCGATCACCGGCGTGACCAGGTCCGTCGGCTTGCGCGCCTCCCGCGCCACCTCCGACCGGCAGATGGTGGTCTTCAACACATCCGGCACCGCCGCGCCGCACAGCCGATACACGTGTTGCAGGTGCGCCCGAAACAGCTCGTCGAAAATCAGGTCGTTGTCCGTCACAAAATCGCCGCCGTACCACCAGAACCAGTCGCTGCCCTCCGCCGCGTAAATCTCCTGCAGCGCCTTCTGCAGTGCCTCGGGCGCAATCTCGTGGCCCTCGGCCCGCGCCCGCAAAAAATCCCGCGTCCGCCCCAGCAGTTCCCACCCCCGGTTCTCCTCGGGATCGCCGATCCAAATGTCGAAATCGCCCCGAATCCACGACCCCGTGTGCAGCGTGCTCAACGTCGCCCGCGGCGGGTGCTTCGTAAAATAATCGTGCATCGTTGTCGTCGTCAGCGCCGAGTGCCCGCTCAGCCGCTGGTACACCTCCCGCAGAAACGCCTCGCCCCCGTCGGCAAAATTCTCCCACGCGTTCTCGCCGTCCAGGATCACCGCGCACAACCCGTCCGCCTCGTGCGTCCCCCGCGCAATCTGTTCCATCTGGCCCACCATGAACTCCGCCGCCCGATGCGGATCGTTGCGCGCCGCCGTGAACCCGACGTAGTCGCTCAGCCCCCGCTCGCGGAACGCCAGGCACGCGCTCGCGTCCCCGTATTGCGCCCGCCAGCCCTGGAACAGCATGTTGCGGTCGAGATTCATCCCGGGGTACACCACCGCCAGGCTCCGCCACAGGATTTCCTCGTCGGTGGCAAACCACTCGTAGCCCAGTTCCTCCAGGATCGGGATCAATTCGGGGCACACCGAGCCTTCCGATGGCCACACGCCGTGTGGCGCCGCGCCAAATACCTCCGCGTGCAACTCGCGCGCCTGCGCCAACTGCGCCCGCGCGTCCTCGGGATGCGAAAACGGCGGCGGCAACTCCCGCCCCGGCATGCAGCGGCGCGCAAACTCCGTGTGATACACCAGCGGCAGGATCGGATGATAAAAGGGCGACGTGCTCAGTTCGATCTGCCCGCGTTGCGCCAGCGCCTTGTAGTAACTGAGGACGTTCTTCAACACGTCCCGCTGTTGGTCCAATACCAACCGCTTGTCTTCCTCGGTGAATCCCCCACCCTTGCGTTTCAGCTCCGCCACCTGCGGGTACAGCCGCTGGGCCGCGTAACCGAACCACGTCAGGTTGAACCACACCTGCACGTCCCGCAGCTCCGCGTCGCTGAAACTGCGCGCCACCTGCTCCAGGTCGATCTTCGCCGTGTTCAGACCACGCTTCTGCAGCAACGACCAGTACCGCGGAAACGGCTTGATCATGTTCTCCCAGTTCGCCTGGAAAAAATGTTCCAGCACGTTCGCCTTCTGCGCCGCCGTCAGCGTCTCGGGCGCCGCCGCCGCCAGCTCCTGCCACACGTCGCGCACCTCGCCGTTGGCCAGTTGCCGGATCTGCTTCACCAGCACCGGCGTCAGGTTGAACGTGCAATGAAACCCGGGATACTGGTCCGCCAGCCAGATCATGTCCAGGTACCCCTTCGTCGCGTGCAACCGCACCCACGGCATCAACGCCGACCCGCGTCCCGGGTCGACGTAATCCGGCTGGTGCATGTGCCAGAGAAAGGCAACGTGGAGCGGCATGGGCAGTTAAAATCCGAAACCCGAATTCCAGCAGTGTCCCAATTGGGTTGTTGGAGGGACGCGCTCCTGCGCGTCCGCCGGGCAAAGCCGGCCACGCAGGGATATTTGCGCTTTGGTCATTCGGGACTCTGGCGATGTTGTAGGCCGCGTGCCCTCACGCGGCGGTCGTTCCGGTTCTGCCATTCGGCGCGATTTCTCCGCCTTGAATATTGTTTCGGATTTCGTGTTTCGTGCTTCGGATTTTTCCCTACACCAGCATCTCGCGCAGGTACTTCGCCGCTTCCTCGGGTGACGTCGGGTTGATGTAAAACCCGGTGCCGACCTCGAACCCAGCGATCAGCGTCAGTCGCGGCAGAATCTCAATGTGCCAGCGAAAATCCTGGTCGATCGTCGACCAGTACCCGTGGTGCGCGTAGCGGGCCGGCCCGGTCATTACAATATAATTGTATTGCGGCTGGTTCAGCGCCTTGGCCAGCTTCAGCAGCACCACCTTCAGGCAGTCCGCCAACAACAAAATCTCGTCGGGATGAATCTCCTGGAAATACGCCGATTGACGCCGCGGCATGATCGTCACTTCAAACGGAAACCGCGACGCAAACGGACAGAACGCCACAAACCCGGCGTTCTCGTACACCAGCCGCGTGCCCTCCCTGATCTCCTGCTTGAGGATGTCCTCGAACAGGCTGCGGTCCTTGTACGCGTAATACTGCATCGCCCCCACCAGCTTCTCCTTCAACCGCTTCGGCGTCACCGGCGTGGCGATCAATTGCGAGTGCGGATGGCCGATCGTCGCCCCGGCCTGCTTCCCGAAATTCTTAAACACCAGGATGTAGCGGAACCGCGGGTCCCGCAGCAGGTCCGTCACGCGGAGCTTGTACGTCTCGATCACCCGCCCCACCGCCTCCACGCTCTGCTGCTCCAGTTGCAGCGTCGGGTTCGGCGTCTCCACGATCACCTCGTGCGCGCCGATCCCGTTCATCTTGTCGTACATCCCCTGCCCTTCCTTGTCCAGTTCCCCCTCGATCCGCAGCGCCGGGAACTTGTTCGGCATCACCCGCACCTGCCAGCCCGGCCCGTTCGCCTTGCTCTTCGGGTCGCGAAACGCAAATATCTCGGGCGGCGTCATGTGCTCGTTGCCCTCGGCAAACGGGTTCTTCGCCGCCTCGGGCACGTCCACGGGCTGCGATGCAAAATCGCTCGGACGTTTCCCCCGCTCGGTCGCGATGATCACCCAACGGCCTACCACTGGGTCCTTGCGCAGTTCTGGCATATTCGATCGTCCCTCTCTGCTCGCAGGCTCTAGCCTGCGGTCTTCACGCTATCTTGTCAACTTCTGCCACTTCTCTGACGGTTTGTAGAGCAAAAACGAAGCCAACTCCTCCCCTCCACGCCCCACGCTCTACGTCCCCCCTCCCCCTCAGTAACGCCGCCCGGGCGCCGCCGGCCGCTCCGGCTTCTCGAACAACGAACCCCACGCCGCCGCCGCGCCGTCCCGCGCCCGTTGCCATCCCGAAGTCACCGTGACACTCGCCAGCAGCATCCAGAAAGGATCCAACGGCAGCCGAAACCGCGTGCAGGCCGTTGTCACCACATACACCGCCATGCCCGCCGCAATCGCCGCCGCCAACACCACCGACCCCCGTTGCCTCTGCCAGGCCACCACCGCCCCGATCAACCCCAGCGCCAGCACCGGGTAAAAACTCATCGCCGCAATCACCCGGTTGCGCCGGCCCGCGTCCTCGCTCGGCGTGCGGCTCCGCGTAAACGCCGAGTACAGCGTCACCACCCGCCTCGCGCTCAACCGCAGCACGTCCAGCGGATGGTACACCATCCATTCCTCCGCCGACCGCAAAAATACCCCGTCCAGCTCCACCAGGTCCACCTTCTTGCGTATCGCCGAATCCGCCTCCGACCCCGTTCCCTCCGTCAGGGACGAGTCGGGTTTGAGCGCGTAGAACCCCTTCAAAGCCTCTTCGTCAAACGACCCCGCCGGCCCCAATACCGTGATCCGCGTCATTGCGTCGTCAATCCGGCTCACTTCCCGCCGCGCCGCGTTCCGTTGCTCCCGCGTCGGCAGCTCCTTCACCCGCGCCGTCCAGATCCCGTTGTCCGGAAACAGGAATCGATCGTCCGCGTCGCCCCGCGACACGTCATCGTTCCCCCGCCACAAATGCAGCCCCAGCCCCGTCGATATCGGCAAAAAATGATGATACGCCATCGCGTTCCGAATCGTCCACGGCGCCACCGTCAGGCATACCACCCCCAACAAAATGGCCGCGCTCCCCCACCGCCATCGCCCCCTCCCGCTCCAGCCCGCGTACCCCGCCGCCACCGGCACGAACACCAGGCACACCGGCCGACACAACGCCCCCAGCCCCAGCACCACGCCCACGATCGCCACCCACCGAATCCGTTTCGTCTCCCACCATTTGACCAGGCAATACACCGCCCCCGCCAGCAGCACCGCGTACAGGTGCTCCGCATAAAACACCCCCGATAAATATATCAATGGCGGATACAATGCCACCCCCCCCGCCGCCACCATCCCCGTCACCCGCCCAAACAGGCTCGCCCCAATCCCGTACACCGCCAGCACCAGCAACCCCGCCAGCACCGACTGCGCCACCCGCGCCGCCCGATAACTGTGCCCGGCCACCCGATACACCGCCGCCAGAAAACACGGAAACGCCGGCGTCGCCCGATACGGAATCGATTCATACCGCCCCGTGCTCGCCAGCCGCCACCCAATCTTGTCAAATTCCCGTTCGTCGCTCCACCGCAGTTCATCCGTCGGCAGGTTCCACACGTAGCCGATCCTCACCACCACCGCCATCAACACCAGCGCCGTCAATATCCAGCCTGTCCCCGTGATCTTCAGTCGCATTCAATCTCCTCTGATTGCCAAATCTTCTGCCATCCCCTCCCCCGTTTGTAGAGCAAAATCCACGCTCCACGCTCCACGCTCCCCGTGCCCTCCGCCTCGCCCCTTGGGGGAGAGGCCGGCCCCGCCGTCGTTTGCGGGGACGGGTGAGGGGTTCTTCTTTCCGCCTTGCCCATCCCCCATCAACCATTAACCATTGCCCATCGCCGCCTCCCCCTCCACGCTCCCCCCGCTCCACGCTCCCCGCTCCACGCTCCCCGCTCCACGCTCCACGCTCCACGCTCCACGCTCCCCGCTCCCCGCTCCCCGCTCCCCGCTCCACGCTCCACGCTCCCTACGCTCCACGTCCGCACGCCCCCCCATCAGCCATCCATGCTGGTAACCGTGGAAACCATTAACCATTGACCATTAGCCATTCCCCCTTCCCGCCCCCCCCCAATGCCTCATTTTGCCCATATTTTCGTTAAATCGTCACCTTTGAGGCTGGCTCGATACTTGCCATATTGTCAGTTTGCACCACAAAAAATACCCCAAATCCACCCCCCAAATGCGGAGCCAAATCAATCATGAGAGATTCCCCAGAACCCGTTGGAAATGGGCCAGAAACACCAGTTTCGGACAGCCCACAAACCCGCCACAAAAAACTCGCATAAAAATGTGAATTTGTTGTTGACACATCATAGGCCTCCTGCTAGTCTTGCCACAGATAGATTCACCGAGTTAGTGCGAGTTGTAGGTATAGGGAATAAGAATGGTTCACCGAGTCGTGGACGAGGTTCAGGGAAATAGGCGAGGAGAAGACATGCAAAAAGCGAATCATCCAAGGGGCTTCCGCTTCCTGTCGAAATTGATCATCGTAGTGGGGTTGATCTCCGCCGCTGTTGCCTACCAGGCACCGGCTCAAACCATAACCACCGACCCGGTCGGATTCATCACCTTGACCGCAACGGGCAAGACCACCACCGCGGGTCTTTATAATTTCTGGTCGCTGGGCATGACCCAGGTGCCCGTGCTCCGCGGCATGGTCGGCAGTATCGTCAATACCGCTGGCAATCAGGTCACCATCTCCAATCAGACGTTGACCGCTGGACAGTTCAATGAGGCCAATACCGTGGGCTCAAGCACGGAACCCTCCTACTTCGTCGAGTTCACCTCCGGGTCCGGCGCGGGTTTGCTGGACGATATCGTCAGCAACGATACCGCCGCCATCTATACCGCCACCGATGATTCCAGCATGGAATCGGTCGGTACCACAATCAAGATTTACCCGCACTGGACCATCGGTACGGTGTTCGGACCGCAGAACCAGGCCGGCCTGCTCGGCGGTTCATCGTCTTCCGGGGCGGATAACATCGAGGTGTGGAATCCCGTCGCCCAATCCTACGGCTCTGCCACTTACTATTACAAGACGACCACCACACTCGGCGGCTCCGGGTGGCGTTCCTCGGCGAGTTCATCGATCAATGTATCCAATACGGTGCTCTACGTCGATCAAGGCATTATTGTGGATCGCAAGACGGCGGCGGGCAACGTCAACGTTCTACTGGTTGGCGGCGTGAAGCTCGGCCCGACAATGAGCGTGATCTATGGCACCAATAGCGCCGGCCTCGGGTTCACCTATGCCGGTAACGTCTTTCCCGCCCCCGTCACCTTGGGTACGTCCGGTCTGTACACGGGCAATAACACCACGGGGTTGAATGGCGGTTCCTCGGGTTCCGGAGCGGATGAAGTCGAGGTGTGGGCTGCCAGCGGCCAAACCTACTCCACCTACTATTACAAGACGACGACCAGCCTTGGCGGCTCCGGGTGGCGCTCCACGGGTAGTTCGTCGATTGATTGCTCGACCAATCAGGTTCCGCTGGGCGATATTGTGAGGATCCAGCGGAAGATCAAGGGCGCGTTTACTTGGACCATGCCGCAGCCATTCTAAAACAATCTGGAAACAGGAATAAACAGACAAACCAACAACAAGAACAATTCGTAGCAGTAAAGGGAAAAAACAACCGAAAGGGAAGAAACAATGAACAAGTACTCGAAATATGCAGTAGCCGCGGCGGTCGCCGCGATCGTTGGGTTGGGAACTCAGGCAGGGGCTATGACGATCGGCTGGTCCGACTTAGCAGGCCCCGCGTATCTGACCTATTCTGATGGTGTCACACCACTGGCCCAAGGCGTTCCGATCTTTCTTGGTTCGGACACTAAAGGCACACTTGCTGGCTTTACCACCTATGACAGCGGACTCATTGGCGATGGCACAAGCACGGAAGGGACATTCTCAGAAGCTGGAAGCGGCGCGACTGGTGTCGGCTTCTTTACCCTCCAAATGTACGTCGAGGTGGGCGCTGCGGGCCTTGGCGGGGCGTTCTTGGAGACCAATCCGAACTGGAAGTTCCCGGCCGATGATACCGGCGACGTGAGCATCGATTTGTCTGACTCAGGCCTTTCGATCATCGTTGGGTCCTACAGCACTGGTACGGTCAGCGATTCGAATCTTACCGGTGGTGGAGATAATCCTAATGTGGACGCGCTTGTCACCTCTCTGGTTGCTGTTCCTGAGCCCTCGAGCATCATGCTCGTGGTCGTGGGTCTGCTCGGTGGGATGACATTGCTCCGCCGTCGCAGCTAGAACAAAGCGAACAAAAAGGGGAGTCCCTTAAGGTTGTTTTGCAGGGGGGTCCGGTCGAACCAGACCGGGCTCCCTTGCTTTTTCACTTCTTCCCGCCTGCCCCTTTTCCGCTCTCCTCCCCCGCTCCACGCTCCCCACGCTCCACGCTCCCCCCGCTCCACGCTCCCCCCGCTCCACGCTCCCCACGCTCCACGCTCCCCCCGCTCCACGCTCCCCCCGCTCCACGCTCCCCACGCTCCACGCCCCCCACGCTCCACGCTCCCCACGCTCCACGCCCCCCCGCCCCCCCCCTGCTTGCCAGTTGACGACCAGCCCCGGAGACGTTATATTACTTGAGACGGGGCGCCATGATGAAACCACGAGGCATTCTTGTCGCGGCGATACCCACCCTGATAATAGCGGTGGGGTACGCCGTCTTTTCTGCCTGGTCGGAAAGACCGGAACCGGGAACCCTCCCCCTCAAACCAATTTTTGTTGACGGGGCCAGGTATGACGGCGTTGAAATCACGGGGATTATCCTGTTGTCCGGGGCGACGCACAACACGATCGACGCTACGGATGAGTTTCTTGACAGCGGCGAGTACGCCCTCACGTTGTCCCATGGCCCGGGACCAGGCGCCCAGGCTGCCAGGGCCAAAACCGGGATTCTGGGCATTCTTCAATTGTCAGATGGGAGGTGGTTCGTCGGGGATGTCCTTGGTAGCGAGCCCAATGGATGGGGAGTGTTCAGCCAGCCAAACGGCACGAAGCTGGAGGGCAAATGGCGGTATGGGACCCCCTACAAAATCAGTGGACGCGTGGTTCTTCCCGATGGCGTTGTGGAAGAAGGGACGTGGGACTTTGTGCGCAGCACGGGCAGCGGCACCATCACGTGGAGGGACGGGCACACCTATGCGGGGAGTTGGAAAATTACCTCGGGAGATTCACCAGAATTGCCCGACGGTACCGGCACCATGTCGTGGCCGGATGGCCATAAGTATGCCGGGCCATTCCGCAATGGCCAGATGCACGGGTGGGGAACGATGACCCAGACGGATGGTAAAACCGTTGATGGTCTGTGGAGACACGGCGAGTTCGTGATGTCTCGGATAGGCCGGTAGACGCAGACCCCTTGTCTGCCTCCCCGATCTGCCTGCTCCGGGTCCGCTGCAGTTCTGCTTGTAGGAAGCGTTGTCACTGAGTCGACTCCAACTCTGCCAACGCCCGTTTCGCCGGCGCAAAATCCGGTCGCAGCTTCAACGCCTGCTCGTATTGCTGGATGGCTTCCGCCGTGCGGCCCAGTCTCGCCAGCGCCAGCCCCAGATCGCAGTATGCCTCCACAAAACGCGGGCTGGTTTGCAGGACCAACTGGTACTGCTCGATCGCTTCCGGCACATGGCCCGTTTGAAACAGGGCCCGTCCCACATTGTAATGCACTTGCGCCGAATCAGGCTGCCGCCGTAGCGCCTCCTGAAACTGCGCCAGCCCCTCTTGCCGTTTGCCCAGTTGCGATAACGCAATCCCGAGGTTGACTCGCGCCTCCACGAAATCGGGGTTGATCCGCAACGCCTGCTCGTAATGGCCCACCGCCTTCGTCAACTGGCCCGCCTGCCACAACGCCAGCCCAAGGTTGTAGTGCGCGTCGGCGTAATCGGGCATGATTCGCGCCGCCTCTTCCCAATGCTTAATTGCCTCCGGGACCCGGCCCAGTTCGACCAGGGCAACTCCCAGGTTGTAGTGCGCCGCCGCAAACCCGGGATTGATCCGTAGCGCCTGCTCGTAGTGTTCCATTGCCTCTGGCACCCGGCCCTGTTGAACCAGGGCCAGCCCAAGGTCGTTGTGGATCTCCGCGTAACTGCCTGTGTCAGTGAAATCGGGCGCGATCCGTAACGCTTCCTCGTACTGCTCGATCGCCTCCGCCACCCGTCCTTGTCGAACCAGGGCAAGCCCCAGATTGTAGTGCGCGCCGGTATCGGCTGGTTTGATGCGTAACGCCTCCTCGTACTGCGCAATCGCCTCCGCCACCCGGCCCTGTTCGACCAGCGCATTCCCCAGGTTGTAGTGGGCCGTGTCATAACCGGGTTGGATCCGCAGCGCTTCCTCGTAGTGTCCAACCGCCTCCGCCACCCGGCCGATTTCCGCCAGGGCAAACCCCAGGTTGTTGTGCGCCCGCGCGTTGCCAGGACGCTTCTCCACCGCGTCCTGCCAAATGGTCGCCTCCGAGATGTAGTCCCGGTTGCGTTGAATTGTCAGATGTGTGAGCAGCACCACCACCGACACACTCGCGATGCATCCGAGGGCAATGCCCTGCCGTTTGTTCAGCAGCCGTTTTCCAGGCGAAAACGCCCCAACCACCGCCATCGTAACCACTGCGGCCAATGGCAAATACATCCGCCGCTCCGCCGCCGCTTCACCGGCACTCGGCAGAAAACTCGATGTCGGCGCCAAAATCAGGAAAAACCATGCGCCCCAAAACCCCAGCCAGGGTCGACGTCGGAACGCCCACACCGTCGCACCAACCAGTCCAACCACCGCCAGGACGGGTACCAGCGCGTCCCTCAGCGACCGGGCAATTGGCCAGTCCGAATAATCGATCACCAGCGGCTGCGGCCAGAAACAAAGCCGAAGATAGTAAACGATCACACCGGCTTCCGTCTTCAAATAGTCCCACGACGTCAGACCTTCCACTCCAAACCTCGTCATCGGGTGGACGGTCCTCGCCACCAATGCCGCCAGTATCAACCAGGTCGCCGCCAGCCCGATGTGCAAGCCTGCCCGCCGCCGCCACAAGTCGCGGAACGACGACGCCAGAAACACCCGGTCGTACAGCAACACGATCAGCGGTGCGCCCACCATCACCTCCTTGCTCCCCATGCCCAGCGCGCAGGAGATGACCGCCGCCAGATACCACCGCCCCGGGCGGGATGACCCGGTCCCGCGCAGCGTGCAATACAGCGCCAACAGCAGAAACAAGCCCATCAGCAATTCGGAGCGCTGGACGATGTAGTCGACGCTTTCCGTCTGCAGAGGATGCACCTCCCAAATGAGTGCAATCGCCGCGGCCAGCCAAACGGATGCCGCGCCGAATCGACCACGAAGTTTCTCCCCCCCCAACGTTCTCCGCAGAATCCCAAACAGCACCAATGCGGACAACAGGTGCACCGCCAAATTGAATGCGTGGTAGCCACCTACATTCAATCCGCCCAACGCATAGTTTAGGGCCAGTGTCAAACTCTCCACAGGCCGCCCCTGAACCGGCAAATTCGGGGAAACAAACAGCACTTCCCGGATCGGCCAAAAGTGACGGATGTGCGGATTCTGCACAATCGAAGGCACGTCGTCGTAAATGAACGGCCCCTGAAAGCTGTTGTGATACGCCCAAATGCCAGCGGCAATGATCAACACCGGGATAAACTGACGCAGTTTCAACAGGCCGGGAGCTTATCCGAGCCAGGCGGGCGTGACCAGCCCCGACTTCCGAAGTCGGGGCCAGTGTTTATCGGTCTGCCCGCCCGCCGCTGGACAATTTGTGAACCTCGCGGGTTAACCTGCCCAAGTCAACCTCTCACTGAACAGCCCGTGCTCTTACGAGGGCCTTCTGAGCTTGGACGAAATCGGGCCTGAGACGCAGCGCCTGTTCATAGTGGCCGACGGCTTCCTGCACCTGGCCTAGTCGCTCCAGGACAACTCCCAGGTTGTAGTGTGCCTCGGCGTAATCGACCTTGATCCGCAGCGCCTGCTGATATTGCCCAATCGCTTCCTGCAGCTTGCCTGCTTGAAACAAAGCATTTCCCAGGTTGCAGTGCGCCTCGGCGAAATCGGGGTCGACGCGCAGGGCCTGCTCGTAGTGGCTGATTGCCTCCGGTAACCTGCCCGCTTGGGCCAGGGCGAGCCCCAGGTTGTTGCGCGCCTCGACATAGTCGGGCTTGATGCGAACTGCCTGCTCCCAATGCTCAATCGCTTCCCGCAGCCTGCCCAAGTGGACCAAGGCAAGGGCCAGGTTGTTGTGTGCCTCGGCGAAATCGGGCTGGATGCCCAGGGCCTGCTCGTAGTGGCTGATTGCCTCCGGTAACCTGCCCGCTTGGGCCAGGGCGAGCCCCAGGTTGTTGTGCGCCCGGGGGTTGTTGGGGCGTTTCTCCACCGCGTCCTGCCAGATGGTCGCATCCGATCGGTAGTCCTGATTGCGTTGGATGGTCATGGATGTGAACAGCACTACGACGGCCCCAGCGGCTACGCATCCGAGCGCGACGCCTTGCGGCTTGTAGAACAGCCGTTTCCCAAGGACAAACGCGCCGACCACCGCCATCGTCACCACCGCCGCCGAGGGCAGGTACATGCGCCGCTCCGCCGCCACTTCGCCGACGCTTGGCAGAAAGCTCGATGTGGGCGCCAATAGGATGAAGAACCAGGCCCCCAGAAACCCCAGCCATGGCCGGCGGCGCAATGCCCACACCGTCGCACCGAGCAGCACGACCACCAGCGCACCGGATACGAGGGCGTCCGTCAGCCACAAGGCAATCGGCCAGTCGAAATAATCAATCACCAGCGGCCGTGGCCAGAAGCAAAGCCGCAGGTAGTGAACGATCACACCCGCTTCCGTCTTCAAATAGTCCCATGAAGTCAGCCCTTCAATCCCAAACCCCGTCGCGCTACGAGGGGTTCTTGCGACCAATGGCACGAGTATGAGCCAGCTTGCGGCCAGGCCGGCATACAGGCCGATGCGTCGCTGCCACAATTCGCGAAACGACAACGTTAGAAACACGCGATCGTACAGCAACACGATCAGCGGTGCGCCCACCATCACCTCCTTGCTTCCCATGCCCAGGGCGCACGAGATCACCGCGGCCAGATACCACGCCTGCGCACGCGAGGACTGGGAGCCGCGCAGCGCACAATACAATGTCAGCAGCACAAACAGTCCCATCAGTAATTCGGTGCGCTGGACAATGTAAGTCACGCTTTCCGTTTGCAGGGGGTGTACCTCCCAGATAAGCGCAATCGCTGCCGCCAGCCAGACGGATGCGGTCCCGAGTCGGTCACGAAGCTTTTCGCCCGCAAACGTCCGCCGCAAAAGCCCGAACAGCACCAGCGCGGACAACAGATGCACGGCCAGATTGAACGCGTGGTAGCCCCACACATTCAGTCCGCCCAATGCATAGTTCACGGCCAGAGTCAGGCAAACCATTGGGCGCCCGCTCACGGCGCAATAGTGGGGCGCCGACAGAGCGTTGCGGAGCGGCCACAAGTGCCGGATGTGGGCATTTTCCGGAATGGAATGCACGTCGTCAAAAATGAATGGACCCTGAAAGCTGTTGTGATACGCCCAGACGCCAGCGATGATAATCAACAGCGGAATGAACTTGCGCAGTTTCAACAACACAACACTTTATCCGAGGTCGCCGCGTGTGACCACTGTTTACTGGTCTAAGCCCCCGCGTTGAACTGGTTATCAACCTTACGGGCTAACTTGCCCGGTCACTGGACAGCCCGCGCTCGCGCCAAAGCGTCCTGAGCCGCCACAAAATCGGGCTTGAGGCGCAACGCCTCCTCATATTGCCCAACCGCCTCCTGGACTTTGCCCGTCTGCAACAACGCGTCTCCTAGGTTCTTGCGTGCCATGGCATAATCGGGCTTGAGGCGCAGCGCCTCCTCATATTGCCCAATCGCCTCCGGCACCCGACCCAATCGTAGCAGGGCGGACCCCAGGTTGTTGTGCGCCTCGGCATAATCGGGCTTGAGGTGTAGAACCTGCTCGTACTGCTCAACCGCCTCGGGAATCTTGCCTGCCTGAAACAGGGCATTTCCCAGGTTGTGGTGTGCTTCCGCGAAATCGGGTTTGATTCGCAGGACCTGCTCGTAGTGACTGATTGCCTCTGGTACCCTGCCCTCTTTCATCAGAGCGAGTCCAAGATTGTTGTGTGCCGCCGCAAAATCGGGTTCGATCCGCAGGGCCTGCTCGTACTGCTCCATCGCCTCTGGCAGCCTGCCCTGTCGCATCAATGCGGCCCCGAGGTTGTTGTGCGCGTCCGCGTTGTCGGGATTGATTCGCAGGGCCTGCTCATATTGCTCAATCGCCTCCGACACCCGCCCCTCTTGAGCGAGGGCGTGCGCCAGATTGTAGTGCGCCCGAAGGTTGTGGGGACAGCTCTCCACTGTGTCTTGCCATATGGTCACCTCGGAGTCGTAGTCCCGATTGCGCTGGATGGTCAGAAAGATGAACAGCGCCACCACGGATCCGCTGAACGCATATCCCAGCAGCCGGCCTTGCTGACCGCTGAACAGCCGTTTCCCGATCTCGAATGCCCCGACCACGATCAGAGCAATCACCGCCGCCAGTGGTAGGTACATGCGGTGTTCGGCAACGGTCTGCGTCACCACGGGGATCACACTGGAAGTCGGAGCGAGAATGGCAAAAAACCAGGCTCCGAGGAACCCCACACACGGCCAACGACGAACCGCGGTCAACGTGCCCACCAGCATGGCGGCAACGATGACCGCGCCCGGCAACACGTCACCAATCCGGTTCGCCCCCCCGGTCCCGTAATCGAATACCAGTGGATGCGGCCAGACGCCCAGCCACAGGTAATGCGGAATCGCCTGGAGTTGTGTCAGTGCATACGCCTGCCAGGCCATACCGGTGCCCATGCCTGCGGTGCCAGCACGGTTGCCATTAGTGATCACGAGATACGCCAGTAAAATCCAGGTGGCGGCCAACGCCAGGTACAACCGCCACCGTCGCCGCCACGCCTCGACAAACGAGCCGCAGAGAAACGTGCGATCGTACAGCAGCACGATCAACGGAGCCGATACCATCACCTCTTTGCTGGCCATCCCGAGCAGGCACGCGGCGAAGGACAAAGTGTACCAGAACTTCGGCGAGTCCGATTCCGCCCCGCGGATGACACAGTAAAGCGTCAGCAGGTAGAACAACCCCATCATCGACTCCGCCCTCTGGACGACATAGGTCACCGACTCTGTCTGCAGGGGATGGACCACCCAGATGACGGCTATCGCCAGTGCCAACGGCTCTGCTGCCAACCCGAAGCGTTGCCGCAATGGGGCCTGCAAGAACGTCCGCCGCACAATCCCCAGTAAAGTCAGGCCCGCGAGGATATGGATCGCCAGGTTTGCGGCGTGGTAGCTCCACACTCGAAAACCGCTGATCGCATAGTTGATCGCCAGGGAGAAATTGACGATCGGACGCCCCTCCACCGTTGTGCTGCCCTTGTGCGGCGGCGTCAGTGCCTGCCACACGGGGCACAAGTGACCGATTGTCGGATTCTCAAGAATCGTTGGTATGTCGTCGAAGACGAACGAGCCCGTGAAACTGTTCTGGTACGCCAGCAACCCCGCGGCAACCACCAGGAACGGGATGAATTTCCGTGCTTTCAACAATCCGGGAGTTTATCCGAGCTTGCCACGTGCGACCAGTCCCGACTTCGAATGTCGGGGCCAATGTTTGCTGATCTACGCCCCTACCCGCTTTGGACGCCTTGCGGTTTGAATTACCCAAGCCTGCATCTCACTGAGCAGCCCGCGCTCGCGCCAGGGCATTCTGGGCTTGGACAGGATCGGGCTTGATCCGCACCGCCTGCTCCCAATGACCGGTCACCTCCGCCACCCGGCCCAGCCGGATTAAGGCGGCTCCAGATTGTTGTGCGCCATCCAACAGTGAGGTTTTTCGTGAGGATGTCCCGCCAGAGTGTTTCAACGTCACGGTAGATGTGTCCCCACCTCCAAGTAAGGTGGATCAGAAAGGGGGAGATGAAGAAAGGGAGAAACGCGAAGGGGGATTGGGAGGGCGATTCGGGAGACTTTCGGCGCGAGGTCAGACGTTTGCGCGACGGCAACGCACGTCAGGGCGTGGATTGCAGCCGCGCTAATTTGTCCCGCGCCTTGGTGAAATCGGGCCTAATCCGCAGCGTTTCCTCGTACTGCTCGATGGCCTCGGCGAATCGGCCTTGGGCAGCCAACGCATTGGCGAGGTTGTAGTGGGCCTCCGCAAAGTCCGGTCTGATCTCCAGGGCTTGCTGGTACTGCTCAGTGGCCTCAACAGACCGGCCTTGCCTCGAAAGCGCTGTGCCCAAGTTGTTGTGTGCCTCAGCACTGTCTGGCCTCAACTCAATAGCCTTTTGGTACTCCTCGATGGCCTCGGCAAATCGGCCTTGGGCAGTTAATGCATTGGCCAGATTGTTGATCGCTTGTTCGTAGCGTGGATTGATTCGGAGCGCTTGCTTGTATTGCTCGATGGCCTCGGCAAATCGGCCCTGGGCAGCCAGTGCGTTGGCGACGTTGTAGCGGGCCTCTACGAAGTCAGGCCTTATCTCCAAGGCTTTCAGGTACTGGTCGATTGCCTCGGCATGACGGCCTTGACCCATGAGCACCGTGCCGAGGCTGCTGTGTGCCTCGGCATTATCCGGCGCCAATTCAAAAGCCTTCTGGTACTGTTCGATGGCGTCAACGGATCGCCCCTGGGCGGCCAACGCATTGGCCAGGTTGTAACGGGCCTCCACGAAGTCAGGCCTTATCTCCAAGGCTTTCTGATAGTCGTCGATTGCCTGGGCAGCCCGGCCTTGGCCGAAAAGCACCCCACCCAGGTTGTTATAGGCGGCGTAATTCCGGGAGGTGCAGGAGAGCGCGTGGATCCAGAGTACTTCACTATTACGCCAGTACGATGTCTGGATCGTCGCACAGACCATCAAACTCGCGATCACGGCCAACGACAAAGAGCCCAATACCAGACGTCCGAATCGCCGGGAGGAAAACATATCCCTTGCTCCCCACGCCACGAATAGATACACGCCAATTTGTGGTAGGTAGGTATAGCGATCGGCCCGCGCCTGATTTCCCACTTGTAAAAGCCCGATCACCGGCGCCAGCATTCCCACGTACCACAGCCAGCCCACCAATAAATAAGGCCGCTTCCGTCGCTGCAAGATGACTCCCGCGGAGATGCCAACTAGGAGAACCAACGCCAAACCGACTTTCCACACAGGCAGATCGCTGGCGAAGAGCGGATAGAATGGCGCGAGTCGCACCGGAAACACCGTTTGTCCCAGATAGATGATATAGGAAACAACGGCGTTGCCGATCCGCAAGGCGACGGGTACCTTCGAAATCGTTGCGACCGCTTCTCGCTGTGCAAGAATCGTCACCGCACACGAGGCAACGGACAACGTGAACAGGGGAATCTTCTCGACGACCAGCGGGCGGAGCGCACCGAGTGCCGACGGGGGAGCAGTTGCTGGGATGCGTCTCAACGGCCAGTAGTCCAGCAGCAACAATACAAACGGGAGCGTCACCAGCATCGGCTTGGACAACAACCCCAGCGCAAAGCACAGCACCACCGTAAGGTAACGGCCAAGCGAGAAGACATTACGGGCATACCGCACATACGCCATGAGCGTCAGCATGAAAAACAGCCCGCTGAGCACGTCTTTGCGCTCTGACACCCAGGCAACCGATTCCACGCGCAACGGGTGAATCGCGAACACCGCGGCGACGAAGGCGCTGGGCCAGAGCGCGCGTGTCATCTGGCGCAGCGCCAGAAACAGCAGGATTGCCGCCGTGGCATGGAGAACAACGCTGGTCAGGTGATGACCACCGGGATTCAGCCCGTAGAGTTCGCAGTCCAGCATGTGCGAGATCCAAGTCAGCGGGTGCCAGTTGCTCGCGTAACTGTGGGTGAGCGCCCACGCAATTCCGGGTAATGTCAGCCCCCTGATAACTTCCGTGTTCTCGTACACGTAGTCTTCGTCATCAAGGTTAACGAATTCATGGTGAAGCGTCTGGCCGAAAACCATGAACACAGCCACCGCCAGCAGGAGGCAGATGCCAATGGTCAAGCGCGTCTGCGGTCCGTGAGCAGATACGCTCGCGGGGTTGGTTCTGCCGGGGGTGCTTACGGACTTCACAAGCAAGAAGACTAGGCTATGCTGATTCTGATGGCGACCACTAAGTTGGACGATGGGGCGACCGACAGGGCGGGGCGGCTACAACGTATGCAGCTGACGGGCACGTCTAATTCGTGTGCCACTTCACAAGTCAACCTCTCACTAAACAGCCCGCGCTCGCGCCAGGGCATTCCGGGCTTGGACGAAATCGGGCTTGATTCGCAGTGCCTGCTCCCAATGGCTGATCGCCTCCGGTACCAAGCCAGCCTCATCTAGTGCCATCCCCAGGTTGTTGTACGCTTCGGCACATCGCTCAACACTCGCTAGCAGGTTAAATACGACCGAGAAGGCCAGTAGGAGTCCGTAGCCCCAGCGCATCACACGTCCCGATATCCGATGTCGAGGCTGGCAAGCCAAGGCGCGCTCCAAACTCAAGATGCCAGTCACAGCCAGCAGCACCAATGTGGGCAGGAACTCCACCTCATAGCGGTTGCAGACGGCAAAAAAAGGCACAGGGTCAGCGTGCAAATCCAGAAAAGCATTCCTACCGCCGTCACGAACCTGCGCAAGATGAAACAAGATTCCGTTGACCGCCCCCGCCACCCCAGCAGCCGAAGCCGCAGCTCATCCTTCGGATGCGAGTCGATTCCACCTTCCGGGAATCGGACGGCTTCGGATAATAGCCCTCGGGCGTTGCGTCTGCAACCTCTCCTCGTTTTGGACGGTGTGCGAACCCTGCCGTTTGAACTTCCGAGGGCTGCTGCCTCGCGTCAAGGGTTGCGGGGACTCGTCACGCCCACAGACTGACGGTAACCGTGTCCGTTGCGATACAATTCCAGCCGCGGCTCGATCTCCCCGACTGCCTGTGCTTGCCCGGCGGAGCGAGCCAGGTCAATGGCTTTCTCGGCAGTGGCGACGGCATTGCTGAATTGGCCCGTGGCGGCGTAGGCCGCAGCCAACGTGTCGAGATAAGGGGCCGCCCGATTGCCAGTCAGTTCGCAGACCCGTTTGGCCAATTCCAAACCACGGGCCGGGTTGCCGCCGTCCTCTGGCGCAAGCGTCGCCAGCAACCACGCCAGATTGTTCTGTGCCGCAATGTTGTCGGACTTGATTCGCAGCGCCTGTTCGTAATGCCCAATGGCCTCTTGAACCCTGCCTGTTTTCTCCAGGGCAAGCCCCAGGTTGTTGTGTGCTTCCGCGTAATCGGGCTTGAGCTGCAGGGCCCGTTCATATTGCTCCACGGCCCCCTGCACCTGACCCGTCCGTGCCAAGGCAGCTCCGAGATTGTTGTGCGCCTCGGCCTGATTGGGCTTGATTCGGAGCGCCCGTTCGAAGTGCCCAATCGCCTCTTGCAGCCTGCCCGATTGAACCAAGCTGAGCCCTGCGTTCTCGTGCGCCCGAGGGTTGTTGGGACACTTCTCCACGGTGTCCTGCCAAATGGTCAACGCCGAGTTGTAGTCCCGATTGCGTTGGATTGTCAGGAAGGTGAACAGCGCCACCACGGACCCACCAGCTGCGCATCCGAGCACGACGCCCTGCGGTTTCTTCAACAGCCGTTCTCCGAGCGCAACCACGCCGACCACGGCCAGCGTTGCTACGGCTGCCAGCGGCAGGTACATCCGGTGTTCTGCCATCGGTGACCCCGCAATCGGCACCACGCTGGAGGTTGGAGCCAGGATCACGAAGAACCAGGCCCCAGCAAACCCAATGGCGGGCCGCCGTTTTAGCTGGAACAAAACGCCGATTACCAGGATCGTCAAAATCAGTGCGTACGGCGCCGCCGCCGGAGGTTCTGTCGGCACATACTGCCCGTAATCGAAAACCAACGGATGCGGCCAGACGGCCAGTTGCAGGTACTGCACGACCGCTCGACATTCCATCAGCGCATAGCCCCACCACGTGATCCCCCAATCATAGCCGACACTGCGGTTGTGCAAATCGGTCATGAAATAGCCCAGCCACAGCCAACTGCTGGCCAACCCCAGATACAACCGCCAGTGCCGAGTCCATGCTTCCCGAAAGCTGCCGCTGACAAACGCCCAATCGTACAGCAGCACCATCACTGGAGCCGTCACCATCACCTCTTTGCTGGCCATGCCCAGCAGGCAGGCAGCCACGCACAGGCTGTACCACAGCCGCGCTCGCGCTGAGGCCGTCCCACGGATGAAACAGTACAGCGTTAGCAGGTAGAACAGCCCCATCATGGATTCGCACCGTTGGGAGATGTACGTCACCGCCTCGGTCTGCAACGGATGAACCATCCAGAGCACCGCCACCGCTAGTGCGACCCACTCTCCCGATACGCCGAAATGCGCCCGCAGCACCGGCCGCAAGAGCGTCCGCCGCACGATGCCATACAGTGTCAAGCCCGCCAGAACATGCACGGCCAGATTGAACGCGTGATACCCCCACACGCCTGTCCCCCCCAGCGCATAGTTGAGGGCCAGGGAGAGGTTCACGACCGGGCGCCCCCCCACAAACGAGGAGGGGGACGGCGACAACGTTTCCCAGATTGGCCAGAGATGGCGGATTGTCTGGTTTTCGAGAATGTTACGCGCATCATCAAAGATGAATGGCCCCTGAAAGCTGTTGTGATACGCCCAGATGCCAGCGGTGATAATCAACAGCGGAATGAACTTGCGCAGTTTCAATAGTCCAACAGCCTATCCAAGCTCGCCTCGCCTGACCAGTGATTATTGCTCCACACACGATCCGCGATTCCGACTGGACGACGTTTTACAGGGTGACATGGCCCGATGAAATTCGTAGTCTATCTCCCCCCGTGGTCACCCTGACGCTCATATGAAGACTGCCGTCATTGCTGGAGCCGGTCCTGCCGGATTAACGGCGGCCTATGAACTTCTCAAGCGCAGCGATATCAAGCCGATCGTATTCGAGCAGAGCGGCACTCTGGGTGGTCTTGCCCAAACCCGCAACTACAAAGGGAACCGGATTGATCTCGGCGGCCACCGGTTCTTCTCCAAGAGTGACCGGGTGATGAACTGGTGGCTTAACATCCTGCCGTTGCAAGGCGCCCCGGCAGCCGACACGGCCAAGAATTCCTTCGAAATCGCGTTCGCCCGGGAAGTCATCCAGGAGGTGCTGACCGCCGAGCCGGCCAGCCCGGGCCACAAGACACACACCGTGCGCCGCCCGGCGCCGGACCCCGAGCATGAAGACGAAGTGATGCTCCTGCGCCGGCGCCTTTCACGGATTTTTTACCGTGGGAATTTTCTGCCGTATCCGTTGGGAATTACGTTGCTGGTTGCCCGGCGGCTTGGCCTGTGGAACACGTTCCTCATTTTTCTGAGTTATGTTCGCGCCCGCGTTTTCCCGCTCAAGGATGAAACCTACCTCGACGCATTCTTCATCAATCGCTTCGGTCGCCGGCTGTACCGGACTTTTTTCCGGGATTATACGGAAAAAGTCTGGGGTCTGCCCTGCTCGCAGATCCGCGCCGACTGGGGCGCGCAGCGCGTAAAGGGGTTGTCCCTGAAACGCGCTGTCAGCCATGCGGTCAGGGATTTGTTGGGCGGCGATTTCCAGAAGGCGCAGCGGGAGCGCGAGACCAGCCTGATCACGCAGTTCTTCTACCCGAAACTCGGGCCCGGCCAAATGTGGGAAACCGTCGCCCGCCAGGTGCAACAATGCGGCGGGGATATCTTCTTGCAGCACCGAATCACCGGCGTGCACCTCGCCAATGGCAAGGTTCGCGCCGTCACGGTCGAGCACACGCAAACCAACGCAATTCGCCAGGTCGAATGCGATTACTTCTTTTCCACCATGCCCATCAAGCATCTCATTGGCGCGACTACTCCGCCGCCACCGGCCGAGGTGCAGAAAGTGGCCCGGGAATTGGTCTACCGCGACTTTCTCACGGTCGGTCTGTTACTGCGGAAGTTGCATGTGCGCGAACGCGGCAAACCACCGGCGCCCACTGTGCCAGACAACTGGATTTACATCCAGTCGCCTGGCGTGCTCGTCGGTCGCGTCCAGATTTTCAACAACTGGAGTCCTTACCTCGTCGCCAATCCGAAGGACACGGTTTGGGTCGGCCTTGAATATTTCGTCAACGAGGGCAATGCCCTGTGGACCATGCCCGATAAAGACCTGATTGCCTTTGCCACCCGCGAAATGCAGGCCATCGGGATGGCGGATCCATCCGACGTGCTGGACGGTCATGTCGTGCGCATGCTCCAGGCATACCCCGCCTATTTCGGCAGTTACCCGCAGCTTGACGTTGTCCGACGTTACGTGGACACCATCCCCAACCTCTTCCTCATCGGTCGAAACGGCATGCATCGGTACAACAATCAGGACCACAGCATGCTCACGGCGATGATCGCAGTGGACAATATTCTGGAAGGGCGTACCGATAAGACCAACATCTGGGACGTGAATCTGGAAGAGGTTTACCACGAGCAAGACAAACAGGATCAACCGGCAACCCCGCCCGTCTGACAAAACACGATGCATCGGGCATCGAGTGCCTTTGGGGCGGCGCCGACCATAGACCTCGGAGCCTGCCGCAGCCCCTGCCCGCTTTGGACGATTTGCGAACCCGGCGGATTGAGCCGCCTACGTGCGCCTGTTACTGAGCAGCCCGTGCTCGCGCCAGGGCATTCCGGGCTTGGACAAAATCGGGCTTGAGACGCAGTGCCTGCTCGTAATGCTGGATGGCCTCCGGTACCTTGCCCACCTTTTCTAACGCGCCCCCTAGATTATAATGTGCGTCGGCGTAATCGGTTCTGATCCGTAAGGCTTGCTCGTAGTGGCCGATGGCCTCTTGCACCTTGCCTACCCGAAGCAAGGCATTCCCCAAATTGTTGTGCGCCTCGGCGTCGTCGGGCATGTTTTGCAACGCCTGCTCCCAATGCCCAATCGCCTCCCGCAGCCTGCCCAGTTGGACCAAGGCGAGTCCCAGATCGTTATGCGCCTCGGCGTACCCAGGATTGAGCTGTAACGCTTGTCGTAGCGGTTGGATGGCCTCCTCAGCGCGGCCGGCCAAAAGCAGGGCATTCCCCAACTCCTCCTGTCCGTCAGCGAGTTCTGGCTTGATCCGGAGCGCTTTCTGCAGAACCCGAATGCCTTCGGGCACACGCCCCTCCGCAGCCAGCATGGTGCCCAGTGCGCAGCCTGCATACCCCCAAATCTCGGCACTCACCAACAGGTTAAACGTCACCGACAAACCCAACAGCAGGCCCCAGCCCCAGCGCGCCGCGCGCCGACGCATCGGCCGATAAGCCAGGGTGCGCTCCAATCCGAGGATGCCAATCACGGCCAGCAACGTCAGTGCCGGCAGGAACTCCGCTTCAAAGCGGAAGGCAGCGGAACAGTAGAACCCTACCGTCACGGCGCATATTCCACACAGCAGAGTTACTGCGATCACAAATCCGCGCAAGACCGACCTCGCCCGAACCGACCGATCCCACCATGCCAGCGGCGTGGCCAGCGCCAGCCACACCAGTGGAATGTTGGTCAGTACACCAAACGGATCAGACGCCCCGTTATAGCCCGCTGGTATGGATGGCGCACTGACTTCATGCACAAACGGGAACCGAGCGCTCCACCGGGCTGGCTCCAGAAAGTAGAGCCGAAAATTGAGCCAAAAATAATGAGGACTAAAGAACTGCTGTGTAATCAGTCGCTTGGCGCTCAACTGGTAGCGCAGCCCAAATTCCAGCGGGTCGTCGAATCGCAGGAAGTTGTAGAGCATCAACCCAAGGCCGACCAGTGTGATCGGTCCCACCGCTGCCGCCAGCATACCGCCAATCGGGCGTCGCTCACGCCACGCTTGAACCACTGGCACCATCAGCACGAGCGATCCGAACAACAACGTGGGCCGCGCCCCCACCGCCAGTCCGTAAGCTAGGCTGGCCACCGCCAGCAATCCCAAACGCTTTCGGGACGCCGCCTCGTGCATCGCGCACCAGATTGCCCCCAGCGCCAGCATCGTCAGCATATACCCGCAACTGATCGCCACCTCGTAAATGTTGGACAGCGGCAACAGCGCCGGCATACCGGTCGCCAATCCCAGTGCGACGGCACAGGCCGCTACTACACCAAGGCTCACTTCGGCAAAGTAGCGCCGCCACAGAGCCTGCAGCAGGCCGATGCTGGCCAGAAAGCCGATGCCGCAAAAGACCGTCACCACCTGCCTCTCAAACGGATATCCCCCGGTCACCGCCAGGAACGGCCAGAACGCCAGCAACGCAGGGGTCACTCCGAAATAGATATATAGCTTGCTCCGGTAGTAACTCAGATCAATCATCTGGTACGGCAGACCCCGATAGTAGCGATTGGCCTCCGCATCGTACGGGTCAGCGAGGTTTGCAAACCCGGGCGGCACCTCCTTTTTCAGGCTTAACTGGCCGGCGCGGAATCCCTGCACCAATAAATTGTAGCCTTGATTCGCTGGATTCAGCATCGACCATTCCAAGCCGCCCAACCGGGCCCCGTACGCATACGTCCCGATGACCAGCGCGCACACACCGACCAGAATTCCGCATTGCATCCACGAGCACCTTGCTCTGGGTGCCTCCGACTCACTGCGAACTGACTTGCGGTCGATCATTTCTCGAATGATGCCTGGGCTCTTCGCTTCTCATTGATCGGAAGCTGGGCGCGTCGACCAAGCAGCTTGGGCGGCGGTTCAGACTGCCCAGTCGAATCGCTTTCATCCTCCGACACTAAAATGGGTTCGGATAATAGCCCCCGGATGCTTCACCTGCAACCCGTCGCCGCCTTGTTTCACGAACTGCCAATGTGATATACGAACAGAGTGTACCCCACGCGGGCAACTGGCTGGTGCGATTGGCGCAGCCATTCCCACTCGGGACGCATGAGGGCTTCGACGCTGACGACAAGATAGCCTTCCTGGATTTGCTTGGCAGCATCGCTGCCGACAAAGTCATTCGCAATTCCGTAATACTCAATCGCCGCCTGGGTGCCAAAGTATTGAAGGTAGATCTTGCCGATGCCGTGCTCGTCAAGAAACCTTCTCAGTCGAATGACGTCTTGTCCCCAGTCGTAGTTCGAGTCCAGCAAATGCTCGTAGCCGTGCCCGGTCCCGCCGGCCAGCCGGTTCATATAACAGATGAAACCGGGATACGCCAGCGCCACACAAACCAGGCTCGCCACGGGCAGCGCGACGACAATCCAGCCCGCGAGCCTCTGGCGCGCACGTCGCACCTGTCCCGCCCATCGGACCAGCAAGCAAGCTGAACCAATCGAGACAAGCGGGTACACGGGCAGGATGTGACGCACCCCGATGTCGGCCTTGCTGCACATCGCACTCAGCAAATAGACAAACGCGCCCACCCATGCGGCCAGCTCTGCCAGCCGAAGTTCACCCCGGGAACGCGTAGCCAGGGCAATGCCTGCGCCCACAAAAATAAGGAACGGCACCGGTGTCTTCATGGCAAACGCCAGCGGGAAGTAATACCACCAGCCGGAGTGTGACCACCGGCCGTTCAGATAGGCCTCATTGCCGCCCGACGCATGAAGCAGCGTGATCGCAGCCCCCTTGAAGTATTCGGCGGGAATCAGAATCGGGCGGAGCGCGATAAACCAATGAGGAACGCCCAGCTTCGCTGCCATCGCTGAGTCGATGGGCGGCGCTGGCGACCAGTGCGGTATGTACAAGGCCAGGATCATCCCCCACGCGCACGCGGCGACGATCAATACATGCTTCAGGGCCGTTGGTTGCGCCCCACGGTGCCGCCAGCGATCAACCAGCCACAGGACCGCAAACGTCGGCCCGAGAATCACCGCGGTATACTTAATGGCCAGCGCCAGCCCCAGTGCCAAACCGGCCCACACCGCCCGGCGCACGCTCGGCGCCTCAAGCAGCCGCGCAAACATCCAGCATGAGAGCGGAAACGCCAACGCCATGCCGATGTCGCTCTGTACGATGTGGCCATAAGCGAGCATCACCGGGTTTAGAAGGAACATCGCAGCCGCCAGCAGACCGGCCGCGTCGCCTTGCAGGCGCCGCGCCCACAGCAACACCAGCAGCGCCGTCACCAAAGTCAGCAACACCTCCGGTATGCGGCCCCAAAACATCAACCTCTCTGCATCGTTTTGGCCGCCGTAAATCAGGATTCCGCCGAAGACGAACTCTTCGTCTTCGGGATAGTGATAAAAATTCGGGCCGCGAGGAAACAATTCAGCGGCGCGAGCCGGTTCGCCGTTGTCCTGTTGGTTCCAGCGTCCGGCGGTGTCTGCCATAACGTGCCCGGTGAGGAGCCCCTCGCCATACGGTGTCAGTTTCACCCCAAGCATCGTCAGCGGTGCGGCGGCGATCAATTGTAGCAACGGTGGGTGTTCGGGGTTGAGCCGATAGCGGTACCCCTGCCAGTAGCTCCAACCCGCGCTGAGAAATACCGTCTCGTCAACCGTCGCGCTTTCTTGCCGCATGGCCCCGATCATCAGTCCGGCCGCGACGACCAGCAGCAACCCCACCGCGAGAAACAGACGCCCACGATTGCCCATGGAATGCTCTTCTAAAACAATGCGTCAGGTCCGTCGAGCCCGTAATGCAAGGACCGAGCCACGCATCCCTCTCTCGACGACAGGCGAACCTTGCGAGTTGAGCTTCAAAGGACTGCCACCTTAACTCAAGGATTGCGTGGTCTTATCACGCCTACGGACTGACGGTAACCGTGTCCGTTGCGATACAATCCCAGCCGCGGCTCGATCTCCCTGACCACCTGCGAGTGCCCCGACGAGCGAGCCAGGTCAATGGCTTTCTCGGCAGTGGCGACGGCATTGCTGAATTGGCCCGTGGCGGCGTAGGCCGCAGCCAACGTGTCGAGATAAGGGGCTGCCCGATTGTCAGTCAGTTCGCAGACCCGTTTGGCCAATTCCAAACCTCGAACCGGGTTGCCGCCGTCCTCTGGCGCAAGCGTCGCCAGCAACCACGCCAGATTGTTTTGTGCCTCAATGCTGTCGGGCTTGATTCGCAACACCTGTTCGTAGTGCTTGATCGCCTCGGCAAAGTTGCCGGTCTGCTCCAAGGCGATTGCCAGATTGAAGTGCGCCTCGGCATAATCGGGCTGAATCCGCACCGCCTGCTCGTAATGGCCGATGGCCTCGCGAACTTTGCCCGCTTTCCCCAGGGCCAGCCCCAGATTGAAGTGTCCTCCGGCAAAGTCGGGCGCGATCCGCAGTGCTTGTTGGTATTCCCCAATGGCCTGTTGCGCTTTGCCCATCTGTAGAAGGGTGCCACCCAAGTTGTTGTGTGCCTCGGCGTAATCGGGCTTGATTCGCGACGCCTCCTCGAACTGCCGCAAGGCATCATCGAGCCTGCCTGCGTTTGTCAAGGCAAGCCCCAAATTGTTGTGTGCTCTGGAATTGTTGGGGCGCTTCTCCACAGTGTCCAGCCAAATGGCCAACGCCGAGTTGTAGTCCCGATTGCGTTGGATGGTCAGAAATGTGAACAACACCACCACGGCCCCACCCGCTACGCATCCGAGAGCAACGCCTTGCTGGTTGGCGAACAGCCGTTTCCCGATCTCGAACACGCCGACCACGGCTATCGTTACCACTGCTGCCAGCGAGAGATACATGCGGTGTTCGTACATGGGGCTGTCAAGGGGAATGATGCTCGATGTTGGCGCCAGAATGAGAAAGAACCAGGCGCCCAAAAAGCCCCAGGCGGAGTTTGTTTTGCACGCCCAAGCAGTGGCCCCCAGCAGAATCGCCATCACCAACATTGACAGCGGAATACCCAGCGCGGTGCCGCCGGAGGGCGACCCGTAGTAGTCAAAGCATAATGGGTGCGGCCACGCGGCCAGTCGCAGGTAATAAAGGATCACCGCGGGCTGGATCAGCAAGTACTCCCACCGAGTGCCGCCCGACGCGTGCTGCGCCGTAACGGATACATGGGCGAAGGTGCCGGCCGAAACCACCATAATACCCTGTAGGATCCAGGTGGCTGACAGCCCGAGATACAACGGCCGGCGCCGCCGCCACGCCTCGCGGAACGAACCCGAAACAAACGCGCGGTCATAGAGCAGCACGATCAACGGAGCCGACGCCATCACCTCCTTCGTGGCCATCCCCAGCAGGCACGAGGCGACGGACAAGATGTACCAGGCCTTGGGCGAAGCCGAGTCAACCCCGCGGATCGCGCAATAGAGCGTCAGCAGGTAAAACAACCCCATCATCGATTCGGCCCGTTGGATGACGTACGTCACCGACTCGGTCTGCAACGGATGGACCGTCCAGAGCACCGCCGTGGTTAGTGCCAGCCCGTTTGCGGCGGCACCGAAATGCCCACGAAGCCTCGGCTGCAACAACGTTCGCCGCACGATGCCGAAGAGGGTCAAGCCGGCCAGAATGTGAATAGCCAAATTCAGCGCGTGATAGCCCCACACGTTGTAGCCGCCGAGCGCATAATTGACGGCCAGAGAGAGGTTGATGACCGGTCGGGCATTAATCAGCGACGACGACGTTGGCGACAGCACATCCGAGATCGGCCACAGATGACGGATGGTTCGGTTTTCCGGGATCCACCGCAGGTCATCAAAAATGAATGGCCCTGAAAAGCTGTTGTGATACGCCCAGATGCCAGCGGCGATGATCAACACCGGGATGAACTGACGCAGCTTCAACAGGCCGCGACTTTACCTGAACCAGCCGCCGACGACCAGCCCCGACTTTCGAATGTCAGGGCCAGTGTTTCCTGAGCTATGGCTCCCCAAGGAGAAATCGGACTCCCGAAGCCTCTTTCGGATACCTGAGCGTCTCCACCCTGCCATGTGTTCCCATAAGACAGGCGCAACCTGGCTTGTGCAGCCTTGGTCGCCGCCCGCCGTCACCTGACAGTTTTGTCACCGAGTTGCCGTAGCGCCTCGCGGGCCATCAGATTCGACGGATCGATGAGAAGCACCTGCTGAAAGGCCTTGATCGCCTGCGGAAACCTCCGCGAGTCTGCCAGGGCGACCCCGAGGCTTTGCCAGGCCGCGGCCGCGCCCGGATCGGCGCGTGTCGCCGCTTGAAACTGCTCGGCTGCTTTACCCGGCTCTCTCTCGTTAAGATACACGGCCCCAAGATTCATGTGCGCGTCGAAATCGTCGGGCTTCAGGATCAGTACGAGCGAGAGATACAGCCTCGCCTGCCGGAAATCACCCAGTTTCGCGTAGGTTGCTCCGAGATTGTTGAGAGATTCGATATGTTCAGGTTGGCAGCGTATCGCCGCCCGCCAATATCTGAGCGCTTCATCCACCCGGCCCTCGTCGTATACCAGCAAGGCGAGACCGTTGAGGACATCGGGGTAGTCAGGTTTTAACTGCAACGCCGCCTGGTAGCTTGCGATCGCCTCCGGAACCCGTCCCTCCTTTTTCAGTGTCCCGCCCAGATTGTCGTAAGCCAGCCACGCCTTCGGATTCTTCGCGATGGTGTCCCGCCATAGCGTCTCATCGCTGAAATAAATGCGCGACTGGTTCCAGGTCAACAGCCCAAGGCCGACAACGACAAGCCCTCCCCCGACCCGCATTGCCGGCCCAAATGATCGTGGCCCCCTCGCCACGCCCATTGCGATTCCGCCAACGACGAGCGCTATTAGACCGGGAATTGCCGGATACTGCCAGTGATCCGCCACGAACGAGTACCGGTAAAAACCTTGATCGTAAAATCCAAGCACGGGAAATAGCATGATGAGAAAATAACCGGCGCCCGCCAGAGCATCGCGTCCCCAACCACGGCGGTTCGACCAACAATAAACCAGAACCGCAATCAGTAGCAGCCCCGGTAGGTACACAGCAGCCTTGGAGGGATCGATTCGCCACCGTGGATAGATCATGCACAGCCGCACCGGTATCAGCGCCTTGTAGATGTAAAACCACGCAGCCCAGCCGGCGCCGGCCAACCTCGCCAGAAAACCGTCAGTTCGGGCCGGCTGTCCTTCCAGTACACGGACAGCTTGAAACCAGACGGTCAGCGGTGCGATGGCAAGCGAGACGGTGATGTACGGGAGACAGAACGCAAGAACACGAGGGCCCAACCGCCGCTGCTTCCACCACGCAATCCCCAGAAGAACAACGGGCCACATCACCGCCATGGGTTTGGCCAGCACGGATAGCAGGAAGGAAACGATGGAAGCCGCATACCAACGCCAACTTCCACCACGTTCGAACCGCAGGTACGCCAGCACCGTTGTCAGGAAGAACAGCATCGACAACACGGTCTTTTGCTCGCTGACCCAGGCGACGGCGGCAACGTTGACTGGATGAACGGCAAAGATGAGCCCGGTGATCCACGCGTAGCGAACGTCCAGCCGTCGTAACACTTGTACGACGAGCACGGCGTTCACCGCATGCAGCAACACGTTGACAACATGATAACCGAGCGGGCTGGAGCCCCACAGCCGCCATTCAAGCCACCAACTCGTCCATGTCGCCGGATAGTAGTCTGGCCCCTGCGCACTGAACCAGATGCGGCCCAGCCCGTCGGCCGCCACGATCAGCGGATTCTGCACCAGCAGAATCCAATCGTCGAAAACAAACCCGGCCCGTAGTGTCGGCAGGTATGACAACACCACCGCCAACATAATCGCGGCGTTCTGATGAAGATGGAACCGCTTCTCTCCGGCGTCGGTCATGGTGTGGTCGCTTTCGCCCGCAAGGATACTATAGCTAAAGCGCAGTCGCAATAAACTCACTCTCACGGTTCTGAACAAATCCGTGGCCCGTGACACCACTGATCCCGCAAGGGAGTCGGGCAGGCCTCCGCTGCCATTCTTCAACAGGAAACGGGTCGATTGTCTCCCCTTCCCGGGCTCGAGGCGTGGTTGTTCCTTCCCAAGGGCATCCTGGCCCCCATTCCTTTTTCAAACGGAACCTTGGTCTTGAACCGGAACCTGTGGCCGTGGTACAAATACCCCCATGACCAACCTTAGGATGGATATGAGACTGGCGGCGATTTTCTTCTTGGTCCTGTCTACTGCCACGGGAGCCGGAACCGACCCCAGCAACGTCAAGAATGTTGACGCGGTTGCCGCGCCAGCAACGAACTCACTTCCGAGTAAGGAAAAGGCCACCGGCCTGTCAACGGCTCATGTTGACCATGTCCAGTTGTCGGTCACTTGGTGGAAAGGAACCAATTGGGAGAGCAGTCTGCGGCCCATGACGGTGACCGACGAAACCGGTGTGGTGTTCCTGGTGATGCCGGGCGGAACCGTTTACGTTGGCGAGATGCGTGACGGCAGACCGAATGGCTTCGGAACCATTACCAGTGTCGGTGGGACCCATCAATGGGGCGAGTTCCGGAACGGCCTGTCGTACCGGTTGACCGGGAGGTGGGTCGGTCCTGGTGGCCTCGAGGAGGAAGGGACGTGGAATCTCGACGGTACTAGGTGCGGCGGGACGATTCGCTATAAAGACGGGCGTGTGTACCAGGGGGACTGGTTGCTCGAGGGTGGTGCCGCCGAGGTGCCATCCGGTATGGGCACGATGACCTGGCCTGACGGGACCGTGTACGTCGGCGAGTTCCGTTACGGCAGAATGGATGGCAAAGGGAGGATGGTCAATGCGAGAGGCATGGTTAAGGAAGGCTCGTGGAAGCGGGACCAGTTCATCGGCCCTGCGCCCTAACCATGTAGCCGCTCCCGTGTAGCTGCGCTTGTGCCGCGCCCTCAGCCTGCTAGCGCCGGTAAGGCGCACGATATCTGTACCCACCCCGCCCTGGCCTTTCCCCATTTGTCGTCAGCCATCTTCCATCTCCAGTTGCCCTCCGACCCAAAGAAACATTGGGCTGGTGGTAACAAATGTATTGACAATGCCCGCCAGTTCGGTAATCTACAAGTCACTAAGTCACTTTCTTGACGGCTCGCGTCGAGGAAAATAGGAGGGATGGTTTTTCGTAGCAATGTCAGTTGGGATGACATAGTACAAGAAAATTGGATGACATCATAACCCCGGCGGCGCATGTCGCCGCTGCTGTTTTGTTGCTACCGCCGTTGTTCTCTTCACCCCGGACGATGCGGTCACGATGCAGTCGCTAGCACGCAACTCGTTCAGGGGAAATCCTCTAGGGTGATTTCCCGGTCGAAAATAGGGAATCCAGTAGTTTCAGGTTCTCCATGAATGCCGCTAGAGTCTGGTGTGATGAAAAACATCCAGAGAACGCCAGCCATGAAGCTGGAAGGAACAACGACACCATGACGTTCAATAGATTTTCTGCAGGAAGATTGGCCAGAATTGCAGTCCTGCTCGCCCTGCCCTTGCCCATCACCGCCAGCCGCGCCAACAATTTTACGACTTCTGTCCAGGAGGCCTCGACCCAATCCTGGGACGGCGCCATTTGGGAGCCGGGACCAGTAATGCCCACTTCCGGCAACACTTACGAAGTGCTCAGTGGCGGTGTCGTTCGTAATCCGTCCACGTCACGAATCGCTCTATTCTTCGGTAATTCACTCATGTTGGATGCAGGTGCCGGGCTCTTGGTTACCAGCTCGTCCGACCAGACTTTGGTGTTCCCCGTGAGGCCGGGGACTTTGGGCTTGGTCCTCAATGGTGGATTCTTGGAGGCGATGCCAGGCTCCGGCAGTTCAACTTTCACCATCGCGGGTCAAATGGCAGTGGTGGCGCCGTCCACTATATTTCACCTCGGGTATGGCAGCGGGTTTGTGATCACGGCCCAAATTACAGGCACCGGCAATTTGACCGTCTTCAACGGCACCTTGTTGGCGCCACTGGACATCCAGAGCACGAACAATCCCTACAGTGGCTCCTGGCTGGTTCAACGCGGTTATTTGCTGGGCTCGGGGATGGATTCGTTGGGGACAGGCAGCATCACGATTTCTCCGGGGGCAACTTTGGAAGTCGATTACGATATCCAAAGCCCGGGCACGCTCACGCTGTCGGGAAGCAATAGTGTCATGGTTCTGCATCAGGATTGCCAGTTCGGCGCGGTGTCCATCGACGGCATCGCGCTGGCTCCAGGCACATACACGTTTAACGATTTGCTTGCTCAATTCCCTGGCAACTTTGCGCCCGGCGGATCGGGAAGCATCACCGTGCCCACGCCGGCTCCAGCCGTTGCTCCCCCGGTGATTCCTTCTGACCGGCTCATCAACTGGACTCCGGGAACTTGCGTGGGCGTGCCGGGCGGGATACCGACCGCGCGCACAAACTCGCTGTTGGCGATCACAGTGTATGGCGCCGATAGCAATGGCGTGTCTGATTCCAGCGGGGCGATCAATGCCGCTCTAGGTCGGGCGCCGAGAAATACCGCCGTGTTCCTGCCCGCCGGCACTTACGTGCTCAGCAACGGGCTAAATCTGGCCAACAATGTCACGCTGCGCGGCGCGACCAACACGGTGCTCGTGGCGGCCAGCACCGGCCCGGTGATCTCCCACACCGCCAGTGACAACGGCGTGAACTATGGCGATCCCAGTGGAGGTCAAATTGTTACCGGTGGCCTGCTCAAGGGCAGCACGAACATCACGGTAGCCAGCACGTCCGGTTTCGGCGCGGGGCGACTCATCAACCTGTCCCGGGCATGGTGGGGCAACGTGTCCAGTAACGATCAGTACGACCTGCCGGTGATCGTCAACGTAAACGGTTATGACACCCACAGCTTTCAAGGTTGGCCCGAACAGCAGATGCTCATGACGACCGGAGTCGGTTCGACCAACATCTTCTTCTGGCCGCCACTGTATTTCGATATGACCGGGCGCGTGTGCGTGGTCAACTCCGCATTGATGCCGCCGCCGCAGTTCGCTGGAATCGAAGACCTCTCCATCAACTGCAGCAACGTGGACGATTCTTACGTCATCGAACTCTGGGAGGCTTACGGCGATTGGATCAAGAACGTGCACATCATGCAGGGCGACGGCTATGTCGTCAGCCTGCTGGGCTGCCTCCAGTGCGAGATCCGCGATAGTTTCGTCGACCAGAGCTACCACAACGGGCCCAACGGCTTCGGCATCGGACTGCATGGCTCCAGCGGGATACTGGTCGAGAACAACATCATCTTCCAGCTGTTTCCGACCATCGAGGTCTGCAGCGGCAGCTCGGGCAACGTCTTCGGCTACAACTTCTGCTACAACACCAACGGCAACTGGGTCATCGACTCCAATCACGGGCCGCACAATCGGTTCAATCTGTACGAGGGCAACATCGCCAACGATTTCAAGAGCGACGGCTATTTCGGCAGCGAGAGCCACTGCGTGCAGTACCGCAACTGGTTCCACGGCCAGTACCTGGCCGACACGTATGTGCTCGACCGGTTCAGTCGCCAGTTCTCGTTGGTGGGCAACATCCTCGGGGGCCTGTCGCCAAGCTCCTTGACCAACGATGGCACCGTCTTTGGTCTTCCCAATCTGGGCAATCCCGATACAGACGGCAACAGCGCGCCACCGTGGGCCGATTGGGGGAACTGGCCGGGGCCAAATGGATTCCAGGAACTTGATACTGAGGTGAGTGCCGTGATGGTCGGCGGTGTCACGAACTTCATCCGCGTCGGTAACTTTAACTATTTCACCAACGCCATTCCGCCGTCCGAATCGCTGAACGGTCAAACGCTGTCCAACAGCCTGTATCTGAGCAGCCAGCCGAGTTGGTGGACGAACGGCGGGTACAACATGCCGTGGCCCCCGTTCGACCCGACCAGCCCCAACCCGAGCTTTAATTCCATCCCCGCCGGCTATCGCTACCTGAATGCCAACTGAGCTGGCGTGGTACTTCAGGATTCATGCGGCTCACAATCGGTAAGTGAAGCGTCCTGGTGGGTCGTTCCTGTGGGTTGCCAAAGCGCAAGAGCGGTACCGTCTCGTGGCCCAATAACGCTTGTGTGGCACCCAAGCCGGTGGGGCGGATGAGCTTGTGATTGGCAGTAGGCGCAGCAGGGTTTGATGCACTTGGCGGCGTCTGAGAATGAGCCAACACCCGGACTGGCCGCTTGTGTTTTAGAGCGAAGCCAAATACAGTCGCCCCATGACGTTAGCAAACGGGACGCTCTTCATCGTCGGGACCCCGATCGGGAATATGGAGGACATTACCCTCCGCGCTTTGCGCGTCCTGCGCGAGGCCGACCTGATCGCCGCTGAGGACACGCGTCATACGGGATTGCTGCTGGCCCGCCACGGCCTTAAAAAACCTTTGATCAGCTACCATGAGTTCAATGAGGCGAAACGGACTCCTGAATTGATGCGCGAGCTACAGCAAGGCCGCCGGGTCGCCCTTGTCTCGGACGCAGGAATGCCAACCCTCTCCGATCCCGGACAACGCCTGATTCGGGCTGCCGTCGACGCCGGAATCGCCGTGCAAGTCGTCCCCGGCGTCTCCGCCGTCACCGCGGCGCTGGCTGGCAGCGGCTACGTTGTCGAAGAGGGCGTTCTGTTCTATGGGTTTCTTCCGCACAAGTCCGGGCAGCGCCGCAACACCCTCGCCCGCCTCGCTCCCCTGCCCTACGCGCTGGTGTTTTTCGAATCACCGCACCGCCTCGTAAAGGCCTTGCAGGATATGCGCGAGCTTTTGGGGAATCGAAATGTGGTTGTCGCCCGCGAGTTGACCAAGAAATTCGAGGAGTTCCTGCGCGGCAATATCGAGTCTGTCCTGAAAAAGCTTGAGAACCACACGGTCAGGGGCGAAATTACCGTCGTCGTCGAGGGCCTTCAGAAATGAACCAGCATGTGTTTTCAAGATTGCGTCTTCCAGCATCGCCTTCGACGCCCGCCGACCGCCGCGCCAGCGGCAGGCCTTCCGGTCGACGCAGAGTTCCGCTTTGTTCCGCCTTGTTCCGCCTTGTTCCAGCTTGCGCCTTGCTGCTAACCGCTTGTTCCACCACCACCCCGCGCGTGCTCGAGGTCACCAGCCGCACGCGCCTTCAGGACGTGGACATTGCCGACAGCGAGTTTTTCATCGAGGACCGCGCGTCGCTCCTTCGCTACGAACCGCAGGACCTGAGCATCGACGACCAGCGTGAGGAATTCTATGTCCGCTGGACGCCAAGAACCGTTGACTTGGTGAGATTTGAGTATCGTCAGGTGTCCAAGCCCGCTGAGATTTTCAAGCAAACCTATGTCCCACACGGCGATTCCCGGAAGCTCTTTGAAGTCCGCGGCGAGGCGTTTCGTTCCGGCGGTTTGGTTTCCGCCTGGCGTGTCAGCCTGTGGAACGGTGACCAGCTTGTGGCGGAACAGAAATCGGTGCTCTGGTAATATTGTTTCACGCTCGACATGACAGAGTCAACCGTCATCGCCCAATTTGATGCGGTCACGGCGAGGCAACCGCGGAAGGTTTGCATCTACTGGGGTGGCGACCGGTTCACAAATGCAGATCTGACCGGCCACATCCATCGCTACGGAGCGCAACTACAGGCCCATTACGGCATACGACGAGGCAATCGCGTCGGCATCCTTTTGAAGAACTGCCCCGAGTTTATCTTCGCGCTCTACGCCGTGCTGAAATCAGGCGCGACCGTCGTGCCCATTAACAATTTTCTTAAAGCTCCCGAGATTCAGCACATCGTCGATGACTGCCAGGTCAAATGTTTGATCACGTCGGCGGAGTTCGACGAGACCATCTCGAAACTGCAGGGTCTCACGGCAATTTTGCTTCCGGAACTCGAACGGGGCGCACCGGCGACTCCTCCCCAGTGGGCGACCGTTGAGCCGGATGATCTGGCGCTGATCATTTACACGTCCGGCACGACTGGCAAAGCGAAGGGCGCGATGCTCACGCACGGAAATATCGCCTCCAACGTCCGCAGTTGCATCAAGGCCCTCGAAGAAACAACCGATGACCGCCTGACGTTGCTGTTGCCCATGTTTCACAGCTTCATGTTGACCGTCTGCATTTTCACCCCGCTTTCGATGGGCGCGTCCATCGTCCTGATCAAGTCCGTGCAGCCGTTCAAGGCGGCAATGAGGGAGATCATTCGCAACCGCGCGACGATCCTCGTGGGCATCCCGCAGCTCTTCCAGGCGCTGGCCGACGCCAAAATCCCCTTCTGGCTGCATTGGGTCCTCAAGCTGCGGCTGGCGATCTCAGGCGCCGCTCCCCTCCCCGGCGAAACACTCGGGAAATTCGACCGGAACTTCCATTTTCCACTCTTGGAAGGATACGGTCTGAGCGAGGCGTCGCCCGTGGTGTCCTTCAACCCAATCCACGGCGTGCACAAGGCCGGGTCGGTTGGCCTGCCGCTCCCCGATATCGAAGTGAAAATCTTTGACGACCATGGTCGCGAACTCCCACCGGGGCAGGTCGGTGAAATCGTCGTACGCGGCCCGAACGTGATGCGCGGATACTACAACCACCCGGAAGAGACCGCCGCGACGTTGCGCAATAACTGGCTGCACACCGGCGACATGGGCAAAAAAGATGACGACGGATACATCTACATCGTGGATCGCCGCAAGGAGATGCTCCTGGTGCGCGGCATGAACGTGTACCCGCGCGAGATCGAGGAAGTCCTCCACCAGTTCCCGAACGTGCGGGAAACGGCCGTGCTGGCAAAGGCCGACGAGAAACGCGGCGAGGTGCCCATTGCATTCGTCAGCCCGACCGAGGGCGTGACCCTGGAGCCGAACGAGATCCTGCGGTTTTGCCGCGACCGGCTTGCCGATTATAAAATCCCGCGGGAAGTTCGAGTCATGGACGCCCTGCCCCGCACGGCCACCGGCAAAATTGCCAAACTCGAACTGAAGAAACTCTTGTAATCGACCGCCAGCTCTACCACCGCTTGCAGGCCTCGCGGTAGCTCTCCACATTTCGCTTCAGCTCGCGAACGCTGTCTCCGCCGAACTTGTCGAGGACGGCCTTGGCCAGCTCGAAAGCCACCACGGCTTCTCCGATAACTGCTGCGGCAGGCGTGGCGCACACGTCCGAGCGTTCCACCGTGGCCTTCACTTCCTGCCCGGTTTGAATGTCCACCGACCGCATGGGTTTCATCAATGTGGACAGTGGCTTCATGGCGACTCGGACAACAACCGGCTGGCCGTTGGTCATCCCGCCCTCAAATCCCCCGGCGTTATTGCCCCCCCGCGTCAAAACGCCGGCCTGCGCTGGCAGGATTTCGTCATGCACCTGTGAGCCAAATCGCCGCGCAGCTTCAAACCCGAGTCCGATCTCCACGCCTTTCATCGCCTGGATGCTCATCAACGCGCGCGCCAGATTGGCGTCGAGCTTCCGGTCCCACTGGACATGGCTTCCCAGCCCGATCGGAACCTCGATGGCGACTACCTCGAACACGCCACCCAGCGTATCGCCCTGGGCTTTGGCCGCATCGACGGCCTCGATCATTCGCTTCTCGGCATCGGGATCGGCACAACGGACCGCGCTGGACTCGCTGCGCTGGCGGATCTGGGCAAATGTCAGACCGTCCGTTTTCGCCTGCACGGTGCCCAGACTGACGATGTGGCCGACGATGTCGACGCCGACCTCCGCCAGCAGAAGTTTGCAAGCCCCACCAACGGCCACGCGCATCGTCGTCTCTCGTGCGCTGGAGCGTTCCAGGATGTCGCGCGCGTCCTGACGGTCGTATTTGATGACCCCCGCCAGATCGGCGTGGCCGGGACGCGGCTTGGTGACGGCCGGCAATTCATCGATCTTGAAGTCGCGGTTCTTGACCATGAACGTGACCGGCGAACCGATCGTCTCGCCATGACGGACGCCCGATAACACCTCGGCTTGGTCGGCTTCGATCTTCATCCGCCCGCCGCGTCCGTAACCCTGCTGACGGCGCGACAAATCGCGATTAATGGCAGCGAGATCGAGTTTGAGTCCGGCCGGCAGGCCTTCCAAAATGCCGATTAAACACGGGCCGTGGGATTCGCCCGCCGTGAAGTAACGCAATTCTGGCATGACTATCCTCGAATAAGATTCAGGTACCAGTTGATGATCTCATGTCCGCAAAACATCCATAACACCGCTCCAAACGCGATATACGGGCCATAGGGGATGCGGCTTTGCCAACCCTTCCGTCTGACAAACACGAGGATCAACCCCACGACCCCGCCCAGCAAAGACGAAATCAGGATCGTGAACAACGTCGCTTGCCAGCCAAAAAACGCGCCGATCGCTGCCAGAAGCTTCACATCGCCCATGCCCATTGCCTCTTTGCGAAAAATCAGTTGGCCGACCATTGCCACGGTCAACAATGCCACGCCGCCTACCAAAGCGCCCAAAACCGACCGCATCAGCGAGACCTTGATCGTATCTGCATCCAAGAGTGGCGGGTAAACCGCGCTTAGCAACAGCCCAACGATCAAACCGCCAAACGTGATTTCGTTGGGGATGATATAGTGCTCAAAGTCGATGAAGGTTGCAACGATTAAACCAGCAATCACCATCCAGTAGATCGGGCCTTTCAGAAAGTAGATGCCGTGCACCGGCGGCTGGTTCCACTCGGTCAATTTCAGCCACATCAGCAGGAACAGCACCGCGGTCAGCAATTCCACCAGAAAATAATGGGGACTGATCCTCGTGCCGCAGTGGCGGCATTTGCCCCGCAATGCGAGGTAACTGACCAATGGAATATTGTCCGTCCAGCAAATGCGCTCATTGCAGTGCGGACAGTGCGATGGCGGCGTGACAATCGATTGCTCGAGCGGCATGCGATGCACACACACGTTCAAGAAACTGCCGATCACGGCCCCAAATGCGAACACAATGAAATCCAGGTAAATCGGCAACCAACTCACGATTTGTCACCATAGATCGCCGTGCGCAGGGCGCGCCGCATCACCGCCAACGGCGCCTTTCGCTTCGTCCAGATTTCGAACGCCTTTGCGCCCTGGTGCAGCAACATGCTCAGCCCGTTCGCAACCTTGGCGCCCGCGCGCTCGGCGACCTGCAGCAGCTCGGTCTCCGCCGGACGATAGATCGTGTCGTACACGTGCTGCCGCGGCGCGAACAGTTTGGGGCCCAATCCGAGTGAGTCGCCCGGCTTCAATCCGATCGACGTGGCATTCACCACCACGTCAACTTCCTGGATCACCTTCCCAATCGCGTCGGACGAAAGGGTCAGGGACTGGAACTCGCTCTTGGTGGCGGCAATCTCACGAGCGATGGGCTCGATCTTGGCCAGCGTGCGATTCGCCACGATGACTTTCGCGGCCCCGTCCAGCGCGCATTTCACCGCAATCGCCCGCCCCGCCCCGCCGGCGCCAAGCACCAGCACGCGTTTGCCCTTGATGGAGAGATTGAAGTCTTCTTTCACAGCCTTGAGAAAGCCGTATCCATCCGTGTTGAAGCCGCGCATCTTGTCTTTCTCGATCACGATGGTGTTCACCGCGCCCACCTTGCGGGCCTCAGGATCGATTTCATCGGCACAGTCCAGCGCCAGAATCTTGTGAGGCACGGTTAGATTGATGCCGACCAACCCCATCTCTCTCGCGCCCCGGAGCGCCGACCGCAAATTTCGCGGGTCGACATGAAACGCCAAATAGACCCAGTTCATCCCCAGGGCTTCAAACGCGGCGTTGTGCATCGCGGGCGACGCCGTATGTGTGATCGGCGCTCCGAAGACTCCAACAATCGTTGTCGAACCGTCAATATGCATCGACTGTAACACGGGCCAGCGTGTTCGGGCGGTGTCTAGTGCACCCACCCGGCGACCACAGAGTAGCTAAGGCTGTTTAGAAGCTCAAGAATCGGTTTGGGACAGACACCGAGCGCGACCACTGCCAATGCCACAAGCGCCAGCGCAACGTTCAGATACGTCGGGGTAATGATCGAGCTGTGGTCGGCGCCGTCGATAACGTAGAAGTGCTTCAGGAGAATCAGATAATAGTAAAGCGACACAGCGCTCATGAAAATCCCCAGCACAACCAGCCACAGCAGTCCAAAGTGTTGCGAGTCCCGCTGAACGGCAGCGGCGAACAGGTAGAATTTGCCGAGGAATCCTCCGAGGGGTGGGATTCCCGCCAACGACAACACGAAGATCAACATAAGAAGCGAAAGGAATGGCGCCCGCTTCGCCATGCCGTCGAAATTCCGCATCTCATCGCCGCCGGCCCGGCTGGACAGCGCGGCGACCACTCCGAATGCGCCAAGGTTCGTCAGGGCGTACACGATGATGTAGAACAACACCGAGGTCGCGCCCATTTGTGTGGCCGCGACCAGTCCGATGAAAATGTAGCCCGCGTGTGCGATGCTCGAGTAGGCCAGCAGTCGCTTGACGTTATGTTGAACGATGGCGGCGCAGTTGCCCAGTACCATACTCAGGGCCGCGATAACAGCGAGAAGCATCGTCCACCCCGAGGTAAAGTGGCCCCAGAAGGCTGAACCCTCCAAACCCGCAAAGCCGACGAACAGCACCTTCAGCAGAACAAAGAAACTGGCGACCTTGGACCCGGTCGCAATGTAGGCGGTCACCGGCGTCGGTGCGCCTTCATACGCGTCCGGCGCCCAGAGGTGAAACGGCACAACGGCCACTTTGAATCCAAAGCCAACGATCGTAAACAGCAGCCCGGTCGCCAACAGCGGGCTCATCCCCAACCCCGCCGTGGTCTTCACTGCGTCTCGGATCGCCTGCAAGCTTGTGGCGCCGGTCACCCCGTACACATAGCTCAACCCGAACAGCAGAAATGCAGACGAAATCGCCCCGAACATGAAATACTTCACCGCCGCTTCCTGCGACCGTAACTCGCCCTTGTGGAAGGCTGTCAGGATGTACAGGGAAATACTCGTCAATTCGAGCGCCACAAAAATTGTGATCAATTCTTCGGCGCTGATCAGCAACATCATCCCCACCGCGCCGAACAGCAGCACGGCATAATACTCGCCGACGTGCCGTCCGACATCGTAGTCCATGGAAATCAGCACCGTGATAACCGCCAGCGCGATGATCACAAGTTTGAAACACGCGATCAGACTGTCCACAGCCAACGTACCCCCCAACAACACTGTGGGCGGACTGTTGAATTGTTGCCACAGGGGAAGAATCGCCGCCAGAAGCCCAACCACGGCGACCGTCCCAATTGTTCGCGACCGGACGGTCATTTCTTCACGCCGCACGGATACCAGATCGAGTGTCAACGCGACCACTGCGGTCAACGTCAGTACCACCTCAGCACCCAATCCCTTCAGGACGTCGAAATATGGGACCGGCGTCATGGCGCACCCTTCAAGAACAGTTGCACGTTTGCTTTGATCATGTTCAGCATGATGGACGGATACACGCCGATGACCACCAACAACGCCATCAAAATGGTTGCCGCCACGCCTTCGGGCAAAGTGATGGGCGGCAGAGCCGGATGGGAGCTGCCACTTTCCGCGTGATCCGGCCCATGCCCACTACCTACGGCCGGTTCGTCTCGTTCCATGAACACCTTGTCGTTGGCATTCAGGATGTAGGCGACCGTCAGTGGGATACTCAGGCCCGCCGCGAGAGCCAGCGCCGGATGCATCTGGAACGCGCCGACAAGAATCTGGTACTCGGCGACAAATCCGCTGAACCCCGGCATGCCCATGGACGCCGCGCCAGCGATCATAAATGTCACACAGGCAAACGGAATGACCTTGGCCAGCCCGCCCAGTTCATCCAGTTGGCGTGTATGCGTCCGGTCATAGACCATGCGGCCAACGACGGCGAACAACAGGCTCGCCACGATGCCGTGGGAAAACATCTGCAGAACTGCCCCAGACATGCCGATCAGGTTGAGTGTGGCCAGGCCGAGCAAGACAAAACCCATGTGGCTGACACTCGAATAACCAATGATAAACTTGAAATCCTTTTGGACCAGCGCCACGGCTGCGCCGTACACGATCCCGATCACCGCCATCCACGCAATCCACCATTTCCAGTGTTCGAGGCCTTGGGGGAACAACAGCATCGCGCCGCGGAGACATCCATAGGCGCCGAGCTTCATCACGACGCCGGCCAGCAGCATCGACGCGGCGGTCGGCGCGGCCACATGGCCCGTCGGCGCCCACGTGTGGAACGGCCACATGCCCGCCAGCACGGCAAAGCCGACAAAAATCAGCGGGAATACCCACACCTGCACGTTGGGCGCGATCGGATGTTTGGCCAGTTCAAGGATGTCGAATGTTTGGCCTCCTGCGGCGAAATAGGCGGCCAGAATCCCGATAAGCACCAGCGCGCTGCCGATGAACGAGTACAACACCAGTTTCATCGCGCCGTACTCTTTGCGCGTCGAGCCCCAGATCGCGATGATGAAGTACTTGGGAATGATCGCCAGTTCGTAGAATACGAGCAGCAGAAACAAATCCATCGCCATGAACACGCCGTACACGCCCGCGATCAACGCCAGGAAGAACGCGAAAAACTCCTTCACCCGGTTTTCGATATTCCAACTGAACAGAATGCCTGTCACGCACACGAAACCATTCAGCACGATCAGGGGGTAGCTGATGCCGTCCACCGCGAGATGGTATTTCACGTTGAGCACGGGAATCCAGGAAACGTTCACAATCTGCGTGAAACCGTCCTGCAGCGCACCGTGAGCAGCGATCTGCGCGTTGACCCAATCGTTGTAGTTGAAGTAGTCTTTCAGCGCGACCAGTAGGGCCGCCACGCCGGTTACCAATGCCACCCAGCGAATCAGGGTCTTCGACCCATTGGGCAATAACATGATCAGCCCCACACCAAGGAACGTCAGGTAAATTGTCCAGTCCACTTGCATGGTCTCGTCAGTATCGGGCAACCGTCATCGTTTGGAACAAATCCACCAATTGTTTCACCGCCGTGTTGGAAACGTTGATCAGCGGCGCCGGGTAGATGCCGATCCAGAACATGAAGAACATCAGCACGGCCCCGATGAAAATCTCGCGTCCCGTCATGTCGGGCAGGCCGGCCCATTTCGTGTTCAACGGGCCGAGACAGACCTTCTGCATCATGCCAATCAGAAATACCGCGGTAATGACCAATCCAATGGTCGCCAGCGATGTGACCAGCGTGACAATGGGGAACGCTCCTTTGAAAATGAGAAATTCGCCAACAAAACCGTTCAGCCCGGGCAGTCCCAGCGACGAGAACATCGAGATGCCGAGGATGCCGGCGTAAATCGGCATCACCGCGCGCAGGCCGCCGTATTCTTCGAGCTTGCGCGTGTGCGTCCGCTCGTAAATCACGCCGACTAGGAAAAACAGCGCGGCAGAACTGATGCCGTGGTTGAACATCTGCAGCATCGCGCCATTGAGGGCGGCGGATTTTTCATTCGCCACGTCCGCCACGTTCGGCGCCGAGGCGACCGCGGCCAGGATGCCCAGCATGGCGTAGCCCATGTGGTTGACCGACGAGTACGCCACCAGTCTCTTGAAATCTGTCTGCGCCAGCGCCGCGTACGCGCCAAACACAATGCTGGCCCACGCCAGGAACAACAGCACGTGTACGTGGGCGTGAACCTGATCCGGGAAAATGGGCAGGATGATTCGCAGGAAGCCGTACACCCCCATCTTCAACAGGACGGCGGCCAGCAGCATTGAACCGCCAGTCGGCGCTTGTGTGTGGGCGTCGGGCAACCACGTATGAAACGGCCAGATGGGCACCTTGATGGCAAAACCAAGAAATGTCCCCCAAAACAACAGCGAGCTGAAGCTGGCCGGGCTGATGTGAAGACCGGCTCGCTCGTGGAGATCGGTTACGAGCCTGGCGATGGCGGCGCTCAATTCTCCGGATGCCGCTTTCTGGCGCAAGTCCAGAAAATCGAAGGAATTTGTCGCAAGGTAGATGAACGTAAACGCCAGGAGTATCCCGACACTGCCCGCCAGAGTGTAGATGAAGAACTTGAAAGATGCATACGTGCGGTCTTCAGCCCCCCAGATTTTGATGAGGAAGTACATCGGGATCAGCCCCAGTTCCCAGAAGATGAACCAATGAAAGAAATTGAGCGCGGTAAAGACACCAAACATGCCGGTTTGCAAAAGCAGAAACAGGATGAAGAACAGTTTCACACTCCGGTCCTGCTTCCAGTGTGCCAGCAGCGCCAGCGGGGTGATGATCGCCGTGAGCAGAACCATCGTCATGCTGAGTCCATCGACACCCAGACGATAATCGACGTTGAGCACGGAAATCCACGACCAGCGTTCTTCAAACGCCAACCCAGCGTTCGGATCGAACCGGCTCCAGACGCACAGGGTCGTTAAGAGAGAGATGACGCTGGCGCCCAGAGCGATCAGCTTGATTTCTCGCTCGCTCCTCTTCGGCAGCGCTAGGATCAGTGCTGCGCCGACCAGCGGCATAAACGTGATGAGCGACAGCAAGGGCATCCCGGAATGGTTCATGTGAAGAAATAAACCAGCAAGAGAATTGCTGCCCCCAGGCTCAACACACGGAAATAGGTTTGCACACGACCATTTTCCAGCTTCGACAGTTCTTCGCCTCCCAGTTGGACGCCTTCGCAACCGGCGTCAAAGCCGCCGTTGATTAGGAACTCGTCGCCCAGCCACCGAAACACCTGTGAGATCCCCCACGCGGTCCAGGCAACCGCGTGCAGGATGCCGTCGACGACCAGCTTGTCCACCAGCCGGAAAAATATGCCGCACGTGGTCGTGAACCGGATAATTGTCACGTCATACAGTTCGTCGATGTACCACTTGCGGTTTAGAAACGTGAACACGCTGCCCAACGCCACCGAAAGCGGGTCTTTGTCGGTCGCGCGTTCCGTGGTTTTGCGTCCGTAGATCAGCCAACCCAGAAGAATCCCGAGCAGACCAACACCAATGGAAAGCCACAAAACCATGTCGCTGTGCTTTGATGTAACCTCTTCTGGCGCAAGGTAATGGTGGAACAGGTTGCCGCCATACCACGGCGTGCCAACCCATCCCATGAACAGCGCGAACACGCTGAGCACGGCGATGGGCAACCACATGTTCCACGAGACCTCGTGAGGTTCATGATGTCCGTGGCCGTCGCCATGGTCGCCGCCGCCCTTGTTGTCATGACCGAGCTCGTGGTCCTCGTCTCCGCCACGCCAGCGACCGAAAAACACCATGAAGATCTGTCTGGTCATATAGAAGGCTGTTAGAAACGCAGCGAACGTTCCCAGCCCCCAAGCCAACTTGTTGCGATGGAAAGTGGCGAGCAGAATCTCGTCCTTGCTGAAAAATCCGGCTGTCAGTGGGAACCCGGACAGGGCCAGCATGCCGATGACATAACAGACGAACGTGATCGGCATATATTTGCGCAGGCCGCCCATTTTGCGCATGTCCTGTTCGTGGTGCGTCCCGATGATGACGCAGCCGGAACCCAGGAAGAGCAACGCTTTGAAAAAGGCATGCGTCAACAGGTGGAACTGTCCCGCCACGAGACTGCCGGCTCCGAGTGCCATGACCATGAACCCGAGTTGGGAACATGTCGAATACGCCAGCACGCGTTTGATGTCGAACTGCGCCACCGCAATCGTCGCGGAAAACACCGCCGTAATGCAGCCGACCCATAGTACGAAATTCATCACCCAGGAACCGGGCTCCGCGGTAAACAGCGGATACATGCGTCCCACCATGAACACGCCGGCAGCGACCATCGTGGCGGCGTGGATAAGCGCGCTGACGGGGGTCGGACCTTCCATCGCGTCCGGCAACCACACGTGCAGCGGGAACTGCGCGCTCTTGCCCATCGCGCCGATAAACAACAGAAACGCAATCGTGCTCGCGGCCGACAGACCCCACCAGCCGTTTCGCAGGGTCAGCGCGCTCACCTGCTCCAATGCGCCGGGATGAAGCGGGTCGTGCGTGTACAAATTCAACGTGCCCGTCTTCCAATACAGCATCAGGATGCCAAGGAAGAAACCGACGTCGCCTATGCGCGTCGTGATGAACGCTTTCTTCATGGCGGCGGCTGCCGCTGGCTTGAAGTACCAGAAGCCGATCAGCAAGTAGCTGCACAAGCCGACCAACTCCCAGCTTATAAACAACAGCAGCAGATTGTTGGAGATGACCAGCCCTAACATTGAGGCGGCGAACAGCGACAGGAAGCAAAAGAACCGCGTGAAATTCTCGTCGTCCGCCATGTAGCCCGTGGCGTTGACGAAAATCCAGAATCCGACAAACGCCACCATCGCCGCCATCCCGGCCGTAAGCGGGTCGAGGACAAATCCGATATCGAGGCTGGTGGTTCCGAATTTGAACCAGGTAAAGTTGAAGATGGCCCGCTCCACCTCATGATGTTCGCCGCCGCCGATCGTCGCCAGAAGTGCTCGCAACGCAAAGGCGCAGGAAAGCCCCATCGCCAGGATCGTCAGCGCTGCGGACAGTTTGCGCGCTGGCCGCTTTAGAAAGGATTGAATCGCGGTCGCGACAAGCGGGAAAATCGGGATCAGCCACTGTTGCTGCGCGAGCTGCTGAAGGTATTGGGCGTGTTCCATCCTATCCCTTCAGACTCGTCATCTCGTCGAGTGTGACAGACTTGTAAAACCGGTAGACAGCGATCACCAACGCGAGGCCGATGGCCGATTCCGCGGCGGCAATCGAGATCGCAAAAATGGCGAATATATAAGCGGTTGGCGCAACGAAATACCTGTAGTGCCAAAACGCGATCAGGTTCAAGATGCCCGCGTTGAACATGATCTCGATGCCGATGAGCACGACGATGGCGTTCTTGCGCGACAAGGCTCCGCACAATCCGATGGCGAACAAAAATGCCGATAGCATCAGGTAATCACTCAGGGGGACGTTCATCGCCTGCGGATAACCTCCTCCAGCGCGATAACCACCGCACCGATGAGCGCCGCGGTCAGTAGCACTGCCATCGCCTCGAACGGCACCACCCAATCCGCGACAAGCGCCTTGCCGATGGCGGCGACAGAGGTTTGCGCGGCTCCCGTGGGGAGTAATTGGGCAAGTTGATCCTTGCGAATGACCGCCCACAACAGCCCGGCGATGATGATCGCCGTGCCCATACCGGCCCACCATTTACCGCCCAAAACCTCACGCGGTCCCTCGTCGCCGGTCACGTGACGCGTCAGCATGATTGCAAACAGCATCAGCACGGCGACGGCGCCGATGTAAATCAGGATTTGCACCGCGCCCAGAAAGTCTGCCCGCAACAGGAAGTAATGTCCCGCGATTCCGAGGAAGAACAGGATTAGTGAAAGCACGCAATGCACGAGGTTGCGGAGCGTGATCGCGAACAGCGCGCCGAGAACGGTAATGGCGGATAGAATCCAAAAGGTGGTTTCCATGGTGATTACGAGGCGTACCGATACGTTCGGGGCGCGACACCTTCCGTGGCGGCCAACTTGGCGAGAGTGATGAACCAGAGGGCGAGCCACAACGTCGTGATGATCCACGCGAGCGGCCGGATGGTTATGTAATGCCAGAAGCCGACCGCCACGATGTTAATGATCGACATCGGCAGAAGCATCTTCCAGGCAAAGCTCATCAACTGGTCGACGCGTACCCGAGGCCACGTGCCGCGGATCCAGATGTTGAGCGCGATCATGAACGCCAGCTTGGCGAAAAACCAGAACATCGAGATCAGGCCGCCGATCCAGCCGGGGCCGCTACCGGGCCCGTTATATCCGCCGAGGAACATCGTCACCGTGATTCCGGCCATCGCGATCGACGCGAGGTATTCGCCCATCTGGAACAGAGCGAATTTGAAGCCGCTGTACTCCGTGTGATAGCCGGCGATGATTTCCGATTCAGCCTCTGGAATGTCGAACGGTGTGCGGGCTGATTCCGCCATCGCGCCGATGGTGAACAGGACAAACCCAACGAACCCCCAGGGTCGAAACACAAACCAGTTGGTGATGTTGAGGACCCCGCCCGCCTGTGCCCGGGCGATCCGCAGCGTCGAAAGCGAGCCTACGGCCATCACTACCGCCACCGCCGCCAGCACCATCGGGACTTCGTAGGAAACCACTTGGGCCACGGCGCGCATCGCGCCGAGAAGCGAGAACTTGTTGCGCGACGCCCAGCCGCCCATGAACAGTGCCAGCACACTCGCCGTGCTCACCGCGAAGGCGAACAAAATGCCAATGTTGAGATCGACCGGCACGAGACCCGTGCCGACCGGCACGACCGAAAAGAGCAGGATCGAAGGGATTACCGCAATCACCGGGGCGAGGAAATGGACAAGCTTGTCGGCGCGTCGAGGCACGATGTCCTCCTTTATGAGCAACTTCAGGCCGTCGGCAATCGGCTGAAGTATCCCCCAACGCCCGACGCGGTTCGGGCCGAAGCGGTTCTGGATCCGCCCCAACGCCTTGCGTTCGACAAGGGTTGTGTAGGCGAAGATCCCCGGGAACACGGAAATGACAAATATAATAGGAATGGCAACTGACACCCAGAACAGCACGCTGTCGGGTGCATGTGCGAACCAACTACGCAATTGTTGATAAAGCGTCTCCAATCAGCGAATCCCCCACAAAAGCCTGCTCGTTATAGGGAAACAACGAACGGCTGTCAAACCCCGCACAACGTTTACGCTTTGCCCGCCTCCTCCATCAGCTTTTTGAGCATATCGGCCGTTTCGGCTTCTCCTGGCAGGCAAAGTGACAAATCTTTCTCGGCCCCACCGGCGATTGCATCAGCATAACCGCGACAATCGTAGCCGCAAGCATGGCAATCCGTCTGGGCCATCGCCGCCATCAATTTGTCCGCCAACGATGCGCTCTTCGCCAAATCGAGGCGCTGCTGCATGCCCAGGGCTGGATCGTGCCACGGCCAGTCGCCGGTGGGCGCTCCGGCGGCGGGTGTTTGGGCCCCTGGCGCTGGCGGTGCTGGCGCGCCAGTTACGGGTGCGGCGCCGGCGGGAATGGTGCTGAGGAATCCGCTGAGCCACTGACGCTGCTCCGGCGTGAATGGCGCGTCTTCGGGAATTGTGATTTTTGCTGCAGGGGCGGCTGCGGCTGGCTTGGACGCGGTGGAAGCCGGCGCTGCCGGTGCTGTTGTTTTCGGGGCCGCTGCAGGTTTGGCCGCGGCAGCCGGTGCGGCCTTCTTGGCTTTCTTCTCTTTCTCCGCCTTCAGCTTGGCATCAACGGCCGACGCCTCGGTCGGCTTGATGCGGTTGTAATACTCATTCGACTTGAGCAGATCCGGCAAATGTTCCACCAGTTCATCAAAGCGCCCGTACTGGGATTTCTCGTAGTCGTTGTCCATCTTGATCGCGTCAAACGGACAAACTTCGACGCAAATCTGGCACTGCATGCAAACGCTGATGTCGATGTCGAACACCTTCGGACGCTGCCGTGGTTTGCCCTTCTCGTCGCGGTCCATGACGATGTAAATGCACTGGGGCGGACACTCGACCTCGCAAATCTTGCACGCGACGCAACGCATCGTGTCGACCGGGCTCTTGTCATCGTCGTATACGAGGAACGGGAACGTGCGTGAGTTTTCGGGGGTCTGGACGCGCTCTTCAGGATACTGCACCGTGACCAGCCGCTCCTTGTCAAAATAGCTGCCGACAAAGTTGCGGGCGGTGACGACCATGCCGTCGAACAGGCCTTTGCCGATGAAACCCATTAGCGGTCCACCTCCCCCAACACGATATCGATGCTGCCGAGAATGATAACGACATCCGCGACCTTGTGACCGAGGCACATGTCTTCGAGTGTGGTCAGGTTGATGAAGCTGGGCGGACGCACGTGATAGCGGTACGGTTGTTTCCCGCCTTCGTCGGAAACCAGGTAAAAACCAAGTTCGCCCTTCGGCGCCTCGATACGGCCGTAACCATCACCGGGTGGGATCTTGAAATTGCGCAGCTTCACTTCCGGCGCGATATGCGGGCCTGCCGGAATATCGCGCAACGCCTGCTGCAGAATCTTGATGCTCTCGCGCATTTCCAATACACGGACGTAGTAGCGGTCGTACACGTCGCCCACGTCACCCACAGGCACGCGGAAATCGAATCGGCCATACACGCCATACTTGTCGATCTTGCGGATGTCGTATTCCATACCGCTGGCACGGGCCATCGGGCCGCTGATGCTGGCATTGATGGCCAGTTCCTTGGGCAGAATGCCGATGCGTTGAGTGCGGGCGAGCAGAACTTCATTGGTCGTGAGCAGTTGTTCAAATTCGTCGAGGAAGTGTGGGAAGCGGGAGACGATCTCTTTTGCCGCGGCCAGATCTTTCGCGGTCATGTCCACGCGGACGCCGCCGAAGCGCATGTAATTGCACATCATGCGCGAGCCACTGACGGCTTCGAACAGGTCGAGAATCTTTTCGCGTTCGCGAAAGGCGTATAGTAACGGTGTGCCCCACGCGCCCAGGTCTTGCAGCATGAATCCGATGACGCACGAGTGATTCAAGATACGCGTCAGCTCCGACATAATCACGCGGACATAGTCGGCGCGTTCGGGGACCTTGATGCCCGCGAGTTTCTCAACGGCCAGCGCATAGGCCCAGTTGTTGGTCATCGAATTGAAGTAGTCGAGCCGGTCGGTATAGGGCATCGAGCCGAGCCAGGCCATCCTCTCGGCCAGTTGCTCATGGTTCCGATGGAGGTAACCCATCACCGGCTTGAGCGCGATGACCGTCTCGCCGTCCAGCATGCAATCCATTCGAAACACGCCGTGTGTGCTCGGGTGTTGGGGTCCGATCGACACTTCGAGCTTCTGCGTCTCGATCAAGCCTTCCGAGCCGGGTACCAGCGTGAACCGCTTCCCCTCTGTAAGCGGCTGGATCATTTCTTTTTTGCCTTTTCCAACTCCTCGATTGCCGTGGGCGGCATGATGCCGCCCGCCTGCACGGCTCGCTGGAGCGTTTCGTCGTGGGGAGTCGGTTCCCACTCGTAATCCGCTGGCGGCACGTAATCTTTGCGCATCGGATGATCGGTGAACTCGTCCCACATCAAAATGCGACGCAAATCGGGATGACCATCGAACTTCACGCCGTACAGATCGAACGCTTCACGCTCCTGAAACTCGCAACCGCGCCACAAGGGGGTCAGCGATGGCACGCGGCATTGGTCGAGTTCGCGCGGTGTGCGCACCTTGAGGATGATCGGCCCCTCTCTTTGCGTGACTGAATACAAATGATAAACGACTTCAATAAAACCCGGCTTGTCAGCCTTCGGCAAATAATCGACGCCGGTCACGCATGAACAAAAATCCATTTGGAAACGAGGATCTTCCTTGAAAAACTTCGCCACGGCATGGACATGCTCGCGATCGACCAGGAGCGACGGTTGCTGCGCGGCAGGCGTCGAGTTGACAATCTCGATTCGCGCGTCGGGAACGGCCAGCGCGGCGGCTTCTTTGATTTTCTCGATCCCTTCCATCAGGCTTTCTTGACCTCATCAAGTGTCACGCTGCGATAGTTCCGCGGCGGCTGCCAGACATCGCGATTCACCGGTGGCTGCAAATCATGCTCGCCATAAGACGGGATCAGGAACTCGGTTTCGGAGTTCTTGTCGTACCAGCGCAAACGGTTCTCCTTCTCCAGATGCTGGTTCGCGATCTTTCGCTGTAGGGTCATGATGGCGTGAATCAATGCTTCGGGGCGCGGCGGGCAGCCGGGGATATGCACGTCCACGGGAATATAGCGGTCGATTCCCTTGAGCACGTTGTAGCCATCCTTGAAAGGACCGCCCGAAATCGCGCAGGCACCCATGGCGATACAATACTTCGGCTCGGGCATTTGGTTGTAGAGGCGGACGACCTGCGGAGCCATTTTTTTCGTGACCGTGCCGGCGACGATCATGAGATCGGCCTGGCGGGGCGTGGCGCGAAAGACTTCGGCTCCAAACCGCGCCAGATCGTATCGAGAAGCCGCGCTGGCGATCATTTCAATGGCACAACAGGCCAACCCGAATTGCAGTGGCCAAATGGAACTCTTTCGGCCCCAGTTGTAAAGCTGCTCGAAGGGAAGAACGAAGATCCCCTGTTTCTGAAGCTCGCTCTTTAGACCCTCGTCGACCGCCATTTTATTTCCAATCCAATGCGCCCTTTGCCCACGCGTACACCAAGCCTTCTACCAGCAGCAGCACAAACACCATCATCGCGATGAACGCGCCAAAGCTTAATCCGCCAAATGCCACGGCCCACGGGTACAGGAAGACCGTTTCCACGGCGAAAATCACGTACATGAGCGCATAGATGTAGTACCCGACCCGGAATTGGACCCACGCGTCGCCTTTGGAAGTCAGGCCGCATTCATAGGTGTCATTCTTGGTCGGCGCGGGACGCCGCGGCGCCACCAGCCACGCGATGGCCAGAGGCAGCAGCGGGAACGCGACTGCTACCACCAAGAACACAACAACAAACAAGTACTGGCTTATGTACAAATCTTTCACGTAACAGACCTAAAACACGCAGCCGACCAGCGACCCTTGTTCCAATTTTCACAATTTACGTAACAGGATTATCCACCCTTGTCAAGGTAGCGCCCGGGATGCGATCCGGAGTCCCAAGAGGGCGCTCTCGTGGTCTCGTTAGTGAACCAGCAACCTCACGCGCTGCGATCGATAAACAGCTAGTCGCGGATCGAACTGCGACGACTTCTTTTGCGGATAACGAGCAAGGCGAAGACCGCACAACTGAGGAGCGAGATTGCACATCCCCATCTCGCGACTGAAGGCGAAAATCTTACGACCACGTCCCCCTGCCCCGCTTCCGGGACGACGAGACCTTGAAATGCGCCGAAGACTTCCACTAACTTGAGACGCGGGTCCATTGCTCCCCAGCCGGGATAGTAAGCCTCCGACACGAAGATGATACCCGGACGGCTCAGGTGGTAGTGAATGCTGTAGCTTTCCGGAGTCCCACTCTCAAATTGGACTTCGTCACTAACCGCGGCCGGTTGTGTGTTGGTGGCCCAATGCGACAGGTCTACGGTGGCGGGAAGGTCGCACACGGCCGCTTCGTTGCGCCAATCGATCTCGTCGTTCTCCACGGCCTTCAGTAGGGTCGCACGCGACTCGTAGCGTCGCACACGCGAGAAAAACTTCGCGCGTGGAAACGAATTGGTGCGCTGGCCAATCCAGTCTTTCCCCTCCGGGTCCCGTTCCAAGGCGAGTCGGATATTTTGAAGGGCAATCTTGGCCTCTTCGTTTGTGATGTTTCGAAAGTCACTTACTGACTCCAGGCAGAAGCTTGTGTAGCCCTCCGGCACCTCGAGAAAGTCGTGGAAATAGGCGAGGTTTGGCAGCATGACTATTTCCTCTGTGAGCCGGCCGTCGGAGATCTGACCAAATCGGAACGGACCGAGTCGTTGGCGGAACCCTTCCAGAACTGACAGGAGCCCATTGGATTGTGGGTAGCCTGTATCCGGACTGACGGGATTACGATGGAACGCGCCATAAGCGTGGTAAAAATCCGCGACCGTCACAAACGGGATAATGCAAAGACACAGCGTTTGCAGCCACTGCCGTCGCGCACGGATCACACCCAGGGCCGCCAGCGAACAGATGGCACCGGCCTCCAACGCAAAAGCCGTTTCGCGCCTCGACCAGTTCAACCAGTTGGGATTGCGGAAGCCTTCAGCCAGATGCTGCCCTCCGGCGCAGAACAAGACTCCCACGAGGCAGACGCAACCCGCAACGGGCAGAAGCGCCGGCCACCAGCGGATCGGTCCCACGCGGTGTCTTACAAGGTCAACGGCGTAAGCGGTGAGAATGGCAGCGGCGATCGTCGCAACACAGGACATCTTTGCCGGCCCGCGAAATACCGACGCGCCGGGAAGTACATGGTACAAAAGCTGAAAGAGACCGCCGAACCGTCCCAACATGAACCACACAGCCCCGACCCACACTGCCACAAAGAATCCCACCGTGAATTTGTCTTCGATGTGGCGCCAGTTGAACAGAACCAGCGCGAGGGCCACCCAGAAGATTTCTCCCGCGTAAGCGCCGAATTCCCAATACTGCCAAAAGCCCGTCGCAGCGCCCACCGGGCCGTTGTGGGTGACGGTCCAACTGTGGACGTCGAATCCCCAAAATGGGACCGGCGACTCAATCGGCTGGGTCAGCCCAAAGAAATTTGGCACGAGCAGGGTCAGAAGTTGATGGTATGGCACCGAAGTATCGGCTACGGCGTCAAACGACTGGTGAGAGCGCACGGTGCGCAGCCAGTTCTCCGCGGCGGGGAGCAGCATGACGGCGCCGATTCCAAAGACAAGGGCGAACGTGCCCAGCATCTTCGGGAGACCTCTTCCTATGACCTGCCGTAAAGCCGTCCACCAATCCTGTTCACAGCCGCGACGCTCGTGCCAGTCACGGCACAGCCAATAGGCGATGACCAAATACCAGCAGTAAACGGTCGTTTGTTGATGTCCCGCCATCAGCGACATCACCATGGCCACGACGAGTGTCGGCCAGGCCCAGCGGGTCTTGCCTGTTGTGAGATGATGGACGCACAAGAGTTGCAGCGGAAGCCAGACGTACACTTGCATCATCACGAAATTCACGATCCGCAACGACGCAAACCCAGAGAGACAAAAAACAAGCGCTCCGCACAACGCCGCAATCGGACTGCGTTTGATCTGCCGCAGAAAGACGTACATAAACAAACCACCGAGCACGTAATGCAAGAAGATGTACCTCTGGTAAACCAAGCACGGGAGACGTCCCCCTGTCACAAAGGGGATCAGCAGCCATTGCGGTGGGTAGAACACAGCCATCTGCGGGTCCGAATAGAACGGCTGGCCATCGTGTACGCCGGGAAACCAGAGGGGAAACCGTCCCGATTGGATCGATTTAGCAAAGTAGTTTACACCGGGATAGAATTGGTTTTCGGTGTCGTCGCCGATGAAAGATTTTCCGGTCAGAAACCCCCAGTAGAAGACGGCCAGAACCGACACCAAAACCGCGATTGCGATTGTATCTGGAGCCAGTCGCGTCGATCGTGTGGTATTGTCTTCGGGGTCTGCCAAGACGAGCGCCACTGTATCGGGGCAGCTTGGCGGGGGCAAGGGGGAAGTACTTGGCGGAGGTGGGGCTGCGGAAATGACAAACGACATGGAAGCGCGTATCGGCTTTATCCCGGGACGCTGCCCCGAACGATGTGTCCGTACAACCTACTTGAGTTTCTGGAATTGCTCGATGGCGCGGAGAAATTGCCGTCCGTTGTTGAGCGGCACGGACACGGCGCAGTTGGTGAGACTGTCTTTGGTGAGAATGAAGCAACGCTCGCGGCTGACCATGATCCCGACGAGTTTCCCGTCGGAAGTCACCACGTAGTCGCCGACATCGGCGCGGTAGGCGGGATTCTCGAACCACGCGGCGACGCCGCGCATCGCACGCTTAATCACCAGGTAGCGGGCGTCGGACAGGTCGGGCGCTGTATCCACGTCAAAACTCAGACCGGCGGCCGTGCTCTTGAAGACGTACAGCTTGTGTTGCGGGTCGGTTTGGATGGCGGCGTCGGGCCCGGCCAATTCCATGGCGCCAACGCCGGGCGCGGGCTGACCCAACTCGACCGCGACCACATGGGGATCGCCGCGCGACGCGCAGGCGGGACCGGTCAGCGTGGCCGACCAGGGTGTGTCCCCTGCACGGTCGATCGCGTACTTCAATTGGGTGATTTCGCCCTCGCTGCTGCCCAGAGCCCACCAGTCAAATCCGAGCGCATGATCATTGGCAACCAGAAAGGAGCGGCCATCAACGTTCGCGATGGGCGCATACGCTGTTGACCGAAAGTGGCTGACAAGAGTCCGCTCGTTAGGATCACTTTTCGCGAGCGCGACCTGCAGGTTGAGGCGGGCGTCCCTGACCGCCTTGTACGGGCCCGGCCCACGAGCCTTGATCGATTCGATCTGCTCACCGAGTTTGGCCGTCTGCTGACGCAAGGCATTTTGGCCGGCTTCAATGGCCGTCAGGCTCTGAGCGATCTGGTCGCTTTGGCCCGACTTCATCAGAGCGTCCAACCTGGATTGGAGTTCCTGCTGGCTTTTGCCAATATCCTCCATGGCCTGCCCCAGGCCGGTCTTCTGGTCGCCATTCAATTCCGCTCTCATGCCCTTGACGTTTTCTGCCATGGCCGCCAGGTTTTGCAGAATCGCCTGCTGCTCATCGTGAACGCCCGAGATGTCCTGCTGAATGGTTGCAGGAAGCGTACGGGCAAATTCATCGAGTCGGGAGAGGGTCGACCCCATCTCCTGTTGTTCCCTGGAGACGTCCGTCAGTTGCGCTTCCACCCTTTCTTGTGAGGCAAGCACCTGCCCGCTGAGGGTATTGATGGTCGCCTGCTGGCTGGCGACCGTCTGCCCCAACTGTTGGGCTTGCTGCGCCAGTTCGGTCTTCTCCTGCTGGAGTTTGTTCTGCTCGTTTTGAAGTTTCGCGAGCCTTTCTCTGGCGGCCTCACCCTCCTGTTGCAGTTTCTGCCGTTCCTCGCTGAGCTGGGTGAGTTGTTGCTCGACAGTCGACAACCTGCCTTCGGTTTGCGCTTTCGCTTCCGTCACGGCTTTGAGGGCCGCTTGCTGCTGGGCGAGGTTTGCGCTGGTTTCCGTCAGTCGGGTGCGAAGCCGCTCGTTTTCCGTGGAGGCGGTATTGAGGCGGGTGAGAAGCGATTGTTGTTCGTAGTCGCGATTCCATTCTTCCTGCTGCGCTTGTATCGCCGCCGGGGTGAATTCTTCGCGGATGGCGGGCGCCCTTGGAGCGGACGTGGCGTACTGCGTGTGTTCGCCCCCCGTGCCGATGACAAACAACAACAGCGAGCACACCAGGAAATCGAGCATTACGATGAGGATCGACGTCTTCATGCTATCCCGCGGCCTACTTGGGTTGAATGAGACGCTCCTTCAACGGATACAAGTATCGGATACGCAGTGACACCGCCGACAAAATGCCCACGACCGTCGACGTGTAAGCAAAGTGGCGGCTCATGCCGGCATTCAGCGTGATGAGAATGAAGGCGATGACCGTCAAGGCCAATCCCGTGAATAACGGGAGATCGAAAAACACGTCCATGTTTTCCAGGCGCTTGAGACGTAATTCGGCGGTGGCGCCTTCGTCGTCTTCAACCTGGCGAATCTTTCCCCTCACGAAGAACCAAACCACGGCATGCACCGCCAGCGAAATCAGCACCACCATGCCCGACAACAGCGCACTATCCTGTCCCTGCACGGTGGCCGGGGCACCCGCCTCCCCCGTCGCGGCGGCGAGCGTCGACGATTCAAGCGCGGGGCGCATGGCGAGCGATAGCAGGTACACCAGCAGACTCAAGATCACTCCGACCGCCAGCGCTGACAGGGCAAAGTGGGCCGGAGTCGGCGCGGCAACGGCGCTCCCCGGCCGGGCGATAAGCTTTTCCAAATACCGGCCCGGCACGACGACCAACACCAGCAGACCACACAGGACGGCGATCAAACCGTATTTCACCGCCGAAACAGCCGTCCCGTATTGATACCGAAGAGACTGGTAAGCGTCCTGCACCGATGCCAACGCTGAGGGCCGCCCTTTCGAACCTCTGCCAACGGTTTGAGGATTGAAGTTGGGATGGCTCGCAACAAACTTCAAGCCGTCAGCCCCCTTGCCAATTGCAGCGTGAAGTGCGTCCAACCCTCTTGGTCCCTGGCGCATGATGAAGTCAATACACATCGACGCAGTCGGCCGTCCGTCGGTGGAAGCCACGGCGAGTACCTGCGCCAGTTCCTTGGACGCGCCCGGGCTCATGGATGCCATCCTGGTCAGGACCGTCAACTGATCGGGACTATCGGCCTGCCGCAAGGTCGTCTCGAACTCGCCCCAGGTACGGCAGTGTCTGGCCAACTCGAATATCGGCATGAAGTTGTCTCTGAACTTTTCCACGGCGATTCCCGACCTGGGGTCCGACTGCATGAGGTTGAGCATTTGCGTCAATTGTACAGTGAGGGAGTCGTTGATTGCGCCGGCGACTCGCGCAGCTTTCGTGAGCGTGATGGCGCCCTCGGCCGGCGGAAAGACGTTGGCCATCCCGGCAAGTCTGTCCAGCGCGGTGATAAAACCGTCGTGGTTCCCTTCCAATCCGCCCTGCCGCGCGAGGTCGGCGATGTCTCCATACAATGCTGCGTCGGCCACAGTGGTCCCGGCCAGATTCTCAAAGGAGTTCCCTCCCAGCGCGGCGGCCCAGCCGGTGGCTTTCAATCGGCTCACGGGCGTGTTCTGGCTGGCGAGCTGGGCGAAGATCCTCTGGCGGGCGTCCGCAGCGTTCTGTTTCTCCCCCGAATCATTTTCAATCGCGTAATCCAACAGCAGCAACGCCGAACTACTGCGCCCGGCTGCCCAATCGGCATCCGCCATCTGCTGGATACTCGCGTCCGCCAGCCGCTGATATTTCGCACCCGGGGTACCCAACGGGGAATCGACGAACTGGACGACCACGATGAGCGCCCCAAACAGTATCACTCCAAAAACGAACCGTAGCACTTTCATGCGTTACCTCAATTCAACTGTCCTGTCCTCCAAACCACCCGCTCCACGGGCGGTTTCAGCCAACGCCAATAATAACTCAATATTCGTCCGCAGCATAGAGAATCAATCGTTATTTCCATCATTCTTGATCACATCTATTCGACCTGCACAACTGGCAAGACGCTGAATCCACCCTTATAGATACATGGCTTCGGAAGCGACCGCACGATATTCGTGGAGGATTGTTTCGAAGGCTTTCGCCTGAGCCTCGACGCGTTTGCTGAGGGCAAAGAGGTTCGGTGTTTCAATGGTGATGTCGAAGGGCTCGCTGGCGCCTTTGGAAAGCGGGCCCAGCGAGCCGGGGAATTTCTGGTTGATGATGCCATGTTGCGCGGGATGGCCATCGATAATTGCGTCGGTATTGATCGGAATGACGTCGCTGGCCTGGAACAGCGCGGGTTTGGCAAGGCGTTCACTCAAGACCGCGCCGGTAGCGTAGGCATAGAGGCCGAAGGATTCGTAATCACTGTGGCCGCTGATGAAGCCGGTGAACTCGTGAGCGTGGAGTTCGCGTTCCATGATGATCACCTCGTGCTCGCGGCTGTCGTGGAAGAATTCGCGATTAAGGTCTTTGCCATTGCCATTCTCCCGGGTCATGTGTTCGTAGCCCACGGGGTTGATGCACGGATAGATGGTGAGCGAGTAACTCGTGACGAGTGGCGGCGTGCGTGCGAATCGGCGGGCGAACTCCAACGCAGCGAGAATGCCATCGGGTTCGTCGCCGTGGACGCCGGCGACGAGGCAGATTGGCACCTGAACGGTGTAGGGAGAAGACGGTGGATGGGTGACAAGTTTGAGAAGCTCGTGCTTCTCGTCTTCGAAAGTCAACGCGCCGATGCTTTGGACATTGAAGATATCTCCGGCGAGAGCGCGAATATCGCCGGCGAGTGAGGAGTAACTCTTCCCGCGCCTGGGGCCAAGACGGGCGAATTCCGCTTGAACAGTCGGGGGGAAGTCGTCCAGCCCCCAATTGAAGCGACCATCAGCGAACATTTTCACAACGCGCCAGAATTCGTCTTGGTCCCCTTCCCCGAGCATGAGCTCGGTCTCGTGAACGACGATGGCGAACTGGTCTGGCGTCAGTTTTGTCACATGAGCATGGTTGCTGGATAGTTTGCCCGGAGCAAGTCCATTTGCTAGTCTCGCCTCCGCATGAAGAAGGTCCGACTCGGCGTCATTGGTTGCGGCAGCATGAGCCGTTATCACGGGAAAGCGTACACCACGCAGGTAGAACACGCGGAGATTGTTGCCCTGTGCGACATACACAAGCACAATCGCGATCTGTATCAGCGAGAGATCTTCGATCCCATCAAACAGAAGCCGCCGACATTTGCGGATTACCGTGACATGCTGGACAAGGTGAAACTGGACGGCGTGCTGATCGTCACGCCTCATGCGGATCACTTCCAGCAGGTTATGGATTCACTAGACGCGGGACTGCATGTGTTGGTCGAGAAACCGATGGTGATCACATCACAAGAAGCCCGCAGTATCATCAACCGCGCGAAGAAGACAAAGAAGATCGTCAGCGTGGCGTTTCCGGGGACATTTTCGGCGGAGTTTCAGTATATCCGCGGTTTGATGGACAGCGGTGAGCTTGGCGAGGTGGTCGCAGCGGACGCGTTTATCGCACAGGCTTGGAAACGCGGGACGAAAGGCACGTGGCGGCAGGACCCGAAGCTGGCCGGTGGCGGCGAAGCCTTCGACAGCGGTGCGCATGCGTTCAACGCGCTGTTGTACCTCGTGAATTCGCGGCCCGTGGAAGTGTTCGCGTGGACGAACAATCGCGGCGCGCCGGTGGACATCGTGTGCGCCGCCTCGATTCGTTACGAGAACGGCGCGCTGGGCACGGCGATGATCAATGGCGATTCCGTGGTTGGTTGGGAGGAAGGCGTGCGTGTGTCGTTCACCAAGGGCGAAGTGCAAACGGGGATTCACGGCGGACGGCTTCAGCAATGGGGCGCAGACGGCAGGACGGTGAAGTATCCGACGGTTCCTGCGGTGCCGTCGTTGCAGCAATGGTTCATCGATTGCGTGCTTGGAAAAGCCGAAGACCCTGCGCCCGCGATCTGGGGCTTGCGTCAAGCGTTGTTGTACGAAGCGCTGTACGAATCGGCGAAGACAGGGAAAGTAGTGAAAGTGGAGAAGGAGTAGTTAAGCCAGACATCCGATTGTGTAGTGGGTGGCTCGGCGGGAGCCTCGCCCTCCACACGGCGTGAGCAAATTGACGCGGAGACGGCCGTTTGTTACCTTCAACATGTGGCCGATACGCTTGTCATCAACGAGATCTTCCACAGCATTCAGGGCGAGAGCTCGCATGCGGGGTTGCCGTGTGTATTTTTGCGGTTGACGGCGTGCAATCTGCGCTGCACGTGGTGCGACACGACGTATTCATTTCACGAAGGCGCGCCGATGATGTTGAGCGACGTGATCGTGAAGGTGCTGGAGTACAACTGTCCGCTGGTCGAAATTACGGGCGGCGAACCGTTGTTGCAGCCGAATGTATTTCCATTGATGACGCGGCTGTGCGATCTCGGGAAGATGGTGTTGCTGGAGACGAGCGGGTCGGTGGACGTGTCGCGGGTGGATCCGCGCGTGGTCAAGATCATGGACCTGAAATGCCCGGGCAGCGGTGAGAGCGAGAAGAACCTGTACGACAACGTTCGTCATCTCGACAAGAAGGACGAGGTGAAGTTCGTCATTGCCGACCGGGCGGATTATGATTGGGCGCGCGGGGTGATGACGGAGCATCAGTTGGGGAGCGTGTGCAAGGTGCTGTTTTCGCCGGTGTGGGGCACGCTGCCGCTCAAAACGCTTGCCGAATGGATTCTGGCCGATAAACTCCCCGTTCGCATGCAGACCCAGTGGCATAAATATATTTGGGGGCCCGAAGCCCGGGGAGTCTAACACCATGTCGCTGCGCGTCATCGTCAAGAGCGATCAAATTCGCAACTGGATCGAGGAGCGCCACGGCACGCCGGCGCGCCGGCGGAACACCGACACCGATTTCACGGTGCTGTTTGGAGGCGACAAAGCTGATTACGAATCAGTCAGCATCGATGACCTGCTGGAGGCGATGCGGTTCAACCACGTTGTGCTGCTGGTTGACCAGGAAGCGGGAAAGACGTTTCACCGGTTTATCCAACACGGCTAGAGTGACGCCGTCGTTGTGAATGATCTGCTACCATCACGGAAGACCCGAATCCCCGGCCCGAAGTCGCGCGCGCTGGCGCGCCAACTTCGCCGTTACGAATCGCGCAATATCACCTACGTATCCGACCGCTGGCCCGTGTTTTGGCAGCGCGCGGCGGGGGCGAACGTATGGGACGTCGATGGCAATCGTTATATTGACCTGACGGCGGCGTTCGGCGTGGCCAGCGTCGGACACAACAACGCGCGCGTGGTAGCCGCGCTCAAGGCGCAAGCGGCCAGACTGCTGCACGCGATGGGCGACGTGCATCCGAACGAATTGAAGCTGAAACTGGCGCGTGAGTTGGTGGAGTTGACGTTCGGGCGGTGGTGTACCCGTGCTTCTGCGGGACGCCGCGTGAGGGCACGCGGCCTACAACAAACTGGACGGGTCATCTTCGCCAATTCGGGGGCGGAGGCGGTGGAAGCAGCGCTGAAGACGGCGGCGATCCACACCAAACGGACCGGGGTCATTGCCTTTGAGGGCGCCTATCACGGGCTCACCTACGGCGCGCTGGACACGACGTGGCGGGCGCACTTCCGTTCACCCTTCACCAAGCAGCTTGGGCACTTCACGGCGCACGTGCCGTTCGGCCGCGTACCCGACGTGGCCAATGTAGAAGAGTTTGGCGCGGTCATTGTCGAACCAATCCAGGGCCGCGGTGGGATGGTCGTTCCGCCAGATGATTTCCTGCCGAAACTGCGCAAGTTTTGCGACGAGCACAGCCTGGTGCTGATCTTCGACGAGATCTATTCGGGGTTCTGTCGCACGGGGCGATGGTTTGCCTGCGAACATTGGGGGGTGACGCCTGATGTGGTGTGTGTGGGCAAATCGCTGGCGGGCGGGTTCCCGATCTCGGGGTGCATTGGACGCGCGGAGGTGATGGACAGTTGGCCGGAATCGCAAGGCGAAGCAATCCACACGAGCACGTTCCTGGGCAATCCGCTCGGTTGCGCGGCAGCGCTGGCGGCGATTGGCGAGATGAAACGGCTGAAGTTGGACGCGCGGAGCCGCGAGTTGGGCCAATGGTTGACGACGCGATTGGCGAAAATCGGCACGGTTCGCGGGAAGGGGCTGATGCTGGGGCTTGAAGTGGGGAATGCGGTGCCGATTGTCGAGAGGCTGTTACAGCGCGGCGTCCTGGCCCTGCCCGAAGGCAACCAGAACGAAATCCTTGGTTTAACCCCTCCCCTGGTGATCACGAAGCGGCAACTGGAGTACTGCGTTGCGGAATTGACCAAACTGATTTCGACGTGTTGACGTGGCAAACATGGACCAGACTGGTCATGATCTGCAGCGGCGCATTGTGGCGTTGATTGCGCGCGGGGTGGCGCAGCCGACGACGGATGAGGAATTTAACCAACTCGCGCGAGAAGTATTTGCGTTCCAGTACGAGCGGTGTGCGCCCTATCGCGCGTATTGCGACCGCTTGAAGCTGGGGCCGCAGACCGTGGCGCATTGGAAGCAGATTCCCGCGGTGCCGACGAGCGCATTCAAAAGCTTCGCGTTGACGTGTTTTCCGGTCGGGGAAGCGGTAGCGGAATTTCACACAAGCGGCACGACACAGGAGACGGCGGGCAAGCATTATCTCCGGACGCTGGAATTATATGAGGCATCGATCAAGCCGAACTTCGTGGAGTATTTGTTGGGAGATTATGACGAGCTAAACGGGCGGGAGGCACGAACTGCCATCGGCGGTCATCCCGACGTAGGAATCGGGACAGGTAGACCGCCGCTACAGAAACGGCTGCCGATGATGGTGCTGACGCCCTCGCCGCAAGAGGCGCCGCATTCGTCGCTGTCGCACATGATGGGAGTAGTGATCCGCGAGTTTGGCGGCGAGAACAGTCAGTTCTATGTGAAGGACGGAGTACTGCGGGTCGAGGAGTTGGTTCGCGATTTGCGCGAGGCGCAAGCGCAGCACCAGCCGGTGTTCCTGCTCGGGACCGCGTTCGCGTTTGTCCATCTGCTTGACCATCTGGCGCGGCAGAGACTGAGGTTTGAGATGATGGACGGGAGCCGGGCAATGGAGACGGGAGGGTTCAAGGGACGGTCGCGCGAGATGTCGAAGACGGAATTGTACGGGCTGATCGAACAGATCCTTGGCGTTCCGAAGGCGCGCATCGTCAATGAGTACGGCATGACTGAGTTGAGCACGCAGTTTTACGATGACAGCCTGCGAGTCAACCATCAGACTGATTGTAAGGCGGCTCCGCCGTGGGCGCGAGTGGTCATCATCGACCCGAATACTGGCAGGGAGACTGCTGAGATGGGACGTGGTCTGGTGCGTGTCTATGATTTGGCGAACATGTGGAGTATCATGTGTGTGCAGACGGAAGACCTCGGAGTCGCAAGCGGTGCCAGCCAGGAATCGGGTACGATTCAATTTGAAGTCCATGGACGGGCGGCGGGCGCGGAAGTGCGCGGGTGCTCGTTGACTGCGGAAGATTTGAAATTGGAATGAGCGCAACCATTGAACAAATTCGCGAGGCGATAAGCCGGACGCGTGAGGCGCGGGAGCGGGTATGGCAACACCGCACCACGGACGCAGTGATCACGGTGCTGGCGCAAGCGGCGAAGAACTGGCTCGACCCGAAGAGTCCATGGCGGAAGCGGGCGGTCGAACAGGCTCCGGCCACGACGGGTTTTTCCGGGGCGATGGTGAACGAGGCCGTCGATCTCACGTTTGGCGCGATTACCTACGAGTCGCTGGGCGAACTGCTCGACCGCGAGTTGGGCAACCGTCGCGTGCTGGACGAATTCTGCCTGCGTGGCCGCGCGCACACACGGGCCATGGGGCCGCGCCTGATCGCGCATTTTCTGGCGGGCAACGTTCCCTCGCCCGGCATTGTCAGCATGTGCTGCGGATGGTTGCTGCGTTCGGCAAATTTAGTGAGGGTTTCCACGCGCGATCCCGTGTTCCCCGCCCTGTTTCTGGAATCGGTGCGCGAAGTGGACGCGGAACTGGCCGATTGCGTTGCGACACTGGAGTGGCCACGGAGCGAACTGGCGTTGACGCAAACGGCCGTCGGAGACGCCGACGCGGTGATTGCCTACGGCGACGATCATACGATATCGGCGCTGCGGCAACTGGCGCCGCCCGCGGCGAAGTTCCTCGGTTACGGCCACAAGATCAGTTTAGCGGTGGTGGCGAAAGAGGCGATGACCGAAGAGAACCTTCCGCGATTGGCGCAGGCGGCGGCGTTCGATGCGTCCGTGTACGACCAGCAGGGGTGCCTTTCGCCGCACGTGTTTTACGTGGAGGAACGGGGACAATTGGGCCCGCGCAAGTTCGCCGCGGCGCTGGCGGAGGCGATGGCGGCGTATGAGGCGCGTGTGCCGCGCGGCCAGTTGTCCGTCGAGGAAGCGGCGGAGGTCGTGAAGTTCCGCAGCGGTTATGAATTTGCGGCGGCCTCCGACCGTCGGATTGCGGTTTGGACCAACCCCTCGGGCGGTGCGGCATCGCCGGACAACGAGCCGGGGCGGACGAGTTATGCGGTGATTTACGACGACAGCCCGGCATTCAGGGCGTCCTGTCTGAACCGGACCGTGTTGGTGAAGCCGACGGATGGGTACAAGCGCGTGCTGGATGCGATCCAGAAGTTCGCGCCGAGCATCTCGACGGTCGGCGTCGCGCCGATGAACGAGCGGGCGCAGGCGTTTGCGAACGAGCTGGCGCGGATGGGCGTGCCCCGCGTTTGCGCGATTGGCCGGATGCAGCGTCCCCCGCTGACGTGGCATCATGACGGGCGGCCCAACCTTGCGGACCTCGTTAGTTGGACCGACCTTGCGTAACGTCCGGGCCCACCACCCCGATAATGAATCGGGGCAGGCTCCTACACTGAAGGGCACGGAGTTGTCGCCATAAAGGAATGAGAAGTGCCGGCACATTATTGGGGCGCCGAGCTGGCGTCCAGAAACGGCCACCAGTGGTACGGCACGAAGGTGGCCCAGTCGCCGAATGTATTGCCACCTGTGCTGAGATTCCACTGGATAGCGCCCAAGGGACTTGGGCAGGGTGGCCCTCCGAAGGTCTGTCTGCAGAAGTTGGTGAAGGCTATCCAGCCGGCGTGGCCATCGGCGAAGACGAAATTGCTGCCGCCAAAATGCCTCGTCACGAAATCATACGCGCCACTCGTGAACGGAAAGTTGTCTTCCGGCTCTTCGCAGAAGAGAATGGTGTTGCTAGGGCTCGTCGCTCGGTTGCGTCGGAAGTGCACAGAGGTATTCCCCTCCTCATGCCAGCACACATTCATTGAGTACATGAAATAGGGATTTGTGGGTGTGGGCTGCACGGTGACATTGGTCGCACTGGGGCAGGACCAGACGCTTTTGGTAAGCGGTGTCGGCGGTGTCCCTGCCCTGTACAACTGGCACAAGGGCTTCTGGCCGATGTACGGCGGGACAACGTTGAACCAAGCTTGCGCGTTAGCCGCAACACAGGGGGGATCGTCGTAAGCGCCATCGAACGGGAAATAATCCTGGTGGTCGTTGGCGTAGAGCATGAAGCCAAGGCCCCACTGGCGCATGTTGTTGAGGCAGGCAGCGGCCTGAAGCTGCTGCTTGGCGTCGTGGGACACGGCGAACAGCATCGTCCCCAGCAGCAGGGCGACCGGAGCGACTACTAGTAACTCGGTCAACGTGAAGGCGTGTTTCGATGACTGCTTCATCATTTCGCTACTGTTCCATCTCATAAGTGGTTGGCGGCGCGTCATTGGGACGAATTGTTGGCGTACTGGAACGGCCACCAGTGATACGGTACAAAGACAGCCCAGTCGCCGAATGTATAGCCACCAGTAGTAGTAGCCCACTGGATATCGCCGAGCGGGGCCGGGCAGATCGGCCCTCCGGTGTTCAGTCTGCAGAAGTTGGTGTAGTTAAGCCAGCCGGCGTGGCCATCGGCGAAGACGAAATTACTACCGCCGAAATGCCTCGTCACGAAGTCGTATGCGCCACTCGTCTCCGGAAAATTGTCTTCCGGCTCCTCGCAAAAGAGAATGGTGTTACCGGGACTGGTGGCTCGGTTGCGCCGGAATCCAACGCGGGTATCGCCCATCTTATGCCAGCACACACTCATCGAGTACATAAAATACGCATTGTTGAGCGTGGGCTGCACGGTGACGTTTGTCGCACTGGGGCAGGACCAGACGCTTTTGGTAAGCGGGGTCGGCGGTGTCCCTGCCATGTACAACTGGCATAGGGGCTGTTGGCCGATGTACGGGGGGACAACGTTGAACCACGCGTTCGTGTTGTATGAAATGCAGGGAGGATCGTCGTAAGCGCCGTCGTATGGGAAGTAATCCCGGTAGTCGTTGGCGTAGAGCATGAAGCCGAGGCCCCATTGGCGCATGTTGTTGAGGCAGGCGGCGGCCTGAAGCTGCTGTTTGGCGTCGTTGGACACGGCGAACAGCATCGTCCCCAGTAGCAAGGCGACCGGAGCGGCTACTAGTAACTCGGTCAACGTGAAGGCGCGTGTGGATTGAGATTTCATTGATCCTCCGACTCGTCTGCCTGAATTGGTGGGACCATCATGTGGACCCGATAAAAGCGTTGTGTTTGCAGCGTGGCGTCAAAATCGGTCAGGATTACGTTGCCGCCCTCGCCGATAAGGCCAATGAGCGGGCTCCAGGTACCAGTGACGAGGTTGCTGGTGAACTCGAGGATGTACATCAACTTGGGGGCGGTTGTGAACTCGATCTGCACATCGGAGCCGACCACGGTCAGTGAGATAATGTTGGGGATACTCGCCTTGTCGACCAGGATGCCATTGTTGACGAAGGCGCCGTGGAAATTGGTGTTGCCGTTGAGGACGTTGATCAGGCCATTGTTCACGACCGGGCCGTAGGATTCGAGCACGCTGCCGTTGAGGGCCGTCCAGGTGCCATTGTTAGTAACGACGCCGGTAAAGGTCAGGGTGCCGCCGCAATCGGCCTGTATGAGCCCGCCGTCGTCCACGAGCACGCTGCCATTGACGGTGCCGCAGCCGCTGAGCACGGCGTTGTTGGCAACTTCGATCCCGTTGGCAAAGGTGTGGACGCCGCCGAGCAGATGGTAGGTGGCTGAATCGACGCCATCGCCGACGAAAAACGCCTGCGTGTTGCTGACTGTGGTGGAGGCGGTGTTGAACGACCCGGCGTTGAGAGTGAACGTGCTGTACGTGCCGTTGGTGATAATGGCCCAGAGGGGTTGCACAATCTGGCCGGAAGGGTTTGATATGTTGTAGGTGCCATTGGTGGCTAACACTTGGTCGACGGTCACGACGCCGCCGCTTTGCACGAAGGTCCCGAGGCCCGCCATGCCGATCACGAGCTGGGCGGTAGCGGATTGGTTGATAATGACGAGTTGACCACCGGTAACCTGAATCACCCCGGTTGACATCGGGAAGACACCGGCGAGCATGTTGGACGCGACTGAAATCTGTCCGCCGAAAATAGTGAGTGATCCCTGGGAATTCGTGCCCAGGCCGACTGCTATGCTTTGGGCCAGCAGCGAACCGTTGGAAACTGACGCCTGGCCAGAGCCCCCAAGGATTAGAGACTTCTCCCTTATCGGCATTGGCAGGTAGTTGGAACTACTCGAAGATCCAATCATGAACTGGTCCGCCAGCACCAAGCCTCCACTTTGCATAAAAAGCCCGTTCCCGAACTGGCCAATGGTCAACAGACCGGTTCCGGCCTGGTTGGTCACGGTGAGGGTGCCGCCGGTGACCTGAATCGTGCCGATGGCGTTCGCATTGGATGCTGTTCCGATATAGGAATAGGCTCCGGCGGTCAGGTTGGATGTGACGGAAACGGTTCCCCCGGCGAGCGTCAGGGTACCTTGCGAGGTTTCGCAGTGGCCGATGATGACGTTTTGGGCGAGGAGCGAGCCGTTGGACACGGTCAGTTGGCCGACGCCGAAACCGCCAACAGTTACTGACAATTGGCCGGTCTCGACGCCGTACACGGGCGCGCCCTGGTTGGTGGCCAAGAGTTGACCGCTGGTGATGAAAACTGATCCGGTCGAACTCTGGCCCTGGGCGACGACCATCGCGCCTGAGAGGCTTACTGTGCCCCCGGCTACGGTGAGGGTTCCGGAGGCTCCCGCGGCATCGCCGACGATCATGATCGAAGCGGCGAGTTGGCCGTTGGAAATCGTGACCTGCCCTGCCCCGTTGCCGCCGATGGAGACGAGGAAGTTGTTTGTCGCCACGGCCCGACCGCCATCGAGCCAAAGCGCACCTGCCGAACCTGCGTCTTCACCAAGGCTGAGATGTTCGGGAACGAGCAGGGTTCCTCCCAAAACAGCCAGTTCGCCTTGAGAAGCAGGGCCAAATCCAGCGAACAATCCGTTCGGGGTAGGACCCACGCCAACGACCGAGCCGTTCGTGACCAAGATGTCGGCCTCCGTCAGGAGTGTTCCGTCCAGAAGCGTAACCTGGCCAGAACCGTAGAATCCGATGGTCATGTAGCCGTTGGTAAAGGCTGTTTGGCCGTCAATCACGGAAAGGGAGGCGGCGGAGTTCGTGGGAAAGCCAACGTAGAGGCCGCCGGAAATGAAGTTGGTCCCGGAGAGCACGGCGGTGCCCTCGATGTCGACTGCATTGCTGCCGACGTTATCCACGATCAGCGCGGAGTCGAGCGACAGCAGTTCGCCGCCCGGATTGACGATCAAGGAATTGAGGATATGAAGGGGTGGATTGGAGCCGATGCCGTCTACGAGAAGCGTGTTGATTGAGTCGCCCTGGCCGGAGAGGATCAGGTCGCTCACTGTCAGCGTATTGGAGTAGCCGGAAGAAGTGGAGGAGTCGATGAGGACGGTCTTGCTACCCGCATTGGTGACGAGCATGGACTGGGTGGAGCTTGGAGGCAATCCTAGGGACCAACTGTTCGTGTCCTGCCAGAAACCGATTGACGGGTTGATCCAGCTATTGGTTTGGGCCTGTGCACCGGGGATTACGAAACCAAGCGCGACCAGACCCATTGATAGACCAAGCAGCAACAGTGCAGTCCGCAGCTTCATGATCACCTCCGCGTGTTCTCCTACGCACGAGGCGAGTGTATGGCAGTTCTCAGAGTTGTTAAGTAAAAGGTGTGTAAAAATTTGGCGGCTATCGCGCCAAGGTGAGCGGACCGGAGATTTCGCTTCCCGCCTTGAGCCTGAGCCGATCGAGATGTCTTGCGAGCCTCACGCATAGACCACTTCTCCAAGCCAGTACGGCATGGCCGTCCGGGGTGACGGCGAATAATGATGGAATCATGTTGTGGGGTGAAAGTCAATCATGAAACAGGGACAAACTGTCACAGGCGTCTTGTGCTGGCTACCGCGAGGTACGGCCGTGAGCCGTCCGCAGTTCATCTAGCGGACGGCGTTGCTGAGGATTTGCGGACGGTGAGAGTTGGTCAAAGTCTGAGCTTGCCTGCGGCGAGCAATTCGACAGTTTGCCTGTGCCCCTGCTCTGCCTCGGATCGTTCGGCGTATTCGCGCTCGTAGAGGGGGTTTTGCAGGGATTTGACCGATGCCGTGTAGCCGGTTAGAGCGCCGCGGCAGGAGAAGACCTGGGTAAGGAACTGTGGAGGCGGTGGCACCGCCGTTCCTTCTGCGAGCCTGACCATCTTTTCACGCCATTGGAGGTCCGTCTCCACTGTGGAAACGCGGAGATATCGGCCCGGCCACCAAGTGGCCAACACGGTTGCGAACAGAACGGGATGAGAACAGGGGCGCTCGGAAATCCAGCGGGGTCGCATGGCTGCCAACGAATCTACCAAGAGGCCTTCTTGCGGGCAAGACGGGAAGGCGGCAGAGGGACATTACGCAAAAAAGGAGAGGCCGTGCTGGCCTCTCCTTCGCCAGGCCTTCAAGAGAACCGAAGGCCTGTATCTGTTGAATCGTCGTCTGTGACCTAGTGGGTCCTGACGGCCTCCTGAGTCTGGGCCGACAGACCAAACGCGTGTTCGGCGTTGATCTGGAAGTACTCGTTCCTGGCCGCGGACGATGTCAGCGGTTCGAGGAACCGCTTCAGGTCCTCCACGGAATCGGCTTCCCATAGACAATCGGCGCGGCGACCGTCGGTGCCGGGCAGATAGTGGATCCCCCTGAGGCCTTTCGGCAGGCGGCCCTGCTCGACCATCGGGCCGATCTTGCTGGTGGCTTCCTCCCACTTCTTGGGATCGGTGATGTTGTGATGAATCGCGACGAACATGATGCACACTCCTTTGTTTAAGGTTGACTGACTGCGACCCTCGGACAGAAAAAAATAGCACATGACGGCGATTGTGCAATCCGGGCGGGAGATGATTTCCGCATAGGAAGAAACCCGAGCCTAGCGTCATGTGTCGACGCGGCGGCGCTCATTAGTAGAATCTTTCAGAGGAGCGAAACGATTTGGGGTGGCGCGCATCGAGCGGTTGGGGCGGGAGCAGATTAACATTCAACGCTCAGAAATGGGGAGGCGCGGAGAAGACGGGAGGCGGAAGACATGGGGGACGAGGCAGTACCCCTCACCTTAGTCCTTTGCGACCTCGGCACGACTTGGTCGCATCTTCGCTTCGGTACGGCTCCGTTGGACTCGGCTCCACGTGGCCAGCGCCACATTCGGCTTGTTTCGCTGCCGGTTAACCCGACAACTTAAGAAAATTCGTAAGGATCTGCTTGCCGTTTTCGGTGAGGATGGATTCGGGATGGAATTGCACGCCCCAGATGGGAAATTGTTTGTGGTGGAGGCCCATGATCTCGCCTTCGGGTTTGGTTTCGGCGGTGATCTCGAGCGTTTGCGGCAGCGTGTCGCGTTTGACGAGGAGCGAGTGATAGCGCGTGGCCGTGAACGGGTTGGGCATGCCCTGAAACAGGTCGCGGCCATTGTGGTAAATGGGCGAGGTCTTGCCATGCATGAGGCGCTCGGCGCGGACGACTTCGCCACCAAAGACGTGGCCCATGCATTGGTGGCCGAGGCAGACGCCGAAGGTGGGGGTGGTCGGGCCGAAGGTTTTGATGATGTCGTTGGACAGGCCGGATTCGCGTGGCGAACAGGGGCCGGGGGAGACGAGGATGCGGGACGGTTTGAGGGCGCGAATCTCGTCGAGGGTGATTTCGTTGTTGCGGAAAATTTTCATTTCCACGCCCAGCTCACCGAGGTACTGGACGAGGTTGTAGGTAAAGCTGTCGTAATTGTCGATGACCAGCAGCATGCGCTCCCAAGGTACGGCAAGTTAACGCGCCGACCAAGTGAAAACACGCCGCCCGCTTTTACTCTTGCGACAGCGTCTATCGTCGTGCAAGGTACTGGTTTATGGACTCGGTACCGCCCTATCTTGGCAGTCAGACCCCGCCGCCGCGGCGGACGGGGTGGGTTGTGTATGCGGTGATCGTGACGTTCTTCCTGTTCCTCAGCGTGCTGGCGAACCTGGTGTTGTTCGCCGTGGCGTTTGGCGGGTCGGGGAGGGAGGCCATTTCCGTGACCCGTCACGGGCGCTACGAGGAACGCTACGTCGCAGGCGAAGAAGACGCGAAGGACAAGATTGCGGTCATCTACGTGGCGGGGATAATCAGTTCGACGGAGGATGGTTACAGCGGCGAAGAGGGCATGGTGGGAGACATCGAAGACCAGCTTCAACAGGCGGTCGACGACAAACGGGTGAAAGCGATCATTCTGCGTATCGACTCGCCTGGTGGCGAGGTGGTGGCATCCGACACGATTTATCAGGCGGTGGTGGCGGCCCGCGAAAAGAAGCCCGTGGTGGCGAACATCAACACGATGGGGGCCTCCGGGGCGTATTACGTGGCAGTCGGGGCCGATTACATTTTGGCCAACGAGCTGAGCATTACCGGCAGCATCGGGGTGATCATGGAAAGTTTCACGGTGAGCGGGCTGGCCGACAAGATTGGAGTCAAGTTCTACACGTTCAAGTCGGGCAAGTACAAAGACATCTTGAATCCCACGCGGGAACCTACGGAAGACGAGAAGGCTTTGGTTCAGGGGATGGTGATGGAAGTGTACGATAAATTCGTCGGCATCGTGGCCGAGGAACGCGATATGAAGGTCGAGGATTTGAAAAACGGCATGGCGGATGGCCGTATCCTGTCCGGCAAACAGGCGCTGGAGGCCGGATTCGTGGACGGCGTCGGCTATTTCGAGGACGCGATAGACAAGGCGGAGGAGTTGGCCTCGATCAAGCGGGCGCGGGTGATTCGGTACGTGGAACCGTTTAACCTGCGCAATCTGTTTCGGCTCATGGGCAGCAACGACAAGGCGAAAATCCAAATCCAGTTGACGCCGAACGAATTCAAATTGCAGACGGGACAAATGTATTTTCTCCCGTCCTACATGTTCCACTGAGCCCGACTACGATTTCGGCTCGTCTTTGAGCTGATCGACTTTACCGCCCCACGACAGGACCGTGGCCAACCCCTTTTCCTTCTCGGCCATGGTTTTGTCGCCCGCGCGCATGTAATACATCGACAGGCTGGTGTGAGCGAGCATGTCGTTGGGATTAATCTCGATCGCACGTTTGCCGGCTTCGATCGCCTCGGGGATCTTGTTCGCCCGCAGATAGGCCATTCCCAACGCGTGCCACGCATCGAAGTATGACGGGTCCATCTCCACGGCCTTGCGGTAACTCTCGATGGCCTTGTCATATTCGGCCATCGCGAATTCCGCCATGCCCTGGTCGTAATGTTCTTCCTTCGTCATGCTTTTCAATGCATCGGTGCGGCCGCTTTCAGCCGTTCCGCGATGGACGTCGCCTCTGCCTCGGTCAGTTGTTCCCGCTTCGACTTGCGTTTCAACCACCAGTCGGGGTCGTACTGCCCATCCACATCATCCCATGGCTTACCGGCGCCTTCCAAGCGCTCAAATTCCCCGCACTCCATCGATTCGCGGTTTCGGTTCTCGGCAATGATGGGAATGGCCCCGATCATTTCTGCGTCACCAATGACAAAATCGCCTCGATCAGGCCGGGGATCGTGTGCACTTTCGCTTCGATGGCGACTTCCAAGCTCTTGTCGCGCGCCGCCTGCGACGTTTGCGGCCCGATACTTACAAACCTCATTTGGGGAAACTGCTTCCGCAACGCCGGAACATCCACCAGATTGCAGAAGTTCGCCACCGTGGACGAGCTGGTGAACGTCACAATGTCAGCGCCTTCGCTGAGCAATCGCGCGCGATGCCCTGTTCGATCCACCGTGTCGGGCACGGTTTGATACGCGTCCAAGTCGTCGACAATGGCCCCTTGATCCTCCAACCCGCGCGCCAGCCGTTGGTCGGCCAGATCTGCTCTGGGCATGAGTATCCTCAAGTTCTCACAACTTACCGACTTCTTGAATTCCGCCAGCAACGCCTCGGTGGTGAACTTCTTGGGCTGCAAATCCACCTCCAGGTGCAATGCGGCAAGTTTTTCGGCAGTTACGGCGCCAATGGCGGCAATCTTCAGCGGACCAATCTCACGAATATCCTTGCGGCGCGCAAAAAATTCCCGAAAGAACGCATCCACACCGTTTGGACTGGTGAAGATCAACCAATCGTACTCCCCCAATCCGTCAATGGCTTCCCGCAAGGGAGCGAGACTCTGCGGTGGCTCGATGCGAATTGTGGGGATCTCCAGCACGTCCGCGCCGAGGTCGCTGAGTTGGCGCACCAACTCGCTGGCTTGCTCCCGACTGCGCGTGACGACAATGCGGCGGCCAAACAGCGGCCGCTGCTCGAACCAGTTCAACTTTTCGCGCAAGCACGCCACCTCGCCAACGACCGTGACGGCCGGTGGTTTGAAATCGGCCGCCGCAGCGACTGCGCCAATCGTCGCCAGGGTGCCTTGGATCGTTTGCTGGTGGCCGGTCGTTCCCCAACGAATCATGGCGACCGGAGTGTCAGGCGACGCGCCATGTCGGATCAATTCCTCGGCGATAGTGCCGATACGTTCCACGCCCATCAAGATGACGCGCGTTCCAAAAAACTTCGCGACGCCGGCCCAGTCCACTTGAATTTTTTCCTTGGTCGGATCCTCGTGTCCGGTGACAACCATAAATGCGGTTGCGACGGCCCGGTGGGTTACCGGGATTCCTGCGTACGCCGGCGCGGCGATCGACGAGCTGATGCCGGGGACGATCTCGAATTGGAGACCAGCCGCCTGAAGTTCTTCGGCCTCCTCACCCCCCCGCCCAAAAACAAACGGGTCGCCACCTTTTAGCCGCGTAATGGTCTTGCCCTCGCGCGCTTTCTCGACGAGCAAGGCATTGATTTCCTCCTGCGTGAGAGTGTGCTTCTTCGAGGTCTTGCCTGCGAAGATAATTTCCGCGTCTGGCCGCGCGTGCTTCAGCAGCGATGGATTCACGAGATTGTCGTAGACGATCACCTCGGCCAGTTGGATGCATTCCAGGCCGCGCACGGTAATCAGCCCGGCGTCACCGGGTCCAGCCCCCACCAGATACACTTTGCCTTTCTTGGTCATTTCATGACCTGCCTGGCAGCTCGCTCGCCGGCTACTGCCGGCTCACTCACCGAGCCGAAGACATCCACACGACGGACGTCCTTGCCGTCGGGACCAAACGTCGCGCCGATCAAACACAATCGTTCGCGTTCCACTGTGGCGTGAGCCGCGTACGGCACCTGGCAACCGCCACCCAAGGCCCGAAGGAAAGCACGTTCGGCGGCGACACAAGCCGCCGTGTTCACGTCGTTGACGCCCGCCAGCGCCTCGCGGGTTGCGGTGTCGTCCGCGCGCACCTCGCAGGCAATGGCGCCCTGCCCTACCGCTGGAATCATCGTATCGAAATCGATCTCCTGCCAGTGGAATTGTCCGAATTTCTTCCAGAGACCCAGCCGATGCAACCCCGCCGCGGCAAGAACGAGGGCGTCGAGTGATTGGTTCTCGGCGAGCTTGCGCAGGCGTGTCTCGACGTTGCCACGAATCTCCTCGACTTGCAGGTCGGACCGTTTGGCCAGGAGTTGCGCGCGCCGTCGGATGCTGCTCGTCGCGACGCGGGCATTGCCTGGCAACTGCGAAATCGATTGAAAGTTTCTGGAGATAAACACGTCGTGAGCATCTTCACGGAGCGGCACGGCGCCGATGGTCAGCCCCTCGGGCAGTATGGTCGGCAGGTCTTTCATGCTGTGCACGGCGACGTGGATGTGGCCTCCGAGAAGTTGTTCCTCGATTTCTTTTGTAAACAATCCCTTGCCTCCGCCGGCAACCAGTGAAAGGTTCACGAAGTTATCGCCGCTGGTCTTGATGATCCTGGTTTCCACGGGCAGCGATGGATTTGTCTTTCGCAAGAGGCCGCGGATGATTTCCACTTGCGCCAATGCCAGCGGGCTTCCCCGTGTGCCAATGACCAGCGGCTTCATGACACCTGGGTGTGGGCGGGGTCATGCAGTGGCGGGTCGACTACATGCCGGTGGTATCGGTTTTCGACTGTGCCGCGGTTGTGGTCCAGCCATTCCGCCAGACGACGGACATGCTGCTCAATCAGCGTGCGGCAGGTGGCGACTTCGCGCTCGCGGGCCGCCAGGTTTTCCCGGGCGATTTGTTGAAGATCGTCGATGTCGTACAGGTACACGTTCTCCAGTTCCTCACACGAACGCTCGATGTCGCGTGGGACCGCGATGTCGATGAGAAAGAGCGGGCGTTGTCGGCGGAGCTTCATCAGTGGACCAAGCTTTTCCCTGGTGACAATCGGGTGCGGCGCCGCCGTCGAACTGATGACGATGTCAAGCGCAGGAAATTCGGTCGGCCACTGGTCGTAGGAGATCGCCCTTCCCTGGAGTTGGCCGGCCAGGGCTTCGGCGCGCTCATGCGTGCGACTGCAGACGAGAATCGCGCCCGTACCGCGACTCTGCAAAGCGCGAGCGGTCGCGGCGCTCATCTCGCCGGTCCCGATCACCATCACGGTGCATTTTCCGAGTTTGCCAAAAATTTTTTCGGCAAGATCGACCGCCACCGTGCCGACGGAAGTGGAACCCCGTGCGATCGCCGTGGTGGAGCGGATATGTTTGGCGGCGGAGAACACTTTTTGAAACACGCGGTTCAGGACCACCCCGGTTGTGCCGGCTTCCTGGGCGACGGCGTAGGCGTCTTTCACCTGGCCAAAGATTTCCGTCTCGCCCAGCACCATCGAATCGATCCCGCAGGCGACTTCGAGCAGATGCTGGATGCACGAGTCGTCATGGTGTTCGTAGAGATGGGTGTCAATGCGGTCCGCAAGCTGATGACGGTCGTGGAGAAACTGGCGGATGGCGAGTGAGGCGTCATTGAGATTGTCCGTCAGAGCGTAAATCTCGACGCGGTTGCAGGTCGACAGGATCACGGTCTCGTGCACGGGGCTGGCAGCTAGCAACCGGGTATGCGCCTCGCCCAGGCTCGTGCTGGTGAACGCCAGTCGCTCGCGCACTTCCACGGGCGCGCTTCGATGATTCGAACCGATGACGACCAGGTTCATGGTTGGAGCAGGTTTACCCCCCAGAATCCGACCAGCATCAGCACAAAAGTTGCCATCGACGCGACGGCGACCTTTCGGCCTCGCAGCGTCCACAATCCCCGCGCGACAACGACGGCGGCATACAACGTCCACACCGACGAGGCCCAGATGATCTTGGGGACGGTCCAGTGGCCCACGATGTGATACGAGATCATGCCGCCCGCCATGCCGGCCGTGAGCATGACGAAGCCCATGATCAGCAACCGGAAATGGATGACGTCGAGTTGCTCGATTGATGGCAACAGGAGAAACGAGGACGTCAAGTGTCGGGTCTTGAGCTGGCGCTCCTGGAACAGGTACATGGCGCCCACGACAAAGGCCAGGGCAAATGCGCCGCAGGCCAGGACCGCAATGGCCGCATGGAATTCGATCCAGGCGCTGTGATTGGGCGACGCCGCCTTCACCACGTCCACCGGTGATAACAGGGCGGCCAGGCAGATCACCAATACCAGCGGCGCTGTGAACGCCCCAAGAAACGAGACCCGATAGGAGGGTCCAATCAGCAAAAAGAAGAGCACCGCCGCCCAGGTTACGAACGCCTGTGTCTCAAACAGGTTGGTCAACGGGCAGCGGCCGAGTGCGCGGCCGCGCAGGTACAGGAAAACGGTGTGCAATACGAACCCCGCGGCCATGGCGGCATAGTTCGCGCGTTGCAGTTCCGGTCCTCCGCCGGCCGATCGCAGACGGCGCAGGGTGACGACGCAACTGGTGGCGTAGAACACCTGTGCCAGCCAGAGGAATGTTCGATCCGTCATGTCACCCTTTCTTTGCCCGACGAGCTGCGCTCATCTTTCTCAAGAGCGTACGATACCCGCCATCGAGGAAGTGTTCAAGATCACGGCGCAAGCGCTTGGCGAACGCGGGACTGGCTCCTCCCGTCGATATCGCCAGCGAAATTCCGCCGCGACGCACGTGGGAGGGGACGATGAAATTGCCGGCGGAGGGCGGCGCGATGCAATTGACGAGGATCTTGCGGCGCTTCGCCTCAGCGCAGACGGACTCGTTGACGACCGGATTGTCCGTGGCGGCGATCGCGAGACGCGCGCGAGCGAGGTCGCCCCTTCGGTACGGTCTTCGCAGCCAGCGAGCCTGCTTGGTTCGCGCCAGCCGGCGGACGGTCGCGCTGGCTTTGGGGCTGATAATGGTGACTCGCGCGTTGGCGGCAAGCAGACTGCGGACTTTGCGGGTGGCGACAGCTCCCGCGCCGACGACGACAACGGGTTGATCTGCGAGATTGAGGAACAGTGGATAGTGCATCATGGAAATGGGGGCGGGGATGACGCGATTGTCACCCCCGCCATCCGTTGCTTGGAAGGGCTGTAAGCCAGATTCTGTTGTTGATAGCCATTTATCTATGCGACCGGTACCCGCGGCTCCTGCTCTGAATTGCTTCAGGGCCTTGATGCGGGCCACATCTTGCCGCCTATTTGGTCTTGCTCCCGATGGGGTTTTCCGTGCCGCCGACATTGCTATCGACGCGGTGGGCTCTTACCCCGCCGTTTCACCCTTACCCCGAAAGCTTTCGGGGCGGTTTATTTTCTGTGGCACTATCCGTCAGCCCGGCGTTACGCCGGGCTGCCCCCGCTTGCGCGGGGCATCGCGCCCTGTGGAGTCTGGACTTTCCTCCCAACCCTTTCAGGCTGAGCGGCTATCCGCCCTTCCAAAATCGAATCCAAGTCAAATAACACGGTGCCGAGCAATATCCTCGGTGCTTCGGGCTTACATCTTCATTCCTGGTGCCAATATAAGATGCGCCCGCAATATTCACAACTGGTCAGGTCGGTGCTGTGTTTGGCGTTATGGACCAGTTGCGGCGAAATACTCAGATGGCATCCACCGCAATTGCCATTGCGAATCGGCACGACGGCGAAATCGCTTTTGCTGCGCATCAACCGTTCGTAGCGGCTCAGCACGGCGGGGTCGATCTCTTGAGCGAGTTGCTGCCGCTCCGCCAGCGTTTGTTTCAACTCCTGGTCGATCGAGGCCAACCGTTGTTGGAGATCGCCCCGCTCGCCTTCGACTTTCGCCGTGATTTCCTTCAAGGTGGCCTGCTCCGTCTTCACGGTGGGCTGGAGCTGGTCGCTCTTTTCCATTATTTCGAGCTCGCGCGTCTCGATATCGTCGATCTCCTGCTCGACCCTGGCGATTTCCTTCAGCAACGCCTGATATTCCGTGTTCGACTTGATCTGGGAAAGCTGCGTCCGGTATTTTGTGATCTGGGCGCGCTTGGATTCCGCATCGATTTCCCATTTCTTGCGTTCCGCCTCGATGTGTTTCGCTTCGTCACGCAAGCTGTCGAGGCGGGCGGCTTCGGTTTTCAGGCGTTGCTCGGCGGCCGCGACGTGTTCCGGAATGCGCATTCGTTCCAGCTTGAGCTGGGCAATCCGCCGGTCACGGTCCTGCAGGACCAGGAGTTTTTCAAGCGCTTCCAGCATGAAATCCTACCTACAATATCCAGTGTAAAGGGCCGTGCACGGCGTGTCAACGCCTCGCCCGGGACCGCCTGCCCAGAAGCTGGTCGACGTATTTGCCCAGTACATCGGCTTCCAGGTTCACCAGGTCACCTGCGCGGCAGGCCTGCAAATTCGTGACCTCCCGGGTATGCGGGATGATCCAGATGCGGAACCAGTTGCGGCCGACACCCGCGACGGTCAGGCTGATGCCATCGACCGCGATCGATCCCTTTTCAACGATATAACGCATCACCGAAGGCGGCGCTTCGATATCCAGCACGTAATCCTTGCCCTGCTGTTCGAACCGCCGAACCTTGCCCCGCCCGTCCACGTGGCCGAGCACGAAATGCCCATCCAGCCGCGCATCGGCGCGAAGCGGGCGTTCCAGATTCACCAGAGAGCCGCTTCGGACGAATTCGAGGTTTGTGCGGCGAAGCGTCTCGACCAGCACATCAAATTTCAAAACGTTGCCGCGCTTACCGATCACGGTCAGGCACGCGCCGTTGATGGCGACGCTGTTTCCGACGCGAAGCGACCGGCCAATCTTCGGGGCGCGAACGGTCAATTCCGTTGATCGCCGGCCTGCGCGGATTTTCTCCACGATGCCGGCTTCTTCAACGATTCCGGTAAACATGGGTCAGACGATAGAGACGCGGTTATGGTGTGTCGAGCAAAGTCTTTTCACAGCGGCGAGACGCACGACGCCCGGCTCGGCGGTCATGGCGTTGGCAGCGCCGCAGGCGATCCCCAGCCGCACCGCTTCGAGAACCGATTTCCCGCGCATCAATGCGACCGCTATGCCTGCCATCATCGCATCGCCGGAGCCGATTGGATTCTTCGCCTTCACACGCGGAGGGGCCAATATCGTCAGGGTTTGCGCCGTCTTCTCGGACACATACACGCTTTTCGCGCCATCGGTGATGACGGCGTATTGCGGGCCGTTGTTCAGCAATCGGCGCAAGGCCCGTGAGACGCCCGAGCGCTGGTCGCAATTCACTCGAGCCGCTGCCGCCAGTTCATCTCGGTTGATTTTTACCAAGAACGGGCGCGTTCTCAGCGCATTGAGGAGTTGGCTTTTCTGCGCGTCGATCAGCACGGGAACGCCGAGGCGCTGAGATTGGGCAATCAGTTGAGCATAAAAGTCGTTGCCGCAACCTTTCGGCACGGTTCCCGTCAGGACAACCAACTTTGCCTTCCGTGCCTCCGCTCCAAACGCGCGCAGGACATTCTTCGTTTCGGTGGAAGATAATGCCGCCGATTCCTCGACAAGCTCCGTGGCGCATTCGCGGCTCAGCAAGGTCTGGCAAATTCGTGTCTCGGCGTTGACGGGAACAAAGCGCGTTCCGAAAGGTTGGTGTTCTAGATTCTCCCGGAGCAACTTCCCGCGGGTTCCGCCGGCCACGGTCAACAGCCGCACGTCCGCCCTGAGAATGGACGCCACGCGGGCTACGTTGACGCCCTTGCCTGACGCTGTTTCGCTGACGTGAGTGGCGCGGTTGACCTTTCCCGGGGAGAATTGTTCAAATACCAGAGTCCGTTGCCATGCGGGAGACAGGCCGACGACGAGGATCATCGGGCCACTCTTGCCTCCAGCAGCATCTCGTCCTTGCCGACGCGCCGCCAGTGACAATCCCTTAGCCGTACAGCCTTGCCCACACTGTCAGCGCCCTCACCCGCAACCGCGGCGACCGCGCCGCGTCCGCCAATGACAATCGGGGCATAGAACAGCGCCACGCGGTCCACAAGCCGCGCATCGAAAAGCGAGCCGAGCAATTCGCCCCCGCCCTCGACCAAGAGGCTTGTAATATAGCGTTTTCCGAGCGCCTTCAACGCGGCCCGCAAATCAATCCGTCCGCGCTTGTGCGGCAGGACGATGACGGTGATACCTTCCAGCGGAAGGTATCGACGCCAGCGCGCAGCCGAGAGGGTTGTTGTGAGGACGATCGTGTGGTTGCGATAGATATCGCTGAAAAGTTTTGCCCCGACCGGTGTGCGTCCCCGGGCATCGACGACGATGCGCCGGGGTTGTTTGCCACGGACGCCGTGCCGGATGGTGAGTTGCGGATTGTCACGAATGACCGTGTTTGCGCCGACCATGACGGCGTCCGCAGCGGCTCGCAGCTTGTGGGTCTCGCGCCGTGCCGCTTCGCTGGTGATCCACTTCGAATCGCCCGTGCGCGTGGCGATTTTGCCGTCGAGACTCATGGCCGCTTTGGCAATCACGAACGGCATCCTCGCGGTGATCCATTTGTTAAAGGCTTCATTGAGTCGGATCGCTTCGTCGGCCAACAGCCCGGCGTCCACGCGAATCCCCGCGCGTCGGAGCATTCTCAGACCGCGTCCGTTGTGTTTCGGGTTCGGATCGCGGGCGGCGACGACGACGCGTTTCACGCCTGCGGCGATGATCGCGTCCGTGCACGGTGGCGTTCTTCCCCACGTGCAGCACGGCTCCATTGTGACGTAAAGCGTGGAGCGTGAAGCGTGAAGCGCGTGCCGTTGCCGGCTTCTGACTCCTGCGTTCTTCAACGCAAGGACCTCGGCATGCGGTCCACCGGCGCGATGATGCCATCCCTCGCCGACAGTGCGTCCATTCCTCACTAACACCGCGCCGACGGCAGGATTCGGGCTGGTCTTGCCCAACCCGCGTCGTGCCAATGCCAGCGCCCGCCGCATGTATCGTTCGTCTTGCTTGCTGAAAGACATGTACCGACTCTACCATTTTGCCATTCTTAACGCACCGAAGAATCCGGCGCAACCGCCGCTGTAGGCCGCGTGCCCTCACGCGGCGAGTTTGCCGTGGTGGCCCCCGCACCCTCCGATCAGCCGCACCCCGCCCGCGTCCCTAGGCATGGTGGGGACAGATCTGGCCGCTTCCACGCGCTCGGCTTCTGGTTCGTGATGCCCAGCGAATCCAGAACGTTCTGGGTTGCCACGAAGGATTCGGGTTCGGTCGCTTCTGATTTGTCGGACCGGTAAGTCCCCTCCGGCACCGAATTCAGCGTCCGCGGTTCCTTCACGACTCAACGAAATCCGCTTGCGTGCTTCAGTTTGGGCGGCTATCGGGCGATAATATTTTGTACTGGACACGGTGGGGCTGTTATGCAATAATGCATAACGATAAGATGTTCTTTGAAATACGTTCGCAGTTCGAGGTCCAGGGTTGTCGGTGGTCGGCGGACGACAGAGCGGCGACGGGTTCGGCGGGCCGAAAGAGGGCGCCGCATGAGGGCATGCGGCCTACAAACGGCAAAGCGGCCCCGAAAGGGATTCGGGGTAAACTCAAGTCGCCGCAGTCCAAGGGAAGGAGGAGCCGCGGAAAAAGGCGATTTTGCCAAACAAACCCAATTTACCGGGGTCGAAATTGCGCGCGGAAGCGCCTGTATAGTAGTTATTTGTGCTATTGTGACGCGCGAAATTTCGGTGGGTTTGTTTTATCAAAACGAACCCCAAAACGGGGTGAAAATCCCTCGACGGCGTGCGAAAGGTCGCGAAATTCGGGTGATTTGGGTGGGTGTTACTGCCAGACGTAGAGCGTGACACCGCCTGTTTGCCCGGCTTCGCGGTTGCCTTTCAGGAGGTAACAGGAAGAGTTCTCCTCGCGAACCGCATAGACGGTGGCAACGGGCGGCGAAGTTGTGGGAGTTGGCTGCGCGCCCATCGAGTAGGTGAGACCGAAGCCACCACCGGGCACGCGGACCACGCCATTGCGTCCGCCATAAAGCAGGATCGTGCCCGGTTGAAGCGGCACCTGGAGCTGTTGTCCACCTGACTCCTGTTGGGTTTTCCAGTCCGCATACTTTCGGCTGGCGTCTTCGAGGTATCGTTTGCCGCCTTCGTCGAAGTGGGCGCAGATGGTTGTTTGATTGCTGAGCGCAACCTGGGCGACGTAGGCTCCCGAATCGAGAAGGTTGATCGGACCCGCGAGGCCGAGCACGGGAATGACTTCCACATCTGCATTGGCGTTTGCCCTCTGAATGGCGGCGAGCTGTTGTCTGGCCTGTTCCTCCTGGGCTTGCTGCTGCCTGCGCTCGGCCTCGGCTGCCTCGGCCTCACGCTGTTGCCGGAGCCGTTCCCTGGCTTGAGTGTCGGCCACGCGCTGCTGCGCTGCCGCCAAGTCTTCCGCCTGGTATGTGGCGGCCTTTTGCGGGTCGTAGCCGAACCGTTGCTGAAGCTCCGGGGGCAGTTTTTCCAGCGGGATCGATGCCACGCCTACCTGGTGATAGATGGTGACCGTGGCCGGGGTGACGGTGTGCCAGGTGACGTTTGAATAAATGATGCCGTCCACGGTGATCATCGTGGGCAACGTGTTCGTGTCCTCGGCGAACGAGGCGAACGATACGACAGCCAAAACAAGGAGTGCGGTTGCAAGACGAAAAGTATTCATCGCGGTTACTTCTCTCGTCTACGATATGAATACGCTAACACCGAGTCGGGCGTGCGGCAAGGGCCCAGGACTGTCCAAGGGGCGCGGACGCACCCGCGTCACCGAGTCACGACTGGCGCGTCTCGGCGCTTTCCGCGAACAGCGCCTCGGCAAATCCCTTCGGGTCAAACGGCTGGAGGTCGTCCACCTGCTCGCCGAGGCCGATGAACTTGACGGGGATGTTCAGTTCGCGGGCAATGGCGACGACGATGCCGCCTTTGGCTGTGCCGTCGAGCTTGGTGACGACCAGGCCGGTGACGCCGAGGGCGTGGTGGAATTCGCTTGCCTGATTCAGCGCGTTGGTACCCGTGGTGGAATCGAGCACGAGCAGGACTTCGTGCGGAGCGGCGGGAAGCTTCTTGCGGAGCGAGCGGTGCATCTTCTTCATCTCCTCCATGAGATTTTTCTTCGTGTGCAGCCGCCCGGCGGTGTCGATGAGCAGGTAATCGGCATGACGATTGATGGCCGCTTCCAACGCGTCGTAGGCAATCGCGGCGGAATCGGCGCCGTATTGCCCGGCGATGACGTCGCAACCCACGCGCTGACCCCAAATCTTCAGTTGCTCGATGGCGGCGGCCCGAAACGTGTCGCAGGCGGCCAGCAGGACGGTGTTGCCCTGTTCTTTCAAAAGGTGCGCAAGTTTGGCGGCCGACGTGGTCTTGCCGGTGCCGTTGACGCCCGCAAGAAGCAGGACGGTCGGCGGCTGCGCCGCTTTCGCCAGTCCATGCGACGCGGCGCCCAACTCGCGCTCGATTTCCGCACGCGCAATGGCGAAGACATCGACCTGGCCGGATTGTTTCGCGGCTTCCCTGGTCAACTCGACGATCTTGACTGCCGTATCGACACCGATGTCCGTGGAGATCAGCGTGGCTTCGAGTTCTTCGAGCGACTCGGCATCGAGCCTGGGCTGCCGCGTGACGATCCGCTTGAGTTCGGTCGCGAGTTTGTCGTGCGTCTTGCGCAGACCGACTCGAAATTTCTGGAACAAGCTCATGACATCATTCGCTAGTGGGAGCAGGCCTCGGTGCCTGCCCGGATGGGCCGCAGCGGTGCGTTACCGTGCCAGCATGTTTGGCGCGTTGTTTGAGCGCTTCAACTCGTTCGTACGGCAGTTTGATGCGGCCGAGCAACATGCCTTCGCGGCCCGAGCCGTGACAATCGCTGCCGCCGGTGGCACACACGGCGAGCTGCTCGGCCATGCGCAGATAGCGGTCAATCTGCGACGGGGTGTGGCGCGGATGCCACACTTCGAAGCCCGCCATTCCTTGGCTGACCATTTCGCCGAGGCGGTCGTCGAGCGAGTTCAATCCGGGATGGGCAATCACCGCAACGCCGCCGGCGCGCGTGATATGGCCGATGGTCTCGGCTGTATCCATGCGATAGCGCTCGACGTAAGCGGGCTTGCCGCGCTTGAGAAACCGCGTGAACGCCTCGTCCGTGCTGGTCACGAACCCGCGTTTCAGCAGCGCCATGGCCACGTGCATCCGACCAACGGTGCCGCTTTCCGAACAGGCGCGCACATCCTCGATCTTCAGCCCGATGCCCAGTCCATTCAGCTTGCTGACGAATTGCTCGACGCGCTCTTCCCGGACACGCGCGGCGTGGCGCAACACAGTGCGCAGGTTGGGATCGTGCCACGAGTCGCCGAACAGATATGCCAACATGTGCAGTTCCTGCGCTTCGTACCGGCTGGTGATTTCCACTCCGGGAATCACCTCGACGCCCAATTCTTTGGAAGCTGCCAGGGCGTCGGGTATGCCGTCGAGCGTATCGTGGTCGGTGATGGCGATGGCCGAGAAGCCGAGCCGTGCGGCGTGTTGGATCAGCTCGCGCGGCGCGAGGGTACCGTCGGAAAAGCGGGTGTGCAGGTGCAAATCCGCAAAACGCGGTGGATGCGCGGCGGAACTCATTGCGCGGGAGAGGCGGTACGTGATGGACGAGTCAGATCGGCTTTGAGGCGGTCGAGGATGCCGTTGACGAACGCGCCGGACTCGCGCGTGGAGAATTTCTTGGCGATATCGACGGCTTCATTGATGCTGACCACCGGCGGGATGTCGTCGCGGAACAGCATTTCGTACATCGCGAGCCGGAGGATGTTGCGGTCGACGGCGGCAATGCGCGGCAGGTCCCAATGTTCTGTGTACTTGGCGATTTTCTCGTCGATCTCGGCACGTTTCTCGATCACGCCGCGGACGAGCTCCTCGGCAAATGCGCGCCCCGTCTCTCCCACGTCGGATTGCGTCTGCCAGAACAGCGGAAGCGCTTCATCCAGGGAACCCCCGGTCAAATCGAATTGATAGAGGAACTGCACCGCCAATTCCCGGGCGAGCCGGCGTTTACCAGCCGGTTTCAATGGCTTTTCCATACTCGTGCCATCTCGATTGCGGTCAATGCCGCCTCGCGACCGCGATTGTGCTTCTTGCCGACGCAGCGCACACGCGCCTGTCTTACGTTACGGGCCGTGATGATGCCAAAAACGGTTGGGACACCCAGAAGAATCGAAACGTTCGTGAGGCCGTGTGCGACGGCGTCACCGATGTGTTGCGCGTGGCGTGTTTCGCCCTGCAGCAGGACGCCCAGGCCGATGACGCAATCGCACTGGCCGCTCCGCGCAAGTTTCGCCGCTGCGGCGCAGACCTCAAAGCTGCCGGGAACCCGCAACACCTTGATGTCGCGCGTGTCAGCGCCGGCCTTGGCCAGCGTGTCGAGGCAATTCGCCAGCAGCGCATCGGCGAGGTCGGCGTTGTAACGGGCTGCGGCGATGCCGAAGCGCAGGCCGGCGGCGGAGAGATGTCGTTCGGTCTTGCGGGCGCGGAGCATGGTTACAGTGTGTGCCCCATTTTCGATTTCTTGGTTTCCAAGTACTTGGCATTATGCGGCGTCGGCGTGGCACGGATGGGGATCTGCTCGACAATCTTGAGGTTGAACCCCTCCAAGCCGACGACCTTCTTCGGATTATTGGTAAGCAGGCGAATGCTGTGCAAGCCGAGATCGACCAAAATCTGTGCACCGAGGCCGTATTCCCGCAAATCGGGTTTGAACCCAAGCCGTTCGTTCGCCTCGACCGTGTCCAAACCCTTTTCCTGAAGCGCGTAGGCGTGGATCTTGTTGGCGAAACCGATACCCCGACCTTCCTGCCGCATGTACACGAGAACGCCCTCGCCTTCTTCGGCGATGCGCTCCAAGGCGTCGTGCAACTGCGGCCCGCAATCGCACCGCAGCGAACCGAATACGTCGCCCGTGAGGCACTCGCTGTGAACGCGCACGAGGACGTTTTCCTTGCCGCGCACCTCTCCCATCACCAGCGCCGCATGATGTTGTCCGTCCACGAGCGAGCGGTACAGATGCAGTTTGAATTCGCCGTAATGCGTCGGAAGCGAAACTTCCTGTTCTTTTGCGACCAGCTTTTCGCGCAGGCGTCGATACTGGATGAAATCGCGGATCGTGCACATCTTCAGGCCGAATTGATCCTTGAATTTTATCAAATCGGCCAATCGCGCCATGGTGCCATCTTCGTTGAGGATCTCGCAGAGGACGCCGACCGGAAATAACCCCGCCATCTTCACCAAGTCAACAGACGCTTCGGTGTGGCCGGCGCGGCGTAGCACGCCGCCTTCACGGGCTTGCAATGGGAAGATGTGGCCCGGCGACACAAGCTGTTCGGGCGTTGAATTGGGATCGGCCAGCACGCGGATGCTGCGGGCACGGTCGTGGGCGCTGATGCCGGTCGTAACGCCGTCGCGCGCATCGACGCTGACCATGAAATCGGTCTTAAAGTTCTCGCGGTTCTCTGCGACCATGCGACCGATGCCAAGCATCTTGAGCCGAGATTCGGTGGTGGGGACGCAGATCAGGCCGCGGCCGTGCTTCGTCATGAAATTGACGGCCTCCGGTGTGACCTTCTCGGCGGCCATGATAAGGTCACCCTCATTTTCCCGGTCTTCGTCATCGGTCACGATGATGATTCGGCCCTGACGAACGTCCTCAAGACATTCCTCTATCGAATCGAAGTGGACCGACGATGGTTGGAGACTGTCACTCATGGCAACTTCTTAAATGATACCAATGACGGCGTCGGAAGGCAAACACGGCACGTCAATCGTCCGCTGGTTCGAAATGGACACCCTTGACGTGCAGAAGCACGACCCAGAAGCGGTAGAGGTCGAGCTGGTCACCCAGAGTAGCATAATTCTTCTCGATGAGATCACGGGTGATTGCATCCATTTCCGAATACTGCATGGCTGTCTTGATGGCGATATCCTGCAGGTCAATTCTCGCCTTGAGCGCCCGTTTGCCGTTCAGCGCCGCAAGCAGAAACTTCACCGTGCGCTGATTGAGCCCCATTTTCTCCACGTTTTCGTACAAATCCTCGGGGAAACGCACCAGCTCGAAGAAACGCTCGGGCACCGATACGGGGAAACTCACCTTTCCCACAAAGGTCTTTTCCCTAACCACAGCCTCGACTGGAATTCGCTCACTCATGGAGCACCGTATAGTGCGTTCGATACGGAGACTCAATTAAAAAAAAGCGTCGGGGCGGGTTCCATCCGGATTGGACACGCAGACGCGAGGTTAACTCCACGTGTTGTTGCGCCTCATTCCAAAATTGACACTCCTTGACCCGACTATTAACGTAGCCCGGCCATGCCCAGCACCGAACGGCTCAAGCGTACGCCGCTGTACGCCGCGCACCTCGAATGGGGTGCAAAGATGGTGTCGTTCGGCGGCTGGGAAATGCCCGTGCAGTACTTGGGAATTTTGGAAGAGCACGCGGCCGTGCGGGAGAGGGTCGGCCTGTTCGATATCTCACACATGGGCGAGTTCCTTGTCGCCGGACCAAACGCTGAGTGCGCGTTGAACAACTTGTTCACGAACGACGTGAGCAAAATTGCCGTTGGCCAGGCCCAATACACCTTGATGTGCAATCATGAGGGCGGCATCATTGACGACCTGATTGTATACCGGCTTGAGCCGAGCGTTTACATGGTGATTGTGAACGCTGGCAACATTGAGAAAGATTTTGTGTGGATGAACACCAACACCACAGTGCCCGCAGTGATCGAGAACCTGAGCGATCGTTTTGCAGGCCTCGCGCTTCAAGGCCCGGCGTCGAGCCAGTTCTTTGAATTCTCTGTGACCCTGCCGCATTTTCACATTCAACGCCAGGAAGTCTTCGGCAAGGAGTGCTGGGTGGGGCGTACGGGGTACACGGGTGAGGACGGCTTCGAGCTCTTTTGCGAGGCGACCGATGCAACCCATCTTTGGAAAATGTTACTTGGTTGGGGTGGACAATTCGGCATCAAACCGTGCGGGTTGGGGGCACGCGACACGTTGCGGCTGGAGATGTGTTATCCGCTTCACGGAAACGACATCTCAGAGCAGACCACACCGATCGAGGCCGGCCTCGGGAAATTCGTTTCGTTTGACAAGAAGTTGTTTGTCGGACGAGATGTATTGATCGAGCAGAAAGAGCATGGCGTTCGCCGGAAATTGATCGCTTTCAGAATGACGGGAAAATCGCCGCCACCGCGGCCACGTTATGCCATGCTAGCGGGTGGCCGCAAAGTTGGTGGGGTTACCAGTGGCACGCAATCGCCCACGCTCGGTGTGGGCATCGGCCTGGGTTATGTGGAAACGGCCGAAGCGAAACCAGGTGCAGCCATCGAGATCGAGATTCGCAACCGGAGGTTTCCCGCGGTGATCGAAAGGAAACCAATCCTGAAGAGGGGCCCATGAACGTTCCAAAGAACTTGAAGTACACCAAGTCCCATGAATGGGTGCGTGTGGAAGGCAGCACCGTGGTCGTAGGGATTACCGACCACGCCCAGAATGAATTGACCGATGTCGTCTACGTCGAGGTGCCCACCGTGGGCACGCGTGTCGAAGCGGGCAAGGAATGTGCCGTGGTCGAGAGCGTCAAAGCCGCCAGCGATATCTATGCGCCCGTATCCGGGGACGTTGGCGCTGTGAACGAAGAACTGTCCAGCGCGCCGGAGCTGCTCAATCAGGATCCCTACGGCAAGGGGTGGATGTTTGCCATCACGATGAGCGACCCGGGTGAACTCGACGAATTGCTCAGCGCGGACGATTACGCTCACCACATCGGCGCCTGACCATGCACGACGCAGATCGGTTTGCCGACCGGCACATCGGCAGCAGCCCGGAAGAAGTTCAGGAGATGCTGCATGTCGTCGGGTTTCCCACGCTCGACGCGATGATTGATGCGGCCATCCCGTTGCAGATCCGATTGGCAAAACCGCTCTCGCTTCCTCCCACAGGCCGCGAACACCACGTACTTGCCGAATTGAAGGAGACGATGTCGAAGAACGAGGTGTGGCGTTCGTTCATCGGCATGGGATATTACGATTGCATCACCCCGCCCGTCATCCAGCGCAACATTCTGGAGAACCCAGGCTGGTACACACCGTACACGCCGTATCAACCCGAGATTTCGCAGGGACGGCTTGAAGCGCTGTTGAATTTTCAGACCATGGTGGCTGACCTTACCGGCTTGGAGATTGCCAATGCATCTCTTCTGGATGAAGCCACGGCCGCCGCCGAAGCGATGACCATGTGCCACGGGCTGCGAGGGCGCGAAGGTCGAAACGTTTTCTTTGTCTCCGAGACGTGCCATCCGCAAACCATCGCGGTGGTGCAGACGCGCGCGCGGTCGCTGAAAATTGACGTTGTTATTGGCGACCACGCCAGACCTGCTTTGTCTGATCAAGTGTTTGGCGTGTTGCTCCAATATCCCGCCACGGACGGGCCAATACTGGATTACACGGCATTCATTCGTGAGGTCCACCGGCACGAGGCGCTGGCGGTTGTAGCAACCGACCTCTTGGCTCTCACGCTCTTGAAGCCGCCGGGCGAATTCGGCGCCGACGTGGCCGTCGGCAGCGCGCAACGCTTCGGTGTGCCGATGGGTTACGGTGGGCCACACGCTGCCTTTTTTGCCACACGGGACACTTTCAAGCGGCGCATGCCCGGACGTTTGGTTGGTGTATCGAAAGATGCCCAAGGTCGGCCAGCGTTGCGGCTGGCGCTTCAGACACGGGAACAACATATCCGGCGGGACAAGGCCACCAGCAACATTTGCACTGCCCAGGTCCTACCGGCGATCATGGCATCGATGTATGCTGTGTACCATGGCCCGGAAGGATTGCGGCGAATTGCCAAACGAATTCACACGCTGGCGGCAACCCTGTCAGCCGCGTTCGGCGAACCGCAAGAAGGCCCGTGCTTTGACACATTGCGGTTCCGCAAGACGACAAGGCCGAAGGGAGTGAACGTTCGTGAGTATTCCGACGGGTCATGGGGGGTGTCGATCGACGAGACGACCGAATTAAGGGATTTGTGCCATCTGGCTGGGCGGCGGGTCGAAAATGCTCCCGAGCCAGGACTCGGAGCATTCACTCGTTCAACGTCGTTTCTTGCTCATCCTGTCTTTAACCGGTATCACACGGAACACGAGATGGTGCGGTACATCAAGAGGCTCGAAGCCAAAGACCTGTCGCTCACCACATCCATGATTCCTCTCGGATCCTGCACGATGAAATTGAACGCGACGGTCGAAATGCTGCCCTTGGCTTGGCCGGAGGTGAGCCAACTGCATCCGTTCGCACCTGTGGAACAAACCCAAGGTTATCAGGGCCTTTTCCAACAACTGCAGACCTGGCTTGCCGAGATCACCGGTCTCAGCGCGGTTTCCTTGCAACCGAACGCCGGTTCACAAGGCGAGTATACGGGCCTGCTGGTTATCCGAGAATATCAAAAGCAGCAGGGTCAGGATCGACGGGATGTGTGCCTCATCCCGGTCTCCGCGCACGGGACCAACCCCGCGAGCGCCGTGATGGCGGGTTTCCGCGTTATTCCAATCGCGTGCGAAGACGACGGTGACGTTGATATTGCCGATCTTCGCACGAAGGCTCGCGAGCATCGTGACAACCTTGGCGCACTCATGGTGACGTATCCATCCACCCACGGCGTTTTCGAAGAAGCCATTCGCGAGGTTTGCCAGATTATCCATGAGAACGGCGGGCAAGTTTACATGGACGGCGCGAACATGAACGCGCAGGTGGGATTGTGCCGCCCAGGAGACATCGGGGCGGACGTCTGCCACCTCAATCTACATAAGACCTTCTGCATACCACACGGCGGCGGCGGTCCCGGCATGGGACCGATTGCGGTCGCGGCTCATCTGGCGCCGTTTCTGCCAAGGCATCCTTTGGCCCCAGTCGGCGTCTCGAAAGGAATCGGCCCCGTCTCGGCCGCGCCATGGGGCAGCGCCAGTATTTTGACCATTCCGTGGATGTATATCAGGTTAATGGGTGCCGACGGACTGGAGGAAGCGAGCACGGTAGCCATCCTCAATGCAAATTATGTGGCCCGGCGGCTTGAGCCTTGCTTCCCGACGCTCTACAAGGGTCAGGGCGGGCTTGTCGCACACGAGTGCATTATTGACTGTCGGCAGTTCAAAATCGCCGCAGGTATCGAGATCGAAGATATCGCCAAGCGTCTGATGGACTACGGCTTTCATGCGCCGACAATGTCATGGCCTGTGCCCGGCGCGTTGATGATTGAACCGACCGAAAGCGAGTCGAAGGCTGAGCTCGACCGTTTCTGCGAGGCGATGATTGCCATTCACTCGGAAATCAAGGCCATCGAATCCGGTGGGATGGACAAGGCCAACAATCCCCTGAAGAACGCCCCGCACACGGCAGAGATGATTGCTGCGGACAAATGGGATCATCCCTATAGTCGCCAGCGAGCCGCTTTCCCTGCGCCATGGACGCGCCAGAACAAATTCTGGCCTGCTGTGGGGCGCGTGGACAATGTCTACGGCGATCGCAACGTCATATGCACATGTCCTCCCGTCGAGGCTTACGCCAAGACGAGCACAGAGGCCTCGTAGTCCAAGGCCTCCAAGCCTCCGTTTGTAGCCAATTGGAGTGCAAAGCATTTTTCGCGCACTAACTCTAATTCAACGTATACGGACCCGGGGGGCGAGAGCAAGTCCGTGGCGAAGGCGCATAAAAAGGTTGAGCTCGCGGTTCGTTTGGTGAACAAACCTGTGGCGGTTCAACAGGCGTTGTCGATCCTGACGGCACGCGGTCTAAACGTTCTGGCTTACTGCGCCTGCAGTGAACGCGATGACTTGGTAATTCTTCTGGTCACTGACAACGCGTTGTCCGTCCGCAAGCACGAGCCGCCGCCCGAAGAAATTCGCCCTCAACGCCGGCGATCAACTATGCGGCCCGAAATTCGCGGCAGGTGCGTTGTTCGTCGCTGCAGCAGGCACCTGATTGGTGTTGGTGGCTGCCGGTTGTGTAGTCTTTGGACCGAATGGCCACCACCAATGTCTATGTTTCTTGGGCTTCGGAATCACCGATGGCGGCGCACGAAAATCTTCATCTGTCATGACCCGCTCGACCCGCGGATAGATCTGTTCCCCGCCGTGGACGGTGACCCCGCCATCATCCTGCGCCACCAATTGCGGCGCTGACATGACGTCTGAATAGACGAACCGCTTCACGAGTCTCCCCTCCGGGTCGATTTCATCATAGCTGACCGACCGCGGCCCGCTGCGGTACAACACATGAAGATGACCGAGGGCATCCGCTTTGGCGGAAGGCTCGCCCAGCGCGATAACATTGCCCAGGGGAATCATGCCGTACACCAGACCGTGCGGTTCATCCTGCACCCCGGCGTATAACACCTCGTCGAGCGCGGTTCGTCGCGACAACAGCGAATACGTGCGGTACTGCTGGTTGGTTTCGCCTTCGGCCAGCGGCAGGCCAACGGTTTGATGCCAAATCTCGCGGCCGTTGATGATCGTGAACTTGACTGGCGGCGACATGGTCTGCACGCCATCTGCATCGACCACGGCGCGCGCGGTGAAGACGCCTCGCTGCCGAAGATCGAAATGCGTCAACAGATTCTCCGTGATGCTCTCCGAGTGACCCGGCCTGATCGTGAGCGCTTCCGACGCAAGTGGGTCACCCACGGGAGAGATACTCACGCCAGCTTCATCCGTAATGAGGAAACTGAGCCAGGGAGTGGCGCCCCGGTTGGCGAGTTCGATCGTGCGTCCCGAGAAATTGCGGATGGTGATGACGGCAGGGATCGATTCAAACAGGATGAGCGTGTCGCGGTCCATTTTGACCTGCACGGACACTTGGGCGCGGGCGCTCCAAGGCACCGCCAGCAGGGTCGTTAGGAACGCGCAAACGATCAATCGACGCATGATGAAAGCGTAACACGCTGGCGTGGATCGCAACAAGGAAAATGCCGCCGATTACCGAGGCGCCAGCGCGGACAACGCCGTTCTAAGTGCCACGTTGTGCGCGGTGGCGCGTTGTCGCAGCGGAAGCTGCACGGGAGTTTCGCTGCCAAGAATATGCGCCGTGCCATTCAAGAACAGATGATAGGCCATCGGCCAACGGAGCCGCCGTTTCAACCGCGCGGCGCTGGATTCCCGGCGGATCAGCCCGCGCCCCGTGGCCTTGTTGCCGTCGATTATCTTGTTGCAATTGATGGGATCACTTTGCCGACCGCCGCCACGATGCGCTCGCCGATAAACGGTGGTCCCGGACGAAGTTCGTACAAATAGTACCCGCGACTATCAACATCTTCGTGATGATCAAAAGCGAAAAGAAAGCGCCGGCCCTCCACCAACTTCTTCACCAACTGCGCCTCGGGGCAAACCGCGGGGTTGCGGAACTGGCGGTTGATGTCGCGGCGCTGGGCGTTGCGGCGTTGGTTGCGTTCCCAACCGTACGGATTAATGCAGGGCAGGACGAACCAATTCACGCGCCACTTGGCCCACTCCCCGCGCTCCAGCCAGCGCAGCGCGCCCTCGACACTGCCGGGTTCTTCGCCGTGGATCCCCGCTGTGACCAGGACCGTGTCCGCGCGCTTATCGATTTCCCGACGCACACAGAAAAAGGGGTAGCCCCACACACGCGCCACTGAATCCACCTGCCAGTCACGACGCGGCAGGGCGCAAAGCCGTTGCTCGATCTCGCGATAGTCTCGAACGCGACCCATGCGGGAAAGTTATCGCACAGAGTGCCCGCCCTGACAACCGGCGCCCGACATTCTCACGCCATTGCTTTGAGGAATTCCTTGTTCGTCTTGAACTTGGAAAGACCGGTCAGGAGTCTCTGGATGGCTTCGAGCGGAGGCGCCCCGCTGAGCGCCCGACGCAGACGCGTGATGGCCTCCAAATCCTTTGGCGCCAACAGCAACTCCTCGCGGCGCGTGCCGGAGGCGTTAATGTCAACAGCCGGCCAGTAGCGTTGCTCGGCGATCTTGCGGTCGAGAACCAGTTCCGAGTTGCCCGTGCCCTTGAACTCCTGGAAGATCAACTCGTCCATTCGCGATCCCGTGTCGACCAGTGCCGTGGCAATGATCGTGAGCGAACCGCCCTCCTCGCCCTTGCGCGCCGAGGCGAAAATGCGCCGCGGCTGTTCCATGGCGCGGGCGTCCAGACCGCCCGTCATGGTGCGGCCGGTGGAGCCGATGTAGTTGTTAAACGCGCGGGCCAGACGCGTGATCGAGTCCAGCACGATGAAGACGTCCCGGCCGAATTCGACCAGCCGCTTGGCGCGTTCGATGGCGATCTTGGCCGTGCGGACGTGGTCGTCGATCGTCTGATCGTTGGTCGAGGCGATGACCTCGCCGCCCTTGACCGACCGGCGAAAGTCCGTCGTTTCCTCGGGACGCTCATCCACCAGCAGCACCATCGTGTGAACGTCCGGATGGTTCTCCAGTACGGCATTGGCGATGTGATGCAGCAACGTGGTCTTGCCCGTGCGCGGCGCGGCAACAATCAGGCCGCGTGTCCCCTTGCCCACCGGGGCAACCAGATCCACCACACGGGTCGTGTAACGGTCGGGCACGGTTTCCAGCACGAACCGTTCATTCGGGTTGAGGCTGGTCAGGTCGTCAAACTTCTTCAGGCTGGTCCATTTCTCGGGCGGCTGGCCGTTCATCTTGAAGATCTCGGCCAATTGGGGGCTGCCCTTCTTGGGCGGCACGGCGCGTCCCTCGATTTCCAGGCCGGGCCGCAACTTGAACTTGCGAATAATGTCCGGCGACACGTAGATGTCGTTGGGGCTGATCTGGAAGCTGCGCGCGGGGTTGCGCAGAAAACCGAACCCCTTCTCGCCCACTTCGAGGACGCCACGGACCTGGCCGTTGGTTGGTTGCTGTGATGGCGGCTGCGCTTGTGCTTGCGGCTGTTCTGTCTCGTTCACAATTCTTGCTCCGCCCGCGTGGATCGCAGGCGTATGGTTTTTGTTGTCAGGTCGTGCACCGACTTGATGTATCGGACGGTGCGTGTCTTGGCGCGCATTACAATCGAATGTGTCGTCGCCATATGGCCAACAAAACGCACCCCGGGTAGCAGCGGGCTGTCGCTGATTCCCGTGGCGCAAAACACAATCCCGTTTCCCCGCGCCAAATCCTCCGCGTAATACACCTGTCTCAGTTCCTCTTCGAACCCTTCCTTTTTCAATCTCATTCCCTCGGCCTCGTCCCGGGGCCACATTTTCACCTGTAGGTCGCCCCCCAGGCACCGCAACGCCGCGGCGGCCAGCACCGACTCGGGCGAGCCCCCCACACCGGCGTACAGATCGGTGCCGCTATCAGGCAGACTCGGCGCAATCGCCCCGGCGACGTCGCCGTCCCCAATCATTCGCAGCCGCGCGCCAACTTTGCGGATGCGCCTCACCATCTCCTCGTGCCGCGGCCGGTCGAGCACGGTCACGGTCAGCTCGTGAACCGGCATATTCAGAATCTTCGTGATCAGCAGTACGTTCTCCTCAATCGGTGCCTCCAGCTTCACCTGCTCGACGCCCTGCTTGAGCATGTAATTGCGCACCCGCGGCCCGTATGCCAGCTTGTCGCAATAGAAGCTCGGCAAATTCTTCAGCGACTTCCCCAACCCATCGTAGGTGCTGCCCGCTGCCAGCACGGAAATCACGTTCGGCAACCCCTTCGAGATGTTCGTCGTGCCGTCCAACGGATCCACCGCGATATCCAGTGGCAAAGAACCCGGCTCCCATGTCCCGAGCTGCTCGCCGAGGAAAATCCCGGGCGCCTCGTCCTTGAGCCCTTCCCCGATCACGACTTCCGCGCAGCACGGCAACAAATCAAACATCCCGCGAATCGCGTCGCAGGCTGCCTGGTCCGCCGCATTCTTGTCGCCCTTGCCCATCCACTGCGCGGCGTGGAGTGCAGCGGCTTCCGTGGCCCGCACAAGATCGAACTCGATGATGCGCTCCAAATCGTGAATCGGATTGCGATTCAGCTTCGCCATTGAATGGGTCTTGCTCGCTAACCTTATCGGGCTATTCCGCGTTCAGACTTGCGACAGAAGTCGATAAAATGTTCAAGCTCTGGGCTCGGCGGAAGTTCCGACTGTATCTTATTCAAAGCGTTGCTCACTGTCAACCCCGCTCGACACATTATCTTGAACGCCTCCCGGAGCGTACGGTGCACCTCCTCGGACACCCCGTTGCGCTCCAACCCAACCTTGTTCACTCCCCGCGTGACCGCCGGGTTGCCATCGCCGATCATGTACGGCGGAATATCCTGCACCACCTTCGCGCACCCGCCGATAATGGCCATCCTGCCAATCCGGCAAAATTGATGGATCGCCGCCAGCCCGCCCACAATCGCAAGGTCTTCCACCACAACATGTCCCGCCAGTGTGCCGTTGTTGCTGAAGATCACCTGATTGCCGACTATACAGTCGTGCGCAATGTGCGAATACGCCAGAAAATTATTGTGCGACCCGATCCGCGTGCTCAGCCCATCCCCCGTCGCCGTATGCACCGTCACATGCTCCCGAAAGACGTTGTCCGACCCGATTTCCAGATGGCATTTACCCCCGTGATACTTCAAGTCTTGCGTCTTCAGCCCGATGCACGCAAATGGATAAAACTCGCAACGCGCACCGATCGTCGTCAGCCCGTCCACCACCACATGCGAATGCAGCCGACACCCCTCCCCCAGCTTCACATCCGGTCCGACCACGCAATACGGCCCAATCTCGCACCCGGCCCCAAGCTCGGCGCGCGCGTCAACGATTGCGGTAGAGTGAGTCTTTGAAGAAGCCATCAGAACGGCCAAACCTTCCCCATGCCATTTGTACACAATACCGTCCCCCACGTCAACGCAAGCGTTTGTTCAGGCGCGAGGAAGGGTGTATCCGGATATTGCCTCCAGCGTAACCTCGACTGAATCCCCCCCCAGTACCCTCGTTTCGGCCTCCGCCTCGGCCAAAACCGCCTCCAAAACCCCAGAACAGACCCAAACAAACCCACGCATAAAATGGGCTGTTTTCTACCGTAACCAATTCTCCATCAACAACCACGCAGCACGTTACTTGTCAAAAATCGGTGGGTTTGTTTGGCAAAAAACTACTCTTTTGCGCTAGCCCCTTCCCCGCCGCGCCTGCGTGAGGGCACGCGGCTTGGCCTGAGCGCGCCGAAGAGCTCCCTACCGTTCTTAATGGTGGTGAGACGGCTAGCTACAACTGCACTCGGCGACGAGCACGTTGTTCACATTCGGCGAATCATTCGTGCCACAGGTGAACGGCAAGGAGTTTTGCCACGCCACATGTCCG